>Ga0187892_10000060_pt1 | contig 234720 bp, 207 predicted proteins | sample MA1701073metaG_FD_139345 | JGI IMG/M metagenome (GOLD analysis project Ga0187892, IMG submission 139345) | Bio-ooze microbial communities from a basaltic lava cave in the Kipuka Kanohina Cave System on the Island of Hawaii, USA - MA170107-3 metaG ... | reverse complement strand
TCGGGTGAGGGGCCCGCGCCACATTAGCAACGGCGCGCTGGATTTCCCCTCCGCCTCCACCCTCCCCCCTCTACTTTGGGGGGAGGGCACCCCTTGCCAGGGACGGTGTTGAGAAACAGCCGCAATGCCGCCAAATGGTGGTGCGGTAACAAGGAGCTGGGGATATGAGCAGACGTATCGGATCGAAACTGGACGTGCTGTTCCTGCCGACATCGGCGAAGACCGTGTCGCAGGAAGAAATCGACGCGCTCGAAGCGAAGCGCATTCGTCGCCTGCGCGAGCTGGGCGACTGGCGCCCGTCGAGCGGATTTCACATCGAGCCGCAGCTGCCTCCCGAGCCCGCGTTGCAATCTGCTGCATCGGCCCGGTCCGCGCAGGTCGCATTCGGCATGCCGGCAGAGACCGCGCTGCGCCCGGACGCCGAGCTCAATGTGCTCGAGGGGCACGACGAGCCGACGACACCGCGACGCATTCGCGCACGCCGCGCCACGCGTTCGTCGAATGGAACGTTCCTGCTGGGAATGAACGGACTGCGCCAGTCATTGCATCGCGGCTGATGCAACGGCGGCGGTAGACGTCGCCGACCTGACTGCCGTTTTCCTGGAGGCGTGGAGCGGAATCGAACCGCTGTACGCGGCTTTGCAGGCCGCTGCATGACCACTCTGCCACCACGCCGTCGACGCATCGTCCCGACGCCAATCGCGCGCCACCCACTGCGCGCGGGGTTCCAAAAGACAGAACCCCGGGGATCGCCCCGGGGTTCTCTCACTGCAATCTGGAGCGGGAAACGAGGCTCGAACTCGCGACCTCAACCTTGGCAAGGTTGCGCTCTACCAACTGAGCTATTCCCGCTAGGGTCTCGAAACGAGGGCCGCCATTGTAGAGGGCTTCGGGGGCGAGTCAAGGACGACGGCCGCACCTGAGCACCAGAGTATTCAATGACCTGCGCGCGAATCGCCCTGCCGACTCTCTGGCCGTGGCCCCGCTTCATGCTCTGCCAGCGTGGGGCCTGCCGCCCGCAGGTACTGCACCATCGACCACAGCGTCAGCACCGCCGCGACGACGGTGAGACCGAGACCGATCTCGTACGAGGGCATCCACAGGAAGTGCCACTTATAAAGCAGGAACGAGAGTCCGACGATCTGCAGGATGGTCTTCAGTTTGCCCAGCCCCGACACCGCAACCTTGCGCCTCGCACCGATCTGCGCCATCCACTCGCGCAGCGCCGACACCGCAATCTCACGACCGATGATCACGATCGCGCACAATGCGACGATGGTCTGCGAGCGGATGAGAAAGCCGAGCCCGAGGTCGTACACCGGCTGATCCTGGCGCGTCACCAGCAGCACGAGCGCCGTCGCCACGATGAGCTTGTCGGCGACCGGATCGAGAAACGCGCCGAGACGCGAGGTCTGGTTCCACTTGCGGGCGAGGTAACCGTCGAACGAATCGGTGATGCCGGCGAGCGCGAACAGCACGCCCGCGGCCGGATCCGACCAGGGATACGGCAAATAGAAGAGCACGATGATCAGCGGGATCGCGAAGATGCGACCCCAGGTGAGCATGTTCGGAATCGACATCGGCGTCGCGGGCAAGTCAGGCTCCCGGATGCAGGTGTTCGTAGATCAACTGCGCCAGCGGCTTGCCGATGCCGCGTACCTGCGCCAGATCGTCCACGCCTGCGCGCAGTATGCCTTGCAGGCCACCGAACTGCTTCAGCAGCTCGCGGCGGCGTGCCGGGCCGAGCCCCGGGATGGCTTCCAGCGTCGATTCGTTGTGCCGGCGCGCGCGCCGGCGCCGGTGCCCGACGATCGCAAAGCGATGCGCCTCGTCGCGCACGCGCTGGATGAGGTGCAGCGCCGGCGAGTCGGGCGGCAGCGCAATCGGTTCTTCGTGCTCGGGCGTGAAGATGCGCTCCTGGCCAGGGCGGCGATCGGCACCCTTGGCGACGCCCGCCACCGCGACACCCGGAAGTTCCAGCTCTCGTAGCACATCGAGTGCCTGGGCGAGTTGCCCCTTGCCGCCGTCGATCAACAGCAGATCCGGCATCGGTACTTCCCCCGCCTTCACTCGCTTGTAGCGACGCGTGAGTGCCTGGCGCATCGCGCCGTAGTCGTCGCCGGGTTCCACGCCCGAGATGTTGAAGCGACGATAGTCGGTCTTCACCGGGCCTTCCCGATTGAACACGACGCAGGACGCCACGGTGCCCTCGCCGCGCGTGTGGCTGATGTCGAAGCACTCGATGCGCTGCGGCGCCTCGGGCATGCCGAGCGCCTCGCAAACAGCCTCGAGATTCAGCTCCGCGCCCGCCCGGTTCGCGAGTCGCATGCGCAGCGCCTGCGCCGCGTTGGTCTGCGTCATCTGGCTCCAGCGCCGCGCCAGCCCGCGCACCGCCTGGCGCACGCGCACACGCCGTCCGGAGCGCTCGCCGAGCATCGCCGCCAGGGTGTCCGCATCCTCGATGCGCGTGTCGAGCACGATGTCGCGCGGCAGGTCGTGAGCGCCGGTCTGCTGCCCGCCGGTCTGCCGCCCAAGGTAGTACTGCGTGAGGAACGCGCTCATGACGTAGCCCGGCTCGCCGAAGGGCGTGCGCGGGAAGAAATGCGTCGTGCCGAGGTTGCGCCCGCCGCGCACGAACATCACGGCGAGGCAGTACTGGCCCGCCTCGTGCGCGAGCGCAACCACGTCCACGTCGCGACGTCCCGCAGCGTTGACGATCTGCTGCGCCAGCACTTTCTTGAGGGTCGCGAGCTGATCGCGCAGCCGCGCGGCCTCCTCGTACTCGAGATTCGCCGCCGCGGCGTCCATGCGTCGCGCCAGCTCGCGCGTCACGTCTTCGCTGTGGCCCTCGAGCACCTTCACCGCCGAACCGACATCCCGCGCGTAGTCCTCGCGACCGATCAAGCCCACGCAAGGGGCGGAACAGCGGCCGATCTGGTGTTGCAGACAGGGCCGGCTGCGGTTCTCGAAGAACGTGTCTTCGCAGTTGCGCAGCTTGAAGAGCTTCTGCAGCTGTTGCAGCGTCTCGCGCACGGCGCCGGCGTTCGGATAGGGCCCGAAGTAGCGCCCGGGCTTGTTCTGCGGTCCGCGGTAGAACGTCAGCCGCGGAAACTCGGCATCGGTGGTCACGTAGACGCTCGGGAAACTCTTGTCGTCCCGGAGCATGACGTTGTAGCGGGGCCTGTGCTGCTTGATGAGGTTGTATTCGAGCAGCAGCGCTTCGGAGTCCGAGTTGGTGAGCGTCACCTGGATGCCGCCCACCTGTGCAACCATCGCCTGCACCTTCGGATCGACGTTGCGCGCGTGGAAGTAGCTGCCGACGCGGCTCTTCAGGCTACGCGCCTTACCGACGTAGATCACCGCACCGTCCGCGTCGCACATGCGATAGACACCGGGACGCGCGGGCAGCGTCTTGACGAACTCCTTCGGGTCGAATGTCGGGGTGGCGGTCTCGGACATGGCTGCGAAGTCAGCCGCGATACGAATCCAGGAGCTCGACGGCACGCCGGAATACGGCGCGCAGCGCGCTCTCGGTGAGGCGGCCGGTGTTCGTGTTGTAGCGGCTGCAGTGATATGAGTCCAGCAGCCAGCGATTTCCAGCGAGCGCGTACTCGGCGCCGTGACGGAAAGGATGCTGCGAGGGACGCAAGGCGAAGACGCGCAGGATCGCGTGATGCGCGATCGAACCGAGCGCCAGGTAGACGCCGCCGGCGGGCACACGCTCCAGGTCGAAACGCAGATAACTGTTGCAGCGGCGGATCTCGTCAGGCGTCGGCTTGTTCGCCGGCGGCCAGCACCGTACCGCGTTGGTGATGGCGCAGGCCCTGAGCTGCAACCCGTCGTCAGCGGCGATCGACTCCGGACGAGTCGCGAGGCCAAGGCTGTGCAAGCTGCGATAGAGCGGTCCTCCGGCACCGTCGCCCGTAAATGGGCGCCCAGTCCGGTTCGCGCCGTGCAGACCCGGTGCGAGACCGACGACGAGAAGCTTCGGCCGCGCGACCCCGAAGGCGGGCATCGGCAGCGCGTAGTAATCCGGGTATTCGCGCCGCACGCCGGCGAGCGCGCGCGCCAGACGCGGGCAGCGCTTGCACCCCGCGTCGAACGGCTCGGCGTCGCCCTCCTCCGCCTTGCTCTGCCCCTTCGGCGCCTTCGTTCCTCTCGACGCCCGCGTCGTCTCAGCCATCCATGTGCCGGATCACGGCGTCGCCGAATCCTGACGTCCCGAGCAGCTTCGCGCCGGGAATGAGGCGCTGGATGTCTTCCTCGACGTTCTTGCGTCCCGCGAGCTCGCGCTTCGGTGCGCGGATGGCCTCGCGCAGTCGCGCGAGGTCGTACGTGAGCTCCTTGTTCGCGATGGTGCGCGCCACGCCGTGGATCATCAGTTCGGCCGCCTCCGTCCAGCCCAGGTAGCGGACCATCATCTCGGCGGAGAGGATCAGCGATCCCGGGTTGACGCGGTCCTTGCCGGCAAAACCCGGCGCCGTGCCGTGCGTCGCCTCGAACACGGCGAGACCGTCACCGATGTTCCCGCCCGGGGCGATGCCGATCCCGCCCACCTGCGCCGCGAGCGCGTCGGAAATGTAGTCGCCGTTGAGATTGAGCGTGGCGATGACGTCGTACTCTTCCGGCCGCAGCAACGCCTGCTGCAGGAAGTTGTCGGCGATGACGTCCTTGATCACGATTTCCTTGCCGGTGAGCGGATTGTCGAACTTCATCCAGGGGCCCGTGCCGATCTCCTTCGCACCGAACTCGTCTTTCGCCAGCTGATAGCCCCAGTTGCGGAACGCACCCTCCGTGTACTTCATGATGTTGCCCTTGTGCACCAGCGTCACCGAGACGCGGTCGTTGTCGACCGCGTACTGGACGGCCTTGCGGATCAGCCGCTGCGAGCCCTCCTTCGACACGGGCTTCACCCCGATGCCGGAGCTCGAAGGGAAGCGGATGCCGGTGACGTTGAGCTCGCGCTGCAAGAAGGCGATGAGCTTCTGCACTTCCTGCGAGCCGGTCGGCCACTCGATGCCGGCGTAGATGTCCTCCGTGTTCTCGCGAAACACCACCATCTCTACCTGGCTCGAGTCGGCCATCGGCGACGCGACGCCGGGGAAGTGACGGATCGGGCGCACGCAGGCGTACAGGTCCATGTTCTGCCGGATCGCGACGTTGAGCGAACGGATGCCGCCGCCGACCGGCGTGCCGAGCGGACCCTTGATCGAGACCACGAAGTCGCGCATCGCGGACAGCGTCTCTTCGGGAAACCAGGTGCCGGGGCCGTACACCTTCTGCGCCTTCTCGCCCGCGTAGATTTCCATCCACGCAACGCGCCGCTTGCCGCCGTACGCCTTCTTCACCGCGGCGTCGACCACGCGCCGCATCACGGGCGTCACGTCGATGCCGATCCCGTCGCCCTCGACGAAGGCGATGATGGGATTGTCGGGAACGCTGAGCGAGGAATCCGGGTTGAGCGTGATGCGCTGGCCGTCGGCGGGTACGGCGATGTGTTCGTATTTCATGGGGCGCGTCCCAGCGAAAACCGAGGGCGCGGACTTTAGCAGACTCCGGGCCGCCGGGACGTATTCCTGACGGCCGCGCGCCAGCGCGGCGCTAGTGCTTCGCGCCCTGTTTCACCGCGCGCCGCGCGCTTTCGAACTGCGCTTCCTCGGTCGACCCTGCGAGCGCAGTCGTCGAGGATTGTCCGGCCATCACGGTTTGGGTCACGTCGTCGAAATATCCGGCGCCGACTTCGCGCTGGTGCTTGGTCGCGGTGTAGCCCGAACCCTCCGCGGCGAACTCGGCCGTCTGCAGCGCCACGTACGCGCTCATCTGGCTCGCCTTGTAGCCCTTCGCGAGCTCGAACATGCTGAAGTTGAGCGCGTGGAAGCCCGCCAGCGTGACGAACTGGAACTTGTAGCCCATGGCGCCGAGCTCGCGCTGGAACTTCGCGATCTGCGCGTCGTCGAGCTTCTTCTTCCAGTTGAAGGACGGCGAGCAGTTGTAGGCGAGGAGTTTCTCGGGAAACTCGCGCCGCATGCCTTCGGCGAAGCGCTTCGCCTCGTGCATGTCGGGCACGCCGGTCTCGCACCAGACCAGATCCGCGAACGGTGCGTACGCCAGGCCACGCGCGATCGCGGCGTCGAGCCCGGCGCGCACCGGAAAAAATCCTTCCGCGGTCCGCTCGCGGCTCGCAATGAAGGGCCGATCGCGTTCGTCGATGTCGGACGTGAGCAGGTTGGCGGATTCAGCGTCGGTGCGCGCGATCAACACGGTCGGCACGTGGCAGACGTCGGCCGCGAGCCGTGCCGCCACGAGCTTGTTGATCGCTTCGGTGGTCGGCACCAGCACTTTGCCCCCCATGTGGCCGCACTTCTTGGCAGACGACAGCTGATCCTCGAAGTGCACACCGGCGGCGCCCGCGTCGATCATCTGTTTCATCAGCTCGAAGGCGTTGAGCACGCCGCCGAAACCCGCTTCGGCATCGGCGACGATCGGCTTGTACCAGTCGATCGAATCGTCGCCCTCGGCATGGCAGATCTCGTCCGCGCGTCTCAGCGTTGCATTGATGCGCCGGGCCACGGCGGGAACCGAGTCGGCGGGATAAAGCGACTGGTCCGGGTACATCTGTCCGGCGAGGTTCGCATCGCCCGCCACCTGCCAGCCCGACAGGTAAATCGCGTCGAGCCCCGCCCTCACCTGCTGCATCGCCTGGTTGCCGGTGAGCGCGCCGAGCGCATTCACGAACGGCTTCTCGTTGACGTATTTCCACAGCTTCTGCGCGCCCAGTCGCGCCAGCGTGTGCTCGAGCACGACGGTACCGCGCAAACGCACGACGTCCTCGGCTGTGTACGGGCGCGTGACGCCGTGCCAGCGCGGATCGGTGTTCCACATGCGGGTGAGCTCGGCGGCCGAAGGGGTCGTCATTCGTTTTCTCTCCTCGTCAGTCGGTCCCGTCGTCAGTCGATCTCGCGGTACGCCGCGAGCGTGAGAAAGGTCTGGAAGCGCGGGTCGGCGGTCAGCCTCTCGAGCAGGCGCGCGGCCATTTCGAAATGCCCGGTGCGAAACGCGTCGTCGCCGAGCTGCGTACGCAGGCGCTCGAGTTCGGCTTTCAGCTGCTCGCGGACGAGGTCGAGCGTGACCCGCCGGCCGTCGTCGAGCACACCGTTGGGGTGATGAACCCACTGCCACAGCTGCGCGCGCGAGATCTCCGCGGTCGCCGCATCCTCCATCAGGTTATTGATCGGCACGCAGCCGTTGCCACCGAGCCAGGCCGCGAGGTATTGCAGCCCCACGCTGACGTTGTTGGCGACGCCGGCCGCCGTGATCGTGCCTTGCGGCACGGCGAGCAGGTCACGCTGCCCGATGTGCACATCTTCCCGCAAGCGATGCAGTTGATTGGGGCCCGACATGTGCCGGTCGAAAATCTCCATCGCCACCGGCACGAGACCGGGATGCGCCACCCACGTGCCGTCGTGGCCGTCGCCAGCCTCGCGTTCCTTGTCGGCGCGTACCTTGGCGAGCGCCGCCTCGTTGGCTTGCGGGTCGTTCTTGATGGGGATCTGCGCCGCCATGCCGCCCATCGCAAAAGCGCCGCGACGGTGGCAGGTGCGGATCAGCAGCTGCGAGTAGGAACGCAGGAAGTGCGTCGCCATCGTCACCTGGTGCCGGTCCGGGAGCACGAACTCCTGGCGGCGGGCGAATTTCTTGATGAAACTGAAGATGTAGTCCCAGCGCCCGCAATTCAGCCCGACGATGTAGTCCTTCAGCTCGTGCAGGATTTCGTCCATCTCGAACGCCGCGAGGATGGTCTCGATCAGCACCGTGACCTTGATGGTGCCGTGCATGATGCCCAGGGCATGCTCGGCGTGCGCGAGCACGTCGGCCCACAGGCGTGCCTCGCGGTGGCTCTCGAGCTTGGGAAGATAGAAGTACGGGCCCGTACCGCGCTCGCGCAGGGCCCGATGGTTGTGGAACAGGTACAGGCCGAAGTCGACGAAGGCACCGGGCACCTGTTCGCCGTCGACCAGCAGGTGCTTCTCGTGGAGGTGCCAGCCGCGCGGTCGCACCAGCAGGACGGCGGTGTGCTCGTTGAGGCGGTAGCGCTTGCCGTCCGGGCTCGTGAATTCGATCGCGCGCGCCACCGCGTCGCGCAGGTTGATCTGGCCGCGGATCACGTTGTCCCAGCTCGGCGTGAGCGAATCTTCGCAATCCGCCATGAACACCTTCGCGCCCGAGTTGAGCGCGTTGATGATCATCTTGCGATCGGTGGGCCCGGTGATCTCCACGCGCCGGTCGAAAAGCTCCGGCGGCACCGTTGCGGTGCGCCAGTCGCCCTGGCGCAGGTGTGCGGTGTCGGCCAGGAAATCCGGCAAAGCGCCGGCGTCGAGCGCGTGCTGGCGCGCGTCGCGCGCCGCGAGCAGCTCGTGCACGCGCGGCGTAAAACGGCGGGCGATGGAGGCGACGAAATCGAGAGCGTCGCGTGTGAGGATGGCATCGAACTCGGCGGGCATCGCGCCGCGAATCTCGCAGGCGCCGACCGTTGCCACCGCCGACGTCGTGCTCACCGCCCCATCCCCATGATTCGCTTCCTCTGGAATCTCATCGCCGTCGCGCAGCATGCTGACTCGATTTTTGCAATGCAGAATATGCCACGGCCGGCGGCGCGGGCAAGGCGTGTCGCGGGCGCCGTTGCGCCGTTGAGGCCGTCGTCACAGTTAGTATGGCGCGTTCTGCGCGTATTGTTGTGGTGCGCCCGCCGCGCACTGTGCGCGCGTTCGAGCCAGCCACTGTGCGTTGCATTCTGTTCAACAAGCCGTTCCGCGTGCTCACGCAGTTCACCGATCGCGAGGGTCGCGCGACGCTGCGCAACTTTCTGTCGGACCGGGACGTATACCCGGCAGGGCGTCTGGACTACGACAGCGAGGGATTGGTGCTGCTGACGGACGATGGCGCGATCCAGGCGCGCGTGAGCGATCCGCGTTTTCACCTGGACAAGCGCTACTGGGTGCAGGTCGAGGGCATCGCCGACGCGGGAGCGCTGCAGCGCCTGGCCAGCGGCATGGAGCTGAACGATGGCCCGGCGCGGGCGCTCGCGGCGCGCCTGATGGAGGAACCGGCCGCCCTGTGGCCGCGCGATCCGCCCATCCGGTTCCGACGCAACAAGCCGACCTCGTGGCTCGAGCTGACGCTCGACGAGGGCCGCAATCGTCAGGTGCGCCGCATGGCAGCGGCCGTCGGCCTGCCGGCGCTGCGCCTGATCCGCGCCGCGATCGGTCCGTGGACGCTGGATGGCTTGTCGCCCGGCGCGTCGCGCACGCTGGCGGCCGAAGAAGTCTATGCGGCGCTGCGCGCGCGCTAATCGCGCGACTTGCGCCGCGCGATGAGCATCGCCAGCTCGAGCGCCTGCTCGTAGTTGAGGCGCGGGTCGACCTGCGAACGGTAGGCGCGTGCCAGGTCGGATTCCTTCAGGCCGCGTGCACCGCCGATGCACTCGGTGACGTCTTCCCCGGTCAGCTCGAAGTGCACGCCGCCGAGGTATGAGCCGTGCGACTCGTGCACGTCGAACGCCGTTTCCAGCTCGCCGAGGATGTTCTCGAAGCGCCGCGTCTTGAGTCCGCCGGCGGTGGTCTCGGTATTGCCGTGCATGGGGTCGCAGATCCACAGAACGGTGTGCCCGAGCCCGTGCACGGCGTCGATCAGCCGCGGCAGATGGTTGGCCACGTCCTTCGCGCCGAAGCGGTGGATGAGCGTGAGGCGCCCCGGCTGGTTCTGCGGGTTCAGCACCTGCAGCAATCCCTGCAGCCACTGCGCGTCCATGCTCGGGCCGATCTTCACCGCGATCGGATTGGAAATGCCGCGGAAATATTCGACGTGCGCGCTGTCGAGCGCTGCCGTGCGCATGCCGATCCACGGCAGGTGCGTCGACAGGTTGTACCAGCGTTGCTGGCGCTGGATGAAGCGGGTTTGCGCCTGCTCGTACAGCAGGTGCAGGCCCTCGTGGCTGGCATAGAACTGCACGCGATTCGTCTCGTGCACCGGCCGCCCGCTGATCGACTCGAGGAAGTCGAGCGAATCGCCGATCGAATCGACGATCCGCTGGTACGCGTCCTTGAGCGGCGAGTGATGCAGGAAGCTGAGGTCCCAGTACTCCGGGTGGTGCAGGTCCGCGAAACCGCCGTCGATCAGCGCCCGCACGAAGTTGAGCGTGAGTGCGGCGCGCTCGTAGCCACGCAGCAGCAGTTGCGGATCCGGCTCGCGGCTCGCCGCAGTGAACGGCGCGTGGTTCACCAGGTCCCCGCGGTAACTCGGCAGCGTCACGCCGTCACGCGTTTCGAGATCGGCCGAGCGTGGCTTGGCGTACTGCCCGGCCATGCGGCCGACGCGCACGATGGGTTTCTTCAGTCCGTGCAGCAGCACCAGGCTCATTTGCAGGAGGATCTTGAGCTTCTTGGCGATCGCATCCGACTCGCAATCCTCGAAGCTCTCGGCGCAGTCGCCGCCCTGCAGGATGAAGCGCTCGCCCCGCTGCGCCGCGGCGATCTGTTCGCGCAGCGCTTCCACTTCCCATGACACGACGATCGGCGGAAGGCGGCTGAGAGCCGCGACCGTACGCTCCACAGCCGCAGGGTCCGCGTAGCTCGGCTGCTGCTGAGCACGCAGCGCCTGCCAGCTCGCCGGGTGCCAGGAAACGGTAGCGGGGTTTTGCGTCATGGATCTGATCCTACACGGCCCGGAAGGGATCGCGACAAGGGGTCAGGCAGCTTTCGGGCGACTTTCGGGCGCCTTTTTCGACAGTCGGAGGCGTCTCAGGCACAATGCCGCCCTTTTCGCGGGGCCCGGCCTGCTTCCGGCCGCGCAGTCGCGCCGCCCGCCCTCGAGGAGCCTTCTGATGCGTGTACTCATTCTCGGTGCCGGGAAGATCGGCGCTCTCATATCCGGCTTGCTCGCCGAATCCGGCGCCTACAAGGTGCACCTCGCGGACGTGAACGGCGAGGCGGCGAACGCCGTCGTGCGCGCGCACGGGTTCTCGGACATGCAGGCCTTCGAGCTCGACGCTTCCACGCGCGAGGCTCTCGAGGCTCACCTCCAGGCCCATCCCGTCGATGCGGTGATCTCGGGCCTCCCGTACTACTGCAACGTCGGTGTAGCGGAGGTCGCACGCCGCGCCAAGCTGCACTACTTCGATCTCACCGAAGACGTCGAGGTCACTCGTGCGGTGCGTCGCATCGCAGAGGGTGGCAGCACGGCCTTCGTCCCGCAGTGCGGGCTGGCGCCGGGCTTCATCAGCATCGCGGCGAACGAGCTGATCACGCACTTCGACGAAGTGCGCTCGGTGAAGCTGCGCGTCGGCGCCCTGCCCCAGCATCCGAACAACGTGCTCAAGTATTCGCTGACGTGGTCCACCGAGGGTCTCATCAACGAGTACGGCAACCCCTGCCAGGCGATCGTCGACGGGCGTATCACCGAGGCTGCGCCGCTCGAAGGGCTCGAGGAGATCGAGATCGACGGCACGCTCTATGAGGCGTTCAACACCTCCGGCGGCCTGGGCTCGCTCGGCGAGACCTACGGCGAGCGCGTGCAGATCATGAACTACAAGACCATCCGCTACCCGGGGCATTGCGCGCAGATGCGCCTGCTGATGAACGACCTCAAGCTCAACCACGACCGTGGCACGCTGAAGCGCGTGCTCGAACACGCCGTACCGCAGACGCTGCAGGACGTCGTCATCGTGTACGCGGCGGTGAGCGGCCTGCAGGACGGCGAGCTGCGCGAGGAGAACTACGTCAACAAGGTCTATCCGCAGGTGATCGCCAGGCGCCTGTGGTCGGCGATCCAGGTGACCACGGCCGCGGGCATCGCCGCCGTCGTCGACCTGGTGATGCAGTCGAACGGCAAGTATTGCGGGTTCGTCCCGCAGGAAGGCTTCCGCCTGCCGGACATCCTCGCCAACCGTTTCGGTCGCTACTACGCGCCGGGCGGAACCAAGGACGTTTCCTCCGAGGTCGTCGTTTCGGGCAAGGCCGGCCACCAGCGCCGCACGTGGGGGAAGGCACGATGAGCATCGCGCAGCAGGTTCTGAAGTCGCTTGGGCTCGAAGGCGTCAACGCCGGCGCCTGGGCCGGCGCACAGGGCTGGAGCTCCGCCGAAGCAACGGGGACGCTCATCGATTCGATCAACCCGGCCACCGGCGAGCTGATCGCGCGGGTGCGCGCCGCCACCGCGGCCGACTACGAGAACGTGATGCGCTCGGCCGAGCAGACGTTTCGCGAGTGGCGCACCGTGCCCGCGCCCAAGCGCGGCGAGCTCGTGCGCCTCGTGGGTGAGGAATTGCGCAAGCACAAGGACGCGCTCGGCAGCCTCGTGTCGCTCGAGAACGGCAAGATCAAGGCCGAAGGCGACGGCGAGGTGCAGGAGATGATCGACATCGCCGACTTTGCGGTCGGCCAGTCGCGCATGCTGTACGGCCTGACGATGCACTCCGAACGGCCGCAGCACCGGATGTACGAGCAGTGGCACCCGCTCGGCATCGTCGGCGTGATCTCGGCATTCAACTTTCCGGTGGCGGTCTGGTCCTGGAACGCGTTTCTCGCCGCCGTGTGCGGCGACGTCACGGTCTGGAAACCCTCGCCCAAGACCTCGCTGTGCGCGGTGGCCGTGCAGCACATCTGCAACCGGGTGTGCGCGCGCGAGAAGCTGCCGCCCGTGTTCCAGATGTTCATCGACGGCGGTACCGAGCTCGCCGCGAAGTTCGTGGACGATCACCGCGTCGCCCTCCTTTCCTTCACCGGCTCGACACGCGTCGGTCGCCAGGTCGGCGAGCGCGTCGCGGCACGCATGGGACGGAGCCTCCTCGAGCTCGGCGGCAACAACGCGATCATCGTCGACGAAACGGCGAATCTCGATCTCGCGGTTCCCGCTATCGTGTTCGGCGCAGTCGGCACCGCCGGCCAGCGTTGCACCAGCACCCGCCGCGTCTTCGTGCACGAGGCCCGCCGCGCGGAGCTCGAGAAGCGCCTCCTGAACGCTTATCGACAGGTGCGCATCGGCGACCCGCTCACCGGCGACACGCTGATGGGGCCGCTCATCGATCAGGCAGCCGTGCAGCAGTTCCAGAAGGCGGTCGATGCGATCCGCGCCGCGGGCGGCGAGATCCTCGCCGGCGGACGCGTGCTCGAGCGCAAGGGGAATTTTGTCGAGCCCACCATCGTGCGCGCCAGCAACGAATGGCCGATCGTGCAGACCGAGACGTTCGCGCCGATCCTCTACCTGATCCCGGTGCGCTCGCTCGACGAGGCGATCGAAAAACAGAATGCCTCGGCGCACGGGCTGTCGTCCTCCATCTTCACGGACCGCATGCAGAGCGCCGAGCGCTTCCTGTCCGCGGCGGGCAGCGACTGCGGCATCGCCAACGTGAACATCGGCACGTCGGGCGCGGAGATCGGCGGCGCGTTCGGTGGCGAGAAGGAAACCGGCGGCGGGCGCGAATCCGGCTCTGACGCCTGGAAGACGTACATGCGCCGGCAGACCAACACTCTCAACTGGAGCAGCGCGCTGCCGCTGGCACAGGGAATCCGCTTCGATCTCGGCAGCTGAACGCCCGCCGCCCTATTCGCCCACGTCCTCGACGAACGTGTAGACGACAGCGGCGCCGACCATCGTGGCGATGAGTGTGGGCACGAGCAGGCCCCAGAAAAGTGCGGGGCCGTGCCAGCTGCCGGGCAGGAAACGCTCCGAGCCGAGCAGCAGAATCCTCAGCACCAGGCCGTGGATCATGATGTACGAGAGCGTGATGCGGCCGAGGTAGCGCAGCCACTTCCAGGAGAACAGCCCGCGGATCGCGGGAATGGCCAGCGAAGCGCCGACAGCCAGCGGGAACAGCACGAAGAGCGCGACGTAGCGCATCACCGCGGGCACGTCGAAGGCCGCGATCACAGCCATGATTGCCACCGCGCAGGCGAACAGCGCGGCCGAGTACCGCCCGCCTGAGATTCCGAAGCTTCCTGGCCGAAGCTCGTAGAGCATCATCCCCGCCAGGAACATCACCAACCGCACCGGGCCGCCGCCCAGGTAGCCCCAGGCAAACAGCGGCACCGCGAGGCCGGCGAACAGCAGCATTCGCTGCGCCGGCTGCCAGCGAGGCAAGCGCAACTGCCACACCAGCAGCGGAGCCGCGAGATAGAAGAGCGCCAGGTAACTCAACGACCAGGCGGGCGCAACGATCGGTTCGAGCGGCAGCACGCCCGCAAGCAGTGCGAGGTTCGCGAGCACGTAGAGGATGGCCTGCAGCGCGTGGCCCGGCAGCTTGCTGTCGGCCGGATCGACCAGGAAGATCGCGAGGTAGACGCAGACGACGAAGAAGAACGTCGGATAGATGCGGCCGAAGCGGCGCGAGAGATAACCGGACCACGACTGATCGCGCGTCATCAGGCTGCCGTAGATGAGGTAGCCCGAGAGCGTGAAGAACAGATCGGTGCCCGAGTGCGCAATGACCTCGAGCGCCGCGGCCAGCGACTGGTCGGCGCTGCCCGGCACCAGCCAGACGCCCATCAGCACGTGGTAGTGGACGAAGAAGATCAGCAGCGCGGCGATGCCGCGCAGCGTGTCGAGCTGCGCCAGGCGTGCCCGGCGCGGGTCGTCCGATAGCCCGTCCAGGTCGTGCCGGAAAGTTTGCCAGTGCTTCGCCATCCAGGTGTCCGCAATAGCCGTCTGCAATGGGCTCCTGCCGGGCGCGACTATGCCTGCTGGGCCGGCCGTCGCGCGTGTGACACATTCACCATCCCGTCATGTTCCCTGACACAGGGGTGGGCCGTTCTGACCGGCCCGCACCGCGGCGCGGCAGCATGCTACGCTTTCACAGCCTCTCCTGATTGGAATTCTTGCTGTGCGCCGCGCGTTCGCCCTTGCCGCCCTCATCGTCCTCGCCGCAGCAGTTGCGGCACAGGACCCTCCTGCCGACCAGCAAGAGCCCATCGGCCCGGAAGCTGAGAGCGGCGCGGGTACCGCCCTGCTGCTTCGCATCGACGGCCCCATCGGCCCTGCCACGAGCCATTTCATCTCCACCGGTCTCGAGCGTGCCAGTGACGAAGGGCATGCGCTCGTCATCCTCCAGATGGATACCCCCGGTGGCCTCGACACTTCGATGCGCGACATCATCAAGGGAATCCTCGCCTCCCCCGTGCCGGTCGTGAGTTTCGTGGCGCCGAACGGGGCGCGTGCCGCGAGCGCCGGGACATATATCCTGTATGCGAGCCACGTGGCCGCGATGGCGCCCGCGACCAATCTCGGCTCTGCCACCCCGGTTTCCATCGGTGGCGAAGGCCCCTCCTTCCCTTCCGACGACGAAGAAAGCGACGAGGAAACCGACGAGGGAACGGCGAAGCCCGACGCGAAGGACGCGAAGACCGACAAAGCAGACAAAGGGGCGCGCGATGCCAACAAGGCGCGCCGGCGCGGCGGCAGCGAGACCGCCATGGACCGCAAGGTGATCAACGACGCCGTCGGTTACATCCGCGGGCTCGCGGAACTGCGCGGTCGCAACGCGGACTGGGCGGAGAAGGCGGTGCGCGAAGGCGTGAACCTGCAAGCGAGCGCCGCGCTCGCACTCGAGGTCATCGATCTGATCGCGACGGACGTTCCCGACCTGCTCGCCAAGCTCGACGGGCGCACGTTGAAGCTCGGCGCGACGGAACGCAAGCTGGCGACTCGCAATCTGACGGTCGAGACCGTCGAGCCGGACCTGCGCACCCAGTTCCTCCTGGTCCTCACCAACCCCACGGTCGCCTACGGTCTGCTGCTGATCGGCATCTACGGGCTGATGTTCGAGGGCTACAACCCCGGCGCCGTGCTGCCCGGTGTGGCGGGCGCCATCTGCCTCCTGCTCGCCCTGTTCGCTTTCCAGATCCTGCCGGTCAACTACGCCGGCCTCGCGCTCATCGTGCTGGGAACCTTGCTGGTGATAGCGGAAGCCTTCGTGCCGAGTTTCGGCGCCCTGGGGCTCGGCGGCGTCGTCGCGTTCGTCATGGGCTCCATCATCCTGTTCGACACGGGCGTACCGGGCTTCGAGATCGCGTTGCCGCTGATCGCCGGCATTGCCACGGCGGCCGCCCTCGTGCTCGCCGGCATCGTCTGGCTGTTCAACCGTGCGCGCCAGCGCCCGGTGGTTACGGGAGCCGAGCAGATGGTCGGCAGCTACGCCGAGGCCGTGAACGATTTCGAGGGGTCCGGCACCGTGCGTTTCGGGGGCGAGATGTGGAACGCGCGCGCGCCCGTGCCGATCCGGGCCGGCCAGCGCGTGCGCATCGTGCGCATGGAAGGCCTGCTGCTGCACGTCGAGCCGGCCTGAGGCCGGGCAATTTTCGCCGACAAGCATTTCACGCGAGCATTTCTTACGCGGAGAAGGGCATGACCACTTTCACACTGGCAATTCTGTTCGTCGTCGGCGCGCTGCTGTTCAGCGCGCTCAAGATCCTCAAGGAATACGAGCGCGGCGTGATGTTCACGCTCGGCCGCTTCACCGGCATCAAGGGCCCGGGCGTGATCGTGGTGGTGCCCATCCTGCAGGAGATGAAGAAAGTCGACCTGCGCACCATCGTGCTCGACGTGCCGACGCAGGACGTCATCTCCCGCGACAACGTGTCGGTGAAGGTCAACGCGGTCGTCTACTTCCGCATCGTCGATCCGGGCAAGGCCATCATCCAGGTCGCCAATCCCTGGGAGGCCACCAGCCAGCTCGCGCAGACCACGCTGCGCTCCGTGCTCGGCCAGCACGAGCTCGACGAGATGCTCTCGCAGCGCGAGAAGCTCAACACCGACATCCAGCGCATCCTCGACCAGGCGACCGACGCCTGGGGCATCAAGGTCGCGAACGTCGAGATCAAGCACGTGGACCTGGACGAAACGATGATTCGTGCCATGGCCAAACAGGCCGAGGCCGAACGCACGCGGCGCGCCAAGATCATCCACGCAGAAGGCGAGAAGCAGGCGGCCCAGCAGCTGGTCGAAGCGGCCCAGCTCCTCGGTACGGACGCACGAGCGATGCAGCTGCGCTACCTGCAGACGCTGGCGGACATCTCCAGCGAAAAGACTTCGACTATTGTTTTCCCGCTGCCGCTCGATCTGATCGAACCGCTGCTGGCGCGTCGCAGCTGACCGGTCACCGCCCCGGCAGGTCGACGACGATGCGCGCGCCGCCGAGCGGCGAGTCGCCAATGTCGAGAGTGCCTTCGTAGAGCTGGACGACCTCCGCGACCATGGCGAGGCCGAGGCCCTGTCCAGGCACGGCTTCGTCGGTCCGGGCGCCACGCGTGAGAATCCGCTGGCGGTCGTGAGTGGCAATTCCAGCGCCATCGTCTTCGACCACCAGTTGCAGCCGCGGGCGGCCGGAGGCGTCGATCCGCCGCTGCGCCCGCGCGCGCACGCGGCCGCGGCACCATTTGCAGGCGTTGTCGAGCAGATTGCCGAGCAACTCGAACAGGTCGCCGCGATCGCCCGCGAAGCGCGCATCGGTGGCCGCATCGAGCTCGATGAGGAGATCCTTCGAGGCATACACCTTGAGCAAGGGCGCGCGCAATTCGGCCAGGATCGGCTGCACGTCTACCGCACTCTGCCCCACCACGCTCGCGCCGGTCGCCGCGGCGCGCTTGAGCTGGTGCTGCACGATCGAGTCCATGCGGTCGATCTGCTCGTCGACGATGCGTTGACGCGCGGCAGGATCGGCGGTCGCCGAGGTCGCGCGCATGACGGCGAGCGGCGTCTTCAGGCTGTGTGCAAGGTTGCCGAGAGTGTTGCGATAGCGTTCCAGTCGGCGCCGCTCGCTTGCCAGCAGGGCATTGAGGTTGGCGGCCAGCCCCATCAGCTCGCGTGGCAAGGCCAGGCCGAGGGACTCGCGCGAACCACCCTCGATCTCGCGGATCTCCGCTTCGATGCGGCGCACGGGAATGAGCACCCATCGCAAGAGTACGGCGAGCGCGACCAGAAGCAGGATTGCGATGCCGAGGAACCAGCCGAGGAGCTGGCCGCGGTAGCGTTGCAGCTGCGAGTTGTAGGTCCGCAGATCGGTGGCGACGCTGAAGACGAAATCGCGGCTCTGCCCTGCCCGGATCTCCCAGTCGATTCCGGACGACAGCGCCATGACCTGCGAGCCGTCGGCCAGCTCGCGCCGCTCGTAGCGGCGGGCACCGGGCGCCACCGCGCTGCCAAATTCGATATCCGTGCCGAGAGCGGACGGCGAGCGCCACAGGGTTTCGCCGCGGCGCGTGCCGATCTCCGCGTAGAGGCCCGACCCGGGTTGCATCAGGCGTGCCTCGCGCAGGGTGCCGACCGGAACCACGTTGCCGCGCGCATCCGGCTCGCTGGCGGCAATCAGGGCGATGAGCTGGGCGTCGAGCGATTCGCGCAGGCTGCGCTCGCTCAGGTCGCGAAACAGCAGATCGAGCGCGACGACCGTGATACCGAAGAAGATCAGCAGCAGCAGCAGGACCGAGGTGAGCAGGCGCCGGTTGAGCGACGTCATGCGGCCTGCGCCGGCGTCCCGGCTACGCGCGCGCGTCGGCGGGAGACGTCTCGCCGCGCGCCAGCGCCAGCCGGTAGCCGCGGCCGCGCAGCGTCTCGATGGGCTGGCGCGTGCCTTCCGGATCGAGCTTCTTGCGCAGACGGCCGACGAAGACCTCGATGACGTTGCTGTCGCGCTCGAAGTCCTGCTCGTACAGGCGCTCGGTCAATTCAGCCTTGGAGATCACTTCGCCCGCGCGCAGCATCAGGAACTCGAGGATGCGGTACTCGAACGACGTGAGCTCCACCGCCTGGCCGGCCACGGTGACGATCTGGCTGCGGGTGTCGAGGCTCACGTCGCCGCATTGCAGGACGGGTTGCGACCAGCCTCCGGCCCGACGCAGCAGCGCCTGCACGCGCGCGAGCAGCTCCTGAAAATGGAAGGGCTTGACGAGATAGTCGTCGGCACCGGACTGCAGACCTTCGACCTTGTCCTGCCAGCGATCGCGCGCGGTCAGGATCAGGATCGGAAAGGCGCGGCCCTCGGTCCGCAGCTTGCGGATCATCTCGATGCCCGAGAGCTTCGGCAGCCCCAGGTCGACGATCGCCAGGTCGATGGGGTATTCGCGACCGGCGTACAGCCCTTCCTCGCCGTCGCCCGCGGCGTCGACATTGAAAGAGGCAGCCTTGAGTTGCGCGACCAGTGATTCGCGCAATGCCTGTTCGTCCTCCACCACCAGGATACGCATCAGTACACTGCTCCGCTTTGGGCATCGACCTGCACGGTCCAGACCTTCCCTTCGTCGTTCATGAGGCGCAGGCGATACACCGTCCGTCCGTCGTCGGAACGCGCTTCCGCGCGCACCACTCGCGCGTTGAAGCGCCGCTGCACCATCTGCACCGCCTCGTCGAGCGACATGCCGCCGCGCTGAGCGGGCGGATCGTCCCGCCGTCCACCGCCGCGATCCTTGTCCTTCGCCCAGCCGGTTCCCGACGCGCCGCAGGCTATCGCCAGCAGCGTCACGAGCATCAGGGCAGGTCGCAAGGGTCGCTTCACGTGGGTTCGCTCGTTTCGCTCGCTCGTCTCGGAGGTTTCCAGGTCTCGAAGGGTTTCCAGGTCTCTCGAAGGCAACAGGTCACCGACGCTGGCCGCCGCTAGCGGCGAGCCAGCCCGAACGCCGGGTTGCGTCAGTTTATGTCGGAACGCCCCGCAACGGCAGCGGGGCATTCCGGGTGTGTGGGTCAGTCGTCGTCGCCGTAGTAACGGTCGTCGTCGTCATGGCGGCCGTCGTATCGACCGCCGTAACCCTCGGCAGGCTGCGCGTCCACGCGAATGCGCAGGCGCTCGCCCGGGTCGTACGGCAGGCGCGTGTGATAGCGCCGGCCGGCGTACTCGTACGCGACGTCGTAGCCGTCGATCCGTTCTTCGTAGTTGTTGATGTAGCGCACGCCGCAACGCTCGACAGTACGCACGCGCGCCTCGGGGTAGCCGGCCTGCTGTTCGGCGCGGCGGCGTTCCGCCGCGTCGTGACCGATCGCCGAGCCGATGATGGCGCCGGCCACGGTCGCCGCGCGGCGGCCGTCGCCGTGACCGAAACGCGAACCGATCGCGCCGCCGATCAGGCCGCCGATGATCATCCGGCCCGCCGAGCCATCATGGGCGGTGCGGGGCTGTTCGTACTGCTCTTCCGTCCAGCACTCGCGCTGCGGAACCTCCACGCGCACCTGCCGGACGATCGGATCCACGCTCAGCACCCGGGCGTAGTCATAGCCGGGGCCGGCCGAACCGTACCCGCGTCCGTGCTCGTTGTCGGCAAAGGCCGGCGTCACGAGCGTCGCGCCCAGCACGGCGGCCAGCGTGACGCCCAGGGTCAGAACTCGCGGATACATGTTGGCTCCTTTGCGTTCGCGCCGGGGACTCACCGGTTCCCCCAAGCTGGTTACGAACGTGGCGCCACAGTAAGACGGGGTCCATGAATGCTCACTGAACCACCGTACAGCTTGCTGGGGCAGCATCCAGGGGGCGGATCAGCCGGCTTCCTTGGCCTGCCGCCAAAGGTCGTCCAGGGCAGCCGGATCCAGCGTGTTCAGCGCCTGACCGCGCCCGGAGGCCTGCCGTTCCATCGCCCGGAAACGGGCAGTGAAACGGTCGTTGCTCGCGCGCAGGGCAGCCTCCGGATCGACGTCCAGGTGGCGTGCCAGGTTCACGACCGAGAACAGCAGGTCGCCCACTTCGTGCGCCCGCCCTTGTGCGCTGCCGCTGCCAATTTCGGCATCCAGCTCGCGCAGCTCCTCATCGATCTTGGCGCGCGCCCCCGTCGCGTCCGGCCAGTCGAAGCCGACGCGCGCCGCACGCCGGCCCAGTTTGGCTGCGCGCATCAGAGCGGGCAGCGCGAGCGGGACGTCGTCGAGCGTTCCCGAGCGCTCGCTGGCCGCACGCTCCCGCGCCTTCTGTTCTTCCCACGCGCGCGTCTGGTGCGCGGCGCTGGCGACGTGCGCGTCGCCAAAGACGTGCGGATGCCGCCGGCGCATCTTGTCGCAGATGGAAGCCACGACGTCCGCGAAGCCGAAGGCACCGGATTCTTCCGCCATCTGCGCGTGAAAAGCGACCTGGAACAGCAGGTCGCCGAGCTCGTCGCACAAGGCCGCGCGATCCTCGCGGGCGATCGCATCGGCGACCTCGTAGGCCTCTTCGATGGTGTATGGCGCAATGGTGGCGAAAGTCTGCTCGAGATCCCACGGGCAGCCGCCGCGCGGATCGCGCAGGCGCTTCATGATCTGCAGCAACTCGTCGACGGGCATGGTCGCGTCCTCTGTTTTCACTCGCGCAGCAGGCGTTGCAGCGTCAGCAGCATGCCGGCCGTCGCCCCCCAGATGTTGCGCTCGCCGAACGGGATGTCGTAGACCTCGATCTCGCCTTCACCGAGCTTGCGCCGGCGCGCCTTGTGGTTGGCGGGATCGAGTAGGAAGCGCAGCGGCACTTCGAACGCCGAGCTCACTTCGGTGGTGTCCAGCTTCAGCTCGAGCCCGGGACGCACGAACGACACCACCGGCGTCACGCGAAACCCGCTGACGATCAGGTGATCGGGCAGGTAGCCGACCACCTCCACCGCGTCCGCCGGCAACCCGATCTCCTCGTGCGCCTCGCGCAATGCCGCAGCGACCGCGCCGTCATCGCTGGGCTCGATGCGCCCCCCCGGGAAACTGATCTGGCCCGCGTGGTGACGAAGGTCAGCGGCGCGCTCGGTGAGCAGCACGCGCAGCTCGTCGTCGTGATCGACGAGCGGAACCAGGACGGCGGCGGCGGTCGGCGCCGCGGGCAGCAGGTGGCGGAAAGTCGCCGTCAGCTCCGGTGGCAGCCCGGCGAGCCATGGATCGCCGCCATGACCGGGATGCGTGCCCGCGAAGCGCTCGCGGATCAACCGGCGCAGGTCCGGCGTTTCCAGCAGGTGCAAGGCACGCGCCGCGTTCATCGGGCGCGCGCGGCTTCAGCCGGAGCTGCCACCGCCCTTGATGCCGCCCTTCGCGAGTTCCCTGGGATCGAGCAGACGCGCAAGCTCTTCGGGATCGAGGCTCGTTTCCTTGCGCGCCACTTCGACGATCGGCAGACCCTGCGCGTACGCCTTCTTGGCGATGGCTGCACCTTTCTCGTAGCCGATGACCGGGTTGAGTGCCGTGACCAGGATGGGATTGCGATCGAGCGCTTCGTCGAGACGCTGCTGATTGACGGTGAACCCCGCGACGGCCTTGTCCGCGAGCTGGCGCGCCGCGGTGGACAGCAGCTGCAGGCTCTGCACGAGGTTGTAGGCGATGACCGGCAACATGACGTTGAGCTGGAAGTTGCCCGACTGGGCAGCAATCGTGACGGTGGCGTCGTTGCCGATCACCTGCGCCGCCACCATCGTCACGGCTTCGGGGATTACGGGATTGACCTTGCCCGGCATGATGCTGCTGCCGGGCTGCAGGGCAGGCAGCGCGATCTCGCCGAGCCCGGCGAGCGGCCCGCTATTCATCCAGCGCAGGTCGTTCGCGATTTTCATCAGGCTCGCGGCCACGACCTTGAGCTGCCCTGACAGCTCGAGCGCGGTGTCCTGGCTGCTCAGCGATTCGAAGTAGTTCGCGCTCGCTCGAAATTCCAGGCCAGTGAGCTTGGAGAGGCGCGACGCAAAGTGCTCGCCGAACTGCGCGTGGGCGTTGATGCCGGTACCCACCGCGGTGCCGCCCTGAGCCAGCGCGAGCAGACGCGGTTGCACCGCGTGCAGCCGCGCGATGCCGTTGTCGATCTGCGCCTGCCAGCCGCCGAGCTCCTGCGCCAGCGTGACCGGCATCGCGTCCATCAGGTGCGTGCGTCCGGTCTTGACGACGTCCGCCAGACCCTCTGCCTTCTTCGCGAGGACTCCGCTCAGGTGACGCAGCGCGGGCAACAGTTCCTCGTGCATCACGAGCGCCGCACTCACGTGCACGGCAGTCGGAATGACGTCGTTGCTCGACTGCCCCATGTTCACGTGATCGTTCGGATGCACGGGCTTGCCGAGCTGGCGGCTCGCGAGGCTGCCAATCACCTCGTTCGCGTTCATGTTGGAACTGGTTCCGGAGCCCGTCTGGAACACGTCGATCGGAAAGTGCGCGTCGTGACGTCCGTCCGCCACTTCGCGCGCGGCGCCGGTGATTGCACCGGAGGTGGCAGCATCCAGCTCGCCGAGGTCCTGATTCGCCTGCGCCGCGGCCAGCTTGATCAGGCCGAGCGCGCGTATGAACGCGCGCGGCATGCGCAGGTTGCTGATCGGGAAATTCTCGACTGCCCGCTGCGTCTGCGCTCCCCAGAGCGCCTCGGCGGGCACTTTGAGCTCGCCCATGCTGTCGCGTTCGATGCGGACTTTCTGCTCGGGCATTCTCTGTCGTCCTGCGATTTGCCGTCGTCCTGCGGTATCATTTCGCATCTTACCTCACTGGCTGCGGCATGACCTCACTGGACGCCCTCTCGCCCGTCGACGGTCGCTATGCGGGGAAACTCGCGCAGCTGCGCGAACTGTGCAGCGAAGCAGGTCTGATACGTCAGCGGGTGCGAGTGGAAGCCCTGTGGTACCTGCATCTCGGCCGCATCGACGGCCTGCCGATCCCTGCGTCACTGCCGGACAAGTCGCGCGCCGCACTGGAGTTGCTCGCCGGAACGATGGCGCCGGAAGGCGAAGCGGAGCAGGTGAAGGCGATCGAGGCGCGCATCAACCACGACGTGAAGGCAGTCGAGTATCACGTGCGCGCGCAACTGCAGCGCGCAGGCGGTACGCCCGCGCAGCTCGAGTACGTGCACTTCGCCTGCACGTCGGAGGACATCAACAATCTGGCCTACGCGCTGATGCTGCGTGCAGCGCGCGATACCGTCTTGATGCCAGCCATGTCGGAGCTGATCGCGAAGCTCGCCACGCTGGCGCGTGAGCACGCTGCGACGCCGATGCTGGCGCGTACGCACGGCCAGCCCGCCACGCCGACCACGCTCGGGAAGGAAGTGGCCAACTTTGCGGCGCGCCTCGAGCGCCAGCGCGCGGGGCTCGCGGCCATACGTATTGCGGGCAAGTTCAACGGCGCGGTCGGCAACTACAACGCGCACCTGGCGGCGTTTCCGGACATCGACTGGCGGGCGCAGACGCAGCGCTTCGTCGCAGCGCTCGACCTGGAGACGAACGCCTACACGACGCAGATCGAGCCGCACGACTGGATCGCCGAGTACGCCGACGCACTGGCGCGGTTCAACACGGTGCTCGTCGACCTGAGCCGCGATGTGTGGGGCTACATCTCGCTGGGATACTTCCGCCAGCGCGTGCTGACCGGGGAAGTGGGCTCCTCGACCATGCCGCACAAGGTCAACCCCATCGACTTCGAGAATGCCGAGGGCAACCTGGGGGTCGCGAACGCGCTGCTGAAGCACTTCGCGGAAAAACTCCCGATCTCGCGCTGGCAGAGGGACCTCACGGATTCCACGGTTCTGCGCAATATCGGGGTGGCCCTTGGACACAGTGCCCTGGCCTTCGACGTCCTCGGACGGGGCTTCGACCGCCTGGAGGTGGACGCCGGGCGCATCGCCGCGGACCTGGACAGTGCCTGGGAGGTGCTTGCCGAGGCGGTGCAGACGGTCTTGCGCGCGCACGGCGTACCCAAGGGCTACGAATTGCTCAAGGATTTCAGCCGCGGCCAGGCCGTCACCCGCGAGAGCCTGCACGCACTGATTGCTTCCTTGCCGTTGCCGCCGGAAGCGCGCCAGCGCCTGCTGCAACTCACGCCTTCCACGTACCTCGGCGAAGCTGCGCGGCTGGCTCGTGACGTTCGGGGAAAGCAGTAAGCCTCTCCTGACGCTTGCGTGTCGCCCTGCAACAGGCGTTCATCCCCCTGCCCCGGGTCGCTTGTCGGCCGTCGCAATCCGGGCAAAGTCCCCTCGAAACGTGACGGAGTTGGCAAGCGTCCGGGACGCCCCTCATTAATATGAGCCGCCTTGCAGCTCTGGCGGGACTGCAAGGGCTAGATAAAGGCTCGGGGGAACAATGAACAGCGCGAGCAATTCACTCGACTTGCGCAGCGTGATCGATATGCCGGTGGCGGCCGGCACATCCAGTTCACGCAGCGTACTCACCACGCTCGACGAGGTACGGGATGCCTGCGTCAGCGTCGCCGCGACTGCGCGGCGCAGTCTCACCATCTACACACCGGATCTGGAGCCGCAGCTCTACGACACCCACTCGTTTCTCGAAGTGGTGAAGCGCCTGGTGCTGGGCCGCAGTTATGCGCGCGTGCGCGTGCTCATCGCCGAGCCGACGCGCACCATCCGCGAAGGCAACCGCTTTCTCGCGATGGGGCGGCGCCTGACCAGCTACATCGACCTGCGCAACGTGCACGCCGATTATCGCAACAACGCGGCTGCCTTCCTGATCGCCGACGACCGCGCCCTCGTCTATCGTCTGCAGGCCACGCGCTGGGACGGCATGGCCGAAATGAACGATGCAGCGGTGGCGCGCAAGTACCTCGCCTACTTCGACGAGGTCTGGCGTGCGAGCGAGCCGGAGCCCGAAGTCCGCATGATGCGCGGCTGAGGCGAGTCGGCCGCGACGCGACGGTCCGCAGGTCCGCCACGCAGGACGGACCGCTGGAAACCGCGCGCGCAGGGGCGCATCGAACGACACTGACGCCATGCCCAGAGCACCCCAACTGCACCCCGAGCTCACCGTCGCCGCCGTGATCGAGCGCGACGGTCGATTTCTCGTGGTCGAAGAGCGAGCCTCGCGCAAGCTGGTGCTCAATCAGCCTGCGGGCCACGTCGAGGAAGGCGAAGCCCTGATGGACGCGGTGGTGCGCGAAGTCCGCGAAGAAACCGCCTGGCACTTCGTGCCGCAGGCGATCGTGGGGATATACCTGTGGACGCAGCCGGAGCGACGCCGCGCCTACCTGCGGGTTGCCTTCTGTGGCGCCGTGCGCGACCACGATCCGGCGCAGCCTTTGGATGCCGGCATCGTGCGCACTCACTGGTACTCGCGCGCGCAGCTCCTCGGGCACGCGCCACGGCTACGCACGCCCATGGTTCTTCGCTGCATCGACGACTACCGCGCCGGCGCGCGGTTTCCGCTCGACATCGTCCGGGAGCTCCCGGTCGAAGAGGTTCGTTCCCGCGCCATTGCGCTTTGAAGCCGGCTCTGAAGCCGGGCGACTATAATTCGCGGCATGACCGTGCCCGCCTCCCCCGCACCCTCGCCTGCTTCGGGCCGCGTCGTCGTTGCGCTTTCCGGCGGCGTCGACTCCGCAGTGGCGGCGCTGCTGCTCAAGGAGCGTGGCCACGACGTGCACGGCCTCTTCATGAGCAACTGGGACGAGGACGAAACGGGCTACTGCACCTCGGCCGCCGACTTTCAGGACGCCCGCGTCGTTTGCGAAGTCCTGCAGATCCCCCTGCACCGCGTCAGTTTCGCGAGCGAATATCGCGACCGCGTCTTCGCGTATTTCCTGGGCGAGTACCAGGCCGGCCGCACGCCGAACCCGGACGTTCTCTGCAACCGCGAGATCAAGTTCGGCGCCTGCTTCGACTACGCACTGCGGCTCGGCGGTGCCCGGTTCGCGACCGGGCACTACGCACACATCGAGGAGCACGCCGGACGCTTGCGACTGTGCAAGGCGCGCGATGCGGCCAAGGACCAGAGCTACTTCCTGCACGGCATCGATCCGGGCGTGCTCGATCGCACGCTGTTCCCTCTCGGTGTGCTGCAGAAGTCCGAAGTGCGGCGGCTCGCACGCCAGGCGGTGCTGCCCGTGTTCGACAAGAAGGACAGCACGGGCATCTGCTTCATCGGCGAGCGCCCGTTTCGCGAATTCCTTGCCACCTACCTGCCGGCGCGGCCCGGGAGGATTCTGGGCCTCGACGGGCAGGACCTGGGCGAGCACCAGGGGCTGATGTACTACACCTTGGGCCAGCGCCAGGGCCTCGGCATCGGCGGGCGTGCGGAGCGTGAGGAAACGCCGTGGTACGTCGTGCGCAAGGACCTGGAGCGCAATGCCCTGATCGTCGTCCAGGGGCACGACCACGAGGCGCTGCTCGCCGGATCGCTGCAGACCGAGCCGGTGCACTGGCTCGCGCCGGTCGCGGCACGCTTTCGCTGCACCGTGAAAACGCGCTACCGCCAGCCCGATCAGGAGTGCGAAGTCGAGCTGCAGGACGACCGCGCCAGCGTGCGCTTCGCTCAGCCCCAGCGTGCCGTGACCCCGGGCCAGTTTGCCGTGTTCTATGACGGCGACGTGTGCCTCGGCGGCGCAATCATCGCCGCCACCTCCCCGGTGCGCCCCAGCGCGAACCGTAGCGCCCCTGGGCTGAGCGCCGGCGCGCCCATATGACGATATAATTCCGCGTGCGTCCCTTACGGACGCTCCTGCAGATACCTGTGAGGCCTGCCATGCGCGACAGTTTCAGGACCCGAACCCTGCTGAAGGTCGCGGATCGCGACTACGAAATCTTCAGCCTTGCCGCGCTCAAGGGACCGCACGCACAGCGCCTGCCCTTCTCCCTGAAAATCCTGCTCGAGAACCTGTTGCGCTTCGAGGACGGCGTGAACGTGACGCGCGCCGACGTCGAAGCGCTGCTCGAGTGGGATTCGCAGGCGCAGCCGAGCTACGAAATCTCCTTCACGCCGAGCCGCGTGATCATGCAGGACTTCACCGGCGTGCCGGCTGTGGTCGATCTCGCCGCGATGCGCGAGGCGATGGTGCGCCTCGGCGGCAATGCCGAGGAGATCAATCCGCTCGCCCCCGCGGAGCTGGTCATCGATCACTCGGTACAGGTGGACGAATACGGCTCGCGCGGCGCTCTGGCGCGCAACAACGCCATCGAGTTCGAGCGCAACGGCGAGCGCTATGCGTTCCTGCGCTGGGGACAGACCGCATTCCGCAATTTCAAGGTGGTGCCGCCCAACACCGGCATCGTGCACCAGGTGAACATCGAGCACCTGGCACGCGTCGTGTTCGAGGAAACCCGCGACGGCGTGCGCCGCGCGTTCCCGGACACGCTGGTCGGCACGGACTCGCACACCACGATGGTGAACGGCCTCGGCGTTCTCGGCTGGGGCGTTGGCGGCATCGAGGCCGAGGCGGCCATGCTCGGTCAGCCGGTCACGATGCTGATCCCGCAGGTCATCGGCTTCAAGCTCACCGGCAGCCTGCAGCCCGGCGCAACCGCCACGGACCTGGTGCTCACCGTGACGGAGATGCTGCGCAAGAAGGGCGTGGTCGACAAGTTCGTGGAATTCTTCGGCGACGGCCTGGCCAACCTGCCGCTTGCGGACCGCGCGACCATCGCCAACATGTCGCCTGAATTCGGCAGCACCTGCGCCATCTTCCCGATCGACGAAGAAACCGTGCGCTACCTCGAGCTGTCCGGGCGTTCCGCCGAGCAGATCGCGCTGATCGTCGCCTATGCGAAGAACCAGGGCATGTGGCGCGTCAACGGTCAGAAGGCCGCCGACTACACCGACGTTCTCGAGCTCGATCTCAAGACCGTCGAGCCCAGCCTCGCCGGGCCGCGACGGCCGCAGGATCGCGTACCCCTGCGCACGGCGAAGCAGGTGTACCAGGCGAGTCTGAAGAAGATGGTCGAGGAGCGGATGCTCAAGCATCCGAGCGCTACGGGGCTTGCGAAAGTGACCAGCAACGGCAAGGCCTTCGAGCTGAAGGACGGCGCGGTGCTCATCGCTGCGATCACGAGTTGCACCAACACATCGAACCCCGCGGTGATGATTGCCTCAGGCCTGCTGGCGCGCAATGCCCGCAAGCGTGGCCTGTCTGCCCAGCCGTGGGTCAAGACCAGTCTGGCGCCGGGCTCGCGCGTCGTCACCGACTACCTGCAGAAGGCGGGCCTGCTGCAGGACCTCGACGCCGTCGGTTTCTTTACCGTGGGCTACGGTTGCACCACCTGCATCGGGAACTCCGGCCCGCTGCGCCCGGAAATCTCCGAAGCCGTGCGCGCCGCGGATCTCGTCGGCTGCGCGGTCCTGTCGGGCAACCGCAACTTCGAGGGACGCGTGCACCCGGAAGTGAAGATGAACTTCCTCGCCTCGCCGCCGCTGGTCGTCGCGTACGCGCTGGCTGGCTCGCTCAATATCGATCTGACCACCGAGCCGCTCGGCGCCGGCAGCGACGGCAAGCCGGTGTTCCTGCGCGACATCTGGCCGAGCGACCGCGAAGTGCAGGACACCATCCTCGGTTGCATCGATTCGGCGATGTTCCAGCGCAGCTATGCGAGCGTGTTCGCGGGCGACGAGAACTGGAATTCGATCCGCGTGCCCGCCGGCAAGATCTACGCCTGGGAAGACAAGTCGACGTACGTCAAGAACCCGCCCTACTTCGATCGCATGGGCATGAAGCCCGGCGCCGTCTCCGACATCCGTGGCGCGCAGGCGCTCGCCGTGCTCGGCGACTCCGTGACGACGGACCACATCTCGCCTGCCGGCAACATCGCCAAGACCAGCCCCGCGGCGAAGTACCTCATGGAACAGGGCGTGCAACCGGTCGATTTCAATTCATACGGCGCGCGCCGCGGCAACCACGAGGTGATGATGCGCGGCACGTTCGCGAACATCCGGTTGCGCAACCTGATGGTGCCGGGCACGGAGGGCGGCGTTACGCGCCACGTGCCGAGCGGCGAACAGATGAGCATCTATGACGCTGCCATGCGCTATCAGAAAGACGGCACCCCCCTCGTCATCCTCGCGGGCAAGGAATACGGCACAGGGTCCTCGCGCGACTGGGCGGCGAAGGGAACGATGTTGCTCGGCGTGCGGGCCGTGGTTGCCGAGAGCTTCGAGCGCATTCACCGCTCGAATCTGATCGGGATGGGCGTCCTGCCGCTGCAGTTCCAGGAAGGGCAGAACGCGCAGGTGCTGGGCCTCACCGGCCTGGAAAAGTACGAAGTCACCGGGCTCGATGGCGGCGCGGCACGCACAGTGACGGTGACCGCGGCGCCGGCCAACGGCGCTCCGATCCGCTTCGAGGCGCGCGTGCGCATCGATACGCCGAAGGAGCGCGAGTACTACAAGCACGGCGGCATCCTTCACTACGTGCTGCGACAGCTTGCCGGCGCGAACAAGGCGGCCTGAGTCCTCAGGGAGAGCGGCTCGAGTGCTCACGCAGAGACGTGAGCAACTCTCCCCACCAGAGTCCGATCATCCGACTGACTGCTGCGCCTTCCAGGCCGTGACGCGCCGGATGACCGGCGCGCAGCGATGCCCAGCCACGATGGTGCAAGGTCACGCGCGTTCCGTTCGCGCTGGGCTCGAACAGCACCTCCACCTCGGTGCTCTCGCCGGACGCGAAGTTCGCGTTCCGCCATGCGAATACCAGGCGCGTCGGAGGGTCCCACACCTTGATCAGTCCGAACTGCATGAGCTGCGGTCCGGAGGCCGTCTCATACGTTTCGAACAGGCGTCCTCCGGCACGCGGCTCGAACGTCAGTGCGCCGGGGCTCCTTCCGCTGAGCCGGTACTGTGGACCGCGCCGCCACCACTGATCGATTTCCTCGGTGAACACGCGGAACGCCTCCTGTGGTGAAACCGCCAGGCTGACGCACACCGTGGCCTGATCGCCCGGCAGAGGAGACGCGCCCACAACTCAGGCACGCCGGTCGCGACGCTTGCGCTCGGCGTGCGCCTTGAAGGCCGCCAGCTCGGCGCCCCAGAAGGTTTCCACCTCGTCCAGCCAGCCGCGCAGCGCGACGAAGGGTTCGCGACGAAGACTGTAGGTGCGAATGCGCGCGTCTTCCGGCGAGCTTTCCTCGACGATTGCGCCGCACTCGCGCAACACGCGCAGGTGCTGGCTCATGCGCGGCGCGCTCAGGGAAAGCTCCGCGGCCAGGTCGCCCGCGCGACGCGGCCGCCGGCGCAGCAGATCGATGACCGCGCGGCGCGCGGGGTCGGCGAGCGCCGCGAGCGTCGCGTCCAGGTCCGCCGAGGCCGGCATGGCGCTCAGGTCCCCCCGGTCCGCATGCGCTGGATGAAGTACCAGTGATGCCCTTCGGGATCCACCGCTTCGTACGTGCGGTCGGCCCAGTAGTCCTCGCCGTAGTCGCTGGTCTTCGGCTCGCGCACGATGCGCGCCCCGGCCGCCCTTGCGCGTGCGCAGTGGCCATCGACGTCGTCGATGTGGATGCACGCCGTCTGCGTATTGGCGCCGCCGACCGACTGCGGGCTGCTCTGGTAGGGAGTCTCCTCGCGCGCAGCGACCCCGACCATGATCAGCGCGTCGTCGAGCGTGAGCTCCGAATGCTCGAGGCGCCCGTCATCCCCCTTGACGACCAGTCGCGCTTCGAAGCCGAACGCGCGGCACAACCAGTCGATCGCCGCGTGCCCGTCGGTGTAGAAGATCGCTGTCGACAGTCGCGGCCAGCCCAGCGGCGTCGGTTTCATCGCTTGCGCCCTCGTTTGCCTGAAGGCTTAATAGTTAACTATTCGATAAACTACTGTCAATCCCCCCCGTCGTTCGAGAGGGCGTGCCAGTCGAAACGGCGCGTGACCACCATGATCGTTCCGAGCACGGCGAACACGAACAGCGCGCCCAGGAGCAGCGCGTATTGCTCGGAGAGCACCAGCAGGTAGAGCAGCCCGTATACGGACGCGATGGCAGCCGCGGCGATGCCGGCGAGACGCCTGCTGCGCAGGACCCCGGCCAGGTAGATACCGATCAGCGCAACCAGCGCGCCCGCGGCGACCAGGTACGCGACCGCGAACGCGAGATGCTCGCTCAACGCGAGCAGAAGCAGATAGAACACGGACAGGGCGAGGCCCACGAGCAGGTACTGCATCGCGTGCAGTCGCATGCCGGTGACCTGTTCCCACAGGAAGATGCTCATCAGCGTGATCGCGATGAACAGCAGCGCGTACTTGATCGCGCGCTCGTTGCGTTGATACGTGTCCACCGGCTGGTACAGCCCCACGCCGAACGCCGAAGCGCGCAGGCGCTCGGCGTCGACCAGAGTTTCCGGCCACACTTGCGGATAGCCGCGGTTGAGCTCGAGCACCTGCCAGCGCGCATCGAACCCCTGCGCGTCGAGGTCGTAGCTCACCGGAAGGAAGGCGCCGGACGAGAAATTGGGATGAGGCCAGGACGAGGCGAGGCGCGCCGACGTTTCGCGGGCGAGCGGCATGATCTGGAAACTCTCGCTGCCGGCGACCGTGAGATCGAAGCGGAATTCGATGCCCTTGCCCTGCAACAGGACGCTGGCGTCGAAGGGAGCGCCGATCGCACTGATGGCGTCGTAAGCATCGGGCTGCAGATGCAGGGCGGCGCCATTGGCCGTCGCCAGCTTCACTTCGCGGATGCCGCGCACGTCGGCGATGGGGACGATGAGGCGCGCGCGCTTCCAGTGCACGACGCGGCTGGGCGTATCGCTGAGCAGCTCGCCCGGAGGTTCGGCAACGAAGCGACCGGCGAGCTTCAGGCTCGCCACGTAGACAGGGACCTCGTAGATGCCGAGCCGGCGCCGGTCGGGTTCGAGCCGCGACTCGAAGCTGGCGGTGGCCGGCAGGACGTGCACGAAGCCCGGAGTCCTGACCACGCGCTCTCCGACCGTCGATTCCGTTTCGGTCGGAATTTCCAGGATCGGCGGACCCACGACCTGGCTTCGACCCCAGCCCGCACCGATCGAATCCACCGCGGTCTGGCGCATCCCCTGCCTCTCGGCGACCAGAGAGCGCACCTGCGACAGCGGCAGGAGCAGCACGACGGTCAACGCCCCGATGGTCAGCAACTTTGCGGTCAGTGGTTTGATGAACATTGTTCCCTGCCCTGATGTCCGCGGCTGGAAGGCGCGGCGATGTGCGGCACTGTCACGCGCCTTCGTGGCATGGCGCGGGCACAATTAGGGCGAAATGTGGCGCTGCGTATAATGCCGGCGATGCAGCTCGCGCTCTTCGACCTCGACGGCACGATCACGCGCCGCGACACGCTGTTTCCGTATGTGATGGGTGTGTGCCTGCGGCGACCGCTGCGTCTCGCCCGCGTGTTCTGGCGCATGCCCGGTGCCCTGCTGCACTTCTTTTTTCATGGCAAGGAGCGCGGGCCGCTGAAAGAGGCGCTGATCGTCGCCGGTCTATCGGGCCTCAGCAGAGCGGAGCTTGCGGCCGCCAACGCGCGTTTCGTCGCGCAGCTGCGCCAGCGCGGCATGCACGCTGAGGCGCTCGCACGCATCGCCGCACACCGGGCCCAGGGCGACTACCTCGTCCTCATGTCCGCGAGTCCCGATATCTATGTGCCGGCCGTGGCCCGCGCACTCGGCTTCAACGAGACGATCTGCACGGGCGTACGCTGGGACGGCATGCTGCTCGACGGTGAGCTGGTCACCGAGAATCGGCGCGGCGAGGAAAAGCGCCGCTGTGTGGAACAACTCCGCACACGCCTGCCGGGGTGCCGGATCATCGGGTACGGGAACAGCGAGTCGGATCTGCCCCATCTGCGGATCTGCGATCGAGCCTACCTGGTGAACGGTGGCGATCGAGCGCTGCGCGAAGCGGCACACTCGACGGTGGAAATAGGCTGGCCTCCGCTCCCACAAAAGGCCCCTGGGCGCTCTGCTGGCCCACATTAATAAACCGCTCTAAGTGCCTGAGTCTGAGAGCCCCGGTCGTGGCTTGCAGAGCCCCGCAAGCCAATTGCAACTCATTCTCATTTGCGGCATCATCATTTCGACACCCTCGCCCGGAACGGGCCCCACACCCAGAGTTCTCCGATGCTTCAGCGCGCCGCCCTGCTCTGCCTTGTCCTCGTGCCGCTCTTCGCGACTGCCCCGCTGCTCGCTGCCGACGCGCCGGTCGAATTCCGCATCGTCATCAAGAATCACCGCTTCGTGCCCACCGAGCTCAAGGTGCCGGCCGGCAAGAAGATCAAGCTCATCGTCGAGAACCAGGATCCGACGCCCGAAGAATTCGAGAGCTACAGCCTCAATCGCGAAAAGATCGTTCCGGGCAAGGGCAAGATCACGGTGATGGTCGGGCCGCTCAAGCCCGGCAAGTACGAATTCTTCGGTGAATTCAACATGGACACCGCGCTTGGCGCCCTGATCGCGCAGTAACGCCATGTTCGCCGCCTTTTTCATCGTCCTGCGCGAGGTCCTCGAAGCCGCCCTGGTGATCGGTATCGTGCTCGCGGCCTCGCGTGGCGTGCCGCGCCGTGGCCTGTGGATCGCCGCGGGCGTCGGCGCCGGCATGGTGGGCTCGCTCATCGTCGCGGGATTCGCCGAAGCGATCGCGATGGCCGTGTCCGGCATGGGCCAGGAGTACTTCAACGCGAGCGTGCTCCTTCTCGCCTGCGGCATGCTCGGATGGCACAACGTCTGGATGAAGAGCCACGGTCGCGAGCTCGCTCAGCAGATGCAGAGCGTGGGGGTTGCGGTGAGTGCCGGCGTGCGCCCGCTGAGCCTGCTTCTCATCGTGGTTGGCCTCGCCGTGCTGCGCGAAGGCGCCGAGATCGTTCTCTTCCTGTACGGCATCGCGGCGGGCGGCACGAATGCCGCCCAGATGTGGCTGGGGTCCCTGCTCGGCCTGCTGGTCGGCGGCAGCATCGGCGCTCTCATGTACTTCGGGCTGCTGCGTATTCCCACGCGACACCTGTTCACCGTGACCGGCTGGATGCTCCTCTTGCTCGCAGCGGGGATGGCCGGACAGGCCGGCAACTACCTGGTGCAGGCCGGCGCGCTGCCCGGCATCGTCGAGCCGCTCTGGGACACCTCCGGAATTGTTTCCGAAGGCGGAGTGGTCGGCAGCGTGTTGCACGTCCTGGTGGGCTACGACGACCAGCCGAGCGCGATGCAGATGATCTTCTTCGTCGTCGCCTTCGTCGCGATCGCTTCGTTGATGCAGCTGGTGAATGTGCGCCAGAAGCGTGCACGGCGCGCAGCGCCCGCCTCGAACGCACCGGCCGTGCAGAGCGGCTGAAGCCCGATCGCGCCGCGGCGCCGGCCTCAGCGCTGGCCTCAGCCCCGGCCCTGCCCCTGGTCCCGGTGAAATCTTCGCCGCTCCCGCGCGGTCTACTGCTTGAGACCTGCCGCGCGAGCGACTAGCGTGGCGCCCCGAGGACGCAGCGCCATGCGCAAGACCGGCAAGAACGACCCCAGGCCCTCGGAGATCACGCCCGAGGCGGTGTATCTCAATCGCCGCACGCTCATAGCGGGCGCGGTCGCCGCCGGCCTCCTGCCCTCGACGGGCTGGGCCGAATCCGGCCCCACCGGGCCGCAGCTGCGCCATACGCGCAATGCGCCGCTCAGCACCACCGAGACGCCGAACAGCTGGGAAGACATCACCACCTACAACAACTACTTCGAGTTCGGCACCGAGAAGGCGGATCCAGCCGTCAACGCCCGTGCCTTTCGCGCCCAGCCCTGGACGGTGACGGTGAGTGGCGAGGCGGAAGTCAGGGGACGCTTCACGCTCGAGGACATTCTCAAGGCGCATGCGCTCGAGGAACGCATCTATCGCCTGCGCTGCGTCGAGCGCTGGTCGATGGTGATTCCCTGGATCGGCTTTCCGCTCGGCGATTTCATCCGCCGCTTCAAGCCGACGTCGCGCGCCAGGTTCGTCGAGTTCACCACCCTGCACGATCCGAAACGCATGCCGGGCCAACGCTATCCCGTGCTCGAATGGCCTTACCGCGAAGGCCTGCGCATGGACGAGGCCATGCATCCCCTCGCCATCCTGGGCGTGGGGCTGTACGGCCGCGTCCTGCCGAACCAGAGCGGCGCGCCGCTGCGCCTCGTGGTGCCCTGGAAGTACGGCATGAAGAGCATCAAGGCGATCGTGAAGATCGCCTTCACGGAGAAGCAGCCGCGCAATACCTGGAACGTGGCGATACCGGACGAATACGGGTTCTACATGAACGTCAATCCCAACGTGGATCATCCGCGCTGGAGTCAGGCCCGCGAGCGGCGCATCGGCGCCGGCCTCTTCAACGAAATGCAGCCCACGCTGATGTTCAACGGCTACGCGGACCAGGTCGCCTCGTTGTACCGTGGGATGGATCTGGCGAAATACTACTGAGCTGCTCACCGCCAGTCACAGCGCGCCTCGCCGCACCAGCATGTTCGACACGTTCGTCCGCCGCGTCCTGAAGCCGGCCGCCTTCCTCGCGTGCCTGCTGCCTCTGTCGCGACTGGTCGCCGGCGCTTTCGGTTTCGGCGGAGTTTCGCTCGGCGCCAATCCCGCCGAGGAGATCCTGGAGACCTTGGGCAAGTGGACGCTGAACTTCCTGCTCATCACGCTGTGCGTCACGCCGGCGCGGGAGCTGACCGGTCTCGCTCCCCTGCTCCGCCTGCGCCGCATGCTCGGCCTCTTCGCCTTCACTTACGCCGCGCTGCATTTCACGACGTACCTGGTTCTCGACCAGGAGCTGGACCTCGCCGGCGTGCTCGAAGACGTGGCCAAGCGCCCGTACATCACCATCGGCTTCGCGGCCCTGCTCATGCTCATCCCGCTCGCCGCCACCTCGACCAACGCGATGATGCGTCGCCTCGGCCGCCGCTGGCAGAAACTGCATCGCCTCGTCTACGTGATCGCCGTCCTCGGCGTGTGGCACTACTACTGGCAGGTCAAGGCGGATGTGCGCGAGCCGCTCATCTATGCAGGGATTCTCGCGCTGTTGCTGGGCTATCGCGCATGGCGCGCCTGGCGGAAGCGTCAGGCGAGACATCGGCAGGCCGGCGCGGGGCACGCGCTGCAATCAGGATTGCCAGCAGTACCAGCGCGCCGCCCGCAAGCGTCATAGCGGCGATCGGCTCCGCGAAGAACAGCAGACCGAGGAGCGACGCGAGTATCGGCTCGCCCAGCAAGGTGACGGACACAAGATCCGGATTGAGGTGGCGCAGCGACCAGTTGTAGCTGCTGTGACCGATCACCTGCGAGACCAGTGCGATGCCCACCAACGCCCACCATGTCGCGGGGGCGAAACCGCCCAGGCGCGCGCCGCTGGCGAGCGCGGCGATCCAGAGAAACGCCGCCGCTGTCGCGTAGATTACCGCCACGAACGGCAGGAACGGCAGCGTTCGCTGGATCCGTTGCGCGAGCAGGAGATAGCCTCCCATGCAGATCGCGCCGGCGACCGCGAGCAGATCCCCGCGCAGCGTGCCGGCACCGAGCCGGGCACTGCCCCAGCCGATCACGGCCGAGCCCACGACGCTGAGGGAGATGGCGAGCCACATCGCGCGCGAGAGTCGCAGGACGCCCGTGGCGACACCGATGATACCGACCCAAACCGGAACGGTGGCCACCAGCACCACGCTGTTCGCGATGGAGGTGTAGGCCAGCGACGTGATCCAGGTGGCGAAATGCCCGGCCAGCAGCAGGCCGGCGGCGGCAATCGAAACGAGCAGGCGGCGGTCGAGGCGGCCAAACGCACGCCGCTCGACGAGCAATGCGAGCGGCACGACCAGGGCACTCGCCAGCGTCAGCCGCCACGCCGCAATCGCGAGCGGCGAGGCATCCGCGAGGCGCACGAAAATCGAGCCGTGCGCGATCGCCACGACGCCGAGCGCGAGGATCAGCAGCGGTGCCCCGCGCCCCCTCTGCGTCCCGGACATGATTCAGGCGTTCTGTGACTGGCGCAACGACGGCACGATGCGCGGACAGGCCGCCAGGCGCGCATGCAGGTCGAGCAGGAGGCGCTCGGTCGTCGCCCAATCGATGCACGCGTCCGTCACCGACACGCCATGGGCGAGCTGCGTGAGGTCGGCGGGGATCGGCTGGTTTCCCCAGTTGAGGTTGCTCTCCAGCATCAACCCCACGATCGACTGGTTGCCCTCCAGCACCTGGTTGATGCAGTTCGCCGCCACGAGCGGCTGCAGCGCCGGATCCTTGTTCGAGTTGCCGTGGCTGCAGTCGACCACGATGTTCACCGGCAGCCTGGCGCGCGCCAGCTCCGCTTCGGCGAGAGCGACGCTCACGGAATCGTAGTTCGTCCGCCCGCCCCCGCCACGCAACACGAGGTGGCCGTGCGGGTTGCCGCGGGTGCGGAACACCGCCGATTGCCCGTGCTGGCTGATCCCCAGGAAGTGATGCGGATGGCGCACGGACTGCAGCGCGTTGATCGCCACACCGAGGGTGCCGTCCGTGCCGTTCTTGAAGCCAACCGGCGTCGACAGACCGCTCGCCATTTCGCGGTGCGTCTGCGACTCGGTGGTGCGCGCGCCGATCGCGGTCCAGGTGACGAGCTCGGACAGGTACTGCGGCATGATCGGATCGAGTGCCTCGGTCGCCGCGGGCAGACCGAGCTCCGCCAGGTGCAGCAGCAGCTGGCGGGCCGTCAGGATTCCCTTCTCGATGTGGAAGGAATCGTCCATGTCCGGATCGTTGATGAGCCCCTTCCAGCCGACGGTGGTGCGCGGCTTTTCGAAATAGACCCGCATCACGAGGTACAGCGTGCGATCGACTCGCCGCGCGAGCGCCGCCAGGCGTTGGGCGTACTCGCGCGCGGCGGCGACGTCGTGGATCGAGCACGGCCCGACGACGACGAACACGCGCGGATCGCGACGCTCGAGAATGGCGCGCACCGTATCGCGCGCACCGTAGACGAACTGCTCGACGCGGTCGGACAGCGGCGCGCGCCGCTTCACCTCCTCCGGCGTCGGCAGCAGCTCGCTCGAGAGGACGTTGACGTTGTGGAGGCGATTCTGGCGCGTGGCGTCGCTCACATCTCGGTCCTGATGCTCCACAGCTCCGGGAACGCGCGCATTTCGAGCGCCTTGGCGAGGTACGAAACGCCCCCCGTGCCGCCGGTGCCGCGCTTGTAGCCGATGATGCGCTCCACGGTCTTCATGTGGCTGAAGCGCCAGTGCTGGAACTTGTAATCCAGGTCGACGAGTTTCTCGGCCAGCTCATACAGGTCCCAATGCTTCTCGACGCTGCGATAGACACGCAGCCACGTCTCTGCCACGGCAGGACTCGGACGGTAAGGCTGGCTGAAGTCGCGTTCCAGATAGTCCTTGGGAAGGTCGTAGCCCCGCCGGCTCAGCAGGCGCAGCGCCTCGTCGTAGAGGCTCGGAGTACGTAGCGCCTCCGCCAGGGCCTGGTACACCTGCGGATCGCGTCGATGCACCTCGATCATCTCGGCGTTCTTGTTCCCGAGCAGAAACTCGAGCAGCCGGTACTGGTGCGACTGGAAGCCCGATGCGCGCCCGAGCTGGTCGCGGAAGCTCGAGTAGTCCGCGGGCGTCATCGTCGAGAGCACGTCCCAGCTCTGCGTGAGTTGCGTCTGGATACGCGAGACTCGCGCGAGCATCTTGAAGGACGGCCCAAGATCGTCGGCACGAATGCACGCAACGGCGGCGTTCAGCTCGTGCAGGCACAGCTTGAGCCAAAGCTCGCTCGCCTGATGGATGACGACGAACAGCATCTCATCGTGACGGGAGGAGATCGGCTGCTGCAGCGAGAGGAGCTGGCCGAGGCGCAGGTACTCGCCATAGCTCTGCGAGGAGCCGAGGTCCCAATGAACCTGCTCGTCACTCAGGTCGACGTGATCCTTGCCTTCGCCCTGCGATGCCATCTGCCTCTCCAAAATGGAAAGCCAGTATAGCAACGGCCCGAGCGTGCAAGTCGCATCGTGACCTCGGGGCGCAGCCCGGGACTCAAGACGCGGTGGGCTCGCCTTCCCCGCCGTCGGGTCCGTAGAACACGACCCACAGCGTCAGGTCCTGCGAGAAGAACTCGAAACGGTGGATGACACCCGCCGGGGCGAACAGGAAGTCCCCGGGGCCGAACGTGAGGCGCTCGTTGCCGACCACGAACGTGCCCGAGCCCTCGAGGACGATGTAGATTTCGTCGCGACGGTGCGGCTGCTGCGGGTCCACGTCACGGGGTTGATAGAGCTCCACTTCGATCGAGCCGCGCTCGAACAGCACGGAATAGCGCTCGCCGTTCGGCCCTGGGATCGCGGCGCGGGCCTGTTCGATCGAAATGCGGCGGCGGGTGCTCATAGTCCAAAAACCCACGGCGGAACGTTTTGCCAGCCCTGCACCAGCTCGCCGTCGAGGTGGCGGCAGGCCGGCTCCAGGCTGGCCACCAGGCGCCAGAAGCGCATCGAGTGGTTCATGTGGCGAGTGTGAGCCAACTCGTGGACGAAAAGGTAGCGTACGACCTCGGGGCGCTGGAACAGCAGGCAGCAGTTCAGGCTGATCGTTCCGCGCACCGAGCAGCTTCCCCAGCGCGTGCGCTGGCGTCGCACCTGTAGCGCAGCGAACGGCAGACCGGTCTCCTCCGACACCTGGCGCAGCCAGGGTTCGAAGCGCTCGCGTGCATGATCCACGAGCCATCGGCGCAGGCACTCGCGCACTTCAACCTGATCGGCGACCGCCAGAGCTGAATCTGCAATCGCAGCGGGCGGATCGGCGACCGCAGCAGGAGCGCGAATCGCCTCGCCCGCGACCTCCAGAACTCCCCCGGACGCGCCGCCCGCGCAGGCTCGCAGGCGCGCGCGGCCCTTGCGCGCCCGGTAGTGAACCTCGAACTGCTCGCCGGTGGCCGCCAGCTCGATGTGCTCCGGCAACACTGCCCGCGGCGCGCGCGAGCTGAGCTCGGCGACCTTGCGCCGCGTCCAGTCACGATGCTGGTGCACGAAGCGCTGGATGCTCGCAGGGCGCGCCCAGCGAGGTACGACGATCTCGACGCGGCCACCGGCGAAAACACGAATCGTCATGCGACGGGCGCGTTCGCTGACGCGCACGCGCCAGTCCGGCTCCGTGCCTTCGCCAGACCACAGAGACAGCTGCCCCAGCAGCCCGGCGTCGCGTGCTCCACCTGTCATCGCTGCGCCACCTGTCATCGCTGCACCACCTGTCATCGCTGCACCAGCAGCCATCGCTGCGCCACCGTCGTCACAGCTGCGCTCCGAGACGGCTGCCCTGGTCGATCGCGCGCTTCGCATCCAGCTCGAGAGCCAAGTCCGCTCCTCCGATCAGGTGGGGTTTGCGCCCGGCAGCCTGCAACGGTGCCTGCAGTTCGCGCAAGGGCTCCTGTCCGGCACAGATGACGATGTTCGCCACCTCCAGCATGCGGGTTCCCTGCGGACCGCCGAGATGCAGACCCGCGTCGTCGATTCCCTCATAGCTCACGCCCGCCAGCATGTGCACGCCGCGCCGGCGCAATGCCGTGCGATGGATCCAGCCAGTGGTCTTGCCCAGGCCCTCGCCTGGCTTCGTCGCCTTGCGCTGGAGCAGGAAGATCTCGCGCGGACTGCGCACGGCATGCGGCACGGTGACGCCGCCGCGCGATCGCAACGACAGGTCAATGCCCCATTCCCGAGTGAACGCAGCCACGTCGAGGCTCGGCGACTCGCCATCGTGCGTGAGGAACTCGGCGACGTCGAAGCCGATGCCGCCCGCCCCGACGATGGCCACCGACTCGCCGACTGCGCGCTCGCCCCGGATCACCTGCACGTAGGAAAGCACCTTGGGATGGGCGATGCCGGGAATCGCCGGCACGCGTGGCGTGACGCCGGTCGCGAGCACGATCTCCTCGAAGGCGCCCTCCAGGAGCTCCGCCGCCGTGACGCGACGATCCAGGGTGACCTCGACGCCGTGAAGCTCGAGCTGACGACGGAAATAGCGCAGTGTCTCGTGGAATTCCTCTTTTCCCGGCACGCGCTTGGCCAGATTGAACTGCCCGCCGATCTCGCTCGCGGCGTCGAACAGGACCACCTCGTGTCCGCGCTGCGCGCACACGACAGCGCACGCCAGGCCCGCCGGGCCGGCGCCGACGACCGCGACGCGCCTGCGTCGCGCGCTCGGCCGATACTGCAGCTCCGTTTCGTGACAGGCGCGGGGATTCACCAGGCAAGTCGCCCGCTTACCCTCGAAGACGTGATCGAGACAGGCCTGGTTGCAGGCGATGCAGGTGTTGATCTCGTCGGCGCGACCCTCGCGCGCCTTGCGCACGAACTCGGGATCCGCCAGGAACGGGCGGGCCATCGAAACCATGTCGGCCTGGCCACCCGCGACGATCGCTTCAGCCACCGCCGGATCGTTGATGCGGTTGGTGGCGACGACGGGCACTCGCACCGCTGCGCGCAGCCGCTCCGTCACCCACGCGAATCCCGCGCGCGGCACCATCGTGGCGATCGTGGGCACGCGCGCTTCGTGCCAGCCGATGCCGGTATTGAGCAGCGTGACCCCCGCGGATTCCAGCTCGCGTGCCAGCCACAGCGCCTCGTCCAGCGTGCCCCCGTCATCGATGAGATCCAGCATCGAGAGGCGGAAGACGATGATGAAGTCCCTGCCGACCGCGGCGCGCGTGTCGCGAACGATCTGCAGCGCCAGCCGACAGCGCTGCGGGAACTCGCCACCCCATTCGTCGTCGCGATGGTTGGAGCGGCGCGCCAGGAACTGGTTGATGAAGTAACCCTCGGATCCCATGATCTCGACGCCGTCGTAGCCCGCCTCGCGCGCCAGGGAGGCACAGCGCACGTAGGCGGCGATCTGGCCGCGCACGCCGCGTCCGCTCAGCGCGCGCGGCGTGAAGCGCCCAATCGGCGAACGCAGGGCCGAAGGGGCGACCGTGAGGGGATGGTAGCCGTAGCGGCCCGCGTGCAGGATCTGCATGCAGATCCGGCCGCCTTCGTCGTGCACGGCACTCGTCACCAGCCGATGACGCGGCACCTCGCTCCTCCAGCTCAGTTTGCCGGCGAACGGCGCCACCCAGCCCGCCACGTTCGGCGCGATGCCGCCGGTCACGATCAGGCCGGCGCCGCCGCGCGCCCGCTCGGCGAAGTACGCGGCGAGTTGCGGGTAGTGGCGTGCGCGGTCCTCGAGCCCGGTGTGCATCGAGCCCATCAGGACGCGGTTGGACAGCGTGACGAAGCCGAGGTCGAGCGGTGCGAGCAGGTGAGGATACGAGCCGGCCATCGACGGTCGGTGAGCGCAGTTCCGAAGCGCGGATCTGAAGTCCGCTGGCGCGCGAATCATCGCAACGCGACGGGCAAAGCGCAACGATGCCCGCGCCGGGCGAGCGACGATGCCGCGCGGAGCGATCAGGGAGGCGACTGACCCGCTCGCGCCCTGTAGCATGCGCAACCGGAATGCCAGCCCTCCTCGAAGCCCGGGACCTCGTGAAGCACTACGGCGCCGTGAAAGCGGTCGACGGTGTGTCCTTCACAGTCGAACCCGGTATCTGCTTCGGCCTGCTCGGCCCGAATGGCGCTGGCAAGACGACGACGGTCGAGATCATGGAGGGCATCACCCCTGCGACCAGCGGCCAGGTGCTCTACCAGGGCGAGCCGGCCGGCGCACGCTTTCGCGAGGACGCCGGAGTCCAGTTCCAGAAGACCGCGCTCCAGGAATTCCTGACGGTGCGCGAGTGCCTGAACCTGTTTCACAGCCTGTACGCGCGCGGCACGGATCTGGAGGAGATCATCCGCACCTGCGCGCTCGAGAAGCTGGTCGACCGTGACAACCGCAAGCTCTCCGGCGGCCAGCAGCAGCGGCTGATGCTCGCCATCGCACTGGTCAACGACCCCACCGTGCTGTTCCTCGATGAGCCCACCACCGGTCTCGATCCGCAGGCGCGCCGCAATTTCTGGGACCTGGTGCGTGCGGTCAAGGCGCGCGACAAGACCGTCATCCTGACGACGCACTACATGGAAGAGGCCTATTTTCTCTGCGACGTGATCGCGATCATGGACCACGGGCGCATCATCGCGCAGGGCTCGCCCGAAAAGCTCCTCAAGGAGCATTTCGACGACGTGATCATCGAGGTGCCACGCGAGGACTTCGCGCTGGATCCGGCCGCGATGCCGTTCCACGTGCTGTCGGCCAAGGAGCACATCGAGATCTCCACCGCCAACGTCGAGGCGACCCTGCGCTACCTGATGGAGGCACGGGTGCCGATCCAGCGGGTACGCATCCGGCCGCGCAACCTCGAAGACCTGTTCCTCGAGCTCACCGGCAAGGAGCTGCGCGCTTGATGCGCCGGATGCTCGCGGTCTGGCATGCGCGCAACCTCGAGTTCCTGCGCGACAAGGGCACGCTCGCCTGGAACCTGCTCCTGCCGATCGCCCTGGTGGTGGGCCTCGCCATCATCTTCGGCGGCCCGGAGCGTCCCCTGTTCAAGGTCGGCGTGCTGCACGCGGGTGGCGAGATCGACCAGTCCACCCATCCCTTCCTCGCGACGCACTACGTGGAGTTTTTCAGCGCCCGCAGCGAGTCGGACGCGGTGCGCAAGCTGTCGCGGCACCAGATGGACATGCTGCTCGACCTGCGGGGCACACCGCGCTACTGGGTGAACACCGACGCGCCCAAGGGCTATATCGTCGAGAAACTGCTGCTCGAAACGGATCCGCGCGGACTGAAGCGCGAGGAAGTCACGGGCAAGGCGGTGCGCTACGTCGACTGGCTGCTGCCCGGCATTCTCGGCATGAACATCATGTTCAGCTGCCTGTTCGGTGTCGGCTGGGTGGTGGTGCGCTATCGCAAGAACGGCTTCCTGAAGCGGCTGCGCGCCACGCCGCTGCGCGCCATCGAGTTCATCTCGGCCCAGGTCCTGTCGCGGCTCATCCTCACGATGCTGGTGACCGTCATCGTGTTCGTCGGTCTGCGACTGATGCTCGATTTTCCGATGGAAGGCAGCGGCGCCCTGCTGCTGCTGGTGGCGACGCTCGGCTCGATCGCCATGATTTCCATCGGGCTGTTCGTGGCGGCGCGCTTCACCAGCGAGGAGCTGGCGGGGGGCGTCCTCAACGTCCTCACGTGGCCCATGATGCTGCTCTCGGGCGTCTGGTTCTCGCTCGAGGGCTCGGCCGAATGGGTGCAGTGGGTCGCGAAGATCTTTCCGCTGACGCAGATGCTGGACGCGGCCCGCGCCATCATGCTGGATGGCGCGGGCTTCACGGACATCTACCCGCAGCTGGTGTTCCTGGTCATCACCAGTGCGCTGTTCCTCAGCCTGGGCGCGGCCCTTTTCCGCTGGCGCGCGGATTGAAGCGCGCTGCCTCTTCCGACCCGCTCGTGGCATTGCCGGCGCTGTAGGAGTGAGCACCGGCGCCGGCGAGCTTGCCGCCGTCCACGATCAGGTACTCCTCGCGGATCGGCCGCCCCTCGAGCCAGCATTCCAGGATTTCGCGCGTGCCCGCGGCATAACGCGCCTGCGCGGAGAGCGAGGAGCCGGAGGTGTGCGGCGTCATTGCTTCGTAGGGCATCGTTCGCCAGGGGTGGTCGGCGGGCGGCGGTTGCGGGAACCACACGTCGCCAGCATAGCCTGCGAGCTGGCCGCTGCGCAGCGCGCGCGCCACCGCGTCACGATCGCAGATCTTGCCGCGCGCCGTGTTCACCAGGTACGCGCCGCGTTTCATCTTGGCAATCATCGCATCGCCGAACAGGCCCTCGGTCTCCGGATGCAGCGGCGTGTTGATCGTCACCACGTCGCAGACCCTGACCAGCGATTCGGCATCGGGATGAAATGTGAGGGCGAGCTCCTCTTCGACGCCCGGCGACAGCCGGTGCCGCTCGGTGTAGTGCAGCTTCACGTCGAACGGCTTCAGGCGGCGCAATACGGCGCTGCCGATTCGGCCCGCGCCAATCGTGCCCACCTGCATGCCTTCGACGTCGTAGGAACGCGCCACGCTGTCGGCGATGTTCCAGCCGCCTTCCGAAACCCATTGGTGCGAGGGCAGATAGTTGCGCACCAGCGCGAGGATCATCATCACGACGTGCTCCGACACGCTGATGCTGTTGCAGTACGTGACCTCGGCCACCGTGATGCCCCGCTCCATCGCCGCCTGCAGGTCGACGTGATCCGAGCCGATGCCGGCGGTGATCGCGAGCTTGAGTTTGCGGGCGGCGGCGATGCGCTCGGCCGTGAGGTATGCAGGCCAGAACGGCTGGGAGATGACGACGTCGGCGTCCGCCAGTTCTTTCTCGAACCTGCTGCCCGGACCGTCCTTGTCGGAGGTGACCACGAGTTGGTGGCCCTGCCCTTCGAGGAAACGTCGCAGGCCCAGCTCGCCGGAAACGCTGCCGAGGAGCTGTCCGGGACGAAAATCGATCGCCTTGGGCGTCGGCGTGGTCTGGCCGCCGGGATAGCGCTCGAGTGTCGGAATGTCGTCGCGCGCGTAGGTCTTGGGGTAACCCGTCACGGGATCTTCGTAGAGAACGCAGAGGATCTTGGCCATGGCAGCCCCCCGGGCGTGGTGTCGCTGAGTGCCACCCGATCTTACTCTCCCCGTGCCGACTCACCCATCCGCAGCGGCAACGGGCAATGCAGCGCGGCGCAGATCGCCCGCAGCAGCTCGGCTTCGGCGACCGTGATACGCCCGTCGTGGCTTATCGTTTTTACCAGCGCCGCGATCAGCATCTCCTTGGCGGCCGGCTGCAGGCGATCGAGGCAGATCAGCGCCCGATCCATGGCGCGGGGCCAGCCGGCCACCGGCTGGTACGGCGGTCTGTGGGACGGAAGCACATGGTGCATGCCCAGCTCATAGGCACGCCGCGCGGCTGTCTCGTCGCCGGAGCCGTGCTGGGCCAGCGTCGAAAAGACGGTCTGCAGCTCCACTGAGGCCTTGTCGAGCGTCATTGAGCCGACGCGCTCGGCGCTGGGATCGAGCTCATCGCGCAGCCAGAGTCGCGCCAGCGTGGCGAGAGCGTATTCGAAGATCTCGATCCGCCCGTCGATGAGGACGACGCGGCCAAGCGTCTCGAAGACCCGTTGCCGGTCCTCGCGTGGCAGGCGACGTAGTGCCGGGAACACTTCGCTGAGCAACGGCAGGCGGTGCGCGGGGTCGAGCGCAGCCAGCTCCTCCTGCACCGCTGAAATACTCCCGACCACGGGTTCGCCGAGGCGCTCGCGGACGACAACGAGCTGGCGCGTGCGCAACTCCTCTTTGGGATCCAGCACCAGCGCCAGCAGCGTGGCGAGGCCACGGCCTGGAGCGTCCAGTGCGCCCATGACACCCGCCGGTAACGCGCTTGCGACGAACTGAGCGGCCTCAACGTCGCGCGTGCCCGGATTGCCGACGAGATCCGCCACCCTCTCCGCCTGCGGCGCCAGTCCGCTCGTGAGGCCAGCCGCGACCCCACCCGCGGCACCTGCAGTCGCCCCACCCGCCGCGCCTGCAGCGGCCGCGCCACGCGTGCGCTCGTCCTTCGCCGCCCCGCTCGCGGCGGTCTGATCCTCGAAACGCACGCGTGCAAACTCGCGCGGATCGAACCCCGGGTCGAGCGCACGAATGCGTTCTTCGAGGGGCGGGTGGGTGGAGAAAGCGCGCGAAAGGCCGCTCGCGAAGAGCATGTGCGCCACTTCCTCGGTGCGCGCATCGGCCAGCCTCGAGCCGTGCTCGTGCGCACCGATCTTCACCAGCGCGCCTTTCAGGCCTTGCGGCTCGCGAGTGAACTGCACCGCGGACGCATCGGCGAGGCGCTCTCGCTGCCGCGATACCGCCGCCTGCACGATGCGCCCGAAGAAAACGCCGATGTAGCCCACGATCATTACTGCCAGGGCGGCCAGCACGATGAACCCGGCGCCGCCCTTGCTGCGCCCCGAGCTGCGCGGCGCATGGCGCATGACGGTGCGCGCGATCATGACCAGGACCATCAGCCCGAACAGGATGCCGATGAGCCGGGTGTTCAGCCGCATGTCGCCGTTGAGCACGTGACTGAATTCGTGTGCAATCACGCCCTGCAGCTCGCTGCGATTGAGCTTCTCGAGCGCTCCACGCGTCACGGCCACGGCGGCGTTGGCCGGCGAATGACCCGCGGCGAAAGCATTGATACCCGCTTCGTGGTCGAGCACGTACACCTCGGGCATGGGCACTCCCGAAGCGATCGCCATTTCCTCCACCACGTTGAACAGGCGCCGGCGCAACGGATCCTGCTGCGTGCGATCGATGCGCGTCGCGCCCAGGTCGTGCGCCACGACACCGCCGCCGGCGCGCAGGGCCATGCTCTTGTAGAGACTGGCGAAGCCGATGATCGCCAGCACCACGAGGGAGGTGATGACGATGCTGCCGGGATGCGCGGCGAGCCAGGTGCCGTTCGGAAACACGAGGCCGCGGCCTTCGAGGGACGCGAGCACGGTGAGCACGACGAAGTTCACGGCGGCGCCGACGGCCAGCACCGCCACGATGAAGAGCAGGACGAGGCGGCGCGTCTGCTGCCGCGCCTCGGCCTGGCGCGCGTAGAAGTTCATGGCGCGGGACGCCGCGACGGCGTGGCCCGTCTCAGGTGAAGCTCACCTTCGGGACGGCGCGCTTCTCGGGGCTCTCGATCTCGAGCAGCTGCGCCGCATCGAAACCGAAGGCGCCGGCGACGATGTTGTTGGGGAACACCTCGCGCGTGGTGTTGTACTGCATGACCGAGTCGTTGTACGCCTGGCGCGCGAAGGCGACCTTGTTCTCCGTGGAGGTGAGCTCCTCGGAGAGTTGCATCATGTTCTGGTTGGCCTTGAGGTCCGGGTAAGCCTCGGCGAGGGCGAACAGCCGGCCGAGTGCGCCGCTGAGCGCGCTCTCCGCGCCGGCGAGTTGCTGGATCGCGGCCGGATTGCCCGGGCTGGCCGCGGCGGCTTTCAGGCCGTCCACGGCGGAGTTGCGCGCACGGATCACGGCTTCGAGCGTCTCGCGCTCGTGCTTGATGTAGCCCTTGACCGTTTCCACCAGGTTGGGAATGAGGTCGTAGCGTCGCGTCAGCTGCACGTCGATCTGCGCGAAGGCGTTCTTGAAGGCGTTGCGCGCCGCGACCAGGCGGTTGTAGACGCTGATCAGGAACAGCGCGAACAGGACGGCGAGTGCCAGCAAAACCCAGCCCATTGATTCCTCCCGGGGGTCAGGCCCCTTTGTCCGTTCCGCTTTTTACAGGCTATTGCCCGCGAGGGCCACTGTTTGTCACGGCTCGGTGTTGCCGGACAGTGGGAGCGTTCGCCGGGTTTTCAACTCGTCGGCGCGGCTCGTCGACGTCGGCGGTCAGCGCGCAGCGCCGATTTGGGCGAGCAAGCGCCGCGCGGCAGCGAACTCCGGCGCGAGGATGAGCGCACGCTCCAGCGCGTTGCGCGCGCCGAGCGTGTCGCCGGCTTCGAGAAGGCTGCGACCGAGGGCCGCCTGCGCGTCGGCGTGACCCCATCCCGGCAGAGCAAGCTCGCTGAGGGCTGCCGCTTCGTCAAACAACTCGGTCGCGCGCCGCAATTTTGTCAGCGCGCCGGCCTTGTCGCCGCCGAACGCCTTGGGCTTGGCATACACCGCCAGCGCCTCCAGCAGGACGACGCGCGGATTCTGTGGCGCGAGTTTCAAGGCCTTTTCCAGGCGCGACGCGCTGCGCGGCCCGTTGACCATTGCGCTGATGGTGCGCAGGGCCGCGAGTTGCCCGAGGCACGCACCCTGCAGGGCTTGCGCTTCCGCCGACTGAGGATCGGCCTCGATCGCTTCATCCAGTTCGTCGATGCACTTGGACATCGCAGCGGCCGCGGCCGAGGGCTCCTTCGCCGCCAGCACGGCTCCGAGCCGATAGTGGGCAAATCCGAGCGCATAGTGCGCCACGGCGTCGGGCGAGCCCTTGGCGAAGGTCGTGCGCGCTTCCCGGATCAGGTTGCGCAGGGTACCCACGTCCTCGGTGAAATACGCGTAGTCGACCCGGTTCTCGAGGTCCTTGGGATCGAGCTCCTGAGGAAACGCCGGTGCTGCGGCCAGAACGCCAGCGAGCGCCAACGCCGCCACCGCACGCGCGAACGCGCGCCGGGGCAAGGCAAACCCGCCTCGGGTCACAGCTCGCGCAGCCCGGCCGTGATCGGCAAGCGCGCCGCCCGGATACCGGGCAGCAGGCCGCCGATCAGCGCGAGGATCAGCGCATAGATGATGCCCATCACCATGAGCCGCGGCGTGACCGTGAAGGCAAAAGTGATCTGGCTGAAGCTCGCCCAGTTCAGCGTGTTCGCCGTGTAGCCGTTGAATGCGAAGTAGGCGACGAGGGCGCCAACGACCCCGCCCAGCGCACCGAGGATGAGCGCTTCGGCCAGTACCGAGGTGAGCACGGGCACGGCTCCGAAGCCGAGAGCGCGCAGCGTGGCGATTTCGCGCGTGCGCGCAGCGACCGCCGAGTACATCGTGTTCAGCGCCGCGAAGATGGCGCCAATGCCCATCAGCAGCGCGATCGCCGTGCCGATGGTGGTGACGAGGTTGCGCATGATCTCGGACTGCTGCGAATAGAACTCGCGCTCCGTGCGCGCGTTGACGTTCACGCGCGGGTCCGAGCTCAACGAGTCCTTGAGAGTCTGCAGCGCGGCCGGACTCTCCAGCTTGGCGCGCACCGACTGGTAGGAATTGCCGCGCCGATACACGTTCTGCAACACCGTGACGTCGGTCCAGATCTCCGACTCCGAGATGCTGCCGTCGTCCTCGAAGTGGCCGACCACATCCCAGGTGGTGCTGCCGAACTGGACCTTCTTGCCGACCTCGAGGCCCAGGAACTGCTTGGCGGCGCCGGCGCCGACGATCAGCTCGTTCAGGCCAGGCGAAAAGTTGCGCCCCTCCGTGATGCGGAAATGCTCACGAAACTCGCGCGCCCGGGGCCCGACGCCGCGAAACGGCACGTTCGCGGGCGTGCCGGTCGTCCGCATCGGCACGTCGACGACCACGAACAGCTCCGGCGAGATCATCGGTCCGGCGGCGTCGCGCGCCACGCCCGGCGCATCGCCGATGACGCGCGTGCCGTCCTGGTCGACGCCGCTGCTCATCTCGTCCGTCGAGCCGCCGCGCATGACCATCGCGATGTCTTCGGCGCCCGACAACTCGAGCGCCGCGCGGAAGCCTTCGCTGATCGACAGTACGGCCACCAGCACCGCGACGACGCCGGCGAGGCCCGCGATGGCGACGCCGGCCGACGCGAGGCGCTCGCGCAAGGTCTTGAGGTTCAACCAGGTGACCGCGACCGTCTGCTGCACTGAATTCACGACTGACATGGCTGCCTCAGGACTTGCGCAAGGCTTCGACGATCTTGAGTCGCAAGGCTTGCGTGGCGGGCAGCGCGCCCGCGAGCACGCCCAGACTCACCATCAGCACGACGGCGAACGCGATCGACGACGTCGGGACACGGAACAGCGGCAGGAAGTTTTCGAGCGCTGGGCCTGCGCCCTTCGCGAACATCAGCGCGAGCAGCAGGCCGATGGCACCGCCGAGCACTGTGATGAACACTGCTTCCATCAGTACGAGCGTCATCACCTGGCCACCGCCGAAACCGAGCGTCTTGAGCACCGCGAGCTCGTTGGTGCGTTCGCGCACGGACTGGGCCATGGTGTTGGCGGTGACCAGCAGCATGGTGAAGAACACGGCGGTGGCCACGGCGATCAGGATGGCGCCGATGTTGCCGACCTGGTTGGCCCACTGCTGCATCATCGCCTTCTCGGTCGAGGTGCGCGTTTCGGCCGACGAGTTCGCGAACATCGCGTCGATCTGGCGCGCGATCTGCGGCGAAGCCTGCGCGTCGTCGACCTGCAGGATGTACCAGCCCACGAGGTCTTTCTGGCCCTGCATGCGCGGCTCGTTGAAGTACTCGTAGTGCATGATCATGCCGCGCGTGTCGCCGCCCTTCGCGAGGTCGTACACGCCGTCGATGTGCAGGTCCCAGACTTCCCCGCCATCGGCCTTGCGCCAGAACGTGGAACGGATCGGCACCGTCTGGCCGACCTGCCAGCCGTGCTGTTGCATCAGCGCCTTGCCGACCAGCGCGCCCGTTCGGTTCGCCAGCCACGCGCGCTTCTGCTCCTCGGGCATGGTCATCTCGGGATACATCTGCAGGTACTGCTCCCCTTCCACGGGGATCAGCACGATCTGGTTGCGCTCGCTCTGGTACGTGCCGCCGAACCAGCTCGCGTTGCTCACGCGCTTCACGCCCTTCAGGCCGCGGATGCGGTTGCCGTAGGACGCCGGCAGCGGCTGGATGATGCTGACCTTGTTCTGCAGCATCAGGCGGTCGACGCCCGCGAGGTCGACGCCCATGCCGAAGGCGTAGCGCATCGCCTCGAGCAGGCCGAACATCAGGAACGCCACGACGATGGAGGCGAGTGTAAAGACCAGGCGCAGCTTCCTGCGCTTGAGGTTCGCCCAGAGGAGCGGCAGGAACTTGAACATCAGGCTGCCTCCCTGACCAGGCTGCCTTTGTCGAGATGGATCTTGTGGCGGGCGCGCGCGGCCGCGTGCGGATCGTGCGTGACCATGATGATGGTCTTGCCGTGCTGCTGGTTCAGCGCCTGCAGCAGGTCGAGGATCTCATCACCCGACTTGCGGTCCAGGTCGCCGGTCGGCTCGTCGCACAGGAGCAACGTCGGATCGGTGACGATGGCGCGCGCGATGCCGACGCGCTGCTCCTGGCCGCCTGACAGCTCGCGCGGACGATGCTTGGCGCGATCGGAGAGTCCGACCAACGCGAGCGCTGCCGCAACCCGCTTGGCGCGCTCCGCCCCGCTGAGGCTCGTCAACAGCAGCGGCAACTCGACGTTACGGGCAGCCGTGAGGACGGGAAGCAGGTTGTACATCTGGAAGATGAAACCGATGTGATCGGCGCGCCAGCGCGCGAGCTGACCTTCGCCCAGCCCATCGATGCGCAGACCGCCCACTTCGACGGAACCGTCGGTCGGACGGTCGAGGCCGCCGATGAGATTGAGCAAGGTCGACTTGCCCGAGCCCGACGGACCCATCAGCGCCACGAAATCGCCCTTGGGCACGTCGAGATCCAGCCCGTCGAGCACGTGGACCGTCTCGGAGCCGCGCTGATAGTTCTTGCGCAGACCCCGCACCTTCACCAGATTCGCGTCGGCCATCGCCCACCCCTTCAGAACGAATTCAGGAACCAGAGCCTCGAGCAGAGGCTCGCACACTCGCTTGCATTCATGAACGACGGTTGGCGGGAGCCGCTTCCGACATGCGCCGGCGCGTTGCCACGCCGTAGCACGCTCAGGAGGCGTTGATCCGGACCTTGCCGCCGTCCTTGAGCCCCTCGACCGCCGGCGCCACGACGACCTCGCCGGCGCGCACGCCGGCCGTCACTTCCGTCTGGCCATCGCGCTCGCGCCCGGTGCTCACCGCCCGTCGCTCCACCACATCCTCGTTCACGACCCACACGTAGGTCTTGCCGTCGGCGCTGGAGATGGCCGACGACGGCACGAGCGCGAGCACGCGCGGCGCTTCGGCGGCCGCGGCCTGCTGCTCGGTGTCCAGGAAACGCACTTTGACGCCCATGTCCGGGAGAATGCGCGGATCGAGCTCATCGAAGGCAATGCGCACGCGCACGGTCGCCTTCTGGCGATCGGCGGTCGGCACGATGTTGATGACGCGCGAAGCCAGCACCAGGTCCGCGTACGCATCGAGCACGGCCTCGGTCCGCTGACCGGCACGCACGCGATTGATGAACGCCTCATTGACGTCCACCTCGATCTCGCGCGAATTCATGTCGACGATGGTCGCGACGCCGGTGCGCGTGAAGCCGCCGCCCGCGGACACCGGCGAAACCATCTCGCCGGGCTGCGCGTCCTTCGAGATCACCACGCCGTCGAACGGCGCGCGGATCACCAGGTCGTCGAGATCGCGCTCGCGCAGGCGCAAGCCACTCACGGCCACCCCCACTTCGCCCTCCAGCGCGGCCAACCTCGCCTCGAGCGCCTTGGCTTCGGATTGCGCGGCGTCGAGCGCGGTCTCGCTGACGAGATTGCGCTCGCGCAACGCCTGCGTGCGCTTGAGGTTGCGCCGCGCCTCATCCAGGCGCACCTGCACTTCGGCCAGCGCGCTGCGCGCCGCATCGAGCTGCTTCTGCGCGAACTGGTACTGCGCGCGCACGGTGGTGTCGTCGAGTCGCGCCAGCACCTGGCCTTCCTTGACCGCCGTGCCTTCCTCGATCAGCACTTCCTGGATCTTGCCGGTGACCTTCGAGGACACCGTGGCGAGCCGCCGCGCCACGACGAAGCCGGAAGCATTGAGTACGGCAGACTGCGACGAGCCCTGCACCGCTTGCGCGTTGGCCGTACGCACTTCAGTGGCCGAAGCGCCGCGCAGGAAGATTGCCGCGACCAGCGCGGCCACGACGACCAAGGCGCCGCCCGCGATCCACAGGACGCGCGGCGATGTGCCCGCACCGCCGCCGTAGCGACGCTGCGCAGTGTCAGCGTCGCGCGGAATGCGCAGGTCGTCGAGCGATTGCGGATCGAGCGGCATCGTGGGTGGAGTGTCGGGCTTGCTGAGCGCGCAAAGATAGCATGCAATTGCGGCATGAGTGGAGCAGCGCAGCGCGCGGGCGTGCTTGTCGACATCGGCGTCAACCTCGCGCACGACAGTTACGATCCCGACCGCGATGCCGTCCTCGCGCGCGCCCGCGCCGCGGGTGTGACACAGATGGTCGTTACAGGTTCCAGTCTCGACAGCACGCGCCGCGCGATCGAGCTGGCGCGGGCTCATCCCGGTGTCCTGCGTGCCACAGCCGGCATTCATCCCCACCACGCGGCCGATCTTCGCGAAGAGCAGTTGCCGCAGCTCGAAGCCCTGTTGCGCGACCCCGATGTCGGCGCTGCCGGCGAGTGCGGCCTGGATTATTTCCGCAACTTCGCAGCGCACGATGCGCAGCAGCGGGCATTTCGCTGGCAGCTCGAGCTCGCCGCGCGCACCGGCCGGCCGGTCTTTTTGCATCAGCGCGATGCGCACGCGGATTTCATGTCGATCCTGCGCGACTACCTGCCGCGGCTGCGCGCCGGCGTCGCGCATTGCTTCACCGGTGACGAGCGCGAGCTGCGGGACTGCCTCGATGCCGGCCTGTCGATCGGCATCACCGGGTGGATCTGCGACGAACGTCGCGGCGCACACCTGAAGACACTGGTCCGGCAGATTCCGGCCGACCGTTTGATGCTCGAGACCGACGGGCCTTATCTTCTGCCTCGTGACCTGGTGCCCCGGCCCGCCAGCCGGCGCAATGAACCCATGTACCTGCCGCAGGTTCTGAAGACGGTGGCTGAGGCGCGCGGCGAGAGCGAAGCGGCCGTTGCGGAGGCCACGACGCGCAATGCGCGGCGTTTCTTCGGCCTTGCGGACAGCTGACGGAAGATAGCTGAGAAATACACTGTAAGTACCTGAGAGTCATATGAAAAAAGAGCTCGATCCCGTGCGACTTAAAAGCTTCGTTGACGATCAGTGGCAGCGCTCGATCCTGCCCACGCTGGCCGAATACGTGCGCATCCCCAACAAGTCGCCGCTGTTCGACCCGCAGTGGGACGAGAACGGGCACATGGAGCGCGCTGCTCAGCTGATGGCTGGATGGTGCCGGGCGCAGGAGATACCGGGTGCGCGCGTCGACGTGGCGCGACTGCCCGGCCGCACGCCGCTGCTCGTCGTCGAGATCCCGGGCGACGTGCAGGACTGCGTGCTGCTGTACGGACACATGGACAAGCAACCGGAATTCACCGGCTGGCTTCCCGGACTTTCGCCTTGGGAACCGGTGTTTCGCGACGGCAGGCTCTACGGGCGCGGCGGGGCCGACGACGGCTACGCCGTGTTCTCGTCGCTGTGCGCGATCCGTGCGCTGCGTGACCAGGGTGTGCCGCACGCCCGTTGCGTGGTGCTGATCGAGGCAACGGAAGAAAGCGGCAGCCCCGATCTGCCGGCGCACGTCGCCGCGCTCACCGACCGCATCGGCACGCCTTCGCTCGTGGTGTGCCTCGATGCGGAGTGCGGCAACTACGATCAGCTCTGGGCCACCACGTCCTTGCGCGGCAACCTCATCGGCACGCTCAGCGTGCAGGTTCTCACCGAGGGAGTGCACTCGGGCGCGGGCAGCGGCATCGCGCCTTCAGCCGTGCGCATCCTGCGCCAGCTCCTCTCGCGCGTCGAAAACGAAGTGACGGGCGACCTGCTGCTCGAGCCCCTGTTCGTCCAGATTCCGCCGGCACGGCTGCAGCAAGCTGCGGCGACGGCCGGCGTGCTCGGCGAGACCGTGCGGGGGCGCATGCCGCTCGCGGCAGGCGTGCAGGCCGTCTCCAACGATCCTCTCGACCTCATCCTGAACTCGACCTGGAAGCCAACGCTCACGATTACAGGGGTCGACGGCCTGCCAGCGCTCGCGAACGCCGGCAACGTGCTGGTGCCGCAGGTGGCGGCGAAGCTGTCCTTCCGGCTCGCACCCACGTCGGACCCGCGCGCTGCAGCCCAACTCATCAAGCGCACCCTGGAAGAGAACCCTCCCTGCAACGCGCGCGTCTCCTTCGAGGTCGCATCGTCCATGGGCGGCTGGAACGCTCCGCCCGTGGAACCATGGCTGGAGCGGGCCATGCACTTTGCTTCGCGTCGCCACTTCGGACGCGACGCGATGTTCATGGGCACCGGGGGCAGCATCCCATTCATGGGCATGCTCGGCGAACGCTTCCCGAAGACGCAGTTCCTCGTCACTGGCGTTCTCGGGCCGCACTCCAACGCGCACGGCCCGAACGAGTTCCTGGACATCGAGTGCGCGCGCCGCGTGACCGCCTGCACGGCGGACGTTCTGGCCGCGCACGCCAGCCGCCAGGGACAGCCGACAGGGTAAGGGCCGCCAGTCAGGCGGCAGTCAACCGCCACATCCCGGTGCGAGCGCCTTCAGGGCCGCGCCAGGTCGCTCGGCCGGGCGCTCGTCCGGACGCGGTCCCAGCCCGGCCGATAGCGCGCGACGGCAGCGGCCATCGTTCCCTTGTCGACAGGGGCGTACTCGACCCGCAGGGAGTCGAGCATCAGGACCGACTTCGGCCGGCCCTTCGGAAAACGCGAGCGCGCCGTGAAGGCGATGCGCCCTTCCACGGGCGTGTCGCCGGCGAGTTGCTTGATGACGGCGATCCGATCGAGCAGCGGTCCCTGAGGATTCGCGAAGGTGAAGCGGCGCCGGCGCGTCATCACGGTCCATTCGTCCATCTGATCGCCGCCGAAAATCACACCGGGAATCTCCCGCAGATCCAGCACCAGGATGCCGCGCTGGGTGAGCAGCAGGAAGTCGAAGTGGAAGAACCCTTCCATGCCGTCGGGGATCAGCACGTCGGCGAGAAACTCGTAGGCCACCGCGTTCACTGTCCCGCGGATGCTCCGGCGAACCATGAAGCGCCGATAGCGTTGCCACGCCCAGAAGAGCAGCAGCGCGCCGGCGGCGCCGGCCAGGGCATAGCCCACGAGCAGCGGATCTATCTTCGTCAGTGAGTCGAACATGGATGCGAGGCGCAATCCTGCATTGCCTGAGCGAAAGACGCCAGCGTACCGTCGATGGCAGTCACCCGGCGAGGCAATTGCAGCAACGCCGCCAGCGGGGCGGGCACCGGAACGGCGCGACCGACGATCGGCTCGACGATCTCGCTGAACTTGGACGGATGCGCCGTCGCCACCAGTACCCAGTGACGCCTTTCCCTTCGCTCCTTCGACAGCCTGGCGTAGGCTTCCGCGCCCACGGCCGTATGCGGGCACCAGATTCGGCCCGTACGCTCGAAGTCGGCACGGATCCGTGCCCGGATCGCTGCGTCCTCGACGCTCACCGCGCTCACGGCCGCACGCAGGGTTTCGATGTCCGGCAGCAGATGGCGCACGCGTTCCATGTTGCTCGGATTGCCGACGTCCATCGCGGAAGCCAGCGTTGCCACGCTCGCGCGGGGATGCCACTGCCCCGTGCGGATGAAGTCCGGCACCGTGCGGTTGGCATTGTGTGCCAGCACGATTTCGCCGATGGGTAGCCCCATGGCGCGCGCCCACAGGGCGGCGAGCGCGTTGCCCAGGTTGCCACTGGGCACGATGAACGATGCCGCACGACCCGTCCGCTGCCGTACCGCGAGACTGGCGGCCGCGTAATACACGACCTGCGGCAGCAGTCTTCCGGCGTTGATGCTGTTCGCCGAGGAGAACCGCCAGCGCGCCGCCAGCGGCGCGCTGGCGAAAGCCTCTTTCACGATGCGCTGGCAATCGTCGAACGTGCCGGCGACCGAGAACGTGTGCACGTTTTCGCCCCAGCAGGTGAGCTGCTGCTCCTGTCGCGGTGAGACCAACCCACGGGGATAGAGCACGACGACTGCGACCCCGGGCCGGCGGTGAAACGCGGCGGCGACCGCGCCGCCGGTGTCTCCGGAAGTAGCAACGAGGATGGTGAGAGGCCGTGAGTCCGCGGCCGGCGCGCGTGCCAGCATGGCAGCGAGCGTGCGCGCGCCGAAATCCTTGAAAGCGGATGTCGGGCCGTGAAAGAGCTCGAGCACGTCGAGCCCCTCCTCCACGGCGTTCAGCGGCGCCTCGAAGTTGAAGGCTTCCTCGAGGATCGCATCGAGCTGCGTGCCGAGCGGATCGCCGGCGCAGAACGGCGCCAGCACCTCACGAGCCACGACGCGCAGCGAGCTGTCGTGTGCCTCGATTGCCAGCTGCGGCAGCGACTCGGGTACGTAGAGGCCACCGTCCGGAGCAATCCCGCGCGCCACCGCTTCGCTCAGCGAAACAGCGTGCGCGCGATCGCGCGTGCTCAGAAAACGCATCAGGGCGCGACCACGCGGGCGCCCGCCGGCTCGATGCTCGTAATCCAGCCGTCGCTGGTGAGGCCGTGCGCAGCGAACGCAGCAGCCATGCCGTCGCGGATGCCCTCGGCGCGCGCGGACTCGCACCAGGCAAAGACGGTCGGCCCTGCTCCGGAGATCGAGCAGCCCAGCGCACCGCCGGCCATCGCCGCTGCGCGCACGTCGCGAAAACCCGGAATCAGTGCCTGGCGCTGCGGCTCGATCACCACGTCTTCGAACGAATCGCGGATCATGTCCAGGTCGTTCGAGTAGCAGCCCGAGATGAAGCCGGCCAGGTTGGCGGTTTGCCAGACGAAGTCCGACAGCGTGACCGTGCGGCTCAGGATGCCGCGCGCTTCGAGCGTCGACAGGACCATGTGCGGGTGGACCAGGACGCAACGGATCGGCGCGGGGACCGGGATCTGCTTGATGCGCGGATTGTCGACGCCGACGGTGAGCACCAGCCCGCCGAACAGCGACGGTGCGATGTTGTCGACGTGGATCGAGCCGCTCGCCACCTGCTCGCCGTGCATCGCGAACTTCAGCAGCTCGAGCGGCGGCCGCGGCCGATCGAGCAGCGCGTTCGCGGCCACGACCGCAGCGACCGCGGAGGCCGCCGATCCGCCCAGACCGGAGCCGAGCGGGATTCCCTTGTCGATGTCCAGCTCCACGCCACCCGGCGCGCCGCTGCTCTGCCAGAGGCTCATCACCGCCTTGCCCGCGGTGTTGCGCTCCGCTTCCTTCGGCAGATCCGTGTGTACGCCCGTGATCGACCGGATGCGCACGCCCCGCGTGGCCGAACGCGCGGCAGTAACCCGGTCGCCGACGCTCTGCACGGTGTGGCCGAGAATGTCGAAGCCGATGCCGACGTTGCCGACGGTGGCCGGCGCAAACGCGGTGACGGATTCCGTCATCGGCGCCTCGTCACAGGCGCGCGCCGAGATACGCGCACAAGCGCAACAGGTCAGCGAAGATGCCGCCCGCGGTGACTTCCGGCCCCGCGCCCGGGCCCTGCACGATGAGGGGGTTGTCGCAGTAGCGGCGCGTTGCGTAGCGAACGATGTTGTCGGTGAGCGCGATGCCCGCGAACGCATGCCGGGAGTCGAGCTCTATCAGCCCCACCGTCGCCTGGCCCTGCGCATCGAGGCGGCCGACGTAGCGCAAGACCTTGCCCGCCGAGCGCGCGTTCTCGAAACGATCGAGCATGGCGTTGTCGTACTCGGCGAGACGCTCGATGAACTCCTCGCTGCTGCACTTCATCAGCGCCGCGGGCACCAGGCTTTCGACCTTGACGTCGGCGAGCTCGAGCTCCAGCCCCATCTCGCGCCCCAGGATGATGAGCTTGCGGGCCACGTCCATGCCGGACAGGTCATCGCGCGGATCGGGCTCGGTGTACCCCTTCTGCTTGGCAGCGCGCACGATGCTCGAGAACGAGGTCTTTCCGTCCCAGGTGTTGAAGAGATACGCGAGCGTTCCGGAGAAGATTCCCTCCAGGCTCGTGATCTCGTCGCCGGTGTGGCGCAGGTCGCGCAACGTCTGGATCACGGGCAGCCCCGCGCCGACCGTGGCCTCGTAGAGATAGTGGGTACCCGCGGCCCGGCGCGCGGAGCGCAGCGCGCGGTACTGCGCCAGGTCGCCGCTGTTGGCCTTCTTGTTCGGCGTGATGACGTGGATACCGGCGGCCAGCCACTCGCGATACTGCCCGGCCACGTCCGCGCTGGCGGTGCAGTCGACGATGACCGAATGCGGCAGGTGGTCGGCATGCACGAACTGCGTGAATGTACCGACGTCCCCGGCTTTGCCCTCGCGGTCGAACTGCTCGCGCCAGCGGCCGAGGTCGATGCCGCCGTCACTGAGCAGCATGCGTGAGGAGCTGAGCAGGCCGCGCAGCCGCAGGTCGAGCTTGGACTCACTGCGCAGGCGCGCAGCCTGGCTCGCGAGCTGATCCAGGAAAACGCGACCGACCGTGCCGGGACCGATGACGCCGATCGAGACGGTGTGCGGCGACAGGTAGAAGCTCGAGTGCACCGAGCGCAGGGCCTTGGCCGCGCTGCGCGCCTCGATCACCACGGAGATGTTGCGCTCCGAGGCGCCCTGCGCGATGGCCCGCACGTTGACCGAAGCATCGCCGAGCGCAGCGAACACCTTGGCCGCAACGCCGTGGGCGCCGGCCATGCCGTCGCCGACGACCGCCAGGATGCTCTGGCCGCGATCGACCTCCACGCTCTGAATCTGGCCCTGGCGCAATTCGCTCTCGAACGCTCGCCTCACCACCTGCTCGGCGCGCGCAGCCTGGCCCTCGGGAATCGCGAAGCAGATGGAATGCTCAGAGCTGCCCTGCGAGATCACGATGACCGAGATGTTCTCGTCGCGCAGCGCGCCGAACAACCGATGCGCGGTGCCCGGCACGCCGATCATGCCGGCACCTTCGAGATTCACCAGCGCGATCCCGTCGATGCTGGTGATCCCTTTCACCTGCAGGCGCGACTCGGGCGCGGCGCAGATGAGCGTTCCGGGCTTCTCGGCCGCGAAGCTGTTGCGGATCCAGATCGGAATGTCGCGCTCGACGGCCGGCGCCATGGTCTGCGGGTGGATCACCTTCGCGCCGAAGTACGCAAGCTCCATCGCTTCGCTATACGACAGCGAATCGATGACCTGCGCGTCCGGCACCAGGCGCGGGTCCGCGGACAGCACGCCATCGACGTCGGTCCAGATGTGGATCTCGCGCGCATCGAGCAGCGCCGCGAAGATCGAGGCGGAGAAATCGCTGCCGTTGCGCCCCAGCGTGGTCTGGATCCCGCGCCGGTCCGAGGCGATGAACCCCGTGATCACCAGCGTTCCGGAGAATCCGGTCTTGATCTCGGCGTGCATCCGCCGGCGCGAATCGTCCCACTGCACCATGGGGCCGAGAGGCCCCCATTCCACGAGGACCACGCGCCGCGCATCCAGCCACTCCGCGCCCCCGGGGATGACACCGTGTTCGCGAAGCAACGCCGTGAACAGGCGCGTCGACCAGATCTCGCCGAACCCGGCCACCAGATCCCGGACGTTCTGCGCGGCGGAGCGGATCAGGCGCACGGTCTGCAGGATCCCCAGGATGTCGCGGCAGTCGCTCTTGAGGTCGCTGACATAGGCCGCCGCGCCGCCCGGCTTGAGCACTGCTTCGGCAATGGCGATGTGACGCTCGCGCAGCTCGCTCAGGCGGGACTCGAATGCCGAGTCCTGCTGTTCCGCCAGCGCCACCAGGCCGAGCAGGCCGTCGGTGACGCCACGGCACGCGGAAAGCACCACCGCCTGGCGATTGGCGCCGCCCGATTCGACGATGCGCGCCACGCGCCGGAAGCAATCGGCATCGGCGACGCTGGAGCCGCCGAACTTGTGAACGATCCAGGAGGTGTCTGTCATCGCGATAGCGCTGCGAGAGTGTCATTGCGGCGGCGGCGCCGCCCGAGCGGCGCGCCGGCGTGGGCAGGCCCCGGGCCTGGTGGATCTAGCGGCGCGGCGCGCCGCTGCGCTCGCGCGCTTCGTTGATGCGCAGGCTGCGACCGCCGAACTGCTGGCCGTTGAGCGCCCCGATCGCGGAATCCGCGTCGGCTCCCTCCATTTCGACGAATCCGAATCCCCGCGGCCGGCCCGTCTCGCGATCGGAGACCAGCTTGACCGACTGTACCTTCCCGTACTGCTCGAACAGCTGGCGCACCTGGTCCTCGGTGGCGTCGAACGGCAGATTCCCCACGTAAATCGTTTTCATGCTGCACCCAGGCTGCGGTCCACGACCCAGCCGCGAAAAAACGCGTTCGACTCTAGCTTTTCGCGCTACGGTCAGGCAAGCGTTCAGCGGGTCCACTGTCCCGGATCGATCGCGACGGGGCGCTTTGCGGAAAACAGGCGGGTCAGCGTCTCTGCCAGGCGCACTTCGTCATACACGATGTCCTCGGGCAGCGCGGCATCGGTCGCGCTCGCTTCGATTTCGCGTGCCGGCGTCGTCAGGTTGTCCGGCGCATACTCGATCCGGATGGCGCGACCGGACAGGCCCTCCTTGCGCAGGAACGGCGGCATCGGCCAGTCCTTGTGGCGCCACTTCGTGCACGAGCCGATCACGCGCCACAACCCACGATGCAGGGGCGCTTCCTTGAAGCGGCAGATGAGCTGCGCCTCCCCGGCCTTCACCTCCTGCAACTCGGTCGCGTCCGGGGGCGCTTTGCGCGGTGGGCCGAAGAAATAGCCGAGCAGCAGCCCGCCGCGTTTCGCACGGCGCGCCACCAGCCCGAGCGCAACCTGGCCGTGCCCGAGCGGCACGGCGAACCAATCGCCCTCGCTGTACTGTTGTGCCACGCGCTGCTGTGTCCAGTCTCCGGCGACCCTAGCACGGGATCCCGGGGTGCGTTACGGCGTCCGGCCGTGACCAGGCCCTTTCTCCCCGCCCGAGCCCCCTAGAGACGGTTGAGACGGGCGAAGTGGCTGAGAGTTGATCCCAGGATGCTCAATCGAGGCGTTTGCGAAAGCGCACGGCGGCGAGCACCAGCGCGATCGCGAAGAACGCAGCGAGCTTCAGCAACGGCAGCGGCATGCTCGCGAGTGGCGCCCCGCGCAGGACCACGCCGCGCACGAGATCGACGAAGTGCGTGAGCGGCAGCACCTGGGCAATCAGCTGCGCTGCGCGCGGCATGCCGTCGAACGGGAACATGAAACCCGACAGGAGTATCGACGGCAGCATGGTGAAGAAGCTGAGCTGCACGGCCTGGAACTGAGTCTGCGCGATCGTCGAAATCAGCAGGCCCAGCATCAGCGTTGCGGCGATGAAGAGCGCCGCCGCCGCGTACAGGTCGAGGACGCCGCCCACGACGGGCACGTCGAAGAGCCACTGGCCGACGAGCAGGATGAGCGTGGTCTGGATGAGCCCGACGCCGATGTACGGCAGGAGCTTGCCGGCCATCAGTTCCGCGGAACGCACCGGGGTGGTGATCAGCAGCTCGAGGTTGCCGCGCTCGCGTTCGCGCACGATGGCAATGGCAGTGAAGATCACCATGGTCATGTTGAGAATCACGCCGATCAGTGCCGGCACGATCTGCACCGCCGTGCGCTTTTCGGGGTTGTAGAGCGTGCGCACCTCGATCGGCCGGGCAGGAAACGCACTCGCCCCGGCGCGCAGCGGCTGCGGCGCACCGGCGAGCGCGCGCACGACGCCTTCGATGGTCGGCTCGCTGCCGTCAACCAGGATCTGCGCTGCCGGCCGGCCATCTTCGAGACGCCGCCGCTCGAAATCCGGAGGAACATAGATCCCGACGCTCACCTCGCCCGCATCGATGGCGCGCTCCAGCTCGAGCGGCGACCCGTACTGGCGGGTCACGTGCAGGACCTGTGTCGCTTCGAGCTGCCGGACCAGCGCCCGCGACCCGGACGTACGGGCCTGGTCGACGACGGCGGCCTCGATATTGCGGACGTCGAAATTGATGCTGTAGCCGAAGATCAGGATCTGCAGCAGCGGAATGCCGACCACCATGCCGAAGGTGAGGCGGTCGCGTCCCAGCTGGCGCAGCTCTTTCACTGCGATCGCGGCAATCCGGCCCCACGCTTCGAGCAGCGCACCCATCAGGCTGCGGGCCGGCGTTTCGCGGCCGCCTCCTCCAGCGTCACCGCGACGAACACGTCCTCGAGGGTCGGTCGCGCGAGCTCGACGCGCGCGGGCGTACGCAGGTCACGCAGCGCGTGGGTTACGCTGCCGAGGGGATCGGCGATCTTCCGCTCCAGCAGCGCGTGCAGCCGCGTTCCGAGCTGTGCCACGCTTTTCAGGCCCGCGACTGCGGCGAGCGCCCGCCGCGCGGCTTCGATGTCGTCCGCCTCGACTTCGATCACCGTCGCATCGATTGCCGCAGCCAGCGCCTGCGGAGTGCCTTCCGCCGCGAGCCGCCCCGTGTCGAGAATCGCGAGACGATGGCAGCGCTCCGCTTCGTCCATGTAATGCGTGGAGACCAGGATCGTCGTACCGCGGTGCACGAGCTGAAACAGGCTCTCCCAGAAGTCCCGCCGGCTCTGCGGATCGACGGCGCTCGTCGGCTCATCGAGCAGGAGGAGCTCGGGCTCGTGCAGCGTCGCGGCTGCGAGGGCGAGGCGCTGCTTCTGGCCACCGCTCATGGTGCCGGCGCGCTGCTTCACGCGATCGGCGAGGCGATACTCCTCGAGGCGTGCCGCGATGCGCGCCCCACGCGCCTCGCGCCCGATGCCGTAGATGCGCGCGATGAACTCGAGGTTCTCGCCGACCGTGAGGTCTTCCCACAGCGAGAACTTCTGCGTCATGTAGCCGAGCTTGCGACGCAGCTTCTCCGGCTCGCGCAGTACGTCCGTGCCCAGCACCGAGACGCTGCCGGAGGTCGGACGCAGCAGGCCGCACAGCATGCGGATGGTGGTCGACTTGCCAGAACCGTTCGGGCCCAGGAACCCATAGATCTGCGCCCGTGGAATGTCGAGGTCGACGCGATCCACGGCGGTCAGGTGGCCGAAGCGGCGTGTCAGGCCGCGCGCCCGGATGGCGATCGCGTCGTTCATCGTTGTGCCGCCTGCGCGTCCTGTGGGAAAAACACCTCCACCGGAATGCCCGCCGGAAGCTGCGCGGCGGCGGGATCCGTGAGCGTCACCTCAGCGAGATAACTGAGGCGGCCACGGTCTTCCTGCGTCAGCGCGTAGTACGGCGTGAATGCGGCTTCGCTCGCCACGTAGCGCACGCGGCCGGCCATGGGTTGCTCGCTTCCATCGATGCGGATCTCGGCACGATTGCCCGCCTGCACGGTCCGGCGTAGTGCCGCGGGCACGTAAACCCGCGCATAGGTCTCACCATCGGCCAGCATGATTGCCACCGGCGCGCCGGCGGGTGGCCGCTCGCCGAGCTCGAACGGCAGCGCCTCCACGATGCCAGCCCGCGGCGCGCGCACCGTGAGTCGCTGCTCGCTGAGCTCCAGTTGGTCTACGACGCCCTGCGCCTGCCCCAGCGCGTCGCGCGCCTGGTCCAGCTCTTCGATGCGCGTGCCCTTGAGCAGAAGCGTGAGCTGCGCCTGCGCTTCCTTGCGCGCGGCCGCCGCGCGGTCCCGCGTCGCGAGCTGGCGATCGAGCGCCGACTGGCTGACGAGGCGCCGGCTAACCAGTTCGCCCAGGCGCTGGTACTCGCGCGCTTCGCTGTCGAGCGCGGCCTCGGCGCCCTCGAGCCGCGCCCGCGCTTCCAGGATCGTCTCCAGCCGCGGCCCGCGCGTGAGCTCGGCGAGGCGATTGCGCGCAGCGCTCGCGTTGGCCCGCGCGCTCGCGAGTTGGCGGGCGATGGCACCGGGTTCGAGTTTCACCAGCACCTGCCCTGCCGCGACCCGGTCGCCCTCGGCAACCGCGACCGCGACGACAGGCTCGTGCGCCTCGGCGGTGAGCTCGATGCGATCGCGCTCGAGCGTGCCGAGCGCCACCGCATCGTCCGCGTCGCCCGAGCACGCCGCCAGCAGCGCTACCGCGACCGCGAGCAGCACCGGAGTCACCACGCGCGTTCGGACGAATCGCAGGATCTGCTCAAGCATGGGAGCTCTCCGGTGACTCGACGCCGCGCACGAACACGCCGACGGTGTGGGCGATCAGCTTTTCCATTCCGGCCTCGCCCGTCTCGATGCCGAGCACGCGGCTCGTGATCGGCAGCGAGATGAAGGGAAACAGCGCCAGGCTCAGCAACGAGATCACGGTGAGCGAGGGATCGAGGTCGCGACGCAGGCGGCCGCGCTCGGTTTCCCGCGCGACGATGGTTCGCACCATGGGCGCGAAGCGACCGGCGAAGTCGCGCACGAACGCCTGGCGAAAGCTCCCGTCCGGCGAAAGCACCTCGCGGACGATGAGGCCGGCGACCCAGGGGTTGGCTGCGAGCGTGCGCATGTACGCGCGCGCCAGCGCCTGCAGGTCGACCGACGCGGGATCGCCCAACATCGTGGCGATGCGACCGACGATCGGGGCAATCGCGCTTTCCAGCATGGCGCGGTACAGCCCTTCCTTGCCCGAGAAGTAATAGTGGATCATCGCCGGGTTGACGCCGGCGGCAGCGGCGACCTGCCGGCTGGATACCGCGCGAAAACCATAGCGCAGGAACAGCGTGCGCGCCGCTTCCAGCAAGGCATCGCGCACCTGGCTGTCGGCGGCCTGCGGCGGTCGGCCGGGGCGCCGGGCGGCGGAAGTACGGGCTCGGCTCATGTTCTCCCGCTCCATTAATCGACGGATTAATTAGACGGCAGACCCCTTGCCCGGACAAGGTGCCCGGGCCCTGACGGTGTTTAATTATTCGTGGCTGGCATAATCGCCGGGCCCATGGATTCCACGCTGCCCGCCCTGCATGCCTTGTTCGAACGCTGCCGCCCGGCAGGCGTGCCCTTGGCGCTCGCCACGGTGATCGGGACGCAGGGCTCCACTTACCGCAAGCCCGGCGCCCGCATGCTCTTCGCGCGCGACGGTTCCTTCGCGGGCCTGTTGTCCGGGGGGTGCCTGGAGAACGACCTGCAGGAGCAGGCGTCTCAGGTCATCGAGGAACGCCGGGCCCGGATCGTCGAATACGACTCGCGCAGCTCGGACGACGCGATCTGGGGGCTGGGACTGGGCTGCGAAGGAGCGATGCGCATCCTGCTGCAGCCGGTGACCGCCGCGACGCGCTACGAGCCCCTGCCGCGCCTGCTGGATGCCGGCCAGAGGCGGCGCGGCGACGCCTGCGCGACCATCGTTGCTTCGCGAGATTCCGGGTGGCCGGTCGGTCGTTGCTGGTTCTCCGGCGATCCCGCTGACAGTCCGGTGGCGCGCGAGATCGCTGCTCGTTGCGTTGATCTGCGCAAGAGTGCGTCGTCCGCGAGTGTCATTGTCGCGCTCGAGGCCGGCACTGCGATCGAGGCATTCCTCGCACCGCTCGAGCCAAACGTGCGCGTGCTGCTGCTCGGCGGTGGGCCCGATGCCCTCGCCGTGGTCAACCAGGCCGCCCTGCTGGGCTGGGCCGTGACCGTCGTCGATCACCGGCCGGCATACGCGGATGCCGCGCGTCTCGGCGCGGCGGAACGCGTGATCCTGACCCGACCCGAAGATCTGGCGATCGCCGGGGGCGCATCAGCGATGGCAAGCGGCGACTCAGGGATCCCGAGGCTCGAGGGTTTCGACGCCGCGGTGGTGATGAGTCATCACCTGACCTCGGATCTCGCGTACCTGCGCCACCTCGCACGCTCGTCGGTTGGATACGTCGGCTTGCTCGGCCCTGCGGCGCGCCGCGAGCGCCTGCATCGGGAGCTCGGCGATCTCGCCGCACGCCTCGACGGGCGCCTGTTCGGCCCGGTCGGTCTCGACATTGGCGCGGCCACACCGGAAACGATCGCGCTGGCGATCGTGGCCGAGATTCACGCGTGCCTCAGGGGACGCGAGGGGCGCTCTTACTCGGCCGTAGCGCCCGCATCCGCGCCCGCATCAGCATCCGCATCCGCATCCGCTCCTGCGACGCGACCAGCATGACCTGCTGAAACGCAACGGCCCGCAACCAATGGTCGCGGGCCGTTCCGTGATTTCCTGCACCGGTCGTTCGACCGGCGCGCGCTTTACTGCGGCGACGTCAGGATTGCGCGGCGTACACGCTCCAGAGCTGCGCCACCTGCGCGAGCTTGGAATCGTCCGGCACTGCCCCGAACGCCTTGCGCGCCTGCTCCTTCTGCTTGAGCTTGAGGTGCGCACGGCCGAGCATCATCTGCGCTTCGTCCGAGCCCTTCACGCTGCCCTTCTGCAAGCCCCGCTTGATGGAATCGATCGCTTTCTGGTACTCACCGTTGGAGAGATAGCGCGCGCCGAGTTGCACGTCCGCGTCGCCGGTGCTCGCGGCCTTGGCGGCCTGGTCGAGCTTCGGGATTTCCGCTCGCGCGGCCTGGGCGCGCGTCTTGGCGTTGTCGAGCAGGCGCTGGTAGCGGACTTTTTCCTTGTCCGGGACCGTGTTGTTCGCGAACGCCTTTTCCATGACGCCGACGGCCTCGGCGGGCGTGCCGCTGTCGATCGCCATCTCCGCCATCTCGCGATACTTGTCCGCGTCCTCGAGCACGTCGAGCTCCACCATCAGGCGGTAGAGATTCATCGTGGCGCGCTCGTCGTTGTTCGGCTGCTGGCTGACCTTGTAGACGTTCACCAGCACCGCCTTCCAGTTGTCCTTGCTCGGGTAGTAACGCACGAGCTGCTCGCGCGTCGAGGCCATGCCCTCTTCGTCGTTGAGCTTGTGCTGCGAGTCGAGCTTGAGCACCAGCCAGTTCTGGTCGGGCTTGCGCCCGGCTTTCGCGCTGACGTCGATCGCCTGCTGAATGGTGCGCCCCGAATTCTTGTACTGCCCGGCCTGGTAGTAGGCCTGCGCCAGCTGCTCGTGGGCGAGCGATTCGCCCGGGCTCGACTTGACCCACTGCGTGCCGTACTGGATGGCCTTCGGCCAGTTGCGGGTCGCGATGTACATCTGCGCGATCATCTTCTGCTTGGCCGCCACGTCGGCCGGCGAGGCGCGGCCGGAAGCCAGGTTGGCCTCGGCGGCGCGGATCGCGTCGGCGTAGTCCTTGCGCTGGGTCTGCACGTACAAGAGCATTTCGTTGATTACGTACTCTTCGTGCGGTTTCTTCCCCGCCACGCCCTGCGCTTTCTTGAGCTGGGCCAGGGCAGCATCCCACTGCCGCTTCTCCATCGCTTTCTTTGCGTCCTGCAGGGGCACGCCCACTTCGCGGCTCATCTGCTGCGCATGAGCTGTCTCGGGCGCGAGCGTGCCGAATGCGGCAACGGCGCCCAACCCGGTAAGAACCAAGACTGCGAGCTTCTGCATCATCGTATTCCTCTGAATTCTTTCATTCTGGGACTTGCGGCCAATCCCAATAGTTTCCGCTCCAGGTTTCTTCAGACCTGGTTTGCATAAATTGCCCACAGTCGGGCGATGCGCGCAAGCTTGGAATTCGCCGGCACGGCCTGGAACGCCGCCCTGGCCTCCTCCTTCTGGTTCGACTTGAGGAGACTTCGTCCCAGCATGATCTGCGCTTCGTCCGGGCGCTTGAGCTTGCCTTTCTGCACCGCACGCTTGAGCGCCGCCGTGGCCTGATCGTACTGGTCGAAACTCAGCAGGCCCACGCCGAGGGCGTAGTCGAACTCACCGCTGCCGGTCGCCGTCGCGGCCTCTTTCTCCAAGCCAGGCAGAGACTTACGGTCCGTTTCCGCCGTCCGCTTGAGCTCGGACAGCCGACCCGAGCGCCGCTCCTTGTCCTTCGCCTGGGCGTCCGGGGCGGCCAACGCCTTTTCCATTGCCCTTGCCGCCTCGGCGGGGATACCGACGGCTGCGGCGATGTCCGACATTTCCACATAATCGTCCGCGCGTTTCAGCACGCCGATTTCGTTGCGCAGCCGGTGGATCTCGAGAACTGTCCGGTCATCGTTGTCCGGCGTTGCATACACGGTGTCGAGCAACTGCTCCCAGTACTTCTCGGTCGGTGCATGCTCGACGAGGGCCTCGAGCGTCTTGCTGACGCCTGCTGAATCCTCGGTGCGATCGTAGGCGCTGAGGATGACCTGCAGCCATTGCTCTTTGACTGGTTCGCCCGCCTTCTTGGCAGCTTCCACCGCCTGGTTGAGGGTTGCGATCGCACTCGCGTTGTCCTCAGTCAGGTATTGCGCCTGGCCGACGAGCTCATACGCGCCGGCAGTGCCGCCACTCATCTCGATCCAGCGCTTGCCGTACTCGATGGACTTGGCGTAGTCCTTGGTCTGGAACAGGAGCTGCGCCAGGTTGCGCGTGCGCTCGGCCTTCACTTCCTCCGGCATGAAGCCGGAATTGACGACCTGTTCCAGCGCCTTCGCTGCTTCGGGGTAGCCCGGCTCACCCTGCTTCACGGACACGAAGAACAGGAATTCGTTGATCTGGTAGTCGTCGAACGGCGTGCGTTCCGGAAGCGCCTGGGCCTCGCGGATCTTGGCGGCGGCCTCCGCCCACTGCTCGTTCTTCATCGCTTCCTGCGCCGGCTTGAGCAGCTTGCCGACTTTGGGGCTGACGCCCTGCTTCTTCTTCTCTTCCTTCTTTTCCTGCGCGAAGGCGGTCGGCGTGCCGACGAGCAACTGCGCGCCGGCGCAGGTCCCCAGGGCGATGGCTACAGCGAGAACAGTTTTACGCAACATTGGCGATCCTCAGAAACGAACGCGCCGGGACTTCAGACATCCCGGCGCCATGACTACCACTCTGTATTCAGCGAGGTGAACCGCGCCTGAACGCGGCCCGCGCCCGCTGCTACATGAATTGCTCGTTGCCCGCGAAGCCGATCTTCTTGAGCCCCATGCGCTGCGCCGCCGCCAGCACGCGCGCGACGTAGTCGTACTTCACGCGCTTGTTGGGCCTGAGGTGCAGCTCCGGCTGCTCCTCGACCGGCTTGCGTGCCGCGCCCTGCAGGTAGCCCATCAGGGTGGCTTCCGAGATCGCGTTGCCGTTCCAGTAGTAGGTGCCGTCGAAGTCGATCTCCAGGTTGATCGGCTCGATCACCTGCGGCGGCGGCTCCGACTGCGTCGGCCGCGGCATGTCGAGCTTGACCGCGTGGGTCATGATCGGCAGCGTGATGATGAACATGATCAGGAGCACGAGCATCACGTCGATGAGCGGCGTGGTGTTCATGTCCACCATGCTGCTGTCCTCGGCCCCGCCTACGCTCATTCCCATGGTCGCCTCCTATCGCCGCGTGCCGCGCACGCCGCGGTCGGGCTCGGTGATGAAGCCGACCTTGGCGACGCCGGCCCGCTGCGCCAGCACGATCGTCCGACCGACGAACTCGTAGCGCACGTTCTTGTCCGCGCGCAGATGGAACTCGGGCTGAATCGCGCCCGGCGCCTGGCTGGCCTTCAGCGTCACCGACTTGATGCGCTCGAGCAGCGCCTCGCCCGGCGGCACCTTCAGCTCGTTCCAGTAGATGTTGCCCTTGTCGTCGATGGCGATGACGATGTTCTCGGGCTTGGTCTCGGTCGGCTCGTTGACTGCCTTCGGCAGATCGAGCTTGATCGTCTTGGTGATCACCGGAATGGTGATCAGGAAGATGATGAGCAGCACCAGCATCACGTCGACCAGCGGCGTGGTGTTGATTTCCGACATCACCGAGTCTTCACCTTCACCAGGAACGCTCATGCCCATGACGGAACGATCTCCTCGTGTGGCCTGTTCGGGCCGCGCCGCTCAGGAACGCGTTGCCGCGGCGGGTGCGCCGCTGCCAGCCGGACGCGCTTTCGGCGCTTCACCGCCGACGCGCGCACCGCTCAGCAGGTACGCATGCAGGTCGGTCGCGAAGTACTTGAGCTTCTCGATCACGATCTTGTTCCGGCGCAGCAGGATGTTGTAGCCGAGCACCGCGGGCACGGCGACCGCGAGGCCGATGGCCGTCATGATGAGCGCCTCGCCGACGGGGCCGGCGACGCGATCGATGCTTGCCTGGCCGGCAACACCGATGCTGATGAGGGCGTTGAGAATGCCCCACACGGTGCCGAACAGACCCACGAACGGCGCCGTCGAGCCGACGGTGGCGAGGATCGGCAGGCCGCCCTGCAGGTAGTTGGTGATCTGGTCCAGGGCGCGCTGCAGCGACTGGCTGATCCACTCGTGCAGGTCGATCTGGTCGGTGAGACGGCCCTCGTGATGCTGCGCGGCGCGCAGGCCGTCTTCGGCGATGGCGCGGAACGCGTTGTTCTTGCCCTTGAGGGTATCGATGGCCTGCTTGATCGAGCCGGCCTGCCAGAAGTCGCGCTCGGCCTGCTTGGCCTGTCTCATGATACGGCGCTGATCGAACACCTTGGTGATCATCACCCACCACGACAGGGCGGACATGATCACCAGGAGGATCAGAGTTCCCTTGGCGACGTAGTCGCCCTGCTCCCACAGACTCGCAAGGCCATAGGGATTTTCAGTGGAATGAGTTGCCATAAACCTGATTTCCTCTTCTAGTAACCTTGGGTTCTCAGTCTTCGAGCAGCTTGAACGTCACGGCGAATCGGCCCCACGCCGCCACCGGCTGTCCGTTCTCGGTGCCGGGCTGGAAGCGCCACGCTCGCTTGGCGTGGTTGGCGGCAGCTTCGTCCAGTTTCGGGAAGCCACTGCTCTTCTCCACCTTCACGTCGCCTACCTTGCCGTCGGCGAGCACATAGATCAGCAGAGTGACGGTGCCTTCCTGATTCAGGCGGCGCGCGGTTGGCGGGTACTCCGGCTGCGACAGCGACTTGCCGGACGACTTCGGCGGTGTCCTCACGACCTGGGCCGGCGCCATCGGCGGCGGCACCGGCGGCGGCACTACGGTGGTCATGGTCTGAATTGCGTTGGTGGCCTCGGCCGGGAATTCGATGGCGAAATCGGGCGGAGGAACGAAAGGCGGTGGAGTTTCGAGCTTGGGCGGCGGGGGCGGCGGTTCTTCGACCTCTTCGATCACCTCTTCGATGATCTTGGTCTCCAGCGGCCCGGTGATGATCTGCATTGCGGCTTGGGCGAGGCCGTTCTCCAGCGCCCAGTACACGCCATAGTGCAGTAGAACGATTCCTACGATGACGACCAGCCGACCAGTCGAAAACGGTGATTCAGCAACGAATGCCATAGGGTGTGTTTGATGTAGTTGGTCTGCGACGTGAACCCGCTCGATCAGTGTATTGACCGTAGCGGCGTTGACTCATTCCTGCAAGCGGCCCTGGCCGCGCGGGAACCTGTCATATCGCGGCCCGCGAGCGCCCGCCTGCGTCGCCGGCCTGTTGAATACCCCCAAGAACAAAATGCGCGCCTGCACTTCTGGAGTGAATCGGTGGCGCGCGGCCGGGGCGCAACTCTAACCGCACGACCGCGACAAGACAACAAGCAGGAAGCGTGAATTGCCCGGACGATCAGTCTCTTGAAGGGTGTCTCGCAGGCACGTGCCGCAGTGGCACCCCACACGTTCGCTGCGGGACTGGCTGCAGCAGTGGACCCGCGCAGCCGGGCCGTGTAGTCGTGCGCTCCGCGCCCGAATCCGCTTCGCCCCTGCAGAAATTGCCCGATCCTCGTCCGCCACGTTCGTCCCCGGCAGGAGGTCGCTCGGCACTCGGGAACACGCGCCCAAACTTGCAACCGGGCACCTGTTGCGAGGCAGCAATGGCATTGAACTCGGATTGCACAGGCAACTTTCGTGGCTGTGGCGCGCCAGCCTCGCCGCGCGTGGCGTCAACTGCGGGCCGGACTCCGAAGGAAGCCGTCGGTGATCGCGCCGAGCGAGGCGCTGCTGACGCTTGCCGCGTATTTCGCGAGCACGCCGCGGGTCGCGAACGGTCGCGGCGCGCGCCAGGCCGCGGCACGTCGCCGCAGCTCGCGCGCGGCAACGTCCAGCGTGATCGTGCGCCGCCGGGCATCGATCCGGATCGCATCGCCGTTGCGGACCAGCGCGAGCGGTCCGCCCATGGCCGCCTCCGGCGTCACGTGGCCCACGACGAAACCGTGACTGCCGCCCGAGAAGCGTCCGTCCGTGATCAGAGCGACCTTGTCCCCGAGGCCCTTGCCCATGATGGCGCCCGTCGGGCTCAGCATCTCGCGCATGCCCGGACCGCCGCGCGGTCCCTCGTAGCGGATCACGACCACGTCGCCCGCCACGACGATGCCATCGAGAATCGCCTGCAGCGCGCTTTCCTCGGAATCGAAGACGCGCGCGCGTCCGGCGAACGCCAGGCCCTCCTTGCCGGTGATCTTCGCCACCGCGCCCTCCGGTGCCAGGTTCCCGTAGAGGACGACGAGATGGCTGTCGCGCTTGATGGGCTCCGACATCGGACGAACGATCTGCTGCCCGGACGGATACGGCGCCACCGAAGCCAGATCGTCCGCGAGCGTCGCACCGGTGACTGTGAGTGCGTCGCCGTGCAGCAGCCCCGCATCGAGCAACTGGCGCATCAGCGGGCGTATGCCGCCGATGGCGATGAGCTCAGACATGAGGTGCCGGCCGCTCGGACGCAGGTCCGCGAGCACGGGCACGCGCCGCCCGATGCGTGTGAAATCTCTCAAGGTCAGCCGCACGCGCGCCGCATGCGCCATGGCCAGCAGGTGCAGGACCGCGTTGGTAGAGCCGCCGAGCGCGATCACGACGGCAATGGCGTTCTCGAATGCAGCGCGCGTGAGAATGTGCGAAGGCCGGATGTCGCGTTCGATGAGGCCGATCACGGCAGTGCCGGCGCGCTCGCAGTCCGCGCGCTTGTTGTCGGATACGGCTTCCTGCGCCGAGCTGTTCGGCAGGCTCATGCCCAGTGCCTCGATGGCTGATGCCATCGTGTTGGCGGTGTACATGCCGCCGCAACTTCCCGGGCCCGGGATCGCCGTGCGCTCTACATCGAGGAGCTCCGCCGCAGATACTGCGCCGCCTGCATGTCCGCCGACTGCTTCGAATACCGAAACGATGTCGCGCCGGCCCGCGCCAGGCCGGATGGTTCCGCCATAGACGAAGACTGCCGGCCGATCCAGGCGCGCCAGCGCCATGAGGCAGCCCGGCATGTTCTTGTCGCAGCCGCCGATCGCGATGACGCCGTCGAAACCCTGCGCACCGACCACCGTCTCGATCGAATCGGCGATCACTTCGCGCGAAACGAGCGAGTAGCGCATGCCGGGCGTGCCCATCGAGATGCCGTCGCTCACGGTGATCGTGCTGAAGACGACGCTCTTGCCGCCCGCGGCGTCGACCGCGGAGGCGGCGATGCGGCTCAGGCCGTCGATGTGCATGTTGCAGGGGGTGAGGTTGCTCCAGGTCGAGGCGATGCCGACCTGCGGGCGCGCGAAATCGCCGTCGGAGAATCCGACCGCGCGCAGCATCGAGCGCGCCGGCGCCTGCTTGACGCCGTCCACGACGAGTCGCGACCAGCGTCGTGGATCGCTCGGTGCCTCCCTATTTTTCCGCTTCCTCATTCCCCCTCCGCGTCACGTTCGGGCGTGCGAACCTGCAGCCTAGGTTCCGGTTTCGATGATCTTGCGCTCGCGCAGCGCGACGATGAAGACACCCGTCAGTGCCATGACCGCGCCCAGCATCATGCGCGTGGTCAGCTCCTCGCCGAGCAGCGTGATCGCGAACAGCACGCCGAACACCGGCGAAAGGACCGTCATGGGCGAGACGCTGGTGACGGGATAGCGCTGCACGAGGTAGTAGTAGCCGGTGTGCGCCACGAGGCTCGCCACCAGCGTGGTGAACGCCAGCGCCGCCCAGCCTTCCCAGCCCGCCGCCACGACCGCCTGCGGCTGGCCGGTTTCGAACAGAAGACTGAACACGATCACCACGGGCGCGCTGATGGCAGAGAACCAGGCCTGGATCTCGAGCGGGCTCCAGCCGGAGAGCTTCTTCACCGCCATCAGGCCGATCGAACCGATGAACGCCGACAGCACCACCAGCGCGAGCCCCGGCCAGGACCGGAACACGATCGGATCGAGGCCGATCACCATCACGCCGACGAACGCGAGCACGATGCCGAGCCAGCGCCGCCAGCGCACGACTTCGTTGAGGAAGACGATCGACATGAGCGTGGTGAAGGGCACGCCGAGCTGGCCCGCGATGGCGACGGAGGACATGGACTCCGACATCCCGAGCCCCGCGAACAGGAGCGCGAAGTGCAGCGCTCCGCTCATGACGGCCGCGACCACCATGGGACCCATGTGCCCGCGCCGCCAGCGCAGAAAGGGAACCAGCAGGAGCGCGAGCAGTGCGAAGCGCATCGCGGTGAACAGCATCGGCGGAAACGCGCCGACGCCCACCTTGCTGGAGATGAGGTTGAAGCCCCAGATGAGATTGATCAGGACGAGGAAGGCGAGATCGCGCGGCGCGATGACCAGCATTCAGGAGGCGCCGCGGGCTCAGGACGATCGCGATGGGCGATAGCGATCGGCGAGCAGTGCGTACAACGCGCGTACGCATTGCGCTTCCGCGCCGACCGGCCGGCCGGGCCGGTCCTTGGGATTCCAGGCGAACAGGTCGATGTGCAGCCAGCGCGTGTGCTCGGCCACGAAGCGCTTGAGAAACAGCGCGCCGATGATCGAGCCGGCGAAAGCCGTCGGCGAAACGTTGTTGAGGTCGGCAATCTTGCTCGCGAGATCCTCGTCGTACGGCGCCCAGAGCGGCATCTGCCACATGGGATCGCTCTCGAGCCGCGCGCAGGCGAGCAGTTCGTCGACCAGCGCCTGATCGCTGCCGTAAAGCGCCGGGAGATCCGGCCCGAGCGCGACGCGAGCCGCACCGGTCAGCGTGGCAAGGTCGATCAACAGGTCCGGACGCTCCGAGTCGCCCTCCGTGAGCGCATCGCACAGCACCAGGCGCCCTTCGGCATCCGTGTTGCCGATCTCCACGCTGAGACCGCGGCGAGTGGCGATCACGTCGCCGGGTCGATAGGCGTTGCCGGCGACGCTGTTCTCGACGGCCGGCACCAGCACGCGCAGGCGCACCGGCAGTTTCGCGTCCATGATCATCCGTGCCAGCGCGAGCACGCAGGCCGCGCCTCCCATGTCCTTCTTCATGAGCGCCATCGACTGCGAGGTCTTCAAGTCGAGGCCGCCGCTGTCGAAGCACACGCCCTTGCCGACCAGCGTGACTTTGGGCGCGCTCTCTGCGCCCCACTTGAAATCGACGAGCCGCGGCGCGCTGCTGCTGGCCCTGCCGACTGCGTGGATCGCCGGATAGTTCTGCCGCAGCAGCTCGTCGCCTTCGATGACGCTGCAGCGCGCACCGAACTGTTCCGCGAGCGCGCGCGCCTCCTCGGTCAGCTCGCGCGGACCGAGGTCGGCAGCAGGTGTATTGATGAGATCGCGACCCCAACCGAGCGCGAGCGCGGTACGCGTGACATGAGCCGCATCGCACCCGTCGGGAATCGCCAACCGCCCGCCACGCCCGTGGGTCGCGCTGTGCTGACCGGGCTGATGACCCGGCTGATGACCCGGCTGATGACCCGGCTGATGACGATACCGGTCGAATCGATATTGCCCGTACACGAAGCCGAGCGCGAGTTGCGTGGCCGCGCGCGCCGGCAGCGGCGTCGCGCAGTAGAAGCTCGCACCGGGCAGCTTGTCGGCGAGGCCGGCCGCGTGCCACAGCGTGAGCTCGTTGAGGTCCGTCAAACGTCCGAGGCCGAGCGCGGCGCCAGCAACTGTGCCATCGGCTGCCGGCAGCAGCGCGATGCGATGGCGCTCGCCCTTGAACGCGCAACTTTCGAGCCAGCGCGCCTGCGGCGCCGCCAGCTCGCGCGACCACTGCTCGAAGGCGGGCTCACTCACCAGCCACAGCGGCAACGCACCGCTCGGGCGTTGCGACAGCAATGAGTCGCTGGGCGTGGCTGAAGGCATCGGTCGTCGTCGTTGGCGTGATCGTTGGCGCTGTCGTTGCTGTTGCGATGCGGGCGGAGCTTTCGCAGCTTAACCAAATCCCGGGTGCACCCGCCTGCGTCGGACTGTCGGTTTGTCGAACACGACGGCGATTTTATCCTTGTGCGCGCGAGGTTTGCGCGACGTTTCGCAGGCGTTGACAAGGATGCGAGCGCTGTGCTCCCATCGATCGAGACCTGCAATTTCCCGCATTGCCATTGCCAATGACGTTCAACCACCTCCCCATGACCTCGAGCATCGCCATTCCGTGCCGCATCGCCCTGCGACTGCAGAGCCTGCTGCTGCTCGAGCGGAGGTGCGGGATCTGAGGTCCGGAAATCCGACCTGAGAATCGAGGAAACCCCGCACCGGCCCGGCCGACGCGGGGTTTTTTTTCGGCAGACGAAGCCAGCGACAACGGGAGAGAAGAGCTCATGCGTTTGTATTCGCAGAAGGATGTCGACAAGAAGGCCCTGCGGGGCGCGCGCCTCGCGATCCTGGGCTACGGCAGCCAGGGCCGCGCGCACGCGCTCAATCTCAAGGACAGCGGGCACGACGTGGTGGTGGGCGTGCGCAAGGGCGGCCCGAGCTGGAAGAAGGCAAGGAAGGACGGGCTGGAAGTCGCCGAGCCGGTGACGGCCGCGGCCAGTGCCGATCTCGCCGCCATGCTCACTCCCGATCTCGCGCAGCCCTCTCTCTACGACCAGATCAAGCGCGCGCTGCCACGCGGCGCCACGCTGCTCTTCGCGCACGGATTCAACGTGCACTTCCGCCAGATCAAGCCGCGCAAGGATCTCGACGTGGTGCTGATCGCTCCCAAGGGCCCGGGCGATCTCGTGCGCCGCCAGTATCAGCAGGGACGCGGCGTTCCCTGTCTGCTCGCGGTGGCACAGGACGCGTCGGGCAAGGCGCGGGCACGCGCCCTTGCCTACGCGCACGGCATCGGCGGCACACGCGGCGGCGTGCTCGAAACGACGTTCGCGGAAGAAACCGAGACCGACCTGTTCGGCGAGCAGGCGGTGCTGTGCGGCGGCGCCACCGAACTGGTCGTGAAGGGTTTTGAAACGCTGGTCGAGGCAGGCTATCAGCCCGAGGTCGCCTACTACGAGTGCCTGCACGAGCTGAAACTGATCGTCGACCTGTTGCACGAGGGCGGTCTGGCGAAGATGCATCGCTTCATCAGCGACACCGCCAAGTACGGCGACCTGACGCGTGGGCCGCGTATCGTCGACGACCGCGTGAAGAAGGAAATGAACCGCGTCCTCAAGGACGTGCAGAGCGGCAAGTTCGCGCGTCAGTGGATCGCGGAGAACAAGTCCGGCGGCGCTGGTTTTCGCAAGATGCTGGCGCAGGACCTGAAGCACCCCATCGAGAAGGTCGGCGCCGCGCTGCGCGCGCGCATGCCCTGGCTCGGTGCGTAGCCGACGTGCGTGGACGGATGACAACAGCGGAGCCCGCACAACCAGGAGCAGGCGCATGACCCCCGATCGCGTACTCATCTTCGACACCACGCTGCGCGATGGCGAACAGTCGCCCGGTTGCAGCATGACGCTGCCGGAAAAGCTGCGTGTCGCGCGCGCGCTGGCCGAGCTCGGCGTCGACATCATCGAAGCGGGATTTCCCGCAGCTTCGCGCGGGGATTTCGCCGCGGTACAGGCGGTGGCCGGCGAGATCGAAGGCCCGGTGATCGCAGGTCTCGCCCGCTGCAACCGCGAGGACATCGAACGTGCCGCGCGCGCGCTGGCTCCCGCGGCGCGCCCGCGCCTGCACGTGTTCCTGGCGACGAGTGCGATCCACCGCCAGCACAAGCTCAACATGGCCAAAGAGGAGATCGTGCGGGCTGCCGTCGAGGGCGTGAAGATTGCGCGCGAGTTCTGCCAGGACGTGGAGTTCTCTCCGGAAGACGCGGCACGTACCGAGCCCGAGTTCCTCGCCGAAGTCGTGGCCGCCGTGATCGCGGCTGGCGCCACCACCGTGAACATTCCCGACACCGTGGGCTACACGGTGCCTGATGAGTTCGGCGCCCTGTTCCGCTATCTCCGGCAGAACGTCCCGGGACTCGAGCGCGCGGTGCTCAGCGTGCACTGCCACGACGATCTCGGCATGGCCGTCGCCAACAGCCTCACCGCGGTGCTCGCCGGCGCCCGGCAGATCGAATGCACGATCAACGGCATCGGCGAACGGGCCGGCAATTGCTCGCTCGAGGAAGTGGTCATGGCGCTGCGCACGCGCGAGGCGTTCTTCGGGCTGCGCACGGGTGTGGACTCGACGCGCCTCTACCCCACGTGCCGCCTGGTCTCGAGCATCACGGGCATGCCGATACCGCGCAACAAGGCGGTCATCGGCGAGAACGCCTTCGCGCACGAAGCCGGCATCCACCAGCACGGGATGCTGCGCCACCATTCCACCTACGAGATCATGCGCCCGCAGGACGTCGGCCTATCGCGCACGCACCTGGTGCTCGGCAAGCACAGCGGCCGGCACGCGTTTCGTGAGCGCGTGCGCGAGCTCGGCTTCGATCTCGGCGAGGATGAGCTCAACGCCGTGTTCGAGGAGTTCAAGGCGCTCGCCGATCGCAAGAAAGAGCTCTTCGACGGTGACATCGAAGCCCTGGTGCTGCGGGCCGAGGGGGGCTCCGGCGGACCGTGGTCCATCGTTTCGCTCGACACGCATGCGCGCGACGCCGATGCGCAGGCGGTCGTCGAGCTCGCGCACAGCGACGGCCGGCGCGTGATGCAGAAGGCGAGAGGCGACGGACCGGTGGATGCGAGCTTCAAGGCCATCGAACGCGTGACCGGCGTCGAGGTGAAGCTGCGCAAGTTCGAGGTCCGCAGCGTATCGGAGGGTGAGGACGCGCAAGGCGAGGCGGTCGTGTATGCCGAGCACCAGGGCCGCAGCTATCGCGGGTCGAGCCTCAGCACGAATATCGTCGAGTCGAGCGCACGCGCGTTCCTCGAAGTGATCAATCGCATCGAGCTGAGCCGCGCCAAGAGCGTGCGTACGGCGGCTGAGCGACGCCGGGAAGCGCCGGGCGCAGAGGCGGCGGTGTGAGCACGTGAGTGCGATCAGGCGATGACGGTCACGCCGCGATGACTGCGACCACTCTCTTCGACAAGCTCTGGGAACGGCACGTCGTCGTGCCCGAGACTGCCGAGACGCCGGCAATCCTCTACGTCGATCTGCACCTCGTCCACGAGGTCACGTCGCCGCAGGCGTTCGCGCAGCTCGCGCAACGCGGCCTCGCGGTGCGCCGGCCGGACCGCACGCTCGCGACCATGGATCACTCCACGCCGACGCGCACCGAACAGGTCTTCGGCGGCGCGCCCATCTCGGTGGAATCGGCAGCGCACCAGATACGCGTGCTCGAAGAAAACTGCCGGCGCTTCGGCGTCGAGCTCCTCGGCCTGCGTCACGAGCTGCGCGGCATCGTCCACGTCATCGGTCCCGAGCTGGGCCTGACACAGCCCGGCCGGACGATCGTCTGCGGCGACAGCCACACGAGTACGCACGGCGCGTTCGGCGCCCTGGCCTTCGGGATCGGCACCACCGAGGTCGCCCACGTGCTGGCGACCCAGTGTCTTCTCCAGCGCCGCCCGCGCACCCTGGCCGTGAACGTGGACGGCAGGCTGCCCGAGGGCGTCACCGCCAAAGACCTGGTGCTCGCCATCATCGGGCGCATCGGCGTCGCCGGCGGCACCGGGCACGTGATCGAGTACCGCGGCCCGGCGATCAGCGCGCTGTCGATGGACGAGCGCATGACGGTCTGCAACATGTCGATTGAGGCGGGCGCGCGCGCCGGCATGATCGCTCCCGACGACATCACGTTCGACTACCTGCGCGGGCGACCCCGCGCGCCGCGCGATGCGGCGTGGGATCGCGCGGTCGAGGAGTGGCACGGCCTGCGCACCGATGCGACCGCCCGCTTCGATCGGTCCGTCGACATCGACGCGCGCGCGGTCGAGCCCATGATCACCTACGGCACGAATCCCGGCATGGTGATCCCGGTGAGCGGCCACATTCCGGACCGCCAGAACGATGCGCAGTTCGCCAAGGCGCTCGAGTACATGGGCTTCAGCGCGGGCGAAGCCGTTCGCGACAAGCCAGTCGACGTCGTGTTCATCGGCAGCTGTACCAACTCCCGCCTCAGCGATTTGCGGCAGGCGGCCAGCGTCCTGCGCGGGCGGCACATCGCGCGCGGGGTGCGCTTGCTGGTGGTGCCCGGCTCGCAGCAGGTGAAGCGCGCCGCCGAGGCCGAGGGACTGCACCGGGTGTTCCTCGATGCGGGCGCGGATTGGCGCGAATCGGGGTGCTCGATGTGCATCGGCATGAACGGCGACACCGTGGCGCGCGGCGAGTACAGCGTCAGCACCAGCAACCGCAACTTCGAAGGACGCCAGGGCGCCGGCGCCCGCACGCTGCTCGCAAGCCCGGCGACGGCAGCGGCCAGCGCGGTACGCGGCTGCATCACCGATCCGCGCGAACTCCTGGGGGACTGAGACCATGGAGCCGTTTCGCACCGTGCATTCCCGCACCGTCGTGATGCCGCAGCAGGACATCGACACCGACCAGATCATTCCCGCGCGCTTCCTGACCACGACGTCGCGCGACGGACTGGGCCGCTGGGCCTTCGCCGACTGGCGCTACCATCCGGACGGCCGCGAACGCGTCGAGTTCGTCCTCAATCAGCCGGGCACGCGCGCTTGCCGGATCCTGGTCGCGGGCCACAACTTCGGCTGTGGATCTTCGCGCGAGCATGCGCCGTGGGCCCTGCTCGACAGCGGTATCTGCGCCGTGATCAGTACCGGCATCGCGGACATTTTTCGCAGCAACGCGTTGAAGAACGGGCTGCTGCCCGTGGTCGTGGACGCCGACACCCATCGCTGGCTCCTGGCCAACCCCGGTGCCGAAGTCGCCGTGGACCTGGAGACGGCCCGCGTCGAGCTGCCGGACGGGCGGCGGGTCCCTTTCCCGGTCGAAGCCTTTGCGCGCTACTGCCTGCTCAAGGGGATCGACGAGCTCGACTACCTGATCGCGCGTGACGATGGCATCGCAGCGTTCGAACGCGCTCACTCCCTCTCTTGAAAGCGTCAATCGCACTGCTTCCTGGCGACGGCATCGGTCCGGAAGTCACCGTCGAAGCCGTTCGCTGCCTGCAATCGGTCGCGCGACGCTTCGAGCACCAGTTCGAATTTCACGAGGCGCTGCTCGGCGGCGCGGCGATCGATGTCACCGGGGAACCGCTGCCGGCGGCGACGCTGGCAGCCTGCCGATCCGCGGACGCGGTACTGATGGGTGCCATCGGCGGCCCGCGCTGGTCGCATCCGGACGCGCCTGTGCGGCCGGAGCAAGGGCTGCTGGCGCTGCGACGCGAGCTCGGGGTCTACGCCAACCTGCGGCCAGTCGCGCCGCATGCCGCGCTGCTGGATGCGACGCCTCTCAAGCCGGACGTCATTCGCGGTGTCGACATCATGGTCGTGCGCGAGCTCACCGGCGGCATCTACTTCGGCGCGAAGACGCGCACCGCGACGCAGGCCAGCGACCTGTGCGAATACACGGTTGCCGAGATCGAGCGGGTGACACGAGTCGCGGGCGCGCTCGCGATGCAACGGCGCCGGCAGGTGACGTCGGTCGACAAGGCCAACGTCCTCGAAACCTCGCGGCTATGGCGCACGGTCGTGGAGCGAGTGCTGCGCGAGGAATTCCCACAGCTGCGGCTCGAACACATGCTCGTCGATGCGGCTGCCATGCACCTGTTGCGCAAACCGCGCGATTTCGACGTGCTGCTCACGGAGAACATGTTCGGCGACATTCTCACCGACGAGGCGTCGATGCTTGCAGGCTCGCTCGGCCTGCTCCCGTCGGCCTCGCTGGGAGCGACGCGCAAGGGACTCTACGAACCGATCCACGGCTCAGCGCCGGACATCGCCGGCCAGGGCATCGCCAATCCGTACGGTGCGATCCTGAGCGCCGCACTGCTCCTGCGCCACTCACTGGAGTTGCACGAAGAAGCGGCGGCACTCGAGAACGCAGTCTCGCGCTCCATCGAAAACGGATTCCTCACGGCCGACGTGGTCGACGGCACCGCTCGCGCGTGCTCGTCTCGAGAAGCCGGCGCGAGCGTCGCCGACATCGTCGCCGACTCCGGCTGATCGCCTTCACGCCCGCGCTTCTCACCACCGCGTCTTTCGCACCCGCGGGCTTCACGGCCGCGTCACGCAACCGTCACGTGGAGGCGCCACGATTCCATGATGGCGCTGCGCCTGCCGATACTGCCGTGTCTGATCGCCGGTTCCTTCGTTACTTCGCTCGCCGTCCTCGTGTCCTGGGGACCCCCTGGCCGGGCGATGTCGCGGCCGGGAGGCACGATGACACTTTCTGCGGCGGCGCCGGCCGCGCCGCGCACGGCGGCGCGAGCTGACAGACCTGCGCCGCCGCCGGACAATGCCGCCGGGCCGTTGGTTCAAACCCTGGAGCGCGACGACGAACCCCCCGAGCTGGTCGTTGATCGCGACCACGCCACCGACGTCGCAAGCGCGCAAGTTGAGCCCGAGGACGTTGCCGGAGCAGTGTTCGCCGATGGCGGTTTTCGCAAGGCTATTGCTGAACGTCTCGCCGATCCCGATCCCGTCGTACGACGCGCGGCGGCGGACCTCTATCAGGAATTTCTGCTCGCCGCCGGAGAACCTTTTTCCGGCGGCGGGGAATCCGTCCGTTCCGGATCGCGCGGCGCCGCGAGCGAGCGCGACGGCAACGTCGATACTGTCACTGGTCCGTCACGCACTCGCAATGCTCCGCCTCTAGCGTCTCCCGCCGCAAGGTAGGTCGCCTCGCCGCGCCCCGCGCGTCGCAAGGTGCGTCTCACAAAAAACCGGAGCTGGAGCATGCAGAACGCCGCGGACACCGGCTTGCAACGCGAGCTGGACGTCGAAGTTCAAAATCACATCGGCAACGTCGAACGCCTCATCGAGCGCGCGGAGCGCGCAGCCGACAAGGAACCACTCGAGATCGCCACGGGTGCCGACCCGGCCAGCGCACCGCCGCTCGAACGCGCGATGAATCGCCGGTCTTTCGTGCGTGGCGGCGCCACGCTGTTCGGAACGGCGGCGATCGCTGGCAGCCTTTCGATGCTCATGACGCGCCAGGCGCGCGCGCAGGGTATTCGCAGCGCCACGCAGGTCCCCTGCCCTTACGGCACACCCGTGCCGACGCTCGACGAAGTCACTGGCCTGCCGCTCATCGCGCTGCCGCCGGGCTTTCGCTATTGGTCGCACGGCTGGACCGGCGACCCTATCCTCCCTGACCTGCCCAAGCTCGCGACTCCGCCGTTGCACGACGGCATGGCCGTCCTGAAGCAGGCCGGCGGTCTCGCGATCCTGTGCCGCAACCACGAGGCCGCCATCGGGCCTGCATTCATCAACGGCTCGCTGCGCTATTCACCGGGCGCTGCCGGTGGCAACACGAACCTGATCTTCGACACGAAGAACAGAGAGTGGGTGGCTGCGTTCCCGACGCTCAGTGGCACGGTGCGCAATTGCTCCGGTGGTCCGACGCCGCAGAACACCTGGCTGAGCTGCGAGGAATCGCTGGACACCACGGCCGGAACGTTCAAGCACGGCTGGTGCTACGAAGTGCCGGCGGTGGGCACGTCCGATGCGCTGCCGATCCGGGGCATGGGCCGACGTTCGCACGAAGCCTGCGCGGTCGATCCGCACAGCGGCATCGTCTACCTCACCGAGGACGCTACGCCCGGCGGCATCTATCGGTTCCATCCGGTGAATCGCCGCAAGTACCAGCGCGGTGGCTGGCTCGAGATGCTCAGGATCAAGGGGATGCCGAACGCCAACCTGCGCGGACCGAACCCGCTCGGCGGGGGCGGCGCTCCGTATCCGGTGCCGGTCGGCGTGCCGCTGGAAGTGGAGTGGGTGCCGATCGAGGACCCGGAGAATCTCACGCATCCGAGCAACGTGTCGCAGGGCCTGGCGCTCGGCGGCGCAGATTTCCGGCGCCCCGAGGGCATCTGGTACGGACACGGCGCGTTCTACTTCGTGTCGACCGACGGCGGCAGCGCCGCTCAGGGTCAGGTCTTCCAGCTCTGCATCGAGAACGGGTACGAGACACTGACCCTGCTCTACGATTCGCCAAACCCGGATGCGCTCGACAATCCCGACAACCTCACGGTCACGCCGCGCGGCGCGCTGATGTTCTGCGAGGACAACTCGGGCGATCCCGCCCATACCCTCGATGGTTTCAGCACCGAACGCCTGGTGGTCCTGACGAACGAAGGCAAGGTGTTCACGTTCGCGAACAACCTGCTGAACTTCAGCGCCAGCGGACTGGGGCAGTACATGCGCCCGAGCAACCCGGTGGTGTTCAACGGCAACTTCCGCGCGCAGGAGTGGGCGGGCGCGACGTTCGACAAGACGGGACGTTGGCTGTTTGCCAACGTGCAGACGCCGGGCGTCACGTTCGCCATCACGGGTCCCTGGCAGTACGGCCCGATCTGAATCGACGACGCCGGGTGCGGCGGCAGGGATCGCCGCCGCACTCTGCAGGCGTCATACCGGCGCGGTCTGAGATTCAGCAGGCCGTTCGCGCTTCCAGGACGATTCCCGCGCGCTGCGCCACGGCGCGGGCGCGCTCCAGACCGGCGCGCACGTCCGCGATGAGGTCGTCCGCAGCTTCGATGCCGATCGACAGCCTGAGCAGCGCATCCGCGATGCCGGCGCGCCGGCGCGCGTCCGGATCCATGGCCGCATGAGTCATGCTCGCCGGGTGCGCGATGAGACTCTCCACGCCGCCGAGCGATTCCGCCAGGCTGAAGCAGCTCAGACCGGATGCGAAGGCCTCGACGGCCGTGATCCCACCCGCGAGCTCGAAACTGACCATCGCCCCGAAGCCACTCTGCTGAGCCGCCGCGATCGCGTGTCCGGGATGCGTAGCCAGCCCTGGGTAGTAGACGCGTGTCACGACCGGATCGGCCTGAAGGGCCGCGACGACCTCGCGTGCGTTGGTTTCGTGAACAGCGAGGCGCGCATGGAGCGTGCGGATGCCTCGCAGCGTCAGGTAGCTGTCGAACGGGGCACCGGTGACGCCGAGCGCGTTGGCCCACCATGCCAGTTGCTCGCCGAGGGCTTCATTGCGAGCCACCACGGCGCCACCCACGACGTCGCTGTGCCCGTTGAGATACTTCGTCGTCGAGTGCACGACGATGTCGGCGCCGAGCGCGAGCGGCTGCTGCCAGCCTGGCGACAGGAAGGTGTTGTCCACCACGAGGATCGCGCCGCTCGCGAACGCGCGGCGCGCCATCGCGCGAACGTCGACGATGCGCAGCAAGGGATTGCTCGGCGTCTCGACCCAGATGAGCCGTGGTCGCTCGGCGCACGCGGCAAGCACCGCAGCCGCATCGGTCTGATCTATGAAGCGGACCTCGAAGTGTCCCTTGCGCGCCAGCGCGCTCAGCAGGCGATAGGTGCCGCCGTAGCAATCGTGCGGCGCTACGAGCACGTCGCCCGGCTCGAGCAGATGACAGACCAGCGTGATCGCGGCCATGCCGGAGGCAGTAACGATGCCCGTGGCCTGCTGGTCGCCGCTTTCGAGTGCGGCGATCGCCTCGGCGAGCGCATCGCGCGTCGGGTTGCCCGAGCGCGTGTAGTCATACGGGCCCTTCTGCCCGAACTGGCGAAACGCGAACGTGGCGGAGAGGTGCAACGGCGGTACCACCGCGCGCGTGACCGGACACGACTCGAGTGCGGCGCGCACAGCGCGGGTGGCGGCCTTGCGGCGGTTGCGGATCGGGGGAATGGTCGAGGTCGTCATGGCAGCTTGCCCGTCAGTGAAGCTGAGAAGATGGGTGCGAGCTGCAACGGCTCCTTGAGGAACGCGTCGTGCCCGAAACTGGAATTGATTTCGTGAACGCTCGCGTGCCCGCCGATGAGCCTTGCGCAGGCCTGAACGTCGACGTGCGGCACCAGCTGGTCTTCGCGCACCGCTACCAGCGTGCTCGGCGTGCGGATCGACGCGGCATCGACCGCGTGAAGATCAATGGATTCGGATAGACAAAGGAATGCTTCCGGCCGGTAGCGCGCCGCGTAGTCGGCACCGCGCGCGAAGAGATAGTCCTCGACCGGAAACACCACGCGGTTGGCACCGTCTGCCGCCGCCCCGGTGCGGGGTGCCGCGCCGAAACGCGCGCCGAACTCCTCCGGAGTGCGGTACGTGATCATCGCGAGGGCGCGCGCCAGCTCGAGTCCCGCCTTGCCGTTACCTTGCTCGATTGCGAAGCGCACGATGCGCCGCTGCACGCTGCGCCAGGCAGTCGCTTGCGGATGGTTGCGATCGCATGCGCCGATGATCAGCAGGCGTTGCACGCGCTCCGGATGACGTTCCGCGAAGGCCAGGGCGACCATGCCGCCGTAGGAAGCGCCGACGATGGCGTGCAGTGAAGAAATGCGCAGCGCGTCGAGCACGGCTACCGCCGCGGCCGCCTGGTCATGCGTGCTGACAGTTGGGAAGCCCGGCTCTTCACCCGGGCCGGTCGAATCGCCGCTCCCACCAATGAAATCGCAGCCGAGAATGCGGAAGCGACGACTGTCGAGCGCCTTGCCGGGGCCGACGAGCGCGTCCCACCAGCCGCCTCTCTGCCCGATCGAGTACACGCACCGATGCGCGGAAATGCCGCCCAGGGCGAGAACCACCGGAGCACCCGCCGCTCCGGCCAGGCGCCAGGCGACGATGGCCTCCGCCAGGCTCCCGCCATGCTGCAACGCCAGCCCGCCCGGGATGCGCACCACGCCTTCGCTGACCTCCTCCGGGCCTCGTCGATCCGCGCCGGTCGGCGCGCAGGCGTCACCCTCGCGGACGTCGGTACCGCGAACGGCATTACTTTGAGCACTCGAGGTCACTGCGCACTCCTGAAGCTGAACCGGCCAAGCCCGGTCCACCAGAACCCGGTTCCACTCATCGGAACCCCTGCGGTGCGCCCGCAGGACTTGAAGTCAGTGCCCACACCCCCGGCTGTCCCGGGGCAGCTGCACTGCACCTCATCTGTCGGAGACTGGCGTCTCCGCAGGAGTTGGCACCTTTTCGAAGGGGTTAGCTTCGACGGTTGCCCCGGCTTCCAAGGGCCTTGTCCCTCAGCCGGTCTCGATGAGTGCGACCAGTGTACGAATCGCCCGTCTCGCCAGTCAAGGACGCGAGTGCCCGGGAGCCGAAGCAAGCCGCCGGCGAAGCGGCACGGCCGGCGATGGGCGCAGGCGCCGGCGGCTTGCTGCCGGCCCCGGCTTCGGCTAAGGTCGGACCAATGTACTAACGCATTAATACACCAGGTCAGACCGATGAAGCAGCACCGCACCCTCAGCCAGCGCCAGGAACAGATCGCCGAACGGGCCCTCTACGGCGCGGTCCTCACGCTGCGCAGCGTCGAGGAATGCCGCGATTTCTTCCGCGACCTGTGCACGCCGGCCGAGCTGCAGGCGATGGCGGACCGCTGGGCGGTGGTCGACTACCTCGAGCGCGGCCTCCCCTACCGCGAGATCCACCGGCTGACCGGCGTGAGCGTCACGACCATCGGTCGCGTTGCGCGCTATCTCGGCAGCGGCAACGGTGGCTACACGCTCGCGGCACGTCGCCTGCGCACGGCGCACGGCTGACGGCAACACACGGGAACGGAAGGCAGCGTGGACAAGCAGCAACGCCTCAAGGTCGCGATCCAGAAGTCCGGCCGGCTCACCGACAATTCGCTCGACCTGCTGGTGCGATGCGGCCTCAAGTACAGCCGCGCCCGCGACCAGCTCATGTGCTACGGCGAGAACATGCCGCTCGACGTGCTGTTCGTGCGCGACGACGACATCCCCGACCTGGTGCAGGAAGACGTCTGCGACCTCGGCATCGTCGGCCTCAACGTCATCGAAGAGAAACGCCTGGCCTTTGCGAACCGTGGCGACCCGGCGAGCTTCGAACAGATCCAGACACTGGACTTCGGCCGCTGCCGCCTCGCGATTGCCGTTCCGGAGGAAGCGCAATACGCGTCCCTCGAAGACCTGCGCGGCAAGCGAATCGCGACCACGTATCCGCACGTGCTGGGTCGCTGGCTGGCCCGCCAGGACATCGCCGCCGAGGTCATCACGCTTTCCGGCGCCGTAGAGATCGCACCGCGCCTGGGTCGTTCCGATTTCATCTGCGACCTGATTTCCACTGGCAGCACGCTGGCCGCCAACCACCTGCGCGAAGTCGAGACCGTACTCGAGAGCCAGGCGGTGATCGTGCGCACGCCCGTGCCGCTGCCGACCGCGAAGGACGACTGGCTGCGGCGCTTGCTGTTGCGCATCGACGGCGTGCAGCAGGTGAAGGAAAGCAAGTACATCATGTTGCACGCGCCTCGGTCGGCACTGCCGCAGATCAAGCGCCTCCTGCCCGGCAGCGAATCGCCCACCGTGATTCCCCTCGACGGCGTCGACGACAAGGTGGCCGTGCACGCCGTGTGCCGCGAAACCGTGTTCTGGGAAACGCTCGAGAGCCTGAAGAGCGCGGGCGCCAGCGCGGTCCTGGTGCTGCCGGTGGAAAAGATGCTCGCATGAGCGCCGTGCTGCCGCCGGACGTGGTGCCGCCTCTCAGCGACTGGAGCTCGTGCGATGCGCGCCAGCGCGAAGCTCTGCTGTGCCGACCTGCGCAGGCCGAAGACGCCGGCGTGCGTACCGCGGCACGAGCCATCATCGACGCCGTGCGCCGCGACGGCGACGCCGCCCTCGAACGTTTCACGCGCGAGTTCGACGGCGTGTCGCTGCGCGCCCTGGAAGTCGACGAGGTTGAATTCGCGGCGGCCGAACGCGCACTCGACGCCGCGGCTCGCGATGCCATGGGCGTGGCCATCGCCAACGTGCGGCGGTTTCACGAAGCCCAGGAGCTGCCGCGCCTGGACATCGAAACCCTTCCGGGCGTGCGCTGCGAGCGCCTGGTGGTGCCGATCCGGGCAGTCGGCCTGTACGTGCCGGCGGGCGTTGCGCCCCTGCCTTCCACCGCAATCATGCTCGCGGTACCGGCACAGATCGCGGGCTGTCCGGTGCGGGTGCTCGCAACGCCGCCGCGTGCGGATGGCAACGCCGACCCGGCGGTGCTGCACGTTGCGCGCCGCTGTGGGGTCCAGCGGGTCTTCAAGCTCGGCGGCGCGCAAGCGATTGCCGCCCTGGCCTACGGCACGAGCAGCGTGCCGCGTGTCGACAAGATATTCGGACCTGGGAGCGCCCGCGTGAACGTCGCGAAGCAGATCGTCGCGACCGATCCCCTGGGTGCTGCCATCGACCTGCCCGCCGGGCCGTCCGAGGTGCTCGTCATCGCGGACGAGCGCGCGCGTCCCGACTTCGTCGCTGCCGATCTCCTGGCCCAGGCCGAGCACAGTCCGGACGCCCAGGCGATGCTGGTGAGCGATTCGCGCACGCTGATCGAGCGCGTCCGCACGGAGATCGCGCAACAACTCGCCACACTGTCGCGCGCCGCCATCGCGCAACGCTCGATCTCCACATCGCGTTTCGTGCTGGTTCGCGATCTCGACACCGCTTTCGAGGTCAGCAACGCCTACGCGCCCGAGCACCTGATCCTGCAGGTCTCTGACGCGCGCACGCACCTGCAGCAGGTGCAAGCCGCCGGCTCTGTGTTCGTCGGCCCGTGGTCGCCGGAACCGATCGGCGACTACTGCAGCGGAACGAATCACGTGCTGCCCACGAACGGCGCCGCCCGGGCCTGGAGCGGCCTGTCGCTCCTCGACTTCACTCGCCGCATTACAGTGCAGGAGTTGAGCAGCGACGGCCTGCGTCACCTCGGGCCCGTGGCCAGCCGCCTCGCGGCGCTCGAAGGCCTCGACGGCCACGCCCGCGCAGTCGATCTGCGCCTGTCTGCCCTTGGCGCGCGAGGTGGCTCGTGAGCTCCGTCCTCGACCTCGCCCGGGCCGACCTGCGCAGTCTCGAGGCGTATCGTCACGCGGCATGGGAGCCCTCGCTCGAGCGTCTGCACGCCAACGAGCTGCCGTGGCGTCCGCACGCGGACAATTCGGCGGCAGGGCTCAACCGCTACCCGGAGCCGCAGCCGCGCGCCCTCGTCGAACGCCTCGCGCGTCTCTACGCCGTCACACCGGCCGAGCTGCTGATCGGTCGCGGCAGTGACGAGGCAATCGACCTGTTGGTCCGCGCCTTCTGCCGCGCCGAGCACGACAGCGTCATGATCTTCCCGCCCACCTTCGGCATGTACGCCGTCGCCGCGCGGATCCAGGGCGCAGGCGTCGTCGAAGTGCCGCTCGACCGCGCGGCGGGATTCGCGCTCGATGCGGCTGCCGCGCTCGATCGATGGCGAGCAGGGCTCAAGATCGTCTTCGTCTGCTCGCCTAACAATCCCACCGGCAACCTGGTCGAGGCCGCAACGCTCGAACGACTGTGCGTCGCACTGGCCGGCAAAGCACTGGTCGTGGTCGACGAGGCCTACACCGAGTTCGCCGCCACCCCCAGCGTCATCGCGTGGCGCAAGCGCTTCGCGCACCTCGTCGTGCTGCGCACGATGTCAAAGGCGTTCGGCCTCGCCGGCGCCCGCTGCGGTGCGCTGATCGGCGATCCGGCGCTGGTCGACCTGCTGCGCCGGATGATTCCGCCCTACTCTCTCACCACGGCGAGCATCGAATCGGCTCTGCACGCGCTCGAGCCGGCGCAACTCGCTGGCGCCGCCGCGCGCGTCGAGCGGATCGTGCAGGAGCGCCCACGCCTCGCCGCGCTGCTGCAGGACGTGCCGCGCGTGCGCAGGGTCTGGCCCAGCGCGGCCAATTTTCTGCTGGTCGAGTGCGAGGGCGCCGACCGCGTGCTCGCGGCTGGCGTCGCGGCTGGTCTGCTGGTGCGCGACATCGGCAGCTATCCGGGCCTGCAGGGTGCATTGCGCGTCACCGTAGGCACGCCCGAGCAGAACGACCGGCTCGCGACCGCGGCGAGGTCGGCGTGAGCGCGACCCGCATCGTGTTCGTCGATCGCGACGGCACCCTCGTCGAGGAGCCGGCGGACTGCCAGGTCGACCGCATCGACAAGGTGCGCCTGATGCCCGGCGTGATCCCCGCGTTGTTGAGCATCCGCGCAGCCGGCTTCGATCTGGTGATGGTGACCAACCAGGACGGGCTCGGTACGCCGGCCTTCCCCGAGGAGCAGTTCCGCGCCGCGCAGGATTTCGTGCTCGATCTCTTCTCGTCGCAGGGCGTGCACTTCGCGGCGGTGTGCGTCTGCCCGCACTTCCCTGCCGATCGCTGCGACTGCCGCAAGCCGCAGGTGGGCCTGGTCCGCGAGTTTCTGGCCGCGCAGGCCGTCGACCGTGCCGCGAGCTTCATGGTCGGCGATCGCGACACGGATCTCGAGTTCGCCCGCAATCTCGGGGTGACCGGCCTGCGCGTGCGGCTGGACGGCGGCGACGACGAAACCTGGACTGCAATTGCGCGCCGCGTCACGCGCGGCGCACGGCACGCAAGCGTCGAACGCCGCACGCGCGAGACACGCGTCCGCGTCGTCGTCGATCTCGACGCGTCGATGCCGGTAGAGGTGCGCACCGGCATCGGCTTCCTCGACCACATGATCGAGCAGATCGCACGCCACGGCGGCTTCTCCCTTGCGCTGCAGGCCGAGGGCGATCTGCACATCGACGAGCATCACACGGTGGAGGACTGCGCCCTCACGCTCGGCCAGGCGTTGCGCAGCGCGCTCGGCGACAAGCGTGGCATCGGCCGCTACGGCTTCGTTCTGCCGATGGACGAGGCGCAGGCACGCATCGCGATCGACTTGTCCGGGCGGCCCGTCGCCGTCTTCGACGGACGCTTCCCGCGCGAGCGCGTCGGCGAGCTGCCGACCGAGCTGGTACCGCACTTCTTCCGCTCGCTCGCGGAGTCGCTCGGCGCCGCCATCCAGATCGAGGTCCATGGCGAGAATGCGCATCACATGATCGAGGCCTGCTTCAAGGGCGTCGGGCGAGCACTGCGCCCGGCATTGCGCGTCGAAGGCCAAGAGCTGCCGAGCAGCAAGGGCGTCCTGTGACCGCGCACACGACGACCCCGCGCGCTGTCATCGTGGACAATGGCGGCGCGAACGTCGCTTCCCTGGTCCATGCCCTCGCCCGTCTCGGCTGCGATGCTCAGATCACACGCGACGTCGGGGAGATCCGCGCAGCCTCGCATGTCTTCCTGCCCGGCGTCGGTGCGGCCGGCGATGCCATGCAACGCCTGCACGCGAGCCGCCTCGATGCCGTGATCCCCGCGCTGACGCAGCCCGTGCTCGGAATCTGTCTCGGCATGCAGCTCCTCTATGAATCCTCCGAAGAGGACGCCACCTCGTGCCTCGGCGCCATTCCGGGCACGGCACGGCGCCTGCGCGCCCAACCCGGCCGGCCCGTGCCGCACATGGGGTGGAATCGCCTGCAGCCCGTGGGCGAATCCGAGCTGTTGGACGGAATTGCGCGCGGTGCCCATGCGTACTTCGTCCACAGCTACGCCCTCGCAGTCGGCAGGGAGACGGTGGCGAGCACGGAGTATGGCGCCGCGCTGTCGGCCGTCGTGCGCCATCGAAACTTCTGCGCGGCTCAGTTTCACCCGGAGCGTTCCGCTGCCACGGGCGCGAGATTGTTGCGCAATTTCCTGTCGCTGTGACGCGCCTGCCGCGATGCGCTGCGCGCTGCTGACGGAACCCTGATGCGACTCATTCCCGCCATCGACCTGCGCGGCGGCCGCTGCGTGCGCCTGTTGCAGGGCGACTTCGACGCGGAAACGCGCTACGCGGTCGAACCACACGAGCTGCTCATGCGTTATCGAGCGCTCGGAGCCACGTGGCTGCACGTCGTCGATCTCGACGGCGCCCGTGAAGGCACGCAGGCGAACCGCTCTGCCATCCTCGCGCTCGCTTCGCAGCGAGCAGTGCGACTGCAGGTCGGAGGCGGTCTGCGCGACGCTGCGGCGATCGACCAGCTCCTGCGCGCGGGCGTGGCTCGCGCGGTCATCGGCAGCATCGCAGTCGCCGACCCCATCCGCACGCGCGAGTGGCTGCAGCGCTTCGGCGGCACGGCACTCGTACTTGCGTTCGACATCAGGCTCGACGCCCACGGCGTGCCTCGCTGCGCAACGCACGGCTGGAAACAGCAGAGCGAGCTGGCCTTGTGGAACGCCGTCGAGCGCTTCCTTGCCGATGGACTGCGACACGTGCTTTGCACCGACGTGGCTCGCGACGGCGCTCTGCAGGGGCCGAATGTCGCGCTCTATGCGGAGGCGCGCCGGCGCTTTCCAACGATCGAGTGGCAGGCGTCGGGTGGCGTGAGCAGCGCGGCGGACCTCCATGCGCTGGCGCGCACCGGCGTAGCGGCGGCGGTCAGCGGTCGCGCACTCCTGGACGAGCGCATTGCACGCGAGGAGCTGGCCCCATTCTTGCCCGGCGCATAATTCCCTGCCTCGACGTCCGCGACGGCCAGGTCGTCAAGGGCGTGCGCTTTCGCGACCATCGCGTCGCGGGCGACATCCTGGCACTCGCGCAACGCTACCGCGACGAAGGGGCCGACGAGCTCGTGTTCTACGACATCACTGCCAGCCCGGAGGGCCGCTCGGTCGACCGTTCGTGGATCGAGCGTGTCGCGCGCCTCCTCGACATCCCATTCTGCGTCGCGGGCGGCATCCGCACGGTCGAGGATGCCGAGGCAGTTCTCGGCGGCGGCGCGGAAAAAATCTCGGTGAACTCGCCGGCACTCGCCGATCCCGGCCTCATCGATCGGCTCAGTCGCCGCTTCGGCGCCCAATGCGTGGTGATCGGCATCGACAGCCACGTCGTCGCGGGCGAGTATCGCGTGTACCAGTACACCGGCGATCCGGCGCGTACGCGCCTGACGGAGCGGCGCACGCTCGACTGGGTGCGCGAAGTGCAGGAACGCGGCGCCGGCGAGGTCGTGCTCAATTGCATGGAGAGCGACGGGGTGCGCGCCGGCTACGATCTCGATCAGTTGCGCGCCGTGCGCGGGGTGTGCGCAGTCCCGCTCATCGCTTCCGGTGGCGCCGGCGCGCCGGAGCACTTCAGTGCCGTCTTCGCCGGGGCGGGCGTGGACGGCGCGCTCGCCGCCAGCGTGTTCCACAGCGGCGAGATCGCCATCCCCGCGCTCAAGCGTCATCTCGCCGACCAGGGCATCGAGGTGAGGACATGAAGATCGAGGAAGTCGCCGGGCTCGACTGGAGCAAGGCCGAGGGCCTGCTGCCCGCCGTCGTTCAGCACGCCGGCTCGGGAGCCGTGCTGATGGTGGGATACATGAATCGCGAGGCGTTGCGCGAGACCCTGTCGGGAGGGCGCGTCGTGTTCTTCAGCCGATCCCGCAACCGCCTGTGGATGAAAGGCGAGTCCTCGGGACATCACCTGCACGTGGTCAGCGTCAGCCGCGACTGCGATGCCGACACGCTCCTGGTCCTGGCCGACCCGCAGGGGCCGGTCTGCCACCTGGGTACCCCTACGTGCTTTGCCGATCAACCACCTACAGATGCACAGCGCCTGGCGTTCCTGACCGATCTCGAGCGGGTCATCGCCCGCCGGATCGCCGAGAAGCCCGAGGGGAGCTATACGGCGCGGCTGTTCGCCGAGGGGCGCAACCGCCTGGCGCAAAAGATTGGTGAGGAAGGCGTGGAAGTGGCGCTGGCAGCAGTCGCCGAGGACGATGCCAAGCTGCTCGGCGAGTGCGCGGACCTGCTCTATCACCTGCTGTTGATGCTGAAGAGTCGCAATCTGTCGCTTGACCAGGTGGTCAACGAGCTCTGGTCACGCCACAGACAGCGCGACTAGCGCCGCGCGCCGTGTAGCGCTCTCCGGGCGTCAGCCGGCGGAGCATACCGCACTGCAAATCGCTTGCCGACGACCGTCACAAGCCCGCGTGCCGGCAGGAGTTCAGACCCGCCCGCAAAAATATTCCGCTGGGAACTCGCTTCGATCCGGTTTAGTCTTTTTTCTGTCGGCCAGGAGCGAAGGGTTCACCGCCAGTCCCGCTGAACGGAGGAGCAGATGCCATCAGAGACCGCTGACTCTGTGCCTTCCCGCCGCACGAGCTTCGTCGATTCACTCAGCGCCTTCAGCCGCCAGCACCGTGCGCAACACTGGGAAGGTTCCTTCAACGACTTCCTGACCAACATCCTGCCCAACAATCCCGCGACCCTCGCGCGCTCCAGCCACGAGTACATCTGGGACATGCTGCGCTGGTACGGCCGGGCCAGCGACGGCGGCAAGGACGAAACGACACGCGCGCTCGAGCTGTTCAAGCGCGAGCTGTTCGGCGTCGACGAGCCGCTCTCGCGCGTCGTCGACTACTTCAAGGCCGCTGCCGCCGGTTCGGACGTAGGACGGCGCCTGCTCCTGCTCCTCGGTCCGCCGTCCGGCGGCAAGTCGACGCTCGCCATCCTGCTCAAGCGCGGCCTCGAAGAGTACAGCCGCACCGACGAAGGCGCCCTGTACGCGATCAAGGGATCGCCGATGCACGAGTCGCCGCTCAATCTCGTGCCCGCGAGCCTGCGCGGCGAGTTCCGGGACACCTACGGTGTGGAGCTGACCGGCGAGATCAGTCCGTGGACGCGCGAGAAGCTGACGCGCGAATACGAAGGCGACTACCTGCGCGTGCCCGTCGAGCGCATTTTCCTGTCCGAGGCGACGCGCGTCGGCGTCGGCACCTATGCGCCGCACGATCCCACCACCGCTGACATCGCGGACCTCGTCGGGTCGGTCGATCTGTCCAAGGTGGCCGAGGTCGGCGACGAAGGCGACCCGCGCGCCTGGTCCTGGTCCGGGGCGGTGTACGCCGCGAGTCGCGGCATGCTCGAGATGATCGAGATCCTCAAGGTCAAGCGCGAATTCCTCTACCTGCTGCTCACGCTGACGCAGGAGAAGAACGTCAAGGTGTCGCGCTTCCCGCTGATCCATCTCGACGAGACCATTCTGGCGCACACCAATCTCGCCGAGTTCCACAAGTTTCTGCAGGAGAAAGAGAACGAGGCGCTCCTCGACCGCATGGTCATCATCAAGGTGCCCTATGCGCTTTCCTTCCGCGACGAGGCGCGTATCTACCAGAAGCTCGTTTCCGGCGCGCCCGCTTTCCGGGATGTGCACCTCGATCCGCACGTGCTCAAGCTGGCCTCGGTGTTCGCGATCCTTACGCGTCTCGCCAAGCCCGAGCGCGAGGGGCTCGACCTGTCCAAGAAGCTGCGCATCTACGCCGGCGAGACCATCGAGGGGTTCGCGGAAAATGAAGCCATTCGTCTGCGCGCCGAGGCGCCGGACGAGGGGCTTTCCGGCGTCAGTCCGCGCTTCGTGGTCAACTCGATTTCCAACGCGATCACGCGCAGCGATACGCGCAGCCTCACCAGCATGGAACTGCTGCTCGCCCTCAAGGATTCGATCGAAAGCGACGCGCGCATGGATGCGAAGCAGAAGAAGGCCTGGATCGATCACCTGGTGGTGGCGCGCAAGGACTTCTACAACCGCTGGGTCAAGGAAGACGTGCACCGCGCCCTGTTCGCGTCCTTCGAGGAAGAGGCGCAGCAGCTGCTCGAGAAGTATCTCGACGAGGTCGAAGCATCGCTCGACCAGCGCCAGGTCACGGACCCGATTACGGGCGAGACCCGCCCCGCCGACGAGCGCTTCCTGAGATCCGTCGAGGAGAAGATCAAGGTCTCCGATTCCGGCAAGCACTCCTTCCGCCAGGAAGTCGTGCGCAAGGCGATGGTCGCCTTCAAGGCCGGCGAGAAATTCACGCTCGACAGCCACGCGCGCATGCACGAGGCGATCGAGCAATACCTGTTCGAGGAACGCCGCGACGTGCTGCGGCTGGTCACTTCGAGCGCGCGACCCGACGACGAAGCCCGCAAGAAGATTTCGGCGGTGCAGGAACGCCTCGTCAACGAGTACGGCTACGACGAGCACAGCGCGAAGGAAGCGCTGAACTACGTTACCAGTCTGCTGGCACAGGAGTAACGGGCCGCACGACCAGGCCGGATCCAGGAGAGCGAACGTGGACGAATCGGACAAGACGGCGGGCGGCTCCCGGATCAACGGCTGGTACGAACTGTTTTCGCGTGGCGCGCGCGACTGGCTGCGGCACAACGACAAGGTCCGCGAAGCGGTCAAGCAACACCTGCCGAACATCGTCGCCGGCGCGGACGTGCTCAGCGGCGGCGCGCGCACCGTGCGCGTCCCGGTGCGGATGCTCGAGCACTATCACTTCCGCCTTCGGCGCCCCGAGCAGCAGGATGGCGTCGGCCAGGGCGCGGCAAAGCCCGGCGACGTGCTCGCCAAGCCTTCGCAGGGCGAAGGCCAGGGCAAGGGCGCGGGCGGCCGCGACGAGGGCGGCGTCGAGTTCATGCTCGAGTTCAAAGTCGACGACATCGTCGACTGGCTGTGGGAGGAGATGCAGCTGCCGAACCTGCACGCGCGCGTCGGCAAGGCAGAGGAAACGGATTGGAAGCGCGAGGGCTGGGACAAGCGCGGCGCGCGCTCGCGCCTCGACCGGCGGCGCAGCCTGAAAGAGTCGGTAAAGCGACGCAAGATGCAGACCGAGGAGGCGCCGGCGTTTACCGACGACGACCTGCGCTTTCGACAGCTTGCCCGCCGCGATCAGCCGTCGATCCAGGCCGTGGTGTTCCTGCTCATGGATGTGTCCGGCAGCATGTCGGACCGCGACCGCCAGCTCGCCAAGAGCTTCTTCTTCTGGGCGGTGCAGGGCCTGCGACGGCAGTACCGGCACCTCGACACGGTCTTCGTGGCTCACACGACCGAGGCCTGGGAGTTCGACGAGGCCGAGTTCTTCCAGGTGACGGGCAGCGGCGGTACGGTCGCCTCGACCGGCTTCGGCAAGGTGCGCGAGATCGTCGAGGCACGCTTCAGCCCGTCGCGCTACAACATCTACCTCTTCTATGCGTCGGACGGCGACAACTACGCTGCCGACCGCCTCGCCGCGGAGAACGCGCTCGGCGCTCTGGGCGAAGTCGCAAACTACTGCGGCTACCTCGAGGTATCGTCCGGCGCGCAGCGTCAGCTCTCCACCGAAACGGGGCAGCTGTTCAAGGCACTGGCCGAGCGCGGCCGCGCCGCGGGCAGTTTCGCGGTGGGCGCGATCGAGGACATCTGGCAGGCCGTGCGTCACTTCTTCCAACATCAGGCCAAGCAGCAATGACAGGCGCAGCGCGATGAACCAGGAGGAGTGGCGCGAGTTCCTGCCGCGCATCGAGAAGCTCGCGCTGGACAACGGCCTGTCGTTCAATCCCGTCGACTTCGAGACCGTCCCCGACAGCTTCATGATGGAGATCTCGGTCTACGGGCTGCCGGTGCGCATGCCGCACTGGTCGTTCGGCGTGCGCTACATCTATCAGCTCATCCAGCATCGGATGGGCCACTCGCGGCTGTTCGAGGTGGTGTTCCCGGGCAATCCCGGCCATGCATATCTGGCGGCCAGCAACGGCGTTGCAGAGAACGTACTGGTCACGGCGCACGTGCTCGGTCACGCCGACTTCTCGCGCAACAACATGATGTTCCGCCGCAGCCAGGAGCAGGTGGGCGAGAACATCGTCGAGCACGCTGCCAATCACGCGCGCCAGATCGGCCGCGCCATCGAGGAATACGGCGTGCCGCGCGTCGAAGCGGTGCTCGACGCAGCGCTGTCGCTCGAACAGCACATCGACATCAACCAGCGCATCCAGCGCGAGCGCTTTGCGGAGTACCTGGAGCCGAAGCTCGCCATCGTCGACGACGAATTTCGCAAGCGCTTCACCGCGCTCGACCCCGTGGAGGCCGAGGACAGGACCACGCCGCGCCAGCGCGCCCCGATACCGCCGCGCCCCGAGCGCGACCTGCTGTGGTTCATCGCCAACTACGCCCCCGACCTGGAAGGCTGGGAGCGCGACATCTTCCTGGCGGTGCGCGAGGAATCGTTCTATTTCCACCCGGTGTTCGCCACGCAGATCATGAACGAAGGCTGGGCCTCGTACTGGCACGCGCGCCTGCTGCGCGAGGCTGACTTCCTGCCCCAGCAGGCCTATCTCGACGCCATCAAGTGCCACTCCGACGTGGTGCGCCCGCACGCCAGCGGCGAGCGCGTGGCGCTCTCGATCAATCCCTACCACCTCGGCTTCACGCTGTGGGAGCACATCATCGAGCGCGACGGCATGGAAGCGGCGCGCCGTATCATGCAGCAGGACGACGACTTCAGCTTCGTGCGCAACCAGCTCACGGCCGAGATCGCCGAGAAGCTGCAGATGTTCCGCTACAACGCCGAGTCGAACGGCGCCATCAAGGTGGTGCAGACGGACCTGTCCGCCCTGCACGAGGCGATGCTGTCGCCGAAGTACAATTTCGGCGCGCCTTCCGTGGCGGCCGCGCGGGTGCGCGTCGACGGCACGCTCGAGCTAGAGCACGACCACAAGACCGACGGTCGCGGCCTCGACGTGGAACGCGGCAAGAAGGTCATCGAGTACATCCAGCGCGTCTGGCGACGACCGGTGCTGATGCACACCGTGGACGACGAAGGCGAGGCGATCGAAGTGTCTCTGCCCGAGCCGCCGCCCGCCAGGCAATAGCTCACCCGTCCGCCGGACGGACTTCCTTGTTGCGAATGTGGATCACCTTCTCCACCCGCGCGACGACTTCGCCGGCATCGTCCACGACTTCCACCACGAACACGGGCTCGATCTTCTCCTGTCGGCGCAGCTGCGCGCGCAGCTCGTCGAGCAACTCCGGCGTCAGGCGGAACTGCGCGCGGACGGTCCCCTTGCCCGGCCGGCGGAAGCGGATCGACGCCGCCTTGTCCCAGACGGTGTAGTCGCGCCCGAGGTTGTGCAGCAGCATGAGCATGTAGAACGGGTCGGTCATCGAGTAGAGCGAGCCGCCGTAGTGGGTACCGACGTAGTTGACGTTCCACCAGCGGCGCTTCATCTGCACGTCGATTTCGCGGAAGTCCGCGGAGATGCGCTTGACCCGGATGCCGGCGCCGACCAACGGTGGATACAGCAGGAGGCCGAGCCTCAGGAGCCGAGCCGACGGCTTCCAGCGTCTCACCGTCGCACTCGCGCCGGGCCCGCAGGAAAGCGTCCGAGCGCGCCCCACATCGACGCGACCGCCAGCGCGGTGAGCATGGCGGCCATTGCGAAAGCATAGGAAGCCCCGACGTACTCCCACACGATACCGAACACCAACGCACCGGGGAGAATGAGCAGCCCGGTGACCAGATGGTAGACACCGAAGGCCGTGCCTCTCTGATCCGGCGGCGCGACGTCACCGACCAGCGATCGCTCCGCGGCTTCAGTGAGCGCGAGCGAGCCCGCGTAAAGGATGAAGAGAGTCCAGGCAGTTGCACGGTGTGCCGGCGCCGGCGCCAGCGCCAGGAACGCGAGCAGAGCAACCCGGATCGCCCAACCGGTCACCAGAACGACACCGCGACCCAAGCGATCCGACAGAATCCCGGCCGGATAGGCGACGGCCATCTTGAGCAGGCTGGCCGAGGCCCACAGCAGTGCGACATCCGCAATGCTGATACCGCGCTCGCGCGCCCACAGCACCAGGAATGCCTCCGGAGTAGTCGCCAGCGCCAGGATCGCACACGCCGTGAGCAGGCGGCGTAGACGCACGTCGAGTCCGCGCCAGGTCAGCGGCGCCGAGCGAGGTTCCGGCCTCGCTTGCACGACCTCGCGGGGCCCCAATCCGAACAGCAACAAAGCGACCACGACGGTGCCGATGACCGCGGAGGCGGCGATCACGTCGCGCAGGGCGACGTTCTGGGCGAGGAGCGCAAACGCCAGCAACGGGCCAATCACCGCGCCGGTGTGATCCATCGAGCGCTGAAAGCCGAAGGCGCGTCCGCGGCCTTCGGGCGCAATCGCGGTTGCGATCATGGCGTCGCGCGGCGCGCTGCGGATGCCCTTGCCCACACGGTCCAGGAAACGCAGGCCGAGCACGAAGGTCCACGAGATCGCAAGGCCGATCAGCGGGCGCGCAAGGTTCGAGAGGGTGTAGCCACCGAGCACCAGGCCCCGCGCGTTCCAGCCGCGATCGGCCAGCCGGCCGGAAACGAGCTTGAGCAGGCTTGCGGTGGTTTCGGCGAGCCCCTCGATCAGGCCGACGATCGTCGGTCCGGCGCCCAGCGTCGCGACGAGGAACACCGGGAGCAGCGGCGTGACCATTTCGCTCGCGGCATCGTTCAGAAGCGAGACGAGTCCGAGGACGACGACCGTGCGGGGCAGTGCCTGCGTCACCATGCGACTCTAGAGCATGAACTCCTGGGCCGGGGCCCGCAGATTGTAGTGCGAGCTCATCGCGTAGCCGTAGGCGCCGGTGTTGGCGATCAGGATGACGTCGCCCTCGCGCGTTGGCGGCAGCAGGCGGTCGACGCCGAGCTGATCGCCGCTCTCGCAGATCGGTCCGACGACGCTGCAGACCTCAGTGGCAGGCTCCTCCATGCGCGTCAGGTTCACGATCTCGTGATGCGAGCCGTAGAGCGCGGGCCGGATCAGGGAATTCATGCCCGTGGCAATGCCGACGTACTGCACTTCGCCCTTCCCTTTGAGTTGCGTCACCTGTGCGACGAGTGCGCCGGCCTCGGCCACCAGGAAGCGCCCCGGCTCCATCCACAGCTCGAGCCCCGGGTTCTCGGTGCGCACGCGCGCCAATGCGCGGTCGAGCGCCGCCAGGTCGACGCCCATCTGCGCCGGCCGCTCCGGCACGCCGAAGCCTCCGCCGATGTCGAGCACCCGCACGTCGCGAAAGCGTTGCGCGAGGCCGGCGAGTTGCGTCGCCGTGTCGACCCAGTTCTGGATGTTGAACACACCGCTCCCCGTGTGGGCATGCAGGCCGACGATGCGCACCTGGTGCTCGCGCGCCAGCCGGCCGAGATCGTCCAGCTCGAACAACGGAACGCCGAACTTGGAGTGCAGGCCCGCGGTGCGCACGTGGCCGTGATGCCCGCGTCCCTGACCAGTGTCGATCCGCACCAGCAACTCGCGGCCGCGAAACAGCTCCGGCCACTCGCGCAGTGGATGCAGGTTGTCGAGAGTGACCGCTATCCCGCGCGTCAGGGCGAACTCGTACTCGGAACGCGGCGCGAAATTGGGCGTGAACAGGATGCGCTCGTGCGGCAGATCCGGGAACAGGCCGGCCACGTGCTCGAGCTCGCCCTGCGAAACGCATTCCAGGCCGATGCCGCGCGCCACCAGCGTTCGCAGCACGCCGGCATTCGGGTTCGCTTTGATCGAGTAGAAGCGCCGGTCGACGGTTCGCATCGCGGCCAGCGTGTCGCTGCTGCGCTCGATGGTGGCAGCGTGGTACGCATAAGCCGCACCGTTGGTACGCGCGAGCTCCAGCAGCTCTGCTCGCTTCGCCTGCCACCACGGCGCGTGCGCATCGCCGACCCGCCGTGCGGTGCCGAACAGCTGCTCCCACGTCGGCCCCATCACCTTGTCGCGCGCGGTGGCTCGGATCAGCAGGTCATGCAGCTGGCTCGCCAGCCGGTCGCCCTGGTCCTCGTCGATGACGAAAGTGAAATTGAGATCGTTGGCCGCCTGGCTGACGAGGTGAATCTTCTGTTCCTCGAACAGCTCGAAGGCCTCGCCGAGCCGATGCAGGATGCCGCGAATGTTGCGGCCGACCAGGCTGAGGCTCGCGCACGGGCCGATCACGTGGACGCGGCACAAGCGCGACAGGTCGGCCACCAGGGCGGCGATGGCCGCGCCGTCGAGCGTATTGGCGGCGGGATCCAGCGATACCGTGACGCTCGTTTCGGACGTCGAAACCAGGTCGACGGACAGGCCGTGCTCCTTGAACACACCGAAGGCGTCGGCCAGGAAACCGACCTGGTGCCACATGCCGGGACTGTCCAGCGAGATGAGCGTGATGCCCTTGCGGATGGCGATGGCCTTGACCTGCGCCGCACTGTCTCCCGGCGCCGCGCTGATCACCGTGCCCTCGAGATCCGGCGTCTGCGTCGCGTAGACGTGCAGAGGAATGCCGTACTGGCGCACGGGCAGGATGCAGCGCGGATGCAGGACCTTGGCGCCGCTGCTGGCGATTTCCTGCGCTTCGTCGTAGTGCAGCGCCTTGAGCAGGCGGGCTGCCGGCGTCGAGCGCGGGTTGGCGCTGAACATGCCGGGCACGTCCGTCCAGATCTCGAGGCGGCGCGCCTGCAACTTGGAGGCGAAATACGCCCCGGAGGTGTCCGAGCCGCCGCGTCCGAGCAGCACCGTGTTGCCATCCTCGTCGCTCGCGATGAATCCCTGCGTGAGGATGATGTGATTCGGAGCGGAGAAGCGCCGCTGCAGCTCGGGATCGGGTTCGAAGTTGCAGGTGGCCGAGAGCACGGACCCGCGACCGGCGGCACCGCGCCGGTTCTCGCTCTTGAGGACCGTGCGCGCGTCGACCCAGGTGACGTCTAGACCGCGCGAGCGCAGGAACTGCGCACCCAGGACCGTCGCCATCAGCTCGCCGGTGGCCATGACGCGTGCCCGCACGCGCTCGCTGACTTCGCCGACGAGCGCAATGCCGGCGGCGATCTGGTGCAGATCGCCGAGATGGCGCTCCAGCTCCGGCCCGGCGGCAACGCCGAGCTCGCGCGCAAGCTCATGGTGGCGGGCGGCAATCTGCTGATAGATCGCCTCGTGCTGACCTTCCATCGCCTGGGTCAGCAGGGCCTCGAGCCGGTCCGTGATCCCCGAGATCGCCGAGTGCACGAGCACCGGGCGCATGCCGTCGGCCACGCGAGCCTTCAGAACTCGCAGGATGTTCTGCCAGTTGGTAGCGCTGGAGACACTGGTCCCGCCGAACTTCAGGACCACCCACGGAGAATTCGCCTGCGAAGTCATCTGCTCTCCCTCGCCACCCGCAGCCAGCAGCGGGGGCCGATTCACGGAACACGGCGACGGCTGGCAGCACGCGCCCGGGCGGCGCGTGGCAGCCAATCAACCGAATTATTGACCGACTATCGATCGACCATGGGTCGACAGCCGGCGCGACAGATCGGATTAGAGAGGAGACCGGACGCCCGCTCAGATTGCGAGCGTCACTTCTTGTCGTCTTCGAAGATCTCGCGCAGCTCCTTCTCGAGCCTGCGATCGGCCAGGACATCCTCGAGCCGGCTCCAGGCGGCCTTGCCGCGCTTCACCGCTGCCTGCTTGGCAGCGCGCCGGTCGACCCGGTCCACGATGATGCGGTCGAAGTCGGACGATTCTTCCTGCTGCTCTGCGAGGAAGTCTTCATCCAGTTCGAAGTGCTCGTCGTCTCGTTCGGACATTGGTTGCCTTTTGGCGGAAAAGCCGCGACAGATCAGAGAGATCCGCAGACGGCAAGCGACCAAGAGGCAGCGAAATATACAAGATTTCGGGGGGCGTTCAACCCCTTTTGCAGCGCCAGAGAGAGCCAGCCCCGGCACGACCCGGCTCGCCAGCCGGGCGTGGGGGCTAGGCCGACTGCGCTTTCAGAATCAGTAGCTTAGAGGTCTATCCTTCCGTGACGCTGACGGGGGCACCCCGGCCCAGCCCTAGCCCCTCGGCCGCGCTCTGCTCGGCCCTCGCCACCTCCACCACTCCGAACGAGTTGACCAGGCCGAGGTATTCACCCGGCTTGACGTCCCCATAAGTGCGGCGCATCGGGATGCGGTGGTTGCCCGCGTGGACCATCGGCCGACTGAAGCGGCGTACCAGGTCCTGATCGATGTTGGTGATGAGGTTGCCGAAGTGATCCAGCGTGATGACGACGCCGCGGATCGCCTGGCCGAGCACCTCCGGTTCGTCTACCCACGAAGGCACGTACTCGCTCGTCCGTGGACCGAGGTCGGCCGGCTGACAGCGGCCTGCGGCCAGCTCCGCGGCAAGCGGCGCGAATATGTCGCGGCCGTGGAAGGTAGCGCTGGCTGGGCCGAGCCTGAATCGTTCCAGGTGTTTCGCGTCGAGGCGCCACACCGTTGCCTCGCTTACGCTGGCGATCACCGGCGCGAGCAGCCCGTTGTCCGGTGCAAGGAACACGTGAGCGCCGGCCTCGGCAGCGTGCAACTGCACGGCGATGATGTCGCGGTGCGTGCCGACACCCGGATCCACGACGGCGATGTGCACGGTGCCCGCGGGGAAGTAGCGCCAGGAACGCGCCAGCCAGAAGCCGGCTTCGGCGGGCCAGTGCACGAGGATCTCGTGCGTCAGGTCGATGATGCGCGCCGCGGCGAAGCGCGTGAGCATGCGCCCCTTCATCGTGGCGACGAACGGCCCCTGGTGACCGAAGTCCGTGGTGATCGTGATCACGCCGCAGGCTGCGAAAGGCACGGAGTTCATCGATCGCTCCCCCGGCCGCATTGCCGGCCGATGTGGCTCTCATTGTAGACTGCGCGCCCATGTCCTCAGCCGGCTCGTCCGACAATCACTCGAACGCCAGCACGAGCCCCACCGGAACCGATCCGGGTCTTGCGACCCTGCTCGCCGTGGGCGCGTGCTTCGTGCTCTCCGGCTTCGCAGCCCTGCTCTACCAGACTGCCTGGATGCGGCAGTTCTCACTGGTGTTCGGTACCTCCGAGATCGCGGTGGCGACCGTGCTCGCTGCCTACATGGGCGGCCTGGCACTCGGCGCGCGAATGGTCGAACGCTATCTCGATCGCGTGCAGCGCCCGGTACTGGTGTATGGAGCGCTCGAGTTCGGAATAGCGCTGGGCGCCCTCGCCGTTCCTGCCCTCCTCGTGTTCTCCGAGGGCGTGATGGTCGCCACGATCGGCGACCAGCCGGCGCCGCCTTCGAGCGAAGGCTGGGCCCAGACGACCTTCTACCTCGCGACCGCTTTTGTCGTCCTGCTGGCTCCCACCACGCTAATGGGCGCGACGCTGCCATTGCTGACGCGCCATGCCGTTCGCAGCGAGGCTCACATCGCGCGTCGCACCGGCATGCTGTACGCCGTCAACACGCTGGGCGCAGTCGGTGGTGCGCTGGTCGCTGCATTCCTCCTGTTGCCCTGGCTGGGGTTGCGCGGCACGGTGTTCGTGGGCGCCGCCATCAACGTGCTCGTGTTCGTCATTGCCGCCCTGATCTCGACGGGCGGGCCGTCGCCCCGCTCCTCTTTCGCGCGTGTGTTCGGGCCAGGCGCATCGAGTGCCGCACAGACACGCAGCGCACCCACGTCAGTGGCGGCACCTGCAATTGCCGCAGCGCCTGGGGCGCCAGATCCTGCCACGTCGTCCACGCCTGTCGGCACCGACCTGCGCGTACGTGTTTGGCAGCCGGGACCGCATTGGATCCTGCCGGTCATGCTCGCCAGCGGTGCGGTGTCTTTCGTCTACGAAGTGCTGTGGACGCGGATGCTCAGCTTCGTGCTCGGCGGCAGCATCTACGCGTTCGCGACCATGGTCGCCAGCTTCCTGCTGGGTATCGCTGCCGGCAGCGCCGTGGCCTCACAGGTCGTGCACACGCGGCGCGGCGCGCAGCTGGCCTTCATCGTCGTGCAGCTGGCCATCGCGCTCTGCTCTATCGCGATCTACCTCGCGATCGACGCGATGGTGCCGGAGACTGCGGGCCTGCGTGGCAACGTGGCCCTGGCCATCGGTGTGCTGCTACCCGCCACTCTCTTCATCGGTGCGACCTTTCCGCTCGCAGTGCGCACCTTCACCAGCGAACCGCGGGCGGCTGCCGGCGCGGCGGCTCGCGTCTACGCGTGGAACACGGTGGGCGCGATCGTGGGCGCCTTGCTCGCCGGCTTCATTCTCATCCCGGAGCTTCGCTTCGAAGGCAGCATCCGCGTCGCGGTCTTCGCCAATTCGCTGCTCGCGCTGATCGCCGCAATGGCGGTGGCCCGCACTCCGCTCGTGTGGAGCGCAGCGGCCGCCATTGCCTGCCTGGCCGTCGGGTTCGGCTTTCGCGCGCCGATTCCCGATCGATTGATCCGCAGCTCGCCGCTCAACGTCAGCTCCGCCGGAAACCTGCACTACTACGAAGTCGGCCGCTCCGCGAGCGTCGTCGTCCTGGAGCAGGACGGCTCGCTGCTCCTGCGGACCAACGGGCTGCCTGAGGCCATCATTGGCGTCGCCGGCGCTCCGCCGAACTACAGCGGCGAGTTCTGGCTGTCGCCGCTCGCCGTCATCGCGCGCCCGGCGGCTGAATCGATGCTGGTCGTCGGCTACGGCGGCGGCGTGGTGATCGATGGCATCCCGCCCACGGTGCGCAGCATCGACGTGATCGAGCTCGAGCCCAAGGTCATGGAGGCGAATCGCGCGATCCGCTCGCTGCGGGCGCGCGACCCGCTGCTCGACCGGCGCGTGAACCTGATCGTGAACGACGCGCGCGGCGCGCTGGCCCTGACCGGCAAGCGTTACGACGCCATCGTCTCGCAGCCTTCGCACCCGTGGACGGCGGGTGCCTCGCACCTGTACACGCGCGAGTTCATGCGGCAGGCCGCCAACCATCTCACCGACGGCGGCGTATTCGTGCAGTGGATGAACATCAGCTTCCTCGACGAGGAGCTGCTGCGCTCACTGTCGGCGACTTTGCTGGACGTTTTCGGCCAGCTGCGCATCTATCGGCCGGATCCCAACACCCTGGTGTTCCTCGCTTCCACGCGCCCGCTCGACATCGAGCAGCAGCTGGTGCGCACCGGCGCGCCCCTGGTTCTGGCACCGCGCCACTACGCGCGTTTCGGAATTCACGTGGTGGAAGACGTGCTGGTCGCGCTCGTTGCCGACCAGGAAGGCGCGGTCGGACTGGCACGCGGCGCGGAGTTGCTCACGGACGATCGCAATCGCATGGCGACGGCCGGTGCCTACGATCGCGGCATCGGCCTCACGCCGCAGAGCGCCAGCAGCATCCTGGCTCCCTACGATCCGCTGCAACGCCGCGGGAGCTGGGTGTTTCGTGACCTGTCGGATCGCGCGTCCTTCGGGTATGCCGCGAGGCGCATTTCCTCGTTCCGGGCGGTCGATCAGGGTAGCGCCGCGCGTATCCAGGGCCTGGCGCGCGCGGTGGCAGATCCATCCACCGCCGCTTATGTCCGGGCGGTCGGGCTGAGTATCTCGGGGGATGGTAACGGCGCACAGCGCCTGCTCACGGAGGCACTCGGTATCGATCCGGGCAACGACGACGCCCGCTACGAGTTGCTGCGCCCCTGGCTGACCGCCCTTACCCGCGGCGATGCACCGGGCCCGGTCAGCGAAGCAGCGAGCTACCTGCCACCGAGAGCCGGAGCCGTCATCACGGCACGGCGACATGCGACCAAGGGTGACTGGGGGCAGCTGCCCACCCTCGACGCAACGCTGCAGAGCTCGCGCTGGACAGACGTCTGGTACGTCGAAAGCGCCCTGCTGCGTGCGGACTGGCGCTCGCGAGTCAGCAATCCCAACGTGCGCGGTCGCTTTGGACGTGAGGCGCTCGCGATCGTGGACGAAGTGGCGGTGACGCAGCCGTCGTCGCAGCTGTTCACGCTGCGAGCGCGCGCCGCGACGGCTGCCGATCGCCCCGACGTGGTCGTGGAATCGATCGCAGAGGTCGTACGGACGCTTTCCGCCGGCGCACTCAGATCCGAGACGGCCCCCGACCTCAGGCGCAACGTGGAATCGCTGCGGGAGTTGATGGCGGCGGTGGCTGACGACGAGCGCGTACGACCGGAGAGACGGACACAGGTGCGCGCGGCACTGGAACAGTTGCGGAGCAAACTGGCTGCGGGTGTGCCGTAAGGCAAACAAAAACGCCTGCGGGGCCATTCCTTGTGCCCGCAGGCGATCGCAGTCATGGACTTCCTTGTCCCGGGTCCGGACGCTCGATCCATCCTGGATCGCAACCCGCACCCGCCGCCGGTGCACTCATCAAGTGCTGTTCCTTCGCGGCGAGAGAGAGTTTGCTCCGACGCTCGCGCCGCCTCCGTAGGCGTGAGGCGCGACGTCGCGTAGGAGGATTCCGAGAAAAAAGTGCAGGAAAGCGTCGCGGGTTCGCGACAGCTAGACCGCAGTGAGCCAGCCGAAGCGATCGGGAGCAGTGCCCTGCTGAATCGCCATGAGCTCGCCACGCAGCTTGCGCGTCACGGGACCGATGTCGCCGCTGCCGACGCGATGCTCCTTGCCAGCGTGTACGAGTGTGCCGACTCCCGCGAGCACGGCGGCAGTTCCCGATAGTGCAGCCTCGCCATCCCGCACCCACTGCAGCATTTCATCGACGCGAAAAGCGCGCTCCTCGACTTCATAGCCAGAGGCGCGCGCCATGGTGAGCAGCGAGTCGCGGGTCACGCCGTGCAGGAACGTCGTGTCGAGACTGCGAGTCATCAGGCGGCCCTCGCGGATGAGGATGAAATTCGCCGCACCGGTTTCCTGCACTTCCCCGTTCGGACAGAACAGCACCTGGTCGACGCCGTACTGTTTGCGCGCGGCGATCGTCGGACCCATGGCTGCCGCATAGTTGCCGCCGGTCTTCACCGTGCCCATGTGCGGCGCGGTGCGCATGTTCTGGTCGTCGACGAAGATGCGCAGCGGCTTCATGCCGCGCTCGAAGTAGTCCCAGACCGGGCTCGCCAGCACGATCAGCATCGCTTCGTCGGACGGCGTCGCGGCCGCACCGATGTTCGCCATGGTGCCGATCAGCATCGGACGCATGTAGAGCGCTCCTGGCGCCTCGGGAACGCTCGCACGGCACCGATCGATCACAGCCCGGATCATTTCCGCGAGGTGCGCCGGGTCTGGCTCCGGCAGGGCCAGCAGGCGCGCGCTCTGTCGCATGCGCTCGATGTGACGTTCCAGGCGGAACACGTTGACCGTGCCGCGCGGACCGCGATACGCCTTGAAGCCTTCGAAACAGGTGCTCGCGTAATGCAGCACATGAGCCGCCGGGTGCATGGGAATGGTGCCCGTCGGACGCAGCTCGTGGCGACCCCAGGCGCCCTTGGACCACGTCGCTACGGCCATCTGCTCGGCGAGGACGGTACCGAAGGCGGGACGCTGCACGGGTTGCGGCTCGATTCTGGCGTTCATGCGTAAACCTCGTTCGACTCGCAATCAGTCTACTCGATAAAAATCGTGGCCGGATGCTCCAGCCGCTCCTTGAGCGCCTGGATCATCGCCGCCGCATCGAAGCCGTCGACGATGCGATGATCGAACGACGACGACAGGTTCATCATGTGCCGGATCGCGATGGCGCCGTCGCGCACCACCGGGCGCTCGAGCACCTTGTTGACCCCGATGATGGCGACTTCCGGCGCGTTGATCACCGGCGTCGACACGATGCCGCCCAGCTTGCCGAGGCTGGTCACTGTGATGCTGGAGCCCGACAGTTCCTCGCGCGTGGCCTTCTTCGTGCGCGCTGCCTCGGTCACCCTGCGGATCTCGTCGGCGAGCTGCCGCAATGACAGCGCTTCTGCATTGCGCACCACCGGTACCAGCAGCCCATCCGGCGTCTGCGTCGCGATGCCGACGTGTACGGGGCGATGACGCAGAACCACTCCGCGCTCGGAATCGAAATGGGCGTTGCACTGAGGAAAAGCCTCGAGCACCCGCGTCAGCGCCGAAACGATGAACGGCAGATACGTGTACGACGCGGCGCCGCTCGCGCGCCGGGCGTTGAGATGCTTGCGCAGAGACTCGAGCTCAGTGACGTCGACTTCCTCCACGTAGGCGAAATGCGGAATTTCGCGCTTCGCCGCACTCATGCGCTGCGCGATCGTGCGCCGCAGTCCGATGACCTTCACCTCGTCGACACCTTCGCGTCGCTCGCGGCCATGTGCGCCCGGCGCACTTGCGCCGACGCTGCCGCCCCGGCCCGCCACGGTTGCATCAAGGTCCGCACGCACGATCCTGCCGCCCGGACCGGAACCCTTGATCAGCCGCAGATCGATGCCCGCTTCGCGCGCGCGACGGCGTGTCGCGGGCGACGCCATGATTCGCTCGTGGGTTGCACCCGCCATGGCGAGATCCGATGCCAGAGGCGCTATCGGATCGTTCGCGGGCCGATGCGCCGCACCTACCGCGGCGGCACTGGCCGCAGCCGCCCGCGAACCAGCGGAAATCGCCGTGACCGACGCGCCCTGAGCTTCGCGTTTCGGCGTGCTTGCCGGCTGCGCGCTTGCCGGCTGTGCGCTCGCCCCCACGGAGTGCGTGCCCTGGGCTTGCGCGCCGGCGGACGCCGCGGCTACCGGCGTCGCAGCGCCCGCGGACTCCGTCGGCTTCGTGGACGCCTGCGTGTCCGTGTCGAACACGATCAGCTCGGAACCCACCGCCACCATGTCGCCCGGATTCGCATTGATGGCCACGACCCGCCCGGTAACCGGCGCCGGGACTTCGACCGCGGCTTTTTCGGTCATCACCTCGGCCATGATCTGATCTTCCGCGACCAGGTCGCCCAGCTTGACGTGCAGCGCGACGAGCTCCGCTTCCACGGTGCCTTCGCCCAGGTCCGGCATCTTGAAGACGTAGCGGCTCACGGAGTCTCCATGACTTTCTTGATCGCGCGCGCGACACGCGCCTGACCCGGAAAGTACTCCCACTCGAAGGCGTGCGGATAGGGAGTGTCCCAGCCGGCGACGCGCTCGATCGGCGCTTCCAGATGCCAGAAGCACGCTTCCTGGACGCTCGCGCTGAGCTCTGCGCCGAAACCTGCAAAGCGCGTGGCTTCGTGTGCGACGACGCAGCGTCCGGTCTTCTTCACGGACGTCGCAATCAGGTCGATGTCGAGCGGCACGATGGAACGCACGTCGATGACTTCGGCATCGACGCCGAGAGAGCGTGCGGCGGCCTCGGCGACATGCACCATCGTTCCATACGTCACGATGCTCACCGCCTTGCCGGGCCGCGTGATGCGCGCCTTGCCGATGCCGACGGAGTAGTAGCCATCCGGCACTTCGCCTTGCGGGTGGGTGCTCCACGGCACCGCCGGCTTGTTCGGGTCGCCGTCGAACGGTCCGTTGTAGAGACGCTTCGGCTCGAAAAAGATCACCGGATCGTCATCCTCGATCGAGGCAATCAGCAGTCCCTTCGCGTCGTAGGGGTTCGAAGGCATGACGACCTTCAGCCCGGCGACGTGCGCGAACAGGGCTTCCGGACTCTGCGAGTGCGTCTGGCCGCCGCGAATTCCGCCGCCACAGGGCGTGCGCACGGTGACCGGCGCGTGAAAGTCGCCTGCGCTGCGGTAGCGGATGCGCGCCAGCTCGCTGACGATCTGGTCGTAGCCGGGGTAGATGTAGTCGGCGAACTGGATCTCGGCCACGGGGCGCAGCCCGTTGATGCTCATCCCGAGCGCCGCGGCAATGATGCCGCCCTCGGCGATCGGCGTGTCGAGCACGCGATGCTCGCCGTGCTTGCGCTGCAGGCCGTCGGTGGCGCGGAACACGCCACCGAAGTAGCCCACGTCCTCGCCCATGATCACGACGGAGGGGTCGCGGCCCAGCATCGTGTCCATGGCCGCGTTCAGCGCCTGGACCATGTTCATCTGCGCCATGTCAGCCGCGCTCCGTCTTGAGCTGGTCGCGCTGGCGCTCGAGGTGCGCGGGCATTTCCTTGAACACGTCCTCGAACATGAGGTCCGGATCGAGCCGCGGACCGTCGGTGAGCGTTCCGTACTTCACGGCCTCCTGCCAGCTCGCCACGACGTGCGCTTCCAGTTCCTTCGTGAGGGCCGCGTGCTGTTCCTCGGACCACTCGCCGATGGCGATCAGGTGCTTCTTGAGGCGTTCGACGGGATCGCCGAGCGGCCAGCGCTCGTATTCGTCCTTCGGGCGATAGCGCGTCGGATCGTCGCTGGTGGAGTGCGCTGCAGCCCGGTACGTAACCAGCTCGATCAGCGTCGGATGCGACGCGGCGCGCGCGCGTTCCGCTGCCCACTGCGTGGCCGCGTGCACGGCCAGAAAATCGTTGCCGTCGACCCGCAGCGCTGCGATGCCGTAGCCCGGGCCGCGCGCGGCGAACGTCACCTGGTCGCTGCCGGCAACGCCCTGGAAGGTCGAGATCGCCCACTGATTGTTGACGATGTTCAGGATCACGGGCGCGCGGTACACCGACGCGAACACCATCGCGTGGTGGAAATCCGCTTCGGCACTGCTGCCCTCGCCGATCCAGGTGGCCGCAACGTCGTCCGAACCCTTGATCGCAGCCGCCATCGCCCAGCCCACCGCCTGCGGGAACTGCGTGGCCAGGTTGCCCGAGATGGAAAAGATGCGGCCGGCGTTCCAGTGATACATGACGGGAAGCTGGCGCCCCTTGCACATGTCGCGAGTGTTCGAGAGCAGCTGCGACATGAGATCGACGAGCGGGCGGCCGCGCACCATGTAGAAACCCTGGTTGCGGTAGCCGGGGAACAGCATGTCGGTCGGCTTGAGCGCCATGCAGGCGGCAATCGAAACGGCCTCCTCGCCGAACGAGCGCATGTAGAAGCTGATACGTCCCTGGCGCTGCGTACGCTGCATGCGATCGTCGAAGATGCGCGTGAGCAGCATGTGGCGCAGGCCGAGCTGCAGCTCCTCAGGTTCGAGCTGCGGATTCCAGGGACCCACCGCGCGGTGCTCGTCGTCCAGCACCCGGATGAGCGAGAACGCGAGGTCGGTGGTATCGAGCGCCGCGATACCGGGATCGGGACGTCGGACTGCACCTGCGGGCGAAAGGCGAACGTAGCTGAAATCTGGCGGCTCGCCCGGACGCGCGGGCGGTTGGGGAACGTGCAGGCGCGACTTGGGACTCATGCGGCGCGGATCTCCGGGTCGCACTCCAGGCGACCCCATAGCGTAGGCCCTGCCGGGCGGTCGCTTCGTTGCAAAACTTGTCTCCGAAGGCCCATGGATGAAATACTCATACCACGAATAGCCCTGTGGTGAACTATTTTATGCAGATCGAGCTCGACCGGAACGAGATGCGGATTCTGCACATCCTGCAGCGCGATGGCGATCTCTCCGCCGCCCAGGTGGCCGAGAAAGCCGGCATGTCGGTGTCGACCTGCTGGCGTCACATTCATCGCCTCGAGGACCTGGGGATCATCCGCGCGCGGGTCGCGATTCTCGACCGTGAGAAGGTCGGACTCAACGTCATGGTCTTCGCGCAGGTGAAGCTGGCCGCCCATGGCCGCGATGCCCTGATGAAGTTCGAGCAGGCGGTGCGCCGCCACCCCGAGGTGCTCGACTGCTACACCGTCATGGGCGAGCAGGACTTCCTGCTGCGTATCGTCGAGAAGGACATCAAGAGCTACGAGGCGTTCTTCCTCGACCACCTGTCGCGCTTCCCGTCGGTGCAGTCGGTCAACTCCAAGATCGTGCTTTCGACCATCAAGGAATCCACGGCGCTGCCCCTGCCTGCGCGCTGAGCTGGGCAGGGGGTCCGGCCGTTGCACCGTTACCAAAACGCGCCACGCAGCGGGCGGTGAAGTAGGACACTCCCATTTCCGCCAAGCGGCCGGACGGCCCGCGACTTGCCACATTTTTCGTCCCGCCCTCGTCCCGCGCGCATTTTCTTGTTGTTTTTCCGCATCAGCCACTTCCGGCCGCCCCGTCTCACTGGCTATGATTCACGTCCCTAGGTACGAAACCCGTCGTTCCGAGGACTAACAGCCAGAACAGGGGGACGGGCCTTCACCTCGCGGTGATCGCCCCTTGGAATTCAGAACTTCGCAGCGGAGGAAATCATGGTCAATCAGAAAATCAGACGTGCCATACGTCTCGCACTCGCCGGCGGTGCCGCGGCGAGCGCGATGTGCAGCTTGCCGGCGATGGCCCAGGACCAGTCGCCCGGCGAGAACGATGCCGAAGAGATGGTGGGCCGCATCGTCGTCACTGGTTCGCGCATCCCGCGCGCCAACATCACGGCGCCGACGCAGGTCACCACGATCGATTCGGAAGTGATCGAGTACTCGGGCCTCGGCAACGCGGCCGACATCCTGCGCGCCGTGCCGAGCTTCGGCGTCTCGGGTCTCTCCACGAACAACTCGAACTTCCTGACGGCCGGCGGCGGCATCAACACGCTGGAGCTGCGCAACCTCGCAGAGGATCGCACCCTGGTGCTGGTGAACGGCCGGCGCTACGTGTCGGGTGTCTCGGGCTCGGCGGCGGTCGACTTCAACACGATTCCGGTCGAGCTGATCGATCGCGTGGAAGTCATCACCGGCGGCGCCTCGGCGATCTACGGATCCGACGCCCTCGCCGGCGTCGTGAACGTGATCCTCAAGGAAAAGTACGAAGGCGTTGACGTCGGCTACCAGTTCGGCGAATCGGCCGAAGGCGACGACAAGACCCATCGCCTGCACTTCATCGCCGGCGGCAACTTTGCCGACGATCGGGGCAACGCGCTGGTCTCGGCGACCTTCGCCCAGCAGAAGGGCGTGCTGTCGCGCGATCGCGATAACACCGCGGTCGACGACCTGGCCACCTGCCTGCTCACCGGCGAAACGTCCGATTGCGAGACGCCGGCCGAAGGCTTCTTCTCGAGCTTCTCGGAGAGGGGCAGGTTCTTCATCCCCTCCACCGGCGCATCCTTCAGCGTGAGCGACGGCACCGGCCCGACCGGCACTGTCGCGCCGTGGAGCACCGCGCAGTTCGGTTTCAATCGCCAGCAGTTCCGGCGCTATTCGGTGCCGACGGACCGCTTCCTGCTCACCGGCAATGCGCACTACGACCTCTCGGACAGCGTCAGCGCTTTCATCGAGACGACGTACGCGCAGACCGACACGACGCAGGAGCTGGAGCCGTTCCCGCACTCCAACAGCGACCTGAACATCGGCGGCATCTCGGTCACCAACCCGTTCGTTCCGCAGGCGATCCGCGACGCGGTCGTCGCTGCCGGCGACAACGTGATCGAGTACACCCGCCGCATGACCGAAGTCGGCCAGCGTGGCGCGGATGCGACGCGCAACACTTACCGGTTCGTCGTCGGCCTCAAGGGCGACATCAAGGACAGCTGGCAGTGGGAGACCTACTACGGCCAGGGGCGCATGGAAGACAGCCAGCAGGGTGGCGGACAGATCAACGTCGCCAACATGCGCGAAGCACTGAACGCCGTCGACGGCGACGGCGACGCCAACACGTTCGATCCGGTGTGCGCCAACCCGGCCGCGGTGGCCGAGGGCTGCGTGCCGATCAACATCTTCGGCTTGGGCGCCATCTCGGAGGACGCGGCCAACTACGTGCGCGCTCCGACGCAGCGCCAGCAACGCAACGAGCAGGAGATCGCCGGCGCCTCGATCGGCGGCTCCGCGTTCGAGCTGCCGGCCGGTTCCGTGGACTTCGCTTTCGGCGCCGAGTGGCGGCGCGAGCATTCACAGGACGTGCCGGACGCGCTCACCCAGACGGGCCAGAACGCCGGTAACACCGAAGCACCGATCTTCGGCGACTATGACGTGGGCGAGGCGTTCGTCGAGGTCGACGTTCCTCTGTTGGCCGACATCACCGGCGTGCACGAGCTGTCGATCGGCGGTGCCTTCCGCTACTCCGACTACTCGACCGTGGGAACCACGGACGCGTACACGGGCCGCCTCTCCTGGGCTCCGATCGAGTCGCTGCGCTTCCGCGGCCAGTACGCGCGCGCGGTGCGGGCGCCGAACATCGGCGAGCTGTTCTCACCGGGCGGTGAGAACTTCGCGCCGGTCGCGGATCCGTGCCAGGGCGTCACGGCGGCAACGACGGGCCAGGTGGCGGAGAACTGTCGTGCAATTCCGGCAGTCGCTGCTCGCATCGCAGCCACCGGCTCCTTCAACCTGACGCAGACGGAAATCCAGGGCACCGGCGGCTTCACCGGCGCGGGCAACCCGAACCTGACCACGGAAGGCTCGGACAGCTACTCGCTGGGCGTGGTGTTCACCCAGGACTTCGGCGGCGCCGGCAACATCATGGCGTCGGTCGACTGGTTCAGCATCGAGATCGAGGAAGTCATCGACACCGTCGCTCGCCAGGACGCTGTCGACTTCTGCTTCAACGCGGCGAACTTCCCGAATCAGTTCTGCGCACTGCTGACACGCGACGTGGACGGCCCCACGTTCCAGCAGGGCGAGCTGACGGAAGTGAACTCGGGCTTCATCAACGAGGGAACGCTGAAGACCGAGGGCATCGACCTGTCGCTGCTGTGGAGCTGGCGCATGGAGAGTGGCCTGGCCAACAGCCCGAGCAACCTGTCCGTCCGAATGAACTACACCTATCTGCTGGACTACACGCAGACGGGCTTCGGGGCGGTCAATGACCAGGTCGGCGAAGTAGGCCTGTCGGAGCATGAAGGGCAGTTCGCCCTCGTGTATTCGAGCGGTCCGTTCGCAGCGCAGTGGGAGACCACGTACGTCGGCGATGCCAAGCCGGATACGGATCCGACATCGCTGTTCTTCTACGACGTCGGTACGTTCATTCAGCACGACCTGCGGGTCGCCTACGACCTGTTCGAGGGCACCAACCTGTTCCTGGGCGTGAACAACGTCCTCGACGAGGACGCCCCGATCATCCTCAGCGGTGTGCCGGGCAACGTGACTGGAACCGACACGAACGCCAGCGTGTACGACCCGATCGGTCGGACGTACTACGGCGGCTTCCGCGTGAAGTTCTAACAGACGTTCAGGCAAGAGAAACTGCGGCGGGCACGAAAGTGCCCGCCGCTTTTTTTTGCCGCGCGTAAACTGCCGCGATGAGTCCGCAGGATGACCTCGAGCTCGCGTTCCGGGCGTTTGCGCGCGGTGACTACGGCCGGGCGGCCGAGCACGCGCGCAAGACGCTGCGCGCATCACCAGACGATCCAGGTGCACTCACGCTGTTCGGAAGGCTCGCCCTGGTCTCGCAGGAGCCTGAGGTCGCGCGACAGATCTTCGACCGTCTGCTGCAAGGACCGCAGCGCCCGGCGGCCACGTGGCTCGATCTCTCCCAGGCCTTGCTCGACCTGCGTCGCGATCGCGACGCACTTTCGGCAGCCGAGGAGGCCCTCGCGCTGGAACCGCGCAGCGTCCCTGCCCTGCTGCGTATCGGCAGCATTCGTCACTCGCTCGGCGAGCACGCAGGGGCCGCGGAAGGCTTCCGGCAAGCCCTGGCTCTCGATGACGCCTGCGTTGCCGCTTACCGTGGCCTGTGTGAGGCCGAGGCCGTTGCGCCAACCTCCGAAACGGCGCAACGAATGCGCGCCCTCGCCGAGGCGCCCGCAACGACGGCACGCCAATCCGCCGAGCTGCACTACGCGCTGGCGCAGATCTGTCGTCGGGCCGGTGACGACGACAGCTTCGTGCGCCATCTCCTGACTGCCAACGAGCGCCAGCGATCGCAGGGGGCGGATCAGCGACCGCAGGACGTGGATCGAGGATCCGCGCTCGCTGACGGACGTGAACAGTACGAACAAGCGTTTGCACGGCTCGATGCCGCATTCACGGCCGAGGCGTTTGGCGCTGTCCCCCGCGCCGCCGAGATTGCCCCGACCCCGATCTTCATTCTCGGCATGCCGCGTTCTGGCACGACGCTCGTCGAACAACTCATCGCGGCGCACCCGGACGTGCGTGCCGCTGGCGAGCTCGACTACATGCGCGGACCGTTGCGACAGTCGCTCGAGCGCTTCACCGGACGCCCTTTCCCCGCAGGATTCGAATCGCTCGCCCCCGAGGCTCTGAATGGACTGGCGCGGATGTATGCGCGACGCATCGCGCCCATCGCGGCCGGCGCCCGTTTCGTGACGGACAAGACACCCGGCAACTACCACCTTCTGGGCCTGCTGCGCGTGCTGTTCCCCGCCGCGCGCATCGTGCACGTCGAACGCGACCCGATGGATACGTGCTTCTCGATCCTGCAATACCCTTTCGACGACCGTTCGCCGCACACCTGCGACGTGGCGCTGCTCGCCTATTCCTACGGACGGTATGTGCGGTTGATGCGACGCTGGCGCGAGCTCTTCCCCGGCGAGTTCGTGTCCGTGCGGTACGAAGAGCTGGTGCAGAATCCCCGCGACGAGGCGCGTCGCGTCTTCGAATTCTGCGGCCTGCAATGGCGCGACGAATTCCTGGAAGCTCGACGAGCGGGCGCTGCCGTGCGGACGTTCAGCGCTTCACAGGTGAGCCGGCCGATCTACCAGAGCAGTGTCGGGGCCTCGCGCCGACATGCCGGCGCGCTGGAACCATTGCGCGCGGCACTGGATCGCGAGCTCGCAGAGGAATCTTCCTAGCGCACGCGGCCGACGCGAATGCGCTTCGAGTGAGCGCTCAGCCAAAAGGCGCTGAATGCACCCGGCGCGATTGTGACCGCATCACCGGCCTCGAGGTGCAACTCCGGCTTCGGTTCCTTCTGTTCCCAGACCTGCCCGTTGTCGAGCTCGATGATCAGCTCGCCCCGTGGCCGGCGCGCGACTTTCCGCACCCTGGCTTGCAGTCGTTCGAGAGGCGGCGGCTCGGTGGCGCCACGTTTCTCGTCGATGGCACGAGCGACCTTTCCCCGGGCTCCGAAGGTTTCCTCCGCGGTCTTTACACGCGCTGCAGACGGGGCGGGCGGTGCGCCAGCGGACGCAGCGTCGGACGCTGCTGGCGCGTCGGACGCAGCAGGCGACGCGGCTCCTGACTCGCCAGCGCCGATCCTGGTGGCCAGCTCGTCGTAGCAACGCAGGCGCTCATCTTCGCTCGTCAGCGCCGCGCAGGAACGCAGACTCGCTCGCAGGTCCACCGAGTCATCGGCAGCGAGCGTCACGGTCGCCTCGGCGCTGAGCGCGCCGGCAAGGATCAGCAGGAATCTCATGCGCATTCCTGCATTGTAGGCAGATCGTCGCGCGCTCCCAAGAGCGCAGTCAGCGCGGCGTGAGCAGAAAAGCGTACTCCGCGTGGCAGGTTGGAGTCGGGTCGTACACCAGCTCGCCAGTGACCGGATCGAAAGCAAACCCCGGGCAGGATTGGCGCGGCTCATTCAGCTTGATGCCCCGCGCCAGGATCTGACCCCGATCATTCACGTCGATCGCGAGAAAGAGCTGAACTTCGCGCGCCGCGGCCCTGGGAATCAGGCGATTCAGGTCCAGCACCTGCTCGTCGCACCAGGTCACGGCTCGCTGCAGCTCCGGCTGCTCGGGCTGGCAGGTCGCATGGAACTGCGAGTAGCCGACCACCTGACGGTGGAGGTTCAAGCCGAAGGCAAAGGTATGAAGCGCATCGGGCAGTCCAGGCAGGCGCCTCTCCCTCCCGCCCGCGGTCCAGAACCGGGCTTCATTGGCAGCAGTGCACGTGCCTTCGTCATTCCAGCGCTGCAGAGTGCCGGAGACTTCGTTGCGATCGTTGATTTCCCATGGCCGCGCGAGCGTCAGCGGCATTTCCGAACTCGCCCGCAGCACGACCTCACCGCCGCCCTGCGTCCAGCGGATGGCATCGACATTGGCATTGTTCCCCGTGATCGCCTCGCGGTTGTTGAGAGAGGCTACGAGCGCGAAGGGCATCGGCACGACGATCTCTTCGCCGTTCTGGCGCCTGATCACAGGGTGAGGCGCACACGAACCGTCGGCTCCGCGCCGTGCGGCCGTGACTGCCACCGTGCCCGCGTCGTTGATGCTCTCTCCGCGCACGTTGGTCAGACCGTCGCAATCGACAGGCTCGACGGCGTGGCTCACGCCTCCACCCAGCGGCCACAGCGGCGCGCGACTGCCCTCCGCGCCGTTTTCCAGGCCGATCACCGTGCCATCGGCGTTGACGTCGCGGCCGAAGGATTCCGAACCGAGGGGATCGCCGGGGGGCGCGAGCTCCGGCAGGCGCTCCGCGCCGCCGGCACGCGTCCACCGGAACGGACGCGCATTCTGAAAGAACGGAAACGCCGGGTTGCCCGTGGCGACGTAGCACAGGACGTGTCCGGTGACCTGCCCCTCCGCGCCGAGCGCGCGCACTCGCGCGTGGCTCGCGTACTCCGCGACGCAGCGAGGATCGTCGGGGAAGGACAACTCCTGGATCGAGTAGCGAGTGGCCTGCGCAGCACCATCCGCGAAGGCCGGACCGGCGATGAAAGGAATCGCAGCGCCGAGCGCCACCAGCATTTGACGCGCCATGTGCGCATCCTCCCTGTTGGGCTTCTTAGTTCCCGACTGCGCGATCCGCAGTTGTGAAATGGTCGGGGCGACAGGATTTGAACCTGCGACCCCTTGCACCCCATGCAAGTGCGCTACCAGACTGCGCCACGCCCCGACCGGAGGGAAAATCTGCGGTGAATCGCCGGCGCAGATGATAGCGGATTGAGCCTGCGGCTCATAGCTGAGCGCCGTTGCGTGGCGGCTCCGGCGCGGCGTACAGGGGCGCCAGCACCGGCATTTCGCGCTTCCAGAACGTGAGCCAGTTGCCCCGCTCCGGACGTTGGCCCGCCAGCATCGCCCCAGCCTGCACGGCGTCGCCGGCGAGCAACGTCCACGTGGCCAGTACGACGCCGGATTCGCGATAGTCCGGCAGCTGTCGTACCTGTTGCAGCAGCTCTCGATACGCGCCGTGCAGATCGCCCGCCGCGACCGATGCTCGAATCGCCGAGGCATCGGGCAGCATGCCGCCACGGCTCTGCAGGCGCGCGAGCCACATTTCCAGCGCTTCAGGTGCGTTGCCGCGCTGCTGCTCGATCAGCGCGCCGTACAGATAGTTCGGCGGGCTGCGTTGCGATTCGCGATCCAGCGCCTGGCGTGCACGCTCCCCCTCGCCCGCCAGGTACAGGAACCAGACCTCGTCCCAGCGAATGCTCTGCGAAGCGGGGTCCAGCTCGCGCGCACGTGCAATCGCTTCCAGCCCCGGCTCATGCCGACCGAGTGCGCTGAGCAGCATTGCGCGGGTCTGCCACGCATAGGCGAAGCGGGCATCGCGTTCCAGGGCTGCAGCGACTGACGCCAGCCCCTTCTCGGCTTGGTCGTCGCGGTAGAAGTCGAGGATCGCTTGCGTGACAAACGCCTCGGGGAGATCGGCATCGAGCGCGCGGGCGCGATCGAGATGCCGCTGCGCCTCGCGAAACGTGTCGAGCTCAGCGGTGCCCAGGTCGCTGCCCGTCTTGTGGGCGTAGATATCGGCGAGCGCGGCATACGCCGGCGCGAACGTGGCATCCGCGGCGACCAGCTCTTCGAGAATCTGCCGCGCTTCGAGCATCGCGTCGTGCTCGCGGAGATTCCAAAGCTGGCGTGCGCGCAGGTACTGCGCGGTTCGTCCCGACTCGACAGCCTGGGTTCGCTTGAGTCCCAGCGAGTCGACGCCAGAGATCCAAAGGATGCCGACGACGAGGACGACTACCGCGACGGTCGCGAGTGCGATCGACGTCGCGCGCCTGCCGGCCTCGCGGCGCAGCGAGGTGGACTGCCCAGGACCTGCGATCGCCGGCGTGCCAGAAAGCGGTGACGGCGCGCTGGACGGAATCGCGAGCCGATAGCCACGCTTCGGGATCGTCTCGATCGACCGCGCTCCGGGTTCGCCCAGCACCTTGCGCAGGTCGCTGATGACATTTGCCACCGAATGCGGCGTGACGACCTTTCCGGCCCACACCCGTGCCAGCAAATCTTCGGTAGTGACGACTTCGCCCGCCCTCTCACGCAGGAGCGCGAGCACTTGCATCGCACGCGCTTCGAGGCGCACGCGATGCCCCCGCGCGTCGATCAGTTCGTGCGACGCAGGCAAGACATGCCATTCGCCGAGCCGCCAGCCATCAGTCACTCGCCCTCACCTCGCACTGCGTGCCCCCGGACGAATTGTTGAAGTTTTCCGGGCGAAAACCTGAGGACATGCGCGCCACGTTACACCACATTCCCCGGCGTGATCAGCTCGCGCCGCCTCCCGCCTCGAAACCTCGCGCTCGCCGTCGCCGGTCTTGCTGCGGCGTCCGCGATACACGCTGCGATCAGTCCCGAACTTGCAAGACCCGTGGGTTCACGCACACCGCACGAGATCGTCGAGCTCGCGGGCGGCTTGTCCCATCCACGGTCGCTCGCCTTCCTTCCTGACGGCACCGTACTGATCAGCGAGCGCAGGGGAGGCCTGCGCATCTCCATGACCCGGTAACTTCTACGCCCGCCTGGCGCAACGCAAGGAGAGCCCAGATGTCCATGCCTATCGATCGCCGACGATTCCTGGCCGCGTGCGGAGGCGCTACGCTGCTCGCGATGAGTGACATGACGAGCGCCAACACAACAGCCCCCGCGAAGATTTCTGCCGCCGACGCCGGGTCGATCGCGATAGCGCCGGACGTGAGCGTCAATCGCCTCGGTTTCGGCGCCATGCGCATCACCGGTCCGCGGGAATGGGGACCGCCCGCGGACGTTGCGGCGATGAAGGCCGTGCTGCGTCGCGCGCTGGACCTCGGCACGAATTTCATCGACACGGCCGACGCCTATGGTCCCCACGTCAGCGAAGAGTTGATCGCGGCGGCGCTGCATCCGTACCCGGCAGGCCTCGTCATCGCGACCAAGGGCGGGATCGTGCGTCCGTCCGCGCCCGAGTGGGTCGCGAATGGACGACCGGCTCACCTTCGCGCCGCCTGCGAAGGGAGCCTGAAGCGCCTGCGGGTTGCGCGCATCGGGCTGTACTACCTGCACGCGGTAGACCCGCAGGTGCCGCTTGCGGATTCGCTCGGCGAGCTCGTGCGCCTGCAGGCGGAAGGCAAGATCCATCACATCGGAATCTCCAACGTGACGGTCGACGAGCTGCGCCAGGCCCGTGCCGTCGCGACCATCGCTTCGGTGCAGAACTCGTACAGCGCTGCGAACCGCCGCTCCGAGGACGTCCTGATCGCCTGCGAGCAGGCTGGCATCGCCTTTGTCGCACATACACCCCTCGCGCGCGGAGCCCTGACACCCGAGCGGCGTAACGCGAAGGTCGACGCGCTGGAACGCGTCGCAAGGGCGCGAGGCATTTCGATGGCACAGGTGGCGCTCGCCTGGCTGCTCACGCGTTCCCGGGCCGTGCTGCCGATTCCGGGGACGTCGTCGATCCGGCACCTCGAGGAGAACGTCTCATCGGCGCCGCTGCGACTCAGCGCGGATGAAATGAAGCAGATCGGTTGAGAGCGCCGCGCGCGGGAAACGCAGGCGTTGATCAGGTGTGGCGGCCGTTCAGCGGCGCAGGATGCGGAGGATTTCTTCGAGCTCGGTGCGCAGCTGCCGCACGATCTGCGCACTCTGGCTCAGATCCTCGCGGGCTTCGTCACCCATGAGACGGTTGCGTGCCCCGCCGATCGTGAAGCCCTGCTCGTAGAGCAGGCTGCGGATCTGGCGGATGACGATGACGTCCTGGCGCTGGTAGTAACGCCGGTTCCCGCGCCGCTTCACGGGCTTGAGCTGCGGGAACTCCTGTTCCCAATAGCGCAGCACATGCGGCTTGACGCCGCACAGGTCGCTCACTTCGCCGATCGTGAAATAACGCTTGCCGGGGATCGCCGGCAATTCGGCGTTATTGCTTGCTTCCAGCATAGGCCTCGACCCGCGCTTTCAGCTTCTGACCCGGCCGGAAAGTCACGACGCGCCGCGCGCTGATCGGTATCTCCTCGCCCGTCTTGGGATTGCGCCCCGGGCGCTGGTTCTTGTCGCGCAGATCGAAATTGCCGAAGCCCGAGAGCTTCACCTGTTCGCCCTGCGCGAGCGCAGCACGTACTTCCTCGAAGAACATGTCGACGAGCTCACGCGCCTCGCGCTTGTTGAGGCCGAGTTGATTGAACAGCGCTTCAGCCATTTCGGCTTTGGTGAGTGCCATGCGTCATTGATCTCGTATCGAGGCGTTCAGCTCGCGCCGCAGCCGCTCTTTCACGGCGGCGACAATCCCGTCTGCGTCTTGATCGGTAAGGGTGCGTGTTGTTTCTTGTAAAATCAAGCCTAAAGCGACGCTTTTTCGACCTGATTCTACACCGGGTCCCCGAAACACGTCGAATACCCGAAGGTCGCGTAAGAGCTTGTTGGCGCTAACACTAACATGTTCGCGCAGGGCTTGAAGCGGGGTCGATTCGTCGACCACCACAGCAATATCGCGGCGAATCGAGGGAAAGCGCGAAAACTCCTCGAAATCAGGCAACTTGGCCGTGAGTGCTTGATCGGTTTCGAGCTCGAAGACCAACGGGGGATATGTCAAGTCGAGCGCCCTCACCAGGCGTGGATGCAGCTCGCCCAACCATCCCATCGCAATGCCGTTGCGATGGATGCGCGCCGCGCGTCCCGGATGGAGGCACGGCAGGGAGTCGCTCGCGAAACTGAATTCCTCACTCACGCCGGTCAACTCGATCAGCGCCTGCAGATCCGATTTCACGTCGAAGAAATCGACGGGCCGGCCGCGCTCGCCCCACTGCTCCGGCCAGCTCGAGCCGGCCACCACGCCGCAGATCGTGTCGAGCTCCGTGAGCTTGCCTTTCTCGAAGACGAACTTGCGTCCCCATTCGGCGAGGCGCACGCGCTGCTGCTGGCGCCGGAGATTCTCACGGGCCACGGCGAGAAGGCCCGGCCACAGCGACACGCGCATTACGCTCATGTCGGCGGAAATCGGGTTGCTGAGCGCGAGGGCCTGGGCTTGCGGGAACAGCAGAGACTGCGTGGCCGGATCCACGAACGTGTACGTGATGGCTTCCTGGTAGCCGCGGTCGGCGAGCAGCAGTAGCGCTCGCTCGGGCGGCACGCATGCCTCCGGCAGCGGCGCGAAAGCTTGCGGCACAGGCGCGTCGATCTCCGGTACCTGCTCGTAGCCGACGACGCGCGCAACTTCCTCGATGAGATCCACCTCGAGGGTCACATCGGCGCGCCACGACGGCGGAGTCACCACCCACGCGGGCGCCCCACTCCCCTGACGTCGCGTGGACGTGTCGGTCTGTATCTGCATTCCGAGCGCACGCAGCACCTGCTCGACGCGAGCCTGAGGCACTTCCATGCCGATGAGCATCGCGACGCGCGTCCCGCGCAGCGCAATGGCTTTGGCCGCGGGCAATGCGCCGTCCTTCTGCGTGACCTGCAACTGCCCCGCACGCCCACCGGCGACCTGCAGCAGCAACTCGGTGGCACGCTCCACGGACTCTTCCTGCGCGCGCGGGTCGACGGCACGTTCGAAGCGCTGCGCCGCGTCCGTGAGCAGGCCGAAGCGACGCGAGGTCGCCGCCACCACGGCCGGCTCGAACCAGGCACACTCGAACAGCACGTCCGTCGTGGCATCGCTGACCGCAGTGCCCGCTCCGCCCATCACGCCAGCGATGCCCACAGGCCCGCTGCGATCGCTGATGACCAGCACCTGCGGATCCAGCGCGATTTCGTTGCCGTCGAGCAGCGTGGTCCGCTCGCCCGCGCGCGCGTAGCGCACGTCGATGGCCTGGTCGAGCTTGGCGAGATCATAGGCGTGCATCGGCGCGCCGAGCTCGAGCATCACGTAGTTCGTGATGTCGACCACGGGGCTGATCGCGCGCAAGCCGGCGCGGCGCAACCGCTCGCGCAGCCAGAACGGCGAGCGCGCCCGGTTGTCGACGCCACGCACGATGCGGCTCACGAATTTCGGACAACCGGGAGCAGACAGCGTGACTGCGAAACGCTCGTCGCGCGCAGCCGGCACGGTACGTCCGGTCTGATTTCTCAGCGGCACGCCGGAAAGGGCCGCCACTTCACGCGCGAGACCGCGCACGCTGAGAGCATCGCCACGATTGGGCGTGACGTTGACTTCGAGAATGGCGTCGTCGAGACCGAGTGCCGTGCGCAGATCCCGACCCAAGGGCAGGTCCGCAGGCAGCTCGAGAATACCGTCGGATTCCTCGCCCATGCCCAGCTCGCGCGCCGAGCAAAGCATTCCCTGCGATTCCACATCGCGCACGCGCGTCGCTTTGATCGTCACGTTGCCCGGCAACGTCGCGCCGGGAACCGCGACGGCAACGACGAGGCCGGCGCGAGCATTGGCTGCTCCGCAGACGATCTGCAGGCGATTGCTGCCGTCCGTCGTCACCGTGCAGAGCGAGAGCTTGTCGGCCTTCGGGTGTTTCGCGCATTCGAGCACGCGTCCGACCACGACGCCGCTGAACGCCGGCGCAGCGGGCACGCTGCCCTCAATCTCGAAGCCGCCCATGGTCAGGCGGCTCGCAAGGGTGCGTGCGTCCCAGGGCGGATCAGCCCATTCGCGCAGCCATGTTTCGCTCACTTGCATGCTGACCGTCCCTGCCTTCAGCCGGCTCTGAATTGCTGCAGGAAACGCCAGTCGTTCTCGAAGAACAGGCGCAGGTCGTTGACCCCGTAGCGCAGCATCGCGAGTCGCTCGATGCCCATGCCGAAGGCGTATCCGGTGTAGCGCTCGGAGTCGACGCCGCACGCCTCGAGCACTTTCGGGTGCACCATTCCCGTGCCGAGTACTTCGAGCCACCCGGTCTGCTTGCACACGCGGCAACCGGCTCCGTTGCAGAAGACACAGCCGATGTCGACTTCGGCGGACGGCTCGGTGAAGGGGAAGTACGACGGACGAAAACGCATCGCGAGCCTGCGTTCGAAGAAGCGCTCCATGAAACCGTGCAGCACGGCCTTGAGATTGGCGAGACTGATGTTCTCGTCCACCACGAGTCCTTCGACCTGGTGAAACATCGGCGTGTGGGTCATGTCCGAATCGGACCGGTAGACGCGGCCCGGTGCGATCACGCGCAGCGGCGGCTTGCGCGCACGCATCGCGCGGATCTGCACCGGCGAGGTGTGCGTGCGCAGCAGGCGGCCGTCCGGGAAGTAGAACGTGTCCGCCATCGCGCGCGCCGGATGATTCTCCGGAATGTTGAGCGCCTGGAAGTTGTGGAAGTCGTCCTCGACCTCCGGCCCCTGCACCACTTCGAAGCCCGCGGCGCGAAACAGCGTCTCCATCCGCAGGCGCACTTTGGTGACCGGGTGCAGCCCACCCGCCGACTGCCCGCGCCCGGGCAGCGTGACGTCGATCCGCCCGGCCGCGAGAGCGCTCTCGTCCTTGGCGCTTTCGAGCTGCGCGCGCCGAGCTTCGATGGCCGCGGCGAGCTCCTGCTTCGCTTCGTTGATCCGCTGCCCGGCGGCCGGCCGCTCAGCCGCGTCCAACTTGCCGAGCGCTTTCAAACGTTCGGTGATGACGCCCGACTTGCCGAGCAGGCGCACACGCACCTGGTCCAGCGCAGCCAGGTCGGCTGCGCGTGACACATCCGCGAGCGCCTGCTCGACTACCGCCTGCAGATCCACGGGACGATCCGAGCGTCGGCCGCCTCAGGCGGCCTTGAGCAACGCGGCCTTCGCCTTCTCCGCGATCAAGCCGAACGCGGCGGGATCGTGCACCGCCAAGTCGGCGAGCATCTTGCGATCGATGGTCAGCTCCGTCTTCGACAACCCGTTGATCAGGCGGCTGTACGAGAGGCCGTGGATGCGCGCCGCGGCATTGATGCGGGCGATCCACAGCGCGCGGAACTCTCGCTTCTTCTGCTTGCGATCGCGGTAGGCGTACTGCCCGGCCTTGATGACGGCCTGCTTGGCAGCACGGAAAACCTTGCGTCGGGCGTTGTAGTAACCCTTCGCCTTCTTGAGGATCTTCTTGTGGCGACGTCCTGCGATGACGCCGCGTTTGACTCGCGCCATGTCACTTCTCCTGAAACTTCAAGGAAACGAAACCGCTGCGCTGCCCGTCAGGGCAGCATCTGCTTCACGCGATCGACATCGGTCTTGTGGACCATCATGCCGTTGCGCAGCTGGCGCTTACGCTTCCTCGGCTTCTTGGTGAGGATGTGGCGGCGGTGGGATTGGCCGCGCTTGAAGCCTTTCGCGGTTTTCCGGAAACGCTTCGCCGCAGCCCGGTGCGACTTCAACTTGGGCATCTCGATTTTCCTCTGCTTGTGGCCCTGCTCGCAGGACGGCTCGCACCGAACGCTCGCAGGCGGATCCTGGAACTCACGTAACGGACATTGCCCGTTGCGTGACTCCCGGGTCACTTGTGTAGAGAGAGCCATCGCCCTCTCGAATGAAGACAGTCCGTCACTCCCCTGCGGGAATGAGGACAGTCCCCGGTCATCTCTTCTTCGGTGCGAACATCATGACCATCTGCCGTCCCTCCATCAGCGGCTGCTGTTCGACCACGCTGAATTCCGCGAGGTCGCCCTGCACGCGCGCCAGGAGCTTGCGGCCGATGTCCTGATGCACCATTTCTCGGCCGCGGAACCTCAAGGTCACCTTGGCCTTGTCGCCTTCCGTCAGGAACCGGATGAGGTTGCGCAGCTTGACCTGGTAGTCAGCCTCCTCGGTACCCGGACGGAATTTAACTTCCTTGATGTGAATCTGTTTCTGCTTGCGCTTCGCGGAATGGGCTTTCTTGTTCTGCTCGAACAGGAACTTCCCGAAATCCATGATGCGGCACACCGGAGGATCCGCGGTTGGCGAGACCTCTACCAGGTCCAGCTCCGCCGACGCAGCCATCTGCAGCGCTTCGGCGCGAGTCATCACTCCGGCCTGCCCCCCGCTGGCGTCGATCACGCGCAACTGCGGAGACAGAATTTCTTCATTGCGCCTGACGCGCTTCGCTGTCGAGATAAATCATCCCTCCAAAACAGAACGGCCGCGGCTCGCGATTTCCCGGGCAAGGCCCGCGGCGAAGATGTCGATCGACATCACGCCGAGGTCTTTCCCGTTACGCGTGCGCACGGCCAGAGTGCTCGCCTCGACCTCCCTGTCACCCGCCACCAGGAGGTACGGGACGCGCTGTAACGTGTGCTCGCGGATTTTAAAGCCCACCTTCTCGTTTCTCAAGTCCGTTTCAACTCGAAGTCCCTGTTTTTTCAGGGTTTCGGCGGCGCCACGAACGTACTCGGCCTGTCGATCGGTGATTCCCATCACCACCGCCTGCACCGGCGCCAGCCAGGCCGGCAGACGGCCGGCGTGATGCTCGATCAGGATGCCCAGGAAACGCTCCAGCGACCCGAAAATCGCCTGGTGCAGCATGATGGGGGTGTGCTTGCCGCTGTCCTCACCGACGTATGTGGCGCCCAGGCGGCCCGGCATGTTCAGGTCGACCTGCAGGGTGCCGCACTGCCAGTCGCGCCCAATGGCGTCTCGCAGGACGAACTCGAGCTTCGGCCCGTAGAAGGCCCCCTCGCCCGGATTGAGCACCGTCTCGATCCCGGCAGCCGCGGCCCCTTCGCGCAGGGCTGATTCGGCCCGGTCCCAGGTGGCGTCATCTCCGACGCGCTTGGGCGGGCGGTCGGCAAACTTGACCAGGACGTCGTCGAAGCCGAAGTCGCGGTAGATCGACATCAGCAGGCCGATGGAGCGCACCGACTCGTCTTTGACCTGTTCGGCCATGCAGAAGATGTGCGCGTCGTCCTGAGTGAACGCGCGCACGCGCATCAGGCCGTGCAGCGAGCCTGACGGCTCGTAGCGGTGCAGCTTGCCGTACTCGGCGAAACGCAGGGGCAGATCGCGGTAGCTGCGCAGGCCGTGCTTGAAGATCTGCACGTGCCCCGGGCAGTTCATCGGCTTGATGGCGTACAGGCGCTCGTCGGGCGTCCGCGTCAGGAACATGTTCTCGCCGAACTTCTCGAGATGCCCGGACGCCTGCCACAGGCTCACGTCCATGATCTCGGGCGCATTCACTTCCTGGAAGCCGCCGCCCGCCTGCCTTTCCCGCATGTAGCGGATCAGGGACTGGAACACGCTCCAGCCCTTCGGGTGCCAGAACACCGCGCCCGGCGCCTCTTCCTGGAAATGGAAAAAGTCGAGATCCTTGCCGATGCGCCGGTGATCGCGTTTCTCGGCTTCTTCGATACGATGCAGGTATTCGGCGAGGCTCTTCTGATCGGGCCAGGCGGTGCCGTAGATCCGCTGCAGCATCTCGTTGCGCGAGTCGCCGCGCCAGTACGCGCCGGCGACCTTCATCAGCTTGAACGCCTTGAGCTTGCCGGTGCTGGGCACGTGCGGACCGCGGCACAGATCCACCCAATCGCCCTGCCCGTAGAGACTGATCTCTTCTTTTTCCGGGATGCTGGCGATGATCTCGGCCTTGTAGACTTCACCCTGCTTGCGGAAGAATTCCACCGCGTCATTGCGCGGCATCACGCGCCGCTCGACTTTGAGGTCGGCCGCGGCGATCTGTTTCATCCGCTCTTCGATCGCGGCGAGATCTTCGGGCGTGAAGGGACGCTTGAACGAGAAGTCATAGTAGAACCCGTTGTCGATGACGGGGCCGATGGTGACCTGCGCCTCGGGAAAGAGTTGCTTCACGGCCTGCGCCAGCAGGTGCGCGGTCGAGTGGCGGATGATCTCGAGACCGTCCGCGTCCTTCTCGGTCACGATCGAGACCGGTGCGTCGTTCGCGATCACATGTCCCATGTCGACGAGCTTGCCGTTCACGCGCCCTGCCAGCGCCGCGCGTTTCAGCCCGGCGCCGATGCTTGCGGCGACCTCATCGACGGTCACCGGGCGATCGAACTGCTTGTGGCTGCCATCGGGCAGTGTGATGACGGGCATTCGGCGTGGACTCGATGAAGCGAAACTGACCTGGGTGACTGGGCAACTGCGAATGATCTCGGGCACCTGGGCGAATGAACTCGGGCCAATGAAAAAGGGCGCCGCGAGCGCCCTCTTTCGGATGTCTGGTAGGCGCGAGTGGGATCGAACCACCGACCACCACCATGTCAAGGTGGTGCTCTACCACTGAGCTACGCGCCTGCAAGGGGGCGCCAAAGATACTGAAGCGACCCCGCCGAGGCAAGCAAGCCATTGAAGATTCCGGGATTTGGTCGACGGGCGGCGCAGCTCGACCCGCCCCTCGGGCCTCGGCCCCGCGCGTCGACTTCAGCCCGCGCGTCGGCCCGGCATTCCAGGCAACCCCAGCTCCGCATTGCGCAGGCGTCCGATCTCGTCACGGATTCTTGCCGCCTGCTCGAACTCGAGATTGCGCGCCAGGCGAAACATCTCCTGCTCGAGCTTCTTGATGCGCTTGACGATCTGCTCGGGTGGCAGGCGCTCGTACTCCGATGGCTGCTCGGCAACTCGACGCATGCGGCCGGTACCGAGCGGTTCGGCACGAGCGCCCTCCATGATGTCCTGCACGGACTTGACGATGCCGCGCGGCGTGATGCCGTGCGTCTCGTTGTATTCGAGCTGCCTGCGCCGGCGACGGTCGGTCTCGTCCACCGCGCGTCGAATCGACCCGGTGACCGTGTCCGCGTACAGGATCGCGCGGCCGCGGATGTTGCGCGCCGCGCGGCCGATGGTCTGGATGAGCGAGCCTTCCGAGCGCAGGAAACCTTCCTTGTCGGCATCGAGGATCGCAACCAGCGACACCTCGGGCATGTCCAGGCCCTCGCGCAGCAGATTGATCCCGACCAGCACGTCGAACTTGCCGAGCCGCAGGTCGCGAATCAGCTCGGTGCGCTCGACGGTTTCGATGTCGGAGTGCAGGTAGCGGACTTTCACGCCGTGCTCGTGCAGGTACTCGGTGAGATCTTCCGCCATCCGCTTGGTGAGCGTCGTGATCAGCACGCGCTCGCCGCGCGCCGCCGTGGCGTTGATCTCGGAGAGCACGTCGTCCACCTGCGTGCGCACGCCGCGGATTTCCACCTGCGGATCCACGAGCCCGGTCGGACGCACGACCTGCTCGACCACCTGGCCCGAACGCTGTTTTTCGTAGGGGCCAGGCGTCGCCGATACGAAGATCGTCTGCGGCGCGAGCTTCTCGAACTCGTCGAAACGCAGCGGCCGGTTGTCGAGCGCGGACGGAAGGCGGAAACCGTACTCGACGAGCGTTTCCTTGCGCGAGCGATCGCCCCGATACATCGCGCCGAGCTGCGGCACGGTCTGGTGGCTCTCGTCGACGATCAGCAGCGAATTGCGCGGCAGGTAGTCGAACATGCAGGGCGGCGGCTCCCCCGCCCGGCGGCCCGAGAGATACCTCGAGTAGTTCTCGATGCCGGCGCAGTAGCCCACCTCGTTCATCATTTCGAGATCGAACATCGTGCGTTGCTCGAGCCGCTGCGCTTCGAGCAACTTGCCCTGCTCGCGCAACTCCGCGAGGCGCTCGCGCAGCTCGTCCTTGATCAGGTCGAGCGCCTTCACCAGCCGCTCTTTCGGAGTCACGTAGTGCGTCGACGGGAACACCGTGAGCCGCGGCACCTTGCGCGAGACCTCGCCCGTGAGCGGATCGAACCAGCTGAGCGTGTCGATGCGATCGTCGAACAGCTCGACGCGCACCGCCTCGCGCTCGGATTCCGCCGGGAAGATGTCGATGACGTCGCCGCGCACGCGGTAGCTGCCCTGGTGCAGGTCGAGCTCGTTGCGGGTGTACTGCATGTCGGCGAGGCGGCGCAGGAGCTTGCGCTGGTCCATGACGTCGCCGCGCACCAGGTGCAGCACCATCGCGAGGTAGGCCTCGGGATCGCCGAGGCCATAGATTGCCGACACGGTCGCCACCACGATCGAATCGGGCCGCTCGAGCAGGGACTTGGTGGCCGACAGGCGCATCTGCTCGATGTGCTCGTTGATCGATGCGTCCTTCTCGATGTACGTGTCCGAGGACGGCACGTACGCCTCGGGCTGGTAGTAGTCGTAGTAGGAGACGAAGTACTCGACGGAGTTGTTCGGGAAGAACTGCCGGAACTCGCCGTAGAGTTGCGCCGCCAGCGTCTTGTTGTGGGCCAGCACCATCGTGGGGCGCTGTTGCGCCTCGATGACGTTGGAAATCGTGAACGTCTTACCCGAGCCGGTGGTGCCGAGCAGCGTCTGGTGTGCCAGTCCGGCGCCGATGCCGTCGTTGAGCTGCGCGATCGCCTCGGGCTGGTCGCCCGCCGGCTTGAAGTCCGCCTGCAGCTCGAAACGGAGGGGCTTGTCCACGTCGGGTGACCCGGAAGATGCGTGCTCGAATAAACCGTGCCGGAGGGAGGATTCGACCGCGGCGCGGCGACCGGATGCCGTAAACTACGCTTCCGGTCTGACCCATCCTCGGTGATCCGCGTGACTGTACCAGTTTCCCGTCGCGTTCAGCGCGTCAAGCCCTCGCCCACCCTCGCCGTGACCGCGCGCGCCGCGCGCCTGAAGGCGGAAGGCAAGGACATCATCGGTCTCGGTGCCGGCGAGCCGGATTTCGACACGCCGGTGCACATCCAGGACGCCGGCGTGAACGCGATCCGCAAAGGCTTCACGCGCTACACGAACGTCGAGGGCATCAACGAGCTGCGCGATGCGATCAGCGCCAAGTTCAAGCGCGACAACGGGCTCGAGTACACGCGCGACCAGATCCTGGTGTCGAGCGGCGCCAAGCAGACCATCTACAACCTGTGCGCGGCGATCCTCGATCCCGACGACGAGGCGATCATCCCTGCCCCCTACTGGGTCTCGTATCCGGACATGGTCCTGCTGGCGGACGGCAAGCCGGTCACCGTGTTCGCGGGCGCAAACCAGGGATTCAAGATCACGCCTGGGCAGCTCGCCGCAGCGATCACGCCGCGGACGCGCCTGTTCCTGCTCAACAGTCCGTGCAACCCAACCGGCGCCGCATACACACGCGCCGAGCTCGCTGCGCTGGCGCGCGTGCTGCTCGATCATCCGCGCATCGTGATCGGCACCGACGACATGTATGAACACATCTACTGGGCGAACGAACCGTTCTGCAGCCTGGCTACGGCGGAGCCGCGTCTGTACGAGCGCACGGTCACCATCAATGGCTGCTCGAAAGCCTATGCAATGACCGGCTGGCGCATCGGCTATTGCGGTGGCCCGAAAGAGGTGATCACGGCCATGGGGACGATCCAGGGCCAGTCGACCTCGAATGCGGCGAGCATGAGTCAGAAGGCGGCCGCGGCCGCGCTCGCCGGCGACCAGCGATGCGTCATGGAGATGAATGAGCAGTTCAAGAAGCGCCACGACTTCATCGTTGCGGGCCTGAATTCCCTGCCCGGGATGTCTTGCCTGCCCGGTGCGGGCACGTTCTATGCCTTCGCGAATGTCGAGGGAGCGATGGCAGCAACGGGCTGCAAGGACGACAACGCCTTCGCCGAATTCCTGCTCAATCACGCGGGAGTCGCCGTCGTCCCCGGAACCGGCTTCGGTGCGCCGGGGCACATCCGCCTGTCGTTCGCCTGCAGCATGCAGACCCTCGAAGACGCGTTGCAGCGCATGCGGCGCTGTCTGGCGGGGGCGCAGGCCAAGACAGCTTGAACCGCGGTCGCGCGGTACGTGACTGAATCCTGACGGTTATTCTTGACTGGCTGGGGGCGCGCTTGCAGAATCGCGCGCCTTGCCGAGTGGTCCGGCCCTGCGGGCCGCCCCATGAACGATTGGCGCGTAGCTCAGCGGTAGAGCAGCTGACTGTTAATCAGCGGGTCGCTGGTTCGATCCCAGCCGCGCCAGCCACTTCCCTCGCCTTCGCTGCCCTTTTCCGGCGCCGGCGCTCCAGGTACATCATCCAGCCCGTCACCGCGAACAGCGGCATGCAGAGACTGGCCACCAGCATTGCGAGCAGACCGGCCAAGCCGAAGAAGCTGCCCGAGTGCAGCGCGAACATGCTGCCCATGATCTTGTGACCCAGGGGCTTGTCCTCGTAGCGCTCGTGGCTCAGCACCGCCCCTGACGCCCCTTCGATCGTCACGCGGTTGTAAGCGCGCTCGTGTGGCGAATCCGTGTCGAGATATCGCAACTCGATCGGCTCGTCAGCGGCCTTCGGCAACGTGATCGTCACCGTGTCGAACTTCGGCGCCGACTGCGTGAACGCGATCCATGCCGTCGTCAGGTCGGTGAGATCGAACTCGCCACCCGCCAGACTCTGCTCTCCCTGCTCGCCGCGCCGCGCTTGTTCCTGATTTCGCCCTTGTCCCTGTTCTTGCGCCTGCCCTTGCCCTTGGGCCTGGCCTTGCCCCTGCGGTCGCGGCGCGCCGGTGATCGCGAAGAGACCGTCGCGGTACCACTCGAACGACCAGTACAGGCCTGTCAGTGACGCCAGCAGATAGAAAAGCAGAACCCAGGTGCCCACCACTGCGTGCAGGTGCCAGAGGAACGTGCGCCCTCTGAGGGTCCAACGAAAGGTGAGCCACGTGCGCAGGCTCGTGACGACGCGCGGCCATCGCAGGTAGATTCCGGTTCCGGCGATCAGCAGCAACAGCGCTGTTGAGATGCCCACGATCAGCTTGCCCGCGTCGCCGGCCGCGAGACGGCGGTGCACATCTTCGATCAGGTGGAGCGCGGCTTCGCCCCTGCGCTCGCCGCCGAGTACGGAGCCCGAATACGGGTCGACATGCATTGGCGTGCCGCGACGCCCACCGGGCCCCGCCGCGCCCTGTTGCCTGTCGACGAGCGTCACGCGCACCGACGCGTGTGGATCCGAACCGATCGTCAGGTTGCTGACCCGCTTCGCTTGGTCCGCCCGCTGCGCAGTCGCAACGATGTCGGCTGGCGACATCCGTGCCCGTCCGGCGGGCTCCACTGACATGATGCGCGGATTCAGCGCCCGCAGGGTTTCTTCCTCGAACGACAGCAGCGCACCCGTGCATCCGACGACGGCAAGGACGATGCCCGCCGTGATGCCGATGAGCCAGTGCGTCTGGAACCAGACGTCGCGCCAGGTCAGGGAAGAAACCTTCAGGTGCATGGGTCCGTAAGGTTCACGGGTCCGTGAGTTTGATGGGTCCGTGAGTTTTCACGGGTCGGCCCAACGTCGGACCAGATTGTGATAGACGCCGGTGAGCTGCACCGCGACCGGGCTGCCCGGATTTTCCCGCGCCAGTTTCTGGATCGCCGAATCGAGCTCGAACAGCAGCGCGCGCTCGCCATCGTCGCGCACCATGCTCTGGATCCAGAAGAACGAAGCGATGCGGGCGCCGCGCGTGATGGGCATGACGCGATGCAGACTGGTTGCCGGATACAGCACGAGGTGCCCGGCGGGCAGCTTGACGCTGTGCAGGCCGTAGGTGTCTTCGACGACGAGCTCGCCGCCGTCGTACTCGTCCAGCGACGACAGGAAGAGCGTCGCGGACAGGTCGGTGCGAATTCGATGTGCGGTGCCTCGCACCTGGCGGATGGCGTTGTCGACGTGCGTGCCGAAGGCGTGACCGGGGTCGTACCGGTTGAACAACGGCGGAAATACGCGCGCGGGCAGCGCCGCGGAGACGAACAACGGGTTCCCTTCGAGGGCCTGCAGGATCAGCGTTCCGAGCTCACGCGCGGCGGGCGTTCCTTCCGCTACCTGCAGGTTGTTCTTGGTCTGCGCGGACTGATAGCCCGCGGTCACGCGCCCGTCTCCCCACTGGGCATCGGCAAGCACGCGCCTGCAGTGCGCCACCTGCTCGGCAGTGAGGACATCCGGTACCTGCAGAATCATGCGTGTCGCAAGGCACTACCAGCTCACGGCCAGGCGCAACTGTGCGGTGCGGCCGGCAGCCGGCACGGCGTGCGATCCACCCCCGTGCAGCTTCTCGAAATACTCCTCGTCCGCCAGGTTGAAGACGTTGAGGAACAGCCCGATGTGATCGCTGAAGGTGTACGACGCGGAGGCATCCAGCAGCCAGAACGCATCGAGTTCCGTGGTCACGGTGTTGCTGACGGTGCGCTCGGAGATGTACTGCGCGCCGAAGCCCAGCTCGAGGTTCGGCACCACCGCATACGTGGTCCAGAGATTGAAGGTGTGGGGCGGCGTGTTGCCGATCTCGTTGCCCGCTTCCAGCGGATTGTTGGACTCGGTGATCTCGCTGTCCATGTAGGCGTAGCCGCCGAACACCGCCCAGCCTTCGCTGACAGTACCCGCGAAACCGAGCTCCAGCCCGTCGACGCGCTGCTCACCGTCGAGCACTGTCGGAGCTTCCCCTGGCAGGCCTGGCGTGCGGGCGTTTGTTTTCTCGGTGCGGAACAACGCGGCCGTGAGCGACAGCCGTTCGTCGAGCACGTCCCACTTGGTTCCGACCTCGATCGTCCGGCTCTCTTCAGGCTCGAGTGTCGCGTTGGCCGCCGCGATCACACCGGTCTCGGCGGACGGATTGAACGAGGTGCCGCTGACGAGATAGACGCTGCCGTTTTCGCGCGGCTTGAAGACGACGCCGGCGCGCCAGCTGGTCATCGAATCGCGCGAGTCGACGATGGTTGCAATCCCGGTGTTCGCGATGCCTTCGCTGGTCACGTCGAACCGGTCGTAGCGCAGACCGGCGTTGAAGTACCAACGATCGCCGACGCTGAGCGTATCGAACGCGAAGAGGCCGAGCGTGTCGCCGGTATTCTCGGTGCTCCCGTTGCCGACGAAGGTCGGGTCGTAGGGCGTGTTCGGATCCGGGTCGGTGAGATCGTCGACGGGCGCCGCCGGCGAGAGCGTATAGGCGCGGGTCTTGAACAGCTCGCGGCTGAACTCGAAACCGGTGACGACGCTGTGCCGTACGGCGCCGGTCGCAAAGTCGATGGTAGCGTCGGTCTGGTTTATGGCCAGGGTATTGATCGAGTCGCGCACGTTGGGGTTGCGCGAGACGGTATCGGCTAGCGCATCGGCGTTGCGCGGCGGCGTGACGATGGACCAGAGGTCATTCTCCGCGTAGCGGAACTGACTGCGCACACTGAGCGCATCGTTGACGTCGTGCTCGATGCGCGCCGTGCCCACGGCGGCGAGCGAATCCTCGGCGTTCAAACCTTCAAAGCCGTACCAATTGCTGCGATCGACGTCGACGAGCAGCCGGCCCTGCGTGGTTGGCAGGCCGTAGTCCGTGACGTTGTCCTGCTCGAGGTGGTAGTAACCGAGCACCAGCCGCGTCGGCGAATCCAGGCCAAAAGCGATGGTCGGCGCGATGCCCCAGCGCGAGTTCTCCACCATGTCGCGGCCTTCGACCTCCGCGTCGTGGTACATGGCGTTGAGGCGCAGCGCGGTGCCCTCGGCGATCGGCTGGGTGAAATCCGCGGTCGCGCGCTGATAACCGGCGGTGCCGAGCGCCAGCGTGCTGGAAAATGCCTGGTCGAGTGTCGGCAGCTTGCTCACCTGGTTGATCGAACCGCCCGTCGAGCCGCGGCCGCCGAACGCGGAGTCAGGCCCCTTCGCCACTTCGACAGCCTGCAGGTTGAACGGATCGCGGTTCGAGAACTGCGCGACCTCGCGCATGCCGTCGAAGAAGATGTCGGTCTGGGCGGCGAAGCCGCGAATGCGGAACTGGTCGCCGCGTGCGCCGCCCCCTTCACCCGCCACGAGCGTGATGCCAGGGACGTTGCGCAGCGCCTCGCTGAGCGTCGATGCGCCCCGCTCCTCGATCAGCTTCTGAGGAACCACGGTGATCGTGCGCGGCTCGTCGCGCAACGGCACGGTGATCTTCGATGACGAGGCGCGCCCGGTTTGGTAACCGGTCGGCTCCTCCGCCTCGACTGAAACCTTGGGGAGCTGCCGTGGCGGTTCGCTGCTCTGCGCGTGGGCGGTGGCAGCGGCTGTCGCGAGAATCAGACTGATGGCGCTTTGCAGGGGACGCATATGAAAGCCAGGACCTCCGGGGTCGCGGTCAACGTGGTTTTCGGCTGGCTTTCCCTGGGGGATGGCTGGCTCGAGTGCACAGCGAGAAAAAGCTGCACTTTTGTCGAAGCTGAACTATAATTGCGACTCATTCGCATTTGCAACTGCTGCGTCGCATTTTTGCCAAGGCTGGGAAGTCACACTGCATCGAACGTCAATGAGCAACCCGCCTCGCTCGTTCGCAGCCGAAACACCCGGACGCGCCGTCGCGTTCGGCTTGGTCGTGGCCGGACACATTGCGTTGCTCGCCGGTTTGGCGAACGCCGGATTCTCGACGGAGCGTCGTTTAGAGAAAGATCCGCTCCAGGTCGCCCTGCTGGCGGAAACGGTCCAGGCGATGGAACTGCCGCCACCGCCCCCGCCGCGATTCGAGCCGCCGCGCGTCGAGATGATCCCGCCGGATGTAGTGATCGAATGGGAACGCGAAGCGCCGAGCAACGCGATCTCGGTGAGCCTCGAGCGCCAGCCCCCTGCCCCACCAAGGTCAGGATCGCTCGAACCACTGCTGGTGTCGGAAGTGGAATACCTGCGCCCTCCACGCCCCTCCTATCCGCCAGCTGCACGCAAGCGCCGGCAGGAAGGACTGGTGGTGCTGCGCGTACTGGTGGACGTCGTCGGTCGACCGGCCGCGGTGGAAGTTCAGGACTCGAGCGGGTTTCCGCTGCTCGATTCTGCGGCGCGCGACGCCGTGCGACAGACGCAATTCCGGCCGCACCTCGAGAACGGCGTCGCTCGCCCGGTGCTCGTCCTCATTCCGATCGAATTCGGCCTGCGCGACCGCGTGGCGAGCAGCTCCGCGGACTGAGCGACGTCGACTCGCTCGCGGACGCTCAGCCCGAACGTCGCGATTCCGCCAGCTCGAGAAGGTACTTCTCGAACTCCTTGCCCAGCGCCGAGTGGTTCAGCGCGTACTCGACTGTCGCCTGCAGATAGCCCAGCTTGCTGCCGCAGTCGTAGCGCCGCCCTTCGAACTGATACGCGTAAACCTCTTCCTCTCCCAGCAGCGCAGCGATGCCGTCGGTGAGCTGGATTTCTCCGCCCGCGCCGCGTCCAGTGGTCTCCAGGCGATCGAAAATTGTCGGGGTCAGAATATAGCGGCCCACGACCGCGAGCGTGGACGGCGCCGCGGCCGGCTTCGGTTTCTCAACGATGCTCGCAACACGGCTCACCCGCCCGTCAGGAGAATTCACCGCCACGATGCCGTAGCGATCCGTCTCATCGCGCGGCACCACCTGCACACCGAGCACGCTGGCCTCGCGGACGCGATAGACATCCGCCATCTGTTTCAAACAAGGAGTCTGTGCATCGATGAGATCGTCAGCGAGATGCACGAAGAAGGGCTCGTGCCCGACGACCGGCCGCGCGCACAGCACCGCGTGCCCCAAGCCGAGCGGCGCGGGCTGCCGGATGTACACGCACGTGGCCCACGAGGGCAGGATGCCGCGCAGAGAGTCGAGCAGCTCCTGCTTGCCCTGCGCTTCGAGCGCCGCCTCGAGCTCATGATCGGAATCGAAGTGATCCTCGATGGCGCGCTTCGAGCTGCCTGTAATGAAGACGAGATTGCGTGCTCCGGCCGCCAATGCCTCTTCCGCCGCATACTGGATCAGGGGCTTGTCGACGATCGGCAGCATCTCCTTCGGGCTGGCCTTCGTGGCGGGAAGAAAGCGGGTACCGCGTCCGGCGACCGGAAACACGGCGGCGCGGATCGGTGTATAGCGTGACATTTCGGCCTCTTGCCTCGAACCGCAACAGGCCGGGAATGATACCGAAAAAGGGGGCGCGGGCCCGTGCCCGGGTGGCGCGAACCCGCGCCCCAGACCCCCGCGACGGGGGCTGCGGGGAGCTGATCTGTCGGTGTCTGGTCATCCTTGCCTGGACGGCTATCGACGCAGGCCTCTCAATCGGTGTCTGGCTTCTGCGCTTTCTCGCGCATCTTCTCGTTGGCGTCGCCGCCCTTGCCGCCGGCCACCTTGATGTTGGCGCGGTTGTCCTCGACCACGCTCTTGCCGATCCCTTTCACGCGCGCGAGATCGTCGGCGGTCTTGAACGGGCCGTTCTTCGCGCGATCGTCGACGATCGCCTGAGCGCGCGCGAGCCCGATTCCCTTCAGTTCGCGCGCCAGCGTCTTGGCGTCGGCGCTGTTGATGTCGACCGGTCCGGCCAACACCGCGCAGGGCAGCAGCGCTACGGCGAGGGCCAATGCCTGGAGTCGGCGTTGCAGAGTGCGAAACATGGAACTCCTCCTTGAGTGACGTGCCAGTAGAAGCAAAAAGCGTGGACGCAACTATCCTCGTCGGACGTGCGCGTGGACAGGCGCATTTGTAGTGCGTTGATATCGATTTGCCGGCGCTTGCAAGCTACGCGTCTGCGAACACCGGAGCGCGCCGGCGAGGAAGCCAGAATCAGTAGGCGCTGGTGCGGACCGGATCGGTGACGGTGACGTGCGGGTGGAGGCTGTCCCACGACTTGCAGCCGGGACACTGCCAGAACCACGTCTGACTACCGAAACCGCATTCACCACACTGGTAGCGAGGCCCGCGGCCGAGCACGCGCGCGAGCACGCGCGCCATCCGTCGCCACGTCTCGAGCGGCGGTTCGGCACCGGACAACAATGGCTCGATCAGTTGCTGCAGGACGCTGTCACCGAGAACGTACTCGCGCACCGCCGACAATGCAGCCGGCGTTTTCAGCACGTCCGTGAGGATCAGCGCCTGGGCGATCTCGGTCTGCCGCCGCCGATCGCGCCGCCATGCTTCGATGACCGCGTCGAGCGCTTCGTCGTTGCCCAGTCGCTCGCAAGTCGCCTGCAGGCGCGGCAGGACTTCGAACAGCAGGACCGGGCTGCGCTTGAGCGCAATGCGTAACAGGCGGCTTGCGAGCAAGTACTCGCCGGCCGCCTGCGCCAGTTCCGCACGCACCAGCGCGGCCCGCGCGAAACGCCGTTGCTCGCGTCTTGCGGCGCGGAGGTGCGCACGCGCTTCGTCGATCTGGCCCGAGGCCCGGGCCCCCTCGGCCAGCTCGCAGTGGTAGTGCGCAACGGCCGAAGCCTGTGCCGGTCCGCCGTTTGCTGCGAGCTGCCGGTGCGTCGCAATCGCCTGCGGCCAGTCGCGCTGCTGCTCGTAGATGCGCGTCAGTGAGCGCAGAGCGGTGACCCGATGCGTATCCGAAGCTATGAGCACCTGGAACATGCGCTCGGAATGATCGAGGAGACCGGCGCGCAGGTAGTCCATCGCCAGCTCGAGCAACGCCTGCTCTCGCTGTTCCGGATCGAGCTTCGGCCGGTCGAGAATGTTCTGGTGGACGCGGATCGCGCGATCGACCTCGCCGCGCCGGCGGAACAGGCTGCCGAGCGCGAAGTGGATCTCGACCGTCTCGCGGTCCACGTCCACCATGCGCATGAAGACTTCGACGGCGCGGTCGGGCTGCTCGTTGATGAGAAAGTTCAGGCCGGCGAAATAATCGGCCGGCAGGCGCCGGCGGCCGAGCCGGCGTGCCGCACGCTGCGCGCGCCGCCCGACGTACCAGCCCGTGAAACCGGCCGCGGCCAGGAGCACGGCCACGATGGCCGGAGATTCAAACTCCATCGCGAGGCAGCGGACGCACGTTTTTCAGCTCCGCTTCGGCGAGGCGCAGGTGCCGGCGCAGCTCGGCACGCTCCTGCGTGAGGCGACGCACGAAGCGCCAGGCGCTCGCGACGCCGGCAGCCCAGCCGAGCGCGAACGAAACGATGAGCCACTGCCCACTGGTCAACTCGATCTCGGCAAACAGCAGCTCGATGCGCAACGACTGCGGGTTCACGGCGGCGAGCGCCGCGCCGAGAGCGAAGACGATGAGCACGCAGATGACGAACAGCGGTCGCGACATGTGAGTTCCGTGGCCGAACTGTATCACCGCATCCGCCATGCCGGTCAGCGTAATCCTACAGGCGTATCTGCCGGCAACCTGCCGACAGACAGGGCGGCCGGCCCATAGCGTTCACCGAAAGCATTCACCACACCGTTCGTTGCGAAGTTCACGGAGATACGTCATGACCCGCATCGCTCTACCGTCGACCCGCATCGCTCTACCGTCGACCCGCACTGCTCTGCCGTCGACTCGCATCGCCATGCCTCCGACCTGCACCAGCCTGCCGCGCGCTCGGTTTGCGCTCCGCCTGTTCTGCGTCACGATGCTGGTCACGCTCACGGCCTGCGGCCGCAAGGACGAGGCAACGCAGGCCACGGACTCCGCGGCGCCAGCTGCGGAGCAATCGGCCGATGCCGCCACGCAGCCGGGCGCAACCGAAGAGACTTCGCCGCAAGGAAGTGCGCCCCAGCGGACTGCGTCGGGAGAAGGGGCTGCGCCGGGAGCACATGTGACCCTCGCTCCCACACAGGGGAACAAGGCCGCGGGCGAGCTCGCGTTCTATTCAGAAGGCAATTCCGTTCGCGTGAGCGGTCAGGTCACCGGTCTCAAGGCTGGCACCGATCACGCCATCCACATCCACGAGAAGGGTGATTGCCGCGCAGCGGACGCCAGCAGCGCGGGCGACCACTTCAACCCCACCTCGCGCCAGCACGGGCATCCGGACACGCCCGAGCAGCATCATTCCGGCGACATGTACAACGTGTACGCCGACGACAAGGGCAACGCGATGGTGGAAAACCGCGCCAGTGAGGCGACGCTGGGCGACGGTGCGCCCACGGACGTGATCGGGAAGTCAGTCGTCGTGCACGAGAAAGGGGACGACTACAAGACGCAGCCGGCGGGCGATTCTGGCAAGCGGCTGGCGTGCGGAGTGATCCAGCAGTAGCGGCGATTGCGCCGTGCGGCGATCGCGCCGTAGCGGCGGTCAGGCGACAGGTGCGCTCGGCCAGGCGCGGCCGGTGACGTCTCAGTCGTGGATGGGCAGGTCGGCGCCTTCGTTGACGCGCTCGCGCAGGTCCTTGCCGGGCTTGAAGTGCGGGACGTACTTGCCAGCCAGCGCAACCGCTTCGCCGGTCTTCGGGTTGCGACCCTGGCGCGGCGGCCGGAAATGCAGCGAGAAACTGCCGAAGCCGCGGATCTCGATGCGCTCGCCCTGCGCGAGCGCATCGCTCATGATCTCCAGAATCTGCTTCAGCGCCAGCTCGACGTCCTTGGCGGGCAGGTGCTTCTGCTTCGCGGTGATGATCTCGATGAGTTCCGATTTCGTCATGCCGGCCTCTCGCTCGGGCTTCGGACCAGATTCTCTCGACCGGGCCCCAGGAAAGTATTCGCGGCTTGGCGAAACTTTCCTGGGTGGTCTTTAGTCCTGCCCCCCGATGTGCTCTTTGAGCAGGTCACCCAGGCTCGTGCCGGACGACGACTCGGTGGTCTTGTAATTCTGCACTGCCTCCGCCTCCTCGTGGGCTTCCTTGGCCTTGATCGACAGCGCGATGGTGCGGCCCTTTCGGTCCACGCCGGTGAACTTGGCTTCGACCTCTTCACCCACCTTGAGCATGCTGCGCGCGTCCTCGACGCGATCGCGCGACAGCTCCGAGGCGCGCAGGTGGCCCTCGACGCCGTTGCCGAGATCGATCACGGCGCCCTTGGCGTCCACCTCGCGCACCGTGCCGCGCACGATGCTGCCTTTCGGGTGATCGGCCAGGTAGCTGGAGAACGGATCCTTGGCGAGCTGCTTGATGCCGAGCGAGATGCGCTCGCGTTCCGGGTCGATGGTGAGCACCATCGCTTCGAGCTGCTGGCTCTTCTGGAAATTGCGTACGGCTTCCTCGCCGGGCACGTCCCAGGAAATGTCCGAGAGGTGCACCAGGCCGTCGATGCCACCCGGCAAGCCGATGAAGATGCCGAAGTCGGTGATCGACTTGATCTGCCCCGTGACCTTGTCGCCGCGGTTGTAGTTGTCCGCGAACTCCTTCCAGGGGTTCGCCTTGCACTGCTTGAGGCCCAGCGAGATGCGGCGGCGCTCTTCGTCGATGTCGAGCACCATCACTTCCACTTCCTGGCCGACGTGCACCACCTTCGCGGGGTTCACGTTCTTGTTGGTCCAGTCCATCTCGGAGACGTGCACCAGGCCTTCCACGCCCTCTTCGATCTCGACGAAGCAGCCGTAGTCGGCGATGTTCGTCACCTTGCCGAAGATGCGAGTGTTGGGCGGGTAGCGGCGCGAGATCGCCTGCCACGGGTCGGCGCCGAGCTGCTTGAGGCCCAGCGACACGCGCGAACGCTCGCGGTCGAACTTGAGGATGCGCACGTCGATCTCGTCGCCCACCTTGACGACTTCCGAGGGGTGCTTGACGCGCTTCCACGCCATGTCCGTGATGTGCAGCAGGCCATCGATGCCGCCGAGGTCGACGAAAGCGCCGTAGTCGGTGAGGTTCTTGACCACGCCCTTGACCACCGTGCCTTCCTGCAGGTTGTCGAGGAGTGCCGAGCGCTCCGCGCTGTATTCCTGCTCGACGACCGCGCGCCGCGAAACCACGACGTTGTTGCGCTTCTGGTCGAGCTTGATGACTTTGAACTCGAGCGACTTGCCCTCGAGGTACGAGGGGTCGCGCACGGGGCGCACGTCGACGAGTGAGCCCGGCAGGAACGCCCGCACGTTCTCGATCTCGACCGTGAAACCGCCTTTGACGCGTCCGGTGATCACGCCGCTGACGATCTCGCCAGCCTCGAATGCCTTCTCCAGGCGCGTCCAGGTGCGCGCGCGCTTCGCCTTCTCGCGCGACAGGCGCGTCTCGCCCGACCCGTCCTCGACGGAATCGAGCGCGACTTCCACCTCGTCGCCGGCTTTGACTTCGATCTCGCCCTTCTCGGACTTGAACTGGTCGATGGAGATGACGGCCTCGGACTTGAGGCCCACGTTCACGATCACGAAGTCCTGGCCGACTTCCACGACGTGACCCATGAGGATGGTGCCGGGCTTGATGCGCTGGCTGGCCAGGCTCTGTTCAAACAGTTGGGCGAAACTTTCGGTCATAGGTAGGGTTGAAGAAGGGTCCTCGCGACCCGGTTGGCATGGCCCAGACGACGTCCTGCCGTCACGGGGAATTCATTTAGCCGACGCATCCTGCGCGGCCACCGTAATCGTCCTCCAGAAATCTTTGTTAAGACCTGTCCCTCAACGCCGGCCCAGACCGAAGCGACCGTGGGCCAGGCGCAAAATGCGCGCCACGACCTCGTCGACCTCGAGCCCGGTGGAATCCAGAAGGATTGCATCGGCGGCGGCTTCCAAAGGCGCCACCTTCCGGCCGGTATCGCGCGCATCCCGCTCGGCGATCTCGCGCGAAAGGGCGGGAAGGCTAACATCAAGACCCTTGTCTTTCAACTGCTTATGTCGTCGCCGCGCCCGTTCCTGGGGGGTGGCCGTGAGGAAGATCTTGAGTCCCGCGTCCGGGAAGATGACCGAGCCCATATCGCGTCCATCGGCCACCAGTCCGGGGGGCTGCGCGAAGCGCCGCTGACGATCGACGAGGGCTGTCCGGACCTCCGGTATGGCCGCCACTCGCGAGGCCGCACTGCCTGTGGTCTCGCTCCGCAGGATCGTGGTGACGTCCCGGCCCGCGAGCAGCACCTTTTCACTGCCGTCGGGATTGCTCTCGAACCTGACGTCCATGGTGGCTGCCGTGCGCGCGTGTGCCAGCGGATCCCGTTCGTCGAGATTGGCGTCGCCCGCGGCCATGGCAGCCAGACGATACAGCGCGCCGCTGTCCAGGAAGTGCCAGCCCAATGCCGTCGCTACAGCGCGGCTCACCGTCCCCTTGCCCGAACCGCTGGGGCCATCGATGGTGATGACCGGCACGGCAGTGGCAGCCAACGCGCTCATGCGAGTTGCAAGTCCATGCCGGCACCGCGGGCGGTCTCTGCGAAACCGGGAAAGGAGGTTGCCACGTTTGCCACGTCGTCGATCTCGATGGCGCCTTCGGCGCGGATTCCGGCCACGGCGAAGGCCATGGCGATGCGATGATCGCCCCGGCTGTCGATTCTGCCGCCCCTGAGCCCGCCGCCCTGCACGCGCATGCCGTCCGGCAGGACTTCAACCTCAATTCCCAAGCGTTGCAACCCCTCGGCCATCGCTCCGATCCGATCGCTCTCCTTGACGCGCAGCTCGGCAGCTCCGGTCACTGTAGTGACGCCTTGAGCGCAGGCTGCGGCAACGAAAATCGCGGGAAACTCGTCAATGGCGAGGGGCACCAGGTCCTGCGGCACGGTGACGCCCCGGAGGGTGCTGCGCTCGACGTGCAGGTCCGCCACCGGTTCGCCCCCGCTGCGGCGCTCGTTGGTGATGCTGATGCTGGCGCCCATGAGCCGCAGAATATCCAGCATCCCCGTGCGCGTCGGATTCACTCCGACGTTGCGAAGGACGAGCGTTCCGCGCGCTGCGAGAGCGCCGGCGACGAGAAAAAATGCCGCCGAGGAAAGGTCGCCCGGCACGTCGATGTCACAGGCTCGAAGGCTGCCGGGACCCGTTACGCCGCAAGTGCGCTCGCGAACCGAGACGCGCGCGCCAAAAGCTTCCAGCATGCGCTCCGTGTGATCGCGCGTGACCGCGGGCTCACTGACTGACGTGAGGCCGTCGGCATAGAGCCCGGCGAGCAGGATCGCTGACTTTACCTGCGCGCTGGCCACTGGCAGGTCGTAGTGAATGGCACTCAGTGCCGCCTGCCCACAAATGCGCACCGGCGGGCAACCGCCGGTGGTTTCGATCGAAGCGCCCATTTGCCTCAGGGGCACCGCCGCGCGTTCCATCGGTCGACGCCGCAGCGACTCATCGCCCGTCAGCTCGGAATCGAAGTGCTGCCCTGCCAGCAAGCCTGTCATCAGGCGGATGGCTGTACCGGCATTGCCCATGTCGAGCGCTCGCCCCGCGCGTTTCAGGCCTCGCAGGCCCACGCCCTCGATGATCACGCTGTTCGCATCACGTTGCTCGATGGCAACGCCGAGGGCCTGCAGCGCGCGCATCGTCGCGAGGCAGTCCTCGCTCTGCAGGAACCCGCGCACGCGGGTGCGGCCTTGCGCGATCGCGCCGAGCATCAGGGAGCGGTGCGAGATCGACTTGTCGCCAGGCACGGTGAGCTCGCCGCCGACACCGGCGACCGGGCGAACCACGTAGCCCCGGGCCGCCGGCTGGGGCGCGCTCATGCGGGTCGGCCGATGACGCTGTACAGAGCGCGCAGGAACCGCTCGTTCTGCTCGGGCGTCCCGCTCGTGACGCGCAGGTGGTTCGGTAGCCCATAGTTGCCGACCGGGCGCGCGATCACACCCTGCCGGAGCAGGCCCTCGTGGATCGGACCGGCCGGACCGCCGAGATCGACGAGCACGAAATTCGCGGCCGAGGGCAGCACCGTGATTCCCAGCGCTCGCAGCCCTTCGCCGAGCTGCTTCAGGCCGCTGCGATTGAGATCCACGCTGTGCTCGAGGTGCACTGTGTCGTCCAGCGCGCCGCCGGCTGCGGCGAGCGCGACGGAGTTGACGTTGAAGGGCTGGCGAACGCGATTGAGCGTGTCGGCGATTTCCGGGCTGGACAGCGCGTAGCCGACGCGCAGGCCCGCGAGCCCGTAGGCCTTGGAGAACGTGCGCGTGATGACCAGGTTCGGCAGCTCGCCGAGCCAGCGCGAGCAATCCGGCAACTGCGCGGCACGCGAGTATTCGAAATAGGCTTCGTCGACGACGGCCACGACCGTGGGCGGCAGTCGCTCGACGAACTCGCGCAGCGCGCGCTCCTCGAGCCATGTGCCGGTGGGATTGTTGGGGTTGGCGACGAATACCAGCCGCGTCGTCGCATCGACCAGCCGCGCCAGGGCCGCGAGATCGTGACCGAGGGGCATCGCTGCGCTCGCCGGCAGCGCGGGAGCGACGCGCGCCGCGGCGCCAGTGGCCTGCACGGCGATCGGGTAGACCGCGAAGCAGTACTGCGAAAAAACTGCGTTGGTGTCAGCGGTGAGGAAGGCCTCGGCGAGCAGCACCAGCACGTCGTTCGAGCCGTTGCCGAGCGTGATTGACTCGATCGGCACGCCGTGATGGCGCGCCAGGCGCAGCTTCAGCTCGTAGCCGTTGCCATCCGGGTACAGGCCGATCTCGGTCAGCGCCTTCGCCATCGCGGCGCGCGCGACTGGGCCGGGACCGAGCGGATTTTCGTTGGAAGCGAGCTTGACGATGTCCCGCACGCCGTATTCGCGCTCGAGCTCGCTGATCGGTTTGCCCGGGACGTAAGGCTGCAACCGCCGCACGCCCGGCGCGACCAGCTCGACTATTGTCGTCCTGCCCATCGCCCTGCGGCTCATTGCACGGCCTGCGGATAGGAACCCAGCACGCGGAACAGCGAAGCACGTTGCTTCAATTGCCGCAAGGCGCGCGCCAGGCCGGCATCCTCGGCGTGGCCCTCGACATCCATGAAGAACACGTAGTCCCACTTGCGGCGGCGCGAGGGCCGCGACTCGATGCGCGTCAGGTTGATGTCGTTGCGTGCGAAGGGCTCGAGCAGCTTGTAGAGCGAGCCCGAGGCGTCCGTGTCGCTCGCCGAGACGATGAGCGTGGTCTTGTCCTTCCCGCTCGCCTTGAAGAGCTTGCGCCCTACCACGAGGAAGCGTGTCGTGTTGTCGGGGTGGTCCTCGATATCGCTGACCAGCACGTTCAGGCCATAGACCTCGGCCGCCGCCTGGCCAGCGATCGCCGCTGTGCCCTTCTCATCGCGCGCGCGGCGCGCACCTTCGGCGTTGCTGGAGACCGACACGCGCTCCACCTGCGGCAGGTGTTCCTTGAGCCAGGCCCGGCACTGCGCCAGCGACTGCTGATGCGAGCAGATGCGCTGAATCCCATCCAGCGAGTCCATGAGTCCCATCAGGTGCTGGTTGATGCGCAGCTCGATCTCTCCGCAGATCTTGAGCGGCGAGGTCAGGAACATGTCGAGCGTGTGATTGACCGTGCCCTCGGTGGAGTTCTCGATGGGAACGACGCCGAAGTCGGCCACGCCCGCCTCCACTTCGTGGAACACCTCTTCTATGGACTGCAGCGCCAGGGCGCGCACGGAATGACCGAAATGCTTCAGCACCGCAGCCTGCGTGAAGGTGCCCTCGGGACCGAGGAAGCCCACCTTGAGCGGTTCCTGCTGCGCCAGGCAGGCCGACATGATCTCGCGGAACAACCGCAGGATCTCCTCGTCGCGCAACGGCCCTTCGTTGCGTTCCAGGGCATTGCGCAGCACCTGCGCCTCGCGCTCCGGCCGGTAGAAGTCGACCGTATGACCGTCCGCGTGCTTGGAAATGCCGACAGCCTGTGCCAGGCGGGCGCGCTCGCTGATGAGCGCGTGAATTCGGGCGTCGATCTCGTCGATCGCGCGACGAATCTCACCGAGCGCGGGCGTCGCAGCTGCGCCAGCGCCCGCGGCCTCGTCGTCGGCGCGCTTGTTCGAACGGCGTCGCGGCACGGCGGACCCTCAGATCAGGCGGGCCGACAGCACACCTTCGATCGCCCGGATCTTCGCGAAGACCTCAGCGGGCACCGGAGCGTCGATGTCGATCAGGGTGTAGGCCAGCTCGCCGCGCGACTTGTTCAGCAGGTCCGCGATGTTGAGGCGGGCGCTCGCCAGGCAGGTGGATATCTGGCCGACCATGTTGGGCACGTTGTCGTTCGCGATCGTCAGGCGCTGGCCTTCCTTGATGCGCGGCATGACGGCCTCGGGGAAGTTCACGGAATTGCGCACGTTGCCGTGCTCGAGGTATTCGCGCAGCGTGTCGGCCACCATGATCGCGCAATTCTCCTCGGCCTCTTCCGTCGATGCGCCGAGGTGCGGCAGCGCAACCACGCGCGGGTGATGGCGATTGGCGTTGGTGGGGAAGTCGCATACGTACGCGTGCAGCTTGCTGGCGTCCAGCGCCGCCAGCACGGCGGCTTCGTCGACGATCGCCGCGCGCGAGAAGTTCAGCACCACCCCGCCCGGTTTCATCAGGCGAACGCGCGCCGCGTTCACCAGCGAGCGCGTGGCGTCATTGAGAGGCACGTGCACCGTAATCAGGTCAGAGCGTGCGAACAGGTCGTCGAGACTCACCGCCTGCTCGACGCCTGAGGACAGCTGCCACGCGCGCTGCACCGTGATCTGGGGATCGTAGCCGAGGACCTTCATCCGCAGCTCGAGCGCAGCGTTCGCCACTTCGACGCCGATGGCGCCGAGGCCGATCACGCCGAGCGTGCGTCCGGGCAGCTCGAAGCCCACGTACTTCTTTTTGCCCTTTTCCACCGCTTCCTCGACGCCGTGGTCGTCGCCTTCGAGGGATCGCACGTAGCCATACGCGGCGCAGATGTTGCGCGCCGCGAGGAACATGCCGGCGAGCACCAGCTCTTTCACCGCATTCGCGTTGGCACCTGGCGCATTGAAGACCGGAATGCCGCGCTTGCTCAGCTGCGGCACCGGAATGTTGTTTACGCCGGCACCGGCACGGGCCACCGCCAGCACGCTCGGCGCAATCGGCAGCTTGTGCATGTCCGCGGAGCGCAGCATGACGGCGTCCGGGCTGCCGATGTCCGAAGCGATTTCGAACCGATCGCGCGGCAGGCGCTCGAGGCCGCGCACCGAGATGTTGTTGAGCGTGAGGATCTTGAATGTCATGGGCTCAGCCGTGCTTGCGTGCGAACTCCTGCATGTACTGCACGAGAGCCTCGACGCCCTCGATCGGCATCGCGTTGTACAGGCTCGCGCGCATGCCGCCAACCGAGCGATGTCCCTCCAGGTTGGTGAGCCCTGCGGCGCCGGCACCGGCGAGAAACTCTTTGTCGAGCTCGGGCCGCGCCAGCGTGAAGGGCACGTTCATCCACGAGCGTGCGTCCTTCGCGACCGGGTTGCGATAGAAGCCTGAGGCGTCGATCGCCGCATACAGCTTCGCCGCCTTGGTGCGATTGCGCTCCGCCATCGCGGCCAGGCCGCCCTGGCGCTTGAGCCACTTGAAGACGAGGCCCGCGAAGTACCAGCCGAACGTGGGCGGCGTGTTGAGCATCGAGCCCTCGTCCGCCATCGCCTTGTAGTCGAACACCGCGGGCGTGGCGGCGCGCGCCCTGCCGATCAGGTCCTCACGCACGATCACCACCGTGATCCCCGCGGGGCCGATGTTCTTCTGCGCGCCGGCGTAGATCAGTCCGAACTTCGATACATCGATCGGGCGCGACAGGATGGTCGAGGACATGTCGGCGACCAGCGGCAGCATCGATCCCCCGGCTGATCCGCCCCCGGCGCGCACCTCCGGCACGAATGGAAACTCGACGCCGCCGATGGTCTCGTTGGGCGTGTAGTGCAGGTATGCCGCTGACGGGTCGACCTTCCAGCCGGCGAGCGGCGGCACCGTGTTGTATCCGGATTCCGTGGCATCCGCGGCGACGTTCACCTTGTTGTAGCGCTTCGCCTCGCCGAGCGCCTTCTTGGACCAGGCGCCCGTGTTCACGTAGCTCACGGTCGCGCCTTCCGGCGCGAGGTTGAGCGGGATGACGGAGAACTGCGCGGTCGCGCCGCCCTGCAGGAACAGGACCTTGTAGCTGGCGGGAATGCCCAGCAGCTCGCGCAGGTCAGCTTCGGCCTGCTGTGCAACGGCGACGAACGCCTTGCTGCGGTGACTGATTTCCATCACCGAGCAGCCGGCGCCGTTCCAGTCTGTCATCTGGTCGCGCGCCTGCTCGAGGACTTCAAGAGGCAATACGGCAGGACCGGCGCTGAAATTGAACACGCGCATCGAGAACCCGGGAGTGGCTGGAGGACGCGGGAAGCGTCCGCAGTGTATCAGGCCGGATCGGGCGTTTCAGCGGGCGGCGGCTCGTTGTCCGCGACGCCCTCGTCCTCGCCGTTGAGCGTCTCGATGCGCTCGACGCCGACCAGGCGCTCGCCGTCTTCGAGCCTGATCAGCCGCACGCCCTGGGTATTGCGTCCGACAATCGATATGTCGGACACGGGCGTGCGCACCAGCGTGCCGCCCGAGCTGATCAGCATGATCTCGTGCTCGCGCACCACGCCCAGCGCCGCGACCATCGCGCCATTGCGCTCGGTGAGCTGCAGCGCGATCACGCCCTGCCCGCCGCGACCGTGCTGCGGAAAATCGTCCACGGGAGTCAGCTTGCCGTAGCCGTTCTCGGACGCCGTGAGCACGAAACCTTCGTCGACCACGATGAGCGCGATCACGCGCTGTTCGGCCGCGAGGCGCACGCCGCGCACGCCGGCCGCATCGCGGCCCATTGCGCGCACCTCGTCCTCGCGGAACCGGATCGCCTTGCCGCCGCTGGTGCACAACATCATCTCGCGCTGGCCATCGGTGATGGCTACGCCGACCAGCCGGTCCTCGGGCGCGAGGTCGACCGCGATGATTCCGGTGGAGCGGGGGCGCGAGAACGCCGACAGCGGCGTCTTCTTCACGGTGCCGAGCGCGGTCGCCATGAAGACGTAGTGATGTTCGTCGTACTCGCGGATCGGCAGCACCGCGTTGATGCGCTCGCCTTCCTGCAACGGCAGGAGGTTGACCATGGGCTTGCCGCGCGCGCCGCGACCGGCCTGCGGCAGCTCGTACACCTTGAGCCAGTACACCTTGCCGTGGCTGGAGAAGCACAGCAGCGTGTCGTGCGTGTTGGCGACGAACAGCTTGTCGATGAAATCCTCGTCCTTGACGCTCGTGGCTGCCTTGCCGCGGCCGCCGCGCCGCTGCGCCTGGTAGGCGGACACCGGCTGCGATTTCGCGTAGCCGGAGTGCGACAGGGTCACCACGACGTCCTGCGGCTCGATCAGGTCCTCGATCGTGAGGTCGCTGTGGTCGCGGATGATCTCCGTGCGGCGCTGGTCGCCGTACTTCTCCCGGATTTCGACCAGCTCGCCGCGGATGACGGACAGCAGGCGCTCAGGGCGCGCCAGGATGTCGTTGAGGTCCTTGATCGAGCCGAGCAGCTCCTTGAACTCCTCGATGATCTTGCTCTGCTCGAGCCCGGTGAGCCGGTGCAGGCGCATGTCGAGAATTGCCTGCGCCTGGGCATCCGACAGTCGGTAACTGCCGTCGACCAGACCCTCGTCGGCGGCAAGGCCTTCCGGCCGCGTGGACGTCGCCGCAGGCGGATCGGTGATCTCACCAACGCGCGCCAGCATGTCGGGTACCGCACCCGGACTCCACCGCCGCGCGATGAGGGCGGCCTTCGCTTCCGGCGGCGCCGGCGCGCGCTTGATGGTCGCGATGACCTCATCGATGTTCGCCAGGGCGACAGCGAGACCTTCGAGGATATGAGCGCGCTCGCGTGCCTTGCGCAGCTGAAACACGGTGCGCCGCGTGACCACCTCGCGACGATGGCGCAGGAAGGCCTCGAGCATCTCCCTGAGCGACAGCAGCCGCGGCTGACCGTCCTGCAGCGCGACGATGTTGATGCCGAACACCGTCTCCATCGGCGTCTGCGCGAACAGGTTGTTGAGCACGATGTCGGGCACTTCGCCCTTCTTCAGCTCGATCACGACGCGCATGCCGTCCTTGTCGGACTCGTCGCGCAGCTCGCTGATGCCGTCGATGTCCTTGTTGCGCACCAGCTCGGCGATGCGCTCGAGCAGACGCGCCTTGTTCACCTGGAACGGCAGCTCGGTGATCACGATCGCCTGACGGCTGGCGCGCTCCATGTCTTCGACATGCGTGCGGGCGCGCACCGACAGGCGTCCGCGCCCTGTCTTGTAAGCCGCAACGATCTCCTGCGCGCCGTTGATGATTCCGGCCGTGGGAAAGTCCGGTCCTGGAATGTGCTGCATCAGGCCGGCCAACGATAGGGCGGGATCGTCGATGAGCGCCACGCAGGCGTTGATGACCTCGATGAGGTTGTGCGGCGGGATGTTGGTCGCCATGCCCACGGCAATACCGGAGGCGCCATTGACCAGCAGGTTCGGGATGCGAGTCGGCAGAACCGCCGGCTCCTTTTCCTTGCCGTCGTAGTTCTCGACGAAATCGACCGTTTCCTTGTCGATATCCCCCAGCATCTCGGAAGCGAGGTGCGTGAGGCGGCACTCGGTGTAGCGGTACGCCGCCGGGGGATCGCCGTCGATGGAGCCGAAGTTGCCCTGCCCGTCGATAAGCAGGTAGCGCATGGAGAAGTCCTGCGCCATGCGCACCATCGCGTCGTAGGTTGCAGTGTCCCCGTGCGGGTGGTACTTGCCGAGCACTTCGCCGACCACGCGCGCGCACTTCACGTACGGGCGCGAGGCCACGTTGTTGGTCTCGTGCATGGAGAACAGGATGCGACGATGTACCGGCTTGAGGCCGTCGCGCACGTCGGGCAGCGCGCGCCCGACGATCACGCTCATGGCGTAGTCGAGATAGGACTTGCGCATCTCCTCTTCGAGATTGACAGACAGGACTTCGCGCGCGATTTCCGCCATGCGTGAAAAGTGCTCGTTTGACTGCTTTCAGGCGGCTTTTCGGGGCGCGCCGGCTGCCCCAATCCGCCCGTTTCGGAAGAGGCGAATCTTAACATAGCGGGTGCTTCGTTATACTGCGCGGCGGTGTCTTCCCGTCCCTCGTAACGTGAGCTCGATGCAGCCCCGTCACAACGTCGATCCCGCGGAAATCGCCAAGTTCGAAGCCCTGGCCCAGCGCTGGTGGGACCCGCAGGGTGAGTTCAAGCCGCTGCACGACCTGAACCCGCTGCGCCTGCAATTCGTGCAGACGCGCGCCGCGCTCCCGGGCAAGGATGTCCTCGACGTCGGCTGCGGCGGCGGCATTCTCTCCGAGGCGATGGCGCGGCAGGGTGCCCGGGTCGTCGGCATCGACCTCGCGGAGGCAGCGCTCGAGGTCGCTGAGCTGCATGCGCTCGACGCAGCCATCGAGGTCGACTATCGCCTGCAGTCCGCGGAAGACCTCGCACGGTCGGCGCCCGGCAGCTTCGATGTCATCACCTGCATGGAAATGCTCGAGCACGTCCCTGAGCCCGGGCAGGTCGTCGACGCACTCGCACGGCTCCTGCGCCCCGGCGGGCAGCTGTTCGTTTCCACGATCAACCGCACGCCCAAGGCCTTCATGCTGGCGATCGTGGGTGCGGAGTACCTGCTGCGCCTGCTGCCGCGCGGGACGCACGAGTACGAGCGCTTCATCCGGCCCTCGGAGCTGGACGGCTGGGCGCGCGCCGCTGGCCTGCAACTCGCGGCGATCTCCGGCATCGAGTACAACCCGCTCACGAAACGCTTCAGCCTCGGCGACAGCCCCGACGTCAACTATCTCGTCCACCTGGTCCGGCCGGGAGCGGAGCGCTAGACGCATGGCCGCATCCGCCGCGACCAAGGCGCTTCTGCTCGACCTGGACGGCACGCTGCTGGATACGGCACCGGACATGGCGAACGCGCTGAACCTGTTGCGGGGCGAACAGTCGACTGCGCCCCTCGCGTTCGCAGCGATCCGCCCGCACGTCTCACATGGGGCCGCCGCCCTCGTTCGTCTCGGCTTCCCTGATGCTCCGGACGAGCAGATGGTCGAGCTGCGCGCGCGCTTCCTGGAGCTGTATCGCGAGAACCTCAGCGCCGGCACACGCCTCTTCGACGGGTTCGAGGCGGTGCTGAGACGCCTGGAAGGCGACGGTATCCGCTGGGGCGTGGTCACCAACAAGCCTGCATTTCTCAGCGAACCGTTGCTGGAAGCGGTGGGACTGCGCTCGCGCATGGCCTGCATCGTCAGCGGCGACACCGTCGCGCAGCGCAAGCCGCACCCCGCTCCCATGCTGCACGCGGCGAAACTCGTCGGCTGCGAGCCGGCCGCGTGCCTCTACGTCGGCGATGCCGAGCGCGATGTCGTCGCCGCGCATGCCGCCGGCATGCCGGCGCTCGTGGCGCTGTTCGGGTATCTCAGCGAGAGCGACACGCCGCATGCCTGGGGCGCCGATGGACTCATCGACAGCCCGGCCGACATCCTGCGCTGGATCGGTGCCCCAGCTCGTGCGGCCGGCGTCATCGCCCCCGCAATACCGTGACGACCACCAGCATCGCGCTCTGGCTCGTCGCGGGAATGCTCGCCGGCGGCACGCTCGGCTGGCTCATCGCGGCGCTGCGCTCCTCCGGGCGCGAGCGGGATCTGAGCAACGAGCTCGAAGCTGCCCGCGCGCGCCTGCAATCCGACGATGCCCTGCGACTGGAGCGCCAGGAAACGCTCACGCGCGCGCAGGAGCGTCTGAAAATGACGTTCGACGATCTCGCGGCCGCCAGCCTGCGCAACAACTCGGAGTTGCTCCTGAAGCTCGCCCGCGAGCAACTGGGGCAGCAGCACTTGCAGGCGGCGAGCGCACTCAAGGAACGCGAGCAGGCCATCGAGACGCTCGTCCGGCCGATCCGCGACGCCCTGCAAAAGACCGAGCAGCAGATCACGAGCATCGAGAAGGAACGGCGCGACAGCTTCGTCGAGCTGCGAACGCAGCTGCAGACCGTCGCGCAGAGTCAGACGGAGCTGCAGCGCGAGACGCGCAACCTGGTCACCGCGCTGCGCCGCCCGGAAGTCCGCGGCCAGTGGGGCGAGATGTCGCTGCGCCGCCTGATCGAGCTGGCCGGCATGACCGAGCACTGCGACTTCACCGAGCAGGCGCACACGGTGGTCGAAGGCGGCGTGGTGCGGCCCGACCTGATCGTGCACATGGTCGAGAACCGCGAAATTGTCGTCGACGTGAAGACGCCTCTCGATGCCTATCTGGAAGCAGTCGATGCCACCACCGAGGAAGCGCGCGCGCTGGCGTTGCGCCGCCACGGACAGATCGTGGCGGATCGCGTACGCTCGCTTGCGAGCAAGGCCTACTGGGCACAGTTCAAGAACAGTCCTGACTACGTGGTCCTGTTCATGCCGGGCGATCAGTTCCTGGCCGCCGCGCTCAACGATCGGCCCGGCCTGTTCGAGGAGGCTTTCGTCCAGAGTGTCATCCTCGCCACGCCGACCACCTTCATAGCACTCCTGAAGACGATCGCCTACGGCTGGCGCCAGGCGGCGATCGCGCGCAATGCCGAGACGATTCGCGACCTCGGCGCGGAGATCTACCGGCGCCTCAGCGTGTTCGCGAGCCACATGGGCAAGACCGGCGATGCGCTCGATCGCGCGGTCGAGGCCTACAACAGCGCGGTGGGCTCCCTCGAGCGGCAGGTGCTGCCCTCCGCGCGACGCTTCATGGACCTCGGGCTGAAATCCGATCGCGAGCTCGAGCAGCTGGAGCCGATCGAAAAGCGTGCGCGCCGGCCCGCGACGCCGGTCATCGAGGCAACCGAAACAGTAACGGATCCGCTGCCCCTGCCCGAACCGGACTTGCAGCTCGATCTCCCGGAACCCGAACCCCACCGTCCGAAGACCAATGACTGAAGCAGCCGACAGCGCGATTGCGGATCCGCGCCGGCATCAACCCGCGCCCGATGAAATGAAGGATCGGGTGGTACTGGTCACCGGCGCCGGCGACGGCATCGGCCGCGCTGTCGCCCTGGCGCTCGCCGGCCACGGCGCCACGCTCATCCTGAGTGGCCGCACGACGCGCAAGCTCGAGCAGACTTACGACGCGATCCTCGCCGCCGGCGGAGCAAAGCCGAGCATCGCGCCCCTGAACCTCGAGAAGGCTCTCGCCCAGGACTACGACGCGGTGGCCGACGGCATCGAAAAAGAATACGGGCGTCTCGACGGCCTGCTGCACAACGCGGCGATGCTCGGACAGCTGAGCCCGATCGAGCACTACGACGTGCCCACGTGGTATCGCGTGCTGCACGTGAACCTGACCGCAGCCTTCGCACTCACGCAGGTTTGCCTGCCCCTGCTGCGCAAGTCTCAGGATGCTTCCGTGCTCTTCACGTCGAGCACCGTCGGGCGCAAGGGACGTGCGCTATGGGGCGCCTACGCGGTGTCGAAGTTCGGCATCGAAGGCTTGATGCAGGTGCTCGCCGACGAGGTGCGCAGCGCGGCAAGGATACGCGTGAACAGCATCAATCCCGGGCCCACGCGCACCAACATGCGCGTGCAAGCCTATCCCGCCGAAGATCGCAGTCACATGCCGGAACCGGGCGCGATCGTCGCCCCGTATCTGTTCCTGCTCGGACCCGCCAGCCGCGGAATCTCCGGCCAGGCGTTCAGCGCGCAGGGCTGACCAGACCGATTCGAGACCGTTTCCTGACTACTTCTGGCGGGGCACCCCCTATCGTCTGCACCATCGCAAACTGCGGGGGGAGAGGTCTTTGGACACCGAAGTACTCATCGTCGGCGCCGGCCCGACCGGCTTGATGCTCGCCAATCAGCTCGGCCGGCGCGGCATCCGCGCCATGATCATCGACCGGCACAGCGGTCCCGCGCAGCAGACGCGCGCGATGGCAGTGCATGCCCGCACGCTGGAGATCTACTCGAAGCTCGGCCTCGCTGACCGCGCGCTCGAGCTGGGGCAGCGCGGCGCAGGCGCCAACCTGTGGGCAAACGGCGTGCACACCGCGCGCCTTCCGCTCGGCGACATGGGCTCGGGGCTGAGCCCCTTCCCGTTCGTGCTGATGCTCGGCCAGGACGACAACGAACGAATCATGGGCGACCGGCTCCGCGATTGGGGCATGGCCGTGCGCTGGAACACCGAGCTCGTGAGCTTCGAGCAGGAGCCGGACCACGTTCGCGCCACGCTCAGGCAGCCGGACGGCTCGACGACCACCGTCCAGGCAGCCTACGTCGCGGGCTGCGACGGCGGGCGCAGCGCCGTGCGTGAGCTTTCCGGCATCAGGTTCCCGGGCGCGCCCTACGAGCACGTCTTCTTCGTCGCCGACACCGAAGCGACCGGACCGATGGTGCCGGGCGAGCTGAACGTCTACCTGTGGAAAGACGGCTTTCACCTGTTCTTCCCGATGCACGGCCAGGATCGCTGGCGCGTCATCGGCATCCTGCCGCGGCGGTTGCGCGGCAGGGACGGCCTCAGCTTCGAGGAGCTCGTTCCCGCGATCACACAGGAGGCCGGCGCCAGGCTGGCGTTCAGGTCCTGCAGCTGGTTCTCGACGTACCGCATTCATCATCGTTGCGTCGAGCGTTTCCGCGACCGCCGCTGCTTCCTGCTCGGCGATGCGGCGCACGTGCACAGCCCGATGGGCGGACAGGGCATGAACACGGGGTTGCAGGACGCGTACAACCTCGCCTGGAAACTCGCGCTCGTGGTGAAAGGGCAGGCCGATGCGTCGCTCCTGGAGTCCTATGAAGCCGAGCGCCTGCCCGTGGCCCAGCAGCTCCTGAACAGCACCGACCGCGCGTTCACGATGGTAGTGTCGGAGAGCTGGCTCGCGAGCGTGTTCCGGACGAGATTGCTGGCGAAGATTGCCGCGCGCGCCATGAAGCGCGAGCGCGTGCGCACCCGGGCGTTTCGCATGCTGTCGCAGATCGGCATCCGCTATGCCCACGGCCCGCTTTCGCAATCGCTGGCGAATTTTCCGAAGGACGCACCGCGCGCCGGCGACCGCTTGCCGTGGATGCGACTCAGATTCGCGCCAGGCGGCGTGCGCGAAGACGTGTTCGAGCGGCTCGACGACACACGGTTCAATCTGGTCCTGATCGGTCAGGACGCGCCCGCGGAGAGCCTCACGGTGCTCGGCGACCCGCTGCGAACGCACGTCGTCCAGTTCGATTCCGAGAACGCGCCGGAGCTCGCCCGTGCGCACGTTCCCGGCGTTGCCTTCTATCTCGTGCGGCCGGACGGCCACATCGGCCTCGCCGGAACGCGCTTGGACCTCGCCGCCGTCAGCGGCTACCTGTCGCGGATCGGGATTCGCGCCGCGCCGCCGCCGCAACCCACCCGGCTCAGAATGGCGAGCTGATCGCTAGCGCCGGCCGCGTGCCGTTGCGCCGCGCTTGTGTCGCGGTGCCGCGGGTCGCGATGGGTGTTTTGCCTGCGGGCGCGCACCGGATCGCACACCGGATCGCACACCCGTCGCGCCCTCTTTTCGCGCCGGGCGTGAGTCCGAACGCTGCTGGCGTTGTGAGCGAGCGGTCTTCCCGCCACGCGGGGCCACGCCGCGGCCTTTGTCGTCGCGCCGGTCGCCGCGGCCCTTGTCATCGTGCCCGTCGTCGCGCCGACCCATCGGTCGCGGCAGACCCGCGAGTGCGTACAGGTCACCTGCCTCGGCAGGCGACAGCGCGTCGGTGCGCTCGCGCCCGAGCGAGCGATCCATGTGCAGTGGTCCGATCGCCACGCGCATCAGGCGGCTCATCTGCAATCCGGCGGCCGCGAACAGCCGGTGGATGTCGCGGGCCCGCGCGCCGCGCGTGATCAGTTTCACCCAGCGGTTGTAGCCTTCCCCGCCGCCGGGGATCACCGACTCGATCTCGAGCTTGCGGTCTTCGAGCGCGCCGCCCTTCAGGAGCTCGAGCTGTCCGAGCGTGGGCTCGCCGCGGATGCGCACCGCGAACTCGATGCGCAGGCTGCTCACCTTGCGCATCAGCGCCTGCGCCAGCTCGCCGTCGCTGGTCAGGATCTCGAGACCACCGTCGTTCGGCGGCAACGGGCTGATGCTGATCCAGCGCCGCCCGGCGCGCTTGGGCAGCCGTGCGCCGAGGTCGATGGGCTCCTCGACTTCACCCTCTTCAGGCGTGCGCCGCGCAGACCGGTGATAGAGGACCACGCGCGTGTCCGAGTCCGGCTCGCGCACGCGCAGCGGGCGCCCGTCGAGGGTGACGCGATCGTGAGGTCCGATGGATTCGCCGATGTGGGCCGGCGCGCCGTTCACGGCGATGCGCCCTTCGCGGATCCAGGCTTCGATCTGCCGGCGCGAGCCGGCACCCGCCCGCGCCAGCACCTTCTGGATGCGCTCTCTCTGGATGCGTTCTCTCAAGCGGAGTACGGGCCTTCCTCGTCCTCGCCGCCTTTCGCAACCATGCCGGGATTCTGCTGAGGCTCCTGCGCCCCGCCGTCCTCGTCCTCGTCATCCGCCGCCTCGAGCGGCTCGTCGCCGGGCAACTCACCCGACAAGCCGCCGGCCTGCGGCGCGCCGACCTGCTCGCCCGGCAGCTCGAGCTGCACGCCGAGGTTGTCCATGTCGCGCAGTGCCGCCAGCGTGGGCAACTCATCGAGGCTGCGCAGGTTGAAGTAGTCGAGGAACTCGCGCGTCGTGCCCAGCAGCTCGGGGCGCCCCGGCACTTCGCGATGACCGACCACGCGCACCCAGTTGCGCTCGACCAGCGTGCGCACGATGTTCGGATTCACGGCGACTCCGCGGACTTCCTCGATCTCCCCGCGGGTGATGGGCTGGCGGTAGGCGATCAGCGCCAGCGTCTCGAGCAACGCGCGCGAATAGCGCTGCGGCCGTTCCTGCCACAGCCGCGACACTGTGTCCGTCATGGCCCGGCGGATCTGGACGCGAAAGCCGCTCGCGACTTCCCGCAGCTCGATGCCGCGCTCCTCGTATTCCCCGCGAAGCGTCTCGAGCGCCACGCGCACTTCGTCCGGGGCCGGTCGCTCGCGCTCGTCGAACAGCTCCACGAGCTGCGCGACGCTGAGCGGCCGGCCGGCGGCCAGCAGCGCGGCCTCGACCACGTTCTTCACGTATTGTCCCTGCATCATGTAATCCTCAATGCTCCGCCGCGCCGTCGCCGGCGGGCTCGTCGCCGGCCGAAGTTTCGTCGGCGGGAGTTTCGTCGGCGGCCGTGCCGCCGGCAACCGTGTTGTCGGCCACTACCACGAGATTCGGCACGCCGCTGCCGGGCCGCACGTGGATCGGCGCGTAGGCCTCCGCCTGCACGATCTCGATCAGGGCCTCGCGCGTGAGCTCCAGGATCGCGATGAAGGTCACGGTGACACCCATGCGTCCCTCCTCCGGGCGGAAGAGGCGCACGAACTCAACGAAGCTCGACTCGCGCAGCTGGCTCAGGATCTGCGACATGCGCTCGCGAACCGACAGCGGCTCGCGCTGCACGTGGTGATGCGCGAACATCGCCGAGCGTGCCAGCACGTCCTTGAAGGCGAACAGCATCTCCTGCAGCGTCACCTGCGGCACGAGGCGCACGACCTTGCGCTCGGTGAGCTCGGCAGTCGCCAGCCACGCATCGCGCTCCAGCCGCTCCAGCCGATCGATGTCCTCCGCGGCCTTCTTGAAGCGCTCGTACTCCTGCAGGCGCCGCACCAGCTCGGCGCGCGGGTCATCCTCCTCGGCCTGCTCGGACCGCGCGCGCGGCAGCAGCATGCGCGACTTGATCTCGGCCAGCATCGCGGCCATCAGCAGGTATTCGCCGGCCAGCTCGAGCTCCAGGTCCTGCATGAGCTCGATGTATTCCATGTACTGGCGCGTGATCGCCGCGATCGGAATGTCGAGAATGTCGAGATTCTGGCGACGGATCAGGTACAGCAGCAGGTCGAGCGGTCCTTCGAACGCCTCGAGGAACACCTCGAGCGCCTGCGGCGGGATGTACAGGTCGCGCGGCAGCTGCGTGAGCGGCTGGCCCTCGACCATCGCGAAGGGCATCTCGCCCTGCTCGGGCGCTTCTTCCGCGGGTAGCGGAGCGGGAGCCTTGTTCTCGACGATTCTCAGGTCCGGTCTCACGACACTGCGGCCCTCTCGCGCGGTCACGCTCGGGCGCGGCCGGCGTCAATTGCGGTCGCGCCCTGGCGCGACCGACGTCAGCGATAGTTCAGCCCCATCGCCTCGCGCACATCGTTGAGCGTGTCGCGCGCGGCTTCCCGGGCTTTCTCGCAGCCCTCGTCAATGATGCCACGAACGAGATCGGGATTGTCTTCGTATTCCTGCGCACGCTTGCGGATCTGGCCGATCTCCTCGATCACTTTCTCGATCATCGGCTTCTTGCAGTCGAGGCAGCCGATGCCGGCAGTGCGGCACCCTTCTTGCACCCACGCCTGTGTCTTCTCGTCCGAGTAGATCTTGTGCAGGTCCCACACGGGACACTTGTCCGGATCGCCGGGATCGCTGCGGCGCACGCGCGCCGGATCGGTCACCATCGCCTTGAGCTTCTTCGCGACCTCCTCCGGATCCTCGCGCAGCCCGATCGTGTTGCCGTAGGACTTCGACATCTTGCGGCCATCGAGCCCGGGCACCTTCGGCGTCCTGGTGAGCGCGACCTGCGGTTCGGGCAGGATCGTGACTCCCGTACCCTCGAGGTAGCCGAGCAGCCTGTCGCGGTCGGCGACCGTGATGCGCGAGTTCGCCTCCACCAGCGCGCGCGCCTTCTCGAGCGATTCCGCGTCCCCCGCCTCCTGGTATTTGCGCCGCAGCTGCCGATACAGCGCCGCGTTGCGCGAACCGAGGCTCTTCACCGCCTTCTCCGCTTTCTGCTCGAAGTCCGGCTCGCGCCCGAAGATGTGGTTGAAGCGGCGCGCCACCTCGCGCGTGATCTCGACATGCGCCGCCTGGTCCTCCCCGACCGGTACGAAGGCCGGGCGATAGAGCAGGATGTCCGCAGCCTGCAGGAGCGGGTAACCGAGAAACCCGTACGTGGCGAGGTCCTTTTCCTTGAGCTGCTCCTGCTGGTCCTTGTACGTGGGCACGCGCTCCAGCCACCCGAGCGGCGTGATCATGGAAAGGAGCAGGTGCAGCTCCGCGTGCTCCGGCACCCGCGACTGCACGAACAGCGTAGCGACGCCCGGATTGAGGCCGGCCGCGAGCCAGTCGATGACGACATCGCGCGTGTACTGCTGCAGCTTCGAAACGTCGTCGTAGCTCGTGGTGAGGGCGTGCCAGTCCGCGACGAAGAAAAAGCACTCGTGCTGATATTGCAGCTCGATCCAGTTGCGTAGCGCGCCGTGATAGTTGCCCAGGTGCAGCGGTCCCGTGGGGCGCATCCCCGAAACCACCCGTTTGTTCCCTTGTGGCGCCGCCAAGAAGTCCCCCTCTGATACCGCCGCATGGCTTCGTAAGGCCTTGTTTCATCTACGCCTGGCGCGCGTTCACCGGGAAGGGCGAGGCACCAGGCGGCGGTGGATTATACGCAAGTGCCCCGCCGCTCAGGCCTCGAACGGCGTGGGGTCGCCGCGGCCGCGGCGCACGACCTGCGGCGCCTCGCCCACCAGGTCGATCACGGTGGTGGGCTCGAGGCCGCAGTTGCCGCCGTCCAGGATCGCGTCCACGACTTTCTCCAGGCGGGCACGGATCTCGGTCGCCTCATTGAGTGGCAGGTCGTCACCCGGCAGCAGGAGCGTCGAGCTCATGATCGGCTCGCCGAGCTCGGCGAGCAGGAGCTGCGGCACCGGATGATCGGGAACGCGAATGCCGATGGTTCGCCGGCGCGGGTTCTGCAGGCGCTTGGGAGTCTCGCGCGTGGCCTGCAGGAGGAACGTGTACGGGCCCGGCGTGAACTTGCGCAGCAGGCGGTACTGGCTGTTGTCCACCCGCGCGTAGCGTGCGATCTCGGAGAGGTCGCGGCACACGAGCGTGAAGTGGTGATGGCGGTCCGCGTTGCGGATGCGGCGGATGCGCTCCATTGCCGCCTTGTCGCCGATGTGACAGCCGAGGGCGTAGCAGGAATCGGTCGGATAGACGATGACGCCACCGTTGCGGATCACTTCCGCGGCGCGGCGCACCAGCCGCAGCTGCGGGTTGTGCGCGTGAATCTCGAAGAACTGGCTCATTCAGGCGGCATCGGGCGCCGCGAGGCGCGAACTTTGGGGCGCCGGGCGGTTCCGATATGATACGCGGCCTTTCCGCCGCGCCCCGCAGCGCACTGCACGTTCCCGCATGCAACAGCTCGTCGACTATCTGCCCCTGATCGCGTTCTGGGCCGCCCTCATGCTCGGGGACATCTTCATCGCTACCGGGGTGTTCATCGTCGCCTGCGCCGCGCAGATCGCGTGGCACTGGCGCAAGACCGGCAAGGTCAAGACGATGCACTGGGTCATGGGGGTGCTGGTGCTGGTGTTCGGCACCGCGACCCTCCTGCTCAAGGACGCGCGCTATATCCAGTGGAAGACTTCGATCTTCCTGTGGCTGGTCGCCGTCGCCTTCCTCGTCAGTCACTTCATCGGCGCCAAGCCGCTGGCCCAGCGTTTCCTCGAAGCCTCGCTCACCGAGCACATCGAGCCGCGCTCCGCCGGCACCTGGCACCGCCTCAACCTCGTGTGGGTCGCCTTCTTGTGCGTGCTCGGTGGCGTGAACCTCTACGTCGCCTACAACTTCAGCCAGGAAGCCTGGGGCACCTACAAGGTCTTCGGCCAGATGATCCTGTTCCTGCTCTTCCTGCTGCCGCAGGTGATGTGGCTGCTGCCCAAGGAACAAGCCTCCTCGTGAGCACCGCCGCCCGGGACGAGCGCCTGGAGCGCATTCGCTCGCGGCTCGAAAGCCGCTTTGCGCCCGTCACCCTGGAGCTGGTCGACGAAAGCGCGCAGCATGCCGGCCACGCCGGCGCGCGCTCGGGGCGCGGCCACTATCGCCTGCGCATCGTCGCCGCCGCCTTCGCGGCGCTGCCCCGCGTGCAACGGCACCGACTGGTCTACGATGCCCTGGGCCCGGTCATGGAACAGGACATCCACGCACTCTCGATCGAAGCCTTGGCGCCATCCGAAGTGAGGATCGCATGAAATCATTCGTCGTCATTCCCGCGCTGCTCGCCGGCGCGTTCCTGCTCGTGGCCTGCGGCAAGAAGGACGAGGCCGCGAGCGGCACGCCCGTTGCCGACGCGGGTCCCGCAGTAGCCACCATCGACGGCAAGGCCATCAGCCGCGCGGAGTACGAGTTCTACGCGAAGAACGTCTCGCGCAAGGACCTCGGGGAGCTGACGCCGCAGGAGCGCGAGGCGATCCTCGACGACCTGATCCGCCTGCACCTCGTCGCCGATACCGCGGTCAAGAACGGGCTCGACAAGGACGCCGACGTCGAGCAGGCGATGCAACTGACGCGCCTCAACCTGCTCACGCAGGCTGCTGTGAAGAAGGAGCTCGCCACGCTGCCCACGGAGCAGGAAATGCGTGCGGAGTATGAAACCTTCGCCGCCGCGCAACCGAAGTACGAGTACCGCGCGCGGCACATCCTGGTGGCCACCGAGCAGTTCGCGCAGAACCTGATCGACCGCATCAACAAGGGCGCCGACTTCGCCGAGATCGCGCGCAAGGAATCGATGGATGGCTCCAAGAGCCAGGGTGGTGACCTCGGCTGGTTCACGCCCACCAGCATGGTCAAGCCGTTCGCGGATGCGGTGATGGCCCTCGAGAAGGGCAAGATGACGACGGCGCCGGTGCAGTCGCAGTTCGGCTGGCACATCATCCGGGTCGACGACATGCGCGACCTGCAGGTGCAGGACTATGCCGAGCTGCAGGACGAGATGCGCAAGCGCGTGCAACAGAAGAAGGTGCAGGCGTACCTGGAAACCCTGAAGAAGGATCGCAAGATCGAGAAGACGCTGGATGCGGCTGCCACGCCCGCGCCACCGCCGCCCGCTCCGGGCTGAGCAGCGCCGCAATGGGGGTCGGCGCCTTTCCGGGCGCCGCTAGGGAGCGGCGCCGTCGAGCAGCGCAAGGAACTCGCGCTCGCTGAGCACGCGCACGCCGAGCGCTTCGGCCTTGGCGAGCTTCGAGCCCGCATCCGCCCCGGCGACCACGAAGTCGGTCTTCTTCGACACGCTGCCGCTCACTTTCCCGCCCAGAGCCAGGACGTGCTCCTGGGCGGCTTCCCGCGTCATCGACTCGAGCGTGCCCGTCAGTACGAATGTCTTGCGTGCGTACGGAGCGTCGGCCGGCGCCGCCGGCTTGTCCGCGCGCGGCCAGCGCACGCCGCGCTGGCGCAGCTGCTCGATGACTTCGCGGTTGTGCTGCTCCTGGAAGAAGCGATGAATGCTGGCCGCCACGATCGGGCCGACGTCCGAGACGCGCTCGATCTCCTCTGCGCCGGCAGCCATCAGGGGATCGAGGTCGCCGAAGTGCTCCGCGAGCGCCCGCGCGGTGGCTTCCCCGACGTGGCGGATGCCGAGCGCGAACAGAAAACGCGCCAGCGTCGTGTCCCGGCTCTTCGCGAGCGCCGCCAGGAGATTGCGTGCGCTCTTCTCGCCCATGCGCTCGAGCTCGAGCAGCCCGGCCTCGCCGAGGCCGTAGAGGTCCGCGGGCGTGCGGACGATTTCGCCGTCGACGAGCTGATCCACCAGCTTGTCGCCCAGGCCCTCGATGTCGAGCGCGCGCCGTTGGGCGAAGTGCAGCAAGGTCTGCTTGCGCTGCGCCGGGCAGAAGAGCCCGCCCGTGCAACGCCAGTCGGCACTGTCTTCTTCGCGCTCTATCCTGCTCGAGCACACCGGGCAGCGCCCGTCGAGCTGCTGCGCAAGATCGAATGGCTCGCCGACCTGCGGCGGCCGCTTCTCGAGGACGACGGCGACCACCTCGGGGATCACGTCCCCGGCGCGCCGCACGATCACCGTGTCGCCGACGCGCACGTCCTTGCGCCGCGTCTCGCCTTCGTTGTGCAGCGTAGCGTTGCTCACAGTCGTTCCGCCGACGAACACGGGCTTCAGCTTCGCCACGGGCGTGAGCCTGCCCGTGCGCCCGACCTGGATGTCGATGGCCACGACCTCGGTCGTCTGCTCCTGCGCGGGATACTTGTGCGCGACCGCCCAGCGCGGCTCGCGCGTCACGAAGCCCAGGCGCTTCTGCAGCGCGAGCGCGTTGACCTTGTACACAACGCCGTCGATGTCGAAAGCCAGGGTGTCGCGTCGTGCGCCGATGCTCTGGTGAAAGGCGATCAGACCGTGCGCACCGGCCGCCACGGCCCGCTCCTGCGAAACCGGCAGGCCCATGGCGTCCAGCGCATCGAGAGTGGCGGAATGCGTCGCCGGAATGGTCCAGCCGCGGACTTCGCCCAGGCCGTAGGCGAAGAAACTCAACGGCCGCTTCGCCGTCATCGCCGGGTCGAGCTGGCGCACGATGCCCGCGGCAGCGTTGCGCGGATTGACGAAGGTCTTCTCGTGCTTCGCGCCCGACGCGATCAACGCGCGCTGCTGCTCGTTCAGCTTTTCGAAGTCGTCGCGACGCATGAACAGTTCGCCGCGCACCTCGACGACTGGCGCGGACACTCCGCGCAATCGTGCCGGAACCGCCTTGATGGTGCGGATGTTCGCGGTGACGTCCTCGCCGGTCTCGCCGTCGCCGCGCGTCGCCGCCTGGCGCAGCTCACCGCCCTCGTAGCGAAGGTTGATGGCGAGGCCGTCGAACTTGAGCTCGCAAGCGTATTCGACGGGCGGGGCGCCCTCGCGCAGCGCCAGTTCCCGGCGCACCCGGGTGTCGAAGGTCGCTGCGCCGCTCGATTCGGTGTCCGTTTCCGTGCGGATCGAAAGCATGGGCACGGCGTGCCGCACCGGGATGCGTCCCTCCTGCACACTGCCGCTGACGCGCTGTGTCGGCGAGTCAGGCGTCAGGAGCTCGGGGTACTGTGCTTCGAGCGCCTGCAGCTCACGGAACAGGCGGTCGTACTCGGCGTCGGTGACTTCGGGATCGTCGAGGACGTAGTAGCGGTGGTTGTAGCGCTCGATCTGCGCGCGCAACTCGGTCGCGCGCGCGCCGGCACGCTCGCGCGACACCGGCGTGCCCTTTGCGCTCACGCGCCCGCGCGCCGTACCCAGGCTGCGACGTCAGCGCGCAAGTCGGCCAGGCGCTGCGGGCTCAAAGGCACGCCCCGCTCGTCCTGCACGGTGCCGTGCAACGAGCCCGCAAGGCTGCGCGCCGTGCCGAGCATGTCCTCGACGAGTCCCCCGCAGTCCTGATCGCGTCGCAGCACGGCGAACAGGGACACTCCCGGAAAGCGGCGACCGTCGAGGGCATCGAGATCGAAGGTGCCGGGCTCGACCAGGCTCGCGACGCTGAACAGCGTCGATCCATCCATCGCGGTCTTGTGGAAGATGGAGAACTTTCCGTGCTCGAGACCGGTGGCTCGCAGCGCGCTGACCAGCCGGCGGCCTTCGAAGCGCTCGAGCGGCGGCGCCGCGACGCGCACCGTCACGATCTTCTCGTCGGCTCTCGGATCGGCCTTCGCGACGTCCGGATCGCCGCTCCGCCGCGCACGATCGCCGGCCTGCTCGTCCGCGCCGACCGCTGCAGCCGCATCGCCGATCGTCGGCTCGATGCGCGCAGGGTGTCCGCGCACGGGCTCGAATCCTGCGTCAGCATGGCCGGACTCGATGCGCGAGCGGCGCACCGCGGCGATGTCGATCAGCGGCTCGGGCGGAATCGGCGCGGGCGGGTCGGCGAGCTCGTCAGGCTCCGGAGCGTCGAATCCCGCGTGGACATCGGATGAGGCCAGCCGCGACGAGCCCGGCCGCGACATAGCTGGCTCCGGCGATTCGGACCAGGGCACTCCGTCCTCGTCCTGCTCCACGCTGTCGTCCCTGTCCTGGCCCGCGCTGGCAGCGTCCCACGGCGCCAACTCGCGAGGCGCTTCGACGTCCGGGTGCGCATCGCGCACGACCGTCGTGCTGGTGCTGGTGAAGGTATCGACCGGGCCCAGGCTGGCGCGCGAATCCGCCGCCTGGCGACCGCGCCGTGCTTCCCACCACCACAGGCCGAGGCAGAACGCCGCGCCCAGGGCCAGGAGGATCCAGCGCAGCTCAGGCAAGGGAACCTACATCGCCGCCATGCGCACGGCAGCGTCGACGTCCACGGCCACCAGCCGCGACACGCCCGGCTCGCTCATCGTCACGCCGATGAGCTGCGAGGCCAGTTCCATGGTCGCCTTGTTGTGAGTGATGAAGATGAACTGCACGCGCTGCGACATGTCGCGCACGATCTCGCAGAAGCGCCCGACGTTGTGATCGTCGAGCGGCGCGTCCACCTCGTCGAGCAGGCAGAACGGCGCCGGGTTGAGCTCGAAGATCGAGAACACGAGCGCCACTGCCGTGAGCGCCTTCTCGCCGCCCGACAACAGGTGGATCGTGCTGTTGCGCTTGCCCGGCGGCCGCGCCATGACGGCGACGCCCGCGCTGAGGATGTCCTCGCCCGTCATCTCGAGATAGGCGTGCCCGCCGCCGAACAGCCGCGGGAACTTCTCCTTGAGACCGGCGTTCACGCGATCGAACGTGTCCTGGAAGCGTTGCCGCGTCTCGCGATCGATCTTGCGGATCGCCGCGTCGAGCGTGTTGAGCGCCTCGGTGAGATCCGTGAACTGGCGGTCGAGGTACTCCTTGCGCTCCGACTGTTCCTTGAATTCGTCGATCGCGGCGAGGTTGACCGCCCCCAGGCGCACCAGGCGTTCGCCGTTCTCCGCGAGGCTCTGCTCCCAGACGGCGATGCTCGCCTCGGGCGGCAGCCCGGCCTGTACATCGGCGAGGACGAAATGCGTGGCCGCGAACTGCTCCGCGAGCGCCTCGCGCCGCACGCGCGTCTCCTGTGCGCCCAGCCGCGCTTCCTCCATATGGGCGCGCGCCTGCTCGACCTGCGCTTCGCAGGTGAGCCTGCGCTCGTCCAGGGCACGCAACTCCGTCTCCGCGGCTTCGAGCGCCTCGCGCGAATTGCGCAACTCGCCCTCCACGGCCAGGCGCTGAGCGAGCGCCGTCTCCAATGCCTGCTCCAGGCGCGCCTGGGGCTCCGCGCCTGCTTCGATCTGCTGCCCGAGCTCGTCGCGGCGGGCATGCAACTGGTCGCGCTGCGCCCGCATGCGCTCGAGACCTGCCAGCGTCGAGGCCTGCGCCGATCGCCGCGACTCGAGCTGAATCGCGACTTCGCGAGCGCGCGCCTGATCGGCCTGCGCCTGCATTCGGGCGCCTTGCAGTGCCTGGCGCAGTTCGTCACGCTCGCCTTCGAGCGTCACGCGACGTGCTTCCAGTGCCTGCATTTCCTGTAGCGCAACTTCCAGACGTGCCCGCGCGCCCTTGAGCGCCACGTCGGCCGCGTCGGTGTCGTCCCGCACGCTGTCGGCTTCCAGCGCGATGCGCTCGATGCGCGCGGCAGTCTCACCGGCACGCGCACGCAGCGCCTCGAGCTGCGCCCGCAGGCTCGCGTGCTCCTGATGCTGCCGGTTGACGTCGGCCTGCAACTGCTCGCGACGAGCGTCGCACTCAGCGATCGCGGCGCGAGCCTGCGCCAGCATCGATTCGAGACGCTCGACGGTGTCCTTGCCGCCGGTGACCGCGGCACGCAACTCGCGCAGGTCGCGCTCGCGGACGATGACGCCCGCGTGCGTATCGCGATCCCGGCTGACGCGCAGCCAGTGACGGCCGATCCACACGCCGTCGCGCGTGATGATCGATTCACCCTCGGCCAGACCGGCGCGGCGCGCCAGCGCATCGGCGAGGGAATCCACGGCGTAAATACCGCCGAGCAGCCCGGCTGCCGCCGCGGAGCCTTCCACCTTGCTCAGAAGGCGTTCCGCCGGTCGCGCGCCGGTAGCGACGGCGCCTGCGGAGACGAACGTGACCTGACCGACCCCGAGGCTCTCGATGAGACCCGCGACGGCATCGAGGCCCTCGACGCACACGGCCTCGAGGTAAGCACCCAGCACCGTTTCGACGGCGCGCTCCCAGCCGGAAGCGACCTTGATCTGCTGCGCGAGCCGCGGACGCTGTTCCAGCTTGTGCGAGGCCAGCCATTCGGTGACCTTGCCCTGAACCTGGCCCAGCGCTGCCTGCTGCAGCGCTTCGAGCGAAACCAGCCGGCCGTTCGCGTTCTGCAACTCGGTCCGCGCGGCGTCGAGCTGCGCACCGTGCTTGCGTTCGTCGTCGCGCGCGCGCTGCTGCTGCTCCAGAAGCTCGGCCAGGCTCGCCTGCAGCATCATGCCGCGCTCGGCGGCGGCACTTTCCCGGTCGCCCAGCGATTCGAGTGCCGCGACCGGATTCTGATCCTGCAACTGGGCTCGTTCGCTGCTCACGCGCTCTGCCTGCACCAGCAGGCCGCGCATGCGATTCTCGATTTCCTCGATGCGGGCCCGCTCGACCTGTGCGCGCTGCTCCGCGGCGCTCGCGGTGGCGGTGAATTGCTCCCACCGCTGTTGCCACGCCTGCATCGCCTCTTCCGCCCGACCCAGGGCCGCAACCGATTGCTCCTCGGCGGCCGCCGTGGCCTCGTGCTCCGGCGCCAGCGTCGCCAACGCCGCGAGCAACTCATTCACCAGGACCTCGTCCCGCTCGAGCTGTGCGGCGAGCTCGATCGCACCCTGCTCCGCCTGCTCCAGGTCCGTGCGCTGGCGCTGGCGCAGCTCGCGCGCGTGCTGGATGGCCTGCTCGTGCCGTGCGGCTTGCGCGCCCAGTTGGTAGTAGCGCGACTGAACTTCGTTCAGCGCCTCGGTTCGCTCGTTGTGGCCGGCGCGCGCCCTCTCGATGCCCGCTTCGACGCCGCGCTGATCAGCGATGGCCGCCTGCATGGCGGTCTCGCGCTCGTTTACGGCCCGCTCGCGTCCCTCGCGGTCCGCATCCAGGTCGCGCAGTCGCAGCGCCAGCACTTCCGCGCTGAGTTTGCGTTCTTCTTCCTTCAGGGCCTGGTAGCGGCGCGCGGTGGCCGCCTGGCGCTGCAGGTGGCGGATCTGCTTGTCGACTTCCTCGCGCAGGTCGTTCAGGCGCTCCAGGTTCTCGCGCGTATGCGCCATGCGGTTTTCGGTCTCACGCCGGCGCTCCTTGTACTTGGAGATGCCTGCGGCCTCTTCGAGGAACGCCCGCAACTCGTCGGGGTTCGCCTCGATGAGGCGCGAGATCATGCCCTGCTCGATGATCGCGTAGCTGCGCGAGCCGAGACCGGTGCCGAGGAAGAGCTGCGTGATGTCCTTGCGTCGGCACTTGGCGCCGTTCAGAAGGTATACCGAGGTGCCGTCACGGCCCACGACGCGCTTGAGGGAGACCTCAGAGTAGGCGGCGTACTCGCCGCCGAGCTTGCCGTCGCTGTTGTCGAACACCAGCTCGATGGAAGCGGTGCCGACCGGCTTGCGTGCGCTCGAGCCGTTGAAGATCACGTCCGCCATCGAGTCCCCGCGCAATTGCTTGGCGGAGATCTCGCCCATCACCCAGCGCACCGCGTCGATCACATTCGACTTGCCGCAGCCGTTGGGGCCGACGACACCGGTGAGATTGCTGGGGAAGTGGACGGAAGTGGGATCGACGAAGGATTTGAAGCCGGCGAGCTTGATTCGAGACAGTCGCATTTCGCTATGGACCGCCGCAGTGGCTGAACTGGCGGCGTAGTGTAGAGTAATCGCCCGCAGCTTTCGATCCGAATTCATGAGCCCAGCCGGTTCCGCGCTCGAAACCTTTCCGAATCCGGCGCCCGGGAGCGACTACACCATCCGGATGTCGATCCCGGAATTCACCTGCCTGTGCCCGAAAACCGGCCAGCCGGACTTCGCGACGCTGGAGCTGGAATACGTACCGGACGCGCTGTGCGTGGAGCTGAAGTCCCTGAAGCTCTACATCTGGTCGTTTCGCGACCGCGGCAGCTTCCACGAAGCGGTGACCAACGAGATCCTGGGCCACCTGGCCACCGTCACCCGGCCGCGCTTCATGCGCCTGACGGCCCGCTTCAACGTCCGCGGCGGGATCACCACGACGGTGGTCGCGGAGCATCAGAAACCGGGCTGGAAAGCCCCCGATCCGGTGGCTCTGCCATAACTGTACAGCCACGACTCCGTCGGTATAATCGCGCCCCTCTTTTGGGCCCCCGGAGGCTCTGATGCCCGCGAAGAAAGCTGCGAAGGCCAAGCCGAAGAAGGCCGCGGTGCGCAAAGCCGCGCCTGCCAAGGCCGCCGCCCCTCGCAAGGCCAAGCCGCACGCCAAACCACGCGCACCCGCCGTAGCGGCGCCGAAGAAACACCCCGAGAAGATCGCCGCAGCGCCCAAGAAGCCGGCCCGCCATGCTCCGGCCAGCGCCGGCGAGCCCACTCGCCCGGCAGTGCTGCGTCCCGCCTCGCCGATCATTCCCGATCGCCCGCCGATCCGCGTCGCGCCACCGCCTTCCGCCGACGGCGACGGCGATGGCGACGAGAACACCAGCCTCCTTGCCGGCCCGCGCAATGTACAGCCGTACATTCCGAAGCGCGGCGAGCAGTACATGAGCAAGGAGCAGCTCGAGCACTTCCGCACCATCCTGAACACCTGGAAGCGCGACCTCATGGAGGAAGTCGACCGTACCGTGCTGCACATGAAGGACGAAGCGGCGAACTTTCCGGACCCGAACGATCGCGCGACGCAGGAATCCGAGTTCAGCCTGGAGCTGCGCACGCGCGACCGCGAGCGCAAGCTGATCCGCAAGATCGACGAAGCGATCAAGCGTATCGAGGACGGCAGCTACGGGTACTGCCTGGAGACGGGCGAAGAGATCGGCATCAAGCGCCTCGAGGCGCGGCCGGTCGCGACCCTGTGTGTCGAAGCCCAGGAGCGCCGCGAGCGGCGCGAGAAACAGTACGGCGACCGGGACGACCGCCACCGCTGACCGCGCGCCTTCCGGCGCCAGCTCACTGATCCGCCCCCTGCGCCCGCAGGCGGCCGCCTATCGCGGCCGCTTCGCCCCTTCACCCACGGGTCTCCTGCACCTCGGTTCGCTGCTGGCCGCGGCCGGCAGCTATCTGCAGGCACGCTCGAGCGGCGGGGCGTGGCTGGTCCGGATGGAAGACCTCGACGCGACCCGCGTCGTCCCCGGAGCGGCCGATGACATCCTGCACACGCTCGAGCGGCTGGGCTTCGAGTGGGACGGTGAGGTTCTCTGCCAGAGCGCCCGTACCGGGGCCTACGCCGCAGCGCTCGACGACCTGGAGCGCCTCGGCGCTCTGTTTCCCTGTTCGTGCTCGCGCCGCGACCTGCCTGACGAAGGGTGGTATCCGGGGACGTGCCGTGAGGGCGCGTACCACCCCGGTCGCGATACCGCCGTGCGTTTTCGCGTCCCGGCGGGCGAAATCGCCTTCGACGACCTCTTGCAGGGACGCTACGCGCAGGACGTCTCGCGCGCGGTCGGGGACTTCGTGGTTCGCCGGCGCGATGGGTACCTTGCGTACCAGCTCGCCGTGGTCGTGGACGATGCCGCGCAGGGCATCACCGAGGTGATGCGAGGTTGCGATCTGCTGGACAACACGCCGCGCCAGATCCTGCTTCAGCGGGCGCTCCGGTTGCGGCAGCCCTCCTACGCCCACCTGCCGCTCCTGGTCGAGCCGGATGGCAACAAGCTGTCCAAATCGAGGCGCTCGCTGCCGGTCGGCAGCGAGGCGGCACCCGAGCTGGTTCATCGCGTTCTGACGCTGCTCGGTCAGTCACCGCCGCCGGATCTGGTGGAAGGAACTCTCTGCGACGCGTGGCGATGGGCGATCGCTCATTGGCAGCCGCAGGTCCTGCATGGCGTGGCCCATGTCCCTCTGGAACCGATCTAGGCTCCGCTGCCCCTTACTCTTGGGCTGTACATCCCGCGTCCCAAAAAGTTTGGGATCGTGCAGCAAAAGGACTAATGTATGACTTGCACTGCGCTCCGCGGAAAGGGGGCACTCGCCGGGGGTACGTCGATGAGCGAACCGCGAGTCATCAAGAAATATCCGAACCGCAGGCTCTACGACACGGTCGAGAGTCGCTACATCACGCTGTCGGACATTCGCCGCCTGGTGCTCGACAAGGTCGAGTTCGTGGTCATCGACAAGAAGACGCAGGAAGACATCACGCGCAGCATCCTGTTGCAGGTGATCGCCGAGCAGGAGCATCAGGGCGAACCGCTGATGAGCCAGGATTTCCTCTCGCAGGTGATCCGTTCCTACGGCGGTGCGATGCAGGGTTTCGTCGGCAGCTACCTGGAACAGAGCCTGAAACTCTTCACGACGCAGCAGCAGCAGGTGCGCGACCGCGTGAAGAGCATGGTGGGGGTCGACCCCGTCGAGACCGTGACCAGCCTCGCGCAGAAGAACTACGCGCGCTGGCGCTCCGTGCAGGAAGAAATCTTCAAGGCACTGATGAGCGCAACCGGACGGGGACGCGAACGTCCCCCCGAAGAAGAAGCCGCCGACCAGAAGCAACCGCCGGCCTGAGCCGGACGGCGCGCGGCGGCGCGCTCAGTGCGTATCGACGTTGCGCATCGACAGGCGGATGCGCCCCTGCCGGTCGACTTCCAGCACCTTCACGCGGATCACGTCGCCTTCTTTCAGCTTGTCGCTGACGCGCTCGACGCGTTCGTCGGAGATCTGGGAGATGTGCACCAGGCCGTCCTTGCCCGGCAGGATGGTCACGAATGCGCCGAAGTCCATCAACCGCGCAACCTTGCCTTCGTACACGCGACCGACCTCGACGTCGGCGGTGATCAGCTCGATGCGCCGCTGCGCCTCGCGTCCGGCCCTGCCGTCCACGGATGCGATCTTCACCGTGCCGTCGTTCTCGATGTCGATGGTGGTGCCGGTCTCCTCGGTGATGGCGCGGATGACGGCGCCGCCCTTGCCGATGACCTCGCGGATCTTCTCCGGGTCGATCTTGATGGTGATGATCGACGGCGCCCACTCCGACATGCTGGCACGCGGCGCGGCGAGCACCGCGTTCATCTTCTCGAGGATGTGCAGGCGCGCTTCCTTCGCCTGCTTGAGCGCGACGTCCATGATCTCGCGCGTGATGCCGTTGATCTTTATGTCCATCTGCAGTGCGGTGACGCCGTCCCGGGTGCCCGCCACTTTGAAATCCATGTCGCCCAGGTGGTCCTCGTCGCCGAGGATGTCGGTGAGCACCTGGAAGCGCTCGCCCTCCTTCACCAGGCCCATGGCAACGCCGGCCACCGCACCCTTGGTGGGTACGCCCGCGTCCATGAGCGCGAGCGAGGTGCCGCACACGCTCGCCATGGAGCTCGATCCGTTGGACTCGAGGATTTCCGAAACCACGCGGATCACATACGGGAACGTGGCCATGTCGGGCATCACGGCCGCGATGCCGCGGCGCGCGAGATTGCCGTGACCGATTTCGCGACGCTTGGGCGAGCCCATCATGCCGGTCTCGCCCACGCTGAACGGCGGGAAGTTGTAGTGGAGCATGAAGGGCTCTTTGCGCTCGCCCTCCAGCGCGTCGATGATCTGAGCGTCGCGGCCGGTGCCGAGCGTGGTGACCACCAGCGCCTGGGTTTCACCGCGGGTGAACAGGGCCGAACCGTGGGTGCGCGGCAGCACGCCGGTGCGCACGTTGATCGGGCGCACGGTGCGCGTATCGCGACCATCGATGCGCCGGCCGCCGGAGAGGATCTTGTTGCGGACCAGGCTGCTCTCGAGCTTGAAGATCTGATCGCTGACCTGCTCGGCCGTCCAGCGCGGTTTGTCGCCGGCAGCCAGTGCAGCCGCGGCCTGCGCTTTGATTTCCCCAATGCGCCCGTAACGTTCCTGCTTCACCGTGAGCTGGTACGCCTCGGTGAGTGCAGCTTCGGCCTGGCGCGCGACCGCGCTCTCGAGCTCCGTGTCGGCGGCGGGCGGCTTCCATTCCCACTTCGGCTTGCCGGCTTCGCGCACCAGCTCGTGGATGACGCGGATCGCGGCCTGCATCTGCTCGTGACCGAAAACCACCGCGCCCAGCATCACTTCCTCAGTCAGCCCCGACGCTTCCGACTCCACCATGAGCACGGCTTCCGCCGTACCGGCGACGACCAGGTCGAGATCCGACTCGGCGAGCTGGCTGCGCGTGGGATTCAACAGGTACTTGCCGTCCTTGTAGCCGACGCGCGCCGCGCCGATCGGGCCCTGGAACGGCATGCCGCTCAGGGCGAGTGCGGCCGATGCGCCCAGCAGCGCCGGGATGTCGGAATCGACGTCGGCGTTGACGGACAACACGGTCGCGACGACCTGCACTTCATTGTTGAAGCCGTCCGGGAACAGCGGTCGGATCGGGCGATCGATCAGGCGCGAGGTCAGGGTTTCCTTCTCGCTTGGACGACCTTCCCGCTTGAAGAAGCCGCCCGGGATCTTGCCGGCGGCGTAGGTCTTTTCCTGGTAGTTGACGGTGAGCGGGAAGAAATCGCGGCCCGGTATCACCTTCTTCGCGCCGACGGCGGTAACCAGCACGACGGTGTCCGCCATTGTCACGACGACCGAGGCATCGGCCTGGCGAGCCATCTCGCCGGTCTCGATCGTGACGTCGTGCTCACCAAATCTGAAAGTCTTCTTAGCTGCGCTCACGCTGCCTGCCTTGGGGGTGGAAATCTCTGGGTGAGATCTCGAGGAAGTTGTAAAAAAGAAAGGTCACCCCAGGGGTGACCTTCACGATTCCGATCAGCGGCGCAATCCGAGGCGCTCGACGATCGCCTGGTACTTCTCCGGCGCGGTGGCCTTGAGGTAGTCCAGGAGCTTGCGGCGCTGGTTGACCATCTTGAGGAGCCCGCGGCGCGAGGCGTGGTCGCGCTTGTGAGCGCCGAAATGCTCGCCGAGCCCGTTGATGCGCTCCGACAACAGCGCGATCTGCACTTCGGGCGAACCCGTATCCTTCGGACCGCGGCGGTACTGAGTGACGACCTCGGTTTTCCGTTGGTTGTTCAATGACATTGCGTTCGATTCCTCAACTGATTTCTTTGTACGCCCTTTTACGAAGCCGCGCATTCTACCTACCGGCCGAAGGGCTCACAAGCCGAGTTCCATCAACCGCTTGGGCTGCAGCCGGCCGCTCGCGTCGACGCTGCCGAGGCCGATGAAGCGAGCCTGCGGTGCGTAGATACGCACCTGCGCAGCGGCCTCCGTGCCCCATTCCGCCAGAGCAACCGCCTGACCATGCCCGACGCGTTCTGCCTGTCGGGCATCGAGATCGACGCGTCGATAAGCACGCAGCGGATGGTCGATCGGCAGGATGCGCCGCGTCCTGCCGGCTTCATCGCAGCGTTCGAGCTCCTGCAGCGTGATCATCGATTCCTCCTCGAACGGCGCCGTCCAGGCACGGTGCAGGTGCACCACGTAGCCGCAGGTTCCAAGCGCTTCGGCGATCTCTTCCGCCAGCACGCGGACGTACGTGCCCTTGCTGCAAGTGACGCGTACGGTCAGGCGCGGCGTCGACCACGCCTCGGCGGCCAGCGACACGATCTCGATCGCTCGCGGCTGCCGTGCGACTTCGAGGCCGCGGCGCGCAAGCTGGTACAGGCGTTGCCCCTCGTGCTTGATCGCCGAATGCATCGGAGGAACCTGCGTCCGCTCGCCGATGAAGCCGGCCAGCGTTCGCCCGATCGCGGCAGCGTCGAGTGTCGGCACGGGTCGGCGCTCGATCACCTCGTGCTCGGCGTCGCCTGACGCTGTTCGCTCGCCGAGGTGGATCGTGAAGCAGTACTGCTTGCGGGCATCGAGCAAGGCGCCGGCGATCTTGGTCGCCTCACCGAGGCAGATCGGCAACATGCCGCTCGCCAGCGGATCGAGACTGCCCGTGTGTCCGGCCTTCGAGGAGCCGTAGAGCCGTTTGACCTGCTGCAGGGCCGCGTTGGAACTCAGGCCCGCGGGTTTGTCCAGCAGCACGATGCCGCTGACGCTCCGGCGTTCCGCACTCGCTGCGGTCACCGCGGCGGCGGCTCGCTGTCGTCGGCGCCCTCGGGCGGCTCCTCGGCGTGCTGCTGGTGATCGCGCGCGACCGCCGCATCGATGATCTCGGTCAGCCGCATCCCGGCGTCGAGCTGCTCATCGACGGCGAAATGCAGCTCCGGGGCCACGCGCAACTTGAGTGCGCGACCGACGTGCCCGCGCAGAAAGCGCGCGGCGCCATCCAGACCCGCCTGCAGCGCCGCGGCGTCGCGCGAGCGATCGAAGGGAAGGTAGTAAATGCGGGCGTGCCCCAGGTCGGGCGAGACGCGCACCGCCGTCAGCGTAACGCTGCCGACGCGCGGGTCCTTGACGTCGCGGCGCAACAGCTCGCTGACGACGCGCTGCAGCTCGGCTTCCAGCCGGCGGGTGCGATTGGGGTCACGAGGCATGGCTAACCCGCAAGCGCAGCGGGGACTGACCGGGGAGGGCTTTCGGGGACGCCGTGAATCCGTCCCTGGAGGCTGGCGCGCGAACGTCCTGTTCGCGAGCGCCCCGAAAACCCTCCCCGGTCAGTCCCTGCTGCGCTTCCACGTAAGGGTCACTGTAACGTACGAACTACTTCGACGCGCGCGTAGCACTCGATCTGGTCGCCGACCTTCACGTCGTTGTAGTTCTTCACGCCGATGCCGCACTCGGTGCCTGCACGCACCTCGTTGACGTCGTCCTTGAAGCGGCGCAGCGATTCGAGTGCACCTTCGAAGATCACGACGTTGTCGCGCAGCACGCGGATCGGGTTGTTCCGGCGCACGAAGCCGTCGATCACCATGCAGCCGGCGATCGCGCCGATCTTGCTGGAGCGGAACACGTCGCGCACCTCGGCGAGGCCCACGATCTGCTCCTTGACCTCCGGCGCGAGCATGCCCGTCATCAGCTGCTTCACGTCGTCGATGGCTTCGTAAATGATGCTGTAGTAGCGCACATCGACACCCATCTCCTTGATGGTGTCGCGGGCCGCCGCGTCGGCGCGGACATTGAAGCCGATGATGCGGGCGCGCGAGGCCGCCGCCAGCGTCACGTCGGACTCGGTGATGCCGCCGACGCCGGCGGCGATCACCTTGACCTTCACTTCGTCGGTCGAGAGCTTGGTCATCGCGTCGCGCAGCGCCTCGGCGCTGCCCTGCACGTCGGTCTTGATGAGCAGCGCCACCACGCCCTTGGAGTCGTCGACCTGCGAGAACACGTCTTCGAGCTTGGTCGGCCCCTGCTTGGCGAGCTTGGTATCGCGGAACTTGCCCTGCCGGTACAGCGCGACTTCGCGCGCCTTGCGGTCGCTCTCGACCGCGAGCACCTCGTCGCCGGCGTTGGGCGTGCCCGTGAGTCCCAGCACGACCACGGGCATCGACGGCCCGGCCGTCTCGACCGGATTGCCCGCTTCGTCGAACATCGCGCGTACGCGTCCGAACTCCTGCCCCGCAAGAATCGGGTCGCCGAGCCGCAGCGTGCCGCGCTTGACCAGGATCGTGGCCACGGGGCCGCGGCCTTTTTCCAGCGTCGACTCGAGCACCGCGCCGCCCGCGAGTCCCGCGACCGGCGCCTTCAGCTCCAGCACCTCGGCCTGCAACACCAGCGTTTCGAGCAACTGGTCGATGCCCTGCCCGGTCTTGGCGGACACGTAGGTAAAGAGATCAGCGCCACCCCACTCTTCGGGGATGACCTGATGCTTGGACAGGTCGGTCTTGACGCGCTCCGGATCGGCGTCGCCCTTGTCGACCTTGTTGACCGCCACCACGATCGGCACTTCCGCGGCGCGGGCGTGCTGGATCGCTTCCACGGTCTGCGGCATGACACCGTCGTCGGCTGCGACGACCAGCACCACGATGTCCGTGACCTGCGCACCGCGGGCGCGCATCGCCGTGAACGCGGCGTGGCCCGGTGTGTCGAGGAACGTCACCACGCCGCGCGGCGTTTCGACGTGGTACGCGCCGATGTGCTGCGTGATGCCGCCCGCCTCACCGGCCGCGACCTTGGTACGGCGGATGTAGTCGAGAAGCGAGGTCTTGCCGTGGTCGACGTGACCCATGACGGTGACCACCGGCGGCCGGGGCAGCATTTCGACCTCGCCACCCTCGGCGAGCTGCACGTCGGCCTCGACGGTGCTCTCTTTCACGACCTTGGCGGTGTGGCCCAGCTCCTCGACCACGAGCACCGCGGTGTCCTGGTCGATGGGCTGGTTGATGGTGGCCATCACGCCCATGTTCATCATCACCTTGATCACTTCATTGGCCTTGATGGCCATGCGCTGCGCAAGCTCGGCGACGGTGATGGTCTCGGTGATCTGCACTTCGCGCTTGACCGGCGCGGTGGGCATCTCGAAGGCGTGGCGCGATTCGGTCGCCGCCGGCGCCGAGCCGCGCGACTTGACCCGCTTCTTCTTCTTGAAGCGTGCACTGACGTCGGCCACGACGTGCAGCTCCGTGCGTCCGTAGCGCGTGTGCTTGTTCGGGTCCACGACCTCTTCGCGGCCGCGCTGCACCTTCTGCGCTTCCTGCTGCGTCTTGCGCTGCTTCTCCGCTTCCTCGCGCTGACGCGTCTCTGCCTGACGTCGTGCCTCTTCCTCCGCCGCCTGTGCGCCGCGCCGCGATTCCTCTTCGGCGCGCCGGCGGTTCTCGACCTCCATCTGCTCGCGCGCGCGCCGCTCCAGCTCCTGCCGCTCGGCGTCGCGCTTCGCGTTCTCCTCGGCCTCGCGCTTGCGGTCCAGCTCTTCCTGCTGCTGGCGCGCCTGCTCGGCGAGCACGTCGCGCTTGATGTAGGTGCGCTGTCCGCGCACTTCGACGTTCACCGTGCGCGCACGACCCTGCGCGCTGGCGAGCTTCAGCTCGCTCTGCGACTTGCGCTTGAGCGTGATCTTGCGCGGCGACGCGGTCCCGGTCTCGACGCTGCCGTGGCTGCGACGCAGATGCGTCAGCAGCTCCATCTTCGCTTCGTCGGTGATGGTGTCGTTGGCGCCTTTCACGGTGATGCCGGCCTGGTCGAGCTGCGTGAGCAGCCGCTCGACCGGGACCTTCAGCACCTCTGCGAACTGGGCTACGGTGACGTCAGCCATTTGCGCTCCTCAGGCCTGCCCGCCGGCCTCGAACCAGTGGGCACGCGCCGCCATGATCAGCTTGGCCGCGCGCTCGGCATCGATGTGTCCGAGCTCGGTCAGCTCGTCGACCGACTGTTCCGCCAGCTCCTCGCGCGTGCGCACGCCGCCGCGCGCCAGGTTCAGCGCCAGGTCGGGGTCCATGCCGTCCACGCTCAGCAGGTCGTCCGCTGGCACGGCCTGCTCGATCGTCTCCTCGCTGGCGATCGCCTGCGTGAGCAGCACGTCGCGGGCGCGGTTGCGCAGTTCCTTGACGATGTCCTCGTCGAACTCCTCGATGGCCGTGAGCTCGCTGGCCGGGACGTATGCGACTTCCTCGATGGTCGAGAAGCCTTCCTGCACCAGGATGGTGGCCACGTCCTCGCCGACGTCGAGCTGCTGCATGAACATCTCGCGCAGCGTGCGCGACTCGCTCTCGCTCTTGGCCTCGGCCGCCGTTTCCGTCATCACGTTGAGCTCCCAGCCGGTGAGCTGGCTGGCGAGACGGATGTTCTGGCCGCCGCGGCCGATGGCCTGCGACAGCTTGTCCTCGGCGACCGCGATGTCCATCGAGTGCGAGTCCTCGTCGACGACGATCGACTGCACCTCGGCCGGCGACATGGCGTTGATGACGAACTGCGCGGCGTTGTCGTGCCAGGGAATGATGTCGACGCGCTCGCCGGCGATCTCGTTGGAGACCGCCTGCACGCGTGAGCCGCGCATGCCGACGCAGGCACCCACCGGGTCGATGCGCGGATCGTTGGTCTTGACGGCGATCTTGGCGCGCACGCCCGGATCGCGCGCCGCGCCCAGGATCTGGATCAGGCCCTGGCCGACTTCCGGCACCTCGAGCTTGAACAGCTCGATCAGGAACTCGGGCGCGGTCCGGGTCAGGAACAGCTGCGGGCCGCGCGGCTCGGAGCGCACGTCGCGCAGGAACGCCTTGATGCGGTCCTGCGAGCGCACCGGTTCGCGCGGGATCAGCTCCTCGCGCGCCACGAAGCCTTCGGCATTGCTGCCGAGATCGACATAGACGCCGTTGCGATCCACGCGCTTGACGATGCCGCTCACCAGCTGGCCGATGCGATCCTGGTACTCGTCCACCACCTGCGCGCGCTCGGCCTCGCGCACTTTCTGCACGATCACCTGCTTGGCGGTCTGCGCGGCGATGCGCCCGAACGCCACCGACTCCATCGGCATTTCGACGAAGCCGCCCGGCTCGATCTCGGCGTTGAGGTCGCGTGCGTCGTCGAGACGCAGCTCGCGCTCGGGGAATTCCAGCTCGGTGGAGTCGTCGGCGAACACCTTCCAGCGGCGGAAGGTCTCGTAGTCGCCCGTCTTGCGGTTGATCGAGACGCGCGCGTCCATGTCCTCGCCGTGTTTCTTGCGGGTAGCCGACGCCAGCGCCGCCTCGAGCGCCTCGAAGATGATTTCCTTGTCGACGCCCTTCTCGTTGGAGACGGCATCCACAACCATCAGGATCTCTTTGTTCATGTCGCTACCCCGTCAACTCGCGTCGGCGTCACGTCACATCGTCACGTCGGCACTTCGTCAAGCTGGCACCACGCGTGCCTTCTGGATCCGCGCGATGTCCAGCGTCACCGACGCTCCATCCACTTCCATTTCGATCGCATCGCCAGCCACGCCGCGCAGCGTGCCGGTGTAGCGGCGCCGCCCCTCTACGGCCTCCGCCAGTTGCACCTTGACCCGGTTGCCGCGAAAGCGCTCGAAGTGCTCGCGCGTGCGCAGGATGCGGTCCAGTCCGGGCGAGGACACCTCGAGCGTGTAGGCGCCGGGGATCGGATCCTCGGCATCGAGGATCGCGCTCACCCGGTGACTGACGCGTTCGCAGTCATCGAGAGTGATTCCCGCCGGCGCGTCGATATAAAGACGCACCACTCCACCCGATCCCGCCGGCACGAACTCGACGTCGACCAGCTCGTAGCCGAGCGCGCCCACCGGCGGCTCCAGCAAGCTCAAGAGCTGCTCGCGCATCGCCCCACCCAGGACCCGCCGAATCAGGTCCAGAAACAAAAATGGGCCCCTGGGGCCCACCTTGGAATTCTTCCCCGCGGGTCCGGCCAGGAACCCGCCCCGCACAAATGAAAAAGCCCCTCAAGGGGCCCTCTCATTTGTAAACCACTGTTTTCACAGAGCTCGATAGCCCTTGAGCCATCGAGGGCGCGAAGTTTACCCGAAGCGGCCGGACGTTGGAATCACCTCGCGCGGTGCGTCATGATCCCGCGCAGCAGCTCGGCGTCCACCGGTTTGACCAGGTGCATGTCGATGCCAGCCGCGAGCGATTTCTCCCGATCGCGCTGCTGCCCATAGCCGGTCAGCGCGCAGATCAGCACGCCCTGCGACCACGACCGCTCACGAATCGCCCGCGCCGCTTCCAGGCCGTTCATGAGCGGCATGTCCACGTCGAGAAAGATGAGATCAGGACGAAAGTCCTCGGCGACCGCGACCGCCTGCACGCCATCGGCGGCCATCCTCACTTCCGAGCCCATCATCTGCAGTAGCGTCCCCAGCGACAGCGCCAGGTCCGGCCGCTGGGCCCCTGGCGATCTGGAGTGCTTCGAGGCCGGTGCTCGCCTCGACCACGCGAAAACCGGCGGTCTCGAGCACGCGCCGTTTCGCGTACCGTCCGGACGCCCCGATCGAGTGCTGCGGTCACCAGGTCCACGAAACGAGTCGACTCGTTGCGCAGCATCTCCTCGCTGATCGCACCAGCGCGCGAACGCACCGCCGAAAGCTGCTGCTGCATCCACTCGGAGAGGATGCCGGCCCGGTCAGCACTCATGGTGGCCGCGAGCCTGGACCCGTTGTTCGTTGCCATCGTGATCCCTGTTGTGAAGCCGCGCGTTGCGGGCGTGTTGTGCGCGCCCGCGCGGATTCCTGTTCGCTTGTAATCGGGTACTGGGTGGGCGCGGAATTAGAGCACGGAGGGAATGGCCGGCAATGTAGGACGGGGCCGACACTTCAGCAGGCCGGCACCTGAATCTTTACAGGCTGCTTGATCCCCTCAGGAGCCTTTGGGCATCGGCCTTCGGACGTCTGGGTCCGCAGCGGGCGGCCGATAAGTCCGGTAGAGTTGCAAGTCCTTGCGAGGGAGGAGCCAGCCATGCATGCCCGTCCGGCTCTGCGTTGGTCGATCGGCGCGTCGTTGGGGATTGCCGCGTTGCTCGTCGATGCACGGGCGCAGGAAACCCGGCCCGGTAGTGCGGCGGACGGCGCCCCAGCAACTCAGGGCGAAAGCGCCGCGAGTGAACGGACCAGCCCGACGACTGAGGGCACCGGTGCGCCGGCCGCGGGCGTCCAGCCCCTTGCGGAGAGCGGCTGGCTGACTCTCGGCCTCATGCGCGTACGCGACATGACGCCCTTCGGCCTCAATCGCCTCGACATGCTGCCCGCCCACGCGGTCAAAGCAACACCGGGCACCTTCGCCTTCGAGTTCAACCTGTCGTATCAGAACACCTGGGCGATCTCGAACAACGTCAAGGATTACCTCGAGGCGCGCGGTATCGAGCGCGGCGCGATCACCGGCACCGATGTCACCAACATTCTCGCGTTGCCCGGCGACGCCTACCTCGTCGACGGCGAATTCGGCCTGCTCGATCTCACCCTGCATCACCGCCTGAGCAGCCATTGGGGCCTGTACGCGACCATTCCTTTCTATTTCTTCGAGGGCGGCTTCCTCGATTCCACGATCGAGAGCTTTCACGACACGGTCGGCTTCAGCAACGCGGGGCGCGAGTTCGTGACCCGCGACAGCTTCACCGGCATCGCGAACCTGCGCGGGACCGGCACGCAGATCGTGATCACCGCAAAGCCGGACAACGACTTCGGCGACCCGGTGCTGGGCGCGCGCTACTCGCTCAAGGACGTGCCGAAGACGTGGAACATGATTTTCGAGGCCGCCGTAAAAGTGCCGCGCTCGGACGAGGAACGCCTGGTGTCGACCGGTGAGGCCGACTATGGCGCGCAGGTCTCCTCGCAGTGGTTCTTCGACCGCAACGCGCTCTATCTCACGCTGGCCGGCGTCTACTACGCAAGCCCGGAGCCCGGACTGGCATCGGACATGTGGATACCGACGGTGATCGGTGGATGGGAAACGCGTATCACCGAGCACCTCAACTTCATCCTGCAGGTGTACGCGAGCGAAAGCACGGTGCAGGAAACCAACCTCGACGAGCTGTCTGCCAATAAACTGCAGGCGACCCTGGGGCTGCAGTGGCTGTATCGCGGCGCCGCGCTGCGCTTCGGCCTCACGGAAAACCTCGCCAACTTCAGCAACACGCCGGACGTCGGCTTGACGCTGTCGGTTGGCAAGGTGTTCTACGGCGGCCGCACGCGATAGCTGTCTCACGCCCGAAAGCTGTCTCGCGCCCGAAAGCTGTCTCGCCCGAAAGCTGTCTCGCCCGAAAGCTGTCTCGCTCAGGCGCCCACCGCCGGCCCCTTGTTGCCTCCGGGGCCGACCGAGATGCTGAGGCCGTCGCTCTTCGGTGGCGGCGCCTTGGTATCGCCGAGGTACTTCGGCAGATCGAGACCGGCCATTTCCGCGACGTCGTGCAGCGGCGGCAGGCTCTTCACGAGCCCCGCGAGGAAATTCGCGGTGGTAGTGCCGCCGTTCGTGCCCTGGCCGCCGTCCCAGACGGTGAGCTTGTCGATCTTGATGTTCTTGATGGCCTCGACCTGCAGCTGCACCAGGTCCTGCAGCTTCTCGGTGATCAACAGCGTGGCCGCGGCGCGCGCGTCGTTGTTCACGCCCTTCACCAGCTCGAGATAGCCCGCGGCCTTCGCATCGAGCACCTGACGGATGCCGCGCGCTTCGGCTTCGTACTTCATCAGGATTGCATCGGCCGTGCCCCTGGCCTCGCGCCGGATGCGCTCGGCCTCCGCCTCCGCGGCGATTTCGATCTTGCGCTTCTCGATCTCCTGCTTCACGACCTCGGCCGCCGTGAGGCGCTGCTCTTCGGCGAGGTACTGCGCGCGCTGGATCTCCGTCTCTGCCTGCAGGCGCGCCACTTCACCGCGCTGCGTGGCTTCCGCCTGGCGCACCGCGAGCTCGGCATTGGAGGCAGCCATCGTCGCTTTCGCCTTGTTTTCGCCGGCGATTGCTTCCGCTTCCTGAGCCTCGACGTACACGCGCTTGTCGGCCTCGGCCTTCTTCTTGCCCTTCTCCGCCGTCGCCTCGTTCTCGGCGACCTTGATCTCCATGTCGCGGGTGGCCTCGGTCTCGCCGATGGTGGCCAGCGTCTCCTGCTGCTGGACGTAGACGCGCTTGTCGGCGTCGGCCTGCTTCTGGCCTTTCTCCGAAGTCGCGACGTTCTGCGCCACGCGGATCTGCTTCTCGCGCGTCGCCTCCGATTCGCCGATCGCGCCCTTCTTGTCCTGCTCGGCGACGTCGATCTTCGCCTGGTTGAGCGCCTCGGACGCGGCCTTCTTGCCGATCGAGTCGATGTAGCCCGACTCGTCCGTGATGTCGGTGATGTTCACGTTGATCAGGTACAGGCCGACCTTGTTCAGCTCCGGCGCCACGTTGCGCCGGATGGCGTCGAGGAATTTCTCGCGATCCTGGTTGATCTGCTCGATGGTCAGCGAGGCGACCGTGAGGCGCAGCTGGCCGAAGATGATCTCCTTGGCCATCTCCTCCACGTCCTCGGAAGTCAGGTTCAACAACCGCTCGGCGGCGTTGTACATGATCGCTTCTTCGGTGCTGATACCGATCGTGAAGGTGCTGGGCACGTTGATGCGGATGTTCTGCATCGACAGCGCCTTCTGCAGCGGAATCGGGATGGTGAGCGGCGTCAGGCTCATGAAGGAATAGTCCTGCACCAGCGGCCAGATGAAAGCGCCGCCGCCGTGGATGCAACGCGCCGACTGGCCGGCGCCCACGCGCCCGTAGATCACCAGGATCTTGTCCGACGGACAGCGCTTGTAGCGCGTCGCCAGGAAGACCACCGACATCATCGCCAGCACGAACAGCGCGGCGATCGGCAGGATCCAGAATTCGGAAATCATGGCCGCTCCCTCAGTTGACCTTGCGTTCCACCACCAGCACGTCGCCCGACACGCCGGTCACGCGCACCAGTTCGCCGGTCGCGAGCGCGCCGCCGTCCGCGGACGTGGCCTCGAACTCGCGCAACCTGCCGGCGATCGCCACCTGCACTCGGCCCGTGCCGCGCGCCGGAATCGTCAGATACACGCTGCCTTCGCCGCCGACCGCGCGATCCGTGGGCAGCGTGCCGCTCGATTGCAGCCGACCCATCGACAGGAAGATGCGCTGGATCAGGAACATCGAGCCGATGCCGGCCACGACCGCGCCGACGCTCGCGAACGCCGCGCTCCAGGTGGTGGTACGCAGCAACGCGTAGCCGACGAGGCCGAACATCATGAAGAAGGCGGTGATGCCCTGAATGGACAGGAGCTGAAAGCCCGTGTCGGAATCGGGGTGCACGTCGGCACCCTCGCCGTGATCGCCGAAGCCCACCAGCAGCAGGAGCAGGCGCAACAGGAGCATGCCGCCGCCGATCAACGCACAGACGACGAAGAACAGCTCGAGACGGCCGAGGCCCTCGAAGAAGACGCTCATCCGGTTCCTCCCTCGAATCGGATCGCTCGCTTGGTTTTTCTGGTGGCGATCCGTCCTTTTGCAAGGTACGTCACGCGCGCGGGCGCGGCAAGCGCAAACCCTCACGGCTCCTCGGCTTGCGCGCGGTTGTAGGAGCCCGTCCGACGCTCTTATCAGGCTGCGACTGCTCTCCGTCCGCCGACTCGCGTGTGAGTCTGCAGCCACGCACAACCGTGGCACGGAAGGCCCGATGGCGCTAGCTGCACGCCTGCTCTCGATTGCGCATCCGGTGGTCTGCGAGCAGGAATCCACCGAATCCCTGCGACTGCAGGTCAGCGCCGATTTGCGGCGCGTCCCGAAGTCGATCTCGCCGCGCTGGCTGTTCGACGAGCGCGGCTCCGCGCTTTTCGACAGGCTGTGCAGCGTCCCTGAGTACTACCTCGCGCGCTCCGAGCTGGCGCTGGTGGATCGGCACGCCAGCACGATCGCCGGGCGCCTGGGCCCGGACGTGGTGCTCATCGAGTTCGGCAGCGGAACCAGTCTCAAGGCGCGCGTGCTGCTGGATGAACTCGCTGCGCCGTTCGCCTACGTCCCCGTCGATCTGTCGCGCACGCAGCTCATATCCGCATCGCGTGCCCTGGCCGTACGCTTTCCGGATCTGCGCGTGCTGCCGGTCTGTGCGGACTTCACGCGCTCCTTCGTTCTGCCGGTCGATGCCCAGAGCGATCGACGTCGGCTCGTGTATCTCGCGGGGGCGACCCTCTGCGGTTTCGACCCGCAGGCGCGGCTCGAGCTGCTGCGGCTGATGCACCTGGTCGTGGGTCCGGACGGAGCGGTGCTCGTGAGCATCGACCTGCGCAAGGACGTGCAGCTCATCGAGAGCGCGTACAACGACCTCGCGGGCGTGACGGCACGCTTCAACCGCAATGTGCTCGCGCACCTCAACAACCGCTTCGATGCGACGTTCGACGTGTATTCGTTCCGTCACGAGGCCGTCTGGCTGCCGCAGGCGGGATGCGTCGAGATGCGACTGCGCAGCCAGGTCGATCAGAGCGCGCAGCTCGGGCCGGAGAAAATAGAGTTTCGAGCCGGCGAGCCCGTGATCACGGCTCGCGGCTACAAGCCGCGCGAGGAAGAGTTCGAGGAGCTGGTGGAAAAAGCCGGCATGGGGATCGGCGCGCGGTGGGTGGACCACCAGTGGAGCTACGCGCTCTACTGGCTGGAAAGCCCACCCGCGCCGGGCATCTGATTAGACGGAGGGAATCAGCTGCAGTGAGCGTACCGCCCGAACGCGTCCGTCGCGACGCGCCGAGTGCCTTGCTCGCCCGATCTTGCCGCTCGAACGGCCTGCGCATCGAACCAGTACATGCCGTCCACCGGGCTCGCGCCGCGCGCAAACCAGGACACGATCGCCGCAACCACTGCCATTCGCCCGTTCATCGCGCACCTCCTTTCGGTGCGTGCACTGTGATCCGGCCTGGCGATGACAACAAACAGTCTCTCTTCGGCTCGCTTAAGGAAAGCTGACGCACAGGCATGACGCGTGCGACGGCGAGGTGCGCGGCCAGGTGGGAAATCAGCGCGGCAGCGAAGAATAGCGTCGCGGCCGGCTGGGCAGCTGGGCCGTGGCGGAACAGCGCCGCGCGCCGCACTTCGAGCAGCGCAGCTTCGCAACCACGGTGACGATCAGCGCGTCCCAGCCGAAGAGCTTCGCGAGATCGCGCGGCGTACGCTCACTGCGATGGCCGCAGTTGCCGCACAGGAGCATGAGATCGAATTGCCCGAAGTGATCGGACAAGCGGGTGATGGCGCGCGGCATACGCGCATGGTGGCAGCCGCCCGAGCGCCCGGTCCATCCAGTGGCGGGCGAGCGTGACTGCTGTATGAAAGTCACTCGGCGTAGTTCACTCGGCGTAGTTCACTCGGCGTAGTTCACTCGATGAAATCGCGCGAGGAAATCACTCGGGCTTGTCGTGCGATAGCCAGTAACGTTCGAGGCCGCCGACGCCGCGCACGGTGTACACCTGCCCGACGTGGTCGTTCACGTCACCCGGCCGAACAGTCTTGCCCGCTTGTTTTTCTGCATCGAGCGTCCGCCGTAGCGCGCTCATCGCCGAACCCACGTCGACGTGAGGTTCCGCCGCGTGCGTCAGCGAACAAAGCCAGATACCCATCGTCCCACCCCCCAAACCTGTCCGTGTGTTCGGTAATCGCCGTCTCGTGCATCCTATGAGAAGGGACCGGTGCGAACCCGGGCGCACTTCACACCGCGCGCGACGGGAGCGCTATGTCAAGTCTTGCCCGGCGGCTCATCCCCCGCGGCGGCGATCGACCACACGCTTTGCCTTGCCGCCCGAGCGCTCCAGCGTGCCCGGCGGCCCGACCGTCACCCGCACGCTCACGCCGATCCGGCCCTTGATCTCACGTGCCAGCCGCTGCCCCGCTTCGTCACCCTCGGAGCCGGCATCCGGCGAGCACTCGACGATGACCGTGAGCTCATCGAGCTGGCCTTCGCGCGTCACCTCCAGCTGGTAGTGAGGCGACAGGCCGGGGACCTGCAGGATCAGCTCCTCGACTTGTGATGGAAAGACGTTCACCCCGCGGATGATCAGCATGTCGTCGCAACGTCCACGGATGCGCGCCATGCGCCGCATCGCGCGCGCGGTCGGCGGCAGCAGGCTCGTGAGATCGCGCGTGCGATAGCGGATCACCGGCAGAGCTTCCTTGGTGAGCGATGTGAACACGAGCTCGCCTTGCTGCCCGTCGTCGAGCACTGCGCCGTTCTCGGGATCGACGATCTCGGGATAGAAGTGATCTTCCCAGACGACCGGTCCATCGCGTGTCTCCGCGCATTCCTGCGCCACGCCCGGCCCCATGACTTCGGAGAGGCCGTAGATGTCGAGCGCCTGCAAGCCGATGCGCGTTTCGATCTGCGCGCGCATGGCTTCGCTCCAGGGCTCCGCGCCGAGAATACCCACCTCGAGAGAGCAGGCTGCCGGATCGCGCCCCTGGCGCACGAACTCCTCGGCGATCGCCAGCAGGTAGGACGGCGTGACCATGATGATGCGCGGCTCGAAATCGCAGATGAGCTGCACCTGGCGTTCCGTCATGCCGCCGGACACCGGAATCACCGTGCAGCCGAGCTTTTCCGCGCCATAGTGAGCGCCCAAACCACCAGTGAAAAGCCCGTAGCCGTAAGCCACGTGCACCAGGTCGCCGGGCCTGCCTCCGGCTGCGTAGATCGAACGCGCCATCAGAGTCGCCCAGGTCTGCAGATCTCGCTCGGTATATCCCACCACCGTGGGCTTGCCGGTCGTCCCGGAAGAAGCGTGCACGCGCGCGACGCGCTCACGGGGTACGGCGAACATCCCGAAAGGATAGTTCTCGCGCAGGTCGCTCTTGCTGGTGAACGGAAAGTGACGCAGGTCGCCGAGCGTTCGCAGGTCGTCGGGCGTGACGCCTGCGGCGTCGAACTTCCGGCGATAGTGCGTGACCTTGTCGTACGCATGCTGCAGCGTCCAGCGCAGCCGCTCGAGCTGCAAAGCCTGCAACTCATCTCTGCTCGCCGTCTCGATCGGCTCGTACGCCACGCCCTGCTCTCCCGCCGGGCCAGCAGCCTAACGTCTTCTATACGGTACCAAAAACAGTACGGCATCTGATAAGAGAAGGCCCCCGGCGCAGCTTTAGCGGGGGGCCTCATCAAGCCGGGGAGTACCCGAGCCTCTTAGCCGTTTCCATCCGTAGTGGTACACGACCGTGAGCAGAGTATCCGCGCTCACGCTCGCGGCAACCATGCTCCGACGCCGCATTGCCTTGTCGGAATGCATTGGCGTCGGCCTGTCGGAACTCCGTTCCCCTGCGCTGTCGGCATCGTCCGACCCCTGTTGCTTCGCGCAGACAGTATTTCGCGCGACCGGCCCGGGACGCGCGCTACACGCATTCTTTGTAAATTCAGAGCAGGCCTTCGAGGCGCTCGAGGTCGTTGATCATGCGCCATTGCCCGCCGCTCTTTTCGACCTTCTGGCGCCAGGTGTCGACGCGCGCCATGTATTCGCGCGGGTCGATGTTGTCGGAACGCAGCTTGGTGACGTTGAGCGCCACCACCTCGAAGCCGTCGAGGTCGAGCGGCACGTCGCGCACGTAGCCCTCGGCCAGATCCTCTTTGAGGTCGGAGAAAATCAGGATCGATTTGCGCCCGGATTCCTTCTCCTTGAGGAACTCGATGGCCTGCAGCAGGCCGCCGGTGATGTCGGTGTACTGCGAGGACGAAGCGTTGTTGACGAACTCGCGCATCACGCCGGCGAAAGCGCGTTTCTGGCTGTTGGCGGTGCTCGGCCGGTCGTCGAAGGTCGCCTTGGCGACGATGTCCTTCTCGCTGAAGCTGCCGGTATCGATGCGCGCCACGGCGAAGGAATCCGCAGGCTCCAGGCGCGACAGCATGAAGAGGATGATCTGCTCGGCCTTCTGCAGCTCACCGCTGTACGTGCCGGAGGTATCCAGCAACAAGTACACGCCGGTGTGGCGCGAAGCTGTCGGCGAACAAGCCGCAAGCAGCAGTACGAGAGCAAGGAGTCGCAGTCTCATGAGCGCACCTCACCTACCGGCGTGGATGCCACCTCAGGATTCTGTGCGCCGTGGCCGAGCCGGCTTTCGAGCCAGAGCGGCACGAAGAGCGGCAGATCGTACAGTCGCTCGGTCAGGACGCCGAAGTGGCGAAAGCCGTTGCCCAGCACGCGCAGGAGCAGCGCCAGCGCGCGCAGCACCGCGATACCGGCGAGTCCGAGCACGGTGCGCAGCGAATGCACGAAGGTTTCGAGCGGAATCGCCACGAAGACGAGGGCGAAGGGCAGAATGAAGCCCATGCCCATCTGCGCAGCCGTCGTGATCCACAGGTACTCGTTCTGCAAGGCGCCGTCGGCCTCGCCCCGCAGCAAGGCACCGGTCGCCAGCTCGTCCTGCAGCAGCACTTCGCGCATGTAGGCGAGGCCCGCTTCGATGCTGGCGAGCAGCAGCAGAATCGAGAACGTGATCCAGATCATGCGCACGCGCATCTTGTCAGGCAGCGCACCGATCACGGGGAACAGGCGCGTGATGCGCAGCGACTCCATGAGGAACAGGCCCATGGAGATTTCCACCATGATGATGACCAGCGCGGCGATGTCCGCCGTGCGGAAGGTGCCGATGAAGCTGGTGCCGCCGACCATCTCGGCCATGGGACGCGCGATCAGCGAGAAGTTGATGGCGGCACCGCCGATCGCCACCACGAGCACCAGCGAAGACACGAAGAACTGCACCACCGAGGAGGACGAGAGCACCGACACGGCGCGGTCCTGGCCGCGCACGATCTCTTCGTACTCCTGCATGTGCCGATCGATGGTCACCGAGCGCGCCAGCAGGCTCTCGACGCACTTGTTGACGCGGCCCAGCGTTTCCTGGATCGCGCGCCACTCCGGCATCATGGCCCGCAGCAGCGAATGGCGTTCGGCGCTCGCCTTGCGATACATCTGCATCGCTTCGTTGTGCGCCTTGACCAGGGACTTGTGGATGTCCGCGAGCACCTCGGCAGCGCCGTTACGCACGTCGAGCTTGGCCACGCCCTCCACCGCGCGCACCCAGCCTGGCGCTTCGGGCGGCACGTCCACCGCTTTCTGGTGGTCTTCCTCGATGCGCGTGATCGACTCGCTCAGTGCGCGATGCAATGCCGGGTAATGCGTGAGGTCCTTGCGCACCGTCTCGCCGACCCGCGCGAACTCGCGCTCGACCACGCGCTCCTTCGCCTCGCGGCCCGCCGCGAGGAGCACCTCGCGATTGCGCTCGGCGAGTCGCAGCTCGGCGTGAGCGACCGAGTGTGCCGCGAGGCGCAGGCCGCGAGACATTGCGCCGGTGGCGGTGTGGATGGCCTGGTGCGCGGTGCGGCGCGCCAGGTACATGACCGCCACCAGGATCACGAACCAGAGTAGCGCCGAGACGAACGGCCACGGCGTGATCGCAAGAATGCCTGTCGAGAACATGCGCGTCCCCTCTGCTGGTGCGTGATGCCGCTAAGCGAGGAGATCTGCGGGGCCGCGCGTGGGAGTGAAGGCGGCCGGAAGAGCGATCCTCACTGGCAACCCCGCTGTCATTGGGAAAACCCTTTAGACCGGTGGCTTTGCGACCCTCTCTTTCGAGAGGTGTGCCTCTGCAGTGCTCGACGGAGCCTGCCCCCCGAGGGTGATTCTGTCAACGACGCGCCGCACGCGCGCGACGTTATGTAATGCGTGTGGCGGTGGACTCGCGGGCGCGTCGGGGCCACGATACCTGCGGGAGTAAGGAGGTCACATGGATCTTTCTCGGACGCTGGCCGGACGCGCTCGTCGCGCGTCACTCGCCTGCACGATGCTTTTCGCGCTGGCCGCGTGCGAGCGGGGCACAGAGGCGCCGGCAGCAACAAGTGGCACTGAAATGGATTGGGCGCGCGCCGCGCTCGAGCGCAATCCGCGCATCGAGGTCGTCGCGACCGACACGCAGGCTGGCGTGTTCACGGTGCGCGACAAGGGCAGTGGTGAAGTGCGCACGGTCAGCCTCGATGAGCTCGCGGCGGCACCGATCGCACAGCTGGCGGTGACGGTTCCTGCTTCAGGAGCGGCCGCCCCAACACCGGCGACTACGCCGCCCGCCGAGCCCTCGCCGTCGACTGAAGAGACTGCGAGTGCCGAAGGCGACAGTGAACCGACGCAAGCATCGGCAACACCCACGCAGGACAACTACACGATCGAACGCAGCAGCGACGGTGTACGCGTGACGGGTCCAGGCGTGAGCATCGTCTCCTCCGGCGGCAGCGTCGATTCGCGCGGTGCGCCCGGCAAACGCACGTCCGATCCGATCGTCTGCGAGGGGCGGCGGATGATGCACCTCGACAGCCGCAACATCTATGTCGACGGCGACGCCCTCATCGCGCGCGCCGGCTGCGAGCTGCACATCACCAACAGCCACATCGTCGCTTCGGGCACGGCGCTCTCGGTGCAAAGCGCCGTCGCGCACGTCAGCAACAGCACGATCGAAGGCACGCGAGCGGCGTACGACCTGGACGGCAGCGCGAAACTCTACTTGCGCGGCTCGACGGTCAACGGCGCACCGCTGCGCGCGGCGTATGCCCAGGTCCAGGATCAGGGCGGCAACGAGTTTCGAACCAGCGCCGGACGCTGACGCAACGGCATCGCCGGCGGCCGAGCTCAATCGGGACGAAATAGGCCCGAAAGCCCGCGCGTGCGCCGTTATGATGCCGCCTTCGTTCGCGGCTGTTTCAAGCTACTGATAACGGATGGTTCCATGCGCCTGCTGCTGCCTGCGGTCTGCTGCACCCTCCTCCCCACTCTCGCCCTGTTGCCGACTTGCCCGATCCGCGCCGCTGAAACGGCCGAACCGAAGGTCCTTCCGGCACCCGCGCGAGATGAAGGAGAAGGTCCGTACAGCCAGCTGATCCTTCGCAACGCCATCGTCATCTCGGGCAGCGGCGCGCCGGCCATGGGCCCGGCAGACGTCGTCATCGAAGGGAATCGCATCGTGCAGGTGATGTCCGTGGGCTCGCCGGGAGGCACGAAGCCCGAACCGCGCCGCCCGAAGCTCGTCTCCGGCGGTCGCGAGATGGATCTGAGCGGCCACTACGTCATGCCCGGGATCATCGACATTCACGGACACATCGGCGGCGAAGAGCAGAAAGTGTCGGCCGAGTACGTCTATAAGCTGTGGATGGGACACGGCATCACCACCATCCGCGACCCGGGCTGCGGCAACGGCATCGAGTGGTGCGTGAGCGAACAGAAGCGCAGCGAGCGCAACGAGATCACCGCACCGCGCATCTTTCCGTACGCGTTCTTCCGGCTGGACGTGCCCGCGACCAAGCCCGAGGACGGGCGCCGCTGGGTGCGGGAGATGAAGGCCAAGGGCGCGCTCGGCATGAAGTGCTTCGGCTACCGGCCCGACGTGCTCGAGGCGGTGTTCGACGAGCTGAAGAAACAGGGCATGCGCAGCGCCTGCCACCACGCGCAACTCGACGTGACGCGAGTGAACGTGCTCACGACCGCGCGCTGGGGGCTCACGTCGATGGAGCACTGGTACGGTCTGCCGGAAGCTTTGTTCGCCGACCGCACCGTGCAGGACTACCCGGCCGCGTACAACTACAACAACGAGCAGGATCGTTTCGGGCAGGCCGGACGGCTGTGGAAGCAGGCGGCGCCCAAAGGCAGCGAGAAATACGAAGCGGTGATGAAGGAACTGCTGGCGCTCGACTTCACCATCGATCCAACCTTCGGAATCTATTCCGCGTCCCGCGACCTGATGCGGGCACGGCGCGCCGACTGGCACGAGTCGTACACCCTGCCCTCCCTCTGGGATTTCTACACGCCCCATCGCGACCACCACGGCAGTTTCTTCTTCGACTGGGGCATCGAGGACGAGGTGGCCTGGCGCGAGAACTATCGGGCGTGGATGACGTTCGTGAACGACTTCAAGAACCGCGGTGGTCGCGTGACCGTCGGCTCGGACTCGGGCTTCATCTATCAACTCTACGGCTTCGGCACGATCCTCGAGATGGAAATGCTGCGCGAAGCGGGGTTCCACCCACTCGAGGTTCTACGGTCGGCCACGCTCAACGGCGCGCAGGCGATCGGCGCCGCGGACCGTATCGGCACGCTCGAGCCCGGCAAGTTCGCCGACATCGCGGTGCTCGACGAGAATCCGCTCGCGAACCTCAAAGTCCTCTACGGCACGGGACACATCCGGCTGGGTGACGACGGCCAGGCGCGCCGCGTGGGCAGCGTGAAGTACACGATCAAGGACGGCATCGTCTACGACGCGCGGGCGCTGCTCGCCGAAGTGCGCACGATGGTCGCGGACGCCAAGCGGGCGCGCGGAATCACGACGCTGCCGTAGCCGGTACCGGACTTTCGTTTAGTTATTCGTTTAGTTATTCATGTTCGGAGCAGACCGCGGCCGCCACCGTCGACCAAGCGTAAATAACCAAACGAATAACTAAACGAATAACTAAACGAAAGTCCGGTACCGACTTACACCTTCGTGTCGTAGCCGTCGGTCGAACGGCGCCCGCGCTCATCGCCGCGGCGGTCTTCGCCGGCATGCGCGCGCGCCGGGAATCCGTTGTCGCGTGCGCGGCGCTTGCCGGTGCGTCGATCGGAATGGTGCGCGTAGCGACAGCGGCACCCCTCCGGTCGATCGCAGCCCGCCAGCGGAAGCGGTGGCGCGTCCGGTGAAAGGTAGCGCCGTTCGCGCAACCCGCGGGCGGCCTTGCACAAGCCCTCGGGGTCGACCACGGACACGGCATGCCAGGGATTCGAGATCCTCTGACTGCGCTGAGGCTTTCCGGAAAACCACGTTCGCAGGCGGAAGCGATACGCGGCGGCCATGAAACGATCCTGCAACTCTGCCAGCATGATGTTCTTCTTGTTTTCGACTCGGCTCGAGCTCGAAACTACTTTAAGGCCGCTACCGGCCTCGTTGCCAGCCCCGCCGTTCTGCTGCGGCGCGCCAATTCTTAGAAACCCCTGAATTCCTTCGAGTTCGTGCGGACCCAGGTCTCGAAACCGGCCACCCGCGCCCCTACGGGCGCGCCCGCGTGACCAACCGCACGGATGCAGGGATTCCCTTACGTTACCGTCCCGGCCGCATGCACGATCCCACCACTACGCAGCGGCTCAGCGTTCTGCGCCCCGACAGCATCCGCAGCAAGATCCTGACGTTCGCGGTACTGGCCACGCTGCTGCCGTCGCTCGCCACCGCGTGGTTCTCCTACATGGAGAACAAGCGCTCGCTCACGGCAAGAGCGTCCGAAGAGCTGATGAGCGTCAGCGCGCAGACCGCACGCGAGCTCGACCTGTGGACCAAGGAGCGGCGCTATGACCTGCGCGTCTTCGCCAGCTCGTACGAGGTCACCGAGAACCTCGAGAACGGGGCGGCCGCGAGCAGCCGCGCGCGCCAGCGCCTCACGGAGTATCTGGACTCGGTGCGCGAGCGCTTCGCCGACTACGACGAGCTGCGCATCGTCGACGCCACCGGCCGCGTGGTCGCCGCCAGCGGTACGCTGGCCGCGCGCGAGAACGCAACCCGCAGCAGCACGGTCGCGCTGCCGGACGGGTGGCAGGCACAGGTGCGCGGCGACAATCTGGTGCTCGGTGCGCCTTTCTGGAACGCCGCGAACCAGCAGCCGCAGATGCTGGTGGCCGTGCCCATCGGCGTCGGCGAAGGCCGCTTTCTGGGTGCCATCGCCGCAACGGTGAACCTGCAGACCCTCGCGGCCACGCTCAAGCGCTTCGCGCCGCGCGACAGCGGCCATGTCTACCTGCTGACCGCCGGCGGCAAAGTCATCGTCAGCTCGCGCCAGGCGTCTGCCGAAGCGATGGCGCTGCGGTTCACGCCCGAGGCCATGCGCACGCGCCTGGCCCGGGAAGGCCGCTCCGCGGAATTCACCAGTGTGAGCGGCGAGACGGTCGTCGGCAGCATGCGCAGCGTGCCCGGCGTCGACTGGGTCGTGGTCGCGGAATTCCCGGCGGCCGAAGTGTTCCGCCAGCTCGAGCGTCTGCGCAACGTGACGCTCCTGATCGTGGCCGGCATGCTGGGCGTGGCCGGCGGGCTCGGTTATGCGCTCGGCCTCTTCATCGTGCGGCCGCTCAACCGGCTCGCGAAGGGCGCCGCCAAGGTGGCGGCGGGCGATCTCGACGTCGATCTGCCCGCGGGCATGGGCGGCGAGGTCGGCTATCTCACCGAGATCTTCAACAATATGGTGGCGCGCGTGCGCGCGAGTCGCGAGGAACTCGAGCGGCTGTCGGTCACCGACCCGCTCACCGGGCTGAACAATCGCCGCCGCATGATGGAAGTGCTCGAGAACGAAGTGCGCCGCTCGCGCCGCCTCAAGCACCCGTTCGCGGTGCTGATGGCCGACGTCGACCACTTCAAGCAATTCAACGACGCGCATGGGCACCCGGCCGGCGATGAAGTGCTGAAACGCGTGGCCGCGATCCTGCAGGAGACCACGCGCGACGTGGACTTCGTTGCGCGCTATGGTGGCGAGGAATTCCTCGTGCTCATGCCGGAGCTCACGGCGCAAGGCGCCGCCGAGGTGGTCGACCGGATCCGCCAGCGCATCGGGAGCGAGCCGGGCCTGGCCGGTACGATCACGCTGAGCTGCGGCGTCGCGGAATTCCCGGCGCACGGCGACAGCGGCACGGAGCTGATCAAAGTGGCCGACGACGCGCTCTACCAGGCCAAGCGCGACGGCCGCGACCGCGTGGTCGTGGTGCGCGTGCCGCCCTACATCAGGGTGGCCGGCGAATGAGCCCCTGGTAGATCCAGCCGCCGCGCCCGGTCTCGTCCGTAACCCGAACCCACTGGTCGACGTAAGAGTGTCCCGTCACCGCTGCCCCCGTGGACAGCGTGAACAGCACGTCGAAATTCCCGCCGGGACCCTCGCGCACGTTGGCTCGCGCCACCGTCTGCAGCTTCAGCGGCAGAGCGAAGGAGGTCTCGCCGGAGCGACGCCCGTCGCGCGCCTCGCCCGCCATCTGCGTGCGTGCCGCGAGCGCGGCACCCTTCGCCTGGTTCGCGAGATACAACGCACCCGCGTAGTTCTGCCGGTCAAACTCCGCGGTCGACAGTTTCATCAGCTGCGCCACATCCGACGCCTGCGCAGATCCTTCGGCGCGCAGCGAGCGCACCGTGATCTCCGCCTCGGCCATTCCGGATGCAGCCTCGGCACGCGTTGCCTGCGACTGCAGCTTGCCCATGGCACGCACGACTTCGCGGCGCGCATCGTCGAGGCGCACGCGCAGCTCTTCGAGCTGCGCCTCTTTTTCCAGCAGTCGCAGCTCGAGGCGCGAGTTCTGCTGTTCGAGCTCGATCTCGCGCCCCCGGTCGCGCGTCGGCGCAGGTGTTTCCGTCACAGGTCGTTCGCTCGTGGTTTCGGGCGGGGTGGCTGGCGGAGCAACGGCTTGATTGCCACACGCGGCGAGGCCGCCCAGAAATGCCGACGGCAGGAGAATCAACAGCGCACGGTGCGGCGCACGGTACATCACGCGCCTCACTGCCTGCCGATCAGCTGCCGGCGGATGAGCGAGACCGGGATCATCCCGGCCGCGTTCACCTCCGCGAAAAAGCGCCGCGTGGTGAAGTCGTCGCCGAGTTGTCTGGCGCGATCCTTCATCAGCTCCTCGATGAGGTACTTGCCCGTCACGTAGCTCGAACCATACCCCGGCTGTCGCAGGTAGAGGTGCTGCTCGAAGCCGAGCAGGTCCAGATCCTCGCGCATCCAGCCGCGCGGCGTCCACGCCACGTGAAAGTCGGCCGCCTCCTTCATGGTGAATTCGTTGGCGTGCGCGCGCAGCGAGCCGAGCCCGCGGGCCGCGCGTTGCGCCAGCATGATCCACACGATTTCGCGCGCCCGCGGCTGCTCGTCGTAGAGGCCGGCGTGCATGAACATCTCCTCGGCGCCCGTCGCCATGCCCTCGGCCCGACTGTCCCAGATGTTGTAGAGCAGGGCCCCGCGGCGGATCGCGCTGGCGTGCGGCTCGTCGCGCATCTGCGCGAGGTCCCACCAGTGATAGAAATGCGTGTAGAGCGTGAGCGGCTCGTAGTGCGTGGCGATGTAGAAGAAGTTACGGGTTTCGATCGGCACGTAGCCGCCGATCTGCGCGCGCAACGCCGGATCCATGTTCGCCTTGACCTCCATGACGTCGTTCTTCTTCAGGAAGCCCATGAAGCGCGCCACGGCCTCGTTGCCCCGGCGCTGAAACTCCTCGTCGTTCGCGATCTCCTTCATCGGCGGCAGATGGCGATTACGCTGCTCCTCGAGCTTCAGTCCGGCGTGCGCGCGCGCCAGCTCGCGCTCCAGCAGTCGCACCTCGTCCTCCCACGTCATGGGCACGAGGTGCACGTTCTGCAGGCTCCAGGTGTAGTTCTCCTTGCCGATGCCCGAAGGCCCCGTCTTCGACGGCGCCTGCTGCTCGAGCCAGGCGATGAACTGGGTGGTCGCCTGCTGCGCGTTGCGAATGGCGCTCTGCAGCGCCGGGCCGGCCTTCGGCACGCGCCCTTCGAGGTCCGCGAGATTCTTCGCCTGGTCGCGCAGATTCTTGATGCCCGCGACCCACAGGTCGCGCGCGTTGCCGACCAGGTTGGAGCGCGCCTGCGTCAGCAGCGGTGGAACGATCGACAATTCCCGCGCCAGCTTCGCCTCGCTCTGCGCATTCAGCGGAAAGGAGTACGTCCACAGTTCGGCCACGCCGTGATGCGTCGGCCCCTCGTGCGCGGGCGTGTCGCTTTGCGCCATCCACAGCGTCGTGTAGAACGCCGGATCGCGCTCCCAGGGCCTGAGCACCCGGATGTAGAAATCGAGGCCGTTCATCTCGGCGCGCACCAGCTGATGGTCGACCTGCTGCTCGACCGGCCACTGCGTCGGATCGATCTGGGCCAGGCGTGCCTGGTAGCCCTTGAGTTTCTCGCGCTTGCTGGCCAGCGTTGCGGCGGTGTAGTCCGGAGCTCCTTCCCGCATCGGCGGTTCTTCGAATGCGCGCCAGTCCCTGAAGAGTGCGACCAAGTCCTCGTAGCTGCCCGTCACCGTTTTGCCCTCCGACGCTTCAGCCTCATCGACGGCGAGGGAAGCGAACCCGACCATACCCATCGCCACGCTGGTGGCGAGCGCCTTCGCTAAACGCACGTTGGGGACCCCCTGGATTGGAGGACCTGAGTATAAAGTAGGACTGCGCTGATAGCGGGTTGCGGCCCGTAACTACAGAGCCCACCGGGCCCTCGGCGCAGGATTGCAGCCGACGGACAGACGCGCCTTCCTCCCTCGGCGCAGTCCGTCGGGCCGCCCCCGTGGCAGCCTAATTTGTGAGCCCCGCGCGGCAACGCGTTGGGGCTCTTGTTTTTTCACCGGATCGGAATCCAGATCTCGACGCCGCCGAGCCCCGTTGCGCCGTCGAAGCGCTCGTCGTAGCGCTCGAGCGTCGGCGCGTCCGCCGGCTCGTGGCCGGATTGCGGCAGCCACTGCCCCCAGATCGCGGCCATCGTGTTGCGCAGCGTCGAGATGTGCTCGCCGTGCGTGAAGACCGCGTACTTCTGCGGCGCTATGCGCACCCGGCTCCACTCGCGCGGCACGCGCGCGAAGTCGCCGACCTCCACGCCACAGACGTACTCGAAGTGACCGTCATCGTCGGCATTGCAGATGACGCCATACGCGACGTTGCCGATCTGCCCGCCGATGCTGCCGAGGTGCGGCACGAAGCGTTGCCATTGCGCCGGGATGCCGGCGCTGCCTTCGCACGAATAGCGCTCGCCGGGGCCGGCGATCAGCATCGGCTCGTGCTGCACGAAGCGCGGCGGCGCGAGCGGCGGCAGGCGTTTCTCGTCGATCAGGATGTCGTCCATCAGGATGGGCCTCACGAGGTCGAGGTTGTCGAGCCCCCGCGCGCGCACCAGCTCCGGCGTCGTGCCGAACTGATCGCGAAACGCACGGGTGAATGCCTCGTGAGAGCCGTAACCCGCTTCCAGCGCAATCGCCAGGATATCGGGCGCGCCGCCGGCCAATGCGCGCGCAGCTTCGGTCAGCCGCCGCCCGCGCAGGTAGCCCGTGACCGGCCGACCGGTGGCCGCCGGAAATGCGCGCGAGAGGTGAAACCGCGAAACGCCGGCAGCGTCTGCAATGGCGTCGAGCGACATCTCGCCAGCGAAGTGCGATTCGATATACCAGAGCGCTTTGCGAACCGGATTCATTCGTTCCTCACGAGGTCGCTCCCGTTATAGGCGTCCGTCGCCGGTGCGGCTTGATCCGGCTTGCCCCGCCCCGCTGCGCCGCGATCACGATTGCCGCCCGCTGCCAGAGAGTCTTGTGTCAACGACCTGACAGAAGTTCCGGGCGGGAGCGGCGAGCATCGGTCCCCACAACACAGGGGAACATATGCCGACCATTCTCACTTTCCTGCGCACCCTGCTTCGCCCAGACGGCAAGTCGCGGTCGATGCACCCGCCCATGCGCGACGACCGCACCGGCGAAACGCACGACCGTCGCCTGCTCCTCTATTTCGGCCGCGGCATCGGCGGCACACCCTACGAATCGCGGAGAAAACAGTACTGAGTCGCCTCGAGGCGACACTTCGGCCACTCCACGCCCGGCACCGGTAGCGCTACGCTGCGGGCCATGCGCTCCAGACTATGGGCAGTGTCGGCCACGCTCCTGCTCGCCGCCTGCGGCGAGGGTAGCAGCGGCAACGAGACGGCAGCCGCGGCACCGCCGCCGCCGTCCGGGAGCTCGCCGGGTTCGCTCGTGACCACCGCGGGTGTGAGCGCCAACCTTGCCGTCGTCGCCGGCGAAATCCCGCTGGCCGTCGTACGGCCGCTCGACTTCACGCGCGTCGCCTACCACACGACGTCTTCCAGGGCCTTCGCCTCGCAGCCGGTGTTTCGACATGCGAGCCTGGCGGCGGTGATGAACTGCGGCGCCTCGGGCACACGCGATGTCAGTCAGGCCAGCAGCGATGTCGATTCGCCATACACGGACGAAGCGATGCTCGTCACGCGCACGATCTACGCGCGCTGCGTCGAGTTCGCGGGCCCACCGCAGGACCCGACCGCTGCCACGCGCGAACTGCACGGCGTCGAGGAGTTTGCCGAAGCCATCACTGCGGACGGCACAGCGCTCTACGTCGCCGTCGGCGATGCACAGGCGCAGCAACCCCTGGAGCGTCGCCAGCAGGCCACGGTCGGCGGTGTCGAGCACGAAGAAGAATCGCAGGCGCTCGGTCGCGTCGATGCCTTCGTGGACGACAGCTTCGACGTCGATGCACAGCTGCGGCTGAACCGCACGTTCGTCGTCAGCGTGGACCGGCAGACCGTCGCGACCGGCAGCTATCGCCTGGGATCGGAGCTGGGACCGTTCCGGCTCGCGAGCAGCAACGCGCGGACCGCATTCGCGATCGACGGTGAATTTCAATTCCAGAGCGGCCGCTGCAATCCGGGACCGGCGCAGGTCGCGACGACGCGCGACCTGCAATACGACCCGGTCCGCAATCGCTTCGTCGGCGGGCTGCTCACGTTCACCTCGTCGCTCGGCACGGCCACCGCCGAGTTCAACGCCGACGGCACGGTGACGCTCATGGATACGCAGGGCCGCACGACTACCCTCGACTGGCGCGCGCGCATCGGCCCGTGGGAAGGCAACCCCTGCTTCGAGCCCTGAGCTCAGGTCCCCGCCGCTATTCCGGCCGGGCATCCCCAGCATCGAACGCCAGCGCTGCGCCGTGCATGCGCGGGTAGTTGCGCGTGACCCACTCCTCGATGTCCTTCATCAAGCCGCTGAGCGAATGGCCGAGGCGCGTCAGTCGATACTCGACACGCGGCGGCACCTCCCCGTAGTCGATGCGTTCGACGATGCCGCTGCGCTCGAGGTCGCGCAGCGTCTGCGTGAGCATCTTCTGCGATACCCCCTGCAGGCGCCGGCGCAGCTCGCCGGTGCGCGTCGCGCCGTCGCGCAGCACGCACAGAAGCAGCATTGCCCACTTGCTGCCGATCAGGTCGAGGACGCCGCGCGACGGGCACTGGCTGCTGTAGAGGTTCACTTTCATCGCTGTGCGTGCTGGCATGAAACGCCCCGGGGAACTGTCAGCAGAATCGGCCGATGCTGATCGGGCCTCGACAGGCACCAGAAGGTGCGTACTTAACAAGTCCTAGGCTACCGCATAGTCTGTGCCCGCGTCAGCCATCTCTGCGACTCAGAGGATCCCCATGAAACTGTTCCATTCACCGGCCGCATGCTCGCTGGCAATCCACATCCTGCTGCGCGAGACCGACCAGGCCTTCGACCTCGTGCGCGTGGACACCAAAGCGCATCGTACCGCCGCCGGCGCTGATTTCTACGCCATCAATCCGAAAGGCTACGTACCCCTGCTCGAGCTGGACGACGGACAGCGCCTGACCGAGGGGCCGGTGATCGCGCAGTACCTGTGCGATCGCGCCCGGCGCGAGGACCTCATGCCTGCCGCGGGAATGGCGCGCTATCGCGTGCAGGAGTGGCAGAGCTACATCACGTCCGAGATCCACAAGTCCTTCACGCCGTTGTTCAATCCCGCCTACGACGCGGCCGCGCGCAGCATCGTACTGGGGATCCTGCGCCGCAAGTACGAGTGGCTGAGCTCGCAACTCAGCGCGCGCGAGTACCTCACTGGCACTTACACGGCTGCGGATGCGTATCTCTTTACCGTCACTCGCTGGGCGCCGGGCGTGAAGCTCGACATCACTGACCTGGCACCGATCCAGGCCTACCTCGCACGCATCGATGCCCGGCCGAAGGTGCGGGAAGCGTTGACCGCCGAGGGCCTCGCCTGAGGAACACACGATGTGGCAGCAGACGGCGGTTGCGCGCAGGCTCGGACTGAGCGCACCCATCATCCAGGGCCCGTTCGGCAGCGGCCTGTCGTCGGTCGATCTCGTCGCCAGCGTCGCCGAATGCGGAATGCTGGGGTCCTACGGCGCACACCACCTCGGGGGCGACGCCATCCGCGAGCTGGCGGCCGCCATCCGCGCGCGCACCTCGCGGCCGTTTGCCCTCAACCTGTGGCTGCCGTTCGCGGGCAGCGAGAACCCGGACATGGACGATCAGCAGTTCGTCGCTGCGCGCGAAGGACTGCGACCCTGGTTCGAGGAGCTCGGCCTGACGCTGCCCGCGCGTCCGGCACGTTTCACACCGCCCTTCCGGGAGCAGCTCGAGGCTGTCATCGAGACTCGCCCTGCCGTCTTCAGCTTCATCTTCGGCGTTCCTGAGCCGCACGTCCTGCAGGCATGCCGCGAACGGAACATCGTGACGCTCGGCACGGCCACGACCCCGGCTGAGGCTGTCGCCCTCGAGCGAGCGGGCGTGGACATGATCGTTGCCACCGGCTTCGAAGCCGGTGGCCATCGCGTGTCGTTCCTGCACGAGCCCGAAGAGAGTCTCACCGGCACTCTCGCGCTGGTGCCGCAGGTCGTCGATGCCGTGAAAGTGCCGGTGATCGCCGCCGGCGGCATCGCCGATGGGCGTGGCGTGGCGGCAGCGCTCATGCTCGGCGCGCAGGGCGTCCAGATTGGAACCGCCTTCCTCGCCTGCGAAGAATCGGCCGCGAGCGCACTACATCGCGAGAAACTCTTTGGCACCGGGCCGACGCAGACTGCGCTGACGCGAGGGTTTTCCGGACGGCTCGCACGCGGCATCCGCAATCGCTTCATGGACGAGGCGACGGGCTTTCGCCACGAATCGGCTCCGTATCCCGTACGGGCATGGCTCACCGGGCAGCTCAAGGCGGCCGCGCTCAAAGCGAACCGGCCCGACGTGCTGGCGTTGTGGTGCGGCCAGGGCGGCCCGCTGCTGCGTCACCGTCACGTGCGCGCACTGGCGACCTCGCTGGTCGAGGAGACGACGCGGCAACTCGCGCTCTGGTTACACTAGCGACATGAGCACCCACACCCGTGTCGCTGCAGCCGCTGCGCTGATGGCGGCCGCTGCGCTGACGGCGGCCGCTGCGCTGACGGCGGCCGCTGCGCTGATGTCAGTCGCCGCGCTCCCGGCCTTCGCCGACGAAGCCCCGGTGAATCTCACCCCAGGTCCACAGGCGACGCAGGCCCTGTACGACGGTCTGCTGAAAGCCGACGCCGAATTCTTCGCGGCCGTGTTCGACACCTGCGATATTGCAGTCGTGCGCCGCTACGTGACCGACGACTTCGAGTTCTTCCACGACAAGGGCGGGCGCGTGTTCACGTCGGGCGAAGCGTTCGTGCGGGGCATCGAGGAAAAGTGCCGTCGCCAGCGCGATGGCATCGACTTCCTGTCGCGGCGCGAGCTGGTGAAAGAGAGCATGGCGGCCTATCCACTGAACAACTACGGCGCGGTCCAGACCGGTTCGCACCGCTTCTACGCCATCGCGAAAGACAAGCCCGACCGGCTGACCGAGGTCGCGCAGTTCACGCACGTGTGGAAGGAAGACGACGGCCACTGGCGGCTCGCGCGCGTGCTGAGCTACGACCACCGCCTCGCGGACGAGAAGGCGTCACAATAATCCGCGGGTCACGGCACGAACCTCAGCGAAGCCCGTGCAAGCGCTCAGAAGTGGTGAAAGACGATCGTGACCTCGCGCGACGCGAAGTTCCCCGACGACACCTCGGTGGGTGACACCTGATCGAGCGCGTAACTCGTGCTGCCGTCGACCGCAACCTTCTGGATGTCGCGCGTACGGATCTGGCCGACCGCGCGCGTCGCCGGCGCGTCGCAGTTGGCGAGCGCGATGCCACCGGCACCGCCCGCCGTCGGCTGCGAGACATTGACGATGTCGCGGGTGGTGGTCAGCAGCTGCGGCGTCGTACACGGCGCGAGCACGAGGCGCAGCGACTCGTCGCCCTTGGTGCCCGCAAATTCGTACGGGCCGAGACTCGTGAGCTGCCCCGCCGCGACACTGACGGAATCGATGCGCGTCTGCTGGCCGAATGGATTGATGTTGTAGACGTCCATGCGCCCGGGCAGCGAGGGGCGGAAGTGGACCATGAAGCGGTCACCGCTGCGGAAGGAATGCGTGGCCGCGTTGATCGGCGTGCTGGTATTGCCGGATCCGACCGGGTGAACCTCGTAGGCGAATCCGGCGTAGAGCGAGTCCGCTGAGCCCGTGCCGGACGCCGTGCCATAGACCGAGCCGGCCGCATCCACTTGCTGTCCGGTGCGGGGGTCGTAGACCTGCGTTGCGTACGGATCCGTTGCGTACGGATCCGCTGCGTACTGCGGCTGTCCCGACGGATAAGTTGCCTGGTCCTGCGGATTCTGTGCCGCGGTCGCGTACGGATCTGTCGTCGCGGCCGGATACTGCGGCTGACCCTGCGGATATTGCGGTTGACCCGACGGATACTGTGCGGCGCTGGCGTACGGATCAGTCGTGGTGGCCGGATACTGCGGCTGACCCTGCGGGTACTGCGGCTGACCCGACGGATACTGCGCAGCGCTCGCGTAGGGGTCCGTTGCCGGATAGTAGTTCTGCGCGGACTGCTGACCCTTGCGTGCCTTGCGATCGAACCAATGGGTGATCGAGCCCGTCACGCCCTGGGCGATCGAATTGACCGCGCCGCCGCTCGCCGCCTGGATGACCGCCGACAACGTGCCGACGAAGAGGTCGCGGATCGGATGAGACTTGGGGGGCTGCGGAAGGACTCCAGGCTGTTGCGGATAGGCTCCGGGCTGCTGCTGCGGGTATGCGCCCTGTTGCGGATATCCCGGCGGCGGATACGCAGTCGCAGGCGGATACGCGGGCGGCGGAGCGGCCTCTTGCTGACCCTGCGCATGCGCCGGACCGAGGAGCGCGATCGTCACGATTGCCGTCGCCAGGGCGGTCGTCGTGGTCGCCGCCAGCGGCGAGTCTGTGATTCTGAATGCCGTGTGCCTGGAGGCCATTTGCACTCTCCGTTGGCGCCCTTCGGCGCACCTTTCAGAGCTATGTCGACGCGGCCGGCCGGCGGGTTCGATGCCCAGCCAGAACCATCCCGGCCATCACGGCCAACGACCCGCGTCCGCCAGATGGCTTAGCGGCGACTAATAAACACGAAAGTCGTACTCGAGATTCTCGCGCCGCACCGTGGGATTCTGCCCTCCCGCCGTCAGGCGCCGCACCTCATCGAGCACGTGGGCCTGAAGCTCGCTCACGCTGATCACCTGGTCCTGGTTGCGATCGGCCCGCCCGTTCTTCAGACCGTCGAGCAGGGCGTAAGTGAAGACACCGTTCGCCCATTGCTCGCCTTCCAGCGCGTACTCGTTGCCGCTCGCGCTGGAGATTACCACCGCGCCCGTGCCGCGCCGCAGGTCGGCGAAAAGTTCCTGCTGGATGCGCAGCGCATCGGTCGCCATCGCCGCCGGTGCGCCGCCGGAATCGGCCACCACGTTGATGGCGCGAGACGCCTTGAATGCACGCATCTGCACCGTACCGGCGCCGCCCGTGTCGGCCTGCTGCGCGATCGCCACGGGCTCGTCCTTCTCGATCTCTCCGGAGAAGCACGTGTCGATGAGCATCAGCTTCTGCATCGCCGGAATGCCGTCGAGCAGGGCTTCGAACTCCTCGTACGGCAACCCCGCGTTCCCCGGCTGCTCGGGGTCGATGTCATAGGTGCCGAAGTAGTAGTTCGAGCGCGCATCGGTCATGCCGTGACCCGCGGCGAAGAGCACGACCAGATCGTTCACGCGTGCCTGCTCGAGCCAGCGTCGCGCTTCGCGAATGGACGTGCGCGTCGCCTTGTCGTCGGTGAGCGGCAGCACGTGCACATTGCCCACCGCGTCCGCCTGGCCGGCGAGCGCGCGATAGGCACCGATGAGGTCCGAGGCGTCCTTGGAAGCAAAGCGCAGGCTGTAGGATTCGCGCTGGTAGCGGCTGACGCCGATCGCCAGCACGTAGACATCTGGTATTGCCGCCGGAGCCGTCGAGGTCGTGTACAGGGTCTGGCGCAGAGACTCGGTGCCCTGCTGGTTCAGCACCGACACCTGGACCTTGTTGCGCCCGGCGACGAGCGGCACGCGGATGTCCCGCTCGTGTGCCTGCGCGGCGCGCTCCGCGATCGGCAGCCCAGCCGTACCGAACACGGGCACGTCGTTCACGAACACGTTGACGCGATCGAGCGCGAAGCGGTCGTCGGTGGCGCGCACACGCAGTGCAAGGGAAGGATCTGCGACCGACACCGGCGGCGCGCCTCCAACGAGTTCGATCCGCGGCAAGTGGAATTCGCTGCCCAGCCGGTCCTCCGTAAAACCGAGCTTCTTCAGGCGCCGCTGCCAGGCCGCACGATAGCCCTGCACCACGTCCGCCGGAGTGTGGCCGAGACGTTCCAGGATCACGTCCGGGCGGTTGAAACGCAGGTCGAACTGCTCGAACGGATACAGCTTGCCATCGACGCGGAACGCCACGCCGCCGACGCCGCGCCGGGAGATACGGTAGAACTGATCGGGGGTGACGGTCACATAGTCCGAAGCGCCGAGCGCGATGAGCTGCACGGTCTCGCGTAGCTGCTGCACGCCGTCGGCCGTGCGCGGCCGCGCTGGCGCCGCCAGGTTCCATAGACGCACTGTTCCGTCGGCGCCGCCGCTCACGAGCGTCCCGCTGTCTCGCAGATACTCGAGCGACGTGACATCGCTGGTGTGGCCAAGGAGCTCGGCAACGATTTCGCCCGTCGCGAGATTCCACACCTTCACGATACGACCGAGCCCGCGCGCGCCGTAGCGCCCATCGGGGCTCACCGTCAGGCCTCGGCCCATGCCTGTTTCCCGCTCCTGCAGGTTGCGCATCATCGACATCGGATCGAATGGATCGACGGTCTGCGCTTTCTGCACTCGAATGCGCCGCCCGGTATCGACTTCCCAGATCGTCGGCCCGGTCGCGCCGAGCGTATGCAGCTGGCGGCCGTCCGCGTTGAAGGCGATGTACCGCGTGTCCTCCGTCAAGAGACCTGACGCTTCGAGGATGTCCTCTTCGTCGCGTCCGGGCTGCAGGATCGCGCCCGGCATTGCGCCGCCCGCGGACTGCCCCATCAGTTTCTCGATCATCTTCCGGTCCCGGGCCGAGAGCTGCGGCATGTTGCCGAGCTGCCCCAGCCTGCCGGCGTCCGGCGCCTGCGCCTGTTGCGGAGGCTCGAGCGATTTGGCCGCTGCAAAGCTGTACTCGCGTACGCGTATACCGCTACGCACCTCCCACAGCGACAACGTCCCGCCCTTCGCGACCGCCACGCGCTCGCCATCCGGATGCCATTCGAAGGTGCGCAGCGCCTTCGTGGCCCTTTGCGCCATCGGATGGCTGGCGATGTCTTCCGCCATTTTCCGCTGAGCCTCGGAAACGCCCTCGGTCGCCTCGTACATTCGCTCCGGATCCATGTACCGCGGCAGCGGCGAATCGGGGAGCTCGAGCCGCCCGATTTCGCGATTCTCAGCCACCTCCCACACGATCACCTTGTCCTCGCGTCCCACCGCCAACCGGCGCCCGGCGCGGTCGAAGCGCACGACCGCGGGCAAGCCAAACTCCTCGGGACGCGAGTCGAGCAACGTGCGGATGCGGGCGCCAGTGTCGAGATTCCACACGTACGCCCCGCCATCGATGCAGCCGGTCGCGAGCCAGCGAGCGCTGCTGCTGACGCTGACCGAGTACGCGCTTGCGCCGCCCGGACACTCGAACGTCCGCAGCAGCTCACCAGTGGCGAGATTCCAGTAGCGCGCACCTGCAGTTTCGGTGGCAGCCACGACCGATCTGCCGCCGTCGATCAGTGCCAGCTCGCTGATCGCCGACGCGCCGCCGGCGAGCGAGCGTTCGGTGCCCGTAGCGAGCTCCCGCACGAACGGCGCTCCGCCCACGGCGCGCGCTGCCACGAGCTGACGCCCGTCGGCGCTGAAATTGACCGCGGTGGCCTCGAACTCGGTGACGAGCTGGCCCTCGGGCATGCGCCACACGCGCGCGTGTCCGTCCTGCGACGCTTGCGCCAGCATGCTGCCGTCGCGGCTGAAAAGCAGAGTGTTGGTCGTGCTCCAGGGCTGCACCCCTGCAGCCTGCAGTGACTGTCGCCTGGTGGCCGTAGCGATGTCATAGATCTCGATCTTGCGGTCCAGACCGCCCACCACCAGCGTCGCCCCATCGGGACTGAGCGAAGCGGCCGACATGCCGTCGTCGGTCAGGCCCGGCAGGTCGTGGCGGCGCTTGCGCGTGGCGACGTCCCAGACCTCGATCACGGTTTTCGGCATGAGCGCCTTGCCTTCACGCGCTGCGGCGACCATGCGCCGGTCGTCGATCTCGGTGCGCCGGAGCAGCGCGATGCGCCCGTCGTCGCTCACGGCAAAGGGCGCGTGCAAAGCGCCTGTCGGCAGTGTCGCGACCACGCGATCGGTCGCGAGCTCCACCACGTCGATGCCGGTCTGTGCCTTGGCGCGACGAGCGACTGAGAAAGCCACGCCCGCGGTGCGGGCCGCGTACCTCCCCCCGCTGCTGACGGCCGCCATCGCTCCCATGTCTTCGAGTGTGGGCAGTTTCCGACCCGTGGCGATGTCGAGCAAGGTGCCGCCGAGCTGGCCGGCAATCACGATCCGGCTCGCGTCGCCGGCGAAGGTCGTCGTGCGCACGAACTGCGGGACACCGGTGAAGGTCCGGACTTCCTGCCCGCTGGCGATGTCCCAGAGCTTGGCAGTCTCGTCCGCGCCACTCGAGACGACATAGCGCCCGTCGGGACTCAGACCCACCGCGGTGATGGCACCCGCATGGCCCGTCTGGAAGACCACCTGCACGCCACGCGCGTCCGGCTCCTCGGGCAGATCCGGCTTGCCCATGGCGCGCTCCATCTGCGCGCGGATCTCGTCCTCGTCCGGCATCTCCGGCATCTGCGGCATGGGCATGCGTCCCACGGACGGCATGCGCGCCCCGCACGCAACGAGGAGCGCCGCCGCGCCAGCGACAACCACGGTGACAGCGACAGGCTTCGCGCTCATGAGACCTCCCCTCGACGTACTCCGGGAGAAATCAGCCGGGGTTACGCATATGCTATGCCACAAGAGGGCCAATCGAACCCCGCGAACCCAGTGTCCGACTCATCCAGCATGCCGGACCATGAACTCCTGGCGGCAGTCGCCGCCGGCGACCGGTCCGCGTTCGAGCGCCTCTATGAGCGATTCGAAAAACGCGCCTTCCAGTATGCGCTCAGTATCGTGCGCGATCGATTCGTGGCGGAAGAAGTGCTGGTCGACGCCATGACGTCCGTCTGGCACGGGGCCGCGCGCTTCGGCGGGCAGTCGCAGGTGTCGACCTGGATCCTGGGCATCGCCCGCCACAAGGCGCTCGATGCCTTGCGACGCAAGATGAGGAGCAGCCAGGACGAGCCGCTCGAGGAGAGCGGCGAGCTGGTGGACCCGCTCGATACGCCAGCGCAATCCGCCGAGCGTTCGAGCACCTCGGACCTCGCGCGCCGCGCCCTGGCGCTCCTTTCGGCCGATCACCAGGAAATCGTCCGCCTCGCGTTCTTCGAGGAGCTGCCCTACGAGGACATCGCAACTTTGCTGTCGATCCCGGTCAATACCGTCAAGACTCGCGTGCACTACGCGAAGCAGCATCTGAAGCGCCATCTCGCCGAGCTCGCGCCGGCGGAGACCGCCTGATGTCCCATCCGGTCAATCTGCTGCCCTGGTACCACAACGGAACGCTCCCGGAAGCCGAGCGCGCCGAGGTCGCCGCGCACCTGGAATCCTGCGCCGAGTGCCGGGCCGAACTCGAATCGCTGGGCGACGTCCGGCGTCACGTGCACGCCGCGTTCGAATCCGATGCCGTTCCGAGCCCGGCCGCGCGCAGGCGCGTGATGGAAAACATCGCGCGTGCCTCGACTCGCACGCAGGCGCCCGCAGTCACGCGCCCCCGCCCCACGGCAAGGCCCAATCCGTTTGGCGAAGCGCTGCGCGCGTTCTTCGACCTCAAATGGGCACCGGCGGCGGCAACGGTCCTGATCGTCCTGCAGGCAGGCATGCTGACGTGGACGATGCGCGCGAACGAACCGCCGCAGCCCGGCGTTGAGACACCGCCGGGCGGAATCGCGTCGCGCGGAGGCGAAGGCCTGGGCGTGCCGACCGCGAGGCTGCACGTCGTGTTCGTCGCGACCGCGACGGAGGCGGAGATTCGCACCCTGCTCAGTCAGGTCAAGGGCAGCATCGTCGGCGGCCCGACCGCGGAAGGCGTCTACATCGTTGAAGTGCTGGCGAGCGATCGCGAGCGCGCCGCGGCCAAGGCGGCGATGTTGCGCGAACGCTCTGACCTGGTGCAGAGCGCGGAGCCGCTCGCGCCATGAGGCACAGTCGCCGCGGAACATCACTCGCCAGCCTCCTTCTCATCCTCGCGTGCCCTTTCCTGGCGATCGCAGTGCACGCGCAGACGTCCGGACAGACGCAGACCCGACGCGCGCTGCTCATTGGCGTCAACGAGTATCGCGCGGTGCCATCGCTGCAGGGCTCGCTCAACGACATCGCGGCCATGCAGGAAGTGCTGGTCACGCGCTGGGGTTTCGCGCGTGCCCAGGTGCGCACGCTCAGCAATTCCGCGGCAACGCGCACGGGGATCCTCGCGGCGCTCAATCAGCTCGTGCGCGAAGCACAGCCGAACGACCTCGTGTACTTCCACTACTCCGGCCACGGCTCACAGGTCGAAGACCTCAACGGCGATGAGGAGGACGGACTCGACGAGACGCTGGTACCTCACGACGGCCGCACCGAAGGTGTCGCCGACATCACCGACGACGAACTGGACGCCCTCCTCGATCGCCTGCGCAGCACCGAGGCCATCGTCGTGCTCGATTCCTGCCACTCGGGCACCGCGACGCGCGCCCTCGACATTCGCACCCGCTCCTTGCCGCGTGACACCCGAACGGAGCTGTATCCGAAGACGTCCGTGCAAACACGAGCAGTCGTGCCACTGACCTCGGCTCGCCACATCGTGATGAGCGCCGCCGCCTCGAACCAGGAAGCACTCGATGGTCCCGTCGACGGGCGCTATCACGGGTTCTTCACCTACGCCCTGGCGCGGAGCATCGGCGCGGCGCCGGCCAACGCATCGCCCCGCGATGTTTTCGCTGGCGTCGCGCAGCAGCTCAACCGCATCAAGATGCAGTTCGGGCGGGCTTCGATGCCGGAACCGCAGCTCGAGGGCCCGCCCGAAAGACTGCAGCGGCCCCTCGTGCCGCCCGCCGGCGGCGCGCGCATCGCGTGGCTCGAAGTGCAGCTGGCCGGCACCGAGCTTCGACTCGCGCGTGGCGCCGCGCTCGGAGCCACTCCTGGCTCGAGCTGGTCCATCTACGGTCCCGGAGAAACGCAGTTCGCGCCCGGGCGCGCACTGGCGTCCGCTTCAGTAACACGAGTCGCGGGTAGCGATGCCTTTGCGACGATACGAGCCACTTCCTCGGCCGGCGCGGCCATCCCCGCGGGTGCGCGTGCCGTTCCCGCGCTGCCGCCACCGGGCGCTGCACGCGTCGCGATACGCGTGCGCGACGTTCCGCCGGATCGCCGTCGCGAGATCGAAGCGATCCTGGCTCGCGACATCCGCAACGTCAGTCTCGTCGGCCCCGGCGAGCCCGCGCAGTTCGTCGTCGACATGGTGCAGAACGACGTGCGCCTGTCGACCGCCGACGGCTTGCAGGTCATCGCCACCTTCGGAGCTTCCGTTGGCGCCAACGCCTGGAGCGCGAGCCTGGCACGCGAAGTCAGCCGCATCTCGACAGCGGCCGAGCTCATGTCGCTCGACAATCCCGCCGCGGTGATGCGCGTGATGGCACGTGTCGCCAATGCTCCGGCCGCCGGGCTCCAGGCGGTGCCGTTCCGCCTGCGCTACGGTGGCGAGCCACGCAGCAGCACGAATAGCCTGCAGCTCGAAATCGCCGTGAGCGCGGACGCTTACATCACCGTCGTCGACGTCGATTCCGAAGGGCGCGTGAACCTCCTGTTCCCCAATTCCTATCAGCGCGCGGATTTCCTGCCGGAAGGCTTCGTGCGCGGCAGCGGTGCTGTGCGCCTCCCTGACGATCTGGCCGACGGCAACCGTGCGGGATTTCATTGGGACTACGGCCCGCCCGCCGGCGTGGACACGATCCGCGTGTTTGCGAGCGCCGACCTGCAGCTCGCGCGGCTGCTGCGCCAGCGCATCGCCGCCATGCAGGGCGGCACGGTCACGCGGGGCACCGACGAGCTGCGCGCGGACCTCGCAGGCGTCGCGACGCGCGGCATCGTCACCGTCGCCTCCAGCCCCGCGGCCGGTGCGACGTCGGCAGGTCAGCCGGCCGCCTCGAGCGGCGACTGGGCGGCGACCACCGTCACCGTGCTCGTGAGTGAATGAACGCGACTCAGTCATTCCCCGAGACCCGTTGGAGCGTCGTCATGCTGGCGGCCAACGACGGGCAGCCGCAAGCCCAGGAGGCACTCGCGCAGCTTTTTCGGGCGTACTGGTATCCCCTGTTTGCGCAACTGCGCGTCCGCGGCCACGGCCGCCATGAAGCGGAAGATCTGTTGCAGGCGTTCTTCGTGCACGTCTTCGAGAAGCACGCGCTCGGACGCGCGCGCCGCTTCAAGGGATCGTTCCGCGGTTTCCTGATCGGCTGTCTGAAATACTTCCTCGCCAACCAGCGCGAGCTGGCTGCCGCCTACAAACGCGGCGGGCACCTGCGCATGGTGTCGTTCGATGCGCAAGAGGGCGAGACACGCATGCTGGCGGATCACCGCCCCGATCCGTCCGACGACGTCGAGCGCTCGTTCGATCGGCAGTGGGCGCGCCTGATCATGGAGCGCGCTCTCGGACAACTGCAGTCGCAGTACGCCGGCAGGCCCGAAGTGTTCGCCGCGCTCAAGGGATTCCTGACGGCGACCGACGAGAGCCGCTACGCCGTCCTGGCGTCACAGCTCGACGTCAGCCTGCCGTTCGTCAAGACTACCGTGCACCGCATGCGCCGGCAGTTTCGCGACATCCTGCGCCGCGAGATCGCGGTGACGGTTTCCGCTCCGCACGAGATCGACGAGGAGCTGCGCCACCTGATCCACGTCCTCGTCGCCGAGTAGAGGTGTGCGAGCGGCTATTTGCCGCGCGCGGCCTCCTGCAACTTCTCGACGTCGATCTTCTTCATCTGCAGCATCGCCTTCATCACGCGCTCCGCCTTCGCCGCGTCTTTGTCGTGCAGCAGCTCCGGCAGGATGGTCGGCGTGATCTGCCAGGCGAGACCGTACTTGTCCTTGACCCACCCGCACGGCAGCTCCTGGCCGCCCTTCGCGAGCTTCTCCCAGAATTCGTCCACTTCACGCTGCGATGCGCAGTTGACCACGAGCGAGCTTGCTTCCGAGAACTTGAACTCGGGACCGCCGTTGAGGCCCAGGAACTGCTGGCCAAAAAGCTCGAACTCGACCGTCATGACCGAGCCCTGCGGGCGGCCTGCCGCTTCGGAGCCGGCGGCGCCATACCGGGCGATTCGGCCCAGCCGGCCGTTCTTGAACACGGACACATAGAAATTGGCGGCCTCTTCGGCCTTGTCGTCGTACCAGAGACAGATGCTGATCTTCTGCATGGCGGGTAACTCCTTGACTCGCAGGGCAACCGTCGACGCGCTGCCGCGCACCAGCGGCGCGCAGGCACTGCGCGCGGGGGTTTGACTGCGCCGAGACGGGGAGAATTCCGGCGGCCGCCGTGATTTGACCGGCCGCCGGGCTTGCCAGGTCAGCCGCGGCGGGCGACGCGGTACTTCAGTGCGCCTTCGGCCTCGAGATACGCATCGCTGACGGCGCGGAAGTGCTCGTCGGCATCCAGGCCTTCGTCGTCGCGGTCGTGATCGTGATCGCGTGCCTGATCCCGTGCATGATCCCGGTCGTCACGAGCGTCGCGATCGTGATCGTGGTCGGCGTATTCGTCCCGATCGTCGTCCCGGTCGCGGTCGTCGTAGTACTCGCGCAGGTGATGATAGTGCTGCGCGACGCGCTCGAACGCGTCGTCGAGATCCTCGCGTGGCAAGCGACGATCGACGGCGCTCTGGAAGTCCTCGGCCGCGTCAGCCAGTGCGTCCGCATCGCGCACCAGGTCTTCGTCGGCGCGATCGCGGCGCAGCTCCTGGTAGAACGCCTGCGTGCGGTTCTCGAGGGATTGGGACGCAGTTTGCAGGTTGCTGGTCGTGACGCAGCCCGCCGTCATGGCGAGCAGGAAAGCTGAAACGATCGACAGCGTGGCGGAAATTCTCATCGGGGCACCTCCATGTGCGATCGCAGCGACCACCGTCCGCGGTCGTTCGCTGCTCACCCAAATTGAGAGCCGCGCCTTCTCGGCCGAGTTCCGGGGGTCGAAGGCCGCGCGGGCGTCTCCTGCCGACGGACGATTCCTACACCGGCCCGCGCCGCCCTGGTGCGCCCGCGCGGGTTGTGCTTTTTGATCCACCGCAGTCCAGCGACGATCGAGGTCGAGCGCCTGCCCCTTCGTTTGTCGATGTGCCGGCAGGTGTAGCCGCGGCGATGCCGCAGCATCCACACGCGTTTCACAGGAGCGCGATCGACTCCTGCACGAGCCGGCCCAGATCCGTCTTGAGTCGCATGACGAGGTCGGCGGGCGGACGACGCGACGCAGCGCCGCCCGAGGCCAGGAGGTTTCGTTCCTCGCGCGGATCGTCGACGAGGTCGTAGAGCTCGTCGAGCTCAGGCTGGCGGATCCAGTGGACGTACTTGTGACGCTCGGTGCGGATCGCCTTGTAGTCCGCGTCCAGCAGCCAGGGGAACGGCCGGTCGTCACTGAAATTTTCGATCAGCACCGACGCGCGACGCTGCGTCGTGCGCTCGTTGGCGAGCAGGTGCAGGAACGACCTGCCTTGAATGTGCCGCCCGATCTGCGCGCCGCCCAGCTCGAGGATCGACGGCGCGAAATCGACTGAAGACACGAGCGCGCTGAGCTTGCCGCCCGCGCTCGCCAGCGCGGGATAGCGCATCAGCACCGGCGCCCGCACCGCTTCTTCATAGGGCAGCCGGCGCTCGATGCTCAATCCGTGCTCGCCGAAGAAAAAACCGTTGTCGCTGGTGAACACGAACACCGTGTTGTCGAGCCGGCCCGATTCCTCGAGCTCCGCGAAGATCGCGCCCACGCCTTCGTCGATGGCCAGCATCATCTCGGCGCGGTCGCGGATGCTCTGCTCGCTCATCCCCGGCTCGAGCATCTCGCCGAACTCGCGCACGCTCGCCTCCGACTGCTTGCGCTCGAGGAAGCGCTCGATCATCACGCTGCCCTTGATGCCCTGCTGCGCCGACTTGGCGATCTTCGCGCGCGGAAAGATCTCCTGTGAATAGCGGCCGCGGTGGCGCTCGGCTGCGACATAGCGCGCGCCGTAGCTGGTGTCGACGGAGCCGTCGCCGCGCTGGATCGCGTCCGGGTGCACCGCCTTGTGTGCGAGGAACAGGAAGTACGGCCGCTGCGAGGCGCGCTGGCCGCGGATGAAACTCAACGCCCGCTCATTGAGCAGATCGGTCACGTAGCCCGGCGTCTTCTGCAACTTGCCGTCTTCGTAGAGTTCGGGGTCGACGGTCTTGCCCTGGCCGGGGAAACTCACCCAGTAGTCGAAGCCGCGCCGCCGCGTCGGGTCGTTGCCCATGTGCCACTTCCCGACCCAGCCCGTTGCATAGCCCGCGCGCTGCAACGCCTGCGGGAAAGTGGGCATGACATGACTCAGCAGGCTGCGATCGGCGTTGTTGTAGACGCCGTGACGCGCCGTGTACTGCCCCGTCAGCAGGCACGCGCGATTGGGCGAGCAAAGCGGCGTAGCGTGGATCGCGCTCGAAAACGATGTGCCTTCGCGCGCCAAGCGATCCACGTGCGGGGTTTTCAGGTACGGGTGGCCGCCCGCGCTGTATTCGTCCCATCGCAAATCGTCCACGACGACGAGGACGATGTCCGGTCGCCGTTCCGCGCGGGCGTTCGACGACCATGCGGATCGCGACCCGCTCATCGCGGCCGCCGCCATTCCGCCGCCGATCATTTTCATCGCTGCTCTGCGGTCCACGGCTCTGCGGTCCACGGCTCTGCGGTCCACGACGGCCCCCCTCGTTCTTGCAGTGTCATTCTCGCCGCTCGCGCGCCGCGGCGAAAGTGCGACCGTGTTCACATTCGTGCCGCACTCCGGGTGTTCACATTCGCCGCCATGTTCTCGACCCTGCGCAGCAAGCTCTACTTCTGGTGGCTGACGCGCGAGAAGGAAGGCCTCGCGTTCGTTGCGATGCTCGCGGTGCCCGTGGGTCTGCTCGCGACCATCGTCTGGTTCGCGTACAGCGACGGCATGGAAAACAACGCCATGCAGCGCGTCGCGCAGGAAGAAGCCGGGCGCAAGCGCGACCTGGAACTGAACTGCCTGGCGGAGAACGTCTACTACGAAGCGCGCGGCGAACCGATGGCCGGCCAGTACGCCGTGGCCGAGGTCACGCTGAACCGCGTGCGCTCACCCTACTATCCGGACACGATCTGCGAGGTCGTGCACCAGTCGCACTGGGATCCGGTGCGCAAGCGCCGCACCGCCGCCTTCTCGTGGACCTCGCTCGACATCGACGGCGAGCCGCGGGGGCGTGCCTGGCGACAGGCGAAGAAGGCAGCCTCGGCCGTCTACAACAACGCCCACACTCCGGTGGTGCCCGAGGCTCTCTTCTATCACGCCACCTACGTCGATCCGTACTGGGCGAAGACGCGCAAGCGCGTCGCGACCATCGGCAATCACGTGTTCTATCGTTGATTCAGCCTCCGGCTGATTGATTCCGCCTCCGGCTGACTAGTTCACGGTCTGGCTGACGCGGTTCTCCGGTGTCGGCCCGAGCGACCTGGCGAGCTTCACCAGCGAAACGAACTCACGGCGATAGCCCTCGGGATCCTCGCTGAGCGCGCCGCTGGCCAGCGCCTCGATCCCGTCGTAGCCGAAGTTGCCGAGGTACTTGCCGCCGCGCAGGAGTTGCCCGAAGGCGGCGACGCTGGCAGCGAAGCGAAACTCCGGTGACGTCCCGTCGGCGGTGACGAGCGAGCTCCTCTCGATCGGGTACTCGAGCAACTGACTGGTGTCGGAAGTCGGCAGCTTGTAGCGCAGGCGCAGGTGGGCCAGCTCCACCGCCGGCGATCGCGCACCCTTGTCGTCGCCCACGGCCTCGTCGTTGCCCATCGCCTTGCCGCCGCCCGCCGCCTTGCCGCCATATCGCAGCGGATCGATCCGACCGCCACGCGAGCCGGCGGGGATGATCTCGTACAGCGCGGTCACGCGATGGCCCGCGCCGATCTCGCCCGCATCGACCTTGTCGTTGTTGAAATCTTCGCGGTTGAGGATGCGGTTCTCGTAGCCGATGAGACGGTACTCGAGAACTTCGGCCGGATTGAACTCGACCTGGATCTTCACGTCCTTCGCGATCGTGAACAGCGTGGCGGACAGCTCCGACACGAGCACCTTGCGCGCCTCGGACAGATTGTCGACGTAGGCGTAGTTGCCGTTGCCGGCATCCGCCAGGCGTTCGAGCAGCTGATCGTTGTAGTTGCCCATGCCGAAGCCGAGCGTGGTGAGCGCAACGCCGGACGCGCGCTGACGCTCCGCCAGGTCGACGAGCGCCTCGAAGTCGACGACGCCCACGTTGAAATCGCCGTCGGTCGCGAGCACCACGCGATTGATGCCGTCCTTGATGAAGCTTGCGCGCGCCAGCGCATAAGCGCGCTCGATGCCGTCCGCGCCGTTCGTCGATCCGCCCGCCTCGAGACGATCGATGGCTTCGCGAATCACGAGTTTCCGATCGCCGGACGTGGGCTCGAGGACGACGCCCGAGCTGCCGGCGTAGACGACCATGGAAACGCGATCGCGCGCCGTGAGCTGATTCGTGAGCAGGCGAAAGGCGTTCTTGAGCAGCGGCAGCTTCTCCGGCGTCTGCATCGAGCCGGACACGTCGATGAGGAACACCAGGTTCGCGGGCGGGCGTTCCTCGGCCGCAACCTCGAAGCCCTTGATGCCGATGCGCAGCAGCAGTGCCTCGGCATTCCACGGCGCCTGCGCGAGCTCGGTCGACACGCGAAACGGCAGCTCGCGGCTGGAAGGCGGAGCGTACTGGTAGTCGAAATAGTTGATCATCTCCTCGACGCGCACCGCATCCTCCGGTGGCAGGCGGCCTTCGTTGAGGAAGCGGCGAACGTTGGCATACGCGCCCGTGTCCACGTCGATCGAGAACGTCGACACCGGATGCTCCTGGGCGATGCGCACCGGGTTGTCTGCGAGGTGCTGATATCGCTCGGTGTCGGTCGGCTGCTGATAGGTCGGAACGCAACAGGTGTTCACGGCCGGGGCGTGCGGAGCAACAGCGCCGGCGAGCTGCACTTTGCCTAGTTCCTGCCTCGCCTCGTTCGCGCGCCGCGCGCGGGAGCCGCTCACGACTACGTCCCGCTTGTCTTCCGCCTCGGCGACGCCATCAGACGCCGCAGGTTCGTCGGTCGCGGCGGTCGTGCCTGCTTCGCGTTGTGCTGCGGGGCCCGTCGACGTGGCGGTCGGCGGACCCGCCGTCGCATCGGCCGTCTCATCCCGTTCCTGCTGCCCCCCGCAAGCTACGACGATTGCCGCCGCTATTGCCACCAGTACGCCGCGAGCCACACGTTTCATGAGAGCCACTCCCGTTGGGACGACGTTCGTCCCCGCGGTGAATTGAAACGGAGCCTGCGGAAGGAACGGGTTAATGCCCGCCGGCACGTCAGCGAACAAATTGCACGCGCCAGTGCCGGGCTCGAATCGAACTTAATCCCGGCGCAGCGGTTTGGGCTGGCGTCGTCGGCCGTTTTCGGGCTTTCGATCGCGTCCGCGCGGGACTATGCTCGGGGTCGAAGACCGCCACAGAGCGAGCCGACTGTCGTGGGGACGTCAGGCCAGGGGGAAGCGCAGCGCGCGGCCGCCGAAAAACGGCGGATCGCCGTCGCACTGCTGGTCGCCCTTCTGCTGCACACTCCCCTGCTCCTTCCGCCCGGCACTTTCCTGTTCGGTTCCCTGGACGAGTCTGCCGCGCCGATGCCGGAGGTGCGCATCGAGCTGCAGAACGCGCAGATCCTGCAGGACGAGCAGCGGCAACCGGAGCAAGCGCCGAAGGAACAGCCGCGGCTCGAGGAACAGCAGCCCGAAGAGCTGGTCGCGCAGACATCCGAGACGATCGACGCGCCCGAAACGGACGACCCGGCCGAAGTCGTCGACGTGCCGGCGGAGATGGAAACGCCGGGCGAGGTCGAGGAGCAGCTCGCGACCAACGAATCGGATGTTCAGCAGCAGATCATCGACGCGGCGGCGGCCGAGGCGGTCGCGGACACGAGTGACGGCGATGCGCGGGTTGCCGAGAACCCCGACGTCACGGGAGACGAGCTCGGAGAGATTGCAGAGCCCCTCTCGCCCGTTGACGCTGTGGTGGCAACCGTCGCGCCTTCACAAGAGAAGATGCTGACGCGCCGGCTCACGCGCGAGGCGCAGGAGCTGCTCGAGAGTCGTGATCTCACGCGAAATCTCAGCTTCGAGGACGGCGACCGGGAGTTCAACGCCAAGCTGACGCGCCAACCCGCGACCAACGGCACTGACATCGAGCGGCTGACGATCGAGGTGACGACGCTGCACGGTGGCGAGCTCGTTCGCACCAGCATGCAGATGAAGCGCCTGGCGTTCTCGCACTTCACCCAGCTCATCGACCGCTGGGATCCGGCCATCCAGCTGCACGACGACGAGATCGGCGGCCGCTTCCACAGCAACTCCGAGATCGTGCTGGCCTACGATCGCAAGATTGCACCGAAGTTGCTCGGCAAGGTCACGACCACGCGCGGCGTGAAGATCAACGCCGACAAGTGGTACCGCTCCCAGCGCGATATTTTCGTCGGCGGCCTGGCGACGCGAACCGCGCGCGTGCGCCTGCCGTTCTTCTCCGTCCGCCTGCCGAGCGCCAGGAGCGGCGCCGACACGGACGTATACATCCTGCGCGGCGACTCGCAGGTCGTGTTCTACGCCGACGGCTCCTACGACACGCTCGAGCTCGCCTCGGACCAGGGGGCCCGACGCCGTCTCGATCCGGACCGCCAGACGTACATCATCGGCGCCCGCGACGCGGAATTGCGGGTGCGTGGCACCATCACTGGCAGCGTGACCGTGTATTCGCCGCAGAGCATCGTCGTGCAGGGGAATCTGACCTACGCGCACGACCCGCGCGCGGACCGCGATGCGGACTCGTATCTGGGTCTCGTGTCCGACGGCAACATCGAGGTCGCAGGCCCGGAGGTCACCGGCCAGGGCGATCTCGACATCCACGCAGCCATTTACGCACGCGAGCGATTCGTCGTGCGGAGCACCGCATCGCGTCGCAGCGGCACGATGCTCATCTACGGCAGTCTCACCGCGGGGTCGATCTCGGAGACCGAGCCTCGCTACGCCACGCGTATCGAGTTCGACCAGCGCTTCGAGCGCAAGCGCCCGCCGGGCTTCCCGGAGACGGATCGCTACGAAGTCGAGAAGTGGGACGAGCGCTGGCGCGCGACCGAGGAACCGGAAAGCTAGCGCGCGCCGCCGCGACCTTCTCAGCCGCTGTCGCCGATCTTCACGGCGACCACTGCGAACTCGGAACCCTCGCCGCGCGGCTTCACGGAGACGATGTGCTGGTCGTTCTCCGTGCCGGTGACGAGCTGAATCTCTTTCGACGCAGGCTTTTCCTTGCACACCGGCGGGCCCGCATCGTCCTCGAAATCGACTTCGCCCTTGCACTCCGTCACTGCCCCGAACGCGGTCAGCTCGTCCCTGTAGAAATCGAGGATCTTCTGCGGAGCGTCGGCGCTGGAGTACTTCGCCGCGGCCACCTTGATGGCGAAGAACGAGGTGCCGACCTTTACATCGGCACTTTCGCGGTCGTTGTCCTCGTCCATCATCGGTTCCGCGCCCGGATAGACCGGCAGGCCGGTGTCCGGGCCTTCCTCGCCACTGGCGCGCACGGAGACGTCGCCGAACGCGGTGCGCACGTCGACGTTCTTCTGCTTGCCTTCGTCCTTGACGTCGATGTCGCAGCCCGCGAGCGACAGCGAGCCGAGCGCGAGCAATAGAGAAAGGAGTCGATTGCGTGTGGACATGTGCATCTCCAGGCGGACGAACCGGGGCAGTCTAGCCGCCCGCGACCTTCTGCCGCAGCTCCGACTCGATCTCGGCGGCGAGCGTCTCCACCTGTGTCAGCACGCGACCCGTGGCCGAGCTCTGGCCGGTCGCCCAGGAAGCCTGGAAGGCCAGTACGGCGCGGCGCAGTTCACCTGCCGCCCGCGCGGCGGCATCGTGGTGTCCCGCGCCGATATCGTTCGTGATCCGCTGAATCAGCGCCGCTGCCGCGCGCTGCTCAGCCTCGCCGACCCTTGGGTCCGAAGCGCTGACCATCGATCTCGCCAGGTCGAGTTGCTTCTTGAGCTTCGCCAGCTTCTCCGCCGTCGCCATGGGCACTCCGCTGGTTTCGGAGGCCCTTACTCTGCCAGATATGGCGCCATGTTTCTCGCCACCCTCCAGGGCTCGCGCCGAAGCTCAGGGCCCGCGTGTCGCCAGGTACGGCGCGATGTTGTTCGCGACCTTCTCGAACTCGGCCGGGCTCAACGGCAGGTTCTTGCGGAACGCGGCCCACGATCCCGCCGGGTCCGGATGACTGCCGATCGCTGCATCCGAGCCATAGAAGATGCGTTCCAGGCCGATCTGGCGCATGCGGTCGGCCATGGTCTTGCCAAGCTCCGGCGTGGTCGCGACGAGGCCCACGTCGGTGACGTCGAAGTACAGCCGGCGAGCGACCGGGCGCCGGGCCGCGACGGCTTCGGCATAAACTGCAAGCGCTTCCGGAGAAAAGGCCGCGCCGCCCCAGAGATGCGCAATCGTCACCGGCACATCGGGCGCCGCGCCAACTAACTCTTCGAGCAACACGCGAGCGTGCGCAGGTCCATAGTCGCCGCCGCCCCCGGTGGTAGCGTGTACGACGATCGGGAGCTTCGCCTCGTTGGCGCCAGCGAACACCTCGCGCACCCGCTGTACATGGTCGGCGTTCAGCAGGTCCACGCGCGAGTTGCCGAAATGAAGTTTCAGCCCCTTGAAGCGCCGATCCGCCACGCAATCCCGCAGCACGCTCGCCGCGTGATCGCTGACGGGGTTGAGGCTGCAGAACGCGACCAATCGATCGGGGAAGCGCGCTGCCTGTTCGGCCGTCCACGTGTTTTCAGCGCGCACGGCGTCCGCGGATCTGTACAGCGGGCGTGTCGGGGAATCGAACCAGTAACCGACCGATAGCACGACCGCGCGCCCGATGTGCGCGGCATCGAGCATCGCCACGAGGCGCGCGGCATCGAGAGATTCCTGAGCCGCCGGGCCGGGAAACGTGGGGTGTTCGAGCGCGATGCGCCACTCGCTGCCCTCAGGGACGAGGTCGATGCGCGCGTGGCCGATGTGACGGCGCTCCGTGCCTGCTCCGCGCGAGTAGTACGCAGCCAGGTGCCCTCCACGCGCATCGCCCGTGTAGGCCACCGGAGTGATCTGGTATGGCTTCGCGAAGCGCGTGCCGATGAACTTCGCCGCCTCATCGCGGCCGCGCAGCCACTGCTCGTCGTCTGCATCGAGCACGACTGCATCGGTGGTGTAGAGGGCGGCCAGCTGCCTGGGATCGTTCCAGAATTCTTCGTGGCGGCGCAACACTTGCGCGACACCTGCCGGCAGCTCGACCGCGTGTCGCGGGTTGTTCAGTAGGGCCGCGGCCTGAGGGCTGAGGAGATGCTGGTGGTGGTCGACCTGGGGCGCAATCTCCGCGCTCCCTGTCTCAGCACCTGAAACATGGCCCGGCAAGGCGAGGGCTGCGACGAGCGCGAGCAGGCTACCCCATCCCATCATGACTGCTCCTGCCGCAATTGCTTTCGCCGGGCGTTTGACGAGGCGATGGACGATGCGTTGGCACATGGTTGGTCTCACACAAACAGCCATAGATTCGGGCGGGCCGCAGCGGGTTTGAATTCTGACCGCTTTCCCGCGGCCTTCTTGTACCTGATTGTGACGACCAGCAACTCCGCCCGGAGCGCCGACGCAAGCTCACCTGCCCGCTGACGGCGGCGGTCGTGATCGTAGCGACCGCCTCCGCTCTCGCGGCGCCTCGCGCACAGCTAGCCTACGAATTCGAGGAATTCTCTCTCGCGGACTCTCCGGCCGCCCACGCGGGCGCCGGCACAGCGCCTGCTCTGAGATCGGACGAAAGAGGACAGGCCAAGCATCAGGAACACGAGAGAGAGCAGATCCACAGCGCCGCCGCCGCTGTCAGTGCCACTTGCACCGTCGGTATCGGTAGACGACGGTGGCGGCGACGGGGCCGGTGGCGACGCGACCGGCACCGATACGCCAGTCGGCGTCAGGAAGTAGCTGGCCTGGGACGCATCACGCGAATCCTGGCCGTTGACGACAATCACGCCCGAGTCGAAGATCCTGAATGCGAACCTGAGCGTCACGAATCCCCTGCCCGGATCGTCGTCGCTGATCAAGTCAGTCAGATCCGCAGCCACTCCGTCCTGCCACAACGTCGCCCGCTCAAACGTCGGCGGCCCCGGGTCCGGCGTAGAAAGCCGACTCAGAGTCGTATGGCCGACGACCTGACCCGCATTGTTGATGCTCACGGCAAACGGATGAACACCCTGGCCGGGGGGAAGGACGACTACTCCCCCGTCGTGCCACAGGAAAGCCATGTTTATTTCGTCTATCTCGACCGGCTCATTGATCTCGGGAGTGAAATAGTTGCCGATGACCTCGTCACGATCGTTCACGTCCACAGCTTCGCCGAAGGCCAGTGGTTGCGTCGGCTCCAGGACCATGACCTCGCCGCTCCGCCATATCGCGGCGCGAAATTCGAGGGAGCCCACGATCACGCCGTTCTCGTTGATCGCCAAAGCACTGCCGTTCGGAGTTGGGCAAGCCGGCAGCTCCAGGAACGTGGTTCGCCCTGCCTTCCAGAGGAAGGGCCGCGAAGAGAACACGTTTTCTGTGGACACGGCGGTCGTTGTTCCGACGATCTCTCCCCTGTCGTTGATGTCGGAGGGTAAAACGTTGCCGATGTCGCCGGGGCGAACGTTCGGATCGATGCCGAGATCCCGGATTTGTCCGGCCTCCCAGAGGAACCCGCGACTCAAGCCCACTCGTTGTCCGGACGGGTCTGGCACGGTGCTGTGTCCCGTGATCTGAGTCAGCTCATTGATGGCGACCGCAATCGTCTGCATTGATGCACCGCCCATCAGATCGCCGAGGTCGATCACCATGCCGTCCCGCAACAGGACGCCACGCGTTCTGCCCTGATCGAACTGGAAGCCGACCATTTCTCCCTGCTCGTTGATATCGTTGATCCCGACACTGGCGCCGGAAATATTGTCGAGGCGAGTCAGGCGATAAGTCTCGAAGCTGGTTTGTGCGTGCGCCGCCGTGCTCAATGCGAGCGCGAGCGGCAGAAGTTGCAAGTAGCGTGGATATCTCATGGCGATCCCTCCATGGATGTGCCGACAGGCGACAGGCTTCCCTTGCCTGTGTGCCGCGCAACCTCGCTAACAGGGGATCGCAGCGGTGAGCCCGTGAGGGTCAGGTTACGTCGCTAAGAGTGGGCAACGGTTGCGATGGCAAGTTCACTTCGCGATCCCCGTACTCCGAGCGTTGGCTGGCGGACCCTTTTGTGTTGCAGCGCGCCCCGTCAGTCGCTAGTTTTCTTCAGCAACCACGCTGGAGAACAGCCATGCCTCACTACACCGGTGGATGCCTGTGCGGGGCGGTGCGGATCGAGATAGACGCCGCACCCTATCGCGTCGGAATCTGCCATTGCCTGGATTGCCGCAAGCGTCACGGTACGATCTTCCACGTCTTCGCAGTCTTCCCCACGGCTGCGGCGACGGTCACCGGCGAGACGCGCGAATTCAAGACCCGGCACTTCTGTCCGACTTGCGGCTCGTCGCTATTTGACCGTTTCGGCGACGAGTTCGAGTTGCACGTCGGCTGTCTCGACGCGCCCAACCAGCTCACGCCCACGTATGAAGGGTGGATGATCCGCCGCGAAACCTGGCTGCCGCCGTTCGACGTCGCGAATCACTATGAGCGCGACCGCACTTAGCGTCCCTTCATACCAATCTGTGGCAGGCTGCGCTACCGAGCGCACGTAGCAACGTTATCGGCCCGGAGGTGAACGCAGATGAGAGCGACTACTTCAACCATCGCGGTCCTGGCACTCGCAGGTCTCATCTCGAGCTTCGACTACGCCGTCGGTCAGACAGAGGAGCCGGCGGGCTCGCGCGCAAAGGATGAACAGGCAATCCAGAAAATCATCGATGACTACGCCGTCACCTGGAACAACCACGACATGAAGGCCTCCGCAGCGTTGTTCTCGGACGACGCGGACTGTGTGGTGATCTCCGGGAAGCACATGAAGGGGCGCGACGAAATCTTCAGCTATCACGATGAGCTTCATCGGGGGCCTTTCAAGGATCGAAGACTATCGGCGCAACTCAAAGACCTGCGATTCATCCGGCCCGATGTCGCCATTGGGCATATTGCCTTTGAAGGGAAGCCTTCCGCGACCGACGTCGAGAAGCGAGGAGCAACGTCTGCCTTGGCCACCGTCGTGCTGGAAAGGGAACGAGGCAGGTGGTCGATCGCCGCGTTCCACAATACCTTGCTGACAAGAAGTGGACCGGTTGCCCCCGCCCTTCCTTCGGACCCGAAGTGACCTGACCTGCCGAAACGGTTTCTCTCAGCGACGGGGAAATCAGGCCGGCGCGAGCAATCGGCGTCCGGCGCCGTCGCCGGGGTAAACGCGCGTGTTCGCACCGGGGCTCGCGTAGCCGTTGATCAGGACGCGGCGATATCGGTTCGACGTGTTCTCGAAGCTCGCATGCGCCGTATAGGGCCCGAAGAAGAGCGTGTCACCGGGCTGCGCCGTGATCGTCACCGCATCTGCTTCCCGAACCGAAGGAGCCGGTCCGTTCGTCGCCGGGGGCGATTTGCCGTCGGCAGCGTCGCCGAAATCGACCCGCCCCCATTTCGAGCTTCCGGGCATGAACTTGAGCGGACCGCTGTCGGGTGTCATCTCGTCGAGCACGATCAGCGTCTGCACGAAGCTTCCGCAGCCGTTGACGTCCGTCCAGTGCCCGTCGCCCTTGTCGCGATGCTGAATGTCCTGATGCCAGTCGAAAGTCACGCCCTCGTGCGGCCGCTTGAAATGGGCCTGGTTGAGCAGGTGGTCCATCGCGTGACTGCGCAATAGCTGTGAGCAAGCCACCGTCAGACGCGCGTCGCTGCCGACCGTCAGCAGATGAGGCGTGCACCCGCCGGCCCAGACGATGCGCCGCAGGACCTTTCGCCCGTCCTTCTCGCCGAGCACAAAGTGAGCGCCACGATGAAGCCCGGTCTCGGACAGACCACCGGCGATTTGCTCGAGCTCTTCGAAGCAGGTCTGCATCTGGGCCACTTCGTCGGCACGAAACAATCCCCGGCGCACGATCCAGCCGATCTCGAAGTAGTCGTGGATCTCGTCGGGGCTCAAATGAGGGTCGCGTTGCCCGGACCTCTTCATTGCTGCCGCTGACTTGAGCATCACTGGTGCCATGCCCGTTTTATAGCCGATGGTGCGCGCCGGTGCGATGACGCTCACAACTTATGACACTGCGGATCGAGAGCGCCGTCGCAGTTTCACGACACGCTGCAGGGCACGAAGCTCGAGCCACGTCACAAGCGAGTGGTCAGACCCTCGCTGCACCGGCAGTGACGATGCGATGTCATGACCCTGAAGCGGACAGGCCCCGGCTTGTCAACCGGGGCCTGTCGAGAAGCGGTGGCGGGGGCAGACGTACCGGCCCGCTCCTGCGGTACCTCGCTACGGCTTTACGCACCGCGCGGGAGTAATCGGAGGCGTACAGAAAACCCCTCCCTCCGTTATGGTCTGGTTGCCGCCGCGCTCGGTCGCCAGGATCTCGAACTCGTAGATTCTGTTCGGCTCCAGGTACTGTTTCGGCACCAGGAAACTCGTTTCGCCCTTCGACAGATCGGCATCGAGTGCTGTCTTCAGTTTCCCCGGCGGCAGGACAGGTTGGGTAATGTCTACCACGACCGCGTGGTAGCCCACGACCTCG
>Ga0187892_10000059_pt1 | contig 235957 bp, 264 predicted proteins | sample MA1701073metaG_FD_139345 | JGI IMG/M metagenome (GOLD analysis project Ga0187892, IMG submission 139345) | Bio-ooze microbial communities from a basaltic lava cave in the Kipuka Kanohina Cave System on the Island of Hawaii, USA - MA170107-3 metaG ... | reverse complement strand
TCAGGCGTACCTGAACAGCATCGCCTTGCGCTTGAACCAACGACCCAGGCAAACCTTGGGCTTCGCCTCGCCTGCCGATAAACTTGCTGAAGTGTTGCATTGACCGGTTGAGCCCGCCGCCGAAAGCAGACATTCGAAGACCCGCAGTGTCTCAGTGCAGCCGCGGCTTTTTCAGGAAGTCACCGCGGTCGGCCGAGCGGAGCTGCAGCTTCGAGGCGGCGCCGCGCCGCGCCAAGGTCAGCGTGACCTCGCAGCCGGCGGGGCCGCAGCGCCAGATGCGGCGGAACAGCGCCGCGAGGCGGTTGACCCGCTCGCCCGCGACCTCGAGCACCAGGTCGCCCAGTTTTGCGCCGGCGCGCTCGGCCGGACCGCCGGGCGCCAGCCCGCCGATCACCAGCTGGCCGTCGATCTCGGTCACGTAGATCCCGAGCCAGGCGCGCGGTGGCGCAGCGCAGCGGCCCGTGGCGAGCAGATCCTTCAGGATCGGCGCGAGCAGATCGATCGGCACGAACATGTTGCCGTCGACCGCGCTGGCGCCGACCGCTTCCTGCACCAGCAGCGAGCCGATGCCGAGCAGGCGGCCGTCTTCCCCGAGCAGCGCGGCGCCGCCCCACTGGGGATGCGCCGGCGCGGTGAACAGCGCTTCGTCGAGCACGTATTCCCAGTAGCCGGCGAATTCCCGCTTGGCGATGATCTTCGCCTTGAGCGAATGTCCGAGGCCGCCATGGCCGATGACGATCACCGGGCTGTCGGCATCCAGCGCCTGCGCGGTGCCGCAGGCAAGCGGGCGCACGCCAAGCTGGCCAAGCGGCATGACCAGTCCGAAGCCGGTGGGTTGGTCGTAGGCGAGCGCGTGCCCTTGCACCACGGTGCCGCGGTTGGTGGCGAGCCAGATCGACTCGGCCTCCGTGATCAGGTAGCCGATCGTCAATACCAGCCCGTCGTCGCCGATGACCACGCCGTTGCCGGCGCGCTCGGTGCCGAGGATTGACGCGGTGTACGCATCTTCGGGAATCTCGGCGCGCAGCAGCAGCACCGCGTCGAGCGCCGCCTCCAGGTCAAAGCCGGTCTGCTGCGGATCGGGTTGCAGCGCGTCCGGAAAAGCCCAGTTGCCGAATTCAGACATGGTCAGATCTGCTCGAGCGGCAGCCCGACGTAATTCTCCGCCAGCATGGTGGCAGCAGCACGCGAACTGGTCACGTAGCGCAGTTGCGCAAGCTGCAGCCGGTGGTGAAACGGCGCTTCATCGTGAAAATAATGCAGCATCGAGGTCATCCACCATGAAAAGTGCTCGGCGCGCCAGACCCGGCGCAGCGCCGTCGCCGAATACGCGTCCAGCAGGTCGGTGCGGCCGGCGCCGTAGAACTGGGCGAGCGCCTGCGCCAGCACCCGCACGTCGGCAACCGCCAGATTAAGCCCTTTCGCGCCGGTCGGGGGCACGATGTGCGCCGCATCGCCGGCCAGAAACAACCGCCCGTACTGCATCGGCTCGAGCACGAAGCTGCGCATGGCGATGACGCCTTTCTGGAAGATGCGGCCTTCGGCGAGCCGCAGGCCGTCGCTGCCGGCAAGCCGCTGATGCAATTCTTGCCAGATCCGATCGTCGGGCCAGTTGGCCGCGTCGTCGTTCGGGTCGCACTGCAGGTAGAGCCGCTGGATCTGCGGCGAGCGGGTGCTGACCAGCGCGAAGCCGCGTTCGTGGTAGGCGTAAATCAGCTCTTCGCTCGCCGCGGGGGCCTCGACCAGCAGGCCGAACCAGCCAAACGGGTAGACGCGCTTGAATTCCCTGCGCCGCTGCGCCGGGATGGCGGACCTCGAGACGCCGTGAAAGCCGTCGCAGCCGGCAATGTAGTCGCAGGCGAGCTCCTGGGCGGCGCCTGCCCGGTCGCGATAGCGCAGCTTCGGCAAGCGCGTGTCCAGGTCGAGCGGGCTGACCTCCTTGACCTCGAACTGTATCGGCCCGCCCCGCTCGAGCCGCGCCTTGACCAAGTCGCGGATCAGTTCGTGCTGCGCGTAGACCATGATCGAACGGCCGCCGCTCAGCTCCGACAAAGGGATGCGATGGCTCTGCCCGTCGAAGCGCAGTTTCACCCCTTGGTGCGGCAAGCCCTCGCGGCGCATGCGTTCGCCGACGCCCGCCTCGTCCAGCAAGTTCACCGTGCCCTGCTCAAGCACGCCGGCGCGCAAGGTCGCTTCGATCTCCTCGCGGCTGCGCGTTTCGAGCACCACCGATTCGATGCCCTGCAACTGCAGCAGATGCGCGAGCAGCAGCCCCGCGGGTCCGGCGCCGATGATCCCGACTTGCGTGCGCATGCGCCTGATATTATCCGCCGCGATGCCGGATAACGAATTCAAATCGGTGCTGGCAGTGTTTCCCGTGCAGCTGCAGTGGGGCGAGTGCGATCCGGCCGGGATCATTTTCTACCCGACCTATTTCCGCTGGTTCGACGCGGCGACCTGGAACATGTTCGCGCACGCGGGCTACCACGCCAAGCGCATGCGCGCCGAGCATCTGGCGATGCCGCTGGTCGCTGCAGATTGCCAGTTCCGGCACCCGGCCGAGCAGCAGGATCGCGCCGAAGTGCGCACGCGGATCCTGCGCTGGGGCGGCAAGTCCTTCGTGGTCGGCCACCAGGTGGTGCGCGAAGACGGCGTGCTCCTCGCCGAGGGCACCGAAACCCGGGTCTGGGGGCGCTATGTCGACGGCCCCGGCTCGAAGCTGAAAGGCGAGCCGATCAGCGAAGAGCTGAAGGCATTGTTCCGGGCGGGCTAGATGAGTTCAACCGTCTTCGATTCCGCCCTTTATCGCGACCTGTTCGGCACCGCCGAGATGCGCGCCATCTTCTCCGATGCCGGGTTCCTCGCGCGCTGCCTCGAGGTGGAAGCGGCGCTCGCGCGTGCGCAAGCCGGCCTCGGCATAATCCCGGCCGCGGCGGCGCGCGAGATCACCGACCAGGCAAAGCCCGGCATTCTGGATCTCGAGCGCCTGAAGCGCGAGACCGAGATCGTCGGCTATCCCATCCTGCCCCTCGTCAAGCAACTTGCCGCGGCATGCGCGGGCGAGGCGGGTCGCTACGTGCACTGGGGTGCCACCACGCAGGACATCATGGACAGCGCGCTCGTGCTGCAGCTGCGCGCGGCGCTCGATCTTGCGGAGGCCGACCTCGCGGCGGTTTCGCAGTCGCTCGCAGCGCTCGCGCGTCGCCATCGCGACACCCCGATGGCGGGACGCACCCACCTGCAGCAGGCGCTGCCGATCACCTTCGGCTTCAAGGCGGCGGTCTGGCGCGCGCCGATCGAGCGCCATCGCGAGCGTCTCGCGCAGCTGCGGCCGCGCGTGCTGGTGGGGCAATTCGGCGGCGCGGCGGGCACGCTCGCCTCGCTCGGCGGGCAGGGCCTGCCGGTGCGCGCCGCGCTGATGCGCGAACTGGACTTGGGCGAGCCCGCGATTACCTGGCACGTGGCACGCGATGGCCTCGCGGAGGCAGTGCTGTTCGCCGGGCTGGTCACGGGATCGCTCGCCAAGATCGCCACCGACGTCATGCTGATGATGGCGACCGAACTGGGCGAAGCCTTCGAGCCCTTCGAGCACGGGCGCGGCGGCAGCAGCACCATGCCGCAGAAGAGGAATCCCATCTCCTCCGAGCTGATCCTCGCCTGCGCCAAGCTCGTGCGCCAGCATGCGGCGCTGATGCTCGATGCCATGGTGCAGGACTTCGAGCGCGCCACCGGCCCCTGGCACGCGGAATGGATCGCGCTGCCCGAGAGCTTCATCGCCACGGCCGGGGCGCTCAAGCAGGCGAAGCTGATGCTCGCGGGGCTCACGGTGGACAGCGAGCGCATGGCGCGCAACCTCGGCATGACCTCTGGCCTGATCGTGGCGGAGGCCGTCATGATGGGTCTCGCGCCCAAGCTCGGCCGGCAGGACGCGCACGACGTCGTCTACGAGGCGTGCCGCGCGGCGGCGCAAAGCGGCCGCCCGCTGATCGAAGTATTGGTCGCGAACCCGCAAGTAGGCGCGCATTTCGGGCGCGCCGAGCTCGAGCGCCTGCTCGATCCGCGCAACTATCTCGGCAGTGCCGGCGCGATGCTGGACCGCTCGCTGGAGGGCTAGCCCCAGACCTCCTCGGCGGTTTCGATCACCAGGCGCAATTTCGCGCGCTGCGCTTCGACGGCGATCTTGTTGCCGTGCACGGTGCTGGAAAAACCGCACTGCGGGCTGAGCGCCAGCTGCTCGAGCGGCACGAACCTGGCCGCTTCGTCGATGCGGCGCTTGAGAACGTCCTTCGCTTCGAGCGTGCCAAGCTTGGTGGTGACCAGCCCCAGCACCACGATCTTGTCTTTGGGCAGGAATCGCAGCGGCCTGAAGTCGCCCGAGCGCGCATCGTCGTATTCGAGAAAGTAGGCGTCCACCTGCATCTCGGCGAGCAGCGCTTCGGCGACCGGCTCGTAACCCCCTTGCGCGGCCCAGGTGCTCTGGAAATTGCCGCGGCACAGATGGATGGCGAGCGTCATGCCCGCGGGCTTCTTCGCCACCACGCGATTGATGAACTTGGCATAGCGGTGCGGCAATTCATTCGGGTCGTCGCCCCGCGCCCTGGCCGCGGCGCGCATTTTCTCGTCGCACAGGTAGGCGAGATTGGTATCGTCCATCTGCACGTAGCTGCAGCCGGCCCCGGACAGCGAATGCAGCTCCTCGCCGTAAGCTTGCGCCACGTCCTCGTAGAAATCGGGTTCCAGCTCCGGATAGTGCTGCCTGCTGATCCCGGCGCGCCCGCCGCGAAAGTGCAGCATCGTCGGCGACGGGATGCTGACCTTCGGCGTGCGCGTGGTGCGCGACTTGAGGTACTGAAAATCCGCCAGCTGGATGTCCTTGACATGGCGCACCTTGTCCACCACGCGCATCACCGGCGGCGCGAGTTCCTCGCTGCCGTCGGGTTTTTTCACCAGCACCGGGATGTCGGTCTGCACGCCGCCGATCTGCTCGAGGAAGTCGATGTGGAAATAGGTGCGGCGGAATTCGCCGTCCGTGATCGCCTGCAGTCCGGTGTCCTCCTGGAACTTGACGATTTCCGCGATCGCCCGATCCTCGATCTGGCGCAGCTCGGCCGCGCCGATCTCGCCGCGCGCCTTGCGCTCGCGCGCTTCGAGCAGGTACTTCGGCCGCAGGAAGCTGCCGACATGGTCGGCGCGAAAGGGTGGCGTGGAGCGCGCGGTCATGGAGTGTCCCTGGCTGCGATCAGCAATCGAAAAATACCGTTTCGTCGTGGCCCTGCAGGAGCACGTTCCACTCGAGCGCGCCCGCGCCGGCCGGCTTCGCAATCAGCGTCGCGCGCCGCTCGGAGGGCACCAGCGCGAGCACCGGATCCTCGGCGTTGGCAGGATCCTGCGGAAAGTAGATGCGCGTGACCAGCTGCTTGAGCAGCCCGCGCATGAACACGTTGACCGCGATATGCGGCGCCTGGAGCTTGCCCCCCGGACCGGCGACGCGACCCGGCTTGATGGTGCGAAACCTGAAGCGGCCCTGGTCATCGGTGGCCGACCGGCCAAAACCGCGGAAACTCTTTTCGCCAAATTTGCCGTCGGCGCCCGCTTGCCAGATCTCGAGCAGCGCATCGTTCACCGGCGCGCCATCGCCGTCGAGCACCCGGCCATCGACCGAAACGCGCTCGCCCGCGACGCCGGCAGGCGCCAGGTCTTCGATGATCAGCCAGGTCAGACCGATGTGCAGGAACGGACCTACGGTCTGCGAAGTGGTGGCCTGCAGACTCATGGCTCGCGTTCCATGGGGGTCTGCTGCGCGCCACGCAGGGTGATGTCGAAGCGAAAGCCGAGGGCGAACTCCGGAACCGTGCTCTCCCAGTCGAGCGCCGAGATGAGGCGGTTGCGCGCCCGCTCGTCGGGCACGCAGTTGAACATCGGGTCGGCGGCGAGCAGCGGGTCGCCCGGAAAGTACATCTGCGTCACCAGGCGCGTGGCGAATGCCGGCCCGAAAATCGAAAAGTGGATGTGCGCCGGCCGCCAGGCGTTGTAATGGTTGCGCCACGGATACTCGCCCGGGCGAATGGTCACGAAGCGGTAACGGCCGCGCTCGTCGGTCAGGGTGCGGCCGCAGCCGGTGAAATTGGGATCGGTCGGCGCGTCGTGCTGGTCAATGCGGTGCGGATAGCGGCCGGCGGCGTTGGCCTGCCAGATTTCGATCAGCGTGTGCGGCACTGCCCGGCCATCTTCGTCCCGGAGCTGGCCGCTGACGATGATGCGCTCGCCGATCGGCGCCGCCGCGTGCTGCCGGGTGAGGTCATGATCGCCCGGCTGCAAATCGTCGTAGCCGAACACCGGCCCGGTCAATTCGCTTTGCGTGTGCGGCAGCAACACCAGCGGCTTGGTCGGCGCGCGCTTGATCGTCGATGTATACGCGGGAAACAGGTATTCGGGCTGCGTGCCGGCCGCGGGCCGGCGATAGCCGGTGATATTAGCCATGGGCGGCTCCCGCTATTCGGCGTCCGGCTGCTTCGAGGGCTGCGCGCGGTCGAAGGCCTCGAGTTTCATGCATTCGGCGTAGATCCGCATCGCCGTCGGGTAGGGTGCGGTGTCGCACTGATAGCGCTGGGCGTTGAAAATTTGCGGCGCGAGGCAGCAATCGGCGATGCCGGGCGCATCGCCATGGCAGAACCTGCCGGTGCCGCGGCCGTGGCCGAGCGCGCCTTCGAAGCGCGCGAGGCCGTCGGCGACCCAATGTCGGTACCAGGCATTGACCTGCTCTTCGTTCTGGCCGAGCGAGCGCTTGAGATGCTGCAGTACCCGCAGATTGTTGAGCGGATGGATCTCGCAGGCGATCAGCAGCGCGAGCGAGCGCACCCGCGCACGCCCGGCCGGATCCTCCGGCAGCAGCGGCACCGCCGGCTGCGTCTCCTCCAGGTACTCGAGGATCGCCAGCGATTGCGTCAGCAGCTGTCCATCGTCTTGCAGCGCCGGCAGCAGCGCCTGCGGATTGAGCGCCCCGTAGGCGGGCGCCCGATGCTCGCCCTTGGCCAGGTGGATGAAGGCCGCGTCGTAGGCGAGGCCTTTCAGGTTGAGCGCGATGCGCACGCGGTAGGCGGCCGAACTGCGAAAGTAGGTGTAGAGCTTCATTGGCGCGGCCGCGCTACAGGGCCGCCCCGATCCTGACCTTCAATTCGCCCACGCCATCGACGCCGGCGTGCAGATCATCGCCCGGCTTCACCGGCCCGACCCCGGCGGGCGTTCCCGAGTAGATCAGGTCGCCCGCTTCGAGCGTGTAATACGACGAAAGAAACGCGATCTGCTCCGGCACCGACCAGATCATGTCGGCGAGGTCGGCGCGCTGGCGCTCCTTGTCGTTAACCTTGAGCCAGATCGCACCCTTGGCGGGGTGCCCGATCTTGGCAGCCGGCGCGAGCGCGCTGCAGGGCGCCGCTTCGTCGAAATCCTTGCCGAAATCCCACGGCCGGCCATGGTCCTTGCCCAGTTGCTGCAGGTCGCGCCGCGTCATGTCCAGGCCGACGCCGTAGCCGAACACATGCGCGTTGGCTTTCGCGGCCTCGATGCGCCGACCGCCCTGGCCGATCGCGACCACCATCTCGGTTTCATAGTGGAAATTGGCCGTTTTGGGCGGGTAGTGCAATTCACCGCCGCCCGGCACCAGCGAATGCGCCGACTTGATGAAGAAGAACGGAGTCTCGCGCCCGTCGCCGCCCATTTCCTTCTGGTGCTCGACGTAGTTGCGGCCGACGCAGAAAATGCGCCGCACCGGGAAGCGGTCCTGCGAGTCCCTGACTGCGAGCGCAGGAACATCCCACAGCGGAATCGCGTGTGCCATTCAATACTCTCCTAGAAGAAGCGGAATTCTAGTGCTAGGATGGCCGCGCAGGGTATCGCCGCCAAAGGAGGGGGACGATGAAAGCCAGATGGAACCGGTTGTTCGCCGCAGCAATGCTGGCGGCGTTTGCCGCCAGCGCGTCCGCGCAGACCGTCAAGGTGGGCGTGGTGCTGCCCTACACGGGCGGCGGTGCCGAATTCGCGCAGCAGGTGGATCGCGGCATGCAGATGTACATGAAGCTGAACCCGAGCGCGTTCGGGCCGTACAAGATCGAAATCGTCAAGCGCGATTCGAAGAATCCGAGCGGCGCGGAAGCCAAGACCGCCGTGCAGGAATTGATCGCGCAGGAAAAAGTCGACATCCTCACCGGCTTCATCTATTCGCCGGATGCGATCGCCTCGGCGCCGCTGGTGACCGAAGCGAAGAAGCCGATGGTGATCATGAACGCGGGCACCGCCTGAATCACCACTCTTTCGCCGATGATCTCGCGCGTCTCGTTCTCGATGTGGCACGCCGGGCACGCGATGGGCGAAGCGGCCGCCAAGCTGCTCAAGGCGAAAACCGCGGTGGTCGGCTATACCGACTACCCGCCGGGCAAGGACAGCCTGGATGCGTTCAAGCGCGGCTTCGAGGCGAACGGCGGCAAGGTGATCGACGAGATCCCGATGGGCGGGCCGGGCCAGGTGCCGGACTTCACGCCGTTCTTCCAGCGCGCCAAGGACAAGAAGCCTGACGTGTTCTTCGTTTTCGTGCCCGCGGGCGATCATGCGGTGGGCGTGCTCAAGACCTACGGCGCGCTCGGCATGCGCGCGGCCGGCATCAAGCTGATCGGTCCCGGCGACATCACGCAGGACATCAAGCTGCAGGCGATGGGCGACAACGCGTTGGGCCTGGTCACCATGCACCATTACAACGCCGACCTCGACAACGCGGCCAACAAGCGCCTGGTGGAAGCCTGGAAAAAGGAGTTCGGACCGACGGCGACGCCGGATTTCATGGCCGTGCAGGGCTACGACGGCATGGCGGCAATCGCCCACGTGGTCACCGAGCTCAAGGGCAAGATCGATGCCGACAGCGCCATCAATGCGCTGCGGGGCTGGAAATTCAATAGCCCGCGCGGGCCGATCTCGATCGATCCGAGGACCCGCGACATCGTCATGAACGAGTACCTGAGCGAAATCGTGAAGAAGGACGGCCGCCTGTTCCAGAAGAACATCGGCGTCATCAACGCGGTCAAGGACATGTGCAAGGAGCTGGGCGAAGGGCGTTGCAAGCAATAGCGGATCGATTTCCTCTGACGCGTAACGCCGCCGCCCCGCAGCACCACCCGGGCGGCGGTTTCTTTTTGTGGACCTGAGCGTGAACAGCGTGGCGAGCATCCTGCTGGGCGGGATGGCTTCCGGCATGGTCCTGTTCATCGTTTCGGTCGGCCTGTCGGTCACCATGGGGCTGATGGGCTTCGTCAACCTCGCGCACGGCGCCTTCGCCATGCTTGGCGGCTATGCGATCGTGCTGTCGATGAGGCACTGGGGCCTGCCGTTCCCGGCCGCGCTGCTGTTCGGCTTCGCGTCGGTGGCGGCTCTATCCGCGGTGCTGGAACGCCTGCTCTACGCGCGGCTTTACCGCGCGGGCGAACTCGACCAGGTGCTGTTCACGATCGGGCTGGTGTTCGTGACCATCGCTGCGGTGACGCTGGCCATCGGCCCCGAGACCCAGACGGTGGTCTTGCCAGCGTGGCTGCGCGGCCAAACCGACCTGGGTTTCATGCAGTACCGTACTTACAGCCTGGCGCTGATCGCTGCGGGCAGTGCGTTGATGGTCGCGCTCTGGTTCGGCTTCGAGCGCACGCGCATCGGCGCGCGCATCCGCGCGGCGGTGGACAACCGGCGCATGGCCCAGTCGATGGGCGTGGATGTCGGGCGGCTGTTCACGCTGACCTTTGCTTTCGGCAGCGGGCTGGCGGCGGTCGGCGGAGGTTTGGGCGCCGAGATCCTCGGTCTCGATCCGCAGTATCCGCTGCGCTACCTCGCCTACTTCCTGATCGTGGTGGCGGTGGGCGGCATGGGGCGCGTGAACGGGGTGTTTTTCGCCGCGCTCCTGATCGGGGTGCTCGATTTCGTGCTCAAGATCTACTTCCCCAAGGGCGGCACCCTGTTTATCTACGCCTTGACCCTGATCCTGCTGCTGGCGCGTCCGCACGGCCTGTTCGGCAAGAGAGGCGTCGCGTGAGCGCGGCACTGGAATTGACGCGGCGCCACCAGCTCAAGTGGTGGGAGGCGTTGCCGTGGATCGTGGCGCTCGCCGCGTTCCTTGCGTTTCCGACCTATCTGGCCTTTGGCACCCAGTTGCTGATCACGATCCTGTTCGCGCTGTCGCTGGATCTGGTGCTGGGCTACGCGGGCATCGTCACGCTCGGCCATGCCGCTTTCTTCGGCGCCGGCGCCTATACCGCAGGAATGATGGCGATGCACTGGGGCTGGAACGAGCCGATCTCGGGCCTGTTCGCCGCGGCGCTGGTGGCTGGCGCCATCGGCCTCGCCAGCGGGCTGGTGCTGCTGCGCACGCACGGGCTGACGCTGCTGATGCTGACCCTGTGCACCATGGCGCTCCTCGAGCAGGCGGCCAATATGGGCGCGGCGTGGACCGGCGGCTTCGATGGCATGCCGGGCCTGTCGTTCGGCAAGATCCTCGGCCTGTTCGGCTTCGACGTGCTGTATTTCCGCTCCCAGTACCTGTACGTGCTGGCGGTCCTGTTTCTCTGCTTCGTGATCGTGCGCACGCTGGTGTATTCGTCCTTCGGCCAGAGCCTCACCGGGATCCGCGAAAACGTTCTGCGCATGCACGCGGTGGGCGCACCGGTGCGCGCGCGCCAGGTGCTCGTCTACACCGTGTCCGCGGCGCTCGCCGGCGTCGCCGGAGCGCTGTTCACGCAGGCGACCGGTTACGCGAATCTCGCGGTGCTCGGCCTGGAGCGCTCCGCCGGGGTGCTGATCGTGCTGATCCTCGGCGGCTACGGGCGGCTCTACGGCGCTTTCGTAGGAGCAGTCGCCTATATGTTGATCGAAGACGTGCTGGCCAAGGCCTACCCGACCGCCTGGCAGCTGGGCCTGGGCCTGACCCTGATTGCGGTGGCGCTGTTCGCGCGCAATGGGGTCATCGGCCTCTTCGATGCGCTGCGCAGGCGCCTGGCAGGAGCGGCGCGATGAGCGCGGCGATCCTGGAGACGAGGAATCTGTGCATGAGCTTCGGCGCGCTCGAAGTCGCGCGCGGCGTGAACTTCCGGCTCGAGCGCGGCGCGCGCCACGCGCTGATCGGCCCCAACGGCGCCGGCAAGACCACCTTCGTCAACCTGCTGACGGGCTTACTGAGGCCATCGCGCGGCAGCGTCCTGCTCGAGGGCGAGGATGTGACTGCGCTGGCACAAGCGAAACGGGTCAAGCGCGGCATCTCGCGCACCTTTCAGATCAACCAGCTGTTTCGCGGCCTGACGGTGCAGGAAAACGTCGGGATTGCGGTGTCCGAGCGTCTGGGTGTGGGCGGGTCCATGCTGCGGCCGGCCGGCAAGCGCGCTGACGTGATTGCCGAGGCGTCGCGCCTGATCGAGATGCTGAAGCTGGGCGAGGATGCGGGCCGGCGCGTCGCCGAGCTGCCCTACGGCAGGCAGCGCCTGGTCGAGATCGCGATCGCGCTCGGGCTCAACCCGCGCGTACTGCTGCTCGATGAGCCGGCCGCCGGGATTCCCAGCGCCGAGAGCCATATTCTGCTCGATGCCATCGCCACGCTGCCCGCGGAAATCGCGGTGCTGATCATCGAGCACGACATGGATCTGGTCTTCCGCTTTGCCGAGCGAATCACGGTGCTGGTGAGCGGGGCGATCCTGGCCGAGGGCGCGCCTGCCGAGATCGCCGTCAACCGCGAAGTACGGTCGGTGTATTTGGGGAGCGCGCTCGATGCCTGAAGCGCTCGCCCTGCAGGGCGTCACCGCCGGCTACGGCGAAACGCACGTATTGGAAGGCGTCGCGCTGTCGCTTGCGCAGGGCGAGACCCTGTCCATCATCGGCCGCAACGGCGTGGGCAAGTCGACGCTGCTGGAAACCCTCATGGGCCATACCACCCTGCACGCGGGCGAGATCCGCCTGCACGGCACGCCGATCAATCTTGCGCCTGCGCACGCCCGCGCGCAGGCCGGGCTGGGCTATGTGCCGCAGGAGCGGGAAATTTTTCCGTCGCTCTCAACGCGCGAGAATCTGGAGCTGTGCGCCCGCCCCGGCGACTGGGACCTCGAGCGCGTGTGCGCGCTGTTTCCCAATCTGCGGCCGCGGCTGTCCAACGCCGGTAGCCAGCTGTCGGGCGGAGAGCAGCAGATGCTGGCCATCGCGCGCGCGCTGATGACCAACCCCTCGGTGCTTTTGATGGACGAACCCACGGAAGGCCTGGCGCCGGTAATCGTGCAGGCTCTGACGCAGGTGCTCGTCAAGCTGCGCAGCCGGGGCAAGCTGTCGATCGTGCTGGTGGAACAGAACAGCCGCGTGGCGCTGGAATTCTCCGAACGCACGGTGGTCATGGATCGCGGCTGCATCGTCTACGATGGGGCGTCGGAGCGCCTGCGCAAGGCGCCCGATTTCCTCGCCAGCCTGATCGCCGCGCAGTAGCGCTAGCGCTTCGCGTCGAGCTCGTCCTCGATCAGTTCGCGCAGCTTGAAGCGCTGCACCTTGCCGGTGGCGGTGCGCGGCAGCTCGGGCACGCTGCGGATCCATTGCGGCCGCTTGAAGCGCGGCAGCTTGCGCTCGCAGGCCTGCCCGGCCGCGGCGACTGCCTGCGCGGCGTCCCCGCGCGCGGCAACGAACAGCGCCAGCCGGTCGAAACCCTCGGCATCGGTCACCTGCACGCAGGCGGCTTCGGCGATCGCCGGATCCTCGGCGACGGCTTGCTCGAGTTCGCCGGGCTGGATCCACTGGCCGGCGATTTTCACCAGCTCATCGACGCGACCCCGGTGCGTGAAAAAACCGTCGGCGCCCGCGCTGAAAAGATCGCGCGTGCCGAACCAGCCGTCGCGAAACTGCGCCGCCGTTTGCTCGGGGCGATTCGCGTAACCCAGGGCGAGCGCCGGATGGCGCAGCCATAGTTCAGCGGTGACGCCGGCCGCTGTCCGCGCGCCGTCAGCGGCTCTGAGTTCCGCTGCCACGCCGCGCAGCGGTTTGCCGGTGTGCGAACCGCGGGATGCGCCCGGCTGCGTCACCATGCAGGCGCAGAAAGTTTCCGACATGCCGTAGAGCGAGAGGATTTCGCCGCCGGTCGCAGCCCGCCATTGCTCGATCAGCTGCGCCGGCAGCCGTTCTCCGGCGGCGACGAAGCGCCGCACTTCGCGAAACGGCGCAAGCCGCGGCGCACCCAGCGCGAGCAGGCGGCGGTAGAACGTCGGCACGCTGAAAAACGCCGACGGCCGGTGACGCTCGACCAGCGCGAGCACCGCTTCCGCCTCCGGCCACTCGGGCTCGAGGATCGCGGTCGCACCGGTCGCGAGCGGGCCGAGTAGCCCGTGCTCGAGCGCGTAAGCGAAGAACAGCTTGGAGGTGGTGTAAGTCCTGTCGCCGCTGCAGACACCAATCACCTCGCGCATCGCCTGGCCCGCCGGCAGCAGGCTGCGGTGCGCATGGATGATCCCCTTCGGTCTGCCGGTGGTGCCTGAGGAATAGAGCCAGAACGCCGGATCGTGATCGCCTACGTCCTGGGGCGCAGCGTTTGGCGAAGCATGGCGCAGCGCGTCGCGCCAGGAATCGGACTCTGCGCTGAGGGTCAGGCGCGCGCCGCTGTCGGCCTGAATGTAGCGGTACTCGGCTTCGGAGAGTTTGGGGTTGAGCGCCACCGCCACGGCACCCGCGTACACCGCGCCCAGCCAGGCGGCGGCGAACTGCGGCGTGTCGCGCATCAGGAACAGCACCCGCTCGCCGGGCGCAACGCCCTGCGCGCGCAGCGCATTGGCGGCGCGCGCGACTTGCGCCGCGAGTTCGGCGTAGCTGAGCGTTTCGGCGCCGCAGATCAGCGCCGCGCGCGCGCCGTGCTGCGCGAGCGCCGCGGCGCCGAGAAAATGTTCTACTGCGTTCAGGCCGGTTCCTTGCGGGGGGTCGGAGATTCGCCTAGGATCGTAGCGTCGCCGCTGTTGCAAGGTCAAACTGTTTGGACGCCAAACGAAAACTCGATCCGGGAGCCCTGCCCGGGCTGCTCGGCTATCGGCTGCGACTCGCCCAGCAGGCGGTGTTTCGCGACTTTGCCGCCAACGTGCAGGGCCTCTCGCCCGGCCGCGTCGGGCTGCTGATTTACATCGATGCCAACCCCGGCGTGACGCAGAGCCGCCTGGCGGAGGCGGCCGAGCGCGACCGCTCCACCATGGTCGGTGTGCTTGACCAGCTGCAAGCGCGCGGACTGATCGAGCGGCGCCGCGGCGTGGACCGGCGCACCAACGGCCTGTGGCTGACGCGCGCCGGGCGCGCCCTGCTCGCGCGCGCCTTGCGCGGCATCGCCCGGCACGAGCGGCGCATCGCCGCGCGCCTCAGTGCCGCCGAGCGGCGGCAACTGCTGGCGCTGCTGGAGAGAATCTCCGCCTAGCCGGCACTACATCCGGTAGGCGGCCTCGCCGTGCGAGGTGACATCCAGGCCCTCGCGCTCATCTTCCTCGGAGACGCGCAGGCCGATGGTCAGGTCCGCCAGCTTGTAGGCGATGAACGCGACCACGCCGGACCAGAGCACGGTCACCAGAACCGCTTTGGCTTGCGTCCATAGCTGGCCCGAGATGGAGTACTCCTTGGCCGTGATGCCCGTCGCGGTAACCCAGTCGGCGACGAAGCCCGGCCCGCCGAGCGACGGATCGTTGAACACGCCCGTCAGCAGCGCGCCGAGAATGCCGCCGACCGCGTGCACGCCGAAGACATCCAGCGAATCGTCCGCGCCGAGCAGCTTTTTCAAGCCGCTCACCCCCCACAGGCAGACCAGGCCGGCTGCGGCGCCGATCAGGAACGCGCCAGGGATACCGACGTTGCCCGCGGCAGGGGTGATCGCGACCAGTCCGGCCACCGCACCCGACGCCGCTCCCAACATGGTCGGCTTGCCCTTGAAGATCGCTTCGCCGAGCGTCCAGGAGAGCACCGCGCAGGCGGTGGCGAGGAAGGTATTGATGAAGGCAAGCGCGGCGGCGCCGTTCGCTTCCAGCGCCGAGCCTGCGTTGAAGCCAAACCAGCCCACCCACAGCAGCGCTGCGCCGATCATGGTGAGCGGCAGGTTATGTGCCGGCATCGCTTCCTTGCCGTAGCCGATGCGCTTGCCGACCATGTAAGCGCCTACCAGGCCGGCCACGCCGGCATTGATGTGCACCACCGTGCCGCCTGCGAAATCGAGCGCGCCCCATTGCCAGAGCAGGCCGGCTTTGGCGTTCAGCGCGTCCACCAGCTTGGCATCGGTGTAAGCGTCGGGGCCTAGCCAGAACCAGACCATGTGCGCGACCGGCGCATAGCTGAAGGTGAACCAGAGTACGATGAACACCAGCACCGCCGAAAATTTCGCGCGCTCGGCGAAGGCGCCGAGAATCAGGCAGCAGGTGATGGCGGCAAAGGTTGCCTGGAAGGCGACGAACACCAGCTCCGGGATGACCACGCCCTTGGAGAATGTCGCGCCCATCGCGAATTCGCCCGTGGCCGCGTCGAAGGTGCCCTTGAGGAACAGGCGGTCGAAGCCGCCGACGTAGGCATTGCCTTCGGTAAACGCGAGGCTGTAGCCGTAAATACACCACAGCACCGTGACCAGCGAAAACACCACGAACACCTGCATCAGCACCGAGAGCATGTTTTTCGCGCGCACCATGCCGCCATAAAAGAGCGCCAGGGCCGGCACGCTCATCATCAGCACCAGCGCGGTCGAGGTCAGCATCCAGGCCACATCGCCCTTGTTGGGGGTGGGCGCCGCGGGTTTGACTTCGGCTTTGGCTGCTTCGGCCGCTTGGACCGCTTCGGCCGCGGGTTTCTCGGGCGCCTTGTCCTTGTCCTGCGCTGCCGCGCCGCCGGCGAGCGCCAGCAGTGCAAGCATGGAAAGGATCGTCATCAATTTTTTCATCAGTGTCTCCCTAGAGCGCTGCGGCGTCTGTTTCGCCGGTGCGTATGCGCACGACCTTCTCGAGGTCGAACACGAAAATCTTGCCGTCGCCGATCTTGCCGGTGTTGGCGGCCTTCTCGATCGCTTCGAGCACCCGGTCCAGCAGCTCGGTGTTGATCGCCGCCTCGATCTTCACTTTCGGCAGGAAATCCACCACATATTCCGCGCCGCGATACAGTTCCGTGTGGCCCTTTTGCCGGCCGAAGCCTTTCACCTCGGTGACGGTGACGCCCTGTACGCCGATCCCGGAGAGCGCTTCGCGCACTTCGTCGAGCTTGAACGGCTTGATGATGGCGGTGACAAGTTTCATGGTCAGAAGCTCTTGCCGAAAGTCACCAGCAGGCGCCCTTTGCCCGCGTCGTAGGTGCCGAGCGAACTGGCCTTGATGAAGCAGTAGTCTTCGCTCGGTGTGGCGGCGCAGTTGGCCTTGGCATTGGTATCGGACAAGGCGAGGCCGACGGTGCCGAAACCGAGGTCCTTGGTGACGCCGAGTTTCCAGTCCGAGTAGCTTGCGCTCGAGCGGCCGCGCACTTTCTGGTGCCCAAGATGCGCCGTGAGCCCAAAGCCGCTGCCCAGGTCCCAGTTGCCGGTAAGATCCAGGTAGCCGCTGCCCGACGTCTTGCTGCCATCGGCGCTCTTGGTCCAGCCGAACAGGCTGCCGGTGGTGCGCGAGTACTTGAGCGTGAACCACTTGTAGCTCAGGCCGCCATACAGTTCCGTCGTGTCCGGCTTGGCGGGGCCGGTCGGCTTGCCGGTGCCCGGATAAACGTAGGTGAGCACACCGACGTCGAAGCCCAGGTCGCCCGAGATGCTGCCTTTGTAGCCGCCGTAGAGATCGACTTCGAGGCTCGAACTTGCGCCGGCCGTGCCGTCGCTGATCCAGCTGATGTTCGACCCCCAGGTGCCGGCGTAAAAGCCGCTCGAGTGCGCATAGTCGAAGCCGCCCTGCAAGGCCGGCTTGCCTCGCGTTTGCGCGATTCCCCGGTACAGGTATTCGGAGCCGAGCGTGATGTTGCCGGTAAAGCTGTGCGGCGATGTTGGCGCGGTTTGGGCGGTCGCAAGTGCCGGGGCTGCAAGCGCAGCGCAGGCCAGCGAACCGGCAAGGATCGTTTTACGCATTGGCAAATCTCCCGAAAAGAATGGACGCCCGGTTTACTTAGCACGTCGCATGCCAGCTATTTTAGGTCGGTAAATCAGGAACTTAAAGAAAGGCACGGCAAGCCATGCTTTAAATGGGTGCGACCACGCGAGGGCCTGCCCTGCCAAGGTGCAAGCGCCAATCCGCGTGACGGCCTCGTGTACCCTCGCGCCAATGAACGAGCGCAAGCCACTGGAAGATCTGCGCGCGCGCCTGGGCGAGGCGTTGCGCAGTTCGCCGGCGCAGGACCTGGAGAAAAACCTGGACGCCTTGCTGGCGGCGTTCTTCGACCGTTTCGACCTTGCTGCGCGCGAAGACCTGGAGGTCCACAAAAAGCTGCTTGAGCGCGCGCAGGCGAAGCTCGCCGCACTCGAAGCGCGCGTCGCCGAACTCGAAGCGCGTAAACCGTAACCTCGCTGCCGCGTTCTTCGCAGCGAGAGGCTCCATGTCCGTTGCCACCGTGGCGAGCCGCGCGCTCGCCGGAATCGATGCGCCCGAAGTGGCCGTGGAAGTGCACCTCGGGCCCGGGCTTCCTTCGTTCACCATCGTCGGGCTGCCCGATACCGAGGTGCGCGAAGCGAAGGACCGGGTGCGCGCCGCGCTCAACCATACCCAGTTCGAATTCCCGGCGCGGCGCATCACGGTCAACCTCGCGCCGGCCGACCTGCCCAAGGATTCCGGCCGCTTCGACCTGCCGATCGCACTCGGCATTCTCGCGGCGAGCGGTCAGATCGCCCCGGAGGCTCTGACCAAGCACGAATTCGCGGGTGAGCTCTCCTTGACGGGCGAACTGCGCCCGGTGCGCGGCGCGCTGGCGATGGCCTTGCAGGCGCGCGCCCGCGCCCGCACTTTCGTCCTGCCCGCACCGAACGCGCCGCAGGCCGCGCTCGCCGAGGGCGTGCAGGTGCTTGCCGCGAGCACCCTGCTCGAAGTCGTGGGGCATCTCTGCGGCGCGGCGAAGCTGCCGCGTTTCCTGCCAGCGGAGCGCGCGGCGACCCGCCCCTATCCGGATTTCAACGAGGTGAAAGGCCAGCCGCAGGCCAAGCGCGCGCTGGAAGTGGCGGCCGCCGGCGGCCACAGCGTGCTGATGATCGGGCCGCCCGGCACCGGCAAATCGATGCTCGCGGCGCGCTTTCCCGGCATCCTGCCGCCGCTGAGCGAAGCAGAAGCGCTCGAAGTCGCGGCGATCCATTCGGTATCCGCGGCTGGGTTCGAGGCGGATTGCTGGGGGGCGCGGCCCTACCGCGCGCCGCACCACAGCGCCTCGGGCGCGGCGATGGTCGGGGGCGGGCAGCTGCCGCGGCCCGGGGAGATTTCCCTGGCGCATCGCGGCGTGCTGTTCCTGGATGAGCTGCCGGAGTTCGACCGCGACGTGCTCGAATCGCTGCGCGAACCGCTTGAATCGGGGCGCGTATCGATCTCGCGCGCTGCGCGCCAGGCGCAGTTTCCGGCGCGCTTCCAGTTGGTGGCGGCGATGAACCCCTGCCCCTGCGGCCATTGCGGCTCGCCGGCGGGGCGCTGCCGCTGCACGCCCGAGCGCATCGCGCGCTACCGCGGGCGCATCTCCGGACCGCTTGCCGACCGGGTCGACATCAAGCTCGAAGTCCCGGCGCCGCGCGACGCGGATCTTATGACGCCCGGCGCGACAGAACCGAGCGCCGCCATCCGCGAACGGGTTCACCGCGCGCACCAGCGCCAGCTCGAGCGCCAGGGCCTGTCAAACGCGCTGCTCGGTACGCGCGAGATCGACCGATTCTGCGCAACCGACAAGGAAGGCGACCAATTGCTGCGCCACGCGCTGGCGCGCCTGCTGCTCTCGGCGCGCGCCTATCACCGCGTGCTGCGCGTGGCGCGCTCCATCGCCGATCTCGCGGGCGACGCCGCAATCCGTGCCGCACATATTGCCGAAGCGATCCAGTACCGGCGGCTTGACGCCTCGTTCTAGCGCGCTTGCGGGTGCCGGAGGACGGCCCTGATTACAGCCGCGCCCGGTTGCGCGCCAGCATGCTTTGCGTGTTCGGGACGTGAAGCAGGTGCGCGATCTTGCGCACGAAGTGGTCTTCATAGGGGTTGAGCTTGCCATCGGCGAAGGCAACGCGCCACAGGTGCTCGATCAGGTGGCTGCGTTCCTCGAGCGAATACTCGCGCTTGATGATGGTGACCGGTGCGTAGTAACTGGTGAATTGCTGCGCCCGTGCGCGGCCTTCTTCGAGCAGCGCGGCGCTCTGGTCCTTTGCCAGGCCAAACAGCGTGACCAGCGCCTGCACCGAGACGGCATGCTCCTGCTCGCTTTCGGCAGAATCTGCGCGGCGCGCTTCGTGCAGCAGTGCGGCAACTGCGACCTGCAGTTGGCGGCGCTCGAGTCCGGAGGCGGGGCGCGGGTCCCGTGGTTGCGGCTCGAACAGGTTCTTGATGGCCTTCAGCATGGCGGGAGTTAGTGTCGCACGGCGCGGTAGACTCGCGCTCGATGGCGACTTATGCGATCGGCGATGTGCAAGGCTGCTACGACGAGCTGCAGGCCTTGCTCGAGCGTGTCGGGTTCAATCGCCTGCACGACCGGCTGTGGCTGGTCGGTGACCTGGTCAACCGCGGCCCGAAATCGCTCGAGGTGCTGCGCTTTGTGAAGGCGCTGGGCGAGCGCGCGACCGTCGTGCTCGGCAACCACGACCTGCATCTTGTCACGCAGCACGAAGGCTTCGAGAAAAAACGCAAGGACGACACCTTCCAGGACGTGCTTGGCGCGCCGGACGCGGGCGCGCTGGTCGAATGGTTGCGCACGCGGCCGATGATGCACGCCGAAGGGAACTGGGCGATGGTCCATGCGGGGCTGCTGCCGCCGTGGTCGATCGAAAAATCCCTGTCGCTCGCAAGCGAGGTCGAGCAGGCTTTGCGCGCGCCGAATTACCGCGACTTCCTTGCCAACCTGTACGGCAGCAAGCCGCAACGCTGGGAAGATGATCTTGCGCACTGGGACCGGCTGCGCGTGATCGTGAATGCGATGACGCGGATGCGGTTTTGCACCCGCGAAGGGGCGATGGAGTTCCAGGTCAAGGGCGCCGCGCCGCCGGCGGGGTATTTCCCCTGGTATGAAACTCGTGCGGCGGCCGAAGCGATGATCGTATTCGGTCACTGGTCGCAGCTCGGGCTCAAGCTCACCGACCGGGTGGCCGGGCTCGATAGCGGCTGTGTGTGGGGCGGCGCGCTGTCGGCGCTGCGGCTTGAAGACCGCTGGCTGGTGCAGGTACCCTGCGCGGGCTATCAACCGATCGGAGGCTGAGGATGGCGGACTGCGTGTTCTGCAAGATCGTGGCCGGGCAGATCCCCTCGACCCGGGTGTTCGAAGACGAGCACACGCTCGCTTTCCTGGACATCGGCCACGTCAATCCCGGTCACGTGCTGGTGGCGGTGAAACAGCACGCGGAAAACCTGTTCGCGCTGCAAGACGCCCAGGCTGAGGCAATCGCGCGCGCCAGCGCGCGCATCGCGCGTGCGATTCGCGCTGCGTTCCGGCCGGCCGGGTTGTCGGTCTACCAGGCGAACGGCCAGGCCGCGGGTCAAACGGTGATGCACTATCACGTGCACCTGGTGCCGCGGCATGAGGCCGACGGCATGGAGCTGGTCTGGCCGGTGAAGAACCCGCCGCGCGAAAAGCTTGCCGAGTACGCCGAGAAAATAAAGGCGCAGCTGACCTAGAACGGCGAGGCGCCGAAGGCCTTGCGGTAGCGCCGCTCGATCTCCGCGCGCGAAGGCTTGTGATTCTGCGGCCCGCGCTGCGCGATCTTGAGCGAACCCATCAGCGAGCCGAGGCGCCCGGTGCTTTCCCAGTCCCAGCCGAGCGCGATGCCGTACAGCAGGCCGGCGCGATAGGCGTCGCCGCAGCCGGTCGGATCGACCACCGTGTCGGCCTTGACCACGGGAATTTCAATCCGCTTGCCGCCGGTCAGCACCGCCGAGCCCTGCGCTCCCCGCGTCGCGATGAGCGCTTTGACATCGCGCGCCAGGTCCTCGAGCCGGCGCCCGGTCTTTTCCTCGAGCAGCTTGCCCTCGTAGTCGTTGACCGCGAGGTAGTCGGCGAGCCGCACCATCTCGAGCAGCTCCTCGCGCGAGAACATCGGCAGGCCCTGGCCGGGATCGAACAGGAACGGGATGCCGAGCGCGGCGCACTGCCGCGAATGCTGCAGCATTCCTTCCTTACCGTCCGGGCCGACGATCGCCAGGCGCGCCCCCAGTTTCGCGTCGATACGATTCTCGTGCGAGTGGTTCATTGCGCCCGGGTGAAAGGCGGTGATCTGGTTGTCGTCCAGATCGGTGGTGATGAAGGCCTGCGCGGTGAACTCGCCGCCGATCCGTTTCAGGTGCGTGTGCGCGATGCCGAGCCCCTCGAGCCGCGCCAGGTAAGGCGCGATGTCATCGCCCACCGTGGCCATCAGCAGCGGGTCGCCGCCCAGCAGTTTCAGGTTATAGCCGATGTTGCCCGCGGTGCCGCCGAACTCGCGCCTCATCTGCGGCGTGAGGAAGCAGACATTGAGGATGTGCAGCTGGTCCGGCAGCAGATGGTTGCGGAAGCGGTCCGGAAACACCATGATCGTGTCGTAAGCGATCGAACCCGTCACCAGCGTTTTCAAGAGCAAGGCCTCCCCATCATGGAAAGAAAAGATACATGCGGTAGCCGATGGCGCGCAGGCCGCTGGTTTCTATATAAACGCGCAGTACCGCGTCGGTTCCCGCGGCGATGCCACGCGCAATCTGTTCGGCGCTCCTGCCCGGCAGATAGTCGGCGGGCACCAGCACGCGGCGCGCCACGGCCTCGTCGCGCTCGTCGGTCAGCGTCAATTCGAGTGCGGGATACTCCTGAGCGAACGGCGCCTGGTTGCGCAGTACCGCGTTCAGCACGATCACGCTGTCGCGCCGGCCGTCGGCCTGCAGGTCGGACGATTCGATTGCCATCTGTTTGGGACGGCGCGGCAGGCGCAACTCGCACTTGAGCGCGGCGCACGCGGCTTCCAAATGGGCGCGCGCCTCCGGAATCAGCAACGCGATGTCGGTGCGAAAGTAGAACACCGACTGCGCCAGCAGCACCGCAAGCGCAAGCAGCGCGAGCAGCCCGGTCAAGACCTGGGCGAGGCGGCGCTTGGGCGCCGGTTCGTCGAGAAACGCGGCCAGCGGCGCGTCCTCGTTGGCCGCGTCGCCCGCGCCCGCAAGCGGCGGCAGCTTCCTTGCCGCCTCGAACAGGCCGAGCTGCGGCGAGGGTTCGCTGTCGGCGGCCGGCGCGGTTTCCGCGGCCGGGGTGCCGTCGGCCAGCAGCGCTTTCACGCCATCGAAGATGTTGCCGCATTTACCGCAGCGCACTTTGCCGCCGCGCGCAGACAGCTGCGTAGGCTGCACGCGGAATGCGGTGCCGCAGCTGGGGCAGCGGGTCGTCAGATTCATCGCCGCTGCCCTTCCACCAGCGCCCAGCCCTCCTCGGTAGCACTCACCGCGGCCGCAAAGTCGCGCGTGTAGGCTGCGATCACCTCGGCGGCCTGCGCTTCCAGAATGCCGGAGAGCGCGATACGCCCGCCCGCCCGGGTGCGCGCCGCCAGCAGCGCTTCGAGCGCGATAAGCGGACCGGCAAGTATGTTGGCGAGGACCATGTCGTAGGTTCCCGCAGGCAAGGTTTCCGGCGCGGCGATCCGCGGGCTGACCCCGTTCGCGCGCGCGTTCGTTGCTGCCGTTTGCAGCGCCTGCGGATCAATGTCCACCGCGGCAACGTCGCTCGCGCCGAGCTTGACCGCGGCTATGGCTAATATACCTGACCCGCATCCGTAATCCAGCACCCGGTCTCCCGCTCGAACGGCCTGTTCCAGAAACTGCAAAACCAGTCGGGTGCTGGCGTGGCCGCCGGTGCCGAAGGCGAGGCCCGGATCGAGCCGCACCACCTTAGCGCCGGTTTGCGGCGGCGTGTGCCAGCTTGGCACGATCCAGAGCCGATCCGACACCTGCAGCGGACCGAACTGCGACTGCGAGCGCCGTACCCAGTCCTCCTCCGCCAGCTCCGCCACACTGAAAGCCGGTGCCGGGAGCGCCGCCGCGCACGCGGCAGCCCAGACCAGCGCGGCCGGATCGGCGCCGGCCGCCGCAAGCGCGGTGACGCGGGTGCGCGCACCGGCATGCTCAGGCACCGGATCGAGCGCCACCGAATCGGCGCCCGCGTCGATCAGCGCCTCCGAGAGCGCCTCGGCCTGCGGCGGGTCCAGCTCGAGCGTAATCGAGAGCCAGGCCACCGGCTTATTTCTTCTTCTTCGATTCTTCGGCGAGTTTCTGCTCGAGATAGTAGATGGAAGTACCGCCGCGCATGAAGCGCAAGTCGTTCAGCAGGTCCAGATGCAGCGGGATATTGGTCTGGATGCCCTCCACCACCATTTCGGAGAGCGCAATGCGCATGCGCCGGATCGCCTGCTCGCGCGTGGCGCCATAGGCGATCACCTTGCCGATCATCGAATCGTAGTTCGGCGGCACGCTGTAGCCGGCGTAGACGTGCGTGTCCACGCGGATGCCCGGGCCGCCGGGCGGATGGTAGGAAGTGATGCGTCCCGGCGAGGGGGTGAAACGATAAGGATCTTCGGCGTTGATGCGGCACTCGATGGCGTGGCCGCGCAGCTCGACGTCCTTTTGCCGGAACGGCAGCTTTTCGCCGTTGGCGATGCGGATCTGCAGCTGCACCAGATCGAGCCCGGTGACCATTTCGGTGACCGGGTGCTCCACCTGCAGCCGCGTATTCATCTCGATGAAATAGTACTCGCCGTTCTGGTAGAGAAATTCGAAGGTGCCGGCGCCGCGGTAGCCGAGCTTGCGGCAGGCGTCGGCGCAGCGCTCGCCGATGCGCTCGCGCTGCTTGACCGTCAGCTCGGGCGCCGGCGCCTCCTCGATGATCTTCTGGTGGCGCCGCTGCATCGAGCAGTCGCGCTCGCCGAGGAAAACCGCGTTCTTGTGCTCGTCGGCGAGTACCTGGATCTCGATGTGGCGCGGGCTTTCGAGGAACTTCTCCATGTACACCGCGCCGTTGCCGAAGGCAGCGAGCGCTTCCTGGCGGGTCAGGTTCACCGCGTTGAGCAGCGCGGCCTCGGTGTGCACCACGCGCATGCCCCGCCCGCCGCCGCCGCCGGTGGCCTTGATGATCACCGGATAGCCGATTTTGCGGGCGATCTTGACCACCTCGGCGCCCGGCTCAGGCAGTGCGCCCTCCGAACCGGGGACCACCGGGATGCCGGCGCGCACCATGGCCTGCTTGGCGTTCACTTTGTCGCCCATCAGGCGGATGCTGTCGGGGCGCGGGCCGATGAACACGAAGCCGCTCGCCTCGACCTTCTCCGCGAAATCGGCGTTCTCGGACAGAAAGCCGTAGCCCGGGTGGATCGCCCCGGCGTCGGTCACCTCGGCGGCGCTGATAATCGCCGGGATGTTGAGGTAGCTCGCCGCCGCGGGCGCCGGGCCGATGCACACCGATTCGTCGGCCAGCTTGACGTACTTCGCCTCGGTGTCGGCCTCAGAATGCACCACCACCGTCTGGATGCCGAGTTCCCGGCAGGCGCGCTGGATGCGCAGCGCGATCTCGCCGCGGTTGGCGATCAGGATTTTCTCGAACACCGGCTAGCCGATGACAAACAGCGCCTGGCCGTATTCGACCGGCTGGCCGTTCTCGACCAGGATCGCCTTGATGATGCCCGAGGCGTCGGCTTCGATTTCGTTCATCAGTTTCATCGCTTCGATGACGCAGAGGGTCTGGCCCTGCTTCACGGTCGCGCCGATCTCGATAAAGGGCTTCGCGTCCGGCGACGGCGTGCGATAGAAGGTTCCGACCATCGGCGATTTGACGACGTGGCCCTCGCTGTCCGGCGGCGGCTCGGTCGCGGCGCCGCTGGGCGCCGGGGTTGCCGCTGCCGGCGCTGGCGCGGCGGCGCTGTTTGCCGCGACGGCCGGCGTCGCAGCGGCGAGCGGGGTCACGCTGATGGCCCCGCCGCGCGCGATGCGGACCCGCTCCTCGCCTTCGGTAATCTCGAGTTCGGCGATGCCCGATTCCTGGACCAGGTCGATGAGCTTCTTCAGCTTGCGCAAATCCATAGGGTTTCCTCCCCCGCGCCGCCCTGCCCGGGCGATCGCTCGCGGTCCGGTTTAGCGGGCCTTCAGCCTCGCGATGGCGTAATCGAGCGCAAGGTCGTAGCCACGTCCGCCCAGGCCGAGCACGGTGCCGACCGCCACCGCGGTGAAGTGGGAATGCGCCCGCCACGGCTCGCGGGCATGGATATTCGACAAATGCACTTCGATGAACGGGATGGCTACGGCCGTGAGCGCGTCGCGCAATGCGATGCTGGAGTAGGTGAAGCCGGCCGGGTTGAGCAGGATGAACCCCACCCCGTCGCCCTTGGCCTGCTGCACCCGGTCCACGAGTACGCCTTCATGGTTGGTCTGAAAGGCCGTCAGCGCGACCCCGGCGGCCTTCGCTTTCTCGGCCAATCGGCCGTTGATCATGGCGAGCGTTTCGTGACCGTAGATCGACGGTTCGCGCTTGCCGAGAAGGTTCAGGTTGGGCCCATGCAGGACCAGTACCGATTTGGGTTTTGGTTTTTTCATCGCTTTCACCGCAGAAGGCAGCATTTTAGCCGAAATTGTCCCCATTTCCCCAGTCATGTTCTGGCCAATGGGCGGAGGATTCTGTCCAGGTCCGCCTCGTTCAGGGCCCCCAACTTGCGGTGGGTCAGGGCGCCGTTGCGGTCGAAAACCAGGGTATATGGGAGGCCGCCCGAAGCGTTGCCCAGTAATCGCATCAGCTCCAGGCCCTCGGCGACGCCGTACAGGACAGGATAGGGAATGGTTATAGTTTTCGAATATTCGGCGATTTTATCTGCATGATCGATGGCGATACCGACAATTTCTACCCCTCCCGGCCCGTATTTTTGCAGTGCCGCAGCGAGGAGCGGGATTTCCTCGCGACAGGGGGCGCACCACGTAGCCCAGAAATTCACCAGCAGCGCCCTGCCCTGCCATTCGCTTAGCCGGCGTGGCTTGCCAGAGAGGTCTGGGAGGGTCGCGGCGAAAAGCGCGCGGCCTTCTGCTCGGTTGTCCCCGCGTTGCAGCAGCCAGGGTCCGGCGACAAAGCCGGCCCCCGCCGCGGCCAGTCCGGCGGCGCCGAGGATCAGCGCGTTGCGCCGGCCGGGAGTCACGGCGTCACCGGGCTAGCTGCCGACTTGGCCCTGGCCCGCGCCGAGCAGCGCCTCGACTTCGGCGATCCCGGCCCGCGCGGCGACCCGGCCAGCCAGTGATGTCTTGAGCGCCGAGCGTTCGTCGCGGGGATCGAAAACCGACAGGCGCAACGGCACGCCCAGCCAGGAGAGCGAAATAATGGCGGCCGCGCGCGTGCGGTCGCCGGTATAGCGCCGCTCGTCGCTCGCCTCGTAGGCAAGGTTGCGATCGAGCAGGAACAACTCCACCTCCTTGCTGCTCTCGGGAAATAGCTGCAGGTCGATTTCCGCGTACGGTCCGGCGAGGCCGGCCAGCACCGGCCCGGTGAGGTAGGGATTGAAGCGCTCGAGCGCGCGCATCGCTTCCAGGGCGACACGGCGCAACTCGCTGATGCGCTCAGGATGTGCGTCCGCCTGGTAGAGCGCGAGGTAATCGCGCAGCTCGGCCTCGATTTCATCGTTGCCGGGCAGCGCTTCGCGGTCGGCGGCGCCGAGGCGGCGTGCGGCCTTGCGCTTGGCGAGCGCGAAGTCATCGATGCCCTCTTCGGCCATGATGCGCGCTGCCGCCGCCGCGATGCGCGCCCGCATTCCGCCCCGCGCACTGCTTGGTCGCGCGCCATTTCTGCGGCCCATCGGTGTCCTTTCCTGGAAGCAGCGCGTTCAATCCGCCGGCCGATGATAGCGCAGCGCTCGCGTACAATCGCCCGCTTCCGGCGTCCGGCAGCATTCGCAGTGCATCTCCACATCCTCGGCATCTGCGGCACCTTCATGGGCGGCATCGCGGCGATTGCCAAGCGCGCGGGCCATCGCGTCACCGGCTGCGACGCCAATGTCTATCCGCCGATGAGCGACCAGCTCGCCCGCCTCGGCATCGAATTGCTGGAAGGTTTCGGCGCCGAGCAGTCGCGCCTGTCCCCCGACCTTTGGCTGGTGGGCAACGTGGTGACGCGGGGCAATCCACTCATGGAGGCGATTCTCGACCGCGGCGAGCGCTACCAGTCCGGTCCGCAGTGGCTTTCCGAGCAGATCCTGGCAGGTAAGTGGGTACTGGCTGTTGCCGGCACCCACGGCAAGACGACCACGGCTTCGATGCTGGCCTGGATTCTGGAAGCCACGGGGCGCAAGCCCGGCTTCCTGATCGGCGGCATTGCGCCTGACCTGGAGGTGTCGGCGCGGAACACGGACGAACCGTACTTCGTGGTCGAGGCGGACGAGTACGACACTGCCTTCTTCGATAAGCGGTCCAAGTTTGTCCATTACCAGCCCAAGACCGTAATTTTGAACAATCTTGAGTTCGATCATGCTGACATCTTCGGCGATCTTGCGGCCATTGAGCAGCAATTTCACCATTTTGTGCGAATCATCCGCAGTACCGGCCGGATCATCGTGAACGCCCGGGATGAGGCCCTAAAGCGAGTGCTTGCGCAGGGTTGCTGGACGCCAGTCGAGTGGTTTGGCGGCGCGGCGGGTTGGGAAGCGGGAGACGCCAACGAAGAGGGCGAATTCGACGTCGCGTGGCAGGGGAGGGTTGTCGGACGGCTGCGCTGGGGGATGGCCGGCCAGATCAACCGGATGAACGCGCTCGCCGCCGTCGCGGCCGCGCGCCACGTCGGCGTCGAACCGGAGGCGGCGATCGATGCGCTGTCCCGGTTCAAGGGGGTCCGGCGCCGCCTTGAGCTGCGCGGCAGCGCGCGCGGGGTCCGCGTCTATGACGATTTTGCGCATCACCCTACGGCGATCCGGGAAACCATTGCCGGGCTGCGCCAGCGTCACCGCGCCGGCCGCATCCTCGCGGTGTTCGAACCCCGCTCGAACACCCTTAAGCAAGGGGTGCTCAACGCGGCGCTGCCGGGGAGCTTTGACGGTGCCGAACGGGTCTACGTTCACGCTGCCGGACTTTCCTGGGACCCGGCAAAGCTGTTCGCGCCGCTTGGCGCACGCGCACGCTGCGAGCCCGAGCTGGCCGCGCTGGTGGCGGCGGTTGCGGCCGAGGCGCGCGACGGCGACCAGATCCTGGTCATGTCGAACGGCGGCTTCGGCAATATTCACCAGAAATTATTGGCGGCACTGGGGAGATGATCGTCTACCTGCACGGCTTTAACAGCTCGCCCGCCTCGCACAAAGCGCAGGTGCTGAAGGCGTATATGGAAAGCAGGGGGCTGGGGCCGCGTTACGCCTGCCCGGCGCTGCCAGACACTCCGGCCGAAGCCATCCGCGCCATTGAACAAGCGATTGCCGGGCGGGAGGCGCGCAGCGTGACCTTCATCGGCAGTTCGCTGGGCGGCTTTTACGCGACTTATCTGGCGGAGAAGCTCGATTGCCGGGCGGTACTCGTCAATCCGGCCCTCACGCCGCACATCGGCCTCGAGAGTTACCTCGGCACGCAACAAAACCTGCACACCGGTTCGCCGTATCAGCTGACGCGCCAGCACCTGGAGGGCTGGCGCTCGCTGCTGGTGGACGCCATCAACCCCGAGAGGTACCTGCTGCTGCTGGAAACCGGCGATGAAGTGCTCGACTGGCGCGAAACCGCGCGCAAGTACGCTGGCGTGCGCACATTGATCCGCGACGGCGGCGACCATACGCTGCAGAGTTTTCCCGAGCACCTGGAGCGCATCCTGGCGTTCGCCGGTGTCAGCCGGTGATGGTCCGCGGATGAACGACGGCGCATGAACGTCCTGTACGAGGAAGAGGGCGAGTTCAAGGTCGGCGCGGTGCTGTCGCAAAGCCCGGCGTCCTTCCAGGTCGAAAGCCCGCACGGCCGGCGCAGCAAGATCAAGGCCGCCAGCGTCATGCTCAGCTTCGAACGGCCCTCGGGCGCCGAGTTGCTTGCCGAGGCGCGCAAGTTCGCCGACAGTCTGGATGCCGATTTTCTCTGGCAATGCCGCAAGGGGGCCGAGTTCGCCTTCCAGGACCTCGCCCGCGACTATGTCGGGCGCGAGCCGGCGCCCGAGGAAAACGCGGGTTTGCTGCTCAAGTTGCACTCGGCACCGATGTATTTCTATCGCCGCGGGCGGGGCCGCTATCAGGCAGCCCCCGAGGAAACGCTGCGCCTTGCGCTCGCCGGGGTCGAGAAGAAGAGGCGTGTGCAGGAGCAGATCGCGGAGTGGGCGGGCCGGCTGTCGCGCTTCGACTGCCCGCCCGAAATTGCGCGCCTGCGCGACGAGCTGCTCTATGCGCCCGAGCGCGCCAAACCCGAGAGCAAGGCGCTGGAGCAGGCCTGCGCGCAGACCGGACTTGCCGCGGCACGCTTGTTCGAACGCTGCGGGCAGCTCGGCGACAGCCACGACTACCACCTCGGGCGCTTCCTGCACGAGTTCTTTCCGAACGGGAGCGGTTTTCCGGCGCACGATGCGCCGCTCGTGCCGGCGGATCTGCCGTTGGCGGCGGTCGCGGCGTTCAGCCTGGATGATGCGGACACGACGGAAATCGACGATGCGTTTTCAGTGGTGCGCGTGTCGGAGGACGAACTGCGCGTCGGCATCCACATCGCCGCGCCGGGCCTTGCCTTTGCACCGGGCTCAACGCTGGCGACAATTGCGCGCGAGCGCCTGTCGACCGCGTACCTACCTGGCCGCAAGTTCACCATGCTGCCCGAGGATGCGATCACGATGCTGTCGCTGGACGAGGGCAGCGAGCGTCCCGTGCTGTCGCTCTATCTCAACGTGGCGGCGAAAGACTTTGCGCTGCGCGGCCGGCATACGCGCCTGGAGCGCATCCGGGTGGCCGCGAACCTGCGCCATGCGGCGCTCGACGCGCTGAACGATTCGTTCGAGACGGCGCGCAAGCACGGTCCGCTCGGCCTTGCCTTCGAAGAAGAGCTGCACACGCTCTGGCGACTTGCGCTCGCGCTGGAAACGGCGCGCGGTAAACCGAGCGTCGGCGCCAATCATCTGGATTTCGTGTTCCGTGTCGTGCAGGGCAGGGTGTCGATCGAAGCGCGCAGGCGCGGTTCGCCGCTCGACAAGCTGGTAGCGGAACTGATGATTCTCGCCAACACCCGCTGGGGCGAAGTCCTCGCCGAACGCGACGTCGCCGCGATCTACCGCGTGCAGGCGTCGGGCAAAGTGCGCATGAGCGTACACCCCGAGCTGCACGAGGGCCTGGGAGTCTCGACCTACGCCTGGTTCACCTCACCCCTGCGCCGCTACGTCGATCTGGTCAACCAATGGCAGCTCGCTGCCGCGTTGCGCGGCCAGACTGCGCCATTCGCGCGCAACTCCGACGCGCTGCTGTCGGCGTTGCGCGCTTTCGAAATCACCGCCGCGCGCTTCGATGAGCACCAGCGGGCGATGGAACACTACTGGTGTTTGCGCTGGCTCGAGCAGGAGCGCATTGCCGAGGCCGGCGCAACCGTGTTACGCGAAAATCTGGCGCGCATCGACGCGCTGCCGCTGGTGCTGCGCGTGCCTTCGCTGCCGGAACTTGCGCCAGGCAGCCGGGTGAGCGTGGTGCTCGGACCCCCCGACCTGATCGAGCGCAGCGTAAGCTGCGTGTGGCGCGAAACGCTCGGGCCCGCGGCGCTGGAACCGGAGGCGCACGAGCAAAAGCCGCGCTAAGGGCTTAAAATGGCTGAAGAACTTCGCCCTGGAAGGTGAGATGCGGGTGAACTTGCACGGCAACGCAGCAAGCCTTTTGCTGGACCCGCAGGCCTATTGGAGCGGGCTGGACCGCCAATCGCGGGTGCTGACCGCATCGGTGGGGGCTTCAATCCTGTTGCACGCGATCCTGCTGTCGATCCATTTCCGCTTTCCCGAGGCGCTGCGCTGGAATTCGGCCAACCAACCGCTGGAAGTAGTGCTGGTAAACGCCAAGACGCATGACAAGCCCGATCGCGCGAAGGCGCTGGCGCAGGCCAACCTGGACGGCGGCGGCAATGTCGAGGCCAAGCGCCGCGCGACTAGCCCGCTGCCGGTGACCAACCCGAAGGATCCCGGGCGCGATCTCGCGGAAGCGCAGCGCCGGCAGCGCGAGCTCGAAGCGCAGCAGCAACGGCTGCTTGCGCAGGCGCGCGAAGCGCGCGCTTCGCTGCCGGCCGAAGGCCAGGGCAAGACCCCGGTGGACGAACCGACACCGCAGGTGACTGGCCGCGACATGGCGGACCGGTCGCTGGCGATGCTGCACCTGCAGGCGCAGATCGCCCGCCAGACGCAGGCCTACCAGGAGCGGCCGCGCAAGCGCTTTATCGGGGCCAACACGCGCGAGTACCGCTTCGCGCTCTATGAGGAGCAGTGGCGCGCCAAGATCGAGCGCGTGGGCACGCTCAATTACCCGGCCGAGGCGCGCGGCAAGCTCTACGGCGTGCTGCGGCTCACCGTGACGATCCGGCCCGACGGCATGGTGGACGCCATCGACCTGGAGCGCTCCTCCGGCCTCAAGGTGCTCGACGAGGCGGCGTTCCGCATCGTGCAGATGGCGTCGCCCTTTGCCGTCTTTCCCGCCAACATCCGCAAGGACACTGACCTGCTGGTCATCACCCGCACCTGGTTCTTCGCGCAAGGCGACAAGGTCTGGACTGAATGACCGACCGGTATGCGGTGATCGGGAATCCGGTCGCGCATTCGAAGTCGCCCTGGATCCACGCCGAATTTGCGCGCGCCACGGGGCAGGATATCGAATACGGCAGGCTCGAAGCGTCTCCCGGGCGTTTCGTCGCCTCGGTCAAGGACTTCCGCCGCGCGGGCGGCAGGGGATTGAACGTCACCCTGCCGTTCAAGGAAGAAGCTTTTTCGTACTGCGGTGGTCAGACGAGCGCGCGGGCGTCCGCCGCGAGCGCCGTCAATACGCTGCGCTTCGATGGCGAATCCGTGTTCGGGGACAACACTGATGGCATTGGGCTGGTCACGGACCTTGAGCGCAATCTCGCGCAGACGCTCGCGGGCAAGCGGGTGCTGCTGCTCGGCGCGGGCGGCGCCGCGCGCGGCGTTCTCCAACCACTGCTCGAGCGCGCTCCCGCATCGCTCACGATCGCCAACCGCACCGTGCGCCGTGCCAAAGCGCTGGCGGACCTGTTCGACGCGGTGACGGGCGGGGGCTACCGCGAGCTGGCAGGCCAGTCCTTCGATCTGGTGATCAACGCGACCTCGGCCGGGCTCGCGAACGCAGTGCCGCCCCTGCCGCCGGGCGTGTTTGCACCCGGGGCGCTGGCCTACGATCTGGTCTACGGTCGGGACACGCCGTTCCTTGCCATGGCGCGCGCCGCCGGTGCGGCAACGCAGGATGGCAGCGGCATGCTGGTCGAGCAGGCGGCCGAGTCCTTCCTGGTTTGGCGCGGGCTGCGCCCGGAGACCGCGCCGGTGCTGGCCGCGCTGCGCGGGCGCTGAGCGCGCGGATGGCGGGCCGTCGTGCACTGCGCATCGTGCGCAGGACCTGGAAAATCTTCTGCTACGGGCTCGGCATCCTGGTGATTGCCGTGCTCGCGGTGCAAGCCTGGTTCTACGCGCATGTGCTGTGGTGGCGCAGCTTTGAGCCGGCGGCGAGCGCCTTCATGGAGGCGCGCATCGGGCGGCTGCGCGAGAAGGACCCGAAGGCGAAACTCGCCCACCAGTGGGTGCCCTATGAGCGCATTTCGCCGCACCTGAAGCGCGCGGTGGTGGCCGCCGAGGACGCGAAGTTCGTCGATCACCTGGGCTTTGACTGGCAAGCGATTTCCAAGGCGATCGAGAAGAACGAGCGCAAGGGCAGGGTCGTCTCGGGCGCGTCCACCATCAGCCAGCAACTGGCCAAGAACCTGTTTTTATCGGGCGAACGCTCCTGGCTGCGCAAGGGCCAGGAAGCGGCGATCACCTGGATGCTCGAGTCCTCGCTCAGCAAGCGGCGCATTCTCGAGCTGTATCTAAATTTCGCCGAGTGGGGCGAGGGCGTGTTCGGCGCCGAAGCCGCCGCACGCTACCATTTCGGCCACAGCGCGGCTTCGCTCAACGCCGCGCAGGCCGCCTTCCTCGCGGCGATCCTGCCCAGCCCCCGGCGCTACCCGGCAGGGCACGTCACGCCCTACGTCGCCAGCCGCATCGAGACCATCACCGCGCGCATGGCTGCGGCGCAGATTCCCTAGAGCGCCTGGAACGCCGCACGCGCCGCGCGCAGCGTCGCTTCGATCTCCGCCGCGCCGTGCGCCGCCGACACGAATCCGGCTTCGTAGGCCGAGGGCGCGAGGTAGACGCCGTGCTCTAGCATGGCATGGAAAAATTTGTTGAAGCGATCCTTGTCGCACTGCATGACTTCAGCAAAGCTGGTCGGCGGCGCGGTGCGAAAGTACAGGCCGAACATGCTGCCGACCGACTGCGCCGAGAACACGACGTTTGCCTTGCGGGCTTCGGCGCTCAGCCCATCGACCAGGGTTTGCGTGGTCTTTTCGATTTTCGACTGGAAGTCTTTCCCTTCCACCAGCCGCAAGGTCGCCAGGCCGGCAGCCACCGCCACCGGATTGCCCGACAGCGTGCCCGCCTGGTAGACCGGGCCGAGCGGCGCGATCTTCTGCATGATGGCGCGCTGGCCGCCGACGGCGCCCACCGGCAAGCCGCCGCCGATCACCTTGCCAAGCGTGGTCAGATCGGGGCGCACGGCATAGCGCGCCTGCGCGCCGCCGAGCGCGACGCGAAATCCGGTCATCACCTCGTCGAAGATGAGCACCGCGCCGTGCTTGCTGCAGTTCGCCCGCAGCGCTTCCAGGAAACCGGGCTTCGGCAGCACCAGGTTCATGTTGCCCGCCACCGGCTCGACGATCACGCAGGCGATCGTCGCCCCCCGCGCGGCAAAGGTTTTCTCGATCTGCCCTGCATCATTGAAATCCAGCACCAGCGTATGCGCCGCGGTCTCGGGCGGTACCCCTGCGGAACTTGGGTTGCCAAAGGTGAGCGCCCCCGATCCCGCTTTCACCAGCAGGCTGTCGGCGTGGCCGTGATAGCAGCCTTCGAACTTGACGATCAGATTGCGGCCGGTATGGCCGCGTGCCAGGCGGATCGCCGTCATGGTGGCTTCGGTGCCCGAGGACACCAGCCGCACCAGGTCGATGGAGGGAACCAGCCGGCAAAGCACTTCGGCGAGCTCGGCTTCGGCTTCCGTGGGTGCGCCGAAGGAAAGCGCCTTCGCCGCCGCCGCTTGCACTGCTTCGACTACTGCCGGGTGGCTGTGACCGAGCACCATCGGCCCCCAGGATCCCACGTAATCGATGTAGCACTTGCCGTCGGCGTCCCAAAGCTGCGCGCCGCTGGCGCGTTCGAAGAACGGCGGCGTGCCGCCCACCGCGCCGAAGGCGCGGACCGGGGAATTCACCCCTGCGGGAATACGCTGCCGCGCGCGTTCGAACAGCGCTTCGTTACGCTTGGTCATGATCGAACAGCTTACCGTAAGCGCGCGCGCGCCCGGCGATGTCGGGCGCGTCGAAGAGGTCCGAAATGACGGCGAGCGCATCGGCGCCGGCCTGCAGCAGCTGCGGCGCATTCTCAAGCGTGATGCCGCCGATCGCAACCAGCGGCACGCCGAGCGGTTTTGCCTCGCGAAACAGTGCCCGCGGCGCGAGTACCGCCGCGGGTTTGGTCGGCGACGGAAAGGCGCTGCCGAATGCAACGTAATCCGCGCCGGCGGCCACCGCCGCGCGCGCGGCCGCGAGCGAGCCGTAGCAGGATGCACCGAGCAGTTTCCCGCCGAGCCGCGCACGCGCAGCGGCGAGCGCGCCGTCCTCGCGCCCTAGGTGCACGCCGTCGGCGCCGCAGTCGAGCGCGAGCGCCAGGTCGTCGTTGACGATGAACGGCACGCCGCTGCGGCGGCACAGCGCCGCCAGTGCGCGCGCTTCTTGAGCGTTCTGCCGGGTTTTATTCCGGTACTGCAGCAGGGCGATGCCGCCCTCGAGTGCCTGCGTGACTTTGTGCAGCAGCAATTCGCCGTTCGCGGTTTCGGGCGTGACGGCATACAGGCCGCGCAGCTTCATCTGGAAATGAAGAACCGGCCGGGCAGATGCTGTCCACGACCCACCTTGAAACCGGACTCGAGCGACCGATGCGTGTAAGCCTGGGCGGACTGCACGGCGGCAGCGAGATCCAGTCCCTTGGCGAGCATCGCGGCGAGTGCGGCGGCGAGCGTGCAGCCCGAGCCGTGGTAGGTGCCGGCCAGACGCGGCCAGCGGTCTTCGCGCAGCGGGCCGCGCGGGCCGTAAAGTGTATTGGTGACCTGGCTGCCCGGTTCATGGGTGCCGGTGACCAGAACATACTTGCAGCCGAGTCTGGTGAGCTCGCGTGCGCAATCGGCAAGATCGGCATCGGGGGCAGCAAGCGCAAGGCGCCGCGCTTCGAGGCTGTTCGGCGTCAGCACCGTCGTGTGCGGCAGCAGCGAGGCGCGGAGCACCTGCAGCGTTTCCTGGTCGGCAAGCGGCTCGCCGCGGCCGGAAGCGAGTACCGGGTCGAGCACCACCGGCGTGCCGGGATGCTCGGCAAGAATTGTTGCGACCGTTTCGGCATTGCGCGCCGATCCGAGCACGCCGAGCTTGAAGGCCGCGACTGCGATGTCCTCCAGCACCACGCGCGCCTGGCGCAGGATCCATTCCGGATCGACCGCAAGCAGGCCGTCGACGCCGCGCGTGTCCTGCGCGGTGAGCGCGGTGACCACCGACAGCGGATGGCAGCCGAGACTCGCGATGGTCAGCAGGTCCGCCTGCAGGCCGGCGCCGCCGGTTGGATCGGAAGCGGCGAAGGCGAGGACCACCGGAGGCGAAGACGGCATGCGTTAATATCCGTAGCAATTTTACTGTCCCGTCGCCGATGACCGATCAACAAGTTCAGTTCAAAACATGGATGTGCCTTATCTGCGGATGGGTCTACGATGAAGCGGCGGGAATGCCCGATGAGGGCATCGCGCCGGGAACGCGCTGGGAACAGGTGCCGATGAACTGGACCTGTCCGGAGTGCGGCGCGCGCAAGGAAGATTTCGAAATGGTCGAGATCTGAACGCGGCGCGCCGAGGCCGCCGCGTCAGCGGCCCAGCACGTCGCTGAAGCGCCCGCCGAGCGACTTCAGGCGCCCCAGGATCGACTGCTCGGCGGCGTTGTCGCGGCTCTTGCGCGCCGATTCCGAACGCGCCAGCGCCGGCGATTTTGCATGGCGCGCGTAGCGCCCGAGCGCGGCCGTCAGCGCCGCCTGCAGCAGCGAATAATTCACCGGTTTCTTCAGGAAGCGATGAATGCGCGCTTCGTTGATCAGGCTGATGATGAGTTCGGAGTCCGACGCCGCGGAGACTGCGATCAACTGCGTATGCGGCGAGCGTTTCTTGAGGATCCGCAGCAGCGCGGCCGGGTCCTGGCCACCGCCGTCGAGGTCGCATACCAGCGTGGCGATCCGCTCCACCGCCAGCACTTCCAGCGCCGCGTCGACCCCGGCCGCCTGGAACACCTTGTAGGTGTTCTTCGCCAGTTCGCGCGCCGCGCGCGCGAGCGCCGCCTCTCCCATCACCAGCACTGCCGCATCCGGCGGCAGTGCGACCGCGGGCGCCGCCTCGGCCGCTTCCAGCGCGATCGCCACCTCGACCGCCTCGGCGACGGTTGCACGCAGGTCATCTTCCTGCCATGGCTTAGAGACGAAGCGGAACACCTCGCCGTCGTTCACCGAGCCGACGATGGCGGCGAGATCTGAATAGCCGGTGAGCAGCAGCCGTACGGTCCCCGGCGACACTTCCTTCGCCTGCCGCAGCAGCTCGACGCCCAACATTTCCGGCATGCGCTGGTCGCTCACCAGCGCATGGAAACGCCGCGCGCGCAGTTTTTCGAGTGCCGCGGCGCCGCCCGTTGCAATCTCGACTTCGTAGCTGTCGCGAAACAGGTGGCGGAGCGCATTCAGCACCCGCTCCTCATCGTCTACAAAGAGCACCGCTGGGCGGCGCCCGGCCGGCCGCGCAGCGACTGCGGCCGGCGCTGGCGCGGCAGTCGCAGGCTCGGTCGCGGCAGGCGCCGCAGGCGTCGCTGCGGAACCCAGCGCGCGGCGCAAGGCGCCGACATTGCCGGCCATGCGCGGCAGCGGCGGAAGCGTGGCGGTGCTGGCAAGCGCCGCCGCAGTGCCGGGAAATGCATTTTTCAGGGCGTCGAGAAAATCGCGCGCGCCTCGATAGCGGTTGGCAGGTTTCTTGGCGAGCGCCCGCCCCAGCACCATGTCGATGGTCACAGGCAGGCGCGGCTCGTAGGTCGAGGCGGGCGGCGGCGGCTCCTGCAGGATCTGCCGCATCAGGTTGCCTCCCTGGCCATCGAACGGCCGGCGGCCGCACAGCACTTCGTAGACGATCACGCCGGCCGAATAGATGTCGGTGCGCTCGTCGATCTCGTGTCCTTCATACTGCTCCGGCGCCATGTAAAACGGCGTGCCGAGCATTTCGCCAACCTGCGTCAGTTCCGAGCGCTCGATGCGCGCGATGCCGAAGTCGCTCATCTTGGCGATGCCCATTTCGCTGATCAGCACGTTGCCCGGCTTGACGTCGCGGTGCACCACGCCGCGGCCGTGGGAGTAATCGAGCGCCTCGAGCAACTGCTCCAGCACCGAGGGCAACTGCGACAGGTCGGGGCGCCAGCCGGCCAGCAGGTGGTCGCGCAGCGTGCGTCCCTGGACCAGTTCCATCGCGATCCAGGCTGCGGCCTCGTCCTCGCCGTACTCGTAGACCGCCACCACGTTCGGGTGGTGCAGGCTGCCGGCAGCCTGCGCCTCGCGCTTGAAGCGCTCGAGAATTTGCGCCGCCTCGGCCTCGTTGAGGTCCGCCTTGCGGATCACCTTCAGCGCCGCCTCGCGCTTGATGACCGGGTCGAGTCCGCGGTAGACCACGGCCATTCCGCCGCGGCCCAATTCCCCGGAGATTTGGTACCTGCCGATGCGATCTGGCGCCACGAGGGTCAGGCGGCGAGCGCCGCCGGGGCGTGGATCGGCAGCACCAGGGTGAAGCGCGCGCCCACGCCGGGCTTGGATTGAACTTCCAGCTTGCCGCCATGGTTGGCGGCGATCTTGTAGCAGATCGACAGACCGAGTCCGGTTCCCTTGCCGACCGCCTTGGTGGTGAAGAACGGGTCGAAGATCTTCGGCAGCACTTCGGCCGGGATGCCGTGGCCGTTGTCGGTCACTTCTACCGCAACATGCGCGGCATCGCGCAGCGCGGTGCGCACGGTGATCACGCCCTCGCCCTCCCGGGTCGCCTGCGCGGCGTTGGAAAGGAGGTTCAGAATTACCTGGTTGATCTGCGACGGCGAGCAGGAAACATGCGGGATCTCGCCGAACTCCCTGCGCACTACGCGATTCTGCAGCTGCGAGTGGCCGATGCGGATGGCGCTGTCGATGCCTTCGTGAAGATCGTAGTCGGCGACCTTGCTGCGGTCCAGGCGGCTGAAGTTCTTCAGATTGCCGATCACCTCCGAAATCTCGCCGATGCCGAACAGGCCATCCTTCACCAGGCGCTCGAGCTCCTCGAGACCGGCGCGCGCGCGCAGTTCCTCGACCAGCGCGCGTACTTGCGTGAACTGGGCGGCCAGCGCGGCCTCGTCCACCTGCTCGGCAGAGAGCAGCGCCAGCAGTTGCTCGGTCTGCTGTGCAAGCCGCCCGGCCTGCGGCACGCTCTTGCGTACCGCCTCCAGGCTGGATTTGACGTAGGCGAGCGGCGTGTTCACTTCGTGTGCGATGCCGGCAACCATCTGGCCGAGCGACGACATTTTCTCGCTCTGGATCAGCATCGCCTCGGATTCCTTGAGTTTCGCGAGCGCCTCGCTCAGCTCGCGCGTGCGCTCGGCCACGCGCGCTTCCAGCGTCTCGTTGGCCTCGCTCAGCTGGCGGTTGAAGCGGTCGATCTCGCGCCGGCGCTGGTCGAGGTTCCAGGCGAGAAAGGCGAGCACCGCCAGCAGGAAGCCCGAGTAATAGAGCAGCCCCATGCGGTATAGATCGGCCTCTATCAGCGCGTCATCGAAGCTGCGCTCGATGGCGCGATCGAGGGTGTCGAGGCGCGGCCCGGTCGACGCGAACCAGGCCTGACTGAAAAGCGTGTCGTCGGGCGCCGCCGCGTATCGCGCAACCAGCGCCGCCTTGTCCTCGAACGCGCGCTTCAGCTGCACCAGTTCCGAGCCGACGCGCGGATCGGCAAGGCGCAACGCGCGCACTTCCAGCGCCGCGTAGGCAACTTGATGGCGCGCGGCGGGCGTCGCGCTGCCGGGCTGCAGGCGGGTATTGACCAGTTGCTGGTTCCAACGCGCGTCGATGGCGCGCAGTTGCGCGAGCGTGGCACGCGCTGCATCGACCGCCGCGAGATCCACCGATGCCGATTGCCAGTAGAGGAATGCCCAGCCGCCGGCCAGCACCAGCGCCATGAAACCGTAACCGATGGTGCCGAGAATGCGCATGCGGGCGCCGAGGAAAAGTGGTTGACCCGAGGGGTGCAAATTATACCGGCGGCCGAGAGCACGGCCGCGGGCGCTTGCGGTAAAATAGCGTCAAGCGTGTCTTCGATCAATCTGACGAATCATTTCCTGATCGCCATGCCCAACATGGCCGATCCGTACTTTACGAGGACACTGACGTACGTCTGCGAGCACAACGATCAGGGCGCGCTCGGCATCGTCGTCAATCGCCCCATCGACATGACATTGCAGGCGCTGTTCGAGCGCCTGTCGCTCAATCTCAAGGACCCGGCCTACGCTGACGCGCCGATCTACTTCGGTGGGCCGGTGCAGACCGACCGCGGTTTCGTCCTGCATCTGCCGGCGGGCAACTGGCAAGCGACGCTCAAGGTGACCGCAGCGAAAAGCGGCGCCATCGGCCTTACCACCTCGAAGGACATCCTCGAGGCGGTTGGCCGCGGCGAGGGTCCCGCGAAAATGCTGGTGTCGCTCGGCTACGCCGGCTGGTCGGCCGGGCAGATCGAGCATGAACTGACGCAGAACGCCTGGCTCACGGTCGAGGCGAGGGACGCGATCCTGTTCGATTTACCGGCGGATGAACGGCTGCCGGCGGCGATGGAACTGCTCGGCATCGACTACGCCCGGCTCGCCGATCAGGCGGGGCATGCCTGAGCGGGCTGGCCGCACCGTCCTCGCGTTTGATTTCGGTTTGCAGCGTATTGGCGTCGCGGTGGGCGAGCAGGAGGTCGGCACCGCGCATCCGCTGCGCACGCTCGATGCGCTCACCGTGCCCGGACGCCTCACCGCGATCGCGCGCCTGGTAAAGGAGTGGCAACCGTCGCTGCTGGTGGTTGGCCGCCCGCTCAGCGAGGAAGGCGCGCCGCACGAATTGACGCGCCGCGCCGAGCGCTTCGCGCGCCAGCTGAACGGCCGCTTCGGCCTGCCGGTGACCCTGGTGGACGAGCGCTACAGTTCGGTCGAAGTCGAAAGCCGTGTGCGCGCGGCCTATGGCGCGCGCAAGGCGGTCAAGCTGGCGCGCGGCAAGGCGCTCGATTCGCAGGCTGCGCAACTGGTGCTGGAACAGTACTTCAATGACCAGCAAGCTTCCTGACGCCGAAGCTTTGCTGTCGAAACTGGTCGCGCAGCTGAAGCCGCAGGTTACCCCGGCAACGGCGATGATCGGCCTGCACACGGGCGGCGCCTGGCTGGCCGAGCGCCTGCATTCGATGCTGCGGCTGAAGGACCCGATCGGGCTGATGGACATCGCGTTCTACCGCGACGACTACTCCAAGCAGGGCCTGAAACACGACCCCAAGCGCACCCGCATCCCGTTCGAGGTCGAGGGCCGCGACCTGCTGCTGGTGGACGACGTGCTGTACACCGGCCGCACGGTGCGCGCGGCCATGAACGAGCTGTTCGACTACGGCCGGCCAAAAAGCATCGCGCTGGTGGTGCTCGCCGACCGCGGTGGCCGTCAGCTGCCGATTTGCGCGCAGCACTGTGGCGCCGAGGTCGAGGTGCCCGAAGGCATGCGGCTGCGCCTGAAGCGCGCCGAGAACGGCAAGCTCTCGCTGGAGCTGGAACGTGCCGCGTAACCCGCAACTCAACGCCAACGGCGAGCTGCAGCACCTGCTCTCCATCGAGGGTTTGCCACGGGAAATCATCACGCAGATCCTGGACACCGCCGAGCCGTTCGCCGGGGTCACCGAGCGCGAAGTGAAGAAAGTGCCGCTGCTGCGCGGCAAAAGCGTGTTTAACCTGTTCTTCGAAGCATCGACCCGCACCCGCACCACCTTCGAGATCGCCGCCAAGCGGCTGTCGGCGGACGTGATCAACCTGAATGTCGCCGTGAGTTCCCAATCGAAGGGCGAATCGCTGCTCGACACGGTGGCCAATCTTTCGGCCATGCAGGCGGATGTGTTCGTGGTGCGGCACGGTTCCTCCGGCGCGCCATACCTGATCGCGCGCCACGTCAAGGCGCACGAGCACGTGATCAACGCGGGCGATGGCCGGCATGCACATCCGACGCAGGGCCTGCTCGACCTGTACACCATCCGCCATTACAAGAAGGATTTCACGCGGCTCACGGTGGCGATCGTCGGCGACGTGCTGCATTCGCGCGTGGCGCGCTCGCTGATCCATGGCCTGACCACGCTGGGCGCGCCCGAGGTGCGCGTGATCGGGCCGCAAACGCTGCTGCCCGCCGGGGTCGAGGCGCTCGGCGTGCGCGTGTTCCACGACATGCGCGCCGGCCTCAAGGACTGCGACGTGGTGGTGATGCTGCGGCTGCAGAACGAGCGCATGAACGGGCCGCTCCTGCCCTCGGCGCAGGAGTTCTTCAAGCACTACGGCCTGACCGCCGACAAGCTGGCGCTCGCCCGGCCGGATGCGATCGTGATGCATCCCGGGCCGATGAACCGCGGCGTCGAAATCGATTCGCCGGTGGCCGACGGCCCGCATTCGGTGATCCTGCCGCAGGTTACCTTCGGCATCGCGGTGCGTATGGCAGTGATGTCGATCGTGGCGGGGAACTAGGACTACGCAAATGCGGCTGCTGATCCAGGGCGGGCGGGTGGTCGATCCCGCGAGCGGACGGGACGCGGTCGGCGACGTTTTCGTTGCCGACGGAAAAATCTCTGCAGATAACGGCAAGGCGGACCAGGTCATCGACGCCAAGGGCCTGGTGGTCGCACCGGGCCTGATCGACCTGTCGGCGCGATTGCGCGAGCCCGGCTACGAGTACAAGGCGACGCTTGAATCGGAAATGGACGCCGCGGTCGCCGGCGGGGTGACCAGCCTCGCCTGCCCGCCGGACACCGATCCGCCGCTGGATGAGCCCGGCCTGGTGGACATGCTGCGCCGGCGCGCCAAGGCGCTGACGCGCGCGCGCGTCTACCCGGTGGGCGCACTGACGGTGAAACTCGCCGGCGAGCGCTTGACGGAAATGGCCGAACTCGCCGAGGCGGGCTGCGTCGCATTTTCGCAAGCCAACGTTCCGATTACCGACACGCAGGTGCTCTGGCGCGCGATGCAATACGCGGCCACCTTCGGCTATCCGTTGTGGCTGCGCGCCGAAGACCGCTGGCTGGCGGGCGACGGCGTCGCGCACGACGGCGAGATCGCGACCCGCCTGGGCTTGCCGGGGATTCCGCCGTTCGCCGAGACCATCGCGCTTGGCAGCGCGCTGCAGTTGGTCCGCGCGACCGGTACGCGCGTGCATTTTTGCCGCTTGTCGACAGCGGTCGCAGTGGAGATGATCCGCGCCGCGAAGAAAGAGGGGTTGCCGGTCAGTTGCGACGTCGGCATCCATCATGTGCACCTTTCGGAGCTGGATCTGGGCTATTACGACGCGCATTGCCGGTTCGAGCCGCCGCTGCGTTCGCAGCGCGACAGCGAAGCGCTCGCCGCGGGCCTTGCCGACGGCACCATCGACTGCGCCGTTTCGGATCACACCCCGGTCGACGAGGACCAGAAGCAGCTGCCGTTCGCCGAGGCGGAGCCCGGCGCGACCGGCCTGGAGCTGCTGCTGCCGCTCGCGCTCAAGTGGGGTGCGCTGCGCAAACTGCCGCTCGCAACCACGCTGGCCCGTGTCACCAGCGACGCGGCGCGCATCCTCGGAGTGACCTCGGGTCGAATCGCGCCAGGCGCCCCCGCGGACCTGGTCCTGTTCGATCCCGAGCAGCATTGGCGCGTCGTGCCCGGAGCGCTCAAGAGCCAGGGCAAGAACACGCCCTTTCTCGGCTACGAGTTGGCCGGGCGCGTGCACACGACGATTGTTGCCGGCAGCGTGGTATTCCAGTCGCCGCGGGGTCAGCGATAGCGCTTGAAATCCCGCAATCCGCCGCAGAGATCCTTGCGGCAGGCATCGAAAAAGTAATTCCTTTTGCGCATCGGCTTGTAGACCTCGATGTCGAACCAGCGGGACAGTAGATCGAGAACCCTGAAATCCGAGGGACGCGCAATGGCCTCGGAATGCAGTTCGCCGTAGATCCATGCGGCGCGGCCAATAATTTCCTCGGGAATCGCCCCGAGGATCGAGAATTCGGCGCCCTCGGTGTCGATCTTGATCACATCGACGGCGTCTATCCCGGCGCTGGCCAGTGCTGTAGCGACGTTGCGTATTGGCGCCGTGATTCGCTCGTTGCCGGTAGACGCGGCGAAGGCGGAGTATCCGCCCTGGTTGCGTCCGCTCGCGTCCGAGCTGCCGAGCGCGATTTGACCGGTTTGCGGACCAAGCGCATAGGGGTGCACGATGATCCTGGGCTGGCAGGCGGCATTCGCGCCGAGCAGCTTGAGGTTTTCAGGCACTGGCTCGAAGCTGTGAACGGCCGAGTTCGGGAAGTGGTGCGCAAGATATCGGCTTGCCACGCCGATATTAGCGCCGATGTCGAGGATGATTCGCGGCGCGAGCGATTGCGGCAGCCAGTACTCAGCTTTACGCCCAGGTTTGAGCAGGATGTCGTAGATCAGACCTATATCGCTCGTGCCGCGGCGATACTGGACCGCGGCACCATCGCCCGCACGCCAAGTGAAGCTGCCAAGGCCCAGTTCGCGCCCGGCGGCGCTCGCGCGGTAGTCGGCCGCGAACGACGATGAGCGCGACCGCCATGCCACCTTTAAAATCTTGAAAAGCGACATTATCGAATGGTACGTGAATCGATCTGCAGACTGCTTTTGCTTGCGCTCTTTGCTTTGGGCTTGAGTGGTTGCGGTACACCGCCAAAGCGCGACGCCTCGACGCCCGCGCCGCAGCCGACGCCCGCGACGAGTGCCGCGCCGGGCAAGGGCGCGTACTACAAGGACGACGGCCCGGGCGCAAGCCCACCGTCCGATCTGGCGGCGATCCCCGACGCGGCGCCGAAACTCGAGCCGCTGCACCGCTTTGCCAACCGGCCCTACCAGGTATTTGGCAAGGACTATGTGCCGATCGCGGCACTTGCGCCGTTCCGTCAGAGCGGCATCGGCAGCTGGTATGGACGCCGCTTCCATGGCGGGCGTACGTCGAGCGGTGAACCGTATGACATGTACGGCATGACGGCGGCGCATCCGACGCTGCCGATCCCCAGCTACGTGCGCGTCACCAATCCTGCCAACGGCCGCAGCGTGGTGGTACGGATCAACGATCGCGGGCCGTTTCACGCCGCGCGCATCATCGACCTGTCCTACACAGCGGCCTGGAAGCTTGGTTATGTGGAAGCCGGCAGTGCGTACCTGGAAGTCGAAGCCGTGCTGCCAGGCATCGCTCAGCCGGTGCAGGAAGCGAAGGCGCCGGACGATCCGGGCATTTTCGTGCAGCTGGGCGCCTTCTCAGCGCGCGAAGCAGCGGAGAATTTCCGTGCGCGCGTGTACCGGGAACTCGCTTGGCTGTCGGATGCGATCCAGGTGGTGGCGGGGGGCGCCCTGTACCGTCTGCATCTCGGGCCCTACCGTACGCAGGACGAAGCGCGCTCGATCGCCGAGCGGATCCAGTCGGAACTTAGCCTGCGGCCGGTGATCGTAGGCAGGTAGCCGCTATAATTCGCGGCCTTTCCCGCTGTGAAACTCCCGATGCTGCGCTGTTTGCTCGCCTTACTATTATTTTGTCCGACGCTCCTGCCGGCGCAGGCGCCGCAGCCACCGCAATTGGTCGGCCGCGCCTGGGTGCTGGTCGATATCTCGAGCGGGCAGATGCTCGCCGCGGAGAAAGCCGACGAACGCTTCGAGCCGGCCTCGTTGACCAAGCTGATGACGGCGTACCTGGCATTCACCGCGCTCAAGGAAAAGAAGCTGAGGCTGGAGCAGCAGGTGAATGTCTCGGAGAAAGCCTGGCGCGCGCCCGGTTCGCGCATGTTCATCGAACCGAAGCGGCCGGTGACGGTGGACGAGCTGCTGCGCGGCATGATCGTGCAGTCGGGCAACGACGCCTGTATCGCGCTGGCCGAAGCAATCGCCGGATCGGAAGAAGCCTTCGCCGGCATGATGAACCGCGCGGCCGAGCGGCTTGGCATGAAGAATTCGAAGTTCATGAACTCTTCGGGGCTGCCCGACCCGCAACACTACGCCACCGCGCGCGACCTGTATCTGCTCGCCGCCAGCCTGATGCGCGATTTTCCCGAGCAGTACGCGCAGTACTATTCGCAGCGCGAGTACCGCTACAACGGCATCACGCAGGTAAACCGCAACCGCCTGCTGTGGCTCGACAGCACCGTGGACGGCATGAAAACCGGTTTCACCGAGGCCGCCGGCTACTGCCTGATCGCCACCTCCAAGCGCGGGCCGCGGCGCCTGCTCTCGGTGCTGCTTGGCTCAACGTCCGAGTCGATGCGCGCGCAGGAATCGCAGAAGCTGCTGAACTGGGGTTACCAGTTCTTCGACGCGGTGCGCCTCTACGCGGGCGGCGCGGCAGTGAAGGAAATCGACGTCTGGAAAGGAACGACGGCTTCGCTCAAGGCCGGATTTCCCAGCGATCTGGTGGTCACGGTGCCAAAAGGGCAGGGCGAGAAACTGCAGGCCGAACTGCTGTCGCTGCAGCCGCTGCTCGCGCCGATTGCCGCAGGCGGTCGGGTCGGCAACCTGCGCGTCACGCTCGATGGCAAGCCGCTCGGAGAATATCCGGTGGTGGCGCTGGAAGCGGTGCCGGCGGCGGGGATTTTCGGTCGCGCCTGGGATACACTGAGGTTATGGCTGAAATAGCGGGGCAAACGTGATTTTTTTGAATGGAAAGTTCATGCCGCTCGAGGAGGCGCAGGTCTCCGTGCTCGACCGCGGCTTCATCTTCGGCGACGGCGTCTACGAGCTGGTGCCGGTGTATTCGCGGGTGCCGTTCCGCATCGACGAGCACCTCGCGCGCCTGGAGCGCAGCCTTGCCGCGGTGCAAATTCGCAATCCCTACAGCCGCGCGGAGTGGCGCGACATCATTGTGCAGCTGGTGGCGAAGCAGCCGTTCGACGATCAGGGCGTGTATTTCCAGGTCACGCGCGGTGTTGCGAAGCGCGACCATGCGTTTCCGAAGGACGCCGCGCCGACAGTCTTCGTGATGGCCAACCCGCTGCTGAGTCCGCCGCAAGCGTTGGTGAAAAGCGGCGCTGCTGCGGTAACTGCGGTTGACAATCGCTGGTACCGCTGCGACATCAAATCCATTTCGCTGATCGGCAACTGCCTGCTGCGCCAGGTTTCTGCGGAAGCGGGCGCGGTTGAAACCATTCTGTTGCGCGACGGCTTGCTGACCGAAGCTTCGGCTTCGAACGTGTTCGCGGTGCGCCGCGGCGTGATCCTTTCGCCGCCGAAAACCAACCTGATCCTGCCGGGGATCACCTACGATGTGATCGTCGAGCTCGCGCAGGGCGCCGGCCTGCCGATCGAGTTCCGCGCGGTGCCCGAGGCGGAGCTGCGCGGCGCGGACGAGATCTGGCTCACCTCGTCCTCGAAAGAGGTGCTGGCAATCGTGGCCCTCGATGGCAAGCCGGTCGGCGGCGGCAAGCCCGGACCCGTGTTTGCCAAGATTCACCGGCTCTATCAGGAGTTCAAGCAAAAGGTCATGCGTGCAGGAAAGGAACGGCAAGCCGCTTGAGGTGCAGGCCGCGCTCGCCTTCCCGACCGCTTTCCCGATCAAGATCATGGGGCGCCGGGAGGGCGGCTTCGCTGCGGCGGTGATCGAGATCGTGCTGCGCCACGCGCCCGATTTCAAGCCCGCCAGCATCGAGACGCGGCCTAGCCGCGAGGGCAAATACCTGAGCCTCACCGCCACCGTGAACGCCACGTCGCGTGAACAACTCGACGCGCTCTACCAGGAACTATGCGACCACCCTTCGGTAGTGATGGTGCTCTGATGGCCGCCGTGCTGGAGCGGGTTCGCGTCGTAGAACTGGGGCTCTGTCCCTACCAATCGACGCTGCAGGCGATGCGCGACTTTACTGCTCGGCGCACCGCAGATACCGCCGATGAACTCTGGCTGCTCGAGCATCCGCCGGTTTATACGCTGGGCCTGGCCGCGAACGCTGCGCATGGTCCTCGCGTCGACCGCGGCATTCCGGTGGTGCAGACGGAGCGTGGCGGAGAAATCACCTATCACGGGCCCGGCCAGGCGGTGCTGTATGCGCTGGTCGATCTGCCGCGGCGCGGCATCAAGGTCAAGCAGTTCGTGTGCATGCTGGAGCAATCGGTGATCGATCTGCTCGAGGGGCGCGCCGAGCGCAGGCCCGGCGCGCCCGGGGTCTATGTCGACGGCGCGAAGGTGGCCGCCTTGGGCATCCGCGTTTCGCGCGGCTGCACCTTTCACGGCGTGGCGCTGAACGTTGAAATGGATCTTGCGCCCTTCGAATTCATCGATCCCTGCGGCTATCCCGGCCTCAGAGTTACCCAGACGCGCGACCTGGGCTTTGATTTTTCGGTGCAGGGCGCTGGCGCTCGGCTCGCCGAGAATCTCACCCGCGAGCTCGAGCATGCGTGAAGCCGGGGTCAAGGAGAAAGGCGCGCTCAAGACCGCGCCGCTGAAGTTCACGCCAAAGCAAAAGCTCGCCAAGCCGGACTGGATTCGCGTGCGCGCCGCCAGCCCTGGCTCGCGCTTTCACGAGATCAAGCAGATCCTGCGCGAGCAGCGGCTGCATACGGTCTGCGAGGAAGCGTCCTGCCCCAATATCGCCGAGTGCTTCGGCAAGGGCACGGCGACGTTCATGATCCTGGGCGACATCTGCACGCGCCGCTGCCCGTTCTGCGACGTCGCGCACGGCCGGCCGCTCGCTCCCGATGCCGAAGAGCCGCACCATCTGGCGGAAACTATTGCCCTTCTGAAGCTGTCCTACGTGGTGATCACCAGCGTGGACCGCGACGACCTGAAGGACGGGGGCGCGCAGCACTTCGTCGATTGCATCCGTGCGGTGCGCGAACGATCGCCGCAGACCACCATCGAAGTGCTGGTGCCGGATTTCCGCGGACGGCTGCAGCGCGCGCTGGCGGTACTCGCGACGGCGCCGCCGGATGTGCTGAACCACAATCTGGAAACGGTGCCGCGCCTGTACCGGCGCGCGCGGCCTGGCGGCGACTATGCGCACTCGCTGGAACTGTTCTCTTCTTTCAGTGCGGCGAAGCCCGCAACCCCCACCAAGTCCGGGCTGATGGTCGGGCTGGGCGAGACCGACGAAGAGATCCTCGCGGTGATGCGCGATCTGCGTGCGCACGGCGTGACGATGCTCACCATCGGCCAATACCTTGCGCCGTCAGCGCACCACCTGCCGGTGGAGCGCTATGTGCATCCGCATACTTTCGCGCGGTTCGAGCGCGAAGCCGCGGCGATGGGTTTTCGTCATGCCGCGATCGGCCCATTGGTGCGCTCTTCGTACCATGCCGACCAACAGGCACGGCACGCCGGCATCGGATAGGAGGGGTATGCAGGTTCGAACGATTGCCGCTCTGCTGCTGTGCTGGTCGGTATTCGCGCACGCCAGTCTGGATGCGCTCAGCAATAAGGACGCGGTCTCGGGCCTCAAGGCCGCACTCGAGAAGGGCACGGCGGCGGCGGTCGGCCTGCTGGGCAGGACCGACGGCTTCTTCGGCAACGGCGCAGTCAAGATCCCGCTGCCCGAAACGCTGCAGAAGTACGAGAAACTGATGCGCAACTTCGGCATGGGCAAGTACGCCGACGAACTGATCCTGACCATGAACCGCGCCGCCGAGGCCGCGGTCCCGGAAGCGAAGATGTTGTTCGTCGATTCGATCAAGAAAATGAGCGTGCAGGACGCCAAGGGCATCCTCACCGGCGGTGCCACCTCGGGCACCGAGTACTTCAAGCGCACCACCACCGATCAGCTGCGCTCTAGATTCCTGCCGATCGTGAAAAAAGCCACCGCCAAGGTAAAGCTGGCGGAAAAATACAACGAGTACGCGCAAAAGGGCGTGCGCTTTGGCCTGGTGAAGAAGGAGCAGGCGAACCTGGACGACTACGTGACCCAGAAAGCGCTCGACGGACTGTTCTACATGGTGGCCGAGGAAGAGAGAAAGATCCGCCAGGACCCGGTCAAGGCGGGCAGCGACATTATCAAGAAGGTGTTCGGCGCGCTGAAATAGGCGCGCGGGCGGAGAATCGGCCAGTATGTCAACTGCGGGGCGATAATCGCGTTATGGACCCGATGGGGCTGATCCGCACCGATATTACGCTGCGCAATCCGCGCGATCGCAGCCTCGCGCCGCTGACGGTCAAGGCACTGGTCGATACGGGTGCGCTCCATCTTTGTATTCCGGAGCACCTGGCAATTCAGTTGAAGCTTGAGCGCCTCGAAGAACGCGAAGTCACCACGGCGGACGGTGTCAGGCGTCTCTGCGCTTACGTTGGCCTGATCGAAGTGCATTTCGGCAACCGCGGCTGCTTCACCGGCGCGCTCGTGCTGGGCGACGAGATCCTGCTCGGTGCAGTGCCGATGGAAGACATGGACCTCATCGTCTCGCCCGCGACGCGGAGCGTGACGGTCAATCCCGCAAGCCCAAATGTGCCTTCCTCCACCGCAAAACAGATCGGAATCTTTGGCTGATCGCGAGTGAGAATAAAAATGCGGTGAGACACAGCACCGACAGCTAGTTCCTTAAGCAACCAGCAGGTGAGAATCTAATGGGAAAAAGCCTTTTCTCCAGGTTGCAGAGCTATTTCGACGCATCTTTTGGCGGCCGTTACGTAGAGTTCCTTATCAAAGAGACTATTGAGGAACAGCCAAAACTGGCCACGCTTCTATTTGGCGTCGAACGTTCTGACACGTTGCGGGTTGAACATCCATTCCGAATAGACGGTCAGACCCGCATCGCCGACCTCACTTTCTTCGATGAAAAGACGGAGCGCCCGACGTGCTTAGTCGAGATCAAATATGACGATCACAAGAACCCCAGTAATGCGGAACAGCTTCAGCATTACCTGAAATTTTGTCAGAAGCAGAATTGCAAATTCATCTTTCTGAGCCAGCACCTTCCGACTGAGGATCTGCGGAAGAAGATGCCCAGCCTGGAAACGCTGGTGCTGTTTTCGGATCTTGCGGACAAGCTGAAAAGCAGCGAGGGATCGGTGGGTGGATTGCTTAGAAGTTTTTTCGTCGACCGGGGGCTCGTGATGCACAAATTCGAAAGCAGAGATCTGGCGAACCTGAAGTCTTTCCTCTTTCGCCTATTGAATCCCTGGCTGGGTCAAGGCCGCAGCCAAACCAAGGATGCTATGGGCGGCGGAGCGGCCGAAGCGTTCGGGAACTTGCTTAGAAACATGAATATCATCGCAAAAGAGGTTGTACCTGGCCGCTTTCCCACGATCGACTTCGAGCTCGACCCTTGGGTCAAGCCAAAGCAGGTGCAGAAAGATGCGAAGAAGGATCCTAAGGCCGCCTCGATTAGCGCGTACTACGCCAAGGACGGGGGTTACCTTTCCGTGTTCGGACGAATTCGCGTGGACGATTACTCATCATCGTGGTTACAAATTGAATTCGGCATCGGTCTGGAGGCGAATTCAGGCGACAAAGACTTCCATCCATTTACCTTTGCTGTGGTCCATAGCTACGCGTTTAAGGACGAAAGCAGCTATAAGTTGAAGAGTACTTCGGCGAAGATTCTTCATGACAAGCAGCGAGCCGTCACAGCATTGAAGAAGCGGATCAAGGAAGCAATCGATCACGCAATCAAGCGCTCTCCACCAAAGAGCCAAATTGCGAAGTTGAGAAAATTTTGCAACGAACTTCACTAGGCCTCAATGCGCTTGGTCCCAGTTCTCGCCGACGCCGACGTCGGCGATCAGTGCAACCTCGAGCTTGGCGACGTTTTGCATCAGTTCGCGCACTTCGCCGCGCACCCGCTCGAGCTCTGGCTCCGGTACTTCCAGCACCAGCTCGTCGTGCACCTGCATGATCAGTTTGCTTTTCAATCCGGTACGATCGAGAAAATCCTGAACCGCGACCATCGCCAGCTTGATCAGGTCGGCGGCGGTGCCCTGCATCGGCGCGTTGATCGCGGCACGCTCGGCGGCCTGACGGCGCGCAGGCGACCCGGAGCGGATTTCCGGTAGGCGCAGGCGCCGGCCAAAGACCGTTTCCACGTAGCCGGTAGTGCGCGCCTGCTCGCGGGTCTGGTCCATGAAGTTTTTCACCCCCGGATAGCGGCTGAAGTAGGACTCGATGTAGGCCTGCGCGGTGGCGCGCTCGATGCCGAGGTTCTGCGCGAGACCGAACGCGCTCATGCCGTAGATCAAACCGAAGTTGATTACCTTGGCGGTGCGCCGCTCGTCCGCGCTGACTTTCTCCAGCGGTACGCCGAAGACCTCCGCGGCGGTCGCCTGGTGCACGTCGTGGCCGTACGCGAAGGCATGCCGCAGGCCCGGGTCGCCCGACAGGTGCGCCATGATGCGCAGCTCGATCTGCGAATAGTCGGCCGACACGATGCAACAGCCCGGCGGAGCAATGAATGCCTCCCGGATGCGCCGGCCCTGCGGGGTGCGGATCGGGATGTTCTGCAGGTTCGGGTCGTTGGAGGCGAGGCGCCCGGTGACCGCGGTGGCCTGCGAGTAGGTGGTGTGCACGCGCCCGGTGTTGGCGTCGACCATGCGCGGCAACTTGTCGGTATAGGTGGATTTCAGCTTGGCGAGGCCGCGGTACTCCAACAGCAGCTTGGGCAAGGGATAGTCGAGCGCGAGTTCGGCCAGGACGTCCTCGTCAGTCGAGGGCTGGCCCCTGGGCGTTCTCTTTTTCACCGGCAACTGCTGCCGCTCGAACAGGATTTCCTGGATCTGCTTGGGCGAATTCAGGTTGAACGGCTGCCCGGCGGCCTGATAGGCCTTCTGCTCGATTTCAAGCATCTCCTTGCCCAGCTCGTGGCTCTGCGCGTCTAGCTTGCCGGCATCGATCAGCACGCCGTTGCGCTCCATGCGCAGCAGCACCTGCAACGCCGGCAATTCGATCCTCTCGTACACAAATTTTAGTTTTTTGTCTGACGAGATCTTTTCGAATAAAACAGAATGCAAACTCAGGGCGCAATCAGCGTCCTCGGCGGCGTACTCGGTGGCGCGCCCGATCTCCACCTCGGCAAAGGAGATGCGCGCCGCGCCCTTGCCGGTCACCTCGTCGTAGGCAATGGTCTTCCAGCCCAGGTGCCGCTGCGCCAGCGAATCCAGGTCGTGCCGCTCGTGCACCTCGCAAACATACGATTCCAGCAGCGTGTCGTGCGCAATGCCGCACAAGCTGATCCCGTGATTGGCGAGGATGTGCGCGTCGAACTTCAGGTTCTGTCCGATCTTGCGTCGGCGCTCGCTCTGTAGCCACGGTTTAAGAAGCTGCAGGGCTCGATCGACGCCGATCTGCGTGGGGGCGTCAGGATACTGATGCGCAAGCGGCAGGTACCATGCCGAATCGTCGAAGGCGAACGACATGCCGACCAGCCGCGCCTGCATCGGTTCCAGCCCGGTGGTCTCGGTATCGAAGCCGACCAAGGGAGCGCTGTCGAGTTGCGGGAGAAACCTGGTGAGCGCCGATTCGTCGCTCAATGTCAGGTATCTGCGCCGCTCGATGGTGGCGGCGGGAGCCGCATCGGCGGCAGCGGGCGCGGCGCCCTCCAGTTCGCGCAGCCAGGTCTTGAAGCCGTAGTGCGCGAAAATTTCGCGCAGTTTCTCCGGATTGGTGTCGCGCTGCGTCAGCCCTTCCAGGCCGACCGGCAGCGGCACGTCGCGTTTTACCGTCAGCAAGGCGCGGCCTTGCGGCAGCCAGTCGAGCGCTTTTTTCAGGTTTGCGCCGACCGCGCCGGGAATCGCGTCGGCGTGGGCCATGACCTGATCGAGCGAGCCGTACTGCTGCAGCCATTTCGCCGCCGTCTTGGGACCGACTTTCTCGATGCCCGGCACGTTGTCCGCCGCATCGCCGGTAAGCGCCAGGTAATCGACGATCCGGTCGGGTGCGACGCCGAACTTCTCCTGCACGCCGGCCGCATCGAGGGTCTCGTTGGACATGGTGTTGACCAGCGTCACGCGCTCGTCCACCAACTGCGCGAGATCCTTGTCGCCGGTCGAAATGACGCAGTGCCAGCCCTGGCGCCGGGCCTGCTCGGCCAGCGTCGCGATCACGTCGTCCGCCTCGACGCGCTCGATCGTCAGCACCGGCCAGCCAAGCGCAGCCACCGCCTGCTTGAGCGGCTCGATCTGTCCGGCGAGATCCTCGGGCATGGCGGGCCGGTTCGCCTTGTACGCCGGATAGGCATCGTCGCGAAACGTTTTGCCCTTGGCGTCGAACACGCAGGCACGCGCGGCCGCAGGGTAGTCGGCGGCGAGCCGCCGCAGCATGTTGATGACGCCGTAAATCGCGCCCGAGGGCTCCCCGCGCGGGCTTTTCAGCTCGGGCAGCGCGTGAAATGCGCGGTACAGGTAGGACGAGCCATCGACCAGCAGCAGCGTTTTGACCATCGAAGGGGAATCTTACCCGTGGCTACCGAACAGGATCGCTCGCCGCTGTGGCAGGGCAGTGCGGTGGAGTAGAATCTTCCTATGCGCCGCGTACTTTTCCTGGTCCTGTCGGCCGTTGCCGCCGGCGTCCTGGCACAGCAGCCGCGGCCGCCGAAACTCGAACCGCTGCCCGAGCCGCCGCCGCCGCCGCTGATCCGCGATGGCGCGGACGAGCCGCGCGTGCGCATCGCGCCGCAGGAAGGCGATCTGGTCGAGGAAGTGCGCGACGGCGGGCGCATCGTGATGATCAAGGTCACGCCGCCCGGCGGTGTGCCCTACTACCTGCTGGACCCCGTCGGCAACGGGAACTGGACGCGTCGCGAGGCGCTCGACCCCGGCATCCGCGTGCCGATGTGGACGATCAGAACGTTCGACTGATTTGTCGGTTTTCACCCCTGTTTCGGAAAGCCAGCTCGCCGCCTGGCTGAAGAACTACGCGGTCGGCGCACCGCTCGCGCTCGAGCCGATCGCTGCCGGCATCGAGAATACCAACTACTTTGTCACCACCAGCCAGGGACGCTACGTGCTGACCCTGTTCGAGCGTCTGCCGGCGCTTGAGTTGCCGTTCTACCTCGACCTGATGGCGCACCTCGCGCGCCACGGCATTCCCTGCCCGGCGCCGATCGCGGATCTGGGCGACCGCTATCTCGCGCAGCTAAACGGCAAGCCGGCGGCGCTGGTGACGCGGCTCGAGGGCAAGTCGATCGAGCAGCCCGGGGTGGCCGAATGTTCGGAGCTGGGCTCGCTGCTTGCGCGCATGCATCTGGCGGCGCGCTCTTTCGGCGGCTACCAGGAGAACCCGCGCGGTCCGCGCTGGTGGCGCGTTGCGGCGCGCGAAGTGCGGCCGTTTCTCGATGCGGCGAGCGCCGGCCTGCTCGATGAGGAACTGCGCTTCCAGGCGCAGCACCGGTTTCCGGATCTGCCGCGCGCGGTGGTGCATGCCGATCTGTTCCGCGACAACGCGCTGTTTGCCGGTTCGCGGCTCACCGGCGTGATCGATTTCTACTTTGCTGGCGTCGACTGCCTGGTCTACGATCTGGCGGTCTGTGTCAATGACTGGTGCCTCGCCGATCCGCAGCGCGATCGCCGGCTGGAAGAGTCCCGCACGCGCGCGCTGCTCGCTGCCTACGGTGCGGTGCGCCCGCTGCAGGCGGCCGAACGTGCGGCCTGGCCCGTCATGTTGCGTGCAGCGGCGCTGCGCTTCTGGCTGTCGCGGCTGCACGACAAGCACCTGCCGCGAGCCGGTGAGCTGGTCAAGGTGCACGATCCGGAGCACTTTCGCGACATCCTGGCGCAGCGCGCCGCGGCCAACGAACCGCAGCCCTGGGATGCCTAGCGGCATGCGCCGGGACTGCTGAGCGCCGTGCGCGCCAACCGACTTGCGGCTATCGCGGGACTGCGCTGGATTGGCGGAGCTTTTCTCATTTTTCGCGTCGCGCCGTTGCGCCAGCTGCTGTTCAGCCTCGCGTTTCTGTTCGCGCTCACTGTGGCGCTGGCGATTCCGGCGATCGGCTTCACGCTGGTCTGGCTGCTGATTCCGGCGCTGATGGTCGGACCGCACGCAGTCTCGCGCAGCGCCTCGCGCGGCACGCCGCCGGACGCCGCGTTGCTGGTCTCGGGCTTTCGCGACAATTTTGCCGCGCAAATGCGGCTGGGCGGCGTCTACCTCGCCGGCATGGCGGCAGTGCTGGTGGCCACGATCCCCGCCGACGAAGGCCGCTTCGCGCAAGCGGTGATGGGGATGGCCCGTCTCGACATCGCGGATTTGCAGGGACCGGATCTGCAGCGCGCCATGATGATCGGGGCCGGGTTGCAGACGGTGCTGCTGACCTCGCTCTGGTATGCGCCGTTGCTGGTGGCGTGGCGAAGGGTCGCGGTATTGAAGGCGGTGTTTTTCAGCGCCGCCGCCGCGCTGATCAACTGGCGCGCGTTTCTCACCTACGCTGCGGGCATGACGCTGCTGTTCGCCGGCGTGCTGATGCTGGCGCTCGCCGGTGTAATGCTGTTCGGCGGGGCACGCGCGCTGCATGCCAATTCGGCATTATTCGCGGTGATCTGGACGCTGCTGCCGGTCTGGTTTGCCAGTTCCTACCTCAGCTACCGCGACGTATTCGAAGGAGAAAATTCCGCGGCCGGTGACGCGCCCAAATCCCCTACAATTCCCTCATGAAAGCCTTGAACCTGCCGGCGTTTTCGCCCGGCGCGGCGCCGGAGTTTATCGATGCGGCGACGGCCAAGGACTGGCTGGAGCACGTGCCGCTGGCGAATGTCGCCGCCGCCCAACACCAGCTGCTTTCGCAACTGCAGGTGTTCAACCGCTATGGCACCAAGGCAGTTAGCCGGCTGGCGACGTTGGAAGCGATGCGCGAAGCGGTGCATTTCGTCGAAATCGAGCAGGCGCGGCGTTTCACCAACCGCGCCTTGCCGATGGGCGAAGCTGAAAGCGCGGTGTTCGACGATACCCTGGCGCTGTGGGAAGAAATGCACCTCGGCTACCTGCACTGCCTGCAGGCGGTGATCGCCGAGGAGTCCGGCATGCGCGCGCAGGCCGGCATGGTCTGCCAGCGGGTGCTTGCCTATACCGGCTTGAAGATGTTCCACCATCACCGTGCCTACCGGCAGGTGCCGGCGCGCGAGTGGCGCGCGCTGCACGAAGGCTACGCCTACGCCGAGGATCTCGAGGTCGCCGACGAAGCGATCAAGGATTACCTGAACCGCGATGTCAACGACACGTCGCCGCGCATCGCGTATATGCGCGCGCTGCTGCTCGGCATGGCCAATCCGAACGAACTGAGCCAGCGCCAGCTCACCTTCGTCGCGTTTTTGCTCGAGCGCTGGGCCGCGAAGGTGGAAATCTCGAGCGAAGCGCCCGAGGAGGACATTGCGCCGCTGGTGGCCGATCTGGAAAGCGAGTCCTGCCCGGAACGCGAAGGCGCGCAGGCCGCCGAGGCGCGTTACCTCGACGTCTCGCGTCTCGCCAAGAGCCTGCGCAACCGCATCGGCCTGCTGCGCAAAGGCGAGTCACCGGCCAAGCTTGCCCTCGGCGAAGACTGCGTGCAGCCTTCCTGCGAGCAATTGCTGGTGTTTCTCTACCGCCAATGGTGCCAGGCGAAGCAGCCGCGCGGGGTCGCGCGCAAGCGCGTAACCGATGTGGCGCAGGCCTCCGACGACATGGCCGCGATCCACTATTACATCTCCGGCCACGTGTTCAAGCAGCCCGGCGAGTCGCGGGAACTTACCGCTGCGCAGCGCGACCAGATCGCCGCGTTCGGCCGCGTCAGCACGCGCGAAGAAGACGACTACAGCGTGGTGCATGGCTTCCTGCTCGAGCACTGGCAGATCGAGGACGAGAGCACGCAGGGCCTGAAAATGGTCCGCCGCGCCGGCAATCCGGGCAAGCGCTACACGCACGGGCAGCTGATCGGCCTGCGGCCCGCCGACTCGAAAAGCTTCATGCTGGGGCAGGTGCGCTGGCTGGTGCAAAATAACGCGGGCGACCTGTTCGCCGGCATCCGGCTGCTGCCCGGACTGCCGGCGGCCACCGCGGTGCGGGCGACCGGCCTGAACGTGGTCAACGCCAAATACATCCAGGCGCTGTCGCTCACCGCCGTCGCCGCGCTCGGCACACCGCCCTCGCTGGTGCTGCCGGCGGGCTGGTTCAAGCCCAAGCGCGTGGTCGAGGTGTACGTCGAAGGCCACGTCAAGGTACGGCTCACCGAGGTGCTGGACCGCGGCAGCGATTACGAGCGCTGCGCCTACGAGATGGTCGGCTAGCCGATTCGCGGGATTGCCATGGCAGAGACGGATTTCGGTTTCGAGCGCGTTGCCGAAGCAGACAAGGCCAAGCGCGTCGCGCAGGTCTTCGACCGGGTCGCCGATCGCTACGACCTGATGAATGACCTGATGTCTTTCGGCTTGCACCGGCTGTGGAAGGCGTTTGCCGTGTCGCTCGCGCGCGTGCATGCCGGCGAACGGGTGCTCGACGTCGCGTCGGGCAGTGGCGACCTGGCGCGAGCGCTGGCTGCGCGCGGTGCCGAAGTCTGGATGAGCGACATCAACGGGCCGATGCTCGCGCGCGGCCGCGACCGCATGGCCGATGCCGGCAAGCTTGCGCCCGCGGTGCGCTGCGACGCCGAGCAACTACCGTTCGCGGACCGGTGCTTCGACTGCGTCACCGTCGGCTTCGGCTTGCGCAATATGACGCACAAGGACGTGGCGCTGAGGGAGATGGCGCGGGTCCTCAAGACGGGCGGGCGCCTGCTGGTGCTGGAGTTTTCGCGGATCTGGCAACCGCTGCGCAAACCCTACGACCTGTACTCGCTGCGCGTGCTGCCCTGGCTGGGCGAGCGGGTGGCGGGCGATGCCGCTGCCTACCGGTACCTCGCCGAGTCGATCCGCCGGCACCCGGACCAGCCGGCACTGGCGTCGATGCTGGAGCAAGCGGGACTGGAACAGGTCGAGTACTTCAACCTTGCCGCAGGGGCGGTCGCCGTGCATCGCGGCTACAAACTGCGGTACGATTGAGGAACGAGATCCGGCAACGGACTGGCGTCATTAGAGGACAGACATGAGAAAGATCGTGCTTGGATTTGCGGTCGCGCTGCTGGGCGCGGCCTTTGTCGCCACCGACGCGGAAGCAAAGCGCATGGGCGGCGCGCGCTCGATCGGCGCGCAACGCAGCATCACCAATGCGCCGCCTGCGGCCGTTCCCGCCAAGCCGGCGCAGCAGACGTCGGCCGCGCCTGCGGGCGCAGCGGCGACGCAGCCGGCGACCGGTGCCGCGAGGTGGGCCCCCGTGCTGGGCGGTCTCGCGCTCGGCGGCGCGCTCGGCTGGCTGATGGGCGCCAATGGCATGGGCGGCTTGCTGGTCGGCATTATGTTGGTCGCGCTGCTGGCGTTTGTTGCGGTCGCGCTCCTGCGCACGCTCTCGCAGCGGCGCGGCGACGCGCCGCAGCGCCTGCAATATGCGGGTCTCGGCAACGAAACCGTGGCTGCGCCGCCGCCCTCGCAGGCGGCGGGCTTCGATGCGCAGCCCGCGCCCGCGCCGGCGGCGAACGCACCCGCCGGCTTCGATGTCGCCGGATTCCTGCGCGGCGCAAAGCTCAATTACATGCGGCTGCAGATCGCCAACGACCAGGGCAACCTGGAGGAGCTGCGCGAATTCACCAGCGACGAGCTGTTCGAAGAGCTGAAGCGCGAGGTGCTCGCGCGCGGCGGCGCGACGCAGCAGACCGATGTGCTATCGCTCAATGCCGACCTCCTGGAAGTCGTCACCGAGGCCGACCGGCATTGGGCGAGCGTGCGCTTTTCCGGCACCATCCGCGAGTCCTCGGGCCAAGCGCCGCAGGGCTTCGAGGAGGTCTGGAACCTGTGCAAGCCGGTCAGCGGCCAGAGCGGCTGGCAACTCGCCGGCATCCAGCAGATGCATTAACCTTCCGGCCCGGCTCGCAGTGAAGGCCAGATCAGGCCACCTCAAGGTGGCCTTTTGTTTTTCCGCACTATGAAATTCGAGTCCCCCGTCGCCGCTGCGTTGAACCGCCTGCTCGAGGCCGAGCCCTGGGCGCGTGCGCGCCTGGCACCCTTTGGCGGGGAGGTGCTGGAACTGCGCGCGCCGCCCCTGCCGGTGCTGCGGCTTGCCGTGGCAGCCGACGGTCGGCTTGCCCCGGCCGGCGCCGATGCCGCCGCCACGCTGCGAATTACCGCCGGGCCCGGCGCGCTCGCGGCTGCGCTGCGCAGCGAAGAGCACCTGCTGGGTACGCTCGAAGTCACGGGCAACACGCGCCTGGCGAGCGAGGTCATGTTCCTGTTCCGTCACTTGCGCTGGGACCTCGAGGAAGACGCCGCAAAGGTGGTCGGCGATATCGCCGCGCATCGACTGGTTGGTCTTGCGCGCGGGCTCGCAGCCTGGCATGCCGACGCGGCGCAGCGCCTCGCCGAGGGTCTGGTCGAGTACGCCGCCGAGGAAAAGCGCCTGCTGGTGAAACGCGATGAGCTTGCGGAGATCGCCGCGGCACAAGCCCGGCTGCGCGACGGCCTGGACCGGCTGGCCAAGCGCCTCGAGCGGCTCGGCCGCTGAAAATGGGAAATCTCTGGCGCCTGCTGCGGATCCTGCAAGTGGGGCTGCGTTTTCGCCTCTACCGCTTCATGCCGCGGTTCGCCGGGCACCCCGACCCCACGCGCGCATCCAGACTGCGCCAGGCGCTGCAGGCGCTGGGACCGATTTTCGTCAAATTCGGCCAGGTGCTCTCGACGCGACGCGATCTGCTGCCGCTCGACCTTGCCGACGAGCTGGCAAAACTTCAGGACCAGGTGCCGCCGTTCGCCGCCGCGCTGGCGCTGGCGCAAGTCGAAGCCGCGCTGGGAAAGCCGGTCGACGAATGCTTTGCCAACTTCGAACCGCAGCCGATTGCCAGCGCCTCGGTCGCACAGGTCCACGCCGCCAAGCTGCCGGATGGCACCGAGGTCGCCGTAAAGGTGCTGCGCCCGGGCGTCGAGGCGGCGATCGCCAAGGACGTGCTGCTGCTGCAGACGGCGGCGGGCCTGGTCGAGCGCTGGTGGGCCGACGGCCGGCGGCTCAAGCCGCGCGCCGTGGTGGCCGAGTTCGCGCATCATCTGGACGAGGAACTCGATCTGGTGCGCGAAGCGGCGAATGCTTCGCTGCTGCGACGTAATTTCGCGGCGTCGCCGCTGCTGGCAGTGCCGGCGGTGCACTGGGATTACTGTTCGCGGCGCGTGATGGTGATGGAACGCATGCACGGCACGCCGATCTCGCAAGTCGCAGCACTCAGGGAGAAAGGCGTGGACATCCCCGCGCTGGCGCGCGCCGGGGTGGAGATCTTTTTCACCCAGGTGTTCCGCGACGGTTTCTTCCACGCCGACATGCACCCGGGCAACATCCTGGTCGCGACCGAAGGCGAGCACCGCGGCAAGTACGTCGCGCTTGATTTCGGCATCATGGGCACGCTGTCGGAGGCCGACAAGAACTACCTGGCGCAGAATTTCCTCGCTTTTTTCAACCGCGACTACCGGCGCGTGGCGCAGGCGCACCTGGACGCGGGCTGGGTGCCGGCCGAAACGCGGCTGGATGACTTCGAGGCCGCGATCCGGGCAGTCTGCGAACCGATCTTCGCGCGGCCGCTGAAGGAGATCTACTTCGGCAAGCTGCTGTTGCGCCTGTTCCAGACTTCGCGCCGCTTCAACGTCGAGATCCAGCCGCAGCTGGTGATGCTGCAAAAGACGCTGCTCAACATCGAGGGCTTGGGGCGCGAACTCGACCCCGAGCTCGACCTGTGGCAGACCGCCAAGCCCTTCCTCGAGCGCTGGATGAGCGAGCAGATCGGCTGGCGCGGCCTGCTGCGCTCGCTGCGGCGCGAGGCGCCGTTCTGGGCACAGACGCTGCCGGCGCTGCCGCGCCTGGTGCATCGCCTGCTAGAAGAGGACCGGGTCGCGGATCTCGGCCGCGCGGTGCGGGAAATGACACGGCAGAACGCTCGCCGCAACGCCTGGCTGGCGGCGCTGGTCGCGGTGCTGGTGGCGCTTCTGCTGCTGCAGGTCGCGGCGAGGTTCTGAGACAATCCGCGCGATGCTGATCACCTCCATCGCCCTGTACCTTGCCGTTTCGATCGCCATCGGCATCTGGGCGGCGCGGCGCGTGCACAACTCGCGCGATTACATTATCGCCGGTCGCAGCCTGCCGCTCTACATGAGCTTCGCAACCGTGTTCGCCACCTGGTTCGGTGCCGAGACCGTGCTCGGGGTTTCCTCGACCTTTCTCAAGGACGGCATGGGCGGCATCGTCGCCGATCCTTTCGGTTTTTCTTTCTGCCTGGTGCTGGTGGCGGTTTTCTTCGCGCGCGCCTTCTACCGCCTGAACCTGCTCACCATCGGCGATTTCTACCGCAAGCGCTACAACAAGCCAGTCGAGGTCGCCACCAGCGTGTGCATCACGCTGTCGTATCTCGGCTGGACTTCGGCGCAGTTCACGGCGCTCGGATTCGTGTTTCACGCGCTCTCGGGCGGCGCTATTTCGCTGCCCTGGGGCATCGCGCTCGGTGCCGGGGTGGTGCTCGTCTATACCTTGTTCGGCGGCATGTGGGCGATTGCCTTCACCGATTTGTTCCAGACCACGATCATCGTGCTAGGGTTGCTCTACCTCGCCTACCTGCTGGGGGGCATGGCGGGCGGCGTTGACGTGGTGCTCGCGCACGCGGCGCAGGCCGACAAGTTCCAGTTTCTGCCAAAGCTCGAGGCGAAAGAGGTGCTCGCCTTCGTCGCCGCTTTCCTCACCGCGGCACTTGGCTCGATCCCGCAGCAGGATGTGTTTCAGCGCGTGACCTCCGCCAAAGATGCCGACACCGCTGTGCGCGGCTCGCTGCTGGGCGGTGTCGTTTACTTCTTCATGGCCTTCGTGCCGATCTTCCTCGCCTATTCGGCACTGCTCATTGACCCGCAGATGGTGGGGCCGCTGCTGGCCGGCGACCAGAACGAGAACCAGCTCATCCTTCCCAACCTGATTCTCGGGCACACGCCGATGTTCGCGCAAGTGATGTTCTTCGGCGCGCTGCTGTCGGCGATCATGTCCTCGGCCTCGGGGGCGCTGCTTGCGCCGACCTCGCTGTTCACTGAGAACGTGCTGCGGCCGTTCCTGCCCAACATGAGCGACCGGCAGTTCCTGCCGACGCTGCGCCTGGTGCTGGTGATTTTCACGCTGCTGGTGCTGGTGTTTGCGCTGGAGAGCGACGCGAGCATCTATCAGATGGTGCAGAACGCCTACAAGGTGACGCTGGTCTCGGCTTTCGCGCCGCTGGTCATGGGGCTGTTCTGGAAGCGCGCCACCACCGCCGGCGCGCTGCTCTCGGTGGTGCTCGGCCTGGTGAGCTGGCTGCTGATGGAGGCGGTAGCGCCCGAAGCGCTGGTGCCGCCGCAGCTCGTCGGCCTCGCAGCGTCGTTCCTCGGCATGGTGGCGGGCAGCCTCGCCACGCGGCCGACGCATCACCGCTAGCGCGTGCGCGGTTCGCCGCTCGCGCGCCTCCTGTTCGCCGTCTACGTTCTGCTTTCTGTCTACGCGTCGCTCTATCCGTTCTCGGGATGGCGCGACCCGGGCGCGCCGGCGCTCGCATTCCTCTTCGCCGGCTGGCCGCGCTATTTCACCGCCTTCGACTTCTGGGCCAATGTCTTCGGTTATCTGCCCTATGGCTTGTTGTGCGCAGCGGCGGCGTTTCCGGCGCTGCGTGGCGGCAGCGCATTGCTGCTGGCGGCGGTTTCCGGCGCCGCGATGTCGCTCGCACTGGAAGCGGCGCAGAGTTTTCTTGCCACGCGCGTTGCCTCGAACCTGGACGTCCTGGCGAACGTTGCCGGAGCGTGCGCGGGCGGGGTGCTGGGAGCGTGGCTCGCGCCCACGCTGCTGCAGGAAGGGCGGTTCGCTCGATGGCGCGCGGCGTTGTTCGAGCGCGGCCTCGCCGCCGACGTCGGCCTGACGCTGGTTGTGCTGTGGTTGTTCTCGCAACTCAATCCGGCGACGCTGCTGTTCGGCAGCGGCGACTTGCGCGACTTGCTCGCCGGCGCGCAGGGCACCGCGTACGCAGCGAAGTTCTTCGCTGCCATCGAGGCGGCGGTTGCCGCAGCGAACCTGGCGGCCTGCGGCCTGCTCGCCTCCGCGCTGCTCAACGCCACTCCGCCCGCGCGCGTACCGTCACGCGCGCGCAATCTGGGATTGCTGATAGGGCTGGTTGCCCTGGCTCTGCTGGTCAAGACCTTCGCGTTCGCGATCGTGATGCGCGCCGAAAACGTACTCGCCTGGCTGACGCCGGGCGCGCAGGCGGGCCTGGCGGCCGGCATCGCGCTCGCGCTGGCAGCTTTCTGGCTGCCGCGCAGCGCGCGCCTTGCGCTCGCCGCGGTGCTGCTGATGGCCGCCACGGTGCTGGTCAACCTCGCGCCGCCGAATCCCTATCTGGCAGCCTCGCTCAAGGTCTGGCAGCAGGGGCACTTCCTCAACTTCAATGGCCTCACGCATCTGGTGTCGGCGATGTGGCCATTCGCCGCGCTGGGCTACCTGGTGTCGCTCGCCGCGGCGCCGTGGCGCAAGCCGCTCCGGTAAGCACGACCCGCTCCGGTAAAATTGACTCTCATGGCGTACTATCAACGACACGTTTTTTTCTGTTGCAACCAGCGCTCGGGCGGCGAAACCTGTTGCAACGATAAAAACGCCACCGCGATGCGCGACTATGCCAAGCAGCGCGTCAAAGCGCTTGGCCTGGCGGGCGAAGGCAAGCTGCGCGTGAACCAGGCCGGCTGCCTGGATCGCTGTGAGGAGGGTCCTTGCATCGTGATCTATCCCGAGGCGGTCTGGTACACCTACGTAGACCGCACCGACATCGACGAGATCATCGAACAGCACCTGCGGCACGGCTGCACCGTCGAGCGGCTGCGCATCTGATGCCGGCCTGTTGATGCGCGCCAGCACCCGGCGCGAACTGATCGCAGGACCGGCAGGAAGGATCGAGTGCGCGGTCGATGAACCGGAGCGCGGGGCGGCGTCCGCGCGCGGCGTGGCGTTGATCGCCCATCCGCATCCGCTGTACGGCGGCACGCTCGACAACAAGGTGGTGCAGACGCTGGCGCGTGCCTTCGTCGAACTGGGCTACACGGCCTGGCGGCCCAACTTCCGCGGCGTCGGCGCGAGCGAGGGCAGCCACGACGAAGGGCGTGGCGAAGTCGACGATCTCGCCGCGCTGCTCGCCGAGCTGCAGGCGGACAGGCCCGTGCTGGCCGGGTTTTCCTTTGGCGCGGCGGTGCAAACGCGGCTTGCCCAGCGGATTGCGCCTGAGCGCATGGTGCTGGTCGGCGTGGCGGTAAACCGCCTGCAAGCCTTGCCGGTGCCCGCCGACACCATCGTCATCCACGGTGAGCAAGACAGCACCGTGCCCCTGGCCGATGTGTTCGCCTGGGCGCGGCCGCAGGACCTGCCGGTAGTGGTGATTCCGGGCGCCGACCACTTCTTTCATCGGCGGTTGCACCTGCTGCGCGCGATCGTGAAGGGCAACTGGAATTGAGCCCGCTCGTCGCGCGTGGCCTGCGCAAGCGCTTCGGCGGAGACGAAGTGGTCTGCGGCGTCGACCTGGAAGTGGCGGCCGGCGAATGTTTCGGCCTGCTGGGACCCAACGGCGCGGGCAAGACGACGACGCTCAAGCTCTGCCTCGGGCTCACCGAGGCCGACGCGGGCGAAATCCGGCTGCTGGGAGAACCGGTGCCCGCGCGCGCGCGCGAAGCGCGCGCCGGCGTGGGCGTGGTGCCCCAGTTCGACAACCTCGACCCTGATTTCACGGTCGCCGAGAACCTGCTGGTCTACGGCCGCTACTTCGACCTTGAGGATGCGCAGATCGCACCGCGCATACCCGGGCTGCTCGAATTCGCCGGCCTGGCTGGACGTGCCGCGTCGAAAATTGCCACGCTTTCGGGCGGCATGAAGCGCCGCTTGACCCTCGCGCGTTCCCTGGTCAACGATCCCCGGGTGCTGTTCATGGACGAACCGACTACCGGACTGGACCCGCAGGCGCGGCACCTGATCTGGGAGCGGCTGCGGCGCTTGAGGCAGGCGGGGCGCACGCTGATCCTCACCACCCATTTCATGGAAGAGGCCGAGCGCCTTTGCACGCGCGTGGCGATCATGGATCGTGGCCGCATCATCGTCGAGGGTCCGCCGCGCGCGCTGATCGCCACGCACATCGAACCGCAAGTGCTGGAAGTCCACGGCCCGGGTGTCGAAGCATGGATGGAGCGCGCGCGGGCGCACGCGCCGCGCGTCGAGCGGGCCGGCGAAACCGTGTTCTGCTACGCGCAGAATGTGGATGCGGCGATCGCGAGCCTCGCCGGCCACGCCGAGCTCGTGTACCTTCACCGTCCGGCAAACCTCGAGGACCTGTTCCTCAAGCTCACCGGCCGGGATCTGCGCGACTAGATACTAAGCGGACAATGGACGAGCCATGACCAACGCGCACCTGTATTCCCTGCCCGCGCTCAGCCTGCGCTCAGTCGCGGTCTGGCGCCGGCACTTCCTGGTCTGGCGCAAGCTTGCGGTGCCGTCGATCCTCGGCAATCTCGCCGATCCGCTGCTGATGCTGTTCGGCCTGGGCTACGGCCTGGGCGCGGTGATTGGCAGCGTGGACGGCACCAGCTATTTCGCCTTTCTCGCCGGCGGCATCCTCGGCTCCTCGGCAATGTACGCGGCGACCTTCGAATCGCTTTACTCGGCGTTCTCGCGCATGCATGTGCAGAAAACCTGGGAGGCGATCGTCAACGCACCGATGACGCTGGAAGATGTGCTCGCCGGGGAATGGATCTGGGCAGCGACCAAATCGCTCGCTGCCGGGCTGTGCATGTTGGTGGTGATCTCGGCGTTCGGTTTCGCCGTCTGGCCGCAGGCGCTGGCCGCAATCGCCGTGGTTGCATTGCTCGGCCTGGCCTTCGCCGGGCTTGGGCTCGCGATCAACGCGCTCGCCTCAGGCTACGATTACTTCAGCTACTACATGACGCTGGTGCTGACGCCGATGATGATGCTCTCGGGCGTGTTCTTCCCGGTGGACAAGCTGCCGGGGTTGGTGCAGGCGGTTTGCCAGGTCCTGCCGCTGTACCACGGCGTGGCACTGGTACGCCCATTGCTCGCCGGGACGATGCCTGAGGGCGCGCTCCTGCACGTCGCGGTTCTGCTCGGCTACGCGATTGCCGGCTTCTATGCCGCCACGGTGCTGACGCGCCGGCGGTTGCTCCAGTAGCCGTCCATGCTGCTGGTCAAGTCGCTGCACATCATCTTCATGGTGACCTGGTTCGCCGGGTTGTTCTATTTGCCGCGGCTGTTCGTCTACCACGCCCAGGCGAGCGATCCGATTTCGATCGAGCGCTTCAAGGTGATGGAGCGCAAGCTCTATTGGGGCATCGCCACGCCGGGCGGGGTGCTCACCGTCGTGTTCGGCCTGTGGCTGTGGCTCGGCTGGTTCCAGGGCGCCGGCCTGTGGCTGCAGGCGAAGCTGGTGCTGGGAATCCTGCTCGCCCTCTACCACGCTTGGTGCGGCAAGTTGATGCTGGATTTTCGGCGTGACCGCAATACGCGCAGCCACCTCTGGTACCGCTGGTTCAACGAAGCGCCGGTGCTGATCTTGATCGCGGCGGTGCTGCTCGGCGTATTCAAGCCGCAGTAGTGGAGCGCTTCTTCGCCACCACGCCGCGCGAGCTGGAGCCGCTACTGGCGCAGGAGTTGGCAGCGCTTGGTGCCAAGGATGCGGCCGCGGTGCCCGGCGGCGTCGCCTTCGCCGGTGACTGGGGAACCGGCTACCGGGTCAACCTGTGGTCGCGCCTCGCCTCGCGGGTGCTCTGGCGGGTGGCGCAATTCGATTACCGCAGCGAGGACGATCTGTACCAGGCGGCTCGCGAACCGAACTGGATGCGGCTGTTCGATGTCGATCGCAGCCTGCGGGTCAACGTTTCGTCGCAGAAAAGTCCGCTGACGAGCCTGGATTTCGCGACCCTGCGCATCAAGGACGCGGTCTGCGACCGCTTCCGCGACGCACTCGGCAGGCGGCCGAACGTGGACCGCGCCAACCCGGAAGTGCGCGTGCATGCGTTCCTCGAGGCCGAGCGCGGTGCCTTCTACCTCGACACGTCGGGCGAGCCGCTGTTCAAGCGCGGCTGGCGCGCGGGCGGGGGCGAGGCGCCGCTGCGCGAAAACCTGGCGGCGGGCCTGGTGATGCTGTCGGGCTGGAAGGCGGACCAACCGCTGCTCGATCCGATGTGCGGCGGCGGCACGCTGCTGGTCGAAGCTGCGGCGATGGCGCGCGGCCGGGCGCCCGGCGCCAACAGGAGCTTCGGTTTTGAAAAATTGAAGGCTTTTGACCCGGAACTCTGGAAAAAGACCAAACAAGTAAAAACCGAACCCAGATCCCCTCTGCAAATTTACGGTAGCGACAACGATCCGCGCGCGCTCAAAGACGCGCGGCGCAACCTGGCGGGCGCGGGCGTCGAGCGCTGGGTGAAGCTCGAGCAAGCCGACATCCTCGAGCGCGCGGCGCCGGCGCCGGCGGGAGTGATGATCGCCAATCCGCCGTACGGCGAGCGCATCGGCTCGAAGGAGGAGTTGGCTGAGTTCTACCCGAAGCTGGGGTCGGCGCTGAAAAAAAACTACCCGGGCTGGCGCTGCCACTTTCTCACCGCCGATCTGCGCCTGCCCAAGCTGGTCCGCTTGCAGCCCGCGCGGCGCGTGCCGCTCTACAACGGCGCGCTCGAATGCCGGCTGTATGAATTCGCGATCGTCGCGGGCAGCAATCGGCGCGGCTAGCGCTGCCAGTGCCGGTATAGGGCGGCGTGCCCGAGCGTGTACTCTGCCAGCGGGCCCGCCATCAGCACCGCCCCATCGAGGCGCGCGGCCGGCTTGAGATAGGCGAAGACCGCCATCGGCGTAGCGGTTTTTTCCGACCGCGACACAACGTCGATGCGCAGGCGCTCATAGCCGTCGGGCTGGTTCACGCGCTCAAGCAAGTCCATCTGCGCGAGTGTTTCCGCATTCACCTCGAATACCTGGCCAAGCACGTGCTCGCCGCGCCCGGGGGTATCGATGAGCCAGGGCGAGTGCCGCTCGCCCACGAGATAGAGGGGGTAGCGTTCCTTGGTCGCGAACACCCCGGGCTGCCGCAGGCCGCGGTTGGTCGCGAAATTCGGAAAGCCCTCCTTGAGCGTGCCGAACACGAAAACGAAGCTCGACATTCCGGACGCCCGCGGCGCTATCGCTTCTTCCGGTTGAGGTAGCACCGGGCCGCCGCCTCGAGCAGCGCCACCGCGCCCCGACCGGGGCGCGCGGGTCAGATTCTCTTCTCGAGCACGAAGCTGAGCACGAGCAGGGTAACCGGCCACAGCCCGACGAAGATGCCCCAGCGTTCGGCGTGAGCCTCCTGCAGCGCTTCCTTCAGCGCGGGATCCGCAATCTTGCTCAAGACATGCCGCCCGACCTCGATCTGCGGCCCGAAGTACCAGACCAGCCACGACAGCGGGATCGAAAGCAGTCCAACCCAGAACAACACTTGCGATAGCGTTTCCATGCCGTCCTCCTTGCCTTAGGGGTCAACAAGCTCGCTTTTCCCATCCTCCCACGTGATTGTCCTTAGCAACCGCGTTTGCGGGCAATACCACGTCAGGTTAAACCGTTCGCCCTCGGGTCCGGGAGGACGATCTTGGAGTCATCTCTATTCCCCCATTCTCCCCAGGAAGCCACATAGTTCCGGACGCGCGGATAACCTAGGGATTTCAAGGCAAGAAACGTGCTGGCTGAGCGGTAGCCGCCCTGACAAAAGGGGATGATGGTCTTGTCCGGGGTGATGCCTTTCGAGGCGTAGAGAGCACGGATTTCTTGCGCCGGCCGAAACGCTCCTTTTCCATCCAGGTGATCGCGCCAGAAAAGGTGCGCGGCGCCCGGCACGGTGCCGACGCGTCGGGCGCGCTTCTCCGTGCCCTGATACTCGGAGTCGCGCCGGACATCGAGAATGACCGTCTCCGGATCGCCAATGGCGCGATTGACATCGAAGCGGGTAGCCAGCAGATCGAGGTTCAGCGTTCCTTTGAACGGCGGAGGGGTCGGCGGCGCTTGGGTCGGATCGACCGGCGGCGGAGCCTCGGTCAGGCGAACGAGCGGCTTGTCCGCCGCGGTCCATGCCTGCGTGCCGCCGTCGAGAATCCGCACGTCCGGGTGGCCCAGCACCGCGAGCAGCCAGACCGCTCGCGCCGCGCGCTCGCCGCTCTCGTGATCGTAGATCACCACCGGTTTATCCAGGGAAACGCCGCGGGTTCCGAACAGAGTTCGAAAGATCGCCAGGAAAGCATTCAAGGGGTGATCCGAGGAATCGTTCAGGCTGACGCCGTAAATGTCGAGATGCCTGCTGCCTTCGATGTGGCCAAGCGCAAAATCCTCCGCCGGGCGCAAGTCGATCAAGGTCACCGATCCCAGTCGCTCGCCAAGCCCGGTTGAATCGATCAGATATCTTCGGTCCGCAAAATCTTCGATGGGCATTGGGACGGCTCCAATCGAAAGACGGAAAAGGGCGCTGGCGCGCCGCGTTGATTGGTCCTCGGCGATTCCCGTTCAGACGATATCGAGGTGCTCGATGCCCTTGGTGAGGTCCTTGTCCTTCGACTCCTTGCCGTGCAGCTTGATGTTGAGCCGAACCTCGTTGGTCGAGTCGGCGAAGCGCAGCGCGTCTTCGTAGCCGATGCGGCCGGCCTCGTAGAGGTCGAACAGCGCCTGGTCGAAGGTCTGCATGCCGAGTTCCCTCGACTTCTTCATGATTTCCTTGATGCCGTGGATCTCGCCCTTGAAGATGAGATCGGAGATGAGCGGCGAATTGAGCAGCACTTCCACCGCCGCCGCGCGTCCCTTGCCTTCCTTCACCGGGATCAGGCGCTGCGAGATCACTGCCTTGAGGTTGAGCGACAGGTCCATCAGCAATTGATGGCGGCGCTGCTCGGGGAAGAAGTTGATGATGCGGTCCATCGCCTGGTTGGAGTTGTTGGCGTGCAGCGTGCCCAAGGCGAGGTGGCCGGTTTCGGCGAACGCCACTGCATGCTCCATCACCTCCATGTCGCGGATTTCACCAATCAGGATCACGTCGGGCGCCTGGCGCAGGGTGTTCTTCAGCGCCGCTTCCCAGGAATCGGTATCCACGCCCACTTCGCGCTGCGTGATCAGGCAGTTCTTGTGCGGGTGCACGTACTCGACCGGGTCTTCGATGGTGATGATGTGGCCGTGCGAATTCTCGTTGCGGTAGCCGATCATCGCGGCAAGCGAGGTGGATTTGCCCGAACCGGTACCGCCGACGAACAGCACCAGGCCGCGCTTGGTCAGCGCCACGTCCTTCAGCACTGGCGGCAGCTTCAGGTCCTCGAAGACCGGGATGGTGGTGGTGATTACGCGCAGCACCATGCCGACCTGGCCCATCTGCATGAAGCAGTTGACCCGGAAGCGGCCGATGCCGGCCGGGGCGATGGCGAAGTTGCACTCCTTCTTCGACTCGAACTCGGCCGACTGCTTGTCGTTCATGATCGCGCGCACCAGCATCGCCGTGTGCTGCGCGGTCAGCGCGGTCTGCGACACCGGGGTCATCTTGTTGTCGATCTTCATCGCCGGCGGGAAGCCCGCGGTGATGAACAGGTCCGAGCCCTTCTTGCCGATCAGGGCCCGCAGAAGGTCGTACATGAACTTGACTGCCTGTTCGCGTTCCATAGGGTTTACCCCGCGAAGTTGTCTTTGTTGGCGGCCTTGCCGCGCGCCTCGGCCATGGCGACGATATTGCGCCTCACCAGATCCTGCAGGTTCTGGTCGAGCGTCTGCATGCCCATCTGCGCCCCGGTCTGGATCGAGGAGTACATCTGCGCGATCTTGTTTTCCCGGATCAGGTTGCGGATCGCGGGCGTGCCGACCATGATTTCATGCGCCGCGACGCGACCGCTGCCGTCCTTGGTCTTGAGCAGGGTCTGCGAAATGATGGCGCGGATCGACTCCGAAATCATGGCGCGGATCATCTCTTTTTCCGCCGCCGGGAACACGTCGACGATCCGGTCGATGGTTTTCGCCGCGCTGCTGGTGTGCAGGGTGCCGAACACCAGGTGGCCGGTTTCGGCGCCCGAGAGCGCGAGGCGGATGGTTTCCAGGTCGCGCATTTCGCCCACCAGGATCACGTCCGGGTCTTCGCGCAGGGCGCTGCGCAGGGCGTTGGCGAACGACAGCGTGTGCGGCCCGACCTCGCGCTGGTTGATCAGGCATTTCTTCGATTCGTGCACGAATTCGATCGGGTCCTCGATGGTGAGGATGTGGCCTTCCTCGTTCTCGTTCTTGTGGTTGACCATCGCCGCCAGCGTGGTCGACTTGCCCGAACCGGTCGGCCCGGTGACCAGCACCACGCCGCGCGGCTGGTCGGCCAGGTCCTTGAAGATCTTCGGGCACTTTAGTTCTTCAAGCGACAGGATCTTCGATGGAATGGTCCTCAGCACCGCCGCGGCGCCACGGTTCTGCACGAAGGCGTTGACGCGAAAGCGCGCCAGGTTCGGCACGGCGAAGGAGAAGTCGCACTCCAGGTTTTCTTCATAGAACTTTCGCTGCCCGTCGTTCATGATGTCGTAGAGCATGCTGTGCACGTCCTTGTGCTCCATCGAGGGCAGGTTAATGCGCTTGATGTCGCCATGCACGCGGATCATCGGCGGCAAGCCCGACGACAGGTGCAGGTCGGATGCCTTGTTCTTTACGACAAAGGCAAGCAATTCAGTGAGATCCATTACAATTCCCCGGCAAAGCGAACGGGCAAAGTATGCGGTCAATCGGTGACAACTTGCAAGCCGTGCTGCAGCGCATAGCAAATGCTGCGGTCGCGGCCGGCCGCGACCCCGGGGGCGTGACGTTGTTGGCGGTGTCGAAGACCCATCCCCCGGCACTGATCGAGCAGGCTTACGCCGCCGGCCAGCGGGCTTTCGGCGAGAACTACGTTCAGGAGGCGGTGGAAAAAATGGACGCGCTCGCCGGCAGGAACATCGAATGGCATCTGGTGGGCGCGCTCCAGAGCAACAAGACGCGCGTTGTCGCCGAGCGCTTCGACTGGGTGCACAGCATCGAGAGCGAAAAAATTGCCCGCCGCCTGTCGGCGCAACGCCCGGCCGGAAAGTCGCCGCTCAACGTGCTGATCCAGGTGAACGTATCGGGCGAAGCGAGCAAGAGCGGCGTGGCGCCCGATGCAGTGGCCGATCTCGCGCAATCGGTCGCGAGCCTGCCGAATCTCAGGCTGCGCGGCCTGATGGCGGTGCCGGAGCCGACCAGCGACAGCACGTTGCAAAGGTCGCGCTTCAGGCAGCTGCGGAAAATTCTGGAAAAAATTTCTGGCAACCCGGAGACCCTTTCGATGGGCATGTCCGACGACCTGGAGGCGGCGATTGCCGAAGGCGCGACGCTGGTGCGCGTCGGCACGGCGATTTTCGGCCGTCGGCAGCGGATCAGGCCCGCGGCATGAATGTCGCGATGAATGTGGTGTTCATCGGCGGCGGCAACATGGCCGATGCGCTGATCGGCGGCATGCTGAGGAACGGTTTCCACGCGGGCCAGTTGCGCGCGGTGGAGGTGGACGGCGCGGCGCGGCGCCGCCTGTTCGAGAAGTATCGCGTCGAATGCCTCGGCGCGGCGCGCGGCATGATTCGCCCCGGCGAAGTCGTGGTGTTCGCAGTCAAGCCGCAGCAGATGCAGGAGGCAGCGCGCTTCTCGGGGCTCAAGCCGAACGCGAACCTGGTCGTCAGCATCGCCGCGGGCATCCCCCTGGCGAGCCTCGCGCTATGGCTCGGCGGCCATGCCAAGCTGGTGCGCGCGATGCCGAATACGCCGGCGCTGATCGGCGCTGGCGTCAGCGGGCTGTATGCGCTCGCCGGCGTGAGCGAAGCCGAGCGCAAGCAGGCCGAAGTGATCCTCGGCGCGGTCGGCGGCACGGTGTGGATCGAGGACGAGGCGCTGATGAACGCAGTCACCGCGATCTCCGGCAGCGGCCCGGCCTACGTGTTCTGGTTCATCGAGCAACTCGCCAGCGCGGGCGAATCGCTCGGCCTGCCGCTGGAGGTTGCCAAGAAGCTGGCGATCGACACCGTATTGGGTTCGGCCAAGCTGGCGGCGCAGAGCACCGATTCCCCGGCAGCGCTGCGCGAGCGCGTGACGTCCAAGGGCGGCACCACTGAAGCGGCACTCAAGGCCTTCGAAGAACAGAAGTTGGCCGAGCGCTTCCTGCGCGCGGTCGAAGCGGCGCGCGACCGCGGCGTCGAGCTCGGCGCGAATCCGGCGAAAGACTGAATGCTGACTCAGATCGCGAGCCTGATCGTGGACTTCGTGGGAGGCTTCTTCGTGCTGATGCTCCTGCTGCGTTTCTATTTTCAGTGGCTGCGGGTGTCGTTCCGCAACCAGGCCGGTGAGTTCGTCGTCGCCACCACCAGCTGGATGGTGATGCCGGCGCGCCGGGTGATTCCCGCGCTGCTCGGCCTGGACCTGGCGACCCTGGTCTGCGCCTGGCTTCTGCAGGCCGCCGTGCTGGCGCTGCTGGTGTTAATCCACGGCGGCGATCTCGGCTCGTCGCCGGGCGCCTCCGCTGCGACGCTGTTCGCGCTGGCGCTGGTGGACCTGCTCCAGTTGAGCGTCAAGATGCTGATTTTCGTGGTGATCGTGCAGGCGGTGCTGTCGTGGGTCAGTCCGGGAAATCCGATGCAGTACGTGCTGGACTCGATTACCCGGCCGATGCTGCGGCCGATCCGGCGGTTCCTGCCGCCGATCGCCAACGTCGACCTGTCCCCGATCGTGCTGATCCTGGCCATGCTGGTGCTGCTGGTGCCGATCGCCGAGTTGCGCCGCCTGGCGGGCGCGCTGTTCTAGGCCGGCGCCGCCGTAAACGCCCGCGCTCAACGCCGGAAGCGGATTTCGCTGGGGTAGGGGTACACGTCTTCCTGCAGGCCGGCGCGAATGCGCTCCTGCTTGCCTAGCCAGAAAGCGGGATCCATCAGGTCGGCGTGGTGCTCGAGGAACGCCTGGCGCGCTTCGTGGTTGGTGACGAGGAAGCTCGCGAACTGCTCGGGATAGACGTCGTTCGGGCCCACCGACCAGTAGGGCTCGGCCGACATCTCGTCTTCGGGCGTGCGCGGCGGCGGGATGCGCCGGAAAATGCAATCGGTCATGTTCTCGATCTCGTCGTAGTCGTAGAACACCACCCGTTCGTGGCGCGTCATGCCGAAATTCTTGACCAGCATATCGCCCGGAAAGATGCCGGCGCCGGCGAGCTCCTTGATGGCGCAGCCATAGTCGCGCAGCGCCTGGCGCATGCCCGCCTCGTCCCCGTCCTGCGCCGCTTCCTGCAGGTAGAGATTGAGCGGCTGCATGCGCCGTTCGATGTACATGTGCTTGATGACGATTTTGTCGTCCTCGAACTCGATGTTGGAGGCGGCCTCGGCTTTTAGCTCCGCCAGCACGGCGGGATCGAAACGTTCGATCGGCAGCGCGACCAGCGAGTATTCAAGCGTGTCGGCGAGGCGCCCGACCCGGTCGTGGTACTTCACCAACTGGTACTTGCGCTTCACCGTCGCGTGGTCCATCTCCTTGGGCGGCGCGAAGTGGTCGCGGATCACCTTGAACACGTAGGGGTACGAGGGCAGGGTGAAGACCAGCATCACCATGCCCTTGATCCCGGGCGCGATCACGAAATTGTCCGAGGAGTGTTTCAGGTGATAGAACAGGTCGCGGTAGAACATCGTCTTGCCCTGCTTGGCGAGGCCCACCGCCATGTACATCTCGGCGCGCGGTTTCTTCGGCATCAGCGTCCGCAGGAACGAGACGCAGGCCGCAGGGACCTCCATGTCGACGAGGAAATAGGCGCGCGCGTAGGAAAACAGGATCAGCAGCTGTTCCTGCTCGACCAGCAGGGCGTCGAGGTAAAGCTCGCCGCGCTTGTTCTGCAGGATCGGCACCGCGAAGGGCAGCTCGCGGTTGCCGTTGAGGATCTTGCCGACCACGTAGGCGCCCTGGTTGCGGAAAAAAAGCGAGCTGATCACCTGGATCTGCAGGCTGGGGCGCGCCCGCGTCGGCCGCGGGAAATGCGCGCGCAGCGCGCGCACCAGGCTTCTCAGGTCGCGGTGCAGGTCCTCGAACCGGTTGGCGAGGCCGAAATCGCGCGCGATGCGCTCGAGCGTGGCGCGCAGCCCCGCGCCGTTGCTGCCAGCGCTGGGGTAGTAGCAGCGGTAGGCGGGTTCATCGCCCTCCAGGTGCTCGGTGGCGACCGCCGGCCGCCAGAAGATGAACTCGTTGCGGTAATAGCGCCGGTGCAGCACCTGGCAGGCGACCGAGTTGTAGAAGGTTTCCGCGCACTCGGGCTGGCGATGCTCGTGCAGCAGCGGAATATAAGCAAGCTTAATTTTCGGCCAGAGGGTCTCATCGACCTCGGCTTGCGGAAAGCGGGCGCGAATGCTGTGTACCGCCTCCTCGACGCGCAGGTCATACATCTGGATGCGTTCGCGCGCGAGCAAGCGCATCGCTTCCCAGTCGGCGGCTTCGAAGTAGCGCTTCGCGCTGCGCGAAGCGTCGCGGAACAGCCGGTAGTGCTTGTCGAAGCCGGCGAGGATCGCGCGCGCGACCTCCTCAGGCTGCGCTAGGCGGCTGCGATTCGTGCTTTTTTCTTCGATTCGAAGAATTGCTCGTCCTCAGTTGAGCCTTGCAGGGCGGTGGTCGAGGCCTTGCCGCCGGTCACGACCTGGGTCACCTGGTCAAAGTAGCCGGTGCCGACTTCGCGCTGGTGCTTGACCGCGGTGAAACCCTTCTCGGCGGCAGCGAACTCTTTTTCCTGCAGCGCAACGAAGGCGCTCATGTTCTCGCGCGCATAGCCGTGCGCCAGTTCGAACATCGAATAATTGAGCGCGTGGAATCCGGCCAGCGTGATGAACTGGAATTTGTAGCCCATGGCGCCCAGCTCGCGCTGGAATTTGGCGATCGCCGCGTCATCGAGGTTGCGTTTCCAGTTGAACGACGGCGAGCAGTTATAGGCCAGCATCCGGTCCGGGTATTTGCGGCGGATGCCCTCGGCGAATTTCCTCGCGAAGGCAAGGTCCGGGGTGCCGGTCTCGCACCAGACCATGTCGGCGTACTCGGCATAGGCGAGGCCGCGCGACAGTGCCTGCTCGAAGCCCTTGCGGGTCCGGTAGAAACCTTCCGCGGTGCGCTCCCCGGTCAGGAACGGCTTGTCGTTCTCGTCCACGTCGGTGGTGACGAGGTCGGCGGCCTCGGCGTCGGTGCGCGCAAGCAGCACCGTCGGCACGCCCATCACGTCGGCGGCGAGGCGCGCGGCGATCAGTTTTTGCACTGCTTCCTGGGTCGGCACCAGCACCTTGCCGCCCATGTGGCCGCATTTCTTGACGCTCGCCAGCTGGTCCTCGAAGTGCACGCCCGCAGCGCCGGCCTCGATCATCGCTTTCATCAGCTCGAAAGCGTTCAGCACGCCGCCGAAGCCCGACTCGGCATCGGCGACGATCGGTGCGTACCAGTCCACGCTGCCGCTGCCTTCCATGGTCTGGATCTGGTCCTGGCGCGCCAGCGCATTGTTGATGCGCCGCACGACGGTTGGCACCGAGGTGGTCGCATAGAGCGACTGGTCGGGGTACATCGACAGCGAATCGTTGGCATCCGCCGCCACCTGCCAGCCCGAGAGGTAAATCGCCGGCACGCCGGCCTTCACCTGCTGCATGGCCTGGTTGCCGGTCAGTGCGCCGAGCGAATTGACGAACGGCCGCCCGCGGCACATCTTCCACAGTTTCTCGGCGCCGAGCCTGGCGAGCGTGTGCTCGATCTTCACGCTGCCGCGCAGCTTGACCACGTCCTCGGCGGCATAGCCGCGCCGCACCCCGCTCCAGCGCGGGTTTTCGGACCAGTCCTTGTTCAGCTGCGCGATTTCTTGTTCTCGACGGCTCATTTTTTCTCCTGGTGGGTGGCGACGCGGCAATGCTTTGGCACTGTTCCACCTTAGCGGCCGCGATGACGCAGAGCAACGCTGCAAAACCGCATTGTGAAATGACCGGAAAACAAGGATTTACAGGGGTTTACGGGAATGCCGTTTCATAATACGGAAGGCAGTTTCAAGCTTTTGCTGCCCTGCAATACCGAGCTAGGCGAACCTCAGGTCTGCACCAGCCGGCGATGCCGGTGCACGCTCATCAGGATGCCGATGCCGACGAACAGCGTCAGCAGCGCGGTGCCGCCGTAGGAAATGAAGGGCAGCGGCACGCCGACCACCGGCAGGATGCCCGCGACCATGCCCATATTGACGAACGCGTAGGTAAAGAACATCAGCGTGATCGAGGCGGCGAGCAGCCGCGCGAAGAAGGTCGCTGCATTGGCGGCGATCATCAGGCCACGCGCCACCAGCAGGGAGTACAGCACCAGCAGCGCGACATTACCGGCAAGACCGAACTCTTCGGAGAACACGGCGAAGATGAAATCGGTGTGGCGCTCGGGAATGAACTCCAGGTGCGTTTGCGTGCCCTGCAGCCAGCCCTTGCCGGTCACGCCGCCCGAGCCGACCGCGATGGTCGACTGGATGGTGTGGTAGCCCGCGCCGAGCGGATCCTGCGTCGGGTCGATCAGGGTGAGAATGCGCCGCCGCTGGTAGTCGTGCAGCAGGCTCCAGAGCGGTGCTAGGCTGGCAATCCCCAGCACGGCCAGGCCGACCAGCACCTTCCAGCCGATGCCGGCGAAAAACAGCACGTAAAAACCAACCGCCCCGACCAGTGCCGCGGTGCCCAGATCCGGCTGGCGCGCGATCAGCGCCACCGGCAGCGCGAGCAGCACCGCGCCAACGGCGAAATCGCGCATGCGCAGCGTAGCCTCGTGCTTGTGGAAATACCAGGCCAGCATCAACGGTAGCGCGAGCTTCATCATTTCCGAGGGCTGGAAGCGCGCGAATCCGACGTACAGCCAGCGTCGCGCACCGTTCACCACGTCGCCGGCCAGCGCGACCGCGATCAGCAATGCCATTCCCAGGAGATAGGCCGGGATGGCGAATCGCATCAGGGTCTGCGGCGCAACCTGGGCCGTCAGCCACATCGCCACCAGTGCGATGCACAGGTTGGTCAGTTGCGCCAGGACGCGGCCGGGATATTCGTAGCTCGCCGAGAACAGTGTCGCGAGGCCGAGCGTCACCAACAGCAGGCTGAGCGCGAGCAGCGTGCCGTCGATGCCTTCGGCCAGGCGCGCCGCGAGCCGGCGCGGCGAGAAAACGGCGATCTCCATGGCCATCAGTCGGCGGCCCCTTCCTCGTCCGGGCCGGCGCCGCGCAGCGCCGCCTCAGGCACTTTGCCGAGCAGGTAGTAGTCGAGCACGGTGCGGGCGATCGGCGCGGCGGCGCGCGCGCCGAAGCCGCCGTTTTCCACCACCACCATCAGCGCGATCTTCGGGCTTTCCAGCGGCGCAAACACGATGAACAGGGAATGGTCGCGCAGATGCTCGGCGACCTTTTTCTCATCGTACTTCTCGTTCTGCTTCATGCCGATCACCTGCGCAGTGCCGGTCTTGCCGCCGCTTGAATACCCTGCGTTCGCGAATGCGCGCGCACCGGTGCCCTCCCGGTTGACTCCCGCCATCGCGCGCTTGACGAATTCCAGGTTCTCGGGCTTGAGCGGCAGGCGCTTGAGCAGCGTCGGCTCGATGTGGCGCCGCTCGCCGGTGCGCAGGTTGTCGATATGCGAAACCAGGTGCGGCCGGTACATGTCGCCGTTGGCCGCCAGCGTCGCCAGAGCCAGCGCGAGCTGCATCGGCGTATAGGCGTTGTAGCCCTGGCCGATGCCGATCGACACGGTCTCGCCGGCATACCATTTCTGCTGCTCGGGCCGGCGAAAGCGCGTCTGCTTCCATTGCGGCGACGGCAGCACGCCGGCGGCTTCGCCCTCCAGGTCGATGCCGCTGCGCGAGCCGAAGCCGAATTTGTCCATGAAGCCGGCGATCGCGTCGATGCCCATGTCGTTGGCGAGCTGGTAGTAGAAAGTGTCGGAGGAGACGACGATCGATTTGTAGAGGTCGACGTAACCATGGCCGCCGACCTTGGAATCGCGGAAGCGCCGGCCGCCGAACTCGAAGAAGCCCGGATCGTTGATGGCGCTTTTCGGCGTGCGCTTGCCCAGTTCGAGCGCCGCCAGCGCCATATACGGCTTGAAGGTCGAGCCCGGCGGGTACAGGCCGGCGATGGCGCGGTTGTTGAGCGGCCGGTCGGGCGACGAGTTGAGTTCGGCCCAGCTCTGCGGGTCGATGCCGTCGACGAACAGGTTCGGATCGAAGCCGGGCTTGGAGACGAAGGCGAGCACGCCGCCGCTCGAGGGCTCGATCGCGACCAGCGCGCCGCGGCGTTCGCCGAAGGCGAATTCGGCGACTTCCTGCAGCTTGATGTCGAGCGTCAGGGTCACGTTGTTGCCGGCCTGCGCCGGCGTGCGCGCGAGCGTGCGGATGCCGCGGCCGCCCGCATCGATCTCGACCTGCTCGAACCCGGTGGAGCCGTGCAGCTCCTGCTGGTAGCTCGCTTCCAGCCCGGCCTTGCCGATAAAGTCGGTGCCGCGGTAGTTGGCGGCGACTTCGAGTTCGGCGAGCCGCTCCTGGTCGCGCGTATTGATGCGGCCGATGTAGCCGATCACGTGCGAGGCTGTCTCGCCGCGCGGATACTGGCGAAACAGGCGCGCCTTGATGTCCACGCCGGGAAAGCGGTAGCGGTTGGCCGCGAAGCGCGCCACTTCCTCGTCCGAAAGCCGGGTGCGGATCGGCAGGCTCTCGGCGTTGCGTGTTTCCGCGAGCAGCTTGCGGAACCGGCTGCGGTCCTTGGCCTGCACCTCGACCACTTCGCCCAGCTCCTGGATGGTGCGATCGAGCCCCTTTATCAGCGCCGGAAAGATCTCCAGCGTGTAGGCCGAATAGTTGCGCGCCAGCACCACGCCGTTGCGATCGAGGATCAGGCCGCGGTTGGGGGCGATCGGTACGATCGAAATGCGATTGTCCTCGGCTTTCGAGGCATAGGCATCGTGCTGCATCACCTGCAGATGGAAAAACCGGGCGAACAGCAAGGCGAAAGCGAACAGCACTGCGACCCCGGCAACCCCGACGCGCAACTGGAAGTAGTACAGCTCGCGCTCATGGTCCTTGAGTTCGGCGAATTTCATATCGCCCTGGTCTCGTCGACTTCCACCGGCCGGCGCTGCGGCATCAGCAGCAGCGTGGTGACCGCCGGCCACAGCGCCGCGCCGATGAGCGGCCCCACCGCGATGGTCCAGCCGGGAAACTCGGCCCCGGCGGCGAGCCGCACCAGCGCCGCAATGCCCTGCGCGAATAGCAGCAGGGCTGCCACATGCAGCGCCTGTCCCCAGAGTGGAAACCACAGGATGCGGCGCGACAGCGTGATGGCGGCGAAGGCGAGCAGCGAATAGGTGAGGGCATGCTGGCCGAGCAGTACGCCGTTGCCGGCGTCGATCAGCAGGCCCAGCAGCCAGCCCGCTCCGAGGCCCACCATGCGCGGTTGCCGCACGCACCAGAAGACCAGCACCAGGGCGACGAAATCCGGCACCAGCGCCACGTTCTGCCACGGCAGGAAATCGATCAGCAGCGCAAGCGCGAGCGAGACGAGAATGGTGCCCGGACGCACCGGCAGCAGGATCGGCTGCGAGACGGGCGAATCACTGAGCTGCATCGGCATCCTTGCGGCGCGATTTGCGGACCCGGCCGGGGCGTTTCTCGCGCTCCGCGCTCGCTTCTTCAGGCAGCGCCAGCCGCGCCTCGATCGCGAGCACCAGCACGTAGCGGCCGCTCTCCACGCCGGCCGCGGGCTGGCAGAGGATGCGCGCGAAAGCGTAGGCGGCGTCGCGATCGACACGGACCACCGTGGCCACCGGCAGGCCGGGCGGGTAGGTGCCGTCGATGCCGGAAGTGACCAGGCGGTCGCCATTCTGGATCTCCGCGTTGGTCGCCATGAAGCGCAACTCCAGCATGCCGCTGGTCCCGGCGCCGAAAGCGACCGCGCGCAGGCCGTTGCGCACCACCTGCACGGGAATCGCCTGGTCCTTGTCGGTGAGCAGCGTGACTTCGGAGGCGAGCGCATGCGCGCGCGTCACCTGTCCCACGACCCCCGACTGGTCCAGCACCGGCGCGCCGGCGCGCACCCCGTTCTGGCTGCCCTTGTCGATCACCACCTTGCGCGAGTAGGGATCGCGGCCGTTGTAGAGGATCTCGGCGGGCATCGACTTGATCGGCAGGCGCTCGGCGGCGCCGATCAGCCGGCGCAGTTGCGCGGCCTCGGCCTGCGCCGCTTCGAAGCGCTGCGCCGCCTGCGAAGCGGCGAGCAGCTTGGCGCGCAGTTCGCTGTTTTCCTCGCGCAACTGCACCTGGCTGGCGAAATAGCCCGAGACGCGCTCGGCGAGCGCCTCGGGCAGCGTCGCCAGCGCCTGCAGCGGATAGACCGCCAGCGCGAGCACGCTGCGCAATCCCTCGGTGTAGCGAAAGCGCGCGTCCAGGACCAGCAACGCGAGCGACAGGGAGGCGAAAAACGCTAGGCGGACGAGCGGCGCGGGGCCGCGGTTGAAAAACGGAGGGGGCGTGTGATCCATGCCCCCATCACTTATTCATTCGTGAAGATCGGCCCGAAATGCTCCATCTTTTCGAGCGCCTTGCCCGAGCCGCGCACCACGCAGGTGAGCGGGTCGTCGGCGACGATCACCGGCAACCCGGTTTCTTCCATCAGCAGGCGGTCGAGGTCGCGCAGCAGCGCGCCGCCGCCGGTGATCACCATGCCCTTTTCGGCGATGTCCGCGCCCAGTTCGGGCGGGGTCTGTTCAAGCGCGCTCTTCACTGCGCTGACGATCTGGTTGAGCGGCTCGGTGAGCGCCTCCAGGATTTCATTGGAAGAAATGGTGAAGCTGCGCGGGATCCCTTCGGCGAGGTTACGGCCTTTTACTTCCATTTCGCGGACCTCGGAGCCGGGGAACGCGGAACCGATGGTTTTCTTAACGTTCTCGGCGGTGGTTTCGCCGATCAGCATGCCGTAGTTGCGGCGGATGTAGTTGATGATCGCTTCGTCGAACTTGTCGCCGCCGACCCGCACCGAGCCCTTGTGCACCGCGCCGCCGAGCGAGATCACGCCGACTTCGGTGGTGCCGCCGCCGACATCCACCACCATCGAGCCGGTCGCCTCGGCCACCGGCAGGTCGGCGCCGATCGCCGCGGCCATCGGTTCCTCGATCAGGAACACCTGCCCGGCGCCAGCGCCGATCGCGCTTTCGCGGATCGCGCGCCGCTCGACCTGGGTCGAACCGCAGGGTACGCAGATGATGATGCGCGGGCTGGGCGCGAACAGTTTGTTGTCGTGCACCTTCTTGATGAAATACTTCAGCATCTGCTCGGTGACGGTGAAGTTGGCGATGACGCCGTCCTTCATCGGCCGGATGGCGACGATGTTGCCGGGGGTCTTGCCGAGCATCATCTTGGCTTCTTTGCCCACGGCCTGGATCGATTTCTTCGAATTCGGGCCGGCGTCTTCGCGGATCGCGACCACCGAGGGTTCATCCAGCACGATGCCCTTGCCGCGCACGTAGATCAGGGTGTTGGCGGTGCCGAGATCGATCGCCAGATCGTTGGAGAAGTAACTCCGCAAGAAACCAAACATGTTCGTGGCCGATCCTTTCCTTTGAGCAACAGGGAACTGCGCAATCTTGCCGCAATTTGCCTTAACTTCCCTCGCTAAGGTTGCGTCCCGGAACTGTTTATTCTGGAACTGGCTATGATACTCTTACCGCGACCTCCGGCAAGCACCGCGCGGGCGCGGTCCAGAACTCGGGCTGGGGGATATCCCGGCCTCCCTGGTTAATTTTTTCGCATGTCCCTCACCTCTGACCAGCTCCAGCGCATCGCGTTCCTCGCCCGCATCGAGGTTGGCCCGGCGGAACTGCGCGGGGTGACGGAGCGTCTGAACGAGGTGCTTGGTCTGATCGACCAGCTGCAGGCCCAGGATACGCAGGCAATCGAACCCATGTCCCACCCGCTGGACGCGCAGCTGTCGATCCGCCAGCGGCTGCGGCCCGACGCGGTCACCGAAGTGGACCGGCGCGATGACTATCAGAAGGCTGCGCCGGTGGTCGAGGGCGGGCTGTACCTGGTACCCAAGGTCATCGAGTAAGTGCTGAATTCGACCCTTTCGGAACTCTCGGCCGCACTCCGGGCGAAGCAGGTTTCCTCGGTGGAACTGACGCGCCAGTTTCTCGACCGGATCGGCGCGCTGAACGGCAAGCTGAACGCGTTCATTACCGTGGACGAGGCGCACAGCCTCGCTCAGGCGCGTGTCGCCGATCAGCGACGCGCCGGCAAGGGAAATGCGGGCGCGGTCGGGCCGCTGACCGGCATCCCCATCGCGCACAAGGACATCTTCTGCACGCGCGGCCTGCGCACCACTTGCGGCTCGCGGATGCTGGCGGGCTATACCAGCCCCTACGACGCGCACGTGATCGAGCGCTTCGATGCCGCCGGCGCGGTCCAGCTGGGCAAGACCAACATGGACGAATTCGCGATGGGCTCCTCCAGCGAAACTTCGTATTTCGGCCCAGTGCGCAACCCCTGGGACGCAGCCCGCGTCCCGGGCGGCTCCTCCGGGGGCTCGGCGGTGGCGGTGGCCGCGCGCATGGCGCCGGCGGCCACCGGCACCGACACCGGCGGCTCAATCCGCCAGCCGGCGGCGCTCACAGGGGTGTGCGGCATGAAGCCCACCTATGGCCTGGTTTCGCGCTACGGCATGATCGCCTTCGCCTCGTCACTCGACCAGGGCGGGCCGCTCGCCAAGAGCGCGGCCGATCTGGCGCTGCTGATGAACGCCATGGCGGGGTTTGATGCGCGCGACTCGACCAGCCTCGAACGCCCCGCCGAGGATTACGGCCGTTCGCTGGCCATGGATATGAAGGGATTGCGCATCGGCCTGCCGCGCGAATTCTTCGGCGATGGCCTTGAGCCGGGCGTGCGCAAGGCGGTCGAGGAGGCGGTGCGCTGGTTCGAAGGGCAGGGCGCGAAAACCCTCGAGATCACGCTGCCCAACTGCGCATTGGCCGTGCCGGTTTACTACGTGATCGCGCCCGCCGAGGCCTCTTCCAACCTGTCGCGTTTCGACGGCGTGCGCTACGGCCATCGCGCGAGCGACTATGCGGACCTGAACGACATGTACCGGCGCACGCGCGCCGAAGGCTTCGGCACCGAGGTGAAGCGTCGCATCCTGATCGGCACCTATGTGCTGTCGCACGGCTATTACGACGCGTATTACCTGAAGGCGCAGAAGGTGCGGCGCCTGATCGCGCGCGATTTCGCCGAGGCCTATGCGCGCTGCGATCTGATCATGGGCCCGACCTCGCCCTCGACCGCGTTCGTGCTCGGCGCCAAATCGGAAGACCCCGTGCAGATGTACCTGAACGACATCTTCACCATCCCCGCGCCGCTGGCCGGTCTGCCGGGGCTGTCGATTCCCTGCGGCTTCGACGACCAGGGCTTGCCGGTGGGCCTGCAGATCATGGGCAACTATTTCGCCGAGGCGCAGATGCTGGGCGCAGCGCACCGCTTCCAGCAGGCGACCGACTGGCACCAGCGCGCGCCGCGCGAGACACCGCTATGAGGTGGCTTGCAGTCTTTTGTATGGTATTTGCTCAGCAAGTTTTTTCACAGGGAGGATCCGAGACGCGTGAACTGCTGGGGCAGATCGGCGGGCGCAGCGCGCTGATTCATCTTTATGCACTGCCCCAGCCCGACGGCTCGGCGCGCATCACCGGCGAGTACCTGGTGCTGCCGACCATGCAGCAGCGCTTCCTGGAAGGCGAGCGCAGCAAGCAGCTAGGCGTGACTTTCCTCAAGGAGGGCAATTCGCCGATTCTCTACGGCCGGCCGGCGACCGCAACGCTGCAAGGCACCTGGTCGGGCGGCGTGTTCAAGGGCGGGCGCTACGGTCCGAGCGGCCAGCAGCGCGAGCAGTTCGAGTTCAGCGAAACGTTTCCGGCGATGGACGGTTACAGCGCCAGCGTGCGCTGCGAGATCGCCGAAGGCCGCTACGCCTCGACGCTCGCCTACGCGGTGGAAAGCGGCAGGCTGAAGAGCGTCGAATGGCGCTCGAAAGTCGCGCCGGGCGACCACCCCTGCGCGCTGTCCAATCTCGAGCAGCGGCCGTTCAACGGCGGCCTGCGCTTTGCCGCCGGCCGCTGCAGCGTGATCCTGCGCGACCTGGGCGAATTCGTGCGCGTGACCGCCGAAGATTGCGCGGCGCAGTGCGGCTCGCAGGGCTACCTCGAGCCGCTGCTGGTCGATCGCCGCGGCAATTGCCGGCTGCTGCGCCCGCAGGCCAGATAGTCGCGGGGCGAGCGCCGTGTCCTGGGAAATCGTCGTCGGCATCGAGACGCACGCGCAGCTGCAGACGCGCAGCAAGATTTTCTCCGGCGCTTCGACTGCGTTCGGCGCCGCACCCAATACTCAGACCGCGGCGGTGGATATCGCGCTGCCCGGCGTGCTGCCGGTGCTCAACGGGCAAGCGGTGGAGCTCGCGCTGCGCTTCGGCATCGCGGTGGGCGCGGACATCAGCCGCCGCTCGGTGTTCGCGCGCAAGAATTACTTTTATCCCGACCTGCCGAAGGGCTACCAGATCAGCCAGTACGAGTTGCCGATCGTTTCGGGAGGCTCGATCACTTTTCAGTCCGGCTCCGGCGCGAAAACGGTCCGATTGACGCGCGCGCATCTGGAAGAGGATGCCGGTAAATCGCTGCACGAGTTGCCTGGCGCGCACGCGGTGCTCGGCCACGGCATGAGCGGCATCGACCTCAACCGCGCCGGCACGCCGCTGCTCGAAATCGTCAGCGAGCCCGAGTTGCGCGGCGCCGCGGAAGCCGCCGCTTACGCCCGCGCGCTGCATTCCCTGCTGCGCTGGATCGGCATCTGCGACGGCAATATGCAGGAAGGTTCGTTCCGCTGCGACGCCAACGTTTCGGTGCGCAGGACCGGCGAGCCCAAGCTTGGCACGCGCAGCGAGATCAAGAACCTGAATTCTTTCCTGTTCATGGAAAAAGCGATCGAATTCGAGGCGCGGCGCCAGATCGAGATCCTCGAAGACGGCGGCGAGATCGTGCAGGAGACGCGTCTCTATGATCCGCAGCGGGACGAGACCCGCTCGATGCGCTCGAAGGAAGATGCGCAGGACTACCGCTATTTTCCGGATCCGGATCTGCTGCCGCTGGTGATTTCGCAGGAGCAGATCGAGCGAATCCGGGCCTCGATGCCGGTGCTGCCGGAGGCGCGGCGCCAGGCGCTGATCGGCAGCTACGGTTTGACGCCCGCGCAGGCCAGCCAGCTGATCTCGAGCATTCAGCTGTCGGACTTTGCGCAAAGCGTGTTCGAGCGCGCGGACAAGGCGAGGGTTTCAGACCTGGCGAACTGGATTACCGGGGCGCTCAGCGCGAAGCTCAACGAGAGCAATCTCGAGATCACGCAGAGCAAAGTCTCGGCCGACCAGCTGCGCGAGCTGGACCAGCGGGTAGGCGATGGATCGTTGTCTGGAAAGATGGCCAAGGAAGTATTCGATGCGATGTGGGCGGGCGAGGGCTCCGCCGACCAGATCATCGAAAAGCGCGGGCTGCGGCAGATCAGCGACGCGGGCGCGATCGAGAAGGAGGTCGACGCGGTGCTGGCGGCCAATCCCAAGCAGGTGGCCGACTACCGCGCGGGCAAGGCCAAGGCCTTCAATTCGCTGGTCGGGCAGATCATGAAGCGCACTGCGGGCAAGGCCAACCCGGCGCAGGTGAACGAGATCCTGCACCGCAGACTGAAAGCGGACTGAGACGTCCGGCTATTTGCTGCCGCCCTTGGTCAGATCCTTGTAACGTTTCCTATCCTCGTCGTAGCGGGCGTTGATCTGATCGACTTCTTTCCTTTTGGTGGCGAGCAGATCTTCCTGCGTCTTCATGTCGAAATCCGTGTTCTTCATGTCCTGCTCTAGCTTGGCCGGGGGCTTGTTCTTGCCCTGAAAGAAGTCCATCTCTTTCTTGAGCTCGTTCTGGCGCTTCTTCAGGCCGCCGATGCGCCGCTCGATGTCCTTGATCGCGTCGTCGTTTTCCTTCAGCGCACGGCTGCGCGCCTGCTCGATGTCCTTCTCGCTGGTGTAGGTGGCGAGCAGCGCGCGGTTGCGCCGACCTTCCTCCTTCGAAACGGTCTCGCGCTTTTTGCGCTCTTCTTCGTCCGCCTGTTTCTTTTCGCGCTCGGCCGCCGAGGCGGTCGGGTCGATCCGCTTGATCACCATGCCTTGGCTGTTCAGCTGCTCCACCGGCTGCCCGAGGCAGGCGCGCGGCACAGTCTGGCCGTAGTATTTTTTGCCGTCCGCGCCGGTGCAGCGGTAGGACTGCGCCTCGGCGGCGATCGGCAGCAGCGTGAGTGAAGCGGCGAGCACGGCGATGTTCAGGACCATGGCTTTTCCTTGGCAAGGTTCTCCGATGCAAATTCTAACGCGCGCCGCGGCTCGGAGTTGACCTGGGGTTGACCTGCTAAAATGCGCCGGCCATGCATTCCGCGGATCGCGCATTCATCGCCGAAACCACCGCGCGGATGCTGTTGGAAGTCAAGGCGGTGCTGTTTTCCGAGGACAAGCCCTTTATCTTCACCTCCGGCTGGGCGAGCCCCGTCTATATCGACTGCCGCAAGCTGATTTTCTATCCGCGCATCCGCACCCAGCTGGTGGATTTTGCTGCCGCCACGCTGTCGCGCGACGCCGGCTTCGAGCAGTTCGACGTGATTGCCGGCGGCGAGACGGCCGGCATTCCCTACGCAGCCTGGATCGCCGAGCGATTCGGCTTGCCGATGCAGTACATCCGCAAGAAGCCCAAGGGTTTCGGCCGCAATGCCCAGATCGAGGGCGACATTCGCGAGGGCGCGCGCACGCTGCTGGTCGAGGATCTGACCACGGACGGACGCTCCAAAATCAATTTCTGCAAGGCGCTGCGCGAAGCGGGCGCGGTGGTGGAACATGTGTTCGTCAATTTCTACTACGACATTTTCCCGGAGTCGAAGCAGGTGATGAGCGAACTGGGCGTGCGCCTGCACCACCTCGCCACCTGGTGGGACGTGCTGCGCGTGGTGAAGCAGAGCAATTACCTTGCCGCCGCGCAGCTTGGCGAAGTCGAGAAATTCCTCCACGCCCCAGCCGAATGGTCCGCCGCCCACGGCGGGGTCTCCAGCTTTCCCAGCGGGTAACAAAGCGCTTTGCGGGTTGTCACCCTTAACGTCAACGGCATCCGGTCGGCAGCGCGCAAGGGTTTGTATCGCTGGCTCTCGGCGCAGCACGCCGATGTCATCTGCCTGCAGGAAGTCAAGGCGCAGGAAGCCGACCTCGAGGGCGGGCCGTTCGAGCTGCGCGGCTACCAGCGCCACCTGTACAGCGCGCGAAAGAAAGGCTACGCGGGCGTCGCGCTTTACTGCCGCCGCGCGCCCGACGCGCTCCGCAAAGGGTTCGGTGCGCGCGAGTTCGACGCCGAAGGCCGCTACCTCGAGGCGCGCTTCGGCGGGCTGTCGGTGATTTCCGTATACCTGCCGTCGGGTTCCTCGGGCCCGCATCGCCAGGCCTCGAAGTTCCGCTTCCTGAAGAAATTTTTCCTGCATCTTAAAAAATTGAAGGATTCCGGCGGCGAGGTCATCCTCTGCGGCGACTGGAACATCGCGCATCACGAGATCGATCTCAAGAACTGGCGCGCCAACCAGAAGAATTCAGGTTTTCTGCCGGCCGAACGCGCCTGGCTGACCAGGGTGCTGGGCGAGCTCGGGTACGTTGACGTGTTCCGGCGCTTGAATCAGAAGCCCGGGCAGTACACCTGGTGGTCGAGCCGCGGCCAGGCCTGGGCGAACAACGTCGGCTGGCGCATCGACTACCAGATCGCCACGCCCGGCGTGGCCAATACCGCCCGGCGCGAGGCGATCTACCTGAACAAGCGCTTCAGCGACCATGCGCCGCTGACCCTGGACTACGAGTGGCAACTGTAGAGGGCCCGGTCAGCGTTTTTCGCAGCCAGAAGATCTTCCTGTTGCTGTTGCTGGGCTTTGCTTCCGGGCTGCCGCTCGCGCTGACCGCGGGCACGCTGCAGGCCTGGCTCGCAGCGGAGAACGTCGACATCGTCGCGATCGGCTGGTTCGCGCTGGTCGGCCAGCCCTATACCTACAAGTTCCTCTGGGCGCCGCTGATGGACCGTTATGCGCCGCCCTTTCTTGGCCGGCGGCGCGGCTGGTTGCTGATCACCCAGGTGGCGCTTGCGTCGGCGATCGTCTTCATGGGCGGCCTGTCGCCCGCCGACTCGACCTGGCTGCTCGGGGCCGCTGCGCTGGCGGTCGCTTTTCTCTCCGCCTCGCAGGACATCGTGTTCGACGCGCTGCGCACCGATTCGCTCGCGCGCGAGGAGCGCGGCGCCGGCGCGGCCGTGTCGGTGCTCGGCTACCGCATCGCCATGCTGGTCTCGGGCGCAGGCGCGCTGATTCTCGCCGACCAGTGGCTGGGCTGGAGCGCCACCTACTGGCTGATTGCTGCGCTGATGGGCATCGGCATGATCGCCACCTGGTTCGCGGTCGAACCCGACCCCACCGGCGCGCCACCCAAGACCCTCGATGAAGCGGTGGTGAAGCCCTTTGCCGAGTTCTTCACCCGCGAGCGGGCGCTGCTGCTGCTGCTGCTGGTCGTGCTCTACAAGCTGGGCGATGCCTTCGCGGGTAACCTGACCACTACTTTCCTGCTGCGCGGCCCGGGCTTCTCGCTCACCGAGATCGGCGCCATCAACAAGGGCTTCGGCCTCGTCGCGACCATCGCCGGCGCCCTGGTGGGCGGCGCGCTGATGGCGAAAATGCGCCTGTACCGCGCGCTGCTCCTGTTCGGGATCCTGCAGGCGATCACCAACCTCGGTTTCATGCTGCTCGCGGCGAGCGGCAAGAGCTACGCGCTGATGGTGACGGTGATCGGGCTGGAGAATCTCTGCGGCGGCATGGGCACCGCGGCCTATGTCGCGCTGCTCATGGCGCTTTGCGACCGGCGCTTCTCCGCAACCCAATATGCGCTGCTCAGCGCGCTCTCGGCGGTCGGACGGGTTTACGTGGGGCCGGCGGCGGGCTACCTGGTGGCGGGCCTGGGCTGGACGCAGTTCTTTTTCTTCACCTTCCTCATCGCGCTGCCAGGCCTGGCTCTACTGGTATGGCTGCGCGCCCGCATCGACGCGCTGGATGCCGCGCCGGCGCACTAAGGGGTCGCTAGCTGCTTGCGCAGCGCCCAGATGAGAAAACCGGCGTTGACCAGAAAACCGGCCGCCGCGATCACCAGCAGCACGCCCATTCCCCCGCCCGCTTGCCGGAAGATGGAAATCTCCGAGGTGCGCGACCGCAATTCTAGGTCGAGCATCTGTTCCAGCATGAAAGCGCGCCGGCGCAGTACCTCGATGTCTTTGATCCCGCGGATCTGCTCCGTGCCCTGCGCGGCAACCGGCGGCGCCGGCAGCTGGAACACCAGCGAGCCGCGCGCCGTATTCTCCGAGACGAGAAACAGTACCACTGGAAACACGAACGCGATCGCGGCCAGCAAGTTCAGCAACGCCAACGGACGAAGTACATTTTTCACGCAACCTCCTTGTCGACCACCCCGGCGACAGCCGCCACTCTAACCCAAGGCGCTCAATCCAGCTTGCTGATCAGGCGGTAGATTGCGATCAACGCGCCGAATCCGACGTACATCCCGAATAGCCCAACCAGCATCAGCATCGCCACCGTAAAGCCGATTATTTTCATTTTCAGCAGAATAAGAATAGTGGCAGCGAGGGCAATAAAGGAGCCGATCACTGCAGCGATGACTATCAGCGCTTTATTCATTGGCAAAGGCAGTGGTTGGACGTCACTGTTACCCGGGGATGTTGGCTTCGACCAACTTGCCGAGCAGGGTCAGCGATTCTTGCCAGCCGAGGTAACAGGCCTCTACCGGGATCGCATCGGGGATTCCGTCTTGCACGATATTCACTTCGGTGCCGACAGACACTTTCTTCAAGGTGACGGTGACTTCAATGACACCAGGCAGGTTTGGATCGTCGAACTTGTCCGTGTAGCGAATGCGCGCGTGCGGGGACAGTTCGAGGTACTCGCCCCCGAAGGCATGGCTCTCACCGTTGGTGAAGTTCGTGAACGACATCCGAAACGTGCCGCCGAGCTTCGCGTCCATGTGATGAACCCTGGCCGTATAGCCGTTGGGTGGCAGCCACTTGACCATGGCGTCGGCGTCAAGGAACGCCCGATAGATTCGTTCGGGTGGTGCGCGCAGGACGCGGTGAAGTCGGACCGTGCTCGGCATGGACTGGTCTCCTGGGCGTGGGCAGCAGCGGCCCGGTGATCTCGTGCTGGAGGCCACCGCAAAGGCGACTGCCGCGCAACATAGAGCTCCCTAGCGTGGAGTAGAAAGCCTGAACAGCGGAGTGTATTCCGTCTGCGGTCGGAAAGGGTTCGGCTGCGGAACCGCCGCCCGCTAGTCGGTGACGCGGTAGACGGCGATGCTGCCAAGCAGGTTGGGCAGGAAGGTGACGGTCTTGCGCTCGTGCAGCACCACGCGCTCGAGGATCTTCAGGCCGAGCTTGGCGCACAGGGCCTCGAAATCCACCAGGGTGCAGTGATGGACGTTGGGGGTGTCGTACCAGCTGTAAGGCAACTCCTTCGACACCGGCATGTGGCCGCCCAGTGCGATCTGCAGGCGCGCCCGCCAGTAGCCGAAGTTGGGGAACGAGACGATCGCCTCGCGGCCGACGCGCAGCATTTCTCTGAGCAGCAATTCCTGGCGGTGGATGGTCTGCAGGGTCTCCGACAGGATCACGCAGTCGAAGGAATCGTCGCGGAAGGCGGAGAGACCGCTTTCCAGATCGAGCTGCAGGACATTGACGTCGTTGCGGATGCAGGCGGTCACCTCGGCGTCGTCGATTTCGACGCCGTAGCCCGGCGCCATGCGCGCCTGCCACAAGTACTTCAGCAGCGCGCCGTCGCCGCAGCCCAAGTCGAGCACGCGCGCGCCGGAGGCGACCCAGCGCGCCACCGCAGCCAGGTCGGGGCGCGCGCGCAGCAGGGTTCCCTGGGTTTCGGTCATAGCGGGATGTTGGCGAAGTAGGCGCGCACCGCGTCGAAGTAGCGCGGGTCGTCGAGCAGGAACGCGTCGTGGCCCTGCGGCGCGTCGATCTCGAGGTAGGAAACCACGCGCCGGTTGTCCAGCAGCGCCTTGACGATCTCGCGCGAGCGCTGCGGCGTGAAGCGCCAGTCGGAGGTGAACGAGATCACCAGGAACGCCGCCCTGGCGCGAGCGAAAGCCGCCGCCAGGTCGCCGCGGTACTCGGCCGCCGGGTCGTAGTAATCGAGCGCCTTGGTGATGCGCAGGTAGGTATTGGCGTCGAAGTAGGTGGAGAACTTGTCGCCCTGGTAGCGCAGGTAGCTCTCGACCTCGAAATCGACGTCGAAGTCGAAACCGAGCGCGGCGCGGCGCAGCTGGCGGCCGAACTTTTCCATCATCGCGTCGCCCGAGAGATAGGTGATGTGGCCGATCATGCGGGCGATGCGCAGTCCGCGCACCGGCACCACGCCCTTGTCGTGGTAATGGCCGCCGTGGAAATCCGGATCGGTGGTGATCGCCTGGCGCGCCACTTCGTTGAAGGCGATGTTCTGCGCCGAGAGCTTGGGCGTGGCGGCGATCACGATCGAGTGGCGCACCCGTTCCGGGTAGGAAAGCGCCCACTGCAGCGCCTGCATCGCGCCTAGGCTGCCGCCCATCACCGCCGCGAAGCGTTCGATGCCGAGGTGTTCGGCGAGCCGCGCCTGCGCCGCCACCCAGTCTTCCACCGTCACCACCGGGAAATCGGCACCCCAGGGCTTGCCGGTAGCAGGGTTGAGCGAGGCAGGGCCAGTCGAGCCGAAGCAGGAGCCGATGTAATTGTTGCCGATGACGAAGAAACGCTCGGTATCGAGCGGCTTGCCCGGACCTACCATGTTGTCCCACCAGCCGAGGTCCTCCGGGTCGTTTTCATAGCAGCCGGCGACATGGTGCGAGGCATTGAGCGCGTGGCAGACCAGCACCGCGTTGGAGCGCGCCTCGTTCAGCTCGCCGTAGGTCTCGTAGGCGATCTCGAACTCGGGCAGCACCGCGCCGCTCTTCAACTTGAGCGGTTCAGCGAAGCGTGCCTTTTGCGGCGTAACGATCACGGCGGCTCCCGCCAAAAAAAAGCCGTTCAGCTTGCGCGAGAACGGGTTGCCGGTCTCTTTAGCGGTATTTGTAGAGCGCCCGCAAGCTGAACATCAAATCGGCGCTGGCTTGCATTATACCCGCGCCGCGGCCGATCAAGAAGGCACAGAGGCAGCGCCGTCTGCGATCAGGCGCTCGATCTCGGCGTCGTCAAGCCCCGCCTCGCGCAGCACCTCGCGGGTGTGTTCGCCGTGGCGCGGCGCGTGGCGCCGGTACTCGGGCGCCGACTCCGACCACTCGGAGGGCACCGCCATCGAGCGGATCTGGCCTTCGCTCGGATGTTCGATCGTCTTGAAGTAGCCGATCGCGGCGAGGTGCGGGTCCTCGACGATGTCCTGCAGGCTGTTCATGCGCTGCACCGGGATGTCGGAGTCTTCGAGCGCCGCGATCCATGCCGCGGTGCTGCGCTTTTTCATTTCCTCGCTGACCAGCGCGTTGGCGACGTCGAAATTGCGGCTGCGCGCCTCCTGCGTCGCGAAGCGCGGGTCGGCGCGCAGCTCGGGCCGGCCGATCAGCTCGAAGAATGCGCCCCATTGCTTGTCGTTGTAGACCAGCACGCAGACATAGCCGTCCTCGGTCTGGTAGGGACGGCGTTCCTTCGCCAGCAAGCGCGCGTAGCCCGGCGCGCCCATGTCCGGCACAAAGGTGTGGCCGCTCATGTGCTCGCCCATGACCGTCTGCAGCAGGCTCTCGAACATCGGCACGTCGACGCGCTGGCCGCGGCCGCTTTTTTCGCGCCAGTAGAGCGCGGCGCAGACCGCGTTGACGATGTGCAGGCCGACCGTGCGGTCGGCGATGGCTGCCGGCGCATAGCGCGGCGGCACGACGCCGGCTTCCTTTTGCAGCCAGGGCACGCCGGCTGCGCCCTGGATCAGGTCGTCGTACGCCGCCCTCGCCGCGTACGGCCCGCGCTGCGAGTAGCCGAAGGCGCCGACATAGAGCAGGCGCGGATTAATCGCGCGCAAATCCTCGTAGGCGAGTTTGAGGCGCGCCATCGCCTGCGGCCGGATGTTGTAGACCAGCACGTCCGCGCCCTTGGCGATGGCGAGGCAGGCCGCGCGCGCAGCCGGCTGCTTCAGGTCCAGCGCCACCGAGCGCTTGTTGCGGTTGGTGTTCAGGAAAATGTGCCCCATTGCCTTGGAGCGCATCGGTGCGTTGTAGCGCATGATGTCGCCCTCGAGCGGCTCGAGCTTGATTATGTCGGCGCCCAGGTCGGCCAGGATCTGAGTGGCGTAAGGCCCCATCAACACCGTGGTGAGATCGAGGATCCTGACGCCGGCGAGCGGTCCACTCATCAGGAATTCAGCTTCGCCAGCAGATCGCGCGTCTTGGCCGGATCGGACTGGCGCAGCACGCGCTGCGCGAGCGGCTGCGCCTCGGCGAGGTTGGTGCGCAGCACCCGTTCCTTGATCGTCAGCAGCTGCTGCGCGTGCATCGAGAAATTGCGCAGGCCGAAGCCGAGCAGCAGGCGCGTGTGCCGCGGCTCGCCCGCCATCTCGCCGCACACCGCGATCGGCGTGCCGCCGCGGTTGGCGGCCTGGATGGTGTGCGCGATCAGGTGCAGCACCGCCGGATGCAGCGGGTCGTACAAGTGGGCAACTGCGTCGTCGGTGCGATCAATTGCGAGCGTATATTGAATGAGGTCGTTGGTGCCGATCGAAAGAAAGTCCAGCCGCCGCATGAACATCGGCAGCGCCAGCGCCGCCGCCGGCACTTCGATCATGCCGCCGATCTCGATCGACGCATCGTAGCCGATGCGCTTGTCGTCGAGCTGCTGCTTCGCCTGCTTCACCATGTTGAGCGATTGGTCGATCTCGTGGGCGTGGGCGAGCATCGGCAGCAGAATCCTCACGCAGCCGTATTTCGAGGCGCGCAGGATCGCGCGCAACTGCGCGAGGAACAGTTGCGGCTCGGCAAGGCAGAAGCGGATCGCGCGCAGCCCGAGCGCCGGGTTGGGCATCTCGATCGGTTCGTGTTCCGACAGCGCCTTGTCGGCGCCGAGATCCAGCGTGCGAATCACCACCGGCCGTCCCTCCAGTGCCTCGGCCACTTCGCGGTAGGCCTCGAACTGCTCGTCCTCGGTGGGCAGCGCCTTGCGGTTCATGAACAGGAACTCGGTGCGAAACAGGCCCACGCCCTGCGCGCCCGAGTCCTGCACGTCGCCCAGGTCCTGCGGCAGTTCGATGTTGGCGAAAAGCTCCACTGGCGTGCCGTCGAGCGTTGCCGAGGGCGTCGACTTCAGGCGCCTGAGTTTTTGCCGCTCCAGGCCGTGCTGCGATTGGCGCAGCCGGTATTCGCCCAGCACCAGCGGGTCCGGGTCGACCACGAGCACGCCTTGCAGACCGTCGACGATCAGCATGTCGTTTTCGCGGATCATCTCGCGCGCATGGTGCAGGCCGACCAGCGCCGGGATGTTGAAGCTGCGCGCCACGATCGCGGTGTGCGAGGTGACGCCGCCGACATCGGTCACGAAACCGCCGAACTTGTGGCGCTTGAACAGGATCATGTCCGCCGGCGAGAGGTCGTGCGCCACCACGATCATGTTGTGCTCGGCCGAGGCGGGCGGCGCCGGCGCGACATTGCTGCCGGTCAGCGCCTTCAGCACCCGCTCGACCACCTGCTCGATGTCCTGGCGGCGCTCGCGCAGGTACGGGTCCTCGATTTCCTCGAACTGGGCGACCAGTTTTTCCATCTGCTGCACCAGCGCCCACTCGGCATTGGTGCGCCGTTCGCGGATCAGCTCCCTGGGCGCGTGCGACAGCGACGAATCGGCGAGGATCATGCGGTGCAGGTTGATGAAGGCGCCGAGCTCGGCCGGCGCGTCGCCCGCGATCTGGCCTTCCAGCGCCGACAGTTCCTCGCGCGCCCGCTCGATCGCTGCATCGAAGCGCCGGATTTCCGCCGCCACGGCGGTCTCGGCGATCTCGTAGTGCGCCGCTTCCAGGCGCGCGCTCGAAACCAGGTGCGCGTGTCCGATGGTGATGCCGGCCGACACGGCCACGCCGTGCAGCACGAAATTCACCTTACTCGCCCTCTTCGAATTTGCCGGCGATCAGCGTGCGCAGCGCAGCGAGTGCCGCCTCCGCGTCGTCGCCCTCCGCGTCGATGGTGACCGAGGCGCCCTTGCCGGCCGCCAGCATCATCACGCCCATGATGCTCTTGGCGTTGACGCGCCGGCCGTTGCGCGACAGCCAGACCTCGCACTTGAAGCGGCTCGCTACCTCGGTGAGCTTGGCCGAGGCGCGCGCGTGCAGCCCGAGCTTGTTGATGATCTGGACGTCAGCGCTGGCCATTGCAGGAATCCGTGGTCATGTGTACCACGCCTTCGGCGCCGCCCGAGAGCGCCTTGGCCACGGTGACGGCGAGCCCCTGTTCGCGGTAGGTGAGGGCGCGGATCAGCATCGGCAGGTTGACGCCGGCGATGCCCTCGATCCGGCCCGGCTGCAGCAGCTTGAGCGCGATGTTGCCGGGCGTGGCGCCATAGATGTCGGTAAGCACCAGCACGCCGTCGCCTTCGTCTAGCTCCTGCGCCAGGTCCCGCGCCAGCGGCAGGATCACCTCCGGGTCGTCGTGCACCGTCAGCCCGACCTGGCGCACGCGCAAGGGTCGCTTGCCGAGCACGTGGCTGGCCGAGTGGATCAGCGCCTCGCCAAACGCGCCGTGGGCGACGATCAGGATGCCGATCATTTCAGCTTTGCCTCCAGCGCGGCGATGAACGTCCCGGAAACGTCGAAGCCGCTCTGGTCCTGGATCTCGCGGAAGCAGGTCGGGCTGGTGACGTTGACTTCGGTGAGGTAATCGCCGATCACGTCCAGCCCCACCAGCAGCAGCCCGCGCTTGGCAAGTACCGGCCCCACCGCAGCGGCGATGCGCCGGTCGGCAGCAGTCAGCGGCTGCGCCACGCCGCGCCCGCCCACGGCGAGATTGGCGCGCGTCTCGCCCTGCTTGGCGATGCGCGCCAGCGTGTGCGGCACCGGTTCGCCGTCGATCAGCAGCACGCGCTTGTCGCCCGCGCTCACCTCCGGGATGTAGCGCTGCGCCATTACCGGGCGCGCGCCGCCCTGGGCCAGCACCTCGGCGATGACGTTGCGGTTGGGATCGTCGGCGCGCACCCGGAATACGCCTTCGCCGCCCATCGAGTCGATGGGTTTGAGCACCGTGTCGCGATGCTCGTCAATGAAGGCCTGCAGCGGCGCGGCTTCGCGCGCGACCAGCGTCGGCGCGATCAGTTCGGGAAATTCGAGGATGCTCAGCTTCTCGTTATGCTCGCGCAGCGCCGTCGGGTGGTTGAAGACGCGTGCGCCCTCGCGCTCGGCTGCCGAGAGCAACCAGGTGCTTTCGACGAAAGCCATGTCAAACGGCGGGTCCTTGCGCATCAGCACCGCGTCGAACGACGCCAGCGCCTCCTCCTTGCCGGCGTGGCCGCGGTACCAGTCCTCGTCGTTGTCGGTCAGGCTGAGGCGCATCGTGCGGGCCGTCACCCGGCCGCCGCGCGCCGCGAGCGTGGTTTGCTCGCAGGCGTACACCGCATGGCCGCGCGCCTGCGCGGCGCGCATCATCGCGACGCTCGCGTCCTTGTAGGCTTTGAGCGCGTCGAGCGGGTCGAGGACGAAGAGAAACTTCACCCGGCGGGAGCCGTGCTGGACGGCGCCGGCGCCGTGGTTTCCAGCTCCAGCCCTGCCGCCGCGAGCGCAAGGCGCGCGACCACGCCGTAGGCATAGAAGCGGTTCGGCGGCGCATCGCAGTCGGCCTGCGGATCGGGCACCGAGCAGGACTGCGCGAAGGCGAGCGGCACGAAATGCATGCCGGGGGCATTCAGGTTCTGGTCGGCGGCGCGCGCGCCGTGCACGCGGTAAAAGCCGCCGATCACATAATGGTCAAGCATGTAGACCACCGGCTCGGCGGCTTTCTCCTCGATCCGTTCCACCGTGTGCACGCCCTCCTGGAGGATCACGTCGCTCACCGCCAGCCCCTCCTTCACTATTGCCATCTTGTTGCGCTGCTTGCGGTTGAGGTCGCGGACTTCGGCAGCGTCGCGCACCATCATCACGCCCATGCCGTAAGTGCCGGCGTCGGCCTTGACGGCGACATAGGGTGTATCGCGAATGCCGTACTCGAGGTACTTGAGGCGGATCTTTTCCAGCAGCATCGCCACGTTGGAGGCGAGGCACTCCTCGCCCGCGCGCGTCTCGAAATCGATTTCGCCGCAGCGCGAGTAGTAGGGATTGACCAGCCAGGGATCGATCTTCAGCAGCTGCGCGAACTTGCCGGCCACTTCGTCGTAGGCAGCGAAGTGCGCCGATTTGCGGCGCATCGCCCAGCTCGCATGCAGCGGCGGCAGCAGCGCCTGCCCGTCGAGTCCCTGCAGGATGGGCGGGATCCCCGCCGACAGATCGTTGTTGAGCAGGATCGCGCAGGGATCGAAACCCGCGACGCCGAGCCGCTTGCCCGAGCGCTCGAGCGTCTCGAGGCCGCCGATGCGAACCTCGAGCCCGGTCTGGCGCAATATCGCCGCGAGTGTGGCGACGTTTTCCAGGTACCACTTGTTGCGCGTGTTGTTCTCGGGAATCAGCAGCAGGTTTTTCGCCTCGGGGCAGAGCCTCTCGATCGCCGCGGTCGCGGCCTGGACCGCGAGCGGGATGAAGGCGGCGCTCAGGTTGTTGAAGCCGCCGGGAAAAAGATTGGTGTCGACCGGCGCGAGCTTGAAGCCCGAATTGCGCAGGTCGACCGAGCAGTAGAAGGGCGGCGTCTCGGCCTGCCAGCGCAGCCGGAACCAGCGCTCGATCGAGGTGCTCGCATCGAGGATGCGCCGCTCGAGTTCGAGCAGCGGTCCGTTCAGCGCGGTGACGAGGCGCGGGACCATGAACTATTTCTTCGCCACTGCCGGCTCTTTCAAATTACCGCCCGACTGGTTGGCCATGCTGACGATCGCGCGCGCCAGCTCGAGATCGGAAAGATCCGCACCGCCGCCACGCGGCGGCATGCCCTGGATGCCCTTGATCGCGTTGGCGAGCATTGCTTCGAGGCCGCTTTTTATTTTCGGCGCCCAGGCGGCCTTGTCGCCCAGTTTCGGCGCGCCCGCTACGCCAGCCTGGTGGCAGCCCGCGCAGACGGTCTTGACAATTTCTTCGCCCGAGCGCGCCGCGCCGCTGGCCGCGCCGGCACTGCCGAACTCAAGCTTGCCGACCGGCTGGATGCGTGCGCTCACCGCCGCCGGCGCAAGCCCTGCGGGGTCGGCGTGAGGCCGGTTCACCACCAGTTGCGCGAGCAGCACGATGCCGAGGATCGGCGCGGCGAACGCGAGCAGCCCCACCGCGATGAGCTGCTGCGGCGTTTTGATGATCGGGGAATATTCGCCTTCCTCGGCCATGCGGACGTCTCGGACTTCGGCGCTGGTAATATACTGATTTTAGCGTGAATCTTGCGCGATCTGGAAGGCGCCCGTAGCTCAGCTGGATAGAGTACTGCCCTCCGAAGGCAGGGGTCGGACGTTCGAATCGTCTCGGGCGCGCCATCACATCATTGCCGCTTGCCGACACGGCGCTGACGCATACAAAACCACGCGAGCAAACACGACATGATCAAGAACCGCGGCCTTGCGGCAGTGACCGGCGCCGGCTCGGGCCTGGGCGCGGCCATCGCGCGGCGCCTCGCGGCGGACGGCTACGCGATCGCCGCGATCGATCTCAATATGGATGCCGCGCGGCAAACCGCGCGCGTCATCGCTGACGGCGGCGGCCGCGCCAGCGCCTACCGCGCGGATGCGAGCCTGGCCGCGGAGCTCGACGCGGCGATCGGCGCCGCGGTCGCGGCGCACGGCCCGCTCGAAGCGATGGTCAACAATGCCGGCGTGCTGGACGGCTATTTCGACGTCGATGAAATGGACGAAGCGCTGTGGCGCCGCGTGATCGACATCGACCTGACCGGCGTGTTCCTCGGCGCCAAGCGTGCGCTGGCGGAAATGCTGCCGCGCGGCCGCGGCCGCATCGTCAAGATGGCCTCGGTGGCCGGATTGAACGGCACCGGCGGCGGCGCCGCTTACATCGCGGCCAAGCACGGCGTAGTGGGACTTACCCGCCAGATGGCGGTGCGCTATGCCGCGCGCGGCATCAACGTCAACTGCGTTTGTCCCGGGCCGATCGCCACCAATCTGCGCCGCAATTCGCAGGCGATCCTCGGGCCGAACGTGCCGGACATGAGCCAGCGCGGCGTGGCGGTGAACGACGAGCAGGTGCGTGCGCTGGTGCCCGCCGGGGTGCGCGGCAGCGTCGAGGACGTCGCCGACGCAGTGGCGTTTCTCGTCTCCGACGGCGCCGCCTACGTGAACGGCCACGCCCTGGTGGTGGACGGCGGCTGGCGCGCGAAGTAGCGTCCAGCAACAAGGGCCGCCCGCGGGCGGCCCTTTTTACTCGGCGACCTGGTTATTTGAATACGCTTTCGAAGAACTTCGTCGCCTCGGCCTTGGATTGCCGGTCGGCCTCCGGGTGGTAGGCGATGGGCAGGTTGAACTGTTTACCCTTCGCGGTCGCCTCCGGATTGGTGAAGGCGTGCACCGCACCTGGATAGTTGATGTAGCGGTAGTCCACCTTCGCTGTCTCCATCTCCTTTTTGAACGCCTCCACGGTGTCCGGCTTGATGAACGGATCGTCGGCGCCGTTTAGCACCAGCACTTTCGCTTTCACGTTTCCGGGCACCGCCGCAGCTCCGGAGGCACCGAGGCTCGCATGGAACGCGACCACGCCCTTCAGGGCGGTGCCGGCGCGCGCCATGTCGAGTGCCACCGAGCCACCGAAACAGTAGCCGGAGGCGCCGATCCTGGATGCGTCCACCGTGGCGTGCTTCGAAAGCTGGTTCATGGCGGCATTGAAGCGCGATTGCATTACCGCAGGATTCTTGCGCACCGCGCCTGCCAGCGTGCCGGCGTCCTTGGGATTGTCGGCGGTCTTCGCATCACCGTACATGTCCGCGATGAACGCCGTGTAGCCTTGCGCGGCGAACTTGCGCGCCTCGTCGTGCACGTGCTTGGTAATGCCCCACCATTCATGCACCACGACGATTCCCGGACGCTTGGTCTTGATCGCGTTGTCATAGACGATGAAGCCCTTCAATACCGTGTCGCCGTCCTTGTAAGTGACGGCATCTTCCTGGATCGCGGCCTGGGCTGCGCCCAGACACAGCGACAATGCCGCGCCTGCAAGGAACTTACGCATGGTGAACTCCTCCGGTTGGTCGTTTCTCGGACTGCCGTGACATTAACGCCCCGGGGCGGCGTTTTACGCCTTGACCATGGTCAAGCGGGGCGGCAGCCTGCCGGCGGGGCGCTGCGCGGCTCTTTCGGCAAGCAGCGCCTGCGCGAGCGACTTGTCGTTGGTCGCGCAGGCGGAATCCAGCAGCAGCAGGGTGAACAGATCGCGCTGCGCGTGGCTGCCGCCGATGCGCCAAAGCTCTTTGCGCACCGGCGCGAGCCGCTCGAGCACGCGCGCGTGGTCTTTGTTCCGCCAGGCGGCGGCCGCATCGCAGGCCGCGCTGCCGACCAGGCCGTGCACGCGTGCGGTGGTGCCATAGCCTTGCCGCGGCGGCGCGGCGCCCAGCGCAAGCGCATAGTGCACGTCGACGAACGCGAGCACCGACCCGCCCGACTGCTCCCGCACCACCGCGGCCGCCGCATCCCAGCGCCCGCCGACCTCGACGCCGGCCAGCTCCAGGCGCGCGAGTAGCGAAAGGTCGTTGCACAGGCTCAGGTTCTCGCTCGAGCCCTCGCCCCAGACTCGCGCGTCGTAGAGCGCCAGCGCCTCCTTGCCCTGGCCGGCGCCCCAGCGCATCAGCGCGAGGTGCCACCACAGGTGGAAGCGGAAGAAATTGGCCGTGTCCCAGTGCGCCGACAGTCCCTCGATCCAGTCTGCGCCTTCGGCGGCGCGGTCCTGCATTTCCATTACGTGCGCCACCGCATGCACCGCCCAGGGATCGGCCGGGTTGATCTCGGTGGCGCGCCGGCCGGCGCGCTCGGCCGCGGCGTAGTCGCCGCACTCTTCCAGGCCGAAGGCGTGCAGCGCGAGCAGGTGGCCGTAACCGGGCATGCCCTCGTCCCAGGCGCCGAGCGCGCGCGCCGGGCCGTCGCGCACCTTGGCCGCGTCGCCCATATAGAAGTAGAGATAATTGGAGAGCTTGAGCGCCAGCAGGTCGCGCGGATGCTCGCGCAGGATGTCGTCGAAGATTTCGCAGGCCCGTTCCAGTTCTCCCTCGCACCAGGCACCGAGCGCGGCGATATGGGATTTTTCCCTGGCGGTGCCGCTGCCGTTCTTCGACGCCGATGCGTGTGCTGCGCGCGCTTTCGCCACCAGGCCAGGTAACCCCATCAGGTGCATGAAGTAGCCCTGCAGGCAAAGCGCCATCGGCATCGCCGGATCGGCCGTGAGCGCTCGCTTGAGCGGTTCGCCCGGGTTGCGCGAAAAACCGACGTAGGCCCAGACGGCTTCGTCGAAAGCGCCGGCCGCCGCGCCGCTGGCGGCGCTGAGCGCGAGCCCTAGGCGGTCGCGATGGGCGGCCGCCGCTGCCATGGCAGGTTGTGCTGTTCGAAGGCGCGCGCGAGCTGCAGCACGCCGAAATCGTCACGGTAGCGGCCGACCATCTGCAGGCCTACCGGCAAGGGAACGGCGTCGTCGGTAAACCCGGCGGGTACCGAGACGGCCGGGTGGCTGGTGGCGGTGACGTAGTAGCAGCTCTTCATCCAGTCGAGGTAGTTGCCCATCTTCGCGCCTTCGATTTCGACCGGATACTCCTGGTCAACCGAAAACGGCGTCACCTGGCTTACCGGGCAGAGCAGGAAATCGTAGCGGTCGAGGAACGCGCGCATGCGCTGGAACAGTTCGCTGCGCAGCGTCTGGGCGCGCGCGATCCGCTCCGAGGTGAGCGCGAGCCCGGCTTCGATGTTCCAGACCACGGTCTGCTTGAGTTGCGCGCGATGCTGGCGCAGCAGCGGCCCGTGCTTTTGCAGGAACGCAAGCGCGCGCAGGGTCTCGAACGCTTCGGTCGCCCCGGAGAGGTCCGGCTCGGCCTCTTCGAGCCTGCAGCCCAATTCCTTGAAGGTTTTCTTCTGCTTTTCCAGCACCGCCGTCACCCGCGCATCGATCGGCAGCCCGCCCAGGTTCCTGCTCCAGGCGATTCTGGTTTTCTTGAAGCTGCGGGAAAGCGAACCGGCAAAAATCTTGCCCGGTTCCGCGATCGAGGTCGGCACCCGCGGATCGGGGCCGGCCATCGCCGAAAACAGGAACGCCACATCTTCGACCGTGCGCCCGATCGGCCCGCTCACCGACATCGTGTCCCAGGCGTTCGACGCGGGCCAGTTCGGCACGCGGCCCGGCGTCGGCCGGAAGCCGACCACGCTGCAGAAATTGGCCGGATTGCGCAGTGAGCCGCCGAGGTCGCTGCCATCGGCGAACGGCAGCATGCCGCAGGCGACGGCCACCGCTGCGCCGCCCGACGAGCCGCCGCAAGTCTTGCCGAGGTCGTAGGGATTGCGGGTCGCGCCGAACACCTGATTGAAGGTCTGGCTGCCGGCGCCGAATTCCGGCGTGTTGGTCTTGCCGAGCGTGATCGCGCCGGCCGCGGAAAGCCGCTCGACCAGCGCGTCGTCCTCGGCGGGAACGTAGTCGCGATAGATCGGCGAGCCCCGGGTGGTGCGGATGCCCTTGGTCGCGACCAGGTCCTTGTAGGCGATCGGCAGCCCTGCCAGGGGCTTGTCCCGGTTCGATTTGAAGTTCTTGTCGAATTTCTTCGCCGCCGCAAGCGCGGCTTCAGGCACCAGGGTCACGATCGCGTCGACTTTCGGGTTCACGCGCTCGATCTGCGCGAGGAAAGCCCGCAGCACTTCAGTAGCGGAGAGCTTGCGCGCGCCGAGCAGCTGCGCGAGCTTGCGCGCGCCGGCAAAGACGATTTCCTGGTGGCTCATCGGAACGAGGGTTGGAGCTGCAGTTTGGGCATCGGGTTGCGGGCAAGGTGAATGTAACCGTGTCCGTGCATGAATGGGTAGAGTTCGCCCCAGGCTTTGGCGAACTCCTGTTCGCCGAGGCCGGTCTGCCGGCGGATCTCTTGCAGCGTACGCACCCCGTCGATCAGGCGCAGCAGGCGCACCGCGCTCTCCGGCAGCTTTATCGCCAGCTTGAAAGCGGCTTCCTTCACCGAGATCTCCACCGAGCCGCCCGCCGCCGGGATCTCCGGAAACCCGTCGAACAGGGGAATGCTGGCCGGATCCCGGTAATCCGGCGGCGCAACAGGGTTGGCGGCATGGACGACGTAGCATTCGTGCTTGGCAAAGCAGCCGCTCAGTTTCTCCGCCAACGCGGCCCGTGCGAGCGGCTCAAGGCCCGCGAGCGGCGCGAGCAGCTCGGCGTCCTTCAGGTAGTACTCGGGCCGATACACGGCTGAGGGCAGGAACGCAACCACCCGCAGCTTCGCCGCGGCGGCCAGGCTGCCGACCTCCTCGACGCTATAGGCGCGGTCGCAGCTGTGCAGCAGAAAATCGAACAGTTCGGCGTCCCCCTGCGTGCCCTCGCTCATCGCCGTATTGCGCCGCAACCAGTTGGTCGCCGGCAAGGCGGCGAGAAACTTGCGCGCCAGGCGCAGCCGCTCGGGCAGCGAGAGCGTATCCGGGGCGATCAGGCGCAGCATTTCCTGCGCCGGATAAATACCGGTGCGCCCGAGCCCGCCGTAGAGCATCAGGCCGATCCCGCCCTGCGGCCGCAGCAGGCGCGCCAGCGCGCGCATGCCGTCGACGGGGCTTTCCAGGTGATGCAGCACGCCGCTGCAGTTGATGTAGTCGAACGAGGCGGGCGCGAAACGATCCGGCTCCAGCAACGATCCGGTTACAAAGCGCACGTTGTCCAGGCCGCGCGCGGCGCTGCGCGCGCGCGCGATCTCGCGGGAGGCTTCGGAGAGGTCGATGTAGGTGACCTCGCCCGGCATCCCCAGGACGCGCAGCTGGAAGGCCAGCGCGATCAGCGCATCACCGGTGCCGCCGCCGGCCACTAGCGCGCGAAACTCCCGCGCCCGATCCAGCCCGCCGCCGAATACGAAGTGGTTGATCGCCGGCAGGCGCTCGAGTTCCGGCATGATCAGGCGGTGGCGTTCCTCGGCAGGCTCCCGGTGGGGATACGGCAGCGCCTCGTATTGCGCCTTCAGCTGGTCGGCCACGGCGGTTACAGGAGCACGATGTCGAACTGTTCCTGCAGATAGCCGGTCTCGAGCTGGATCGATACCGGCTTGCCGATGAAATCCGAAAGCATGGCCAGCGCGCCCGATTCCTCTTCCTGGAACAGGTCGCAGACCGGCTGCGAGGCGAGCACGCGGAACTCGCGCGCGTTGAAGGCGCGCGCTTCGCGCAGCACCTCGCGCAGCACTTCGTAGCAGACGGTGCGCGCGGTCTTCACCGCGCCGCGCCCGTCGCAGGCCGCGCAGGGCTCGCACAGTACGTGGGCGAGCGATTCGCGGGTCCGTTTGCGCGTCATTTCCACCAGCCCGAGCGCGGTAAAACCGCTCACCGTCATGCGCGTGCGGTCGCGCGCCAGGGCGCGCTTGAATTCTTCCAGCACCGCGGTGCGGTGCTCCGCGGAGTCCATGTCGATGAAGTCCACCACGATGATGCCGCCGAGATTGCGCAGCCGCAGCTGGCGCGCGATGGCCTGCGCCGCCTCGAGGTTGGTCTTGAACACGGTGTCGTCGAAATTGCGGCTGCCGACGTAGCCGCCGGTATTCACGTCGATGGTGGTCATCGCCTCGGTCTGGTCGATCACCAGCGTGCCGCCGGATTTCAGGTCGACGCGCCGCGCCAGCGCCTTTTCGATTTCCTGCTCGACGTTGTGCAGGTCGAACAGCGGCCGCTCGCCGGTGTAGTGCTCGAGCTTGGGGCGCAGCCCCGGCATGTAGGCCGCGGCGAAGGCCTCGAGTTTCTGGTGGTTCTCGCGCGAATCGATGTGCACCGCCGCGGTGCTCTCCAGCACCATGTCGCGCAGCACGCGCTCGGCGAGCGACAGGTCCTGGTAGACGAGCTTTGGCGGCTGCGCCTGCAGCGATCGTTCGTGAATGTGGCGCCACAGATGGCGCAGGTAAGCGATGTCGGCGCGCAGCTCCTCGTCGCCCGCGCCCTCGGCGAGGGTGCGCAGGATGAAGCCGCCCTTTTCCTCGGGCGGGATCAGTTCCTTCAGTTTCTGGCGCAGCAGCGCGCGGCCCGCCTCGTCCTCGATGCGCTGCGAGATGCCGATATGCGGATCGAGCGGCAGGTAGACCAGCAGCCGGCCGGCCACCGAAAGCTGGGTCGAGAGCCGCGCGCCCTTGCTGCCGAGCGGGTCCTTCAGCACCTGCACCAGCAGCGGCTGGCCCTCGGCGAGCAGCTTTTCGATCGGCTTGCCGGGCTCTGCAGTGCCGTTTGCGCCGTTGGCCCGGCGGTGCTCCCAGACGTCCGCGACGTGCAGGAAAGCGGCGCGCTCCAGGCCGATATCGACGAAAGCGGATTGCATGCCGGGCAGCACGCGCACCACCTTGCCGGCGTAGATGTTGCCGACCCGGCCGCGGCTCGCGCTGCGCTCGATCAGCAGTTCCTGCACCTGCCCGGCGGCGAGCACCGCGACCCGCGTTTCCTGCGGGGTGACGTTGATCAAAATTTCTTCGCTCATGGTCGCCCCGCGCGCCGCTCGTGCTGCTGCGCCCCCATGCGCTCGAGCAGTTGCGCCGTTTCGTACAGCGGCAGCCCCATCACCCCGGAGAAGCTGCCGCGCAGGCCGCGCACGAACTGCGCCGCGCGGCCCTGGATCGCATAGGCGCCGGCCTTGTCGTCGCACTCGCCAGTGGCGACATAGTGGCGGATTTCCTCCGCGGACAGCGCCTTGAAATCGACCTCGGTCACCGACAGCGCGTATTCCATCTGTGCCTCGTGCTTGACCGCGACCGCGGTCAGCACGTCGTGCTTGCGGCCGGAAAGCGCGCCGAGCATCGCCGCGGCCTCGCGCCGGTCGGCCGGCTTGCCGAGGATCCGGGTATTGAGCGCCACCGTGGTGTCGGCGGCGAGCACCGCGGCGCGCGGCAGGTTGCGCTGCTCCAGCCGCTTCCAGCCGGCCAGCGCCTTGGCGCGCGCCAGGCGCTCGACGTAGACCTGCGGGATCTCGCCCGGCAGCGGCGCCTCGTCGAGCTCGGGGTCGACCTGCGGCAGATCGCGGAACAGCAGCAGCTGGAAACGCACGCCGATCTGCGCCAGCAGTTCGCGGCGCCGCGGGCTGCGCGAGGCAAGATAAATGCCGCGGTCGATCTGAGTAATCACGGGACCGCGAAGTTTAAGACTATTCGCGGTGGTACGGATGTCCGGCGAGCAGGGTGGCGGCGCGATAGAGCTGCTCGCAGAGGACCACTTGCGCGAGCGCATGCGGCAGTGTGAGCGCGGAGAGCCGCAGCAGCACAGATGCCTGGCGCTTGAGCGCCGGGTCCAGACCATCGGCGCCGCCGATCACGAAGGCCGTCGGTTCGCCGAGCAGCGCGGCAAACTGCCGAGTCGTCAGATCTCTGCCGCGCTCGTCCAGGGCGACCAGGCGCGCATGGCTGGGAATTCGCTCCGGGATTTTTCGCGCGGCGGCGGGCTTGAGCTGCAGCAGCTTCACTTCGTAGCCGCGCGGCATGCGGCCGAGGTACTGGTCGCGGGCCGCGGCGGCCCAATCCGGCAGTTTATGCGCGACGGCGACGACGTACAGTCTTGCCACGGGCCGCTTTTTTCTTCGCTGCTTTCTCGTTGCGCTTGATTTTCACTTCCTTGCCGCCCCAGAGCTCCTCCAGGTTGTAGTAGCTGCGCACCGCGGGATGCATGACATGGACCACGATGTCGCCCAGGTCGACCAGCACCCACTCGCCGTTGCGCCGGCCTTCCACGCCGTTGACCCTGGCGCCGAGCGCCTTGAGCTTTTCCTGTACATGGGTGGCGAGGGCGTTTACCTGGCGGTTTGAATCGCCGCTCGCGATCACCACCCGCTCGAAGTACGCGGTCTGGCGGGCCACGTTGTAGACCACGATGTCGCGTCCCTTGACGTCTTCGAGCGCTGCCACCACCGCGCGTTCCTTCTTGCGGATTTCCATCAACGGTACAGCCCGTGCCGCCGGATATAGTCGAGCACCGGCGCGGGTAGCAGCGCCGTGACGTCCTCGCCGTGCCCGAGGCGGGTGCGGATTTCGCTCGCCGAAATCGGCAGCGGCGCCATGCGCAGGGTCCTTGCCGACGCTTCGAGCCGGGAACCGGGGCGCGCGACGACGGCGACCTGGCAGAGTTTTTCGATGTCCGCCCAGCGGTGCCATTCGGCGCGCTTGGCGTACTGGTCGGCGCCCATCAGCAAGAAAAACCCTGCGCCGGGACGCTCTTCGCGCAGCGACTTGATCGTGTCGTAGCTGAAGCCGCTCGCGTTGGCGCCGAGTTCGCGCTCGTCAATCGCATAGCGCGCTTCGCCGGCGAGCGCAAGGCGCAGCATCGCCACCCGGTGCGCAGCCGGGGCGACGGCGGGTTCGCGGTAGCCCGGCCGGCCGGTCGGTATCCAGAGAATTTGGTCGAGCTCGAGTTGCTCGAGCGCGAGGCGGGCGATCGCAAGATGGGCGTCGTGGACCGGATCGAAGGTGCCGCCGAGAATGCCGACCCGAAGTGTCAATGCCGCGCCACTAGCTGCGCACTTCGCCGTGGCCGAGCACGACGTACTTCTGGGTCGTCAGGCCCTCCAGCCCGACCGGGCCGCGCGCGTGCAGCTTGTTGGTCGAGATGCCGATCTCGGCGCCCAGGCCGAATTCGTAGCCGTCGGCGAAGCGGGTCGAGGCGTTCACCAGCACCGAACTCGAATCCACTTCGCGCAGGAAGCGCTCGGCGCGGGCCTGGTCGGTGGTGACGATCGCGTCGGTATGCTGCGAGCCGTACTTGGCGATGTGCGCGATTGCTTCATCCAGTCCGGCGACCACGCGCATCGAAACGACGGGCGCCAGCCACTCGGTGTAATAATCCTTTTCGGCGACCGGCTTGGAATTCGGAATCAGTTTCCGGGTCGCCTCATCTGCGCGCATTTCAACCGATTTATCGTTGAAAATCTTGCCGATCCGGGGCAAAAGGCGAGCCGCAATTCCTTCCGCGACCAGCAGCGTTTCCATGGTGTTGCAGGTGCCGTAGCGCTGGGTCTTGGCGTTGTCGGCGATGCGCACCGCCATTTCCAGGTCGGCGCGGTCGTCGATGTAGACGTGGCATACCCCGTCCAGGTGCTTGATTATCGGGATCTTCGACTCGCGGCTGAGGCGCTCGATCAGTTCCTTGCCGCCGCGCGGCACGATGACATCGACATAGTCGTTCAGCGTGATCAGATGGCCGACCGCAGCGCGGTCGGCGCTGGCCAGCAGCTGGACTGCGGCTTCGGGCAGATCCGCCGATTTCAGCCCCGCGCGCACGCAGGCCGCGATGGCCTGGTTGGACTGCAGCGCCTCGGAGCCGCCGCGCAGGATGCAGGCGTTGCCGGACTTGACGCACAGGCCCGCGGCATCGGCGGTGACGTTGGGGCGCGATTCGTAAATGATGCCGATGACCCCGAGCGGCACGCGCATGCGGCCGACGTCGATGCCGCTCGGCCGGCGCGCCAGTCCGCTGATCTTGCCGATCGGGTCTTCCAGCGCCGCGACCTGCTCCAGCCCGGCGGCCATCTGCTCGATGCCACCTGCATCGAGCCCGAGCCGATCGAGAAAGGCTCCGTCGCGGCCTTGCGTTTTCGCCTGCTCGAGGTCGGCGCGGTTGGCGAGCATCAGTTCGCCGGCACGCGCGCGGATCTGCGCGGCCATCGCATGCAGCGCGCCATTCTTGGTTTCGCTGGTTGCACGCGCCAGCTCGCGCGCGGCTTCGCGCGCCGTGCGCCCGAGTTCGCGCACATAGCCCGCGAGATCAGCGTTCGTAACCGGCAACTGCGCGTGCGTGGCGGCCATGCAGCAATTCTAACCCCAGCGTGATGAACTCATCCCAGGGTTCGCCCTCGCCGACGCCCTTGGCGGCGCGGTCGATTCTCGCTGCATGCACCACCGCTGCGCGCACCGCGGCGGGCGAGAACTTGCGCTGCCCGGCCCGGATTGCCGGCTGGCGCCGCTTCCGCACCTTGCACAGTTCGATCGCTTCGTCCGGCGCGCGGCCCGCCTCTACCAACCCCTGCACGCGCGCCAGCGTCTGCAGATCGCTGCCGAGGATCGCCAGCAGGTAGACCGGCGATTCGCCTTCGCCGCGCAAGCCATCGAGCGCCCGCACATAGCGCTTCAGGTCTCCCGCGAGCAGGGCATCGCTGGCGACGAACGGGTCGAATCGCGCCACCGTTGCGACCGCGTCGCGCATCGTTTCCAGATTGAGCTCGCCGCGCGGCGCGAGCAGCGCGAGCTTCTGGATCTCCTGGTGCGCGGCAAGCAGGTTGCCCTCGACCCGGTCGACCAGGAACTCCATCGCTTCGGCATCCACGCTTTGCGCGTTGCGCGCGAGCCGCGAGCGGATCCAGTCGGGTAGCCGCGCCCGGTCGATGCCCTGCACTTCGGCGATCACGCCGGAGGCCGACAGTGCTGTGAACCATGCGGCTTTCCAGAACGGGCCCTCGGGCCGGGGCATGCTGACCAGCAGCAGGTTGTCCGGATTCGGCCTGGCGCAGTAGCGGACCAGCGCGGCGCTGCCTTCGACGCCGGGCTTGCCGTTCGGGATGCGCAGCTCGACGATCTTCTTGCCGCCAAACAGCGACCGATTGGCGCCCGCGTTGAGCAGCTCGCCCCAGTCGAAGCCGCGGCCAGAAACGAGCACCAGCCGCTCGGTATAGCCGTGCTTGCGCGCCGCGGCGCGCACTGCGTCGGCGGCTTCGAGCGCGAGCAGGGGCTCGTCGCCATGGATCAGGTAGGTCGCGGCCAGATTCCTCGCGAGCTGCGCATCGAGCTGCTCGGCCCGCAGTTGCACGCGCGGCTCCGGCCTACTGCGTGGCGGGCTTGGGCCGCTGCGCCGCGGCAAGGCGCCGCATGATCTGCTGCACCATGTCGAACTGCATGTCGCGGTACAGCAGCGCTTCCTCGGTTTCCTTGGCCAGCACTTCGGTGTCGTTGAAGGTTATGTCGCGCGTCAGCAGCACGGTGCTGGTCGGCAGGAACTCGCCGCCTTTGCCGTCGTGCACGCGGAAGGCGACCTGGTAGCGCAGCTGAAACTCGCGCACCCGCCCGGTCGCGGCCAGCGACAGGATGCGCTTTTCGCGCGCTTCCTGCGAGAACTCCAGCAGCGCCTCGGCTTTTTTCGGGTCGTCGACCACGGTGGTGCGCGTGCCCGACTGGATGTTGCGCTTCAGATCCAGCGCCACGCCGGGGCTGGTGGCGGGCGGCATATAGAGCGTTTCGAACGGCAGATTTGCCGTACCGCGCAGCTGAAAGCCGCAGCCGGCAAGTGCCAACGCAATAAGTAAGAGGAAGCTGCGCATCAGATCACGATGTTGATGAGCCGGCCAGGCACGATGATGATCCGGCGGATCGCCTGTTCGCCAATGTACTTCTTTATCAGTTCGCTGGCACGCACAAACAGCTCGAGGCCCTTCTGGTCGAGCGCCTTGGGCGCCGTCAGGGTGCCCTTTTTCTTGCCGTTGATCTGCACCACGTATTCGATTTCGTCCCGCTCGAGGGCCGCCGGGTCCGGCTCCGGCCACGGCGCGTGCAGGATGTCCTCGCCCAAGCCCAGTTCCCGCCACAGCGTGTGGCAGACATGCGGGGTGATCGGCGAGAGCAGGCGCAGCAGGATCGACAAACCTTCCTCGCTGGCGTGGTTTTTCGCGCCTGGATTTTTTTCCAGGGCGTTCAGGATCTTCATTGCCGCCGAGGCCACGGTGTTGAACTGGTGCTTGCCGAAATCGTAGTTGGCCTGCTTGAGCACCGAGTGGATTTCAAGGCGAAGGCCCCGCGCATCGCCGGCCTTGGTTGAGCCGGCCTTGGAATAATTCAACGCGTAGGTCCAGAGGCGCTTGAGAAACCGGTACGAGCCCTCGACGCCTTCGTCCGACCACTCGAGCGTGCTGGTCGGCGGGGAGGCGAAAATGATGAAAAAACGCGCGGTGTCGGCGCCGAATTTCTCGATCAGCTCCTGCGGATCGACGCCGTTGTTGCGCGACTTGGACATCGTGCCGATGCCGTCGAACACCACTTCGCTGCCGTCCTGCGTGGTGGCCGAAACGATTTTGCCCTTGGCGTCGCGGGTGATGCGCACTTCCGAGGGGCGCACCCATTCGCGCCGGCCCTCGGCAGTGTCGCGGTAATAGCTTTCGGCGAGCACCATGCCCTGGGTGAGCAGGTTGGTGAACGGTTCGGCGCCCGCCAGCAGGCCCTCGTCGCGCATCACGCGCTGGAAGAACCGCGAATACAGCAGGTGCAGGATCGCGTGCTCGATGCCGCCGATGTACTGGTCGACCGCCATCCAGTACTTCGCGCGCTCGTCCAGCATCGCCCGGTTCTGCCCAGGGCAGGCGAAGCGCGCGAAATACCAGGACGAATCGACGAACGTGTCCATGGTGTCGGTTTCGCGCTTGGCCGGCTTGCCGCAGGAGGGGCAGCGGGTTTCATAGAACTCGGGCAGCTTGGCGAGCGGATTGCCGGCGCCGTCGGGTACCAGGTGTTCGGGCAGGACCACCGGCAGCTGCTCGTCGGGCACCGGCACGTCGCCGCAGGCGTCGCAGTGCACGATCGGGATCGGGCAGCCCCAGTAGCGCTGGCGCGAAATGCCCCAGTCGCGCAGCCGCCACTGCAGCTGCTTCTCGCCGAGGCCCTTCGCTTTCAAATCCGCCGCAATCGCGTCCACCGATTGCCGGAAATCCAGGCCGTCGTACTTGCCGGAATTGATGCACTTGCCGTAATCCGTGAACCACTCCTGCCATTGGTCGGTACTGAAGTTCTTGACGTCGATGACCTGCGGTATCGGCAAGCGGTACTTGTTGGCGAAGTGGAAATCCCGCTCGTCGTGCGCGGGCACGCCCATTACCGCGCCCTCGCCGTAGCCCATCAGCACGTAGTTGCCGACCCAGACCGGAATTTTTTCTCCGGAAATCGGATGCGTGCAGAAGATGCCGGTCGGCATGCCCAGCTTTTCGATTTTCGCGAGCTCCGCTTCGATCAGGGCGCCGCGCTTGCACTCTTCGACGAAGGCCTTGAGTTGCGGGTTCGAGCGCGCTGCCCAGGCGGCGATCGGGTGCTCGGCGGCAACCGCGCAGAAGGTGGTGCCCATCAGCGTATCGGCGCGCGTCGTGAACACCCAAAGCGTTCTCTGCTCGCCGCCCAGTTGGTAGGGAAAGCCGATGCGCACGCCCTCGGAGCGGCCGATCCAGTTTTTCTGCATCAGCTTGACCTGCTCCGGCCAGCCGGCGAGTCCGTCAAGCGCGCCGAGCAGATCTTCCGCGTAGGCGGTGATGCGGAAGAAGTACATCGGGATTTCGCGCTTTTCCACCAGCGCGCCGGTGCGCCAGCCGCGGCCGTCGATGACCTGCTCGTTGGCGAGTACGGTCTGGTCGACCGGGTCCCAGTTGACCACCCCGGTCTTCTTATAAGCGAGGCCCTTGCGGTACAGGCGCGTGAACAGCCACTGGTTCCACCTGTAGTACTCCGCATCGCAGGTGGCGAACTCGCGTGCCCAGTCGAACGCGAAACCCAGACTCTTCATCTGCTGCTTCATGTAGGCAATGTTTTCGCGCGTCCATTTCGCCGGCGGCACCTTGTTGGCCATGGCGGCGTTCTCGGCGGGCAGGCCGAACGCGTCCCAGCCCATCGGTTGCAGCACGTTGCTGCCGCGCATGCGGTGGTGCCGGGTGAGCACATCGCCGATGGTGTAATTGCGCACATGCCCCATGTGCAGCTTCCCCGACGGGTAGGGAAACATCGACAGGCAATAGAATTTCGGCCGTGCCGGGTCTTCGCTGGCGTGAAACGACCCCCGCGATTCCCAGTACGCCTGGGCGTCGCGCTCGATGCTGCGGGGTTCGTAGCGATCCTGCATGGGACGGTATTCGCGCAAAGCGCGGATTATACGGGCGCGGTGCGCGTGAGATAATGCGCGCGCTTTGTCGCTGCATCTCGAACACCTCAACCCCGAACAGCTCGCCGCGGTTACCCTGCCTAACGGTCATGCGCTGGTTCTGGCCGGCGCGGGCAGCGGCAAGACCCGGGTACTCACCACCCGCATCGCCTGGCTGATCCAGTCCGGCCACGTCACGCCCGGCGGCGTGCTGGCGGTGACTTTCACCAACAAGGCGGCGCGCGAAATGGTGCAGCGCCTTGCCGCGATGCTGCCGGTGAGCCCGCGCGGCCTGTGGATCGGCACCTTCCACGGCCTGGCGAACCGGCTGCTGCGCGCGCACCACCAGGAAGCCGGATTGCCGCGCGAATACCAGATTCTCGATACGCAGGACCAGCTCTCGGCGGTGAAGCGACTCGCCCGCTCGCTCAACATCGACGAGGACCGGATGCCGCCGCGCGAGCTGCAGCGCTTCATCAACGCGCAGAAGGAAGAGGGGCTGCGCGCCCGCGACGTGCCGGCGGGGGATGACCTGACGCGCCGCCAGGTGGAATTCTTCGCCTCCTACGACGAGCAATGCCAGCGCGAAGGCGTTGCGGATTTCGCCGAGCTGCTGCTGCGAAGTTTTGAGTTGCTGAGCAGAAACGAAATCCTGCGGCAGCACTATCAGGCGCGGTTCCGCCACATCCTCACCGACGAATTCCAGGACACCAACCGGCTGCAGTACCGCTGGCTGAAAATGTTCGCCGGGCCGCAGTCGCGCCTGTTTGCGGTGGGCGACGACGACCAGTCCATCTACGGCTTTCGCGGCGCCCACGTCGGCAATCTGGCCGAGTTTGAAAAGGAGTACGCGAAGGGGCAGGTGATCCGCCTGGAGCAGAACTACCGCTCCGAGGGCAATATCCTCGCCGCGGCCAACGCGCTGATCGCCAACAACGCCAAGCGCCTGGGCAAGAACCTCTGGACCGCGGCGGGGCAGGGCGAACCGCTGCGCGTATTCCAGGGCGACAGCGACGCCGACGAGGCGCGCTTCGTCGCCGAGGAAGTAGCAGCGCTGGCGCGGGGAGAAGGCGGCGAGGGCCTGCGCCTGGCCGACATCGCCGTACTGTACCGATCCAACGCGCAGTCGCGGGTGCTCGAGCACGCGCTGTTCGGCGCGGCGATCCCCTACCGGGTCTACGGCGGGCTGCGCTTTTTCGAGCGGGCCGAAGTCAAGCACGCGCTCGCCTACCTGCGCCTGATGGCCTCGCCCGCCGACGACAATTCGTTCCTGCGGGTCGCCAATTTCCCACCGCGCGGCATCGGCGCGCGCAGCATGGAGCTGCTGCAGGATGCAGCAAAGCAGAAAGGGGCGTCGCTGTTTGCCGCGGCTGAATTCTCTTCCGCCAAGGCACTGCCCTTTCGCAAGCTGATCGAAGAGCTGCAATCCGAAACCAGGGGCCTCCCCCTGCCCGAGACGGTCGGGCACGTGATCGCGCGCAGCGGGCTGATCGAACACTACAAGAAGGACCGCGAAGGCGCCGACCGGGTCGAGAACCTGGAAGAACTGGTCAACGCCGCGGCCGCATTCACGCAGGAAGAGCGCGAAATCGAAGCGGGCGAGGAGAGCGAGCCGCTGGCCGCCTTTCTCAGCCATGCGGCGCTGGAAGCGGGCGAGCACCAGGCGGCGGAAGGGCAGGACGCGTTGCAGCTGATGACCGTGCATTCGGCCAAGGGCCTGGAATTCAGCGCCGTGTTCATGAGCGGCCTGGAGGAAGGCCTGTTTCCGCACGAGCAGAGCCTGGCGGAAAAGGACGGCCTGGAAGAAGAGCGGCGGCTTGCTTACGTCGCCATCACGCGCGCCCGCGCTCGCCTGTACCTGTCATTCGCGCAGACCCGCATGCTGCACGGCCAGACGCGCTACAGCCTGCCGTCGCGCTTCCTCGAGGAAGTTCCCGAGCGCCTGAAGAAGTGGCTGACGCCGCGCTTTGCGCGCGCGCGCGCGGCGGGGCCGGAGGCGCCGGCGCGCAAGAACGCAGCCTATTTTCCGAAGAAGGAAACTTTTTTCGCCGCCAGCCGTGACCTTGCCGGATTTCGCATCGGCCAGAACGTGACCCATCCGAAATTCGGCAGCGGCGTGATCATCGACGCCGAGGGCGACGGCGGCGAGGCGCGGGTGCAGGTCAATTTCGGCCGCCAGGGCGTGAAGTGGCTCGCCGTGGCAATGGCGAAGCTGCAGGCGGCCTGAGGCTAGAGCGCGGCCACGGCGAGGTAGCGCGCCAGGCGCCCCGCCGCCATGAACAGCAGGGCGGCCGGCCAGTGGATCCTGAGCCAGCCGGCGGCGATGCACAGCGCGTCGCCGACGAAGGGCAGCCAGGCGAGCAGCAGCGCTGCCGCGCCGCGCTTGCGCAGCCACGCCACCACATTCGGATCGAGTTTTTTCTGCGCTCGCTCGGGCAGCAGCCTGCCGAGCAGATAGCTGGTCATGCCACCGGCGGTGTTGCCCAGCGTCGCCAAGGCGATCGCCAGCACGGTCTGCTCCGGGTGCAAGCGCAGAAACGCGAACAGCACTGCTTCCGAGGAAAACGGCACTACCGTCGCAGCGAGAAAAGACGCGAGCAGCACGCCGGCGAGGCCGGCTTCGGGTGCCAGGAGCGGGGAGAAGAACGCATCCACTGTGTTAGGCTTTTTTCGATGCAGGGGAACGATTACCTGGAACGCATACTCGCTGCGCGCGTCTACGATGTCGCGCAGCAATCGCCGCTCGAACTGGCGCCCGGACTGTCGCGCCGCCTCGGCAACCGGCTGCTGCTCAAGCGCGAGGACCTGCAGCCGATATTCTCGTTCAAGCTGCGCGGCGCCTACAACCGCATGGTGGGGCTTGCGCCGGCCAAGCTCAGGCGCGGCGTGATTGCCGCCAGCGCCGGCAACCATGCGCAGGGCGTGGCGCTCGCCGCGCAGAAGCTGGGCTGCCGGGCCGTGATCGTGATGCCGGTGACCACGCCGCGCATCAAGGTTGACGCGGTGTTGCAGCGTGGCGCCGAGGTGGTCCTGTATGGCGACACTTACGACGAAGCCTATAGCCGGGCGATGCAGCTGAAGCGCCGCCGCGGCCTGACCCTGGTTCATCCCTACGACGACCCGGAGGTCATCGCGGGGCAGGGCACCATCGGCATGGAAATCCTGCGCCAGAGCGCGCGGCCGATCCATGCGGTATTCGTCCCGGTGGGCGGCGGCGGTCTGATCGCCGGCATCGCCGCCTACATCAAGCGCCTGCGCCCGCAGGTGAAGGTGATCGGCGTGGAACCCGCCGACGCGGACGCGCTGGCGCGCTCGCTCAAGGCCGGCCGGCGTGTGCTGCTCGGCCAGGTCGGGCTGTTTGCCGACGGTGTCGCGGTGAAGCAGGTGGGCAAGGAGACCTTCCGTCTGGCGAAGGCACTGGTGGACGGGGTCGTGCGGGTGGACACCGACGAGATCTGCGCCGCGATCAAGGACGTGTTCGAAGATACGCGCGTGGTGCTCGAGCCCGCCGGCGCGTTGGCGGTCGCCGGCGCCAAGGCTTGGGTCGAGCGCCGCGCCCGCAAGCGCCGGCTCAAGGGCAAGACCCTGGTCGCGATCGCCTCCGGAGCGAACACCAATTTCGACCGCCTGCGCTTCGTGGCCGAGCAGGCGGAACTCGGCGAGCATCGCGAGGCGGTGCTGGCGGTGACGATTCCGGAGCGCCGCGGCAGTTTCCGGCGCTTCTGCGAGACGTTGAGCGGCCGCAATATCACCGAATTCAACTACCGCATGTCCGGGCCGGATGCGGCACACATCTTCGTGGGCGTCGGCGTGCAGGGCCGGGACGAGACGGCGCGCATCGTGCGGCGCCTGGAGCGCGCCGGCTGCCGCACGCTCGATCTGTCGGGCAACGAGGTGGCGAAATCGCACGTACGCCACATGGTGGGCGGGCGTTCGGCGCTGGCGAAAAATGAACTGCTGTATCGCTTCGAGTTCCCCGAGCGCCAGGGCGCGCTGATGAATTTTCTGCGCAACATGAACCCGACCTGGAACATCAGCCTGTTTCACTACCGCAACCACGGCGCCGACTATGGCGGCGTGCTGGTGGGGATGCAGGTGCCGCGAGCCGAGATGGGCCAGTTCCGCCGCTTTCTCGGCCGGCTCGGCTATCCCTACGCGGACGAAACGCGCAATCCGGCCTACCGTCTGTTTCTCGGCTGATGAGCGCAAAGACACTGCAGCTGTCGGACGCGCTGCACGCCTACCTGCTGGCGAATACGCTGCGCGAAACGCCGGCGCAACGCGCCCTGCGCGCCGCGACGCGCCGCATTCCCGGCGCGGGCATGCAGATTTCTCCGGAGCAGGGACAGTTCATGCAGCTGCTGGTGAAGCTCTGCGGCGCGCGCCGCTGCCTCGAGATCGGCACCTTCACCGGCTACAGCTCTCTCGCCATGGCGCTGGCGCTGCCGCCGGGCGGAAAAATCGTCTGCTGCGACCGCAGCGAGGAGTGGACCGCGATGGCGCGGCGCTACTGGAAGAAAGGCGGGGTGGAGAAAAAGATCGAATTGCGCCTCGGTCCCGCCCTGCAAACGCTCAATGCGCTCAAAGGCAGCTTCGATCTGGCCTTCATCGACGCCGACAAGATCAACTACGCGAAATATTATGAGCGCTGCCTGAAGCTGGTGCGCAAGGGCGGCCTGATCGCCATCGACAACACGCTCTGGGGCGGCAGCGTCATCGATCGGCGCGACCGCAGCGTCGACACCCGCGCGATCCGCGCCTTCAACCGCAAGCTGCACCGCGACCGCCGCATCGAGCTCTCGCTGCTGCCGATCGGCGACGGGCTGACCCTCGCGTTCAAGCGCTAGCTGCGCGCTAGGTCGGGGATCAGGCGCTTGCCCAGGCTGACCGCTTCGTCCACGGTGTAGCCGATCTTGCGGTAGAACTCGAGCACGCCCTGGTTGCCGGCGCGAACCTGGACGTTCAGTTTGGGGCAGCCGATGGCGGTCAATCGCTCTTCGACGCGCTGCATCAGCGCGCGGCCGTAGCCCCGGTTTCGCTGTTCCGGCGCCACGGCGAGGTAATTCACCCAGCCGCGGTGTCCGTCATAGCCGGCCATCACAGTGGCGATGATCTCGCCGCCGAGCGTGCCGACCAGAAATAGTTCGGGCTGCGTCGTCAGCTTGCGCTGAATGTCCTGGTGCGGATCGTTCCAGGGCCGCGTCAGTTCGCAACGGCGCCACAAATCGACGACCGCTCCCTTGTCGGCGTTGGCGTAGGACCGCAGCTCCATCTAGTCCTTGCGCTCGCCGAGAAACGCGAGGCCCTCGGCGTCGCGCCGGTAAACGCCGCGCTCGGTCGCCAGCCAATCCACCGGGATGTCCCAGCTTTGCGGGTGGATCGTCGCCATCCTTGCCAGTTCATGGGCGACGCCGATGACCACCGGTTTCTTCGGCAAGCTGGCGAGCGTGCGATCGAAAAAACCGCCGCCGTAGCCCAGACGGAAACCGGCACCGTCCCAGCCGTTCATCGGCAGCAGCACGGCGTCCGGAACGATCTCGCGCGAATTCACTGGATAGGGAATGTCCAGCGGCCCGCGCGCCAGCTCGATGCCGGGACGCCATTCGCGAAATAGCAGCGGCGTGCGCGGCGCAATCACCACCGGCAGCGCGGTCAACGCGCCGCGCTCGCGCAGCGTTCGGCTCAGATGCCTGGCATCGTATTCGCCCCGGATCGGCCAGCAGAACGCGAGCTTCGCCGAGGCGAGGCCCGGGAACGCACGCAGCAGATGCGCGTCTATCTGTTGGCGGTAGCGTTCGGTGGTTTCCGGATCCACTGCCGCACGCGCGGCTACCAAGCGCGCGCGCTCGGCTTTGCGCCAGCTTTTCAATTGCTCGGCTTGCATGCAGGCTCGACGTTGCGGTGTTAAGCTTAGTCCATGATTTTTAGGCGTTTCCTTACTATAACAGCCCTCGCGGCCTGCGCCGCGAGCGGGCTTGGCGCGCCCAAAGTGCCGCCGGCAGACGAGGCGCTGCTGAAGGCCTACGACGCATTCAGCGCGGGCGATGCGATGAAGCTGCAGAAATATTCGCGGCAGTTCAGCGCGCTTGCCGCGGCACCGCAAACGCTCGCGCCCTACCTGGAATACTGGCGCCTGACGCTGCGGCTGGAAGAGTTGCCCGACGCCGAAGTGCGCAGCTTCCTCGAGCAGCAGGCGGGAAGCTATCTCGCCGACCGGTTGCGCGCTGAGTGGTTGAAGCAGCTCGGCAAGCGCGGCGATTGGCAGACGCTGGAGCGGCAGCTGCCGATGCTGGTGCAGGACGACCTGGAGATCCGCTGCTACGCGTGGCTCGCACGCCTGGCGCGCGCCGACGACGGCGCTTTCGAAGAGGCCAAGGCGATCTGGCTCGAGCCGCGCGATCTGCCCGAGGGTTGCCAGCCCCTGGCCGACAAGATGATCGAGGCGCAGCGCCTCGAACTGGACGAGCTCTGGCAGCGCGTGCGCCTGCTGCTCGAGTCGCGGCAGCTCGCTGCTGCGCGCCGCATGCTCGCCTACCTGCCGGCCGGCGAAAAATACGACGAATCGCTGTTCAACCAGGCCGCCACTGCTCCCAAAAGACTGCTGGCCAACCCGCCGCGCTCGCTGGCGCGCCGTGCGACGCGCGAAATGCTGTTGTTTGCGGTGGTGCGGCTCGGGCGCAGCGAGCCCGAGGCGGCCGTCGAAGTGCTGCGCGGCAAGCTGGGCGAGCGGCTGCCGGCGGAGGACGTGAAATACCTCTGGGGCCGGCTCGCCTACGAGGGCGCGCGGCGCCTGCTGCCTGAAGCGCACCAGTGGTACGCGTACGCCGATGACGCCGCGCTCAGCGACGAGCAGCTCGCGTGGAAAGCGCGGGCGGCGCTGCGCGCCGCCGACTGGCAGGTGGTGCGCGATGCGATCGACCGGATGTCGGTCAGCGCACGCCGCGATCCGACCTGGACCTACTGGTATGGGCGCGCGCTGGGCGCGCAGGGGCGCAATGACGGCGCGCGCGCCTATTACCTGCGGATTTCCGAGCAGCCGAATTTCTACGGGCTGCTCGCAGCCGAGGAACTGGGCGCCATGGCCGGTGTGCCGGAGCCCTTCCATGTACCCAGCACTGCCGAGGTCGATGCAGCGCAGAAAAACCCGGGAATTGTGCGGGCGCTCGAACTCTACCGGCTCGAGCTGCGGCTGGAAGCGACGCGCGAATGGCTGTTCAGCATCCGCGGCATGGACGACACGCAGCTGCTGGCGGCCGCGGAAGTGGCGCGCCGCGCCGAGGTCTTCGATCGCGCCATCAATACCGCCGACCGCACCGCGCATCTGCACAACTACAAGGTGCGGTTTCTGGCGCCGTTCAAGGAAGTGTTCACCGAATTCGCGCACAGCACCGGCCTGGAGGAAGCCTGGGTGCTGGGACTGGTGCGGCAGGAGAGCCGCTTCATCGTCAACGCAACATCGTCTGCCGGCGCGCGCGGCCTGATGCAGCTGATGCCGGCGACGGCGCGCTTCGTCGCCAAGCGCAGCGGCCTGCGCGACTACTCTCCCGGGCGGGTCGCCGAAGTCCCGATCAACGTTGCGCTGGGTACCGGCTACCTGAAACTGGTGCTCGATGACCTGGGCCACCCGGTACTCGCATCGGCAGCCTACAACGCGGGACCCGGGCGCGCGCGCCGCTGGCGCGATGTGCGGCCGCTGGAAGGCGCGATCTACGCCGAAACCATCCCGTTCAACGAAACGCGCGATTACGTGAAGAAGGTGATGGCCAACACCATGTACTACTCGCAGCTGATCGGCGGTAAGCTGGTGTCGTTGAAGGACCGGCTCGGCCTGATCCCGGCGAAAACCGCCGGCGAGCGAGCCAACGAAACGCTGCCTTAAGAATTTTCCGGAAGGTGAAGCACGCGAATTTTCTCGTCGTCGGCGGTTCCGGGTTCGTCGGCCGCCACCTGGTCGCGGCGCTCGCCGCGCGCGGCGCGCGCGTCACGGTGCCGACGCGCCGGCGCGACCGCGCCAAGCATTTGATCCTGCTGCCGACGGTGGAGGTGCTGGAGGCCGACGTGCGCGATGCGCAGGTCCTGGCGCGGCTGGCGGCCGGGCGCGACGCGGTCGTGAACCTCGCCGGCGTTCTGCACAGCCGGCCCGCTTCGCGCGCCGAGCAGGGGCCGAACCACTACGGCCCGGATTTCGCGCAGGCGCATGTCGAACTCGCCCAGTCGGTGGTGAACGCCTGCCGCCAGGCGGGCACGGGTTACAACCGACCTCGCCTGCTGCACATGAGCGCGCTCGGCGCCGACCCGGGCGCGCCCTCGCAGTACCTGCGCTCCAAGGGCATCGGCGAGCAGGCGGCGCTGGCAGCCGACGACCTGGCGGTGACGGTGTTCCGGCCATCGGTAATCTTCGGGCCCGAAGACCGGTTCCTGAATTTGTTCGCGCAACTCACCGCCTGGCTGCCGGTGCTTGCGCTCGGCTCGCCGAGGGCGCGTTTTCAGCCGGTGTACGTCGGCGATGTCGTGACGGCTCTTCTTGCCGCATTGGAAAGCCGGGAATCTGCGGGCCGGCGCTACGACCTGTGCGGGCCCCGCGAGTGCACGCTGCAGGAGCTGATCGAATTTGTCTGCGCGCTCACCGGACGACGGCGCCTGATCCTCGGCTTGCCCGACAGTCTGTCGTACCTGCAGGCCTGGATGCTCGAGTTGCTGCCGGTGCAGCTGCTCACGCGCGACAACTACCATTCGATGAAAGTGCCGAACGTGTGTGACTGCGAATTCCCCTTCGGCATCCAGCCGGTGGCGCTGGAAGCCGCCGCGGCCTGGCTCGCGCCCTCGGGCCCGCGCGAGCGCTATCCGCGGCTGCGCTGGCGCGCGCGCAGATAGCCCCTCAGTGAAAGCCTACGTCGTCGGCGGCGCGGTGCGCGATGAGCTGCTCGGCCTGCCGGTCGAGGATCGCGACTACGTGGTGGTAGGCGCGACGCCCGAGGAAATGACGGCAGCGGGCTACCGGCCGGTCGGCAAGGATTTTCCGGTGTTCCTGCATCCCGAAACGCACGAGGAGTACGCGCTCGCGCGCACCGAGCGAAAGAGCGGGCGCGGCTACAAGGGCTTCACCGTCTATAGCGCGCCGGACGTCACGCTGGAAGACGATCTCAGGCGGCGCGACCTCACCATCAACGCGATCGCCAAAGCGCCGGACGGCGCTCTGATCGATCCGTTTCACGGGCAGAAGGATCTGCGGGACGGCGTGCTGCGGCACGTGAGCGAGGCTTTCGGCGAAGACCCGGTGCGCATCCTGCGCGTGGCGCGCTTCTGCGCGCGCTTCGGCTACCGTATCGCCGACGAAACCCTGGCCCTGATGCAGCAGATGGTCGCCTCGGGCGAGGTCGAGCATCTGGTGCCCGAGCGCGTCTGGCAGGAATTTGCGCGCGGACTCGCCGAGCCGCACGCTGAGCGGATGTTCCAGGCGCTCGAGCGCTGCGGCCTGCGCGCGCGGCTGCTGCCCGAGTTCAGGCAGACGCCGAAAGAATTTTCCGGTCCGCTGCCGGTGCGCTTCGCGCTGTTGTGCTGGCCGCTTGCCGAAGCCGAGATTCGGGCCGTGTGCGAGCGCATCAAGGTGCCCAATGAAGAATGCGAGCTGGCGCTGCTCGCCTGCCGCTGCCAGCCGCTGCTGGGCGCGTCGCGGCCCGATGAATACATCGACCTTTTCAAGCGCGCCGATGCGTTCAGGCGCCCACAGCGCTTTGCCCAGCTGCTGCAGGTGGCGCGGAGCGCGCGACCGGAATTCGATCCGGCGCGCATCGAGCGTGCGCTCGCGGCGGCGCAGGCCGTCGATGCGGGGGAAATCGCGCGCAGCGCGCCGGCAGCCTCGGCAATCCCTGCGCTGCTCGATGCAGCGCGCGCGCGCGCGATCTCTGCCGCGCTGGGCTGACGCTATACTGCGCGGCTTTGATCGACGAGGGACGGCAATGATCGATCTGTACACTTGGACCACGCCGAACGGCCGCAAGGTTTCGGTGATGCTGGAAGAGTGCGGGCTGCCGTATCGCGTGCATCCGATCAACATCGGCAAGGGCGAGCAGTTCACGCCCGAGTTCCTCGCCCTCAATCCGAACCACCGCATCCCGGTGATCGTGGATTCCGAAGGCCCGGACGGCCAGCCGTTCCCGCTGTTCGAGTCGGGCGCGATCCTGATCTATCTCTCGGGCAAGACCGGAAGACTCCTGCCGCAGGCGGTGCGCGCAAAGTACCTCGCGCTGCAGTGGCTGATGTTCCAGATGGGCGGGGTCGGCCCGATGTTCGGGCAGGCGCACCACTTCATGCGCGCGAAGAAGGACGAGGTTCCCTACGGCACCGAGCGCTACGGCAACGAGGCGAAACGCCTCTATGGCGTGCTGGAAAAGCGCCTCTCGGAGGCGGCCTACCTGGCGGAGGAATATTCGATCGCCGACATCGCCACCTATCCCTGGGTGGCGCGCCACGAGTGGCATCGCGTCGCGTTGGCGGATTTTCCGGCGGTGAAGCGCTGGTACGACACCATCGGCGCGCGGCCCGCGGTGGTGCGCGGCATGGCCGTCCCGCCGGTCGTACCCGCCTGAGTCAGGCAGTTCTCGGATTCACTTCTTCGCGTATCTGGCGAGGAAAGCGTTGATGTCCTCGACGCGCAACTGCGTTTCGCCCGGAACCGGCCGGGAACCGACCACGCGGTTCATCCACTCCATGTTCTTTTGCATGCGTTCGACCACGGCGGGCCACTCGCGCGCCGTGTAGCGCTGCGGGTCGGGCAGCGCATGGCATTGGTTGCAGGCGATCCGGAACGCGTCGCCGGCGGGCGCGTTCACTTCGGGAATCTTCTTCGGGTCGAGCGGCCGCTGCGCATGCTTGCGCAGGTAGGCCACCAGCGCCTTCTTTTCCTCCGGCTCTGGCGCCACCACTCCGGCCATCATTTCGTGCATCAACTGGCCCATGTTGCCGCGGCCCTCCATGCGCAGCACCATCCGCTCGACGATGCCGGGCCACTTGCGCGCTTCATGCATGGCCGGGTTGGCGAGGTTGTGGCACTGCACGCAATAGCGCAGCGTGAGCCGCGCGCCCCGCGACGCCGGCTCGGGCAGCATGTCGGTTTCGAAGCCGGGCGGCAGGATGCGCTCGAGGAACAACCCGTGCGGACTCTCCGCCCAGCGCTTGCGGGCGGCCTGCGATTCGTCGGCAGTGGCCGGCAGCGCCAGCAGCGAAAAAACCAGCAACAGTTCAAAGCGCATGCGAACGATCCCCGCTTGCAAAACCCAGCAGCGGAACCGTCACGCCGCGTCCTGCCGCCAGCACCTTGAACAGTTCTCCCATCTCCGCGGGCGACAACAGTTTCTGTGCGGCGGAAGCGGCCGGCAGGTAGCGCGCCGTGTCCGCGGGATCCTGCTTCGCCAGCAGCTCGGTAATGCCGCAGTTGACCAGGAACTGCGCCTGGTGGGCGTAGCCGAGCAGTTGCAAGCCCGCCTCGGCAGCAGCGCGCGCGAGCGCAGTGAAATCGACGTGCGCAGTCAGGTCCTGCAATCCTGGCAGGAAGAATGGGTCGCCATGCACGCGATGGCGGTAGTGGCAGGCGAGCGTGCCCATCGAGCGCTGCGGGTGGAAGAACTCCCGCGCCGGAAAACCGTAATCGATGACCAGGATGGCGCCGCGTTCGAGAAACCTGCCGAGCGAGCGCATCCACGCGCGCGCGAGCAGGGCAAGTTCGCTTTCGTATCTGCCTGACGGGGGAATTTGAATTTCAAGTTCTCTTGATTGAACCAGCACCGAGCCACTCGCTGGCCGGTCCGACCATGCAAGCTGTCCCTCGTTGGCGCAGACGCCGCGCTCCAGCACGCCGGCGCTCGTCCACGCCAGCGCGTGCACCGGCATCGCGTCCACCACTTCGTTGGCCAGCATCACGCCGCGGAACCCCTGCGGCAAGCGCTCGATCCAGCGCACCTGCGCTCCCATCCGTTGCTGCTGGCGCTCGCGCAGTTCCGGGCTGGTTTCCAGAATGAAATAAGGGCAGGAAAGCTCAGCCAGCAGGGTCGCGGCGAGCGCTCCGCTGCCGGCGCCGAATTCCAGCACCGCCTCGCCCGGTCCAAGGATCTGCGCGATCTGGCGCGCCAGCGCGCGGCCGAACAACGGCGAAAGTTCGGGCGCGGTGACGAAATCGCCGCCGGCGCCGAATTTGCGCGCGCCGCTGGCGTAGTAACCGAGGCCGGGCGCATGCAGCGCGAGTTCCATGTAACGCGCGAACGACATCCAGTTGCCTGCGGCAGCGAGTTCCGCGTCGATGCGCTCGAGCAGCGCGCGGCTCGCGGCGAGCGCCTGCGGGTCGGGCGATGGCAGCTCTGCGGGGCGCATGCCGAGGAATTTACCCTAGAATTCCGCTCTGACATGGATCCCGCACTGCAGGGAAAAACCGCACTCGTCACGGGCGCGGCGCGGCGCATCGGCGCGGCCATCGCGCGCCGGCTGCACGCCGAGGGCGCCAACCTCGTGCTGCATTATCGCGGTGCGGAAGCCGACGTAGCGGCGCTCGAAAAGGAACTGAATGCCGCGCGCGCCGCGAGCGCCGTGACAGTGAAAGCGGATCTGCTCGCGCCAATTGCGCCGCGGGCGCTGGTGAGCGCGGCACTGGAACGCTTCAAGGCGCTCGACCTGGTGGTGAACAACGCCTCGGCTTTCTACCCGACCGCGCTGGGAGCGATCGAAGCCGGCCATTGGGAAGAATTGATCGGCTCCAATCTGCGCGCGCCGCTGTTCATTGCCCAGGAAGCTGCGCCGGAGCTCGCCAAACGCGGCGGCTCGATCGTCAACATCGCCGACATTCACGCCGAGCGGCCGCTCAAGGGCTACCCGGTCTACAGCGTCGCCAAGGCGGGGCTGGTGGCGCTCACGCGCGCGCTCGCGCTCGAACTCGCGCCCGCGGTGCGCGTCAACGCGATCGCGCCGGGCGCCATCGCCTGGCCCGAAGACGGGCAGTTCGAGCCGCCCGAGCGCGCGCGCATCGTCGCCAGCACGCCGCTCGCCCGCCTGGGTGCGCCCGAGGAGATCGCGCAGGCGGTACACTTCCTTGCCACCGCGCCCTTCGTCACCGGCCAGATCCTGGCGGTGGACGGTGGCCGGTCGGTCTTTCTCTGATGAGCGACCAACGCAACCAGCACTACGAGGCCAACAAGCTCGCCAAGCGCATGCGCCGCCAGGTGGGCGAGGCGATCGCCGATTTCGGCATGATCGAGGCGGGCGATCGCGTGATGGTGTGCCTCTCCGGCGGCAAGGACAGCTACGGCCTACTGGACATGCTGCTGTCGCTGCAGAAAAAATCCCCGGCCGGCTTCGATCTGGTGGCCGTGAATCTCGACCAGAAACAGCCCGGGTTTCCCGCGCGCGTGCTGCCGGAGTATCTGGCCGCGCGCGGCGTGCCGTTCCGGATCGTCGAGCAGGACACCTACTCGGTGGTAAAGCGCGTCATTCCCGAGGGCAAGACCATGTGCTCGCTGTGTTCGCGGCTGCGCCGCGGCGCGCTGTACCGCGTGGCGGGTGAGCTGGGGGCCACCAAGATCGCGCTGGGCCACCACCGCGACGACGTGCTGGCCACTTTCTTCCTCAACCTGTTCCACGCCGGGACGCTGAAGGCGATGCCGGCCAAGTTGTTGTCGGACGGCGGCCGGCACGTGGTGATCCGGCCGCTGGTCTACGTCGCCGAGCAGGATCTCGCCGCCCACGCCGAGGCGCAGGCGTTTCCGATCATTCCCTGCACCCTGTGCGGCTCGCAGGAAAACCTGCAGCGCAAGCAAGTCGGCCGAATGCTGGAAGACTGGGCGAAGCGCGAGCCGGGCCGCATCCCCTCGATCCTGCGCGCGCTGACCGAGGTGAGGCCCTCTCACCTGCTCGATCGAAAGCTGTTTGATTTTGTGAACCTGACGGCGAATAAACCGGAACAGGCTCAGTTCAAGGAACTCGGCGAGCCGATCTTTGCCGAATAGCCGATGAAGCTGCGCCGGCGCAACAACCTCATGGCCTTTCTGCTGTTTTCCGGATTGATGCTGTTCGTGCTGCTGGTCGGGCGCAGCGTGATCGCGCAGGACTGGCGCAGCGCCAGCCGCGAGCCGGTCGGCCTTGCGCCCGATCCGCTGGCGACGCGCGAGGCGGTGGTGCAGGTCTACGGTGCGCGCACCTGGGGCTGGCGCGGCGCCTTCGGCGTGCATACCTGGATCGCGGTCAAGCCGGAGAATGCGCCTGCCTATATAGTGTACGAAGTCATCGGCTGGCGCCTGCGCTGGGCAGAATCGGTGGTGGCGATCCATGCGCGCGCCCCGGATGCGCGCTGGTTCGGCAACGCCCCGGAGCTCTATGCCGACAAGCGCGGCGCCGACGCCGAGAAGCTGATTCCGCGCATCGACGCCGCGGCGCTTGCTTATCCCTACGCCGACCAATACAGCGCCTGGCCCGGGCCGAACTCCAACACCTTCGTCGCCTGGATCACGCGCGCGGTGCCGGAGCTTGAAGCGGATCTGCCGCCGACCGCGATCGGCAAGGACTATCTCGGCGAATCGATCGTCGGCTCGGCGCCAAGCGGCAGCGGCCTACAGTTTTCGATCGGCGGCCTGTTCGCGTTGACCGCGAGCGGCGTCGAAGGGCTGGAACTCAACCTGCTCGGACTCACCTTCGGCATCAATCCTTTCGATCCGTCGCTCAAGCTGCCGTTGCTGGGGCGTCTCGGACCGGCCCGCCGAGAACTGCCCTGGTAATTATATACTTGACAGAACCTACGAGCAGGCGCATACTGCTTCCTAGAAGTACAGGGAGGCAGAAATGCTCAATGAAATCAGTAGTCTAGACGAACTACATAGGGTTTTCCCCGATGACCAGTCGGCGATAGACCATTTCCGCAAGGTGCGCTGGCCGAGAGGGGCGATCTGCTTCGAGTGCGGCAGCGTCAAGGTCTACACGCTCGCTGGCGAGTGGCACAAGTGCGCTGACTGCAACAAGAAATTCAGTGTCCGGCATGACACGATCTTCGCCGACTCGAAACTGCCGCTGCGCAAGTGGTTCGTCGCGATCTTCCTGATCACGTCGCACAAGAAAGGCATCGCTAGTGCCCAGCTTGCGCGGGATCTCGACATCACGCAGAAATCGGCGTGGCACGTCCTGCATCGCATCCGCGAAGCGACCGCGCACCCGGCTTTTCAGAGGCCGTTGCTTGATGGCACCGTGGAACTCGACGAAACCTATGTAGGCGGCAAGCCTAAGAACTTGCACGCTGCCGGCCGTCGGATTCGCTTCACCCAGGCTCGCGGCGGCAAGAAGATCGTATTCGGGATGCTTCAGCGTGACGGTGACCTGAGGCTGAAACACGTTCGGAAAATTGCTGACATCAAGGGCGTCATTAAGGCGAACGTGCGGTTCGGCGCTAGTGTACATACCGACGAAGCGCCGCATTTCAAGTGGATGCAGCAACCCTACGAGCATTCTTTAGTCAAACACTCTCTGAGCGAGTATGTGAGGGACGATGTCACTACGAACCGCATAGAGGGCGCGTTCGGGCATTTCAAGCGGGCAGTGGTCGGGGTGTATCATCGAATTTCCGACGAACACATTGACCGCTATCTCTCAATGTTCGCGTGGCGCTGGAATCGCAGGGAGATGGAAGAAGGTGAGCGCGTGAACGCACTCCTTGCTTCCACCGTAGGCCATCAACTGACCTACAAGGCCCTCACGCGCAAGGAAGGGGGCTGATGAACGAAAAGCCTCTCAAACTCAACATGCCATTCGCGGAAGCGTTAGATCGCCTAGCCAAGGTGCCACACATCAAGCCCTTGACTACGAATAGGCTAGGAGGAAAAAATAAAAACGGCGCGACTGAAAAGCCGCGCCGCGCAGGAAGAAGTAATCCTGCTAAGGGCTAATTAACAGCAGCGGTTTTCTGAACATCACGAACTTTTTGATGGAAGGCGTGATGCCCACGGGAACCGCGAACCGGCCCTGCAAGCGTTGCTCGCACTTCAATGCACTCACCTCCTTTCGCGAGGAGTAAAGCATCAATGCTGGACAGAAGGGGCTCCCCGCATGGGAGCCCTTTCCGTTTCTGGAATGGGCTTCACGAGCCGCCTGTAGCGGTGCGGGACGTGGCCTGAGCCCTTTTGCACAAGCAAGACGTTATTCCTGGTGATCTCGCCCTTGATCTCGCCAGCGATACGGGGACGCAGGTTGTTCTGTGGGAGCGTCACGCCCATAGACCTGAGCATGTTCTCCACGTCCTTCACCGTGAACGAGTCCTTGAACTCCGCGATGGCGCGCCGCACGGACTCAGCGAAAGTGACGGTAGGCGCGCCAGCGGTCGCGGCGGTGGGCATTTGGAGCGGTAACTGACGCTCCGCCTGCTCCGAGAGGGCGCGCTTCTCCAGCAGTTCGGCCGCCTCGTATTCGGCGGTCAGGCGCTTGTGCTGTTCCTCGATGCCATCGAGTTCTTTTCGGATTCGCTGCTTCAGGGCAGCAATTTCTGCGGCGGCGGACATGTCACATTCTCCTGTCGAAAACGTGACAAATTCTACGCCCTCAAAGGCTTCATTGGAAGGAAGCTACACGGGCGGAGGACCGTCCCGTCAGGTATATAAATCGCACTGCCCTTGTCAAATTAGATTTGACAGCCTAGACTCGCGGCGTGGTCGAAGCCCCGAACTGCGCCGCAAGACTGGTCGAGCTGTTTGGCAGCCAGGCGGAAGTCGCGCGCGCGTTTCAGCTCGACCGGGCCGTGGTGCATCACTGGGTGAAGACGGGCTATGTCCCCGCGCGTTGGGCGGGCGAGGTAGAGCGCGTCACCGGGGGTCGCATCGGCTCGATCGAGGTCGTCAACGAAGCCAGCGCGAAGAACCCGGTGCGCGTGAAGTCGCGCCCGGAAGATGCGCCGTTTGGCATGCCGGAGAGTGATCCGATGACCCAGTACGCCCCCGTCAAGCGCATTCAGTCCTTCCACCCGCCGCAGCGCACGCTGATGGGCCCCGGGCCGACCGAAATCCATCCGCGCGTGCTCACCACCATGAGCCAGCCGGCGATCGGCTACCTCGATCCGGTGTTCGTCGAGATGATGGAGGAACTGAAAAGCCTGCTGCGCTACGTCTACCAGACCAAGAATCCGCTCACCTTCCCGATTTCGGGCCCGGGCTCGGTCGGCATGGAGTACTGCTTCGTCAACCTGGTCGCCCCCGGCGACAAGGTGATCGTGTGCCAGAACGGCGTGTTCGGCGGGCGCATGCTGGAGAACGTGATCCGCTGCGGCGGCGTGCCGGTGCTGGTGGAAGACAAGTGGGGCGAGCCGGTGGATCCGCACAAGCTCGAAGACGCGCTGAAAAAGCACAAGGACGCCAAGCTGGTCGCGTTCGTGCACGCCGAAACCTCGACCGGCTGCCAGTCCGACGCCAAGGCGCTGGTGAAACTCGCGCACAAGCACGACGCCTTGACCATCGTGGACGCGGTGACTTCGCTGGCCGGAACGCCGGTGAAAGTGGACGAGTGGGAAATCGACGCCATCTACTCCGCCAGCCAGAAATGCCTGTCGTGCACGCCGGGCCTCTCGCCGGTGTCGTTCTCCGAGCGCGTGGTCGAGCGCGTGAAAAAGCGCAAAGACAGGATCCGCAGCTGGTTCATGGACATGAACCTGCTGCTCGGTTACTGGGGCGCGAGCACGCGCACCTACCATCACACGGCGCCGACCAATTCCCTGTTCGCGCTGCACGAGGCGCTGCTGCTGATCCGCGAGGAAGGGCTGCATAATTCCTGGGCGCGCCATCATCGCCACCACCTCGCGCTCAAAGCGGGCCTGGAAGCGATGGGACTGACCTTCCTGGTCGAAGAAAAATACCAGTTGCCGCAAATGAACGCGGTGCGCTGCCCCGAGGGCGTGGATGAGGCGAAAGTACGGCGCACGCTGCTCACGGAGTTCAGCCTGGAGATCGGCGCGGGCCTCGGGCCGCTTGCCGGCAAGATCTGGCGCTTCGGGCTGATGGGCTATAGCTGCCGGCCCGACAACGTGATGCTGTGCCTCTCGGCGCTCGGTTCGGTATTGCAGGATGCCGGGCTGCCCGTGCATGTGGGCGACGCCGAAGCGGCGGCACATGGCGCCTACGCGCAGATGCACGCCACCGACGCACAGCGCAAAAAACGCGCTGCGTAATGAAGGGAGCAGGGCAGCATTTCCCCTGCCCCCTTTTCATGACGACCTACTTTTGCGCCAGGTCGAAGCGATCGAGGTTCATCACCTTGGTCCACGCGGCCACGAAATCCTGCACGAACTTCACCTTCGCGTCTGCACTGGCATAAACCTCGGCGAGCGCCCGCAGCTGCGAGCTGGAGCCGAAGACCAAGTCGACGCGCGTGCCGGTCCACTTGACCTTGCCCGTGCTGCGGTCGCGCCCTTCGAACACGTCCTTCGCGCCCGACGCCGGCTTCCACTCCGTGCGCATGTCGAGCAGGTTAATGAAGAAGTCGTTGGAGAGCGCCTCGGGCTTGACAGTGAAGACGCCGTGCTTGGTGCCGCCGACGTTGGTTCCCAGCATGCGCATGCCGCCGACGAGGACCGTCATCTCGGGCGCCGTGAGCGTCAAAAGCTGCGCCTTGTCGATGAGCATGGCCTCGGCGGAGACCGTGTACTTGCCGTTCAGATAGTTGCGGAAGCCGTCGGCGATCGGCTCGAGCACGGCGAACGCCTCGACGTCCGTCTGCGCCTGCGAGGCATCCGTGCGGCCAGGCTTGAACGGCACTTTCACGCTGACGCCGGCCTTTTTCGCGGCCTGCTCGACGCCCGCGCTGCCCGCGAGCACGATCAGATCGGCGAGCGACACCTTCTTGCCGCCCGTGGCTTTCTTGTTGAAGTCGGCCTGAATGCCCTCGAGTGTCCTCAGCACTTTGGCGAGCTGCGCAGGCTGGTTCGCCGCCCAGTCCTTCTGCGGAGCGAGCCGGAGGCGCGCGCCGTTGGCGCCGCCGCGCATGTCGGAGCCGCGGAAAGTGGACGCCGAGGCCCAGGCCGTCGACGCGAGCTGCGCCACTGACAGCTTTGAGGCGAGGATCTTCTTCTTGAGGTCGGCAATCTCCTTCTCGCCGATCAGCTTGTGACCGGCCGCGGGAATCGGGTCCTGCCAGATCAGCTCTTCCTTCGGCACTTCCGGTCCCAGGTAGCGGGCGCGCGGTCCCATGTCGCGGTGCGTCAGCTTGAACCAGGCGCGCGCGAAGGCATCAGCGAAGGCCTGCGGGTCATCGAGGAACCTGCGCGAAATCTTCCCGAATTCCGGATCGAAGCGCATCGTCAGGTCGGTGGTCAGCATGGTCGGCTTGTGCTTCTTCTTCGGGTCGTGCGCGTCGGGAATGATCTCCGGCGCGTTCTTGGCCACCCATTGCTTGGCGCCGGCCGGCGACTTGGTCAGCTCCCATTCGTACTTGAACAGGTTCTCGAGGAAGTTGTTGCTCCACAGCGCCGGCGTCTTGGTCCAGGTTACTTCGATGCCGCTGGATATCGTGTCGCCGCCGTGCCCCGTGCCGTAGTCGCTCATCCAGCCCAGGCCCTGCGCTTCAAGCGCCGCGCCTTCGGGCTCGGGGCCCTTGTGCGATTCCGGGGCGGCGCCGTGGGTCTTGCCGAAGGTATGGCCGCCGGCGATCAGGGCGACGGTCTCCTCGTCGTTCATCGCCATGCGGCCGAACGTGGCACGGATGTCTTTGGCGGCGGCCATGTAGTCGCCGCTGGCGTCAGGGCCTTCGGGGTTGACGTAGATCAGGCCCATATGGGTGGCGCCGAACGGCACATCGAGGTCCCGCTCGCCGCTGAAGCGCTTGTCGACACCCAGCCACGCGATCTCGTTGCCCCAGTTCACGTCCTCGTCCGGCTCCCACACGTCCGGGCGGCCGCCGCCGAAGCCGAAAGTCCTGAAGCCCATCGATTCCAGCGCCACGTTGCCGGCCAGGATGAGCAGGTCGGCCCAGGAAATCTTCCGGCCGTACTTCTGCTTGATCGGCCACAGCAGGCGGCGCGACTTGTCGATATTGACGTTGTCTGGCCAGCTGTTGAGCGGAGCGAAGCGCTGCTGGCCCCGGCCGCCGCCGCCGCGGCCGTCCTGGATGCGATAGGTGCCGGCGGCGTGCCAGGCCATGCGGATGAATTGCGGCCCGTAGTGGCCGAAGTCCGCCGGCCACCACTGCTGCGAGTCGGTCATCAGCTTGACCAGATCCTTCTTCAGCGCCTTGTAGTCGAGGCTCTTGAATTCCTTCGCATAGTCAAAGCCCTTGCCCATCGGGTCGGACTTCGAGGAATGCTGGTGCAGCAGTTCCAGCCGCAGCTGGTTCGGCCACCAGTCGCGGTTCGTCCTGCCGACGCCCGCGGTGTGGTTGAACGGGCATTTGCCCGAAGTATCGTCTTTCACCTTCATGTCCATGGGTCCCTCCGATCGTGGAGAAGCAGCGTCAGTTTTATGCCGGTTGGGCGCATTTGTGAAATCGATTGTTTGTATGTGACCGATAGCACCGAGCTATTCTGTCTCAGCCCTAAGAAAAGGGAGTCAGAGCAACATATCCTCGGCCCCCTCAAAGTGGTCCTAATTTGCGAGGAAACGTTGCTCTGACCCCCTTTCCTAGTTTTCTTCCGCGAGAACTACAAACAGGCTAGCGGCGCGCCGCGGCCAGCGTTTCGGCGAGCGCGTGAAACAGGTCCGCCGACGCATCGATCTCGTCGCGGTTGATCGAGACGCTCTCCACGTTGACCCCGAGCGGAATCTCGCTGGCGTAAGTATGGTCGAGGATGCGGCGCAGGTTGTCGCGGCAGATCTCGATGGATTTCGCGAGCGGCTGCGCCGCGCCAAGGATGGCCTGCGCGGTCTGCGCCGGGATGCGCACGCCGAGCCAGTTGAGGAAGGCCATGGTTTTTTCGCGGCCCACCGGCGAAAAGGTCAGCACGATGCGCCGCGGCGGCACGCCCGCGCCGCGGCAATCGCGCAGGTAGTCGCGCAGCAGGCGCTCGGTGGCGTGTGCCGAGTAGACGGTCTGTGAAATGAAGTAGCCGCAGCCTTCGATGCTTTTGGCGAGCAGCCGCGCCGATTCGCTGCGCTGCGCGCCGTGCCGCTCGGCGATGACGACGCCGCCTAGGGTGAAACTCGCCGGGTGCGCGGCGGCAAGGCGGATCGCCTTCGAGAGCGCGAGCGGATAGCGCACGCCCGAAGTCGGCCGGCCGACGATGGAGAGGATCTTCACCCCGTGCGCGCCTGCCGCATCACCGAGCCAGGACTGCCAGGCCGCCTCGTCCAGATCGCCGACGCATTTGTAAGTGATCGCGGATTTGCCGGTGCGAGCGGCGAGCAGTTTCGAATAGCCGCGCGGGTCGACCGTGCCGGTGAAGGCGAACGGACGCGGCACCGCCGTGCGGCTGGCTTCATCCTGGATGTCGTAGACGACGACGCCATCGAGCGGCAGCGCGGCGAGCCGCCCGGCAAGTTTGTCGGCCGCGGCATGCACCGCGTCCTCCGCGGTGCCGGCACGCGGCGGCGTGGTGCCGTACAGCAGCACCGCGCGCGCGGGGTCGAGCAGTTTGTCGCCGAGGCTAATAGCGGTACTGGTCCGATTTGTAGGGGCCCTGCTTCGGCACGCCGATGTACTTCGCCTGCTGCTCGCTCAACTCGGTCAGCGTGGCATTGAGTTTCCTCAGCTGCAGCCGCGCCACTTTCTCGTCCAGATGCTTGGGCAGGGTGTAGACGCCAACGGGGTACTTGGCCGCATTGCCGTACAACTCGATCTGCGCAATGGTCTGGTTGGCGAAGGAAGAGCTCATCACATAGGACGGATGCCCGGTGCCGCAGCCAAGATTCACTAGGCGCCCCTTGGCGAGCAGGATGATCCGCTTGCCGTCTGGAAAGATGACGTGGTCCACCTGCGGCTTGATCTCCTCGCAGCGGTACTTGGACAATGCGGCGACCTCGATCTCGTTGTCGAAGTGGCCGATGTTGCAGACGATGGCTTGGTCCTTCATCTTCTTCATGTGCTGGTGCGTGATCACGTGATAGTTGCCGGTCGCAGTGACGAAGATGTCGGCCTTGTCCGCGGCATAGTCCATGGTCACCACCCGGTAGCCTTCCATCGCCGCTTGCAAGGCGCAGATCGGGTCGATCTCGGTCACCCAGACCTGCGCCGAAAGCGCGCGCAGCGCCTGCGCCGAACCCTTGCCGACGTCGCCGTAGCCGGCCACCAGCGCCACCTTGCCCGCCACCATCACGTCGGTGGCGCGCTTGATGCCGTCCACCAGCGATTCACGGCAGCCGTAGAGGTTGTCGAACTTGGATTTGGTCACCGAGTCGTTGACGTTGATGGCGGGAAAGAGCAGGCGCTTTTGCTTCGCCATTTCGTACAGCCGGTGCACGCCGGTGGTGGTTTCTTCCGTCACGCCCTTGATCTCCTTGCCGACCTTGGTATACCAGCCGGGGTGCGACGCAAGGCGCTTCTTTATGGAAGAAAAAAGGGCGGTTTCCTCTTCGCTGGAGGGTTTCGCGAGGACCGACCGATCCTTCTCCGCTTTCTGGCCAAGATGCACCAGCAGAGTCGCGTCGCCGCCGTCGTCGAGGATCATGTTGGGGCCGCGCGCGCCGAATTCGAAAATGCGGTGGCTGTACTCCCAGTAATCATCGAGCGACTCGCCCTTGTAGGCGAACACCGGCGTGCCGCCGGCGGCAATCGCCGCCGCCGCGTGGTCCTGGGTCGAGAAGATATTGCACGAGGCCCAGCGCACTTCGGCGCCGAGCGCCTGCAGCGTCTCGATCAGCACCGCGGTCTGGATGGTCATGTGCAGCGAGCCGGCGACGCGCGCGCCCTTGAGCGGCTGCTTGGCCGCGTACTCCTCGCGGATCGCCATCAGCGCCGGCATCTCGGATTCGGCGATGGCGATTTCGCGCCGGCCCCAGTCGGCGAGCGATAGGTCGGCGACCTTGAAGTCGGTGAATTTGCTGCTGCGTGCGGCTGCCTTCATTTGCAATCTCCCAAAAAAGAAAAAGCGCCCGCACCGTTTCCGGTGCGAGCGCCGTTGTCTAAGCTGAGCCTGATCCCCTGACGACGGGAACGCAACGCTCCTCAGCAGGGGGCATTATACCCTCACCCCGGGGGCCGGTTTCGGTGCCGCGGCTCCGGCTGCGCTAGACTCGCGATTGGCTCATCGCGGAAATCCGGGCGACCCATGAACATCTGGCTGCAGGGGGCATTGATCGGCGTCGGCCTGGGGGCGGCGCTCATCATTTTCGAGTACCTGGCAATTCAGCGCGAGATCGCGGAACGCTCGAAGAAGTTGGCGCGCAAGGTCGACTGGGACTCCAACCAGCGCAGCCGCATGCGCGGCATGATCAGCTTCGGCGCGGTCCTGCCGGTCGGCTTTGCGGTAGGGGCCTGGCTGATTTTCGGCTAGGCCGCCTGTCGTGAAGCAACCGGCCTCAGGCGGCCTGTTTTAGCAGCAAGGCCCTGTCTGTCGCTTCCCAGGTGAACTCGGGCTCATCGCGCCCGAAGTGGCCGTAGGCCGCGGTCTTTTCGTAGATCGGGCGCAGCAGGTCGAGCATCTGCACGATGCCCTTCGGCCTAAGGTCGAAATGCTGCAGTACCAGCTGCGACAGCTTTTCGTCGGATAGCTTGCCGGTGCCCTGCGTCGTCACCATGACGCTGGTGGGTTGCGCCACGCCGATCGCGTAGGAAAGCTGCACCAGGCATTTCGCCGCCAGCCCGGCGGCAACGATGTTCTTCGCCACGTAGCGCGCGGCGTAGGCCGCCGAGCGGTCCACCTTGGAAGGGTCCTTGCCCGAGAACGCGCCGCCGCCATGCGGCGCCGAACCACCATACGTGTCGACGATGATCTTGCGCCCGGTCAGGCCGCAGTCGCCCTTCGGCCCGCCGATCTCGAAACTGCCGGTCGGATTGACCAGGTACTTGATCTTGCCCTTGACCATATTCCTGGGCAGCACCGGCTTGATCACCTGCTCGATCACCGCTTCTTCGATCTGCTTGTGGGTCATGCCGGGCGCATGCTGGGTGGAGAGCACCACCGTCTCGATCGACTCGGGCCGCCCATTGAGATAGCGGATCGTCACCTGGGATTTGGCATCGGGCCGCAGCCAGGCAAGGCGCCCGTCTCGCCTGACCTCGGACTGGCGCTCGACCAGCCGGTGCGACAGATAGATCGGCAGCGGCATCAGCCCCGGCGTCTCGTCGCAGGCGTAGCCGAACATCAGGCCCTGGTCGCCCGCGCCCTGGTCCAGGTCGAGGCCTTTGCCTTCGTCGACGCCCTGCGCGATGTCCTTTGACTGCTCGCCGTAGGCGACGATCACGGTGCAGGTGTGCGTGTCGAAGCCGATTTTCGGATCGTTGTAGCCGATGCGATTGATGGTGGCGCGCGCTACTTGATCGTAGTTGACGCGCGCGCCGGTGGTGACCTCGCCCGCCAACACCACCAGATTGTCCTTGACCAGCGTCTCGGCCGCGACGCGCGAGGTCTTGTCCTGCTTTAGAATCGCGTCGAGCACCGCGTCGGAGATCTGGTCCGCGACTTTGTCCGGATGGCCCTCGGAAACCGACTCGGAAGTAAAAAGAAAATCGCTCATGTGATGGTGTCAAAAAACGGGGCTGCAAGGATACCAGATGCCGCGCTTCCTGATGAGCCTCGCGGCGCGCGTTCCGCTCGCGCTGGTGCACGTGCTGGGCGCGCTGCTCGGCTGGGCGATGTATGGGCTGTCGCCCACCTACCGGCGCCACCTGCGCGACAACCTGGAGGCCGCCGGCTACCGCGACGGAGCGACCCGCCGCGCCGCGATTGCCGGCGCGGGCCGGCTGCTGGCCGAACTGCCGGCGGTGTGGCTGCGGCCGCGCGCCGGGGTCGCCGCGCTGGTGCGCCGCGTCGACGGCCGTGAGTTGGTCGACGCCGCGCGCGCAGCCGGCAAGGGGATCGTTTTCCTCACGCCGCACCTGGGCTGTTTCGAAATCACCGCCAAGATTGCCGCCGAGGAATTCCCGATCACGGTGCTGTACCGCGCACCCAAGTTCGCCTGGCTGCAGCCATTGATCGAAGAGGGCCGCGGCCAGGACAATGTGCGTCTTGCGCGCGCAGACCTTAGCGGCGTGCGCGAGTTGCTGGCGGCGCTGCTGCGCAAGGAGGCGGTGGGCGTGCTCCCCGACCAGGTGCCCGGCGAGGGCGAGGGCGAATGGGTCGATTTTTTCGGCCGGCCGGCCTACACCATGACGCTGGGCGCCAAGCTCGCGGCGCGGCCCGGCAGCACCTGCCTGCTTGCCTACGGCGAGCGGCTCGCCTGGGGCGCGGGATATGTGCTGCATGTGCGGCCGCTGCCCGAGGCCGAGCCGGGAGAAAGCGGCCCGCGCCGGCTCAATCGCGCGCTCGAAGCGCTGATTCGCGAATGCCCCGCGCAATACCTGTGGGGCTACAACCGCTACAAGCGCCCGCGCGGCGCGCCGGGGTCGGGGTGAGCCGGATCCTGTTCGGCCTGCTGTGGCTGGTTCGGTTTCTGCCCTATCCGGTCATCGCCACGATCGGCAATGCGGCGGGCGCGATGGCATTCTGGCTGATTGCGGAACGCCGGCGCGTCACCCGCGTGAATCTCGCCAAATGCTTTCCGGAGATGCCGGGTGCGCAGCGAGAAGCGCTGGCAAGGGCGCATTTCCGCGCTTTCTGCCGCAGTTTCGTCGACCGCGCCCTGCTCTGGTGGGCGCCGCGCGCGCGCATCGAGCAATTGGTGCACATCGAGGGGCTCGAGCACTTGCGCGCGGCGATGGCAACGGCCGGCGGCGCGCCGGTGATCCTGTTCGCGCCGCACTTCGTCGGGCTCGATGCGGGGCTTACGCGCCTCACCTGCGAAGTGGATCTGGTCGTGATGTATGCCAACCAGAAGGACCCGAAGTTCGGCGAGCTTCTAAAGCTGGGCCGCAGCCGTTTCGGCGCGCAGCGCCTGGTGGCGCGCCAGGAGGGAATCCGGGTCACGCTCTCCGCGATGCGCGCCGGGCGGCCGTTCTACTACCTGCCGGATCAGGACTACGGGCCGCGCGACACCATCTTCGTCCCCTTCTTCGGCGTGCCGGCGGCGACCACGCCGGGGCTGTCGCGCATCGCCCAGGTCGCCGGCGCACTCGTGCTGCCCTGCGTGACCACGCTGCTGCCCGGCAGCGCAGGGTACCGGTTGCGCATCGAGCCGCCGTGGGACAATTTCCCCAGCGCGGATGTGCCCGCCGACACGCGCCGCATGAACCAGTACATCGAAGCGCGGGCGCTGGAGATGCCGGCGCAGTATTTCTGGATGCACAAGCGCTTCAAGACCCGCCCCGCGGGCGAAGCGCGGTTCTACTGAGACCATGAAAACCATTCGCATCGCGGTCATCGGCGCCGGCCACATGGGGCGCTACCACGCCGCCAAGTTCGCAGCCTGCGAGGGTGCTGCGCTCGCGGCGGTCGTGGATCGCGATGCCGCGCTCGCCGGTGCGATTGCGCGCGAGCTGGGCTGCGAGGCACAGTCGGACTATCGCGGGCTGATTGGACGCATCGACGCGGCCGTCATCGCCACTCCGACTGCGCAGCACCACGAAATCGCGCGCGCTTGCCTCGAGGCGGGGGTGCACGTGCTGATCGAAAAGCCGGTGACGCAGACCATTGCACAGGCCGATGCGCTGATCGCCCTGGCGGCGCAGCGGGGGCTGGTGCTGCAGGTCGGCCACGTCGAGCGGCACAATGTCGCCTATCGTTCGCTGGCCGCGCGCATGGACCGGGCGCTGTTCATCGATGCCGAACGCCTGTCCGGTTTCAAGCAGCGCGGCACCGACGTCGACGTAGTGCTCGACGTGATGATTCACGACATCGATCTGGCGCTGGGACTCGCGCGCAGCGAGGTGGTGGCGCTCAGCGCCAGCGGTTTTCGCGTGCTCACGCAGGACATCGACATCGCCAATGCGCGCATCGAGTTCGGCAACGGCTGCGTGGCCAACCTGTCGGCCAGCCGAGTCAGCCAGGCGCCGGTGCGCAAGCTGCGCGTCTTTCAGCCGGGCCTGTATGTGTCGGCCGACCTGCAGGCCGGGCGGCTGCGCTACGTCCGCCAGGCGGACGGCGCGATTCAGGAAACAGATGAAGTCCACGAGCCGGGCGATGCGCTCGCCGCGCAGGCGCGCGGCTTTGTCGCGGCGGTCGGCGCAGGCGCGCCGGTGCCGGTGAGCGGCGCCGACGGCAGGCAGGCGCTGGCGCTCGCCTTGCAGGTCGGAGAACTGGTGAAACAGCGGCTGCAGCGGCACGCCGAAGCAGGATGACCTCACCCGAGCGCATCCCGATCGCGGATCCGGCCGCCGAGTACCGGGAACTCGCCGGGGAGATCGACGAAGCGGTGCGCCGCGTGCTCGCCTCGGGGCGTTACATCCTCGGCCCGGAGGGCGCGGCGCTCGAAAGCGAGATTGCAGCCTACATCGGCGCGGCGCACGCGGTGGGCGTCAATTCGGGCACCGACGCGCTGCATTTCCCGTTGCGCGTGGCCGGCATCGGCGCCGGCGACGAAGTGGTGATGCCGTCGTTCACTTTCGTCGCCACCGCGGAAGCCGTCTCCTATGTAGGCGCGCGGCCGGTGTTCGCCGACATCGATGCCGAAAGCTACTGCCTGGATCCGCGCGCCCTGGAGAAGTGCCTCACGCCGCGCACGCGCGCAGTCATCGTGGTTCATCTTTACGGCCGCTGTGCGGCGATCGCGGAGATCGCGGCGCTGTGTCGCGACAAAAAGCTGGTGCTGATCGAAGACTGTGCGCAGTCCCTTGGCGCCGATTACGACGGCAGGCGCGCGGGAAGCTGGGGCGACTTTGGCTGTTTCTCCTTCTATCCGACCAAGAACCTCGCCGCCGCAGGCGACGCGGGTATGATCACCGCGCGTGCGGCGCGCCACGCCGAGCAGCTGCGCATGCTGCGCCACCACGGCAGCCGCCAGGCCTACCTGCATGAAGTGCTCGGCTATAACAGCCGGCTGGATGAGCTGCAGGCCGCGATCCTGCGCGTCAAGCTGCGCCAACTCGAGCGCTTCAACGCGGCGCGAGCAGAAGTGTTCCGCCTTTACCGGCAGTTATTGAAAGACCTGCCTTTGATCCTTCCCACCGAAAGCGGGAGGGGCAAGCATGTGTGGCATCAGTTCACGGTACGCAGCGCAAAGCGCGACGCGCTGCGTGCAGCGCTGGAGCAGGCGGGGATCGCCTCGATGATCTATTACCCGGTGCCGCTGCACCGGCAGCCGCTCTATGCGCCGGACAACGCGGGGCGGGAATTTCCGGCGACCGATGCCGCCGCCGGCACGGTGCTGTCGCTGCCGATCTACCCCCACCTCGGCGAAGCGCGCGTGAAGCGGATCTGCGCCGCGGTGCGTGCGTGCGCCTGACCTTCACCAAGATGGAAGGGGCGGGCAACGATTTTCTGGTGTTCGACGGCACGCAGGGGAAATTCGATCTGACGCAGGAACAGATCCGAAAGCTCGCTGACCGCAATTACGGCGTCGGCTGCGACCAGGTCCTGGTGGTCGACAAGCCCGTACGGCCGGGCACGGATTTCCGCTACCGCATCTTCAACGCCGACGGCGGCGAAGTGGAGCAGTGCGGCAACGGCGCGCGCTGCTTCGTGAAATTCGTGCACGCCAAGGGGCTCACCGCGAAGCACGAGATCCGCGTCGAAACGCGCGGCGGCGTCATCGTGCCCCGGCTGGAGGACGACGGCGAAGTCAGCGTCGACATGGGGCCGCCTTCGATCGAGAACATGAACGAGGAACTGCAGGTGGGTGGCGCGACGCTCCGCCTTGCGGTCCTGTCCATGGGTAATCCCCACGCCGTACAGGTGGTGGCTGACCTCGGGCGTGCGCCGGTGCGGACCCAGGGTCCGCTGCTCGAGCGGCACGCGCGCTTTCCGGACCGGGTCAATGCCGGCTATCTGCAGGTGCACGACCGCCACCGCATCGGCCTGCGCGTCTGGGAGCGGGGTGCCGGCGAGACGTTCGCCTGCGGCACCGGCGCCTGCGCGGCCGCCGTTGCGGGCATCGTTCGCGGCTTGCTCGAATCGCCGGTGACGGTCGAGGCCCGCGGCGGCACATTGACCGTGTCTTGGGCGGGCGGCGACAATGCGGTCTGGATGAAGGGCCCCGCCCGAAGCGTGTTCGAAGGCGAGATCGAACTATAAAAGGCCATCATGAACCCAAACGACGTCGCGCAGTTCCTGCGCAGCAATCCGAACTTCTTCGACCAGAACCCGCAGCTGCTCGAATCTATCTACGTGCCGCATCCGCACGGCGGGCGCGCGATTCCGCTCACCGAGCGCCAGATCGTCAGCCTGCGCGAGAAGGTGCGCCTGCTGGAAGGCAAGCTGGGCGAGTTCGTGCGCTTTGGCGAGGACAACGACGCGATCGGCGAAAAGGTGCACCGCCTGTCGCTTGCGCTGCTGGGAGCGAAGGACTTCGCGGCGACCGCGCACGCCCTCTACTTCCATCTGCGCGAGGACTTCACGGTGCCGCACATCGCGCTGCGCGTCTGGGGAAAATCCTTGCTGGACGGCACGCTCGAGGGCTCGCCGGTCGCGACCGAACTGCGCGACCTGGCCGAGACCATGGGGGCGCCGCAGTGCGGCCCGGCCGCCGGCAACCCGTTCCTGCCCTGGTTTCGCGAGGCGCAGGAGCACATCCGCTCGGTGGCGCTGGTGCCGCTGGGGCAGACGCGCACCATCGGGCTGCTGGCGCTGGGCAGCGAAGACCCGCAGCGGTTCTTCGCCGAAATGGGCACGCTCTACCTGCGCCGCATCGGCGAACTCACCGCGGGCGCGCTTGCGGCGCGCACCTGAAGGATGCGGTGAACGACCCCGACCTGGGTAAGGCCTGGCTCGAGACGCTCGAACACCAGCGGCGCCTTTCCTGCCATACGCTCGCAAACTACTCGCGCGCGGTCGGGTTGCTGTTCAAGCTGAAGGAAGACGCGGCGCTGCGCGACCTCGAAGCGGCGCAGATCCGGCGCTTCGTCGCGCGGCTGCACGCCGCCGGGCTCTCGGGCAGGACGCTCGCGCTGACCCTGTCGGCCTGGCGCGGCCTGTACCACTGGCTCGCGCGTCATCGCGGCTTTCCGGCCAACCCGGTGCAGGGCGTGCGCGCGCCGAAATCGCCGCGCCACTTGCCGAAGGCGCTATCGGTGGAGCAGGTGCAGCAGCTGCTGGAAGCGCCGGCGCCGGATGTACCCGCGGCCGTGCGCGACCGCGCCATGTTCGAGTTGCTCTACTCTTCCGGCCTGCGCCTGGGGGAACTGGTCGGCCTGGACGCGGACGACGGAAGGCTGGATCTCAAACAGGCTGAAGTCACCGTCACCGGCAAAGGCTCGAAGACGCGCACCGTGCCGGTCGGCAGCCGGGCGCGCGAGGCATTGCGCGACTGGCTCAGCACGCGCGCCCAGCTGGCCGCGCCCGAGGAACGCGCGCTGTTCGTCGGTACGCGCGGCCGGCGCATCACGCCCGGCATGGTGCAGGCGCGCCTGCGTGCCTGGGCGAAGCGCCAGGGGCTCGGCGCGACGGTGCACCCGCACATGCTGCGCCATTCCTTCGCCAGCCACGTGCTGCAATCTTCGCAGGACCTGCGCGCGGTGCAGGAGATGCTCGGCCACGCCAGCATCTCGACCACGCAGGTTTACACCCACCTGGATTTCCAGGCGCTCGCCAAGGTCTACGACACGGCGCATCCGCGCGCGCGGCGCAAATGAAATCGCTGCACCTCAAGGCCGGGCGCGACAAGTCGCTGAAGCGCCGCCACCCGTGGATTTTTTCCGGCGCGCTCGAACGCGTGGACGGCGAGCCCGCGGCCGGCGAGACGGTGCTGGTCAAATCCGCCGCAGGCCAGCCGGTCGCCGTTGCCGCCTACAGCCCGTCGTCGCAGATCCGCGCGAGGGTCTGGAGTTTCGATAGTTCCGACGTTGTCGACGAACAGTTCTTCAGCGCGAAAATACGCCAGGCGGTTGCGCTGCGTGCCGCGCTGCCCGCGTTTCACCACACCAACGCGCTGCGGCTGGTGCACGGTGAATCCGACAGCCTGCCCGGCGTGGTGGTCGACCGCTATGCCGACGTGCTGGTGGCGCAATTCCTGTCGGCGGGCGCCGAGCAATGGCGCGAGGTGATTCTCGATGCGCTCGCCAGCGAGACCGGCTGCGAAGCCATCTACGAGCGCTCGGACGCGGAAGTGCGCACGCTCGAAGGCCTGGCGCCGCGCGCCGGCTTCGCGCGCGGCAACCGGGAAGCGAAGCGCTGCCCGATCGTCGAGCACGGGCTGCATTTCCGCGTCGACGTGGAGGCGGGGCAGAAGACCGGCTTTTTCCTCGACCAGCGCGAGAACCGGCGGCGCGTGCGGCTGCTCAGCGCCGGTCGCGAGGTGCTGGACGCGTTTTGCTACACCGGCGGCTTCGCGGTCGCGGCGCTCGCCGGCGATGCGAAGCGGGTCACCGCGGTGGAGAGTTCCGCGGCAGCGCTGGAAGTCGCGAAGGAGAACCTTGCGGCGAACACGCTCGACGCGAGCCGCGTGGCGTTCGAGCAGGCCGACGTGTTCGCCTACCAGCGCCTGCTGCGCGACCGCGGCCAGAGCTTCGACCTGGTGATCCTCGACCCGCCCAAGTTCGCGCCCACCGCAGCGCAGGTGAAAAACGCGGCACGCGCCTACAAGGACATCAACCTGATGGCGCTCAAGCTGCTCAAGCCCGGCGGCTTGCTGGCGACCTTTTCCTGCTCCGGCGGCGTGTCGGCAGAACTGTTCCAGTCGATCGTCGCCGGGGCCGCCGCCGATGCCGGTGCCGACGCGAAGATCATCGAGCGCTTCGGTGCCGCGGCCGACCATCCGGTGGCGCTCAGCTTTCCCGAAGGCGACTATCTGAAAGGCCTGCTGGTCCTGAAAGGGTAGAATCGCAGCCCTCGCATTGCTAGGCCAATTCAGGATCAGCTCATGGAACAGAACCAGATGGTGCCGGTAACCATCCTGACCGGGTTTCTCGGCGCGGGCAAAACCACGCTGCTCAACCGCATCCTCAAGGAAGACCACGGCAACAAGATCGCGGTGATCGAGAACGAGTTCGGCGAGGTCGGCGTCGACAGCGAGATCATCGAAAAGAGCGAAGAGCAGATCGTCGAGATGAACAACGGCTGCATCTGCTGCACGGTGCGCGGCGACCTGATCAAGATCCTCGGCACTCTCAAGGACAAGCGCAGCCAGGGCGCGCTCAAGTTCGACCGCGTGATCATCGAGACCACCGGCATGGCCGACCCGGGGCCGGTGGCGCAGACTTTCTTCACCGACGAGGACATCGGCGGCTACTACCTGCTCGATTCGATCCTGACCGTGGTCGACGCCAAGCACGCGCCGGCCCAGCTCGATGAATTCCGCGAAGCCCAGGAGCAGGTGGGATTCGCGGATAGGATTTTGCTTTCGAAGTCCGACCTGGTATCTGAGAATGAAATAAAAACCCTGTCGGAGCGCATCCGGCGTATGAATCCCCGCGCGCAGGTGAAGAAGGTGCACTTCGGCAACGCGCCGATCGAGGAGATCCTCGACATCCGCGGCTTCAACCTGAACGCGATCCTCGAACTCGATCCGGAGTTTCTCGCCGATGCGCCGCACGACCACCACGACCAGGTCGAGTCCTTCGTGTTCCGCTCCGAAAAGCCCTTCAACGGCGACAAACTGGAGCAGTTCCTCTCGGGCATGATCCAGGTCTACGGGCCGGACTTGCTGCGCTACAAGGGTGTGCTGTGGATGAAGGGCAACGCGCGCCGCGTCGTTTTCCAGGGCGTGCACATGATGATGGGCGGCGACATGGGCAAGCCCTGGGGCAAAGACAAGAAGCAGTCAGTGATGGTGTTCATCGGCAAGAAGCTGCCGAAAGACCTGTTCCTCGCCGGGCTGGAACAATGCCTGGCATGAGGCGCGGGCGCAGCGCTTAGCGCGGCGGCGCGGCCGCCAGTTCCTTCTCGAAACAGGACCGGCAAAGGCAGCCCCGGCCGGCCACCGGCTCAAGCTTCGGCAGGCCTGCGCACCAGCAGGGCTGTGCGCCGCCCTGCATGCCGCAGTCGAACACCGCGCCACAGGCGGCGCAGCGCGCCTCAGCCGGGTTTTGCTGGCTGGTCATCGCGAGAAAGGCTTGGCACCGCCAGGCGCAGGAACTTGAACTGTGCATTCACGTTGCGGCAGCCGTTGCAGATCGCCAGGTGCAGGCGCAGCGCCACCCGCTCACCGAAGGCAAGTTTGCGGTCTTCGCCCTGCGACAGCAGGCGGGTCGTTTCCCTGCAGGAAAGCATCATTTGCGGAACCAGTTCGTTTCCAGGCACTGGCGCAGCGCCATGCGCGCGCGGTGCAGCATCACCCAACAGTGCGTCGGGGTGATTCCGATTTCCTTACAGATTTCTGCGGTCTCGAGATAGGGCCGCAGGCCTTCGATCTGGGCGCGGAAAGCGGCGGGCTGGGCGGGCAAAGGGCAGGTCAGGCAGGGGGCTTGAAACCGCGGCGCAAGGCCTCATCTTAATCACATCGATGCAATTTGGAGGCCAACATGGCAAACGTTACGCGTTTTGATCCGTTCAATGAACTGGTGGACGATTTTTTCAAGGGCTTTCTGGTGAGGCCGATGGGCTACGAGAGCGTGCCTGGCGCAGCGCTGCCGCGCGTCAAGGTGGACGTGACCGAGTCGAACGGCGCCTACCTGGTGACCGCCGACCTGCCCGGGGTGAAGAAGGAAGACATCCAGGTGGCAATCGACGGCGCGCAAGTGACGCTGTCCGCCGAAGTGAAGCGGGAAAAGGAAGTGGCCGACGGCGAGCGGGTGCTGCACACCGAGCGCGTGTTCGGGAAAATGTCGCGCAGTTTCGCGCTGCCGCAGGAGCTCGACGAGGCGAAGGCCGAGGCCAAGTTCCGTGACGGCGTGCTGGAACTGAAGCTGCCGAAGAAGGCTGCCGTCGCGCGCAAGGCGATCACCATCCAGTAAGTTTTTCTGTAGTATCGGGGGCGCCATGAACGCCCCCGACAACGACAGTTCGCTGTCTGCCGAAAAGGCCCGCATCCTCGCCGAGGCGCTGCCCTACATTCAGCGTTTCCACGGCAAGACCATCGTGGTCAAGTTCGGCGGCAACGCCATGAGCGACGCGGTGCTCAAGGCCGACTTCGCGCGCGACGTGGTGCTGCTGAAGCTGGTCGGCATGAACCCGGTGGTAGTGCACGGCGGCGGCCCGCAGATCGAGAGCGTGCTGGCGCGCCTGGGCAAGAAGGGCGAGTTCATCCAGGGAATGCGGGTTACCGATGCCGAGACCATGGACGTGGTCGAGATGGTGCTCGGCGGCCAGGTCAACAAGGAGGTGGTCGAGCTGATCAACCAGGCGGGCGGCAAGGCGGTCGGCCTGACCGGCCAGGATGGCGCCTTCATCCGCGCGAAGAAACTGGTGTTCGCGACGAAGGAAAACGGCAACGTCGATCTTGGCCAGGTGGGCGAAATCGAGGCCATCGACCCCGCGGTGATCTCCGCGCTCGAGCAGGCGGGCTTTATCCCGGTGGTAGCGCCGATCGGCACCGGCCAGGACGGCACCACCTACAACATCAACGCCGACCTGGTCGCCGGCAAGCTGGCCGAGATCCTGCGCGCCGAAAAGCTGATCGTGCTCACCAACACGCCCGGCGTGCTCGACAAGTCCGGCAAGCTGCTCACCGGCCTCACGCCGCGGCGCATCGACGACCTGGTCGCCAAGGGCGTGATCTCCGGCGGCATGCTGCCCAAGATCGGCTCGGTGCTGGATGCCGCGCGCGCCGGCGTGCGCTCCTGCCACATCATCGACGGCCGCGTGCCGCACGCATTGCTGCTGGAAGTGCTCACCGACGACGGCGTCGGCACCGTCATTCGCAGCAAGTAGTTCATGCGCATTCTTCGGGTACCGCCGTCGCGGCGGGTGTGGATCTTTGACCTCGACAACACGTTGCACGACGCGCGGCTGACCATCTTCCCGTCGATGCACGCGCAGATGAACGCCTACCTGATGCGCCGCTTCGGTCTGGACGAGGCGGGCGCGAACGGCATGCGCCGTTTTTTCTGGGAGCGCTACGGCACGACTTTGCGCGGCCTGGTGCGGCATCACGGCGAGGACCCGAGAAAATTCATCCGCGAGACGCACCAGTTCCCGGAGTTGGGAGCCATGGTGGTAGGCGACAACACGCTCGGTCACGCGCTGGCTCGCCTCGCCGGCCAGCGGTTGGTTTTCTCCAACGCGCCGCGCCACTACGTCGAGGAAGTGCTGCGCGCGCTCGGTGTGGCGCGCTGGTTCGACGCGGTCTATACCATTGAGAGCACGCGCTACCGGCCGAAACCGGCCCTACAGGGATTCCGGCTGCTGCTGCGGGCGCACAATCTGCAAACCTGGCGCTGCGCGCTGATCGACGACATGCCGGAGAATTTGCGCGCTGCGAAACGGCTCGGCATGTCCACCGTCTGGGTCAGCGGCGACGCGCGTCGTGCGTCGTTTGCCGACCTGCGCGTCAATTCCGTCACGGAATTGCCGCGACTGGTGTTCCGTCACGCGCATTGAACAGCCAAGCGACTGGCACTGGGCGTAGAATTTCGCCATGCCGCGTGTCAAAGGGGAACGGCGGCTCGAGATCCTGAAGGCGCTGGCGCAGATGCTCGAGCAGCCGAAGTGGGGAAAGATCACGACCGCAGCGCTGGCCGAGAAGCTGAGTGTCTCGGAAGCCGCGCTGTATCGCCACTTTGCATCCAAGGCCCAGATGTACGAAGGCCTGATCGAATTCATCGAAAGTTCGGTGTTCACGCTCGCCAACAAGATCGCCGAGGACGAAAGCGACGGGCGCAAGCAGGCGGTGAAGCTGGTCGAGATGCTGCTCGCCTTCGCCGAGAAGAATCCGGGCATGGTGCGCGTGATGACGGGCGACGCCCTGGTGGGCGAGCACGAACGGCTGCAGGCGAGAATGAACCAGTTTTTCGACCGTTTCGAGGCGACGCTGAAGCAGGCCCTGCGTGTCGCCGCCGACGGCGATGCCCCCGACCGCGCCGCTGTCATGCTGCGTTACGCGGTCGGCTGCCTGCACCAGTACGCGAAGTCCGGCTTTTCGAGAAAACCCGGCGAAAGCTATGCCGTGCAGCGGCGCTTCCTCGCCGCCTAGCGCAGAGGCGACGGCGCAACCAGGAGAGCGATGATGGACATCACCATCAAGTATTGCGGCGCTTGAAACTACTTGCCCCAGGCTGCCAGTTTGGCGGCCGCCATTTCAGAAAAAACCGGCGTGCAGGCGAAACTCGTCGTCGGTGTGCGCGGCGTGTTTGACGTGGTGGCCGACGGCGCGCTGATTTACTCGAAGCACCAGACCGGGCGTTTCCCGGAAGACGCGGAAATCCTCAAGGCGCTCGGCAAGTAACGCGCCGCACGCTACCCGCCCGAGCAGACTCGGCAGGCGGGATCCTTCTTCACTCGCACCGTGCGCCATTCGGATTGCTTGGCGTCGAGCAGCAACAAGCGCCCGCTCAGGGATGCGCCCGCCGCCATCAGCAGCTTCGCGGCTTCCATCGCCTGCAGCGCGCCGACCGCGCCGGTGAGCGGCGCGAACACGCCCATGCTCGAGCATTGCACTTCCTCGATATCACCATCCTCGGGGTACAGGCAGGCGTAGCAGGGTGCATCGGTCTGTCGCAGGTCGAAGACCGCCAGCTGCGCATCGAAGCGCAGCGCGGCGCCCGAGACGAGCGGTTTCTTCATCTGCACGCAGGCGCGGTTGAGCGCGTGGCGCGTGGCGAAGTTGTCCGAGCAGTCGAGCACGACGTCTGCGGCGCCGACCAGGGGTGGGAATTCTTTTCCCTGCAGTTTTTTCTCTAACGCAATAATTTCGACGTCGGGATTGAGCGCCTCAAGCGCGGTGCGCGCAGCCTCCACTTTGGCTGCGCCGATGCTGTCCGTGCGATAAAGGATCTGCCGCTGCAGGTTGGTGAGATCCACCTGGTCCGGGTCGGCGACGGTGAGCTTGCCGATGCCGCTGGCGGCAAGGTAAAGCGCGGCAGGGCAACCCAGGCCGCCGGCCCCGACGACGAGCGCGTGCGCGGCGCGCAGCCGCTGCTGGCCCTCGATCCCGACTTCAGCGAGCAGGATGTGGCGGCTGTAGCGGAGAAGCTGCTGGTCGTTCAGGCCGGAAGAATCGACCGAAGTCAGTTCGGCTTGGTGGCGGGCTTGGTCTGCGCCACCGAGGGCGCCAGGCCCTTCACCGGCTCGCCCTTGAGAAAGGCGAGCGCCTGCTGCAGCTGAAAATCTTCCTTCGAGCCAAGCTCGATCGGCTTGGGCGGCGTCGCCGGCGTCGCCGGCGCGGCGGACCGGGCGGGCTGCGCCTGCTTTTCCGCGTCCCTGTCCTGGCCGTTGCCGAGGTGGCGCTGCAGGTCGGCTTCGCGTACCCGCGCCTGCGGGGTCGCGCCGGGTTCCTCGACGATCAGATCCGGGGTGATGCCCTTGGCCTGAATCGAGCGCCCGCTCGGCGTGTAATAACGCGCCGTGGTCAGTTTGATCGCGGTGTTGTTGCCGAGCGGCATGATGGTCTGCACCGAGCCCTTGCCGAACGTCTGCGTGCCCATCAGGGTGGCGCGCTTGTGATCCTGCAGCGCACCGGCGACGATTTCCGAGGCCGAGGCCGAGCCGCCGTTCACCAGCACCACCATCGGCACCGTTTTCACCGCGGCGGGCAGGTTCTTCATCATGTCGTCCTTCAGCCCGCGCAGGTAATCCTCGTTGGTGGCGTAGAACTTCTTGCGCGCATCTTCGGTGCGCCCGTCGGTGGAAACCACCAGCACCTTGCTGGGCAGGAACGCCGCCGAAATCGCCACCGCGCCGTACAGCAGGCCGCCCGGGTCGTTGCGCAGGTCCAGCACCAGGCCCTTCACCGGTCCCTGCTTGAACAGGTTGCCGAGGTGGCGCGCCAGGTCGTCGGCGGATTTTTCCTGGAATTGCGAGATCCGCACCCAGGCGAAGCCCGGCTCGATGATCTTGGATTTGACGCTCTGCACCTGGATCTCGGCGCGCGTCAGCGTGACCACGATCGGCTGCGGCTCGCCCTTGCGCAGGATAGTGAGCGTGATCTGGGTACCGGACTTGCCGCGCATGCGCTTGACCGCGTCGTTCAGCGTCATGCCCTTGACCTGCGTGTCGTCCAGCTTGACGATCAGGTCGCCGGGCTTGACGCCGGCGCGGTAGGCGGGCGTGTCCTCGATCGGCGAGATGACCTTCACCAGGCCTTCTTCCATGCCGACCTCGATGCCCAGCCCGCCAAATTTTCCCTGCGTGCCGACCTGCAGTTCCTTGAACGATTCGGCGTCGAGATAGGCCGAATGCGGATCCAGGCCGGCGAGCATGCCGTTGATCGCCTCGGTGATCAGCTTTTTGTCGTCGACCGGCTCGACGTAATTCTGCTTGATCGCGCCGAACACCTCGGTGAAGGAGCGCAGCTCTTCGACCGGCAGCGGCGAGCGCGTCGCCAGCTGGCCGATCGCCTGGAAATTCAGGCTGACCAGGACGCCGGCGATGAGGCCGACGAAAACCAGACCGAAGCTCTTGATTCTGCCGCTCATTTAAGGTTTGCCCAGCGCAAGGGGTCGAAAGGCCTGCCCAGATGCCGCAATTCGAAGTATAGACCCGTTTCCTGGTTGCCCCCGCTCTGGCCGACCGTGGCGAGCGGTTCACCTAGCTTAACCGCATCGCCGGTTCGTTTTAGTAAAGATTCGTTATTGGCGTAGATCGACAGGTAGGCCTCGCCATGGTCGACGATCAGCAGGTTGCCGAACCCCCGCATCCAGTCGGCATACACCACCTGGCCGGGCGCGATCGCCCGTACCGGCTCGCCTTCGGGGGCGCGGATGAACACGCCGTTGGCCGAAGCCATGCCGGCCGCGCGCTGGGTGCCGAACGGTCCGGCCAGCACCCCGCGCACCGGCAGGCGCAGGCGCCCCTTGAGAGTGGAAAACGGGTCGGAAAGCTGCCGGCTTGCCTGCGCCGCGGCCGCCGCCTCGGGGACGCTGCTGACCCGTGCGTAGCCGGCGCCGGGGCGTGCCGCCAGCAGCTTGCCGATCTCCTCGATCACCCGCGCGAGGCGCGACTCGTCGGCGAGCAGAACCTGGATGCGTTTCTTCGCGCTGCGGATTTCGCCCGCGATTCGATCCAGCAGCTGCCGGCGCGTCCGGCGTTCGCCGAGCAGCTGCTCGCGGTCGGCGCGGCCGCGCGCCTCGATCGCGGCCAGCTCGCGCGCTTTGCCTTCGGACTCCGACTTCAGTCGCGAAAGTTCGGCCAGTCCGGCGCGCTGGGCCTGGATCATGCGCGCCGAATCCTGCGATACGTAAGTAAGGTAATGCAATCTGCGCGCCCCGTCGGCCAGGTCGACGCCCGACAGCGCGAGCCGCACGAAATCGGGCGCGCCGCCCGACAGGCTGGCCACGGCGCGCGCCGCAAGCAGCCGGCCGAGTGCTTCCTGCCGCGCCTCGAGCGAGCGCAGTTGCGCGCTGCTGCGCACGCCGAGCTCGGCGATCGCGCTGCGCGTCTCGCGCGCCGCCGCCTCGAGCCCGCGCAGCGCGCGGTTGGCATTGGAGATCGCGACCTCGGAACCGCGCAAGGCGTCGCGCGCCTCGCGCCGGTCGGCTTGCCGCTCCTCGAGTTCGCCGCGCAGCGCTTCGATGCGCGCGCGCAGCGCGGCGAGGTCCTCTTCGCGCGTAGCAGCGGCGCTCGCGACGGGCGCGTCCGGCGCCGCGGCGAGGGCCAGCAACAGCGCGGCGACCAGTATTCGGTTCAGGCTTTGGCTTTTCCCTGCGCGGCGACCGCGGCGACCCGTTGCGCTACTTCGGCCGGATCGCCAAGGTAGCGGTGGCCGAGCGGACGCAGGTGCTGGTCCAGTTCGTAGACCAGCGGCACACCGGTCGGCACGTTCAGGCCGATGATGTCGGCGTCCGACACGCCGTCAAGATGCTTGATCAGCGCACGCAGCGAGTTGCCGTGCGCGGCGACCAGCACGCGCTTGCCGGCGCGCACCGCCGGCGCGAGCGTGCTCTCCCAGTACGGAATGACCCGCGCCACGGTGTCCTTCAGACATTCGGATTTCGGCACCGGGATACCCTGGTAGCGCGGGTCGCGGCCTTCATAGCGCGCGTCGCCAGCATCGAGCGCGGGCGGCGGCGTGTCGTAGCTGCGGCGCCAGGCAAGCACCTGCGCCTCGCCGTATATGGCCGCGGTCTCGGCCTTGTTGAGGCCCTGCAGCGCGCCGTAGTGCCGTTCGTTGAGGCGCCAGTCCTTCTGCACTGGCAGCCAGAGCAAGTCGAGCTCCTCGAGCGCCAAGTGCAGCGTGCGGATCGCGCGCTTGAGCAGCGAAGTGCAGGCGAGGTCGAACGTCCAGCCCTCGGCCTTGAGCAGCCGACCCGCAGCGCGCGCTTCGGCCACGCCCTGCGCCGACAGGTCTACGTCGGTCCACCCGGTGAAACGGTTTTCGCGATTCCAGTCGGATTCGCCGTGCCGCAGCAGCACGAGCCTGTGCATGCACTGAATTATAATGCGGCGACGCTCACGAAAAACCCGCATGGAATTCATCAGCAAAAACATTTTCCTGGTCATGATCGCGCTGGTCTCGGGCGGCATGCTGGTCTGGCCGCTGCTGCGCAAGGGCACCGGCGGGCCGTGGGTCAACACGCTGGAAGCGACGCAGCTGATGAACCGCGAAAACGCGCTGGTGATCGATGTACGACCGGCGGCCGAGTTCGCCAAGGGCCACATCCTCGGCGCGAAGAACCTGCCGCTCGCCGAAATCGAGCAGCGCGCCGGCGAACTGGAAAAGCACAAGGCCAAGCCGGTGATCGTGCACTGCGGCGACGGCAACCGTTCGGGCGGCGGCGCGACGCTGCTGCGCAAGAGCGGTTTCGGCAACGTGGTGAATCTCTCGGGTGGTTTTGCCGCCTGGCAGCAGGCCGGCCTGCCGGTGGAAAAGAACTAGGCCGGGCGAGCGACGGAAGACCCGTGCCGCATGTACTCATGTACTGCACTGCCGCCTGCCCCTATTGCCAGTCCGCAGAGCGGTTGCTGGCGCGCAAAGGGGTGAGCGGGATCGAGCGGGTGCGCGTCGACCTGGAGCCGGCGCGGCGCGAGGAGATGGTGCAAAAAAGCGGCCAGCGCACGGTGCCGCAGATCTGGATCGGCACGCGGCACATCGGCGGCAGCGACGAACTGTACGACCTGGAGCATTCCGGGGAACTCGACCAACTACTCGCAAAGGCCACATGAGCGAACCAACGCAAGCCGCAGGGGCCGATCCGGCCGCCGCACCCCAACCGTTCTTCCAGATCGAAAAGCTCTACGTCAAGGACCTTTCGCTGGAGGTGCCGAACGCGCCGCAGGTGTTCATGCAGGCCGAAAGCCCGCAACTCGAGATCCAGGTGCGCAACGAGGCGAACCAGTTCGCCGAGGGCCTGTTCGAGGTCACCGTCGCAGTCACGGTGACGGCGCGCGCCGGCGAAAAGACGGTATTCCTCGTCGAAGCAGTGCAAGCCGGCATCTTTACCGCGCGCGGCATTCCGCAGGACGACCTCGAGCCGCTGCTCGCCATCGCCTGCCCGACCATCGTCTATCCCTATGCGCGCGAGACGGTGTCGGACCTGGTTACGCGCGCCGGTTTTCCGGCGGTGGTACTGCAGCCGGTGTCCTTCGAACAGATGTACCTGGAACGCCGGAAGCAAGCCGCCGGCGAGCCGCGCATCGAGGCGGCGCCATGAAGCGGGCGGCGCTGGCTTTGTTGCTGGCCGCGTCCAGCGCCCATGCCGCGGAGTTCGCGTCGGTGCAGGAAAATACCGCGGTGCTCTACGATGCGCCCTCGCGCGCGGCGACGGCGATGTTCGTGGTACAGCGCCATTACCCGCTCGAAATCATCGTCAACCTGGACGCGTGGGCGAAGGTGCGCGATCACACCGGCGCGCTGACCTGGATCGAGAAGAAAGCGCTTGCCGCCAAGCGCATGGTGCTGGTGACCGCGCCGGCAGCCGAAGCGCGCGTGCGTCCGGAAGACGGCGCACCGGTCGCGTTCAGCGCCGCCGAGAACGTGGCGCTCGAGCTGGTCGAAGTGGCGCCCAACGGCTGGCTGCGCGTGCGCCACGCCGACGGAGCGATCGGCTTCGTGCGCGCCGCGCAAGTCTGGGGCGACTGAGGAAATCGCGGTGGCTGCGCTCGCAGTGCTGGGCGCAGGCGCATGGGGTACGGCGCTCGCTGCCGTGCTTGCGCAACGCCATCAGCTCTGCCTTTGGGCACGCGACCGCGCGCAGGCCGAAACCATTGCGCGCGAGCGCCGCAACGCGCGTTACCTGCCCGAGGTCGCGTTGCCGGGCAGCCTGCGAATCGAATCCGATCTCGAGCGCGCGCTCGGCGGTGCGGAACTTGTGTTTGCCGCGACACCGGTCGCGGGGCTGCGCGAGCTGTTCGGCAAGCTGAGCGGCCGAACGGTTCCGCTGCTCTGGCTTTGCAAGGGCTTCGAGCAAAATAGCGCCGCGTTGCCGCACCAGATCGTCGCGGCCAGCGGATGGCGAGCGCCCTCGGGCGCGCTTTCGGGTCCCTCATTTGCGCTGGAAGTGGCGCGGGGTTTGCCCTGCGCGCTGACGCTCGCCTCGGCCGACGCCGCGTTTGCCGCCGCTACTGCGGCTCAGCTTCATGGCGGCAGGATGCGCGTCTATCACTCCGATGACGTGGTCGGCGTTGAGATCGGCGGCGCGGTGAAAAACGTGCTCGCCATCGCGGTCGGCATCTGCGACGGCCTGGGGCTTGGCCAGAACGCGCGTGCCGCGCTCCTCACGCGCGGCCTCGCCGAGCTCGCGCGCCTGGGCGTGGCGCTCGGCGGCCGGGCCGAAACCGCGATGGGGTTGACCGGCGCGGGCGACCTGATCCTTACCGCGACCGGCGACCTGTCGCGCAACCGGCGGGTCGGATTGGAGTTGGCGCGCGGGCGCGCGCTGGATGAGATTCTCCAAGCGCTGGGGCACGTGGCCGAGGGCGTGCGCACCGCCGCCGAAGTCGCCAAGCTCACGGCCGCCAGCGACGTCGAGATGCCGATCTGCGAAACCGTGGCCGAAGTTCTGGCCGGGCGGATCGAACCGCCGCAGGCGGTGGAGCGGCTGCTCGCGCGCGACCCTAGAGCCGAAGGGACTTGGTAGCGTCGTCGAGCGGGCCGGCTACTTGCCGGTCCAGCGCGGCGGCCGTTTTTCCAGGAACGCGCGCATGCCCTCCTTGAAATCGGCGCTGCCGTAGGTCGTGCCGATCAGGTCGTCGCCGTCGGGCAGCGGGCGCGATTCCTGGAGGCGGCGCACCGCTTCCTTGGTCACCCACAGCGTGATCGGCGCATGCGAAGCGATTTTTTCGGCCAATTCACGAACCCGCGCCTCGATCCGGTCGGCGGGAACGATCTCGTGCACGAAACCGGCGGCGAGCGCTTCGTCGGCCGGCAGCAGGCGCGCGGTGAAGATCAGCTCCTTCAGGCGCGAGGGGCCGAGCAGGTCCATGTAGCGCGCGTAGGCCTTCATCGACAGGCAATTGCCGAGCGTGCGGGCGATCGGGGCGCCAAAGCGTGCATCCGGTGTGGCGATGCGCAGGTCTGCGCCTGCGGCGATGCCAAAGCCCCCGCCGACCGCGTAGCCTTGGATCTGCGCGATCACCGGCTTTTTGACGCGCGCAATGCGGCCCGAGCGCTGATCGCCGTCGCGCTCATAGCGCAGCCCGTCCTCGGCGCCCTTGAATTCGGCGAACTGGCTGATGTCGGTGCCCGCGACGAAGGCCTTGTCGCCGGCGCCTTTGAGCACCAGCACGCGCACCGTGTCGTCGCCATCGACTTGCTCGCAGGCGTCGTTGAGCCGCTGGTACATGTCCCAGGTCATCGCGTTGCGCGCCTCGGGACGGTTGAAGGTGACGGTGACGATGGCGCCGTCGCGTGTGACGAGCAGGTGATTGCCGGTCTGGGTCGTGTTTGCCACGGGGAGGATTGTTCCTCAGTGCGGATTCGGTGGAAATCGTATCACCCGGCGCCCGCAAATCCGAGCTGGCGCCACGCTTCATACACGGTGACTGCGACCGCGTTGGCGAGATTCAGGCTGCGGTTGCCGGGCCGCATCGGTAGGCGCAGGCGCCGCGCGGGGGCGAAGTCCTGCAGGATCGGACCCGGCAGGCCAGCGGACTCGGAACCGAACACCAGCACATCGTTGGCCTGAAACGCCGCGTCGAACAGGCTGGTCCGACCGCGCGTGCTGAGGGCAAACAGGCGCTGGCCGCTCAAAGCATCGACGCAGGAGCGCCAGTCCGCGTGCAGCCGTACGCTCGCGTACTCGTGGTAATCGAGGCCGGCACGCTTCAGTTGCCGGTCGTCCATCGCGAAGCCGAGCGGCTGCACCAGGTGCAGCCGCACGCCGGTGTTGGCGGCAAGGCGGATCACGTTGCCCGCGTTGGGCGGGATCTCCGGCTGGTAGAGGACGACATCAAACATGGGCGGCAAAAGTCCTGGCGACGACCCAGTTGACCACGCGCGCCGCGCCGGCCTGCTTGAGTGTCGCCGCGATTTCGGCAAGCGTGGCGCCGCTGGTCATGACGTCGTCCAGCACCGCGATCGTCGTGCCGCCGACCAGGCGCGCGCAGTGAAACGCGCCGCGCACGTTATGCGCGCGCTCGCTGAGCGGCAGGTCCATCTGCGCCTGAGTATCGCGGCGTCGCTCGCACAGGTCGGTGGCGAGCGGGGTGCCGGTAGCGCTCGCGACGTGCCGGGCGATCTCGAGCGCCTGGTTGTAGCCGCGCTCGCGCAGGCGGGCGGCGGACAGCGGCACCGGCATCACGCAATCTGCGCTGCCGCGCGGAATGCGGCTGCCCAGCAGTTCCCCGAGCAGCGGCGCGAGCGCCAGTTCGCCGCGGAATTTGAGCGCCTGCACCAGCACGTCGGCCGGAAAAACATAGGCGAGCGCGGCCTGCGTGGCGTCGTAGGCGGGCGGCTGCGTAAGGCAGCGGCCGCACAGCGCACCGCCGGGCGAGGCAAGCATGCAGCGCGGGCAGAAATCCGCGCCGAGGCGCGGCAGGTCCGCGTCGCAGGCACGGCATAAAAGGGTTTCGGCCTTGCCGCGGCAAAGAAAGCAACTGCCGCCAAACAGCAGGCTGGCGATGGTCTTCAGCACCCGGAATATTGTGCGCCAACAGGGCGGCGAGGACGCACCGTTCCCGTTAAACTGCGCGCATGTGGAGCGTCGAAGCGCTGTCGCGCGAACTCGCGGCAGGCCGCACCAGCAGCCGCGAACTGGTCGAGCAGGCGCTGGCGCGCATCGCCGATCCGGCGGGCGAGGGCGCGCGCGCGTTCATCAAGGTCAGCGCGGAATCGGCGCGCGCCGAGGCCGACCATGCGGACCGGCTGCGCAAGGCGGGCGTGGTTCGCTCGCCGGTCGACGGCCTGCCGATTTCGGTGAAAGACCTGTTCGATGTCGCCGGCGAGGTCACGCGCGCCGGATCAAAACTGCGGGCCGGCGCGCCGGCCGCGCCGGCCGATGCGCCTGCCGTCGCGCGCCTGCGCGCTGCCGGCGCCGTGATCGTGGGGCGCACCAACATGGTCGAGTTCGCTTTCGGCACGACCGACCTCAATCCGCATTACGGCACGCCGAAGAATCCCTGGGACCGCAAGGCCGGGCGGGTTCCGGGCGGCTCGTCCTCGGGTGCCGCCGTTGCGCAGGCCGACGGCATGTGCGTCATGGCGCTCGGCAGCGATACCCGCGGCTCGATCCGGCAGCCTGCCGCGCTGTGCGGCGTGGCCGGTTTCAAGCCGACGCAGCGGCGCGTGCCGCGCGAGGGTGCGTTTCCGCTTTCCTACACGCTCGATTCGATCGGCCCGCTCGCCAACTCGGTAGCCTGCTGCGCCGCTTACGACGCGATTCTCGCCGGCGAGCCGCCGCAACCGCTGCCGCAATTGCAGGCGAAAGGGTTGCGCTTGCTGGTGCCGCGCGGCTCGTTGATCGAGGATCTCGACCCGCAAGTGGCGCGGGCGTTCGAGGCGGCGCTTGAGCGGCTCGCCGCGGCAGGCGCGCTGATCGCGCGCCAGCCGGTGCCGGCATTCGAGCGGCAGGCGGAATATTTCAAGAACGGCGGCTTCGCCGGCGCCGAAGCTTTTGCGATCCATTGCCGCTGGATGGACCGGATTGCCGAGTACGATCCGCGCGTCGGCAAGCGCATCCAGCAGGCGCAGCACATCAGTGCAGCCGATTATGTCGAGCTGGGCCTGCGCCGGCAGGCCTACATTTCCGAAGTCGAAGCCGCGCTCGCGCCCTACGATGCGTTCCTGATGCCCACCACTCCCTGCCTCGCGCCAACGATCGCGGAAGCGGACGCAAGCGACGAGGCATACTTCCGCTGGACGATGCGCATCCTGCGCAATGTCGGCGTGGTCAACTTCCTCGACGGTTGCGCGATTACGCTGCCGTGCCACGCTGCGGGCGCGCCGCCCGTGGGGCTCTCGGTCTGCGGCCGGGCGCTGTCCGATCGGCACGTGCTCGCGGTGGCGCGCTCGGTGGAAAGCGTCCTGGCGGGGCGTGCCTGAGACTGCGCTAGATACGCGCATTGCCCGGCGCCGCTTCGAGCGGGCGGCAGGCAGCTACGCTCGCGCCTGCCGGCTCGAGACCGAGATCGGCTCGCGCATGCTGGAGCGCCTCGATTACGTGAAACTGCAGCCGCGCCGCGTGCTCGATGCCGGATGCGGTCCCGGGCGCGATGCGCGTGCTCTGGCCAAGCGCTACCCCGCGGCGCAGGTCAGCGCCCTGGATTTCTCGCTCGGGATGTTGCGCGCCGGACATGGCTGGAAGGATTTTTTCAGGAAAAGAACGTCGATCTGTGGCGATATGACCCGGCTCCCGCTCGCCTCGGCAGCAATCGAGCTGATCTGGTCGAACATGGCGCTGCACTGGGCCGCCGACCCGCTCGCGGCGCTGCGTGAATTCCACCGCGTGCTGGCGCTCGACGGTCTGCTCATGTTCAGCACGCTCGGTCCGGATACGCTGGCCGAGCTGCGCGAGTCAGCCGGTGCCGCGCGCGTGCATGCCTTCGCCGATATGCACGACCTGGGCGACATGCTGGTCGCGGCGGGTTTTGCCGAGCCGGTGATGGACATGGAGCGCGTCACGCTGCTCTACGCTGACGGCGCGGCGCTGCTCGCCGATCTGCGCGCGAGCGGCCAAACATGCGCGCTGGCGGACCGCCCGCGCGGTCTCACTGGACGCCGCTTTGTCGCGGCTTTGCACGAAAGGCTTGCCGCACAGCGCAGACAGGGGAAACTGCCCGTCACCTACGAAGTGGTGTATGGCCATGCCTGGAAGGCAGCGTCGCGGCGCGCCGCCGACGGGCGCGCCATCGTTCGATTCGAACGCCCGCGCTGAACCCGCGAAGCAGCGCGGCCGCGGCCCGGCAATTTGACCGGAAAATCCAGCAATTTCATCGCCTTCCTTGTTGCGTGTGGGGTAGCCGCTGTGGTAATGTTGCGCGGCTTTTTTTGCGGAAGCTAGACGCCCCAAACCAGGCACATTCGGTCATGTCCGGTTACGTCCCGAACCGCAGCGAATTGCACAGTTTTTCTTGATTTCCGGTTGTGCTGCTGGCCGTGTTCGCGCTGGTCGCGGCGGATGGCGAGAGGATTGAACGATGATGGCATTGGATTGGAGCGCCCCGTTCGCAAGCGGCGAGCTTGCCGCCGACGTCTACGGGATGCACGAGTACGTGATGATCCTTTGCCTCGCGATATTCGTCGGCGTGTTCTCCTATATGTTCTGGTCGGTGTACGCGCACCGCAAGACCAAGGGCAGGGCGACGGCGCAGTTCCACGAGACCACCACCGTCGAATTTCTCTGGACCGTGATTCCGGCGATCATTCTGGTGATCATCGTCTTGCCGGCGACCCGCGTGGTGATCGCGCAGAAGGATGGCGCCCGGCCGCCGGTCGTGATCAAAGTGACCGGCGCCCAGTGGCAGCGAGGCTACGGCGGTATCGAAAGTTTACCGGCGCGAAGCAAACAGTGAAGGCAGCGGATTGCTCGGCGCCGGGTTCACGCAGATGTTTTTTGATATCATTGTTCCGGGGTAAGCAAGGTGCACTTAGTGCTTCGCCGGTTCCCGTCAACAGAGTGGCGTTTGGGAGTCTAATCCGCGCATGGTTATAGCCATTGTTTTGATCCTGCTGGTCGTCGGTTCGGTCATTTTCCAGTTCGTCAGCCCGTGGTATTTCACGCAGATCGCCTCCAACTGGACTGCGATGGACGACACGATCAGCCTGACCTTTTGGGTGACGGGGTTCGTCTTCGTCGCGGTCAATTTGTTCATGGCCTATTGCGTGGTGCGCTACCGTCACCGCAAAGACAGCCGCGCCAAGTACGAACCGGAGAACAAGAAGCTGGAGTGGTGGCTGATCGGATTAACCACCGTGGGCGTCGCCGCCATGCTGGCGCCCGGCCTGTTCGTGTGGGCGAATTTCGTCGAGGCGCCCAAAGACGCCGCGGTGGTGGAAGTCGTGGGCAAGCAATGGACGTTCAGCTACCGCTTTCCAGGCAAGGACGGCAAGCTGGGCACCGTCGATTCGCGGCATATCAGCGACAAAAACCCGTTTGGCATCAACCCCAACGACCCGAGCGGGCAGGACGACGTTCTGGTGCCCGGCTCGGAACTGCATTTGCCGGTGGGCAAGCCGGTCAAGCTGCTGCTTCGCTCGATAGACGTGCTGCACAATTTTGCGGTGCCGCAGTTCCGGGGCAAGATGGATCTGGTGCCGGGCATGATCACTTATTTCTGGCTCACCCCCACCCGTACCGGCAAGTTCGACATCCTCTGCAATGAATTGTGCGGCGTCGGGCACTTTGCCATGCGCGGCAAGGTCGTCGTGGAAGAAGAGGGCGCGTATCAGGCTTGGTTAGCCAGCCATCAGACGGTCGCGCAAACGGCGGCGCGGGCGCCCGGCGATGCCGTCGCGGGCAAACAGCTTTACGCGACCTGTGCGGCTTGCCATGGCGCGCAGGCCGAGGGTAATGCGGCGCTGCATGCGCCGAAACTGACCGGGCTGGGGGGCTGGTACCTGGAACGGCAGTTGAAATATTTCAAGACCGGCGCCCGGGGTGCACACGAGAAGGACGTGTTCGGCAAAATGATGGCGCCGATGGCGGCGATCCTGAGCGATGATGCCGCGATCAGCAATGTCGCCGCTTACATCCAGACGCTGCCGGATAACGCCGCCCCGGCCACGGTGAAGGGCACGGCCAGCAACGGTCGAGAGCTTTATGTATCGACCTGCGGAACCTGTCACGGCCCCAACGGTCAGGGCGTACAGACGACCAATGCCCCCGGGCTGAAGGGGATGAGCGATTGGTACCTGGTCACGCAACTGAAAAACTTCAAGCAAGGCATTCGCGGCGCTCATCCGCAGGATATGTACGGCCCCCAAATGCTATTGATGGCGGAAATTCTGGTCGACGACCGGTCAATCAACGACCTGGTTGCCTACATCAATACCTTGCGATGACGGGCCGGCTCGATTAGCTAAGAGGAGATTGTTATGGACCACGTTGCGCATGACGCATCGGTGATCGCCCCGCCCGCCGAAGTGGGCGAGATGGAGCTTTATCATCCGAAAACGTTCATCGGCAAGTACATCTGGAGCCAGGACGCGAAGATCATCGCCATCCAGTACGCGATTACCGCGATCGGTATCGGCATTGTCGCGCTGGTGATGTCGTGGCTGATGCGGCTGCAGCTGGGCTTCCCGCACAGCTTCGCTTTCATCAACCCGAGCAACTACCTTCAGTTCGTCACGCAGCACGGCATGATCATGGTGATCTACCTGCTGACCGCCTTGTTTCTCGGGGGATTCGGCAACTACCTGATCCCGCTGATGGTCGGTGCGCGCGACATGGTTTTCCCCTACGTCAACATGGTGAGTTACTGGGTCTATCTCAGCGCCGTGTTGCTGCTGGTCGCGAGTTTCTTCGTCACCGGCGGGCCCACCGGCGCCGGCTGGACCCTGTATCCGCCCCAGGCAATCCTCCCCGGTACGCCCGGCGCGACTTGGGGAATCATCCTGATGCTCGTTTCGCTGGCCTTGTTCATCATCGGCTTCACGATGGGTGGGCTGAACTACGTGGTAACGGTGCTGCAGGCGCGCACGCGCGGCATGACCATGATGCGGCTGCCGCTGACGGTGTGGGGCATTTTCACCGCCACGATTCTGGCGCTGTTGGCTTTCCCTGCGCTGTTCGTCAGCGCCATCATGATGCTGTTCGACCTGCTGCTGGGTACCAGTTTCTTCATGCCCGCCCTGGTCTCGATGGGGCAACAAAGTGAACACACGGGCGGCAGTCCGCTGCTGTTTCAGCACCTGTTCTGGTTTTTCGGCCACCCTGAGGTCTACATCGTCGCCCTGCCGGCCTTCGGCATCGTCTCCGACCTGCTCAGCGTCCACGCCAGAAAGAACATCTTCGGCTACCGGATGATGGTGTGGGCGATCGTGGCCATCGGCGGCTTGAGCTTCATCGTCTGGGCGCACCACATGTACGTGAGCGGCATGAACCCGTACTTCGGGTTCTTCTTCGCTACCACCACGCTGATCATCGCGGTTCCCACGGCGCTCAAGGTCTACAACTGGGTGCTGACGCTGTGGCACGGCAACATTCAGCTCACGGTGCCGATGCTGTTTGCCATCGGCTTCATCTTCGCGTTCATCCATGGCGGCTTGACCGGCCTGTTCCTCGGCAACGTGACCGTGAGCGTTCCGCTGTCCGACACCATGTTCGTGGTTGCGCACTTCCACATGGTGATGGCGGTGGCGCCGATCATGGTGGTGTTCGGGGCCATCTACCACTGGTACCCCAAGATCACCGGCCGCATGCTCGATGACACCATGGGCAAATGGCACTTCTGGATCACTTTCCTCGGAACTTACGCCATCTACCTGCCGATGCATTACCTGGGCTTCTTGGGCGTGCCGCGCCGCTACTATGCAGTGACCGGCACGGACTTCATTCCCGATTCTGCACACTCGTTGAACGTGGCCATCACCATCGCGGCCTTGGTCGCGGGCGCGGCGCAGGCGATCTTCTTGTACAACCTGGTTTGGAGCTATTTCAAGGGCAAGCCGGCAGGTGGCAATCCCTGGAACGCCACCACGCTGGAATGGCAGACCCCGGAAACGCCGCCGGCACACGGTAACTTCGGTCCCGAGCTGCCGGCGGTCTATCGCTGGGCCTACGATTACAGCGTGCCGGGTGCGGAGCAGGACTTCATCCCGCAGAACGTTCCGGCGAAAGACGTCCGCACTGCGAGCAAGACCTAGGCGATCCGGACGCAAGCGACATGAACATCTTCCAGCAATTGATGGCCAAGCCCTGGGTGACGGAGCAGGGCAAGATCGACGACCTCTACGCGGGTCATGTCTCCACCGCGCACGCCAAGAAACTCGCGCTGAGAGTGTTTCTGGGAGTGGTCGCGGTCCTGTTCATCCTGCTGGTGACTGCGTATGGCAGCCGGATGGCCTACGAGGACTGGCGTCCGGCGCCCCAAATCAACCTGCTATGGGCGAATACGCTGGTGTTGATCCTGGCCAGCGTCACCCTGCAATGGGCGCAGTACTCGGTCCGCCGCGGCAAGATGGATGCCATGCGCTTCGGCCTGCTTGGCGGCGGCGCGTTCACCGTGGTGTTCCTGTTCGGGCAGATCCTCGCCTGGCGGCAGCTCGCCACCATGGTTTATTTCGACGTCACCAACCCGGCGATCGCGTTTTTCTATCTGATCACCGGTGTGCACGGCATGCACCTGTTGGGCGGCCTGGTGGCCTGGGGCCGGACCGTGACCCGGGTGTGGGGCGATTTCGATGCAGCGAAGGTCAGGCAGAGCGTGGAACTGTGCGCGCTTTACTGGCACTTCCTGCTGCTGGTTTGGCTGGTCCTTTTCGGTCTGCTGTTCACCGGGAATAATTTGGACCTTTTATTGAAACTCTGCGGGATCAGGTAAAAAGGGTCCAAAGCACATGACACAAGCTGCTTCGACGAATACTGCAGAAACGCCGCCGCTGGCCGAAGGCGTCCCAGGCATCGTCGCCGACTGGTCGTCCGACCAGCGGGCGTTCAAGAACGTGCCCTGGGGCAAGGCGATGATGTGGATCTTCCTGCTCAGCGACACCTTCATCTTCAGCAGTTTCCTGATTTCCTACATGACGGTGCGGATGTCCACCACCGAGCCCTGGCCCAACGTCAGCGAGGTCTTCGCGTTGACGCTCTTTGGCGAGAAGATCCCGCTCATCCTGATCGCCATCATGACCTTCGTGCTGATCAGCAGCAGCGGCACCATGGCCATGGCAGTCAAGTTCGGTTACGAGAAGAATAAAAAAATGACCTTCATTCTGCTGCTGATTACCGCGGCATTGGGTGCAACCTTTGTCGGCATGCAGGCCTTCGAGTGGACCAAACTGATCGTCGACGAGGGGATCCGTCCCTGGGGCAATCCGCTCGGCGCGGCCCAGTTCGGCTCGGTCTTTTTCATGGTCACGGGATTCCACGGCACGCACGTCTCGATCGGCGTGATTTTCCTGATCATTGTCGCGATCAAAGTCATACGCGGGGATCTGGATCACCAACGGCCAGGTTTCCTGACCGGCAGGAAGGGAAACTACGAGATGGTCGAGATCATGGGCCTGTACTGGCACTTCGTCGACCTGGTGTGGGTGTTCATCTTCGCAGTCTTCTATCTCTGGTAGGGCAAACCATGGCACACGCGGAAGGATCCTCGCAGGCGCACGCGCACGCGCAACCGGATGCACATGTTGAAGGGCAGCAGCATCCGATCGGCATCTATCTCAAGATCTGGGCGCTGCTGTTCATTCTCAGCGCCATGTCCTACGCGGTCGACTACTTTCACGTCCAGGGCTACCTGAGGTGGTTCCTGATCATCGTGTTCATGCTGCTGAAGGCAGGTCTGATCGTCGCGGTGTTCATGCACATGATGTGGGAGCGGCTGGCGCTGATGTACGCAATCATGGTGCCGACCAGCTTGCTGATGGTGCTGCTGGCGATCGGGGCGCTTGAAGCCGACTACACGTTCTTTACGCGCAGCGTCTTCTTCCTTAAAGGATTGTTGTAGCAATGGCCAAAAAAAGCTACGCCGCGCATGTTTCGATGATTCTCGGGACCACGCTGGTATTGCTGGCGTTCATTTTCAGTCTGGTGGCCCACCACGGCAGCATGCCCGAGCGGGCCCGTCTGGACAGCAGCGCGCTGCGATCCACCGCGCCGAGCGCGACTGAGCGCATCAAGCCGGTCGGCGAGGTCAGCTTCCAGTCGGCGCAAACCCAGCCGGAGCCGGCAAAGAAAGCGGCAGCCGCGCCGGCTGCCGCGCGCGACGGGCAGCAGGTTTACCAGGCGAGTTGCGTGGTTTGCCACGGAGCCGGCGTTGCCGGCGCGCCGAAGCTGGAAGACAAAGGCCAGTGGGCCGCGCGCATCGCCAAGGGCAGCGCAACGCTTTACGCGAGCGCCATTAACGGGATGCAGGGAGGCGCGGGGGTGATGCCGGCCAAGGGCGGCAACCCGGCGCTGAGCGACGCCGAGGTCAAGGCCGCCGTCGACTACATGGTGGCGCGCTCGAAGTAAACGTCCCGGCCCGCTGCGGCCGTTACGGGTTCAGCGGCATCAAATTCAGGTCGCGTGACCTGCGGCGAGCTGCCGCACTACCTTGAATCGCTTGCCGATCGCCTCCGCATCATGCGGCGCGGCGAACACGGCGTGATTGCGGGCCTGCGGATCGAGCAGGAACACAGCCGAGCTGTGATAGACGGGGTAATTCCCCGGCCCGATCGCAACCTCATACGCGGCGCCCAGCTGAGTCGCGAGCGCGGCGATCTGCGCGTTGTCGCCCGTGACGCCAAGAAAATTCGCATTGAAATATTCCACGTATTGCCCGAGCTTGGGCAAGGTATCGCGATGCGGATCCACCGACACGAGGACGAACTGGATTTTTTCGGCGTCGGCTGCAATCTTGCCGATGCTGTCGCGTACCTGGGCGAGGACCGCCAGGGTGCTCGGGCAAACGTCCGGGCAATGGGTGAAGCCGAAAAAGAGAAACGTCCATTTGCCCTTCAGGCTGGCAGGATCGAATGCCCGGTTCCTCTGGTCGGTGAGTTGAAATGCCGTCAGCAGCTTCGGATCAGGATAAATCGTGACCACCTGGTTCGGCAGCAGTGCGGCGCGCGCGTCGCGTCCCCGGTAGATCTCAGCGAGCCACACGCCCGCCAGCGTCGCGGCCAGCGCGACGCTGGTGATGATGAGGCTGAACTTAAGGGATAGTTGGTTCATGTTTGTGCCGTTGCCACAATCCGCGCAGCCACAATGCGCCGGCCGCGCTGCCTAGAACGACCAGTCCCTGGCCTGCCGCAAACTGACTTTCGAGCGAGTAGGCGTTGCACAGCCGCAGGTCTGTGTTCGAATAATACAGGCCCAGCCACACCAGCATCGGCAGAGAATAGCCGAAAAAAAACAGCTGCACGAGCGCCGGGGCGCGCTGCATCGCGTGGCGCAGCGCCGCGCCGCAGAGCCAGAGCGTGACGATCTTGACAGCGTCGATGCCTGGCAGGACCACCGCGCGATCAATCGTGGCAGGGATCATCCAATACGCTGCGATCAGGGTGCTGACGATGAATCCCGTCAGGCCGAACCGGTTGTAGCGCTCGATCGACGCGGGCGCGAGCCGGGCCGGCCAATGCGCCGCCGCGAGCCAGCCGCCAAGCACCAGCAGCGGCATCTGTACCAGCATGTGCCACACCATGCTTTGCTCAATCAGGGGCCGCAACGGCGGCAAGGACAGGGCGGCGCCGCCGAGCAGCGCGACCGCCCACAGCCAGCCACTATTTGGCCAGGGCAAGTTCAAGCGCGGCGCGAGGCTCGCTGATGTCGACGATGCCGACCAGCCGCGACCTGCGGTCAACGATGTGCAGCGCAGCGTTGTGCTCGAACTCGCCCAGCGGCGCGGCTATGACCATGATCCCGAAGCTGTCGAGCAGCAGGCTCCGGTCCTGCACCCGCGCCAGGCTGACGATCTGCCAGGCGGCCGGCTGCATGCGCATGCGCAAGGCGTATTCCTGCAGCGCACTGGGCCCGTCATTGACAGGATCGAAGCTGATGGTAAGCAGCCCGACGCGGCCTGCGAGGCCGCGCGCAATGATCTCGCCCTGCAGCTGCTGGTAGACGGTTCCCAACGAGGTGCAAATGCTCTGGCACCGCGTGTAAACGAAATCCACGATCCAGGCACGGTTCTCGCGGGCGAGCAGTTCGCGCAATGATTGCGTTCGGCCCACAGCGTCGAGCACCTGGAGATCCGGGATCGGGACCGGCCGCCGCGCCACCTCACTGCGCCGCAAGCTCTCCGTGGTGAAGGCGCGACCGCCATCGGTGGCGCGGTAAACAAGGCCCAGGCCGAGCGCCAGCGCGATCAGGCAGGCCGCAAAGGTCGGTAGCAGACCGGCCCCCGCCGCAGCGGGATCAAGAACCGGACTTGAGCTCTTGTCCACCTTTGAAGGGCAGGCGGCGATCCTTGGTCGCTTCCCGCCGTGCTTTCACCGTTGCGGCGCTCACCTGCGGGCTCTGGTTGCTCCACTCCGCGCGGGTATAGCTGAGAACGGCAGCCAGCTCCTCGTCGCTCAGCGCATTGAAGTTCGGCATCACGCCGTTGTACTTGCTGCCCTTGACCTCGATCTCGCCGTTGATGCCGTGCAGCAGGAGGTCGACCAGAATTTTTTCGTCGCCGGCAACCCATTCGCTGCCGGCCAGCGGAGGGAAAACGCCTGCCACGCCCAGCCCACTGGCCTGGTGACACGCCGCACACTTGGCCAGGAAGATCTGCTTGCCGTCGGCCTTCGCCATGCTCGCCGCGACCTGCTGCGGCGGGCGCAAGGAAGCAACGGTCCGCTGATCGCCATAGGCAGAGTCGTCCCCGGAAGGGGTGACGACGATATAGAAACCGCCCCACATCGTCATGGCACCCAGCAGCATCACCAGAAACCAATGCAAGGGCCGATTGGATTCGTCGGGGTCGACGTATTCCCGTTGCAGCGCGCGGCTCGGCTGCTCAGAGTCGTGCGGGTTCATCGTTTATCTTTCCCGGCCTCGGCGCTGTTGTCCGCCTTGCCGAGGGGCAGCAGGGCGGGATAGGTGCGATCGAGCGCCAGCAGATAGGCGACCAGCGCCAGCGCTTCGGGCTTGGCAACCACCACCTCGCCGGGTTTGGCAAATGCCGGCGGCAGGTTGACCACCGTGTCGTTGGGCTGCGCCTGCCCTTGCCTGATTTCGAATAGATAAGGGTACGGCGGCATGATGGACCCCGGCACGTAAGCCCGCGGTTGGTACAAGTGCCCGAGCTGCCAGTCTTTACTGGGCTGGCGGGCGCCGATGTTCAGCAGGTCCGGCCCGGTGCGCATCGTGCCCAGCAGGTGCGGCGTGTCATAGGCGTAATCTCCCGCCACCGGCGCACGGCCCCAGCCGCGCGCAAAGTCCGGCGCCTGCTTGATGTCGCGCGGCTGCTGCGAATGGCAATACATGCAGCCGTTGGCGATGTAGGAGCGCCGGCCTATCTGTTGCTCCTGGGTGTAAGGCTTGAGGCCGGCAGGCGGCCTGACGTCTTCCAGCAACAGGTAGGGCAACACCACCAGGATACCGGTGGCCCCGCCAAGGATCAGCATCGCGCCGATCACCAGACGCAGCTCGTCCATTTCCCAGAAGCTCTTGCCGGCGCTCATGTTGCCGTTCTTTTTCCTGTGAAGCGCAGGAACAGCGACGGCTCAAGCAAGGCCGCGCCCAGCCGCGTCGGACCGAACTTCCAGCCCATGGCGAAAAAATGCACCGCAAACACCAGGTGTCCCAGCGTCATCAGCGCGCCGCCGATCGAGCGGGCCTTGAGGTAGGGCAGAGTGAGCGCCACCGACTCCATGAACGGCGTCTTTTCGTCGAGCATCGCCAGGCCCTGCAGCCAGCCGCCGATGCTGAGCCAGATGAAATAGATGGAAAAGCCCGCGAGCACCAGCCAGAAATGCAGCGAAATCAGGCGTGGATACGGCCATTCCCAGTTCATGACGCGCGGCATGATGAAATAGATCGAGCCGAACATGACCATCGAGAAAAAGCCGTACAGGCCGAGATGCGCGTGCGCCACCGTGTAATGAGTGAAGTGCGTGACGGTGTTGACCGAGCGCAGCGCCTCGAGTGAGCCCTGGACCGAAGCCGCCGTGTACAGCATCGCGCCCAGCACCACGAAACGCAGCGTCGGCGAGTGCGCCAGCGCCCTGAAGTTGCCGAGCACCGTCATGTGCTGGTTGACCGCCACGGCGAACACCGGAATCACCATCATCATGCTTTGCACGATCCCGATCGTGACGAACCACGACGGCACCGGCCCGCCGATCAGGTGATGCCCGCCCACCTGGCTATAAAAGAACGCCAGCGACCAGAAGCCCAGCAGCGACAGGTTGTACGAGTGAATCGGCTTGCCCAGCACCTTGGGGATGAAATAGTAGGCGGCCGCCAGACCCAGCGGCGTGAACCAGAGACCCAACACGTTGTGACCAAACCACCAGTTGGTGGTCGCCTGCTGAACGCCGAAATGCAGGCCAGGCCAGTTGGCGATGACGAACAGGATCGGGAACCAGAGCAGGCCGGCGCCGATGTACCAGACCGAGACATACAGATGTTCGACTTTGCGCCGCAGCAGGGTGAGCCACAGCGGAAAACCGACCAGTGCGCCGCCGACCACCAGCAGGATGTCGATCTGCCATGGGAATTCGAGCCACTCGAGCCCGTCGGTATACCCCATGCCGATCGCGATAGTGCCGGCAAAAACACCGGTGCTCCATAGCGCACCGCCTACCAACGAATATTTCGCGCCGATCAGTCTTTTCTTAAGTAAGCGCGGGATCAACCAGAGCGTTACCCCGATGCCGGCGAGCGAGCACCAGCCGTAAGCAACCATGCTCGTATGCATGGCGCGGAGGCGGCCGAATGTGAGCCAGTCGTACTGCACCCACCAGTCCGGGGCATGCAGCTTGATCGAGGAAATCAGGCCGGCGAACGAGGCCAGAACCAGCCACACCACGGCGAGCGTGAGGCACACGCCGACCACGCCCGCGGAGGACTGGTCGGCAAGGGTGCGGTGCGCGGCGTCGTCGCGCAAGCGGCGCCGGGCGGCCAAGCGCTCGCGCGTGGCCGCCAGCATCGCTACATCGAAGTAATCGTAGTACTTCTCGTTCGGATCCATCTCCTGCTGGAGATCGCCCTGTTGCTCGGCAGTGGCGGCCGGATCTTCGACCATGCCGAACTGGCTGCGGGCAAAAATCACGGCTGCAGCCGATTGGCCGTCGCCGAACAGCCCCTGGGCCATCGACCAGATGAAGAAAAACAGGGCCAGGATCGAGAGGACAAACGTCCCCAGCAGGATTCCTACGGTGAGGTCCATCCGATCCTCGGCGGTGATGGAACGAGCGGCAGGCCAGCCATTTTACTCGTGATAAAATTTTTTGCCGTGTCCTTCGAATTTCTCTCGCAATCGGCTTCCCGCACGCTGACTGGCCGCGTGCGCGCATTCCTTGCGCTGACCAAGCCGCGGGTGGTGTCGCTGATCGTGTTCACTGCCGTGATCGGCATGCTGCTGGCCACGCCCGGCATGGTGCCGCTGCAGGTCTTGCTTGCCGCGACCGCCGGGATCGCGCTGGTGGCCGGTGCCGCGGCTGCCGTCAATTGCCTGGTCGAGCAGAAAATAGATGCGCGCATGCAGCGCACGCGCGGGCGGCCGCTGCCGCGCGGCGAGTTGACGCCGCTGGAGACGATGGTTTTCGCCGGCGCCGTGGGCGGCGTCGGCCTGTGGCTGCTGCTGCACTACGTGAATCCGCTCACCATGTGGCTGACGCTCGCCACCTTCGTCGGCTATGCGGTGATCTATACGGTCGTGCTCAAGCCGCTGACGCCGCAGAACATCGTGATCGGCGGCGCCTCGGGCGCGATGCCGCCGGTGCTGGGCTGGGCCGCGGTCACGGGCGAAGTGACCATCGAGGCGCTACTGCTGTTCCTGATCATCTTTGCCTGGACGCCGCCGCACTTCTGGTCGCTGGCGCTGTACCGCACCGAGGATTACGCGAGGGCCGGCGTGCCGATGCTGCCGGTGACGCATGGCAAGGACTACACGCGCCTGCAGGTGCTGCTCTATACCCTGATCCTGTTCGGTGTCTCGCTGCTTCCCTACGCGGTGCGCATGAGCGGCTGGCTGTACCTTGCGGCTGCCGTGGCGCTGGGGCTGGTGTACATCGGCTACGCCTTGCGCATCCATATTGCGTACAGCGATCGCCTGGCGCGCAGCTGCTTCCGTTACTCGATCGTGTACCTCGCCGCGCTGTTTGCGGCACTGCTCGTTGACCACTACCTGGCGCTCTAGCTTCGTAGCCCTCGCGCTGCTGCTCGCGGCGTGCAGTCCCGACGGCCCCGAATTCCGCAGCACCGACATCAGCGGCGCTGATTTCGGCAAGGCGCTGGCGCTCACCGGGCACGACGGCAAGCCGCGCACGCTCGCCGATTTCCGCGGCAAGCTGGTGGTGCTCTCCTTCGGCTTCACGCACTGCCCGGATATCTGCCCGACTACGCTTGCGGACCTGGCGTCGGTCATGAAGAAGCTCGGGCCCGACGCGGCGCGCGTGCAAGTGTTGTTCATGACAGTGGACCCGGAGCGCGACACGCCCGACGTGCTCTCGAAGTACGTGCCGGCGTTCGATCCGGGTTTTCTGGGGCTCTCAGGGGATGCCGCGGCGACGCAGCGCGTGGCGAAGGAATTCAAGATCTTCTATGAAAAGCGGCCCGGCGGTGCGCCGGGCGCCTACAGCGTGGATCACAGCGCGCAGAGCTTCGTGCTGGATGCGGCCGGGCGCTTGCGCTTGCTGGTGCGCCACGAGCGCATCGCGCAGGACCTCGGCGAGGACCTGCGCCTGCTGCTGAAGGAAAAAAGCTAGGCTCTCAGGCGGAGGGCGCCGGCAGCGTGCGCGGCGCGCCCTGCGCGTTCATCACCTTCTTCATTTTTTCGAACGCCTTCGCTTCCAGCTGGCGGATGCGCTCGGCTGAAACCTTGAACTCGGCAGCGAGCTCGTGCAGCGTGGCGGTGTTCTTTTCCTTCAGCCAGCGCGCTTCGACGATACGCCGGCTGCGCGGGTCGAGCGCAGCCAGTGCGGACTGAAGATTGCCGGACTCCTGCCGCTCCTCCTGCTTGGCTTCGAGCAGGCGCGAGGGTTCGGCCGCGGGGTCGGCGGCGAGCCAGTGCGCCGGGGCGTAGGCTTCGTCGTCGCTGTCGTCCGCCTGGAACGCGAGTTCGCGACCGGAGAGGCGGGTCTCCATTTCGCTCACTTCCTCGGGCTTGACGTTCAAATCCGCGGCGACGCGCTTGACCTCGTCCGCGGTCAGCGGCGCGAGGCCGTGCTTCATCGAGCGCAGGTTGAAAAAGAGCTTGCGCTGCGCCTTGGTAGTGGCGACTTTCACCAGCCGCCAGTTGCGCAGGACGTATTCGTGGATCTCGGCCTTGATCCAGTGGATGGCGAAGGACACCAGGCGCACCTTGCGCGACGGGTCGAAGCGCTTCACCGCCTTCATCAGGCCGATGTTGCCTTCCTGGATCAGGTCGGCGTGCGGCAGGCCGTAGCCCAGGTAGCTGCGCGCGACCGAAACCACCAGCCGCAGGTGCGACAGCACCAGCTCGCGTGCCGCCTCTAGATCGTCATGCTTGCGCAGCCGGAGCGCGAGCGCGCGCTCCCGCTCCGCGCTGAGCAGCGGAACGCGGTTGACCGCCTGGATGTAGGCCTCGATGCTGCCGCCCGAAGTCGGGACGGGCAGCGCCATCGGCGGGGACATCGCGGTTTGCATGAATTTGCCTCCTTGCCTTGTTAAGGGAAATCTTAGCACTCTGAGAATTAGAGTGCTAATTGCCGCCCCGGTTCCCGGTAGAGGATTTCTTTTTTTCCTTTACTGTGGCTCTATTTCACGTAAGTATCTACTCACTGATAGATGCGCGCCAAACCAACCGAGTCCGGCCGAGAACAGCACCGTAGCCAGCGCATCCCCGGGGCTGAGGTAAGAGAGCCGGAAAGCCGAGTCGTAGCTGGCGGCCAGCTCCGCCACGCCGACATTGAGGGCGGCGAGGCTGGCCCAGAGGATCGCGAGCGCGAGCAGGCCCCCGGCGAGGCCCTGCAGCGAGCCCAGGTAGAAGAACGGGCGGCGAATAAAGGCGTCGGTCGCGCCGATCAGCTTGGAGAGTTCGATCTCGGCGCGCTGGGTGAGGATCTGCAAGCGGATGGTGTTGAAGGTGATCGCTACTAGGCCGAAGGCGAGCAGCGCCGCCAGCAGCGCAACGGCGAGGCGAGCGGTGCGGGCAAGCGCGCCGAGCCGCCGCGCCCAGGCCGAATCCACCTGAACATGCGCAACCAGGGGCAGCGCGCGAAGATCGCCCGCCAGCGCTTCCAGCGACGCCGCATCGGCAGCCTTCGGTCGCAGCACCAACGCGTCCGGCAGTGGATTGCGGTTCAGCGCGGCCACCACCTCGGCCAGGCCTTCGGTCGCCTGCAGTTCCTTCAGGGCCTGCTCGCGCGGCACGAAGCGCAGGTCGCGAACGCGCGCGTCGCGCCGCAGCGATTCGACGATCGCCTCGGCCTCGCTGCGTTTCGCGTCCGGCCGCAGGAATGCCGATAGTTGCGGCTCGAGCGAAGCGCCCGCGGTGGCTGCGCGCAGGTTGGCGAGCAGCGCATAGCCCCCCGCAGGCAACGACAGCGCGACGCCGATCACCAAAGTGTTGAGCGCGGCTGCAGCGCGCTGCGCGGCAATCTTGCCGAAAGCGGCAGCGATCGCCTGCCGGTGCTGGCGCAGCCAGGCTTTCATCGGCGCGGGCTCATGCGACGATGCGGCCCCTGGCAAGGCGCAGCACCCGCTTCGCGAAGCGCCCGATCAGCGCTTCGTCGTGCGTGGCCACCAGCACGGTCACGCCGACCTGGTTGAAGCTGGCGAAAATTTCCAGGATCGCCGCCGCCGACTCTGCATCCAGGTTGGCGGTGGGTTCGTCCGCGATCAGCGCGAGCGGACGGTTGACGACCGCGCGCGCGATCGCGAGTCGCTGCTGCTCGCCGCCCGAAAGCTGGATCGGGTTGGCTTTATCGCGCCCGAGCAGGCCCACTTTTTCGAGCGCCGCGCGCACCCGCCGCGAGGCCTCGCGCCCACCCAGTTCGCCGAACGCGAGCGGCAGCATGACATTGTCGAACACGCTGCGGTCGTAAAGCAGTTTCTGGTCCTGGAACACCAGGCCGAGGTTGCGCCGCAGATACGGCACTGCGTTTTTCCGCAATGCGCCGACGTTCTGGCCATTGACCAGGACCGTGCCCGCGCTCGGCCGCTCGATCGCCGGAATCAGCTTCAGCAGCGTCGACTTGCCGGCGCCCGAATGCCCGGCGAGGAACGCGAACTCACCCTGCTCGAGCGTGAACGAGATGTTCTTCAGCGCCTCCTGTCCGCCGGGATAGCGCTTGCCGACTTCGGCGAAGCTAATCAAGCAGCGCCTCGACGAAATCGGCGGCGACGAAGGGCTGCAGGTCTTCGATGCCCTCGCCGACGCCGATGAACAGAATGGGAACGGGTTTCTGGGCGGCGATGCCGAGCACGACGCCGCCCTTCGCGCTGCCGTCCAGCTTGGTGAGGATCAGGCCGGTCAGACCGAGCGCCGCGTCGAAGGCCTTGACCTGGGCGATGGCGTTCTGCCCGGTGCCGGCATCGAGCACCAGCAGCGTCTCGTGCGGCGCGCCGGGCATCGCCTTGGCGATCACGCGCTTGACCTTGCTGATCTCCTCCATCAGGTGCAGCTGCGTCGGCAGGCGGCCGGCGGTATCGGCGATCAGCACATCAGCGCCGCGCGCCCGCGCCGCGCTCAGTGCGTCGAACACGACCGCGCCCGGATCGCCGCCTTTCTGGCCGATGACTTCGATGCCATTGCGCTCGCCCCAGACGAGCAGTTGTTCGCGCGCCGCGGCGCGAAACGTGTCGCCCGCCGCAAGCAGGACGCTGGCGCCCTGCGCCTGCAACCACTTGGCGAGCTTGCCGATCGACGTCGTTTTGCCGGAACCGTTCACCCCGGCGACGACGATGACGCAAGGTTTAGGCGCGGCTTCTTTCCCGCCCACCGCTAGCGCGCGCTCGAGCGGCGCGAGGCGCTCGAGCAGCGCTGCCTTGAGCGCCGCCTTGAGGGCAGCGCCGTCCTCGATGCGCTGCTTTTTTGCCCTGGCCTGAAGATCTTCCAGCAGCGCACGGGTTGCTTCGACGCCGCAATCGGCGGCTAGCAGCGCGGTCTCGAGTTCGTCGAACAGCGCGCGGTCGTGCTTGCGGCGGCCGAGCAGAGCGCCGAGGCCACCGCCAACCGCGCCTCCCAGAGCTTCCCGCGTGCGCGCCAGCCCGGCCTTGAGGCGCGCCGCCCAGGAGGTCGCTGCTAACATGGATGCGTGCATTCTAGCAAAGGCACTTCCGGTACCCTGCGCGTCATCGGCGGCAAATTCCGCAGCCGGCTGCTGCGCGTGCCGGCGCGGCCCGGGCTGCGGCCGACGCCCGATCGGGTGCGCGAGACGCTGTTCAACTGGCTCGGCCAGGCGCTCGATGGCCTTGCTTGCCTGGATCTCTACGCGGGCAGCGGCGCGCTCGGCTTCGAGGCCGCTTCGCGCGGCGCACGGCGCGTGGTGATGGTGGAGAAGGACCGCGTGGCGCTGGCCGAACTCGAGCGCAGCCGCGCAGCGCTCGGCGCCGCGCAGGTGGCCATCGTCGGTGGCGACGCCGAGGACTACCTCGCGCGTGGCGGCGAGCGCTTCGACGTGGTTTTCCTCGATCCGCCATTCAGGCAGAATGCCCTGCCGGCGGCGCTTGCCAAGCTTCCGCCGCGGCTCGAAGCGCGGGCACGAATCTACCTCGAGTCCGGCGCACCGCTCGACGTCGCGGCGCCGTGGCTGGAACTGAAGCGGGCGCGGGCGGGGCAGGTCAGCTATCAACTGTTGCGATGGGATGGACATGATCAAAGCGGTATACCCGGGAACGTTTGACCCGCTCACGCGCGGCCACGAAGATTTGGTGCGGCGCGCGAGCCGGCTGTTCGATACGCTGGTGCTCGGCATCGCCGACAGCAGCGCCAAACGCACCTTTTTCTTGCTCGAGGAGCGCATCGCGATGGCGCGAGATGTGCTCGCCGACGTCGAGAACCTGAGCGTGGTGGGCTTCGCCGGGTTGCTGACCGATTTCGTACACAAGCAGAACGCGCGCGTGGTGCTGCGCGGCCTGCGCGCGGTGTCCGATTTCGAATACGAATTCCAGCTCGCCGGCATGAACCGCGCACTCAATCCGGAGTTCGAGACGGTCTTTCTCACCCCTGGCGAGCAGCACATGTTCATCTCGGCGACGCTGGTGCGCGAGATCGCGACACTGGGCGGTGATGTCTCGAAGTTCGTCCACCCGGCAGTGCGCGAAAAACTCGCCGCCAAGGTAAGAACGCTGAAGGGCTAGCGCTGGCAGCCCGGGCAGTAGTAGCTCGCGCGCTGCCCCTGCACGATGCGCCGGATCTGTGTCCCGCAGTGCCGGCAGGCCAGGCCTGCGCGGTCGTAGACCAGCGCGCGCCGCTGAAAACAGCCCAGCTCGCCGTTGCTGCCGACGAAATCCCGCAGTGACGAGCCGCCCGCGCGGATCGCCGCGCGCAGGGTCCGCTTGATCGCTGCCGCCAGGTTTGCGCAGCGCTCCGGCGAAAGCCGGTCGGCGCGCCTGCGTGGATCGATGCCGGCGAGATGCAGGCTTTCGGATGCATATATGTTGCCGATGCCGACAATGCGCCGCCCATCCAGCAGGAACGGTTTGATCGGCAAGCGGCTCGAGTGCGCGAGTGCGTGCAGGCGCTCGCCGTCGAGCCCGCGCGAAAGAGGTTCGATGCCGAGGTGACGCAGCAGCGGGTGCGTGTCGAGCGGTCTCGCGGTCCACAGCACTGCACCGAAGCGGCGCGGATCGCGCAAGCGCAGCAGGTGCGCGCCGACCACGATGTCGACGTGGTCGTGCTTGCCGGGCGCCGTGCCGGCGGCGACCAGCCTGAGGCTGCCCGACATGCCGAGGTGCATGATCAGGTGGCCGTCGCCGCAATCGAGCAGCAGGTACTTGCCGCGCCGCCTGACGGAGCGCACCTGGCGGCCTGCCAAGGTGCGCACCGTCGGCGAAACTCGCCAGCGCAAGCGAGGCTCGCGTACCGCCACCGCGGCGATGGTCCGCCCTTCCAGGAGCGGGGCGATGCCTCGTCGCGTGACTTCGACCTCGGGCAGTTCTGGCATGGCGCGGTTTTTCCGCAGCTTATCGGTTGCTTACCTTGTGCGAGGCACAAAATATACCTACACTGCCTGCGCCATGCCCATCCCGTTTCGAAATCTGACCGCGGTTGCCGCGGTGCTGGCAGCTCTTTTGCTGCTCAGCGGCGGCGTGCGGGCGCAGAGCGCGCCGGAGGACGAAGAAGAGGACGAAGCGCCGGTTGCCGCCACACCGGTGGAAAAGCCGCCCGCGAACCTGCCGCTGCAGGAGCTTACTGCGCCGCTGCTCTACGATTTTCTGCTCGGCGAGATAGCCGCGCAGCGCGGCAGCCCGAACGTAGCTGCGCAGACTTTTCTCGAGCTCGCCAAGCGCACGCGCGATCCGCGGGTCGCGCGCCGCGCCGTCGAAGTCGCCAACTTTGCGCGCATGCGAGGCCTCGCGCTGGAAGCGGCCCGCATCTGGCACGACACCGAACCCGCTTCGCTGCAGGCGCTGCAGACCCTGGTGGTGCTGCTGGTCAGCGCCAAGCGCGTCGAGGAGACCGAACCGTATCTGGCCAAGCTGCTGGCGACCGACAGCAATGCGCCGTCCAACGTCTTCATGCAGCTGGTCCGCCTGCTGGCCGGCAGCGCGGATGCAGCCGCCAACCTGCGCGTGGTGAAAAAGCTCGCCGATCGCTACCCGGCGCTGCCGCAGGCGCATTTCGCGGTATCGCAGGCGGCGACTGCCGCCAACGACGACGCGCTGGCGCTTGCCGAAGTGCGGCGCGCGGCGGCGCTGCGGCCCGACTGGGAAATCGCCGCGGTCTACGAAGCGCAGTTGCTGCAGCGCCGTTCGCCCGGCGAGGCGGCCAAGCGGCTGGCGGCGTACCTTGAGAAATTCCCCGAATCGCGCGACGTGCGCCTCGACTACGCGCGCGTGCTGGTGATGGACAAGCGTTATCCGGAAGCGCGCACGGAGTTCGAGAACATCCTCAAGCGGTTCCAGAACGATACCGAGGCGATTTACGCAGTCGGCCTGCTCGCCTTCCAGGTCAAGGAGTACGCAATCGCCGAAGCCAATATGAAGCGGCTGCTGGAGTTGAAATACCGCGACCCGAACGCCGTGCGCTATACGCTCGGCCAGATCGCCGAAGAGCAGAAGGACTGGCCGCGGGCGATCGACTGGTACAAGACCATTCCGCGCGGCGAACATGCGATGCCCGCGCGCGTGCGCACGGCGAACGCGATCGCCAAGCAGGGAAAACTGCCCGAGGCGCGCCGGTTCCTGCGCAACCTTGCCGCGCAAAATGAGCCGCAGCAGGTGCAACTGCTGATCGCCGAGGCGCAGCTGCTGCGCGACGCCAACTTGAACAAGGAGGCGTTCGACCTGCTCGGCGAGGCGCTCGCCAAGCGCCCCGACCAGCCGGAACTGCTCTATGACCATGCCCTGACTGCGGAAAAGCTCGACCGGCACGAAGTGCTGGAGGCGAGCCTGAAGCGGCTGATCCAGCTGCGTCCCGACCACGCGCACGCCTACAACGCGCTTGGCTATTCGTTCGCCGATCGCAACGTGCGGCTGCCCGAGGCGAAGCAGCTGATCGAAAAAGCGCTGGAGCTGTCGCCCGAAGATTTTTTCATCATCGACTCGATGGGCTGGGTGCTGTACCGCATGGGTGACCTGAAAGGCGCTGCGGCGCAGCTGCGCCGCGCCTGGAACGGCCGCCCGGACGGCGAGATCGGCGCGCATCTGGGCGAAGTGCTGTGGGCGCTCGGCGAGCGGGATGAGGCGCGCCGCATCTGGCAGGAAGCGCTCAAGGCGAGTCCCGACAACGAGTCGCTGCAGAAAACCATCAAGCGTTTCAACCCGTAGCGCCGTGCGAAGTCTTTGCGCCGCCGCAGCACTGCTGTTGCTTGCGGCCTGCGCTGCGCCGGGATTTCTGTTTCCGGCCGCCGACACCGAGTTCGAACTGGCCGGCCGCATCGCGGTGCGCTATCGCGACGACGCCGGCAGCGGCAACATCGCCTGGCGCCACGGCGCGCGCAGCGACGAGATGCTGCTCACGTCGCCGCTCGGGCAGGGCATTGCACGCATCGTGCGCAAGGGCGATCAGGTCGCGCTGATGACCCAGGCCGGGCTCGAATTCAGGGCGGCAGATGCCGAATCGCTCACCGAAAAAGTGCTCGGCTTTCGCCTGCCGCTGCTGGGACTCGCCGATTGGGTGCGCGGCAGGCCCGCGCCGGAGCCGGCGCCCGCACCCCTGCGGCAGCTCACCGACGCCGCGGGCCGTCTCACCGAGTTCGAGCAGGCGGGCTGGCGCATCGAGTACCTGGAATACGAAGGCGCGCGGCCTTCGCGCCTCAGGCTCACCTATCCTGGGCTGGAGCTGCGCCTGGCGGTTTCCACATGGAAGTGAGCCCCCCGGGCTCTGCCGCGGCCGATTGGCTTCCGGCGCCGGCAAAGCTGAACCTGTTCCTGCACGTGCTCGGCCGCCGGCCGGACGGCATGCACGAGCTGCAGACCGCGTTCCGCCTGATCGACCGCTGCGATCGGGTCAGTGTGCGCGTGCGGGAGGATGGCGCAGTGCGGTTTTCCGGTGCTTTCGGCGACGACAATCTCTGCGTGAAAGCCGCGACTTTGCTAAAGGCAGAAACGCGAACCTGCCTCGGTTGCGATCTGGCGCTCGAAAAGTTGCTGCCGGTGGGTGGCGGATTGGGCGGCGGTTCCTCGGATGCGGCGACGGTGCTGTTGGCGTTGAACCGGTTCTGGCAGCTCCGCCTCACCAGACAAGAACTCATGGCACTGGGCCTGCGCCTGGGTGCCGACGTGCCGGTTTTCCTGTTCGGCCGCAACGCGCTCGGCGAGGGGATCGGCGAGCGGCTGACGGCGCTCGAACTGGCGCCCGCCTGGTACCTGGTTCTGACACCTCAAGTATCGGTTTCCACGAAAGAAATCTTCAGTGATGCCGCGTTGACACGCGATACGAAACCGCTCACACTACCGCCCTTTTTATCGGGGCAGGGCCGCAATGATCTCGAGGCCAGCGCGGTGCGCCGATATCCCGGAATCGCGGACTGTCTGGCGTGGTTGAGGAAGCACAGCCCGCAGGCGCGCATGACGGGCTCGGGTGCCTGCGTGTTCGCCGAGTTTCAGCGGCCGGACGAGGCGCAAGCCCTGCATCAGCAACTGCCGACGGCGATGCGGGGTTTCGTCGCGCGAGGTCTCGAGCAACACCCGCTGCACGACTGGGCTCACACTTGAATATGGTCTATCGGATGGGGCGTCGCCAAGCTGGTCTAAGGCACCGGATTTTGATTCCGGCATTCCTAGGTTCGAATCCTAGCGCCCCAGCCATCGTCCGCGCGCGCCTTGGCGCCGAGCGCGCTGGATGAATCCGCTGACGCCCAAAATCGCGATGGACCGCCTGATGGTGTTCGGCGGCAATGCCAACCCGCGCCTCGCGCAGGACGTGGCCAAGCATCTGAACCTGTCGCTCGGGCGCGCGATAGTCGGCAAATTCTCCGATGGCGAAGTGCTGGTCGAGATCATGGAGAACGTGCGCGGCAAGGACGTGTTCGTGCTGCAATCGACCTGCCAGCCGACCAACGACAACCTGATGGAACTGATGGTGATGGTCGATGCGCTCAAGCGCTCGTCGGCCGCGCGGGTATCGGCGGCGATTCCCTACTTCGGCTATGCGCGGCAGGATCGGCGGCCGCGCTCGGCGCGGGTCGGCATCAGCGCCAAGGTGGTGGCCAACATGCTCACCTCGGTGGGTGTGTCGCGCGTGCTCACCATGGATTTGCACGCCGACCAGATCCAGGGTTTTTTCGATGTGCCGGTGGACAACATCTACGCCGCGCCGGTGCTGCTCGGCGATGTCTGGAAGCAGGGCTACGAGGACCTGATCGTGGTTTCGCCCGACGTGGGAGGCGTGGTGCGCGCCCGCGCGCTCGCCAAGCGGCTCGAGTCCGACCTCGCGATCATCGACAAGCGCCGCCCGCGCGCCAATGTGTCCGAAGTCATGAACGTGATCGGCGAAGTGAAAGGCCGCACCTGCGTGATCATGGACGACATGGTGGATACCGCCGGCACCCTGTGCAAGGCAGCGGAAGTGCTGAAAGCGGAGGGCGCGACCAAGGTGGTGGCCTACTGTACCCACGCGGTGCTCTCGGGCAACGCGGTGTCGCGCATCGCCGCATCGGCGCTGGATGAACTGGTGGTCACCGACACGATTCCGCTGCGCGAGGACGCGCAGGCTTGCAGCAGGATCCGCAGCCTGTCGGTGGCCGGGCTGCTGGCGGAAACAATCTTGAGAATTTTCACCGAGGATTCGGTGAGTTCGCTGTTCATCGAATGAAAGGTTTATCAACCCCGCCGGGGTCTGGTCGCGGAACCGGTGGCTACTGAAGGAGTATGGCAATGAAAATCGAAGTCAATGCGCGCAAGCGCGAGGCGCAAGGGACGGGTGCGAGCCGCCGTCTCCGCCGCTCGGGCAACGTGCCGGGCATCCTTTACGGCGGCAACAAGGAAGCGGTGCAGATCGAGCTCGACCACAAGGAGCTTTACCAGCACCTGACCAAGGAGACCTTCCACGCCTCGATCCTGACGCTCAAGCTCGACGGCGCTGCCGAAGACGTGCTGTTGCGCGCCTTCAACATGCATCCGTGGAATGGGCACGTGCAGCACATCGATTTCCAGCGCGTTTCCAAGGACAAGAAGATTCACATGAAAGTGCCCCTGCATTTCATCAACGCCGAGATTTCGCCCGGCGTGAAAGAGCAGGGCGGGGTGGCGAACCACGTCATCAACGAACTGGACATCATCTGCCTGCCGGATGACCTGCCCGGATTCATCGAAGTCGACATGGGCCAGCTCACCATCGGCCGCTCGATCCACGTCAGGGAGCTGACGCTGCCCAAGGGGGTGGAACCGGCGCTGCACAAGGGCGAGAACCCGGTGGTGGCGACCATCATCCAGCCAGTCCTGATTACCGAGGAAGAGGAAGCCGCGGCCGAAGCAGTGCCTGCGGCCGATGTGCCGACGACCGAGCAGGCGGCGCCCGAGAAGGCGGGCGACGCGGCGGCGGGCGCCGACAAGGCGAAGGCGGGCGACAAGGCGGGCGACAAACCCGCCGACAAGGGCGGCAAGTCGGGCGGAGACGCGGCCGAAAAGAAAGAGAAGAAGTAAGCCTTGGCCGGCGCTATCCGCCTGGTAGTCGGCCTGGGCAATCCGGGCAAGGACTACGAACGCACCCGCCACAACGCCGGCTTCTGGCTGGTGGAGCGCTTCGCGCTGCAATCGGGCGTGGTCCTGCGCAAGGACGGCAAATTCCAGGCGCTGGTCGGCCGGCTCAGCGGCAACGGTGCCTGGCTGGTGCTGCCGCAGAGCTTCATGAACTCGAGCGGCCGGCCGGTGCAGATGATCGCCGGCTTTTTCAAGATCCCGGCGGCGGAAGTCCTGGTGGTGCACGACGAGGTGGATTTTCTGCCGGGGACCGCCAGGCTCAAGCAGGGCGGCGGCATCGCCGGGCACAACGGCCTGAAGGACATCTCGCAGCGCCTGGCGACGCACGAGTACTGGCGCCTGCGGCTCGGCGTCGGCCATCCCGGCGACAAGGACGCGGTGCCCGACTACGTCCTGGACCGGCCTGCCGCCGAGGACAAGGCGGCGATCGACGAAGCTATCGCACGTTCGATCGAGGTGCTGCCGCTATGCCTGGCGGGCGATTTTCAGGGGGCGATGACCAAACTGCATACGGCGGAGAAAGAAAAACCGGCGCAGAAGAAACCGGCGGCGCCCAAGCCCGAAGCAAAAGCTGATCCGCAGCCGTCGACGCAACCTGCAGCGCCTGCTGCAAAGGGATTGTTCGGTTCCCTGTTCTCAAGAACCAAGAAATGAGCCTGCGTTGCGGGATCGTGGGCCTGCCGAACGTGGGCAAGTCCACCCTGTTCAACGCGCTGACCAAATCGGCGATTGCGGCAGAGAACTATCCGTTCTGCACCATCGAGCCCAATGTAGGCATGGTCGAAGTGCCCGATCCGCGGCTGGCACAGCTCGCGCGCATCAATCAGCCGCAGAAAGTGGTTCCGGCCGCGGTCGAATTCGTGGACATCGCCGGACTGGTCGCTGGCGCATCGAAAGGCGAGGGCCTCGGTAACAAGTTTCTCGCGCATATTCGCGAGGTGGATGCGATCGTGCACGTGGTGCGGGCCTTCGACGACGCCAACGTGCTGCACGTCGCGGGCAAGGTCGAGCCCTTATCCGACATCGAGACCATCCATACCGAACTCGCGCTGGCGGATCTGCAGACGGTGGAAAAGCAGCTCGCCAGATACCAGAAGGTGGCCAAGGTGGCCGCCGACAAGGAGGCGCAGCGCCTGGTGGCGGTGCTGGAAAAAGCGCAGGCCGCGCTCGATCGTGGCCGGCCGCCGCGCGCGCTTGACTGGAGCAAGGAGGAACGGGCGGTGCTCGATCCGCTGTTCCTGCTCACCATGAAGCCGACGCTCTATGTCGCCAACGTCGCCGAGCACGGCTTTAGCGACAACCCGAAGCTCGCCGCAATCGAGAAATGCGCGGCCGACGAAGGCGCGCGCTCGGTGGCGATCAGCGCCGCGATCGAAGCGCAAATCGCCGACCTGCCGGAGCAGGACAAAAAGGTGTTCCTTGCCGATATGGGGATGCAGGAACCGGGGCTGGACCGCTTCATCCGCGCCGGCTATGCGCTGCTCGGGCTGGAAACCTTCTTCACCGCCGGGCCCAAAGAGGTTCACGCCTGGCAGCTGCACATCGGGCAAACCGCGTCCGAGGCGGCAGGCACGATCCACACGGATTTCGCGCGCGGCTTCATCCGCGCCGAAGTCATTGCCTGCGAAGACTACGTCGCCTTCGGCGGCGAGCAGGGGGCGAAGGACAAGGGCAAGATGCGCCTCGAGGGCAGGGACTACGTGGTGCGCGACGGCGACGTCATCTACTTCCGCTTCAACATCTAGCGCAGAACTGCGCGAACCGCTAGAACGACCAGACCTGCATCTTACGATGCAGTTCGATCAGCTCCTGGTCCTTCAGCGCCGGCAGCGTTTTGCCGGCCGGGTCGACCCGGTCGGCAAGTTCGATCACCACGTCGTTCATCGCGGCGAGCCGGCGCGCCAGCACTTCGCCGATGGCGGCGGCGATTTTCAGGGCCGCGGTCGAGCCGCTCTCGAGCAGTTTGCGAAAGCCCTGCGCCGGCACGCGCAGCACGCGCGAATCGACAGTGGCCCGGCCGGTTGCCGAGCGTGCGTCGTAGGTGACCAGCGACATTTCGCCCAGCACCCCGCCCGCGCCGAGCTTGGCGAGCGAGCGATCGCCGCGCGGCCCGCGCTTGATGATGTCGATTTCGCCCGCCACCACCAGGAACAGGCCGTCGCCCTGTTCGCCTTCGCGGAACAATTCCTTGCCGGCCGCGACCTCGCGCATCTCGACGATGGCCGTGATCGCCTCGAGTTCGGCCGCGGAAAGACCGCGGCAAAGCTTCATTCCCTTCAGTGCAGTGGCGTGTTCGTTTGCCATCGTCCAAGTCTACTCCAAGGCCGCTTGCCGGCGCGTATCATGATATTTGCAGCCGAAACACCGGAAGGTAAAAATGCACATGAGCCTCGATTGGAGCTATTGCGCCGGGCGCCTGGCCGCGCTGCTGATCGCTCTTGGCGGCAGCGCGCAAGCGGCAGAGCTGCCGATTTTCGACGCCCACCTGCATTACAGCCATGACGCTTGGGAAAGCATACCGCCCAAGGAGGCCATCGCCATCCTGCGCAAGGCGGGCGTGAAGCGCGCGCTGATTTCCAGTTCGGGCGACGACGGCCAGCAGCGCCTGTCCGCGCTGGCGCCGGATCTGGTGATCCCGGAGTTGCGCCCCTACCGCTCGCGCGGCGAGATCGGCAGCTGGTTCCGCGACGAAAGCGTGATTGCTTATCTCGAAGACCGGCTCAAGCGCTACCGCTATGCGGGAATCGGCGAATTCCACCTCTACGGCGCGGACGCCGACCTGCCGGTGCCGCGGCGCATGGTGCAGCTCGCCAAACAGCACCAGCTTTTCCTGCACGCGCATTCTGATGTGGACGCGTTAGAGCGCCTGTTCCGGCAGTGGCCGGAGGCGAAGATCCTGTGGGCGCATGCGGGATTCGACCGGCCCGAGAAGGTGCGCGAGATGCTGCGCAAGCACCGCAACCTGTGGTGCGACCTGGCGTTCCGCACCGACCATGCGCGCGCCGGCAAGGTGGATCCCGACTGGCGCGCCGCCTTTCTCGAATTCCCGGACCGCTTCCTGGTCGGCACCGACTCGTTCACTCCCGAGCGATGGCATTACGTTGCCGAGCACGCCAGCTGGTCGCGCCAGTGGCTGGCCGATTTGCCGGCGGAGGTGGCGGAACGAATCGCGTGGAAAAACGGCGAATCCCTGTTCGGCGGCTCGCCCGCGCACTGAGCAGCTGCATCGCGCTGGGCTGCGCCGGTGCGGCGGCGTGCGAACTGCCGCCCGGCACGCGCATCGAATCCGAACAGCTGGCGCTCAGCTACCGGACGCTGCCGGCGCGACAGCATCCGCGTCGAGTGAGGCGGTTCTTCCTAGCCGCGCTGCTGCTCGCCGGCGCCGCCGCGCAGGCGCAGCTGCTGGATTTCACCGACACGGAGCGCCGGCTCATTTTGCGCCACGGCCCCTGGCCTGCGCCCTGGAGTCCCGACCCGAGCAACCGGGTCTCGGGCAAGGCAGCGGCAATCGATCTGGGCGAGCAGCTCTTTTTCGAACCGCGCCTGTCGCCCAGCGGCAAGGTGTTGTGCGCGACTTGCCACGCGCCATTCCGCGGCTGGCAGGATGGGCGCAGCCGCGCCTTAGGGCTGGCCGAGACCGACCGCAATACGCAGAGCCTGCTCAACGTGCGCTACCAGCGCTGGTTCGGCTGGGACGGCGGCGGCGATTCGCTGTGGGCACAGAGCATCCGGCCGATCCTCGAGCCGCGCGAGATGGGCGGCAGCGCGGCCAAAGCTGCGGCGCTGGTGCGCGCTGACCCGGAGCTCGCCTGCCGTTATGAAAAAAGCTTTGGCGCGCCGCCGCCGGCGGGCGACACGGCGCTGCTCGCCGACTTGGGCAAGGCGCTGGCGGCGTTCCAGGAAACGCTGGTGAGCGGACGTACGCCGTTCGATGAATTCCGCGACGCGCTCGAGCGCGGCGATCCGTTCGCCGCGGCGCGTTACGCGCCCTCGGCGCAGCGCGGCCTGCGCATCTTCGTCGGCAGGGGCAACTGCAGCGCCTGCCACTTCGGGCCGGCTTTCTCGAACGGCGAGTTCCACGACACCGGCGTGCCGTTCTTCGTCGCCGGCGGCGTGGATTCCGGCCGCCATGGCGGGATCCGCAAGCTCGCCGCGAACGTTTTCAACCTGCTGGGTCCTTTTAGCGACGATCGGAGCGGAAAATCAGCGCTCAAGACGCGCCATGTCTTCGTGGAGCACCGCAACTTCGGTGAATTCAAGACGCCATCGTTGCGCAATGTGGCGCGGACTGCACCCTATATGCACGATGGCAGCCTCGCCACCCTCGCCGACGTCGTGCGCCACTACTCCGAGCTTAGCCCGGACCGCCTGCACGCCGACGGCGAAAGCCTGCTCAGGCCCTTGCGCCTGAGCGCCGCAGAATCCGACGATCTGGTGGCGTTTCTCGAGTCGCTGAGCGAGCGTGAGAGCGCGCTTGCGCCGCGCCGCCCGAAAGAATCTTGCCGGCGATGACTTAGGCCCGCGCCGCGAATATCTTGCCGAGCGTTGCGCCAAAGGGCACCACTTCCGCGCCCCCCAGCAAACCGCGGCTGGCAAGTTCGCGGTGCAGTTCTGGCAGGTGGTGGTGCGGCACCGAGGCGTAGAGGTGATGCTCGATGTGGTAGTTGACGTGGTGCGGAAAAATCAGCCAGGCGAGCCAGCGCGGCACGACATTGGTGCGCGCGGCGGTGAGCGGCGATGAAAAATCGCTGGTCGCGCCGTGCTCGGCGATGGCGCGCAGCCTCAGGATCGCCTGCACCACGGTGATGAGCGGCAGGATCCACAGCACCAGATATTGGAGCAGCAGGCCGCTCCAGGCGAATAGCGCCAGCGCGGCGGCGTGAAAAAAGATCACCGCGTTGCGGTCGCGCCGCGCTTCGTCGCGCAATTTGCCCGAGGTATCGTCGAGCGGCCGGACCGCCAGCTTGGTCTCGGTGTTGAGCGCCGGCGCGCCGCCAAGAAAGTAGGCGTAGGTTTTCCAGGCGGTGAGTCCGCCAAGGTCCTTCAGCAGCTTCTTGATCAGGTAGGCCTTGCCCCTCGGGTAGCCGCCATGCAGCGCGGTATCCGGGTCGAGTTCGGTATACAGGTTGTTGTGGTGCAGGCGGTGGATCACGCGGTAGGTGCGCATCGACAGCCCCGGCAGCGTGGCGCACAGGCGCCCCGCGAGTTCGTTCAGCCAGCGCGGCTCGAACAGGCGATAGTGCGCCGCTTCGTGGGCGAGCACGAACAGCGCATGCTGGCGCGTGCCGATCAGGAGCACGCAGGGAATCACCACCCACGGCGTCCACCATGCGAGCGCGGCTGCCAGCAGGACAGCGAGGACGAGGAACTCCTGCAGCACCGACCAGGCCGAGCGCCAGCCCGGCACCCGCGACAGGCGCTGGACCAGCTCCGCGGGCAGCGCGCGCCGAAAATCGTCCTTGAACTCTTCGCCGCGTTCGAGTCGCTCGGCGCCGGCCGGCAAACTCACGCTCAGATGCCTCCGAGCATCAGGTACTTGATCTCGAGATACTCGTCGATGCCGTACCGGGAGCCCTCGCGGCCGAGGCCAGACTGCTTGACTCCGCCGAACGGCGCGACCTCGGTGGACAAAATACCGCTGTTGACGCACACCATTCCGGTTTCCATCGCCTCGGCAATGCGCCAGATGCGGCCGACATCGCGGGCGTAGAAGTATCCCGCTAGGCCGAACTCGGTGTCGTTGGCCATTGCGACAGCGTCCGCGTCGGTCTTGAAACGGAACAGCGGCGCCACCGGGCCAAAGGTCTCTTCGCGGGACACGCGCATCGCCTGCGTCACTCCGGTAAGGATCGTCGGCTCGAAAAAAAGGCCGCCGCGGCTATGACGCTTGCCGCCGAGCACGACCTTGGCGCCCTTGCCGGTGGCGTCCGCGACATGCTCTTCGGCCTTGGCGAGGCCTTGCGCATCGATCAGCGGGCCGATGACCACGCCCGGTTCGATGCCGGCGCCGACCTTGAATTCCTTGACCTTGCTTGCGAGCTTGGCGGCGAACTCATCGTAGACGCCATCTTGCACGTAGATGCGGTTTGCGCAAACACAGGTCTGCCCGGCGTTGCGATACTTGGAGGCGATCGCTCCGTCCACGGCGGCATCGATGTCAGCGTCGTCAAATACGATGAACGGCGCGTTGCCGCCCAGTTCCAAGGACAATTTCTTCACCGTGTCGGCCGACTGGCGCATCAGCACGCGGCCAATCTCGGTAGAGCCGGTGAACGAGAGCTTGCGTACCGTCGGGTTCGCGCACAGCTCCGCGCCGATCGCTTTCGCATCGCCGGTGATTACGTTGAACACGCCTTTCGGAATGCCGGCGCGCTCGGCCAGTTCGGCCAGCGCAAGCGCCGAGAACGGGGTCGCCCCGGCGGGCTTGAGCACCACGGTGCAGCCCGCGGCCAGCGCCGGCCCGGCCTTGCGCGTGATCATCGCGTTCGGAAAATTCCACGGCGTGATCATCGCGGCGACACCGATCGGTTGCTTGAGGACCAGGATCCGCTTGTCGGACTGGTGCGACGGAATCACGTCGCCATAGATGCGCTTGCCTTCTTCGGCGAACCACTCGATGAAAGAGGCGCCGTAGGCGATCTCGCCCTTCGCTTCGGCGAGCGGCTTGCCTTGTTCAGAGGTGAGCAGCAAGCCCAGGTCGTCCTGGTTCGCCATCATCAGGTCGAACCACTTGCGCAACAGCGTCGCGCGCTCCTTGGCGGTCTTGGCGCGCCAGGCGGGCCAGGCGCGATCAGCGGCCTCGATCGCGCGCCGGGTTTCGGCGGCGCCCATCTGGGGCACGCTGCCGACGATCTCGCCGGTCGCGGGATTGTTGACCGGGAAGCTCTTGCGCGAGTCCGCGCCGACCCATTCGCCATCGAGGTAACACTGTTCGCGGAACAGCTTCGGATCCTTCAGGGGGAGCGGCGGCAGGCCGGCTTGCGTGGGCGCGTTCATCGGAATCTCCGGATAGATTGAGTCGATTGCAGCGCTCCATTTTACTCTCCTGTCAACGCCGCTACGCGGTTTTGCGCGCCGGCAGGCTGAAAGCGAGCAGGGTGCCGAGCACGTTCACCGCGGCGGCGATGAGCATCGCGGCGGCGTAGCCTTGCGTGCGGTCATACAACCAGCCGGCGAGCACCGGCAGGCTGATCGCGGCGACGCACCACGCGATGTATAGCCGGCCCGCGACGTGGCCGAACGAATTCCTGTGCCAGTAGCGCGCGATCGCGCCGGCCGTGAGGCCGGAAATGAAGCCGTAGCCCATGCCGATCATGGCGAGCGCCGGCACCGCGGCCAGCGGCCCCGGCCAGAGGCTGAGGATGAGTGCGCCGGCAAGCGACCACAGCTGGGCGCCTGCGGCCACGCGCGGAATGGAGAAATGGTCGACCAGCCAGCCGCCGCCCAGGCGCGCGGCGGCGATGGCGCCGGTAATCAGGGAAGTTGCGCCCAGCGCCAGCGCAGTCTGGCCGCCGTAAGCCTGGATGATTCCCGCCACCTGGCTCATCACCGTCAGCCCCGCGGCCGCAGCGAGGAAAAATACCGCGGCAAGCCGCAGGAACAGCGACCGCTGCGCGTCCTCCGGGTTTGCGGCCGGCGCTGAAACGTCGTGCATGCGGATGACGGCAAACTTCAGCAGCCAGGCGGCGAGCGCGCACGCTGCAAGCACGGCGACGCCGAGTCCGGCAAGCGTGGCGCGCAGGCCCCAGGCCTCGATCGACCAGCCGAACACCGGCGCGCCGATCATCGCCCCGAGCGGATACAGGCTCACCACGTAGCCGTTCGCGAGCCCGCTGCGGCCCTTGACCGTCTGGTTGACGCCTTGCTGCACGAGGATGAAGCCGATGCCGGCGCCCAGGCCGAACAACACGCCGTAGCCGGTCGCGAGCTGCGCCAGGCGCTCGGCGCTCGCCGCGAGATATAGCCCCGCGGCGCTGCAGATCCCGCAGGCGAGCGCAAGAATGGGCGGCGGCACGGCCCGGTACAGCCGCGGCGCGACGATCATGCCCAGCGTGAGCGTGACGGTGGCGAGCGCGAAGACGAAGCTCATCTCCGCGCGGCCGACGGCGATCTGCGCCTCCATCGGCCTGAGGAAGACGCTGAACGCGTACAGCGTGCCAAACGGCAGGTTGAGCGCGGTCGCAGCGGCGATGGCAGCGGCGCTGCGCTGCGCTGGAGTCAGGCGCATGACGTTGCCGGCGGCACGATCACCGAGACGTCCGATGCGGTGAGCATGCCGGGCCCTGGCGTGCCCTAGCACTGTTCCCAAGGCAGTCCGTCGTGGCGCCAGCCGGAAACCACGTTGCGCTGATGTTTTTCGCTGAGCGGTCCCTCGAATCCGTTCAGCACGTTGTACACGCGCGCGAAGCCGTTGCGCTCGAGCGCCTGGCCCGCTTCTTGGGAGCGGTTGCCGCTGCGGCAGATGAGCACGATCGGGCGCTCCGCGTGGTTGGCGCCGGCGAGTTTTTTCACCTGGCCGATGAAGTGCGGATTCACCTCCCAATCGGGGCCATCGTTCCAGGCCACGTGCAGGGCGCCGATCGGGTGGCCGACGAACAGGTATTCCATTTCGCTGCGGCAGTCGATGAACAGCGCATCGGGGTTCTTGCGCAGGAACTCGTAGGTCTGCTTCGGCTCGAGATGGCCCACCGGGCGCATTATCGGACGTCAGCCGTGCGCCGGACAAGCGGCGCGAAGCGGCGCTAGCTACGCTCGGCGGCGCGCTTTTCCCGCACCGCGGCCCGCAGCGCGGCCTGTACCAGCGTGTCGTAGCTGGCCGTACCTAGTGCGTGGGCGCGCAGCGTGCCGTTCACCAGCAACACGAACGACGGTACGCCATGGATCTGCAGCCCCTCGGCGATCATGTCGTTGAACGCCGGCCGCAGGCGTTCGGGCGCGTCTTCCACCCGGAACGCCGCGCGCAGCGTGGCCAGCTTCACCTTGGTGAAGCGCAGGTGCTGCCATTCGGCCGACGATTCCAGCCGGCCCCGTCCGAGCTGGGCCGCTTCCCAGCCGCGGCATAGCGTGCAATCGTCGGCGCCGATGTACACCAGCTCGATCGCCGCGCGCCGGCCGGCGCGCGCGCTCGGCTGCGGGTTCTCGGCAATGAAGCGATGAACTTCGGGCAGCGCTGCGCGCACGAACCGCAGCGCCGAACCCTTGCCCGAGGGGTGCTTGACGGTGGCGCGCATGCGGTACCCGGCGGAGATGACGAGCGTAGTGCGGGCGCCATCGGCAGCTACGATGTCCAGCGCGATGCCGGCACCTTCCGGACGCGCGGTAATGTCCCTCGCCTCGGCTAGGTTGGCGGCGGGCGGGCCGTAAAAACCGGCCAGCACCACGGACTCGGGTTCGGCGAAGATCACGTTGGTGATGCGCAGCACGCGTGCCTGCGACGCATTTGCCGAATGTGCCAGCCAGTATCCGGTCAGCGCACCGACGCGCTCTTCGAATGCATTTCCCGCGCGCGCACTCGCCGCGGCGCCCGCCACAATTGCCAGCAGCAGCCAGCCTACGGTCCGAAGCAGTGGATGGCGGCGCACGCGCATTCAGCCCGCTGCGGTCTTCACCGCCGGCAGTAATTTGAGGTCGGCGAGACCCAGGCGCAGCGCATGCCAGAAGCCCTGCTCATCGAGCAGGTAGTATTGGACCTTGAGCGTGAGCGCGCTGCCCAGGATCATCGATCCGAGCGCGATGAATGAGCCCAGCGCGAGCGTCGATGCGCCGGTCACGCCCTGGCCGATGGTGCAGCCCATGGAAAGGAATCCACCAAAGCCCATCAGCACGCCGCCCGCGACATGGTTGACGAAATCCCGAAACGAGACAAACCACTCGATGCGGAACCGGCCGCTGAACAGCGCGTGCAGGAGCGCACCGAGGATCATTCCCGCCACCCCCATGATGCCGAACGATAGCAGCGTGAGCCGAAACGGATCGAAGAGGTAGCGCAGCGTGTCGCCAATCGGGCTCACGAAGGTAAAGGACTGCACCCCGACGCGGCTGGGTCGGTCCCCCGGCAACGCCATGGCCGCGAAGTCGCGCCACTCGACGCCCACCGGCCCCGCGGTCAGGTACCAGCCGGCCACCACCGCCAGCCCCAGCACGCCGCCACCGAGGATATGGTCGAGATTGCTGCGGAAGTCCTTTGACTTGAGCACAAGCCAGAACAGCCCCAGCGCGATCAGCGCACCGGCAATCAGGCGTGATTTGCCGAGATCCGCGTCGGCGATGCCGCCCGCGATCGCGCCGACATCCTGACCGGCGATTCCCAGTCGCGCCAGGTCGAGGCTGGTCGGGCGGATCCAGCTCATGAACGCAATCTCGAAGATGGGCGTGGCCAGCATCAGGTAGACCACTCCTCCGAGGGCCACGAACACGACCAGCGATTTCAGATTGCCGCCACCGATGCGCACCAGAGTCCGGCTGCCGCAGCCGCTCGCCAGCGTCATGCCGATTCCGAACACGACGCCGCCGACGATGTAGCGCAGCCAGGCAAAATCGGTGGTCCGGTACGGCGGCAGCGTGTCAGACGGCAGCGACGCCACTTTGCCGGCCTCCAGCAACAACAGTCCGGTGATGGCTACGGCGATGGCGAACCCCCAGGCGCGAATACGCCCGGTATCGCCCATGTTCACCCAGTCTGATACCCCGCCCATGGTGCAGAAGTTGGTCTTGCTCGCCACCGCTCCCATGACGAGGGCGACGCAGAACACCGATCCGAGCACCTGCCAATGAATCGCAGCTTCCACGACTAAAAATTATACGTCCGCGCCGGACGCCGGTCCCCGGGCGGATTTTCTTATCGTCGCATAAAAATTTCTGAACTTGGGCCGGCAAGGGCAGTCTGATATCGTGCATAAACTATGCATTCGACGCCAGGCGGTCAACCGTATTAATCGCGTAATAGGAGAGGGGCTCATGAACAATCTGCGCAGAACGTTTTTGAAACTCGCTACCGGCACCGGTGCCGTCGCGGCGGCAGCGGCGCTAGGCTTGAGCGCTTCGGGCGCAGCCCTCGCCCAGGCGACCGGCTCCGGCAAGCCGCTACCGGACGAGAATGTCGCCGACACGATGAAGCGCCTGTTCGGCAACCGGCCGATACAACCTGCCGGCAACAGGGTCAAGTTCGAAGCGCCGATGATCGCGGAGAACGGCGCAGTAGTGCCGGTGCGGGTGGAGGTCGAGTTGCCGATGGCGAGCGATGACTACGTGCGCAACATCTACATCATCAGCGACAAGAATCGCCGCCCGTTGAACGCCCAGTTCATGCTCACGCCAGAGGCCGGCAAGGCGTCGGTCGGGACCAACATCCGGCTCGCCTCGACCACCGATGTACGCGCCATCGCCGAAACGAGCAAGGGTGCGCTTTACGCGGTCACGCGGGAAGTGAAGGTCACGGTTGGCGGCTGCGGCGGCTAGAACGGGCTGCGGCCTTCTCCTGCAGCTGAACTTGCCATAGCTAGATTCCGGAGGTAAGCGAATGTCTACGGGCCAGGTAAGGATGCGTGTTCCCGAGAAGGTCAAAGCCGGCGAGGTCGTGACCGTGCGCGCATTGATCACCCATCCGATGGAAATCATGGCGTTCAAGGACGGCAAGCCGGTCGAGAAGAACTACGACTTCATCCACAAGGTGGAGGCCACCTACAACGGCAAGAAGGTCTTCGAGGCGGTGACATCGCAGGCGGTGAGCCAGAATCCGTTCGTCTCCTTTCAGGTCAAGGTCGATGTGCCGGGCGTGGTCAGGATCCAGTTCTTCGACACGCAGGGCAAGACCTACGAAGGGCAAGCCGAAATCAAGTTTTGACGCAGTGGCAGGTTCGGGGGACGCGAATCACAGGAGGAGGTCGGTCATGACGCATTGGATGCAGAAACTTGCCCGCTTCAAGCGCTGGGGCCTGGTCGGATTGGGTCTGCTGGTCCTCGCCGCGTGCGCGACCGTGGGCACGACCGTCACTTCCAAAGAATGGAAGACCAAAGCGGTTCCCCTGTCACAAGGCGTCATCAAGGAAGTGGACGGCAAGCGCACTCAGGTGCGCTACCCCGGCTTTCGCGAAAACAGAAGCTTCGACCAGTGGCCAACCTACGCCGCCGACAGCCCCGCCTACCCGCCGCCGAAGAAGGCGCAGATGCCCACGGGCATCAAGGGCGATCCCAAGAAAGGGCAGGCCCTGATGAAGGGGCCCTGCACAGCCTGTCACCTGATTCCGGATGCGTCCGTCTGGCCGGCGGGCAACGTGGGCCCCGACCTGCGCACCATCGGACACCGGGGGCTGCCCGACAGCCACCTCTACCAGGTTATCTACGATCCGCGCGTGACCTTTGGGGCGGACTCGCCGATGGCGCCGTTCGGGGCTTCGGGCATGTGGAACGCTGAGCAGATCATGCACGTGGTGGCCTACCTGCAGACGCTCAAGGGCAATCCTCCGGGCGTGCCGGAAAAGGTCACGGACGACAAGCAGTGGAACCCGTTCACACGGGATGTGGTGCAGCTTGACTTCGGCGATCCGATGGATCTCACGGCGAACCCTGCGCTGGGGCTCGCCGACAGCGTCGCGGTGCCGCTGTGGAGCAAGGCTGGCCCGAAAGGCCAGTCCTGTGCCGGCTGCCACGGCGGCATCGGCGCGCCCGATGCGCAACGCCCGCTGGGGGTCATTAAAAGCATGGTGGGCGTGGGCGCCGCTTATCCCAAGTGGATCGCCAAGCACCGCCGCATGATGTCGGTGGAGGACTACCTGTCCGTGCACGCGCCCGAGACCACCGGGCATGAAATGCCGACGCAGGGCGAGCAGAACCTCACCATGTCTGTCCTCGTGAAGATGCAGTCGAACGGCATGCCCTACCAGCTTGACCGGAAGGACGCCAACGTGGGGGCGGCTGTCAAGCGCGGCGAGGAACTGTTCAACCGCAGGGTCGGCCAGCGCGGCCAAGCCTGCGCGGACTGCCACACAGAGCGCGGCGGGGGGCACAAGTTCCTGGGCGGGCGCTTCCTGGGGAACTTGGGCAAGGACACCATGATCAATCACCCCTACTTCCGAACTTCGCAGGGCGCGCTGTGGGACGTTCGCCTGCGCATGCAGTGGTGCATGACGCCGCTGCTCGCCAACATGCTGCCGGGTGATTCCCCCGAGTACGCGGATCTCGAGGCATTCATGGTGTCGAAGCAGCAGGGGCAACCGCTGCTGGTCCCGAGAAGGCCGTCACACTGAAAGCGTGGCGCCGAGGTTTTGCCCCCGGCGCCGGCGCTGTGCCGCAGTAGAGGTTATGGAAGTAACCCGCCGCGATTTTCTCAAGCTCGCCGCCATCGCCGGCAGCCTGGCCGCCACGGATCGGCCGGGGCTGCTGGCAGCGAGCGCGCCGGACCGGCTGCTTGCGTTCCCGCCGCTGGGCAACGTGACGCTGCTGCACATGACCGACAGTCATGCCATGCTGCAGCCGGTTTACTACCGCGAGCCCGATACGCTGCTCGGCATCGGGCCCGAGAAGGGTAAGGCGCCCTACCTCACAGGCGAGGCGTTCCTGAAGTTCTACGGCGTCAAGCGTGGCTCGGCGGAGGCCTATGCGCTGGCGCACCTGGATTTCGCCGAACTCGCCCGCCGCTACGGCAGGATGGGGGGCTACGCCCACATCGCCACGCTGGTGAAGCGCGTGCGCGCCGAGCGCGCCGGCAAGACGTTGCTGCTTGACGGCGGCGATACGCTGCAGGGCTCGGCCACCTCGCTCTGGACCAACGCCGAGGACATGGTGCAGGTGATCAACCAGCTGGGCGTGGATGTATTCGCCGCACATTGGGAGTTCACCTACGGCATCGACCGGGTGAAAGAGATCTTCGGCGACAAGGATATGCGCGGCACGTTCAAGGGCGAGTTCATCGCGCAGAACGTCGCCGACATCACCTGGGGCCTGCCGGGCGACCCGATTTTCCGCCCCTACACCATTCGCGAAGTCGGCGGAGCGCGCCTCGGCATCATCGGGCAGGCGTTCCCGTACACGCCCATATCGCACCCGCTGCGCTTCATCCCGGATCTCACCTTCGGCATCCGCGAGGAACAGATCCAGCAACTGGCGGATGAGTTGCGCAGCACGCACACGGTGGATGCGGTGATCCTGCTGTCGCACAACGGGGTTGGCGTGGACCTGAAGCTCGCAGGCCGGGTCAAGGGCCTAGACGTGATCCTCGGCGGCCATACGCATGATGGCATTCCGCAACCGATCCGCGTCGGGCAAACGCTGGTCATCAATTCCGGCGCCTATGGCAAGTTCCTGAGCCGGCTGGACCTGGACGTGAAGGACGGGAGAATCGCGGATTACCGCTACAAGCTGATCCCGGTGCTGTCGAACTACATCCCCGCGGACGCCGAGATGGCGGCGCTGATCAAGAATATCCGGGCCCCGTACCAGGCCAAGCTCGACGAGAAACTCGCGGTCTCGGAGGGCCTGCTCTACCGCCGAGGAAATTTCAACGGCAGTTTCGATGAAGTGATCCTCGAGGCCCTGCTCAAGCACCACGGCGCCCAGGTGGCATTCTCGCCGGGTTTCCGCTGGGGCAATACTGTGTTGCCGGGACAGACGATTACGCTGGAGGATGTCTACACCCACACCGCGCTCACCTATCCCAATACCTGGTCGCGCGACATGACTGGCAGCGAGATCAAGGACAACATGGAGGGCGTCGCGGACAACCTGTTTCACCGCGACCCCTACCTGCGCCAGGGGGGCGACATGGTGCGCATGGGCGGGGTCAGCTACAGCATTGATCCGAACAGGGGCATGGGCCAGCGTATCACCGACCTGCGCATCGGTGGCCAGCTCGCGGACCCCAACAAACGCTACAAAGCGACCGGCTGGGCGAGCATGATGGAAGTGGACGGCTCGCCGGTGTTCGATGTCGTCGCGAACTACCTGCGCTCCGTCAAGCGCGTGAAGCTCGACTCCGGATCCCGCGTCAAAGTCAGGGCCTGAGCACCGAACGGAATTACGATGCTTGTCGTACGCATGCTGGCGCTGGCGCTTGTGCTGCTCCCGGCTTCCGGCGCAGTTGCCAAGGACCTGTCGTTGCAGCACCGCGGCGTCACTCTCCTGGCAGTCCTCGATCTGGCGCAAGGCAAAACGCTCGCAGACGGTGTCGTGCTCATGGTCCATGGCACCATGCAGCACACCGATTTCTCGACCGTGCGCGAAATGCGCTCGATGCTCCGCGCCAAGGGATATAGCACGCTCGCCATCAACCTCGGCTTCGGCCTGGACCAACGCCGTGGCATGTTCGACTGCGAGCGCCCGAGCACGCACCGGTTCTCTGATGCGCTGGACGAAATCGGCGCCTGGCTGGATTGGCTGCAGGCGAACGGCGCGAAGCGCATCGTGTTGTTCGGCTTCTCGCGCGGCGGCCAGCAGGCGGCGTGGTTTTCCGCCGAGCGCGGCCACCCTGCGGTCGCTTCCCTGGTGCTGCTTGCGCCCATCAATCCGCTTGAGTCGGCGCAGCCGGCGCGCTACGAAATGCAGTTCAGCGCCAAGCTCGCGCCGCTGCTGGAGCGTGCCAGCACGCTGGTGCAGTCGGGCAAGGCGCGGACCCCGATGGAGAAAGTTCCCTTCCTCCTCTGCCCGGAGGCGACCGTGACCGCCGAGTCGTTCCTTTCCTACTATGCGCCGGGCCCGGAACTGGAGATGCTGGCGCTGCTCAGGCGCGTGAAGAGTCCCGCCCTGGTGGTGGTGGCTGGCAGCGACCAGGTTGTGCGCGACCTGGACAAGAGCCTCGCCCCGCTGGTCGATGGCAAGCGCCTGCGCATGGCGGTCATTCCCGGCGCGGACCATTTCTTCCGCGACCTCTACGGCGAAGACGCGGTCGACGAAATCGTGAAGTACCTGCGCCAGTGACGCTGTCCCTTCACGGTCGCCGCATTGCAGCCGGCTGCGCCGAATGGGTTGGCATGATTTCCCGCGTCCCGCTGTTCGCGCTCCTGCTTCTGGTCCCGGCGCTCGGCGCCGCTGCCGAGCCGCTTTACGCGAACATCGATAATGCCCAGTTGAAGGCGTTGCTGGCGCAGGGAACGCCGGTCTATGACATCCGCCGCCCCGAGGAATGGCAGCAGACCGGCGTGGTGCCGGGAAGCCGGAAGCTGACCTACGTCGATGCAAGCGGGCGCTTGCTTGTGGATTTCATGCCGCGCTTCACCGGCGAAGTGCGCCGGGACGAACCGGTCATCGTCATCTGCCGCGTCGGCAATCGCTCCGAGCGGCTGGCGCGCGAACTGGTTGGAAAGCTGGGCTACACCCGAGTCTACAACCTGCGCCACGGCATCTCCGGCTGGATCGCCGAAGGCAACCCCGTGCTCGCCCATTGAAACGCAAACCGCTGACGTGCAGCGACTCGGGTTGCCTTGCCTAGCCTGGTCCCCCCGCACGGAGGTAGTGCCCTCAAGCCGCTGATGCTGGCGGGCGAACCGCTGGCGGTGGAGCGCGCGCGCGCGCGCGGGCTGCGCACGATCCGGGTCAGCCCGCGCGAAAAGGGCGACTTGGTCATGCTCGGCATCGGCGGCTTCACCCCGCTCGATGGCTTCATGACGCACGCCGATTGGCAGGCGGTTTGCGACGGCTATCGCACGGCGAGCGGCTTGTTCTGGCCGATTCCGATTACGTTGTCGGTGGATGCCGCAAGCGCCGGCGCGATTTCCGTCGGCGCCGACATCGCGCTTGCCGACCCCGAGGATGGCGCCCTGCTCGCCACCATGACGGTGACGGAGAAGTACGCCATCGACAAGGCGCACGAGTGCAGGTCGGTGTTCAGGACCCCTGACGCCGCGCACCCGGGCGTCAACATGGTCATGCAGCAAGGCGAAACAAACCTCGCCGGGCCGGTGCGGGTGCTCTCCGACGGCGGCTTCAGGGCAAAGTACGGCGCGCTATTCATGACGCCGGCCGAAACGCGCGCCGAGTTCGAGCGCCTCGGCTGGTCGCGCGTCGCGGCGTTCCAGACGCGTAATCCGATGCACCGCTCGCACGAATATCTCGCCAAAGTGGCGATCGAGGTCTGCGATGGGGTGCTGGTGCATTCTCTGCTCGGCAATCTCAAGCCCGGCGATATTCCGGCCGATGTGCGCACGCGCGCGACCGCGGTGTTGATCGAACGGTACTTTCGTACTGGGACAGTGGTGCAGGCCGGCTACCCGCTCGACATGCGCTACGCGGGGCCGCGCGAGGCGCTGCTGCATGCGCTGTTCCGGCAGAACTACGGCTGCTCGCACCAGATCGTCGGCCGCGATCACGCCGGCGTCGGCAGCTACTACGGGCCGTTCGACGCGCACCATGTGTTCGACGAGATTCCGCGCGATGCGCTGCGCACGCAGGCCCTGAAAATGGACCTGACTTTCTGGTGCTATCGCTGCGGTGGCATGGCCTCGGGACGCACCTGCGCGCACGAAGACGGCGATCGCCTGCAGGTGTCCGGCACGCAGTTGCGCCAGTGGCTGTCCGAAGGCAGCCCGGTACCGCCCGAGTTCAGCCGGCCCGAGGTGCTGGAAGTGATGCGCGCCTATTACGCGGTGCTGGAGACGAAGAAATCCGGCGCGCGCTGACCCCTGGCTAGTTCCGCCCGAGTATCCAGACGACGATGCGCTCCAGATCGGCATCCGTGACGCCGGGGTTGGCCGGCATCGGGATCTGCCCCCAGGCCCCCTGGCCGCCGCTGCGGATCCGGGCGGCGAGGTAGCTGCGCGCACCCGCATCGTCCTTCAGTTTAAGAGCGACTTCGCGGAACGATGGGCCGACCACGCGCTTCTCCTCGCTATGGCAGCCGCTGCAGCCGTTCGCCTCGAGCAGCTTGCGTACCGGATCGCCGTTCGCCGCGGCCAGAGTGTCGGGCGAAGGCGCCGGCGCCGGCCGGTCGCGGTTGTAATAGGTCGCGAGATACTCGTGGATGACCCGCATTTCGTCGTCGGTCATCGGCGTGCCGCGCTCTTTCATGTTGCGCAGGTTGTCGCCCCACTCTCCCGGTGAGAGCTTGGCGCGTTTGATGTGCTGCAGCTCGTGGCAGATGTTGCACTTGTTCTCGGTCAGCGTGCTGCCGGGACCGGGGATGAGCCGCTCGTCCTGCGCGAGCGCGCCGGCGGCGCCGAGCAGGGCGGCGGCAAGCGCCACCGCCCCAAAAACCTCAAGCCGGGACAACCATTACTCCCACCCGGTGCATGCCGTTCCAGAAGTACCCGAGCGGGTTCCAGAGCGACTGCACCGGCTGCATGTTGCCGCGGTCGTCGGTCGCGCGCGCAAGGAAAGTGACGTAGCCAAAGCGTTGCGGCTCGAAGTCGTAGCTGAAGGTGCGCCAGGCATACTTGTCGCGCGCCCTCTCCAGTCGCGCACGGTGCCAGGTCGCGCCCTCGTCCCAGGAGACGTCGACGCGTGCGACGCTGCCTTCGCCGACCCAGGCCCTGCCGCGCACCGTGATGGTTTGGCCGGCTTTGAACGACTGGCTGGGCGCCGGATGCGTGATCATCGATTTGACCGGCCACGCCTGCGTCGAAACTGTGTCAGGCGGCATCTTGTCGCCGGGCTTGACCGTCCATTTGGGCGTCACGTAGCTGGTCTCCATGTAGGTGCCCTTGAACGGCGCGTCGAGCACGGTGAGCGTCTGCAGCCACTTGGTCGAGGCGGAGCCGACCCAGCCCGGCACCACCAGCCGCAGCGGATAGCCGTGCACCTTGGGCAGCGGCCCGTCGTTCATGCCCCAGGCGATGAGCGTGTTCTCGTCCTGCGCCTTGGACATCGGGATCGAGCGGATGACCGGCGCCGCCGTCGCGACCGCGCCCGGGTCTCCGCCCTGGCCGGCAACGTGCGCCGCATTCGACTTCAGTCCCGCCGCGGCGAGCACGTCCTTCAGCCGCACGCCGGTCCAGAGCGGACAGCCCATGCCCCCGGTTTCCCCCCAGGGCGTGCCGCTCGCTCTTGGCAGGTAGTTGGTGCGACCCGCGCCGGCGCACTCGAGCATGCCGGCCATGCTGACCACAGGGAAGGCCTTCTGCAGCTCTGCGACCGAGAACGTCAGCTCCTTGTCCACCAGGCCCTTGATCGCGAGCCGGTGCGCGTTGATGTCGATGTCGGGGTTGAGCAGGTTGTTGCGGATGTACATCCGGTTGTTCGGCGTTAGGTCGAAATCGTGCTCATGCGCCGGAACGCTGCCCGTCAGGGGGCGCTCGGAGTGATACTGCATCGCAGGCACCTTCTCCGCCTTGATCGCCTCGTTGGAGACCGTGCCCGCGACTGCGGCCTGGGCACGCGCTTCGCGAAGCGCGGCCGTCTGTCCGAGCGCGGCAAGCGCGCCGGCCCCGGCGACACCGGTCAGGAAACTGCGGCGTGACGTGTAGGTCCGGAATTCATTGCTCATGGCGAGCTCCCCCTTTCCAAATTTGACCTTGACAATGCTAGCAAAGGGCGGCGCCGCTGAGAAAGAAAATGACGTTACCTTGCCGCCAGATGGGCGCGCATGAAGGCCGCGGTGCGCTGCACGGCGTCCTGGGTCGCGAGGTCGTCGGCGAAAGTGCGCACGTCCGGCCCCCGGAAATCGAACCCGCGCCCGACCCCCGGGTAGACGATCACGCGCGCATCGCGCTTTTTGTCGCGCAGCGAATCGATGCCCGCAAGTATCGAGCGGGTGCGCTGGTACTGTTCGTGCTCGCCGAGAAATACCAGCACCGGCACCTGCAGCTGGTCCACCTCGGGGGCGTACTGGTAGACCTGCATGGCTTCGGGTGCCTGCGGATCCTGCCAGTGCGGGTAATACGAGACGTAGCAGGCGGTCTGCACCTGGCGGCCCTTAGTGACCAGCGCCTTGAGCGAATAGAAGCCGCCACGGCTCATGGAAAGGACGCAGGTCTTCGGCTGCCCGCGCGCTTCGGGCAAGGCAAGGGCAAAGTCGATCGCCGCCGCCGCGTCGTCCTCGAGCGCGGGGTCGTGCCGGACCGGCATTTTCTCGATCATGCGGCCGATGTAAAGATCCGGCGCGACGACCGTGAAGCCGCGCGCTGCGAGGCGCAACGGCACCAGGCGCGTGAGTTCGTCGATTCCTCGCCGGCCATGCAGGAACACCACCACGGGAAGGCGGCCCGCCGCCCGCGGCGCATGGATCTCGACCGGCACGTCGACATCGCCGCTGCGGTAGGAGCCGGATCGCGTTCGTACCTCGTGATTGGCCGCTACCGGCATCCTGCCGTGTTGCCACCACTCGGCATCCCACCACCACTTGTTCTGGTCCTGTGGAAAGCGGAACGTCGCCCAGGGCACGTGCACCGCCCCGGCCGGCAGAGCAAGCAGAGCCAGGCACAGTGCCGCCGCGCCGCAGCTAGTTGCCGGCGACATGGCGGTCGCTCGCCTGCATGACGATCAGCCGCTCCTTCGCAAACTCCACGAAGCTGTTGACCAGGCGGGAATGAAATCTTTCTTTCGGATAGACGACCGACAGATGGCGCAGCAGGCGCGGCGACAGGGGGACCTGGATCAGCTCGGCGAGGCGGATCTCCTTGGCTACCGTTGCCCGCGACATGATGGCGAAGCCTACGCCGGTGACGACCAATCCTTTCAGCGCTTCGGGACTGCTTACCTCCATCACGACCTGCAGCGCGTCGGGCGCCAGTCCGGACTTCTGCAGGTAATGGTCGATAACCTCGCGCGTTCCCGATCCGGGCTCGCGGCTGACGTAGGCATGCTGCGTGAGCGCCTTCGGCGTCACGGATTTGCACGTTGCCAGGTCGTGCGTGGGCGCGCATACCACCTGCAACTCGTCATCGCAGCAGATGTCGGTGACGAGCGAGGGAAGATGCGAATCGCCCTCGATAAAACCAAGGTCCAGGCTGCGTTCCGCCGCCCGAACCTGCACTGCCTCCGAATTGCCGACGAAAAGCCGGGGAATCACCGCCGGATAGCGCGTCTTGAACTCGCCGAGGATCTGCGGCAGCAGGAATTCGGCAATGGTCGTGCTCGCCCCGATCAGCAGCGGGCCTGCCACCTGGCCGCTCGACTCCTTCAGGCGCGTGTCGAGTTCGGCAGAGAGGGCGAGGATCCGTTCAGCGTAGTCAAGCGCCATGACGCCGGCGGCAGTCAACGAAATGCGCCCGTGCGCGCGGTCAAAGAGGCGCGTGTCGAAGTGCTCTTCGAGCTGCCGGATCTGAAAGGTCACCGCCGGCTGGGTCATGAACAGCGCCTCTGCCGCCTTGGTAAAGGACAGGTGCTTTGCGACTGCGTGAAAGACCTGGAGCCGCCGGTCGGCCATCGCCTATTCAAGCATAAAAAAGGGCAACCATAAGGCTGCCTCTTGAGGATACTTATGACCTGCCAGTCAGTCGATGATGTGGTAAACGGGCGCTTTCTCCATGTCCCATTTGCCGGACTTCCGCTCGTAGCGCGATAGGGTGAAGCAGTGCCAGTTCTCATCGTCCAGCTTCAGGTGATCGCCGCGGTAGTAGTAACCGGGCCAGCGCGTTTCCTTGCGGAACAGCGTGTGATGGGTCACGGATTCGGAGGCAATGAGCCGGTGGTGCAGTTCCCAGGTGCGCTGCAGCTGGTGCAGGTCTTCGGCGCCCATCTGGCGCATGTCTTCCTTCAGCATGCCGAGCAGCTCAAGTCCGCGCTCGAGCAGCATCGCGTTCGTCATGTAGTTGGTGCTGATGCCGCCGACGTATTCGTCCATGATCTTTTCCAGCCGCTGCAGGCCGTGGATCGGCAGCAGATAGCTCGGCGATACGGTGCCGGCGACGATCTCGTTGCGGCCGACGCGATAGTTCTCCAGCGGCTGGTAGATGAGCTTTTCGAGGTCGCGGTATTCCTGTTCGCTCACCTCGGGCCGGGCTTTGCCTTTCTCCATCACGTATTTCACCGCCGCCTTGGCGGCGATGCGGCCCTCGGTGAAGGACCCTGAGGAGAATTTGTGCGCAGTGCCGCCGATGGTGTCGCCGGCGCCAAAGAGGCCATCCACCGTCATCATGCGGTTGTAGCCCCACTGATACTCAGCGGGGGCGTAGTCCTCCGGTCCGCTCGCCCACGCCCCGGAGCAGGTGGCGTGCGAGCCCATGACGTAAGGTTCGGAGGTGGTCAGTTCCGGGTTGATGTGCTTGGGATCGATGTTCTGCGAGGCCCAGACGACCGCCTGCCCGATGGTCATGCCGAGGAAGTTCTCCCAGCCGATGGTTTCCTTGTGCGGGTCCTGGAAGGCTTCCTTGGTCACCATGCGGATGGGGCCGCGGCCGGCCGCGAGCTCTTTCAGGATGGCGTGGTTGCGCAGGCAGGTCGGCACCGGGTGACGGTCGACGTAGTCGCCCACCAGTGCCTTGGTGTCTTCATACCACCGCTTTTCGTACTCCTCGCCGTAGCCGTTCTGCGTGTAGGTCTTCAGATGGAGGAAGTAGGCGCCTACGGGACCATAGCCGTCCTTGAAACGGGTCAGGACGATGCGGTTTTCCATCTGCGTCATCTTGGCGCCGACCTCGATCGGCAGCGCGTAAGCTGACGCGCTTGACCAGGGCGCGTACCAGGTCCGCCCCATGCCCTCGCCTACGGCGCGCGGCTTGAAGATGTGCGAGGCGCCGCCGGCGGCGACGATAACGGCCTTGGCGCGGAAGACGTGGAAATCACCCGTACGGACGTTGAAGCCGACCGCCCCCGAGACGCGCTTCGCCTTCTCGTCCATCAGCAGGTGGGTCACCATGATCCGGTTGTAGACCTCGGTCGCGGCCTTGCGGGCGGCTTCGGCGACGATCGGCTTGTAGCTTTCGCCGTGGATCATGATCTGCCACTTGCCTTCGCGCTGGTAGCGTCCGGTCTTGGGGTCCTTCATGATTGGCAGGCCCCATTCCTCGAACATGTGCACGGTCGCATCGACATGCCGCGCAATGTCGTAGCCGAGGTCCTCGCGCACCAAGCCCATCAAATCGTTGCGGGCGTAGCGCACATGGTCCTCGGGCTGGTTCTCACCCCATTGCATGCCCATGTAGCAGTTGATGGCGTACAGGCCCTGGGCGACCGCGCCGCTGCGCTCGATGTTCGCTTTCTCGACGCAGACGATTTTCAGATCGCGCCCCCAGTATCTGGATTCGTAGGTTGCGCCGCAGCCGGCCATGCCGCCGCCGATGACGAGAATGTCCGCGTCGACGAAAACCGTTTTCCTGCCGCCGAACAAGCCCATCAGACCACCCCCAGCTTCAGTTGATCCGGACGCAGCGTGGGCAATTCCTTCTTGGTGTTGAGTCCTGCCGGTTCGTGCGCGAGTTCCTGCCGGGCGAAATCCTCAGGTGCCGGCGCAGCGTAATCGGCCGGCCCCTTGATCGAGCCCCACGGCGTCGTGCGGATCGGCGATTCGAAATTCTTTTCGCGGCCGTCGCGGAACTTGAGCCGCCAGGAAATCGTCGCCTTGGCCTCCTCCCGGAGCACCCGGACGCTGTGGCCCAGCGGGGCGAAGTCGGCATAGCCGCGCACATCGATGGCGTCCTGTGGGCAGGCCTTCACGCAGGAGTAGCACTCCCAGCACATGTTCGGCTCGATGTTGTAGGCACGCCGATAGGTCTTGTCGATGTGCATGATGTCGGAGGGGCAGATGTCCACGCAGTGCCCGCAACCGTCGCAGCGGGTCATGTAAACGAAAGTTGGCATGGTTTTTCCTGGTCAAAAGTGCCGGGGTTGTTCGCGGGCGCCGCCGAACAGCTCGGGCCTGTCGGCGGGTCCGGGCAAGTTGTTCCTGGAGCCGTTTGCGTCGGTCAGCCTTTTCTCGAAGGCCGCCGCCGGCTTGAAGAACATGTGAGCGAACTTGGACCACGGCACGGAGCCGAACAGCACGGTGGTGGCGAGGATGTAGAGGAAGAACAGCACCCCCGCGCCGGCGCCGGCCGCCGACCAGATGAGGCCCAGCGTCACGCTGGCGAGGAGCGACAGGACGAACAGGTCGGCGTGCACGAGACGGAAGGGCGAATGGCCCTCGGCGGCGACGTCCACCCGGATGAAGAACCAGAACCAGTATCCGCCAAGGCAAACCATCAAGCCGCCAATCCACCAAAGCAGCGGCCAAAGCGAGGCTGTTGAATAGTTGAACACCATCACGACGGTAGCGACGACATAGAGGACGAATCCGTACATGGTCAGCAGATGGGCGATGCGGCGACGCGCGCTGCAGAATTCCCCGGAAGCGAGGACGTCGACCAGACCGGTCTGGACGGCGAGCGACAGCAGTTCGCCGGCGCCGACCGGCTTCGAGCTTTTGCTTTTCGATTTCCGCCAGTTGTCGAAAAAGTGCCTGGCGCTCCCCTTATGGACGACGTCAAACAGCGTCCCAGCCGCAACCAGCACGATCATCACGACGATAAAGGTCTGCATGACGGCGGGCGGTACGGTCGCTGCGAGTGTCGCAAACGGATTGACGGTGAACATCATTGCCCCTTCCTTGGAGGCGGTGATTGTAGGAGGCTACGGAACCGCAAACGCGAAAAAAACGGCTATGCGGCCATAGAAAAAACTTCGAAGCGCATCTCGGCGAGATCGCCGAGCAGCCACGTCGCCGGCGCCGAGAGTCCCGCGACGGTGCCCGGATTTACCAGCCAGGTGCTGCCGCCCTTGACGTTTGCTACCTGGGCGACGCCGGCGCTGTGCGAATGGCCGCAGCACACGAGATCCCAGTCGCCGGTGCAGGCCATCGCATGGCCGTACTCGGGATAGTGCACAACGAACACGCGCCGCCCGCCGAGATCCAGGCGCGCGTCGGGGCCGTGGTAGCGCAGCAGCCCGCCGCTTTTCGCCATCTGGAAGTGCAGCGCCTGCACGTCACCGACGTTGTTGCCATGGATCAGGTGCACCTGCAGGCCGTGCGCGAGCGCGGGCTTCACGGTCTGCGCGCCGATCAGATCGCCGCAGTGGATCACCGCCTCGGCGCCCTTCGCCTTCGCCTCGCGCACCGCGCGCTCAAGCGCGTCGGCGCGGTCGTGGCTGTCGGATACGACGCAGATTCTCACGCGCGCATCTTAGCCGAGCGCCGCTACGCGGCTTTCGCGGCCCGGCTTATGGCGGCATCAGTTTCTTTCCTTGCTGGGCCGCCAGGGCGGTCTCAAAATGCGGGCCTGATCCCCAACGCAGGAGCAGGCCATGGCAGATCCGCATCCGATCGTGAGCTACGCGAAGACAGGCAAGTTCGAGGACGTGCGCGACGATCTCAGGCTCGCCATCGAGGCCAAGGGCCTGGTTATCGACTACCAGTCATTCGTCAACCGGATGCTGGAGCGCACCGGCAAGGTTGTCGGCTCGGCGCGCAAGATCTATGCGGACGCGCAGGGCTTCGTTTTCTGCAGCGCGGCACTTTCGCGCATGACCATGGAGGCGGACCCGGCCAATGCCGCGCTGTGCCCCTACAGCATAATCGTGTACGCCACCGCGCAGGAGCCGGACAAGGTGGTGGTGGCCTACAAGCGCCCCTGGCGCCCCGATGGTTCGGCGGCCTCCAAGGCGTCGCTGAAGGAAGTCGAGGCGCTGCTGGATGGCATCGCCCGCGAAGCGCTCGGCCTGAAGTAGCCGCGGCCCGGGGACGTGACTTTCGACAGCGGATATATTAGGCTTTTCTCATGAACTTCGACAAGGAAATCGACACCCGCGGACTCAATTGTCCGCTGCCCATCCTGCGCGCGAAGAAAGCGCTCAACGACATGCAGTCCGGGCACGTGCTGAAGATCGTCGCCACCGATCCCGGGTCGGTGAAAGATTTCCAGGCGTTCTCCAAGCAGACCGGCAACGAGCTGCTCTCGCATGGCGAGGCGAACAAGGAATTTACCTTCTTCATGAAGCGCAAGTAGCCCGGCGTATCGCCATGAGCTGGCTGGAGCGACTGGCTGCGATCGAGGCGCTCGAAGACGCGCCGCTCGACGCCGCGCTGGTTGCGCGCCTCGAGCGCTCGGCGGCCCGGGCCGCCGGCCGCGCAATCCGCTTTTCCACCCCCAGCTTCAAGGCCTATTCCAGCTGCGAGCTGGAGGGCTGCAGCAAGAACAGCTTTCCCGCCTTTTCGGTCACCGCTGGCGGCTGCGCGCTGATGTGCGACCACTGCCAGGCGAAGATCCTGGAACCGATGATCCCGGCCACCAGCCCGGAGCTGCTCGAGCGCAAGGTGCGCGCGATGATCGCCACCGAGGACCTGCAGGGCTTTCTTCTCTCAGGCGGTTCGACGCGACGCAACGAAATCCGCTACGAGCGCTACTACCCGGTGATCGAGCGCCTGAAGCGCGATCACCCCGGGCTCAAGATCGCGATCCATTCCGCGCTGCTCGATGCGCCGCGAGCGCGCAGCATGGCCGATGCGGGCGTGGACACCGCGATGATGGATGTCATCGGCGCCGAGGACACCATCCGCGAGGTTTACCACCTGGAGCGGCCCGTGGCCGATTTCGAGGCCACGCTGGCGGCGCTGTGCTCGACCTCGATGGAGGTGGTGCCGCACATCGTCATCGGCCTGCACTATGGCCGCATCCTCGGCGAGCCGGCGGCGCTCGACATCGTCAGCCGCCACCCGGTGCACTCGCTGGTGCTGGTGGTGATCATGCCGTTCTATGCCAGGCCGGGGACCTTCGTCACGCCCGAGACGAGCGACATCGGCCGCATCTTTCTTGAAGCGCGCGAGCGCATCCCCGACCGTCAGCTGCTGCTCGGCTGCGCCCGCCCGCCGGGCATGCACCGGCGCATCACCGACGCTTACGCGGTGATGGCGGGGCTGGACGGCATCGCGTTCCCGGCCGACGGCGCGCATGCAGTGGCGCAGGCGATCGGCCGGCCCGCAGCGCAGGAACATGCCTGCTGCGCGGTCAAGACCGGGCGCACCATCAAGCTCCACTCACGCGCGGCGGTGGCGGCGTGAGCGAATCCGCCGACGTGGTGGTGCTTGGCCTGGGACCGGCCGGGGCTGCTGCTGCTGCTGCTGCCGCGCGGCGCGGTTGCAAGGTGATTGCGCTCGAGCGCAAGCGCGAAGCCGGCGTGCCGGTGCAGTGCGCCGAGTTCGTGCCGGCGCTGATCGGCATCGAAGTTGCCGGCGTGGCCGGCGCGGTACGCCAGAGGATCGAAGCGATGGCGACGTTTGTCGAAGACGAGGCGGCCGACCTGCAATCTAACTTTCCCGGCCAGATGCTGGACCGCGCTGCGTTCGATGCGTTGCTTGCGGCACAGGCCGCCCGCGCGGGAGCGCAGCTTCGCTTTTCCACGGCAGTGCGAAAAGTCGGCCGCGACGGCCGGGTGCAGCTCGCCGACGGCGGTTCGATCGCCGCGCGCGTCGTCATCGGTGCCGACGGCCCGCGCTCGCGCGCCGGCCAGGCGATCGGCAGCGTCAATGCCGAGATGGTGGAGACGCGGCAGCTCAGCGTTGCTCTGACCCGGCCGCACGCCGCGACCGACATTTTTCTCTCGGCGGCGATCCCCGGCGGCTATGGCTGGCTGTTTCCGAAGGATGCGACGGCGAACCTCGGCGCCGGCGTCAGCCCGGCGCACAAGGCGCGGCTCAAGTCGATCGTGGCGCGGTTGCACGCCTCGCTGGTCAGCGCAGGCCGGGTCGGCAAGCAAGTGCTATCGCGGACCGGCGGCCTGATTCCGGTCGGCGGACTGCTCGCGCCCTGGGGCAGGTTGGGTCAGACGCTGGTGCTCCTCGCCGGCGACGCTGCGGGCCTCGCCAATCCGGTGACCGGGGCAGGCATCGCCGCCGCCGTGTTCTCGGGCCGCCTGGCCGGCGAAACCGCGGCCGGCGGCTCGCCCGAGGATTACCGCGGCGAGCTGGAAGATGTTTTCGGTGCCGCGCTGGATCGTGCGCTGCGGCGGCGGCGCGAACTGCTGGAAGCGAAACCCGGCAAGTCGGCGTTGCGCCGCGCGTGGATCGCCTACCCGGAGTACTGGCAATGAGCTGCTTCGAGCACAGCGCCCCCGAGCAGGGCGCCCCGATGACGCCGCGGCGGCCCGGCGTCACGCCGATCGAGTTCCGCAACGGCGCGCGCGTCAAGGCGCAGGCGGTACCGCCGCAGGGCGTGTATCGGCCGAACTACAACTTCCTCACCCCGGCCATGCGCTCGCCGGAGTACGTGCAGATGTCCACCGCGGCCGCGCTGACCCTGGGGATCATGGGCGGGCGCATGCACCGCACCTCCTGCACGCGCTGCCTCAACCTGCTGCTCACCTATCCCGAAGGCTGCCGCGCCAACTGCGCCTATTGCGGCCTGGCGCGCCACCGCGAGGCCGAGCGCAACTACGCCGACCGCAACTTCATCCGGGTCGACTGGCCGGCGGTGCCGCTGGCGCAGACCATCGACATCGTGGCAAGGGACGGCGCCGCGAGCGCCTTCCATCGCATGTGCATTTCCATGATCACGCACCCAAACTCGGATGCGGACACCCGCACGGTGCTCAAGGCCTGGACCGACCGCATCGATCCGCAAACGATCCCGGTCTCGATCCTGTCGAACCCGACCACCATGATCCGCGAGGACGTGGTGCGCCTGAAGGACCTGGGCGCCGACATCTTCACCGTGGCGATCGATGCGGCGACGCCGGAAATTTTCGACCGCACCCGCGGCAAGGGCGTGCAGTCGCCGCACAGCTGGTCCAAGTACTGGGAAATCCTGATGCACGCGCGCGAGATCTTCGGCGCGCAGAAATTCGGCGCCCACATCATCGTCGGCATGGGCGAGACCGAGTACGACGTGCTGAGCCTGGTGCAGCAGCTCGTCGACCTCGGCGGCCACAGCCACATGTTTTGCTTCTTCCCGGAGAAGGGTTCGCTCATGGACCACCTGCCGGCGACCCCGCGCGACCAGTGGCGCCGGGTGCAGCTGGCGCGCTACCTGATCGATTACCGGGGCGCGCGCGTGGAACAGATGAAGTTCGATGAGGCCGGACGCGTGGCCGATTACGGCATCGCGCAATCGGAGCTCGACAGCGTGGTCGGCGAAGGGGTCGCGTTCCGCACCTCGGGCTGCCCGGGCAAGTTCCGCGACGACATCTCAGCCTGCGACCGGCCCTACGGCGATTCGCCGCCCTCGAACATCGCCAGCTTTCCGTTCCAACCCAACGGCCACGACCTGAGAAAGATCCGCCGCCAGCTGCGCAGCGCAAAGACGAAGTGACGCTCCAGGTCGTCCAGCACACCTCGGCGGAGTTCCTGGGCCTGATCGAGGACCACCTCGAGGGGCGCAGCATCCGTTTTCGCTACTGCCGTCCGTTCGCCGGCAAGACCCCGCTGCCCAAGCCCGAGGCGATCGACCAGGGACTGATCGTTCTGGGAGGAGGTCCCTGGGGTAGCGCGGGGGCGCGGGATGTTCCGACGCTTTCGCAGGAAATTTTCCTCGTGGAGGAAATCCTCAAGGCGGGAAAACCTGTGCTCGGAATCGGCCTCGGCGCGCAGATCCTCAGCCTTGCCGCCGGTGGCCGGGTCCGCGCCGCGCCGCTCGAGTTCTCTGTGGGCATGGCGCGCAGAGCGAGCGAATCAGCCTTGAACGGCTACCTGCCCGAGGAGTATCCGCTCGCCATCTATATGCGCGATTGGCCCGAGCCGCCGCCGCAGGCGACGGTGCTCGCGCACGACGCGCAGGGGCGCGCCGTGCTCTGGCAGGTCGGCCCCAGGGCGCTCGGCTTCGCCGGGCATCCCGGCATCAAGGTGGCGATGGTTGAGGACCTGGTGATGGAATTCGAGGAGGTGGCGCAAGGCATCGAACCCGGCCTCGCCCAACTTCGCATGGCGCAGCGCAACATCGAAAGCGCATTGGTTCCGCTGATGACCGGCGTGGTGCAAATGATGGGCTGGATGGGCTAGCCGCATTGAATTTTAGTTTTTTCTAATATATTCTGGGCGCCTGATAAAGGCAGGACGCGCATGGCCAAGAAACTCGTGATCGTGATGGCCAACACCGACCCGCGCCACGGCGAGGAGCTCGGCGCGCCCATTTTCCAGGCCTCGGTCGCGGCGGCCATGGACTACGAGGTCGAGGTGATCTGCACCGCCACCTCCGGCAAGCTGATGAAGAAGGGCGTCGCCGAGAAACTGTTCGTCAAGGAAGGCTCGCCCAAGTCGGTGTACGACTTCATCAAGGACGCGCACGAAGCGGGCGTCAAGTTCTACTGCTGCTCGCCGAACCTCGATCTGTTCGACATGAAGCCCGAGGACCTGATCCCCGAGTGCACCGGCATCGTCGGCGGCGCGCACCTCATCGAAGAAGTGATGGAAGGCGACTGCAAGGTGATGACCTACTGATGGTGAAGGCCGAAACGACGCGCGTGCAGAAGCACATCGGCGACCCGGTGGGCGGCGGCGCGCCGGTCGCGCGCGCCAAGCTCGAGGAAATCTTCGCCGACATCCAGTCGGACCTGCGTTTCGACCACGAACTGAACGGCTGCCTGAACTGCGGCATCTGCACCGCCACCTGCCCGGCGGCGCACTACTACGATTTTTCGCCGCGCGAGATCGTGCAACTGCTGTGGACCGAGAATCTCGAGGGCATCTACGACGCGATGCAGGAAAAGATCTGGGCCTGCGCGCAGTGCTACACCTGCGCCGCGCGCTGCCCGTTCGGCAACTCGCCGGGCGGCCTCATCATGCTGATGCGCGAGACCGCGATCAAGCACCAGATGGAGTCGGCGAAGAGCGTGCTGCGTCCGTTCTCGCGCGTGATGCTGAAGCTGATCTCCACCGGCAATCAGCTCGCGCCGGACATGATCAACAAGGACCACTTCGCGGACTGGGGCCCGAACATCTCCAAGGTGGACGCGCCCCTCAAGCTGCTCAGGAAGGCGATTCCGATGCCGACCCTGAACACCACGGCGACCGCCTGGGAAGTGAATCTCAAGACCTCGGTCGAGCTTTACACCATCTGGGAGATGACCGGCGTGCTGAAGCAGCTGGAAGGCATCGACGAGAATCTGTTCGACGTGATCCAGGACATCATGGACGAGAAGCGCGAGGACTGGAAAGACTTCCTCGCCGATCAGCAACCAGGAGGCAGCAATGACTGAACGATTCACCGGGCACGGCGCCGAATGGCGCGACGCCAACCTCAGCGCCGGGGAGGCGAAGATCGCCACTTCGTGGGTCGAGCTGAAAGTCGACAAGCGCTCCATGCTCACCAACAAGGACCGCGTGGAAGACGTGCGCGACGCGATGTGGCAGCTGGAGAAGGAGGGCGAGATCGTCGTGCACCGCATCGACGACGGGCATGCGCCGGTGATGGTGAAGACGCTGTACGGCTGGGACAAGAAGATCCCGACGCAGCGCCTGTGGCACCACAAGTCCTGCGGCCAGTGCGGCAACATCCCCGGCTACCCGGCCTCGCTGCTGTGGCTGATGAACCGGATGGACATCGAGTACCTCGACGAGACCGACCAGACCTCGTGCACCGCCTGGAACTACCACGGCTCGGGCATCGGCAATCTGGAGAGCCTCGCTGCGGTGTTCCTGCGCAACTTCCACCAGGCCTACGTCGCGGCGAAGGCGCGGGGGCTGCCCGAGGCGTATTACTACCCGCTGGTGCACTGCGGCACTTCTTTCGGCAACTACAAGGAAGTGCGCTCCTACCTGCTGCACTCGGCCAAGCTGCGCGAAAGCGTGAAGAAGATCCTCGGCAAGCTTGGGCGCCTGGTAAACGGCAAGCTGCTCATCCCGGAGGAGGTCGTACACTACTCGGAGTGGCTGCATGTGATGCGCGATCGCATCGCCTCGATGCGCGAGATCGATTGCAGCGGCATCCGCGCCACCATCCACCCGGCCTGCCACGTCTACAAGATGGTTCCCGAAGACGCGATCTACGACGACTCGATCCTGGGCGGCAACCGGCTCGCGGTGTCGACCGGCCTGATGCAGTCGCTCGGCGCGCAGGTGATCGACTACTCGACCTGGTACGACTGCTGCGGCTTCGGCTTCCGCCACATCATCTCGGAGCGCGAATTCACGCGCTCCTTCGCCATCGACCGCAAGATCCGCGTCGCGGTGGAGGAAGCCCAGGCCGACGTGATGATCGGCCACGACACCGGCTGCATCACCACCCTCGACAAGAACCAGTGGATCAGCAAGTCCGGCGCCAAGCCGGTCGAGCTGGCGGTGCTGGCCGATTGCCAGTTCGCGGCGCTGGTCTGCGGCGCGCATCCCTACAAGATCGTGCAGTCGCATTGGCACGCGTCGCCCACCGAGAAACTGATGGACAAGCTCGGCATCGACTGGCAAGCGAAGAAGGCCGAGTTCGAGGCCTATCTCGAGCAGATCAAGACCGGCAAGCAGGAGAACCTCTACGATCCGCGCCGCATGATCACCTCGGGCCCGGGCTACATCCCGATCAAGGCTCAATGAAGCCGGTCCTGGTCCTGGGCGGCGGCCCCGCCGGGCTCGCCGCGGCGCATGCGCTGGCGAGCGTCGGGCAGCGCGTGGTGCTGGTGGAAAAGGAGGCGAAGCTCGGCGGCGCGCCGATCCTCTCCGGCTACGCAAAGCTGGTGCCCTCGGGCGAGTGGGCGAGGGACGCCATTGGCGGGATGGTGCGGCAGGTCGCGCAGAGCAAGCTGGTCACGGTGAAGGCCTCGTGCAAAGTGGAGGAATTTTCCGGTGAGGCCGGCAACTTCACGGCGCGGCTGTCAAACGGCGAAAAGCTGGACGCTGGCGCGGCGATCCTCGCCACCGGCTTCACGCACTTCGACTCGGTCAACAAGCCCGAGTGGGGATTCGGCACCTTCCCCGACGTGGTCACCACCACGCAGGTCGAGCAGATGATCTCCACCGGCCGCGGCGTACGCTGCCCCTCCGACGGCCGGAAGCCGCAGCGCGTGGCGATCCTGCTGTGCGTGGGTTCGCGCGACCGGCAGATCGGGCGCGAGTGGTGCTCCAAGATCTGCTGCACGGTGTCGTGCAACATCGCCATGGAGATCCGCGAGGAGCTGCCGGACTGCCACGTTTACATCTACTACATGGACATTCGCACCTACGGGCTGAACGAAACCTACTACTGGAAGAGCCAGGAGGAGTTCAAGGTCAAGTACATCAAGGCGCGCATCGCGGAAGTGACTTCCAACGGCCAGAAGCTCATCGTCAAGGGCGAGGACACCCTGGTCAAGCGCCCGATCACCATCCCCTTCGACATGGTGGTGCATGCCATCGGCATGGACCCGAACGTCGACAACAAGGCGATCGCCGGTGTCTTCGGCGTGCAGTTGCAGGAGCAGGGAAACATCGCCAAGGGCAGCGCCTACGGCGCACTGGGCGAGACCTCGCGCGCGGGGGTGTTCGTCGCCGGTGCGGCGATCGGGCCCGAAACCATCGACGACTCGATCGCGCAGGGCCGGGCGGCGGCGATGTCGGCATTCGCGCTGCTCAGCCGGGGCGCTGCCGTCGCGGCCTGAGGCATGCAGCTGACGCAGATCCAGCGCCCGCGGCTCGAACTCTCCGGGCCGAAGCTGCGCCTCGCCTTCGAAGCTCTGGTGGCGCGCGCCGAGGAGCAGGGCGGGGTGGAAGCCTACGTCGAGGCGCTGAAAGTCAAGTCGGCGCTGTTCCAGGAGGCGTTCGCGTCCGAGCTTACGCTGCCCGTGCTGAAGAGCTTGTGCGCGCACATGGCCACGGTGCGGCGCCGGGCAGGCCCCTATCTCCTGCCAGGCGCGTTCGAGGCGACGCGCGGGCGCATCGCGCGCCTGCTGCAGGGCCGCGAGGACACCGGCACCGCTGATGCGCGCGTGGCCGCGTTTTGCGGCGCCTTTCCCGAAGATCGCGAGCACCGCTGGGTGCGCGACCTGGCGACGGAGATCCTGCACAACCTGGACCCCGAGCGCTATCCCCTGATGCAGCGCTGGGTGTGGGACGCGCGCGCCAACACGGGCGTGATCCGGGAAATCTGGCACGGCGAGGATGTGGACCGAATCAGGCTAGAAGTGCCGGACGGCTACGCCACCTTCCTGATGCTGCGCGAAGAGCTGGCGCAGTACCTGGCGGCGAACGGCGTATTCCGCGACGTGCTGTTTTACATCGACGTGCTCACCGCCCAGGTGTATGCCGACTACATCGGCGAGCGCGGCGGCACCTACCTGCGCACCGATTTCGCCACGCCCGAGGACCCGATGCTGCACACGCGCCGCATCCTCGGTCTGGACGGGGTCGATGCCGCGGGCCGCTCGCGCCTGAAGGCGGTGGACGGACGTGCCGAGGTGGTGCCAGGACACTGACATGCCGATCCACGAGAAATCGCTCATCCGGCCGGAGAACCTGAAGACCCACGACAAGCTCGTGCTCGAGGGCGTCGACGTCTCCGGCCACTGGAGCACGTTCATCGAGCCGCGGGTGGTCGCCGACTACAACGAGGCGCTCGAGGAGGAGATCGCTGCGCTGCCGGGCGGCGAGCACATAAACCGCTGCTGGCAGTGCGGCTCCTGCACCAACTCGTGCACGGTGAACGCGGTGAACCCGGATTTCAATCCGCGCTTCTGGATCTACCTGATCCGCACCGGGATGGAAGCCGAGTTGCTGCGCGACAAGGACATCATCTGGCAGTGCGTGTCTTGCAACAAGTGCACCTATGCCTGCCCGCGCGACGTGTTTCCGGAAGGCGTGATGAAAGCCACCGCGCACTGGCTTGAGCTGAAGGGCCACACGCCGAAATCGCGCTCGACGCTGTTCGACGAGGAATTTACCGAGCAGGTCGTCGCCACCGGCAAAATCGAGGAAGGCCGCGTCATCCGCAACTTCTTCGCGCGCACCGGCCAGCCGCTCTTGCAGGACTGGCTGGTGGAGATGGCGAAGCGCGTGGCGCGGCGCGTTCCGTTCAAATTGGGATTGACGATGGCGCTGGCCTCCGTCTTTCGCCCCAAAACAAAGAATTGGAAAAAAGCGCGCGCGGCGATCACCGAGTACGTGGATGAACAGGAAGCCAGGCACAGAAAGGCGCTCAACCTTGAATAAATACCAGCGAGTGGCGTATTACCCGGGCTGTGCCCTTGATGGCACCGGCCATGCCTACAACAGTTCCACGAAGGAGGTGGGCAAGGTGCTCGGCCTCGAGCTCGACGAGGTCAAGGACTGGAACTGCTGCGGCGCGATGGAAGTGAAGAATGTCGACCCCAAGGTTCAGACTTATCTCTCTTCGCGCGTGATGGCGATCGCCGCGCACGAGATGCAGGCCTCGGTGGTGATGGCGCCGTGCAATGGCTGCTACCACAACCTGAAAAAGGCCGAGCACGACCTCGCGCACGACGCGGCGTCGCGCGAAACGGTGGCGCGGATTTCGAAGAAGGCGGGCCACGAGACCTACCAGGCCGGCAGCCTGGAAACCATCCACGCGCTCGACTGGATCAAGGACGGCGTGGGCGAGGACGAACTGCGGCGCCGCGTCAAGAATTCGCTCAGCGGGCTCAAGGTTGCCAACTACTACGGCTGCATGTACACGCGGCCGCGCCACATCTACCCGGAGAAGGATCGGGGCGAGGGCAGCGAATCCACCTCGCAGCCGCACTTCATGGACGACCTGCTCGCGGCGGCGGGCGCCGAGAACGTGGACTTCCCGCTCAAGACTGCCTGCTGCGGCGGTGCACACGTGCTCTCGGACAGCGATACCTCCACCAAGCTGGTGCTCAACATCCTGCGCGCCGCGGAGGCCGCGGGCGCGAACGTCATCGCCACCGAGTGCCCGACCTGCCACTCGGGGCTGGAAATGCACCAGGTGCGCGCCGAGAAGGTGCTCGGTGAGAAAACCACGGTAAAGATGCTGTATTTCACGCAGCTGCTCGGCATCGCGCTCGGTGTCTCGCCGCGCAGGCTGGGTATTCATGAAAATGTCTCGGATGGGATGGCAGTGCTGAAAAAGGTTCTATGAGAGAAACACTCCTGGCAAGGGCGGAATCGGTTCTCGAAGAATGGATTCGCGCCCGCGGCGAGGAACCGACGCAGGACCGGGTGGAAACCTTCCGGCTGCTCGCGCTGCACCGCCAAGGCGCGCGCGGCGAGCCGAGCTTCAACGCCTGCCGCGAGACCTGCCGCGAGATCGCGTATCACTACAACCTGCTCGGCGCAGCCGCTGACGGACGCGCGCAGGGCATGATGCAGCTACTGGTGAACCATCTCGAATTGTTCGTGCGCGGCAAGATGGAGGTGGCGGGACTGGGCGACTTCTGTTGCGCATCGCGTCCGGTGCGGCAACAATCCGCAGCGGAGGAAAAAACCGATGCCTAACGTACGCGGCTGCAACCTGCCCGACGAGCTGCTTTACGACGTCGAGAACCACATCTGGTACCGGGAAACCGGCGACGGCAACGTCAAGCTCGGCATGACCGCGGTGGCCACGGCAATGGCCGGGCAGCTGGTGGCGTTTACGCCGAAGAAGGTCGGGCGATCGGTCGAGGCAGGGAAGTCCTGCGCGACCGTCGAGTCGGGCAAATGGGTGGGCCCCGCGAAGTCGGCGGCCGCCGGCGCGGTTGCCGAAGTGAACGACGCCGTAGTCGCCAAGCCGGCCCTGGCGAACGAGGATCCCTATGGCGAGGGCTGGCTGGTGGTGATCAAGCCCGCCGACTGGGCGGCGGTCAAGGCCAGCCTGACGCCGGGCGCCGAAGTCGCGCCCAAGTACGAGGCCAAGATGGCAGCCGACAATTTCGCCGGCTGCGCGCCGGCCTGCTAGGTAAAAGGAACTGCAGATGGAGCGAACCGCGCTGGTCGAAGAAATGAATCTTGCCGAGTTGCAGACGCGGGCGCTGCGCGCCACGGGCCTGCTCAAGGCGATGTCCAATCCCGTGCGCTTGCTGGTGCTGTGCCAGCTGGCCGAAGCCGAGAAAACCGTGGGCGAGCTGGAGCGGGTGGTCGAGGTCAGCCAGTCCGCGCTTTCGCAGCACCTTGCGCTGCTGCGCCAGCGCGGGCTGGTGAAAACCCGCCGCGAGGGCCAGAACATCGTCTATGCGCTCGACGGGCCGGAGGCGCCGGCGCTGCTTGCGGCGCTTTATGCGGTCTACTGCGGCAAGCTGCCGAAGGCGCGCGCGCGCCGGGTGCGGCAAGCCTAGCCGCTCGGGCGCGGCACCGGGCTCGAAAGGCAGCCCACCAGCCGTTCCATGCGCAGGCGATGCAGCTCGTTCCAGGACTCGACGATGCGCGCCTCCTGTCCTGCATCGCGCTTGCCGCGCTCGAACGCGTAAACCTCCTCGAGCAAGCGCTGCAACGGTCCGCTCAATTCGTTGGTCCGGGCATCGCCCTGCGTCCAGCCGATGCGCGCCCCGTCTCTGCCGAAGGCCGCCGCATCCGGCGCCGTGCGGGCGATTTCCTGCAGCCGCCGCAGGCGCGCCGCGTCCTCGCGCAGCAGCTGCGCGCGGAACAGGCTCTGCTCGGCGGCGGCAAGGCGCTCGAGTTCGTCCAGTAAGCGCATGGTGCGAGGGATTCTAACCACCGCCCGGCAGCCGAGCTGAAACTCCAGTATTGGCGGGGGATGCGGGGGTAGGCCGCAGGGCTGCGCGCACGAAGCGGATCGCGGCGGCGAGCACTTCGTTGCGCGCCTGGTGCAGAGGATAGTGGCCGCTGCCGGGGATGCGAAAGATTTCCAGCCGCCCGGGCAGCAGACGCGAAAGCGCCTGCAGCTGCGCCTGCGAGAAGAACTCGTCCTCCTGGCCTTGGATCGCCAGCACCGGACAGGACAGGCGCGCGACGTAGGGCTCGAGGCCCCAGCCCGCCCCCGGGCCTGCCGCGGTCCAGACCTCGACCAGGCGTGCAAACAGCGCCTCGGTCCTTGCGCCATGATGCCGGCGCAGGCGTGCCTTCAGGTCACCGTGCTCGAAGTCGCGGATCTGGTCGCGGATCTCCGCCAGCGTTCGTTCTTCGCGGAACAGATGCGGCGAGAGCGCGATGACACCACGCACGCGTCCGGGAAAGGCGCCGGCATGCGCCAGCGCGATCGAGGCGCCGTCGGACTGGCCCACCAGGATTGCCTCGCGCACGCCGGTGCGCTCGAGCACCTCCGGCAGCGAGCGCAGCGCCTCCTCGAGCAGGTAATCGGGCGCGTAAGGCGGCTCGAGCGGCGCCGAATCGCCCGAGCCCAGCCGGTCGTAAATCAGCGCGCCGCAGCCGGTCGCGCGCACCAGCTGGTCCGGGAAGTCGCGCCACAGGCGCACGCTGCCCAGCGCGTCGTGCAGGAACACGAGCGTTGCCGCTTGCGACGGGCGCGGGCCGCGCCAGTGCCCGCGCAATTCGTGGCCTGCCGCCCGCAACCGGATCTGCCCCAGCGCGCTCTCCACCACGTCGCGGAAATCGAGCGCGCTCAGGCCGAACAGCTCGCACTCGCCGCGGGCGAAGAACGCCTCGACCGCCGCACCGGCTTCCTCGACGGCGAGTCCGCGCAAGGCCGCCTCCAGGTCGAATACCGCGCGCGGCGGGCTGACGAAAAAGTCGCCGGTGATGAGCGCCTCGCGGATCCGGCCGGCACCCGGGCCTTCCAGGCGCAGGTCGGCGCGCAGCGCTCCGCCCTTGCGCACCAGTGAGGCGGTGACCTGCGCTGCCTCGGCCGCCGGCGCATCGAGCAATCGCACGAACGCTTCGGTGCCGAACTGCCCTTCGTGCAGTCGTGCGGCAAGCGCTTCTTCGAATGCCGTGGCCACGCCAGGTTGCGGATCCAGGCCCAGCTCCTCGCGAAAGCCTTCCAGCAGCGCCGCCTGGATTTCCTCCAGCGGCGGCACCCGCCCGAGCACCTCGTGCAGCGTGGTCACCCTGCAGCGGGCATCGTCCAGCTCGCGCTTGGCCAGCTTTTCGACGGGCACGCGCAGTGCTTCGACCATCCGGGCCGGATCGAAATCGATGAGCAGCGTGCCCTGGAAAAACAGGGTCCGGCCTTCGACGATGCCGCCGGTGCCGCTGATCTTGCGGCCGCCTACCTCGATGTCGTTGCGCGGCCGGTACTCGGCCGGCACGCCGAGCCGGCGCAGACCCGCGGCGGCGGCGCGGCAGATGCGCGCGGCCACGGTGGCAAGATCGCCGCCGAGCGAGCGCCGCTCGAGCACCAGCTCCCAGCCGAGCTGTCCCTCGTCGAGGTACAGCCCGCCGCCGCCGGTGATGCGGCGCCCCACCTCGATCCCTTGCGCCCGGCAATAGTCCAGGCGCACTTCATGGCTGAGGATCTGGTGCAGGCCGACCAGCGCCGCCGGGCGAAAGCGCAGGAAGCGCACCGTCTCCGGGCTGCGGCCCCCCGCGTGCGCCTCGATGAGCGCCTGGTCGAAGGCGACGTTCTCGCGGCCGGAACGGATGCCGGTGTCGATGACGCGCACCGCGCGGCGGGCGGCAGGGCTCATCGCGGACGCGGCGCGGACGGCGGTCCTAGAGCGTGCCGGGGAAGGCGCCGCCGTCCATCAGCAGGTTTTGGCCGGTGATGTACCCGGCATGCACGCTGCAGAGGAACGCGCAGGCCGCACCGAACTCCTCGATGCTGCCGAAGCGCTTGGCCGGGTTGGCCTCGGCGCGCGCCTTGGCCAGCTCTTCGACCGGTTTGCCGAGCTTCTTGGCATTGAACGCAAAATTGCCGCGCAGCCGGTCGGTATCGAAAGGCCCGGGCAGCAGGCCGTTGATGGTGACGTTGTGCGCGACCGTCTGGCGCGCGATGCCGGCAACGAAACCGGTCAGTCCGGTGCGCGCGCCGTTAGACAGGCCCAGCTCCGGAATCGGCATTTTCACCGCGCCGGAAGTGATGTTGACGATGCGGCCGAACTTGCGCGCGATCATTGCGTCGACGGTGGCCTTGATGAGCTCGATCGGCGTCAGCATGTTGGCATCCAGCGCCTTCATCCAGTCGTCGCGCGACCAGGAACGGAAGTCTCCGGGCGGCGGGCCGCCGGCGTTGTTGACCAGGATGTCGGGGTTCGGACAGGCGGCGAGCGCTGCGGCGCGGCCCGCCGCGGTCGTGATGTCGCCCGCGACCGCGACCACCTTCGCGCCGGTGCTGTTGCGGATCTCCGCCGCCGTCGCTTCGAGCGCCTCCTGGCCGCGCGCGGTGATGACGAGGTTCACGCCTTCGCGTCCAAGCGCCAGCGCGCAGCCCTTGCCCAGTCCCTTCGATGCTGCGCAGACAAGCGCAGTTTTGCCGCGAATTCCCAGATCCATGTTCAGCTCCTTTCGATCTTGACCGGCATTGCTGCGGAGATTACCAGCCCGTGGCTGAGCAGCGCCGCTCTTCAACGCCGCTTGCCGAGAATGGAGCCAAGCACGCCGCGCAGCACCTGGCGCCCGAACTCCGAGCCGATGGCGCGGGCGGCGCTCTGCGCCGCGGATTCGAGAATTCCTTTCGATTGCTTGCCGCCGCGCGGACCGGTCTTGCCGAACAGCACGTCATTCAGCACGCTGCCCGCCGGCGCGGCCGGCCCGGGCGCCTCCGCCCGTTTCTCCACGGCGCGGCCCTTCAGCCGCTCATAGGCCGACTCGCGGTCCACGACCTTTTCGTAGTGGCCGTACAACGCCGAGGTCTGGAGAAGTTTCGCGCGTTCTTGTTCGGAGAGCGGCCCGATGTGGCAGCCGGGGGGAACGATAAAAGCGCGCTCGACCATGTTAGGGCGGCCTTTGTCATCGAGCAAAGAAACCAGCGCTTCGCCGACGCCCAGTTCGGTGATCGCCTGTTCCACCTTGAGCTTCGGGTTGGGACGCATGGTTTCGGCAGCCGATCGCACCGCCTTCTGGTCGCGCGGGGTGAAGGCGCGCAGCGCATGCTGCACCCGGTTGCCAAGCTGGCCGAGCACCGCGTCCGGAATATCGAGCGGATTTTGAGTGACGAAAAAGACCCCCACGCCCTTGGAGCGGATCAGGCGCACGACTTGCTCGATCTTTTCCAGCAGCGCTTTGGGCGCCTCGTTGAACAGCAGGTGCGCCTCGTCGAAGAAGAACACCAGTTTCGGTTTTTCCGGGTCGCCGATTTCGGGCAGCTGCTCGAACAGCTCCGCCAGCAGCCACAGGAGAAAACTGCCGTAAAGCTTGGGCGCATTCATCAGTTTGTCGGCGGCGAGGATGTTCACGACGCCCTTGCCGCCGTCGGTCTGGATCAGATCGGCGATGTTCAGCATCGGCTCGCCAAAAAACTGCGTCGCGCCCTGATTCTCCAGCGCTAGCAGGCCGCGCTGGATCGCGCCGATCGAGGCCGCCGAGACGTTGCCGTAGGCGGTTGTGAACTGCGCGGCGTTCTCGCCAACGTGCTGCAGCATGGCGCGCAGGTCCTTCGCATCGAGCAGCAGCAGTCCTGCGTCGTCGGCGATACGGAATACCAGGTTGAGCACGCCTTCCTGCGTCTCGTTCAGGCCGAGCATCCGCGCCAGCAGCAACGGCCCCATGTCGGAAACGGTGGCGCGGACCGGATGACCGCTCTTGCCGAACACGTCCCAGAACACCACCGGGCAGGCCGCATAGGCGAGTTCCAGGCGCAGGCTCTTCGCCCGCTCGGCGACTTTCTGATTGGCGCCGCCAGCTTTGGCGAGACCCGCAAGGTCGCCTTTCACGTCGGCCAGGAACACCGGCACGCCGATCGAGGAAAAACCCTGCGCGAGCGTCTGCAGCGTCACGCTCTTGCCGGTGCCGGTTGCGCCGGCGATCAGGCCGTGGCGGTTGGCGAGCGAGGGCAGCAGCGCAAGCTCGCCGTCGTTGTGTTTTGCAATCAGAAGCGGCGCAGCCATGACGTTAAAATTACCACATGGCCGGACACAGCAAATGGGCGAACATCAAGCACCGCAAGGCCGCGGCGGATGCGAAAAAGGGCAAAGTTTTCACTCGCCTGATCAAGGAAATCACGGTGGCCGCGAAACTGGGGGGCGGCGATCCGGCCAGCAACCCGCGCCTGCGCCTGATGCTCGACAAGGCGCGCGAAGCCAACATGACCAAGGACAGCGTGACGCGCGCGGTCCAGCGCGGCACCGGCGAGCTGGAGGGCGTGAGCTACGAGGATGCGCGCTACGAGGGTTACGGCGCGGGCGGGGCGGCGGTGATGGTCGACTGCCTGACCGACAACCGCACCCGCACCATCGCCGAGGTGCGCCACGCCTTCACCAAGAACGGCGGCAACATCGGCGCTGACGGCTCGGTGGCGTTCCTGTTCAAGCGTTGCGGCCAGTTGGTGTTCGCGCCCGGCGCGAGCGAAGACGAAGTGATGGAGGCGGCGCTCGAGGCGGGCGCCGACGACGTCGTGACCAACGCGGACGGCTCCATTGAGGTCATTTGCGCGCCGGCAGACTTCGACCCGCTGAAGGCGGCGCTCGACAAGGCGGGATTGAAACCGGCTGCGGCGGAAATCACCATGCGGCCGCTCTCGGAAGCCGCGCTCTCGGCCGCCGACGCCGAGCGCACGCGCGCACTGCTCGAAGCGCTGGACGAGCTCGACGACGTGCAAAACGTATACACCACCGCTGCGCTCGACGACGCGTGAGAATCCTCGGCATCGATCCGGGTCTGCGCAGCACCGGTTTCGGGGTCATCGAACAAACCGGCAGCAAGCTTCGCTATTTGACCAGCGGTTGCGTGCGCTCCGGCAGCGGCGAACTCGCGGCGCGCCTGAAAGTGCTGCTGGAGGGCCTTGCCGAGGTCATCGCGGCGCACCAGCCGCAGCAGGTGGCGATCGAAAAGGTCTTCGTCAACGTCAATCCGCAGTCCACGCTGGCGCTGGGCCAGGCGCGCGGCAGCGCGATCTGCGCGGCGGTGATCGCCGGGCTGCCGGTCGCGGAGTACACTGCGCTGCAAGTCAAGCAGGCCGTGGTCGGCAAGGGCCACGCCCAAAAAGAACAGGTGCAGCACATGGTCAGAAGGCTGCTCGCACTGCCCGCAGACCCGAGCCCCGACGCCGCCGACGCGCTCGCCTGCGCGATCTGCCATGCGCACAGCGGGAAACTGGGCGCTTTTTCCACCCGCGGGCTTTCGTATCGGGAGGGCCGGTTAAAGTGATCGGCCGCCTCACCGGCAAGCTCGTCGCCAAGCATCCTCCGCAGTTGATGGTCGAGGTGGGCGGCGTGGCCTATGAAGTGGACGTGCCGATGAGCACCTTCTACAGCCTGCCGGCCACCGGCGAGGCGGTGACGCTGCATACCCACCTGGTGGTGCGCGAGGACGCGCACGTCCTCTATGGATTCGCCACTGCCGCGGAACGCAGCGTATTTCGCCAGCTGATCCGCATCTCGGGCATCGGCGCGCGCACCGCGCTCGCCGTGCTGTCGGGGCTATCGGTGGCGGAGCTGGCGCAGGCGGTGACGCTGCAGGAAACGATGCGCCTTACCAAGGTCCCGGGCATCGGCAAGAAGACCGCCGAGCGCCTGCTGCTGGAACTGAAAGGCAAGCTGGCCGATGCGTTGCCCTCGGAAGCAAAGGGCGCCGACGGCAACGACGTGCTCAACGCCCTGATCGGCCTGGGCTACAGCGAACGGGAAGCGCGTCTCGCGGTGAACGGCTTGCCCGCGGGGCTCGCGGTGGCCGAAGGCATACGCGCCGCACTGAAGGCTCTGGCAAAATCCTGACGTGGCAGTCGAAACCGACCGGTTGATCTCGGCCAAGCCCTCTTCGGTGCAGGAGGCGCAGATCGAGCGCAGCCTGCGGCCGGCGACGCTCGCCGAATACGTCGGCCAGGAGCGAATCCGCAGCCAGCTGGAAATATTCATTCAGGCGGCGCGCGGGCGCAGCGAGGCGCTCGATCACGTGCTGCTGTACGGCCCGCCGGGCCTCGGCAAGACCACGCTTGCGCACATTCTCGCGAGGGAAATGGGCGTCAATCTGCGCCAGAGCTCCGGGCCGGTGCTGGAGCGCCCGGGCGACCTGGCGGCGCTGCTGACCAATCTCGAGCCGAAGGACATCCTGTTCATCGACGAGATCCATCGCCTCTCGCCGGTGGTCGAGGAAATCCTCTACCCGGCGCTGGAAGACTTCCAGATCGACATCATGATCGGCGAGGGCCCCGCGGCGCGCTCGATCAAGCTCGATTTGCCGTCGTTCACGCTGGTGGGCGCCACCACGCGTGCCGGCATGCTCACCAATCCCCTGCGCGACCGCTTCGGCATCGTGGCGCGGCTCGAGTTCTACAACGCGGAGGAGCTCGCCACCATCGTGCGCCGCTCCGCCGGGCTGCTCGAGGCTGCCCTGGACAAAGACGGCGCGGCGGAGATCGCGCGCCGCTCGCGCGGTACACCGCGCATCGCCAATCGCCTGCTGCGCCGCGTGCGCGATTACGCGCAGGTGAAAGCCGACGGCAAGGTCTCGCGGCCGGTCGCCGATGCGGCCCTCAAAATGCTCGATGTGGATGCGCTCGGCCTCGATCTCATGGACCGCAAGCTCTTGCTCGCCGTGATCGAGAAATTCGCCGGCGGCCCGGTCGGCCTGGAGAATCTCGCCCACGTCATCGGCGAAGAGGCGGACACCATCGAAGAGGTGCTGGAACCCTACCTGATCCAGTGCGGCTACCTGCAGCGCACGCCGCGCGGACGCATGGCGACGCTCAGCGCCTACCGCCACTTCGGCATCGTCGCGCCCACAGCGGCGCGGGACCTGCTCGGCGACAGCGGCGAAACCTAGTTCTTCCGCCAGTGATCGAAGAGCGGGCCCTCGGGTCCATGTACCGGGTCGCAAGGCGGCAACGGAACGCGCGCCACCGCGGCCGCGCTGCGTGCTGGCCGCGCAAGCGGCGGCATGCAGGTATCCGGGCGGGAGCCTTCCGGATACGCACCTACTACGCCAAGCTCGCCGCGCGATGAAAGTTTCTTGTGCCCGGTGCCCGCGGGCAGCACGATCACGTCGCCCGGCCGCGCGATGATCGTGACGCCCGCATCGCCGCCAAACTGCACCGTCACCTCGCCGCTGTAGATGCCGAGCGCCTCGTGGCCGTTGCTGTGATAGTGGTGGAACGGAAACACGCCGTCGCGCCAGGCCGCCGGCCAGCGATTGCGCGCGAACAATTCCTCGAAGATCGAGGCGGGATCCGGGCCCGCGAGCGTCACGGCGGCCGGATAGACGAGCAGCGGCCAGCGCGGATGGTTCGGAATCGGGTCATCCGGGGCGAGCAGGTGCGCGACGACGTTCACGCTCGCGAGCATAGCGCAGGCAGTGCCGATACAATGCGCCGGTGCAGCGGACGCAAGACCCGACCCAGCCTTTTGCCTGGCAGCTGCGGGTCTACTACGAGGATGTCGATATCGGCGGCGTGGTCTATTACGCCAACTACCTGCGCTACTTCGAGCGCGCGCGCAGCGAATATCTGCGCAGCCTGGGCGTGAACCAGGAGCGGCTTGCCGCGGTCGAAGGGATCGGCTTCGTGGTGGCGCGCGCCGAAATCGATTTCAAGGCCGGCGCGCGATTGGACGATTTGCTGAGCGTCACGGTGAAAATGGTGGAGAAGAAGAAAACCTATTTCTGGCTGGAGCAGGAAGTGCGCCGCGCGGATGGGCAGGTCTGCGCCGCGGCACGCATTCAGGCGGCCTGCGTGCGCCATGCCGACATGCGGCCCCAGCCCATTCCGCAACCCCTCGCCGCAGTTCTCACTCACGGGCTCGCCGCATGAACGTCACGCAGGACCTGGATCTTTGGCACCTGATCATCAACGCTTCGCTGGTGGTCAAGGCGGTGATGCTGCTGCTGCTCGCGGTGTCGTTTCTGTCCTGGATGTTCATCTTCCGCAAATGGATCGCGATCCGCAGTGCGCGCGAGCAGACCGACCGCTTCGAGCGCGAGTTCTGGAGCGGCAACGACATCAACGCGCTGTACCAGGGCGCGGTCAACAACCGCCACAGCATCGGCAGCCAGGAGCGCATTTTCGAGGCCGGCTACCGTGAGTTCACCAAGCTGCGCGCGCAGCGCGGCACCGATGCCACGACCATGGTCGACGGCGCGCAGCGCGCGATGCGCGCGACCTACCAGCGCGAGATGGACCTGCTCGAGAGCCACCTTTCGTTCCTCGCCTCGACCGGCTCGGTCAGCCCTTACGTCGGCCTGTTCGGCACCGTGTGGGGGATCATGCATGCCTTTCGCAGCCTTGCCAGCGTGCAGCAGGCGACGCTGGCGCAAGTCGCGCCCGGCATCGCCGAGGCCCTGATCGCAACCGCAATCGGCCTGTTTGCGGCGATTCCCGCGGTGGTGGCCTACAACCGCTACTCGCACGATATCGACCGGCTGGCGATCCGCTTCGAAAGCTTCATGGAAGAGTTCTCCAACATCCTGCAGCGCCAGGTGGTGCGTCAGTAAATGCGGCGCAACGGCGCATCCTGCTGATGGCGCGCCTGCATTCGAAGCGCGGCGCGATGCACGAAATCAACGTCGTGCCCTACGTCGACGTGATGCTGGTGCTGCTGGTGATCTTCATGGTTACGGCGCCGCTGGTGACCCCTGGCGTGATCGACCTGCCCTCGGTGGGCAAGGCCGGGCAGCCGAAGGTCGCGCCGCTCGAGGTGGTGATCAAGGAGGACCAATCGCTGTCGGTGCGCGAGCGCGACGCCGCGGGTCGCATCGTCTCCGACCGGCCGGTGACGCGCAATGAATTCCAGAAGATCTTCCGCGACCCGAAAATCCCGGTGCTGGTTTCGGGCGACAAGAATGTGCGCTACGAGGCGGTGCTGCAGGTGATGGACGACCTGCGCGCGCAGGGCGTGGAGCGGGTCGGCCTGCAGGTGAAACCGAAGCAGTGAGGCGGCGATGAGCGCGGCGGCGATGTACGAAGAGCGCATCGAACCCGGCCAGCTTGCGTCTTTCCTGCTCGCAGCAGCAGTTCACCTGCTGCTGGTGGGCGTGCTGGTGTTCGGCGTGCACTGGCAGAACCAGCCGCCTGAATCGATTGCCGTGGAGCTGTGGCAAACGCCGCCGGCGCCGGTGGTCGAGGCTCCCAAACCGGAGCCCAAGGTCGAACCGGCGCCGCCGCCGGTGGTGAAGCCCGAGCCGGTGATCGCCAAGCCCGAGATCGTCGAAAAGGCGCCACCGCCCAAACCCAAACCGGTGCCCAAGGTGGAAGCGAAACCCGTTGCCAAGCCCGAGCCGTTAAAGCCCAGAGTGGATGAAACGCAGAAACGCATGCGCGAAGAGTTGGCGCGCGAGCAGGTCTCGCTCGCGATCGACCGCGAGCGCGAGCAGATTCGCGAGCAGCTGGCGCGCGAGGCGGCTGCGGCGCGCAACCGCGGCCTCGCCGAGTACGAAGCCAAGATCCGCAACAAGGTGCGCGGCAATATCGTGCTGCCGCCCGATCTGCAGGGCAATCCGGAGGCGCAATTCCAGGTGGTGCAGCTGCCCACCGGCGAAGTGCTTTCGAGCAAACTGGTGAAATCGAGCGGACATCGCGGCTACGATGATGCGGTCGAGCGCGCGATCCTGAAATCCTCGCCGCTGCCCAAGCCCGACAGGCCGGAACTGTTCAGCCGCGAGCTGAAGCTCAAGTTCCGGCCGAAGGAGTGAAATATAATCAGCGCATGAGAAAGCTGCTCGCGGCAATTCTGTTCTGCTTCGCCGGCGCCGCGGCGGCGCAACTCTCGATCGAGATTACCGGCGCCGGCTCGCAGCGCATCGCCATCGCCGTCGCGCCGTTCGCCGGCGAAGGCGCGCTGGCGCCGGGCATATCGGCGATCGTGCGCGCAGACCTGGAAAGAAGTGGCCTGTTTCGCACGCTGGAAATCCCGACGCTCACCCCGCCGCCCACCGAAGCCTCGCTGGTCAACTACGCCGAATGGCGCGCGCGTCTCGCCGATGCGCTGGCGCTGGGTTCGGTCGCGGCGCGGCCGGATGGGCGTTTCGAAGTGCGCTTCAAGCTGTTCGATACCGTCAAAGGTGCCGACCTTTCCGGCGTGGCGTACACGCTGTCGCGCGATCAAGCGCGTGCGACCGCGCACCGCATCGCCGATTTCATCTATGAGAGGCTCACAGGCGAGAAGGGCGTGTTCGCCACGCGCATCGCCTACGTGGTCAAGCGCGGCAGCCGGTTCGAACTGCAGATCGCCGACGCCGACGGCGTGGGCGAAGAAACGGCGCTTGCTTCGTTCGAGCCGATCATCTCGCCGGTCTGGTCGCCCGACGGCCGGCGGCTCGCCTACGTTTCGTTCGAGAACAAGAAGCCGGTGGTCTACGTGCACTCGCTGCTCGATGGCAAGCGGCACGTGGCGGCGAACTTCAAGGGCTCGAATTCAGCGCCCGCCTGGTCGCCGGACGGTTTGCGGCTGGCGGTTTCGCTGTCGCGCGACGGCGGCTCGCAGATTTACCTGGTGAATCCGGACGGCAGCAATGTGCGCCGCCTGTCGCAATCGTCGGGCATCGATACCGAGCCCGTGTTTTCGCCTGACGGCAAGCTGCTCTACTTTACTTCGGACCGCGGCGGCAGTCCGCAGATCTATCGCATGCCGGCCGACGGCGGCCAGGCGCAGCGGGTCACTTTCGAAGGCAGTTACAATGTATCGCCGCGTATTAGTCCCGACGGCAAAGTGCTCGCCTACATCACGCGCAACGGCGGAAAGTTCCAGGTCGCGACGCTGGATCTGGCGACGCGCCAGACGCAGATTCTGACCGACAGCGACAAGGACGAATCGCCGAGCTTTGCGCCCAATGGCCGGATGATCCTGCTGGCCACGGTCAATTCGGGCCGCGGCGTGCTCTCGGCGGTGTCGATCGACGGGCGCATCAAGCAGCGGCTTACCCTGTCTGCCGGAGACGTGCGCGAGCCGGCCTGGGGTCCGTTCATAAAATGAACTTGCGGAACACAACCATGCGGAGGAATACCATGCGTGCGATCTGGATAGCGTTGTTCTTTGCTGGCCTGGCGGCTTGCTCCACCACGCCCACCGAAGAGCAGTCGCCCGCCGGCGTCGAGGAGCGCAAACCGGGCGAAGCGCCGGCTGCGCAGGCCCAGCCCGTCAAGCCCGGCTCGGTGGCGCGGGTCGATCTCACCTCGAAGCCGCCGGGACGCAGCCCGCTCACCGATCCTGGCAGCATCCTGTCGCGCCGCTCGATCTTCTACGATTACGACAGCTACGATGTGAAAGACCAGTACAAGGAACTCATCGAGGCGCATGCCCGCTACCTGCGCGACAACCCTGGCACCAAGATCCTGATCCAGGGCAACACCGACGAGCGCGGCAGCCGCGAGTACAACGTCAGCCTCGGACAGCGGCGCTCGGAAGGCGTCAAGCGCATGCTGCAGCTGCTCGGCGCCAAGGAAGAGCAGATCGAGGCCGTGAGCCTGGGCGAGGAAAAACCCAGGGCCGAGGGCCATGATGAACAGGCCTGGTCGCAGAACCGCCGCAGCGACATCCTTTACCAGGGCGAGTACTGAGCCAGAAGGAGCGCGGCGTGATCAGAGGAAGAACCCGGTGACCCGTCGGATCGCCATGGTGCTGCTGGCGGCTGCATTCGCGCTGCCGGTGGCGGCGCAAGGCTTGTTCGACGACACCGTTGCGCGCGCCCGGATCGAGGAGCTGCGCAAGCAGGTCGAAGCGGCCGCCAAGCTGGTCGAAGAGCGCCTCGCCAGGGTCGAAGACCGGCGCGCGCTGCTCGAGCTGGCGGGGCAGATCGAGGCCCTGCGCGGCGACATCGCGCGCCTGCGCGGGCAACTGGAAGTGCTGCAGAACCAGGTCGAAAACGCCGACAAGCGCGGCAAAGACCTGTATGTCGACATCGACACCCGCCTGCGCAGGCTCGAGCAGGCGAAAGAAGCCGCGACCGACAAACCCGCGGCCGAAGCGGCTCCGCCGCCGGCCGAAGTGAAGGCCTACGAGGCGGCGCTCAATCAGTTCAAACTCGGCAACTACCCGCTCGCCGTATCGGCGTTCCAGGGGTTCCTGGTCACTTATCCTTCAAGCAAGCTCGCGCCTTCGGCCCAGTACTGGATCGGCAACGCGTTTTTCGCGCAGCGCGACTACAAACAGGCGATCCTGGCGCAGCAGCGCGTGCTGTCGGCCTGGCCGGAGGACGCCAAGGCGCCCGATGCGATGCTCAACATCGCCTCGGCGCAGGACGCGATGGGCGATCGGCGCGGCGCGCAGAAGACGCTCGAAGCGCTGATCGCCAAGTACCCCGCCAGCCCGGCGGCGACCAGCGCCAAGCAGCGCATGCAGCAGGGGAACAAGAAGTAACAGCGGTGTCGAGCGCTCGCGGCGCGAAATTAAACCGCAGCACTGGCGAACGACCCGCGAGGGCTGATAAGATTCGTCCCTTTCGAGCAATTTCCCCGGGTTTTACATTGGGTCGTTAGCTCAGCTGGTAGAGCAGCGGACTTTTAATCCGTTGGTCGCCGGTTCGAATCCGGCACGGCCTACCAAAAATCAAAGGACTGGCTAGACGCTGGTCCTTCTTTTTTCAGAACGTAGGGAAAACGTAGGGAACTTGACTACGTTT